>Ga0209061_1000038_pt1 | contig 458554 bp, 421 predicted proteins | sample Coa_R1_10_FD_187157 | JGI IMG/M metagenome (GOLD analysis project Ga0209061, IMG submission 187157) | Surface soil microbial communities from Centralia Pennsylvania, which are recovering from an underground coalmine fire - Coalmine... | ecosystem: Environmental > Terrestrial > Soil >...
CTGCCTCAACCGAAAAAAGGTCAACCTCTCCACCGTCTTCGCCGGCCAGAAGATCGGCATCAAGCAGGTCGACGACAAGCTCTGGCTGGCTAGCTTCATGACTTACGATCTCGGCTACTTCGACGAGGACGCGTGTCGCCTCGAGCCGATCGCTAACCCGTTCGGCAAAAATGTGTTACCTATGCCTCAAGAATAGTCCGTTACCCATGTCTCCGGTACGGACCATTCTGAAGTGGCGGAGGGGGTGGGATTCGAACCCACGGTACCCGCGAGGGTACAACGGTTTTCGAGACCGCCCCGTTCGACCGCTCCGGCACCCCTCCGCATGGGAATCGCAATCGGGATCGAGGCGAGGTCGGGTATGACTGTCGCCAGGGGGCCCGGAGACTAGCGTAAGCGTCCGGCCCGGGCAACAATCGCGCAACACAATCGCGCAACACAATCGCGCAACACAATCGCGCAAGGAGCATCCGGGAAATCCGCGCAAGACTTTGGCATCAAAGCCTTGACACCCCCAAGCCGCCGAGTATAGTGCCGGCTCTTTGCGCACGGGCGCGGTGGTGCCCGTGTGCTTGCTTTTGTCTCCGACGGTTGGTTTTGCCTATGTACGCAGTCGTTAAGACCGGCGGGAAGCAGTATCGGGTGGCCCCAGGCGATGTCATCCAGGTCGAGAAGCTTCCTGTCGAGACGGGCTCGCTCGTCGCGCTCGAGGACGTTCTTATGCTCGGCGGCAACGGCGCCGACCCCCAGGTGGGCAGCCCACGGGTCGCTGGCGCCGCGGTCACCGCTTTGGTGCTCGAGCAGCTACGCGACGATACAGTGCTCGTCTTCAAGAAGAAGCGTCGTCACAATTACCGCCGCAAGCGCGGCCATCGCCAGCAGGTCACGGTGCTGCGCATCGCGGAGATCGTCCCGCCGGGCGCCGAGCGCAAGGTGACGGCGGAGCAGGTAAAGCCGGGCCGGCCGCGCAAGCAGGTTGCGGCTCCGGCCGCTGTCGCCGCCGCTGCGGAGGAGGCCGCCGTCGAGATGCCCGCCAAGCGGAAGCCCCCGGTAAAGAAAGCTGCCCCCAAGAAAGCGGCCGCAAAGAAGCCCGCTGGCAAGGCCAAGAGCGGCGGCAAGGTGGCTTCCGGCAAGGCCGGTGCCAAGAAGACGAGCAAGGCGAAGAAGTCGAATTAGGAGCACGGGTCCATGGCACATAAAAAGGCAGGCGGCAGCTCCCGCAACGGCCGCGACACCGCCGGCCGGCGGCTGGGGATCAAGAAGTTCGGCGGTGAGATCGTCATTCCGGGAAATATCCTGGTCCGGCAGCGCGGCACCAAATTCCACCCCGGTCACAATGTGGGGATGGGGCGCGACCACACCCTCTTCGCCCTCACGGAAGGCCATGTCGAGTTCAAGTCGAGCGCAAGCGGGCGCACCACCGTCTCGGTGAAGCCGGTGCAGTGACCACCTCCCCAGCGCGGGAGGCGCTGCTCGGGGGAATGGCCGGCCATTCCCCCGTTTTCGTTTGGAAAGGCGGCGCGGGGGCGCAGCCATGAAATTTCTCGACGAAGCCAAGATCTATGTGCGGAGCGGCGATGGCGGCCCCGGCTGCGTCGCCTTCCGTCGCGAGAAATTCATCGAGTTCGGCGGGCCCGATGGCGGCAATGGGGGCCGCGGCGGCGATGTCGTGGCGGAATGCGTCGAGGGGCTCAATACGCTTATCGACTACCGCTACGCGCAGCATTTCAAGGCTCAGCGTGGCCAGCCGGGCGCGGGCGCCAATCGCAGCGGCGGCGCGGGGAAATCCGTCGTCCTCAAGGTGCCGGTCGGGACCCAGATCTTCGAGGAGGACAAGGAGACGCTCATCGCCGATTTGACCGCACCCGGCCAGCGCGTTGTCCTCGTCAAAGGCGGGAATGGCGGCTTCGGCAACGCCCATTACAAGTCCTCCACCAATCAGGCGCCGCGCCGGGCCGACCCGGGTTGGCCTGGAGAGGAGCGCTGGATCTGGCTGCGCCTCAAGCTGATCGCGGATGCCGGGCTCGTTGGTCTGCCCAATGCGGGGAAATCCACCTTCTTGGCCGCCGTCTCGCGGGCACGGCCCAAGATCGCCGATTACCCCTTCACGACCCTGACGCCGCATCTCGGCGTGGTTCGCCTCGGCGAGACGGAGTTCGTTCTCGCCGATATTCCGGGGCTTATCGCCGGCGCTCATGAGGGGCGCGGCCGCGGCACGCGCTTCCTCGGCCATGTGGAGCGGTGCAGCGTGCTGCTTCATCTCGTTGATGGCACGCAAGACGATGTGGCGTCCGCCTACCGCACGGTTCGCCGCGAGCTCAAGCTTTACGGCCATGCTCTCGACGCAAAGCCGGAGGTTGTTGCGCTCAATAAATGCGATGCGCTTGCGCCCGAAGAGGTCAAGGCGAAGCTCGCCGCCTTGAAGCGGGCGTCCAAACGCCCGGTTATCGCGCTCTCGGCAGTTGCCGGTCGGGGTGTCAAGGACGCACTTGGCTCGCTTCTGACCGCGATCATGGCGCGGCGCTCGGCCGCGGCCGAAAACGCCCGTCGAGCCGAGGCGGAGGCACCGGCGTGAGCAGCTTTCACCTGGCCGATGCGCGGCGCCTTGTCGTCAAGATCGGCTCGGCGCTCCTCGTCGATGACGAAACCGGCGAGCTGCGCGGAGCTTGGCTTGAGGCGCTCGCCGACGACGTGGCACGACTTCGCGCCCGCAACCAGGAAGTCGTGATCGTCTCCTCGGGCGCCATTGCGCTCGGGCGCCGGCAGCTCGGCCTCACCGGCCGCAAGCGGAAGCTCGCCCTCGAGGAGAAGCAGGCTTCAGCCTCGGTCGGACAGATCCGCCTCGCTCACGCCTATCAGGGCAGCCTCGGCCGCCACGGCATCGTGGTCGCGGAGATCCTGCTGACATTGCGCGACACCGAGGAATGGCGCCGACACCTCAATGCGCGCGCCACGCTCGCGACCTTGCTGCGCTTGGGCGTGGTGCCGGTCGTCAACGAGAACGACACGGTCGCGACCGAGGAGATCCGCTTTGGCGACAATGACCGCCTCGCCGCACGGGTAGCGCAGATGATCAGCGCGGATACCTTGCTGCTGCTTTCCGATATCGACGGCCTCTACACGGCCGATCCCCGCCACGACCGCGCCGCGCGCCACATCCCCGTCGTTGAAGAGATCACGCCCGCGGTGGAGGCGATGGCAGGCGCCGCGCGGCCGGGCTATAGCTCGGGCGGGATGGTGACGAAGCTCGCCGCCGCGCGGATCGCGATGAGCGCGGGCTGCCGCATGGCGATCGCCATGGGGCGCGGAAACAATCCCCTCTCCTCTCTGGAAGACGGCGCCGTCTGCACTTGGTTTCTGCCGAAGACGAGCCCGCTTACGGCGCGTCGCCAGCTTATCGCGACGGCGCTCAAGCCCGCAGGCGCCGTCATCGTCGACGAGGGCGCGATCGAGGCGCTTAGGGCCAATAAGAGCTTGCTTCCGGCCGGTGTCATTGCCGTCAAGGGCGGCTTCGAGCGCGGCGACGCCGTCAGCGTGCGCGACACGGCAGGCCGGGAAGTCGCGCGCGGCCTCTGCGCCTATTCCGCCACGGATGCGCGGCGCATCATGGGGCATCGCAGCGGCGACATCGAGGCGCTCCTCGGCTATCGAGGCCGCGAGGAGCTGATCCATCGCGATGACCTGGTCCTGAGCGAGCCCGGCTGAGGCTGCCGTCCGCGCCTGGAATTGCGACGGATTCTGAGCTACGGTTCCGGTGCTGCCGGGCCAAGAGGAAACGAAAATCGTGAGCGCCGTCGAAGCCATCTCCCGCCAGGATATCCGAGCCGTGATGCAGCGGATCGGTACCGAAACGCGCGACGCGGCGCGGCAGCTCGCGACGGCATCGTCGGCGCAAAAGGAGGCGGCGCTGCGACGAGCAGCGGTTGCGGTGCGCGCCGCCGAATCGCGCATCCTTGAGGCGAATGTCCGGGATCTTGCAGAGGCGAATAGCGCCGGAATTTCCGCCGCATTCCGCGATCGCCTTCTTCTCGACCCGGCGCGCATCGAGGCCATCGCTCAGGGGCTCGAGACGGTGGCAGCGCTTCCGGACCCCGTCGGGCAAGTGATCGCGGCCTGGACGCGCCCCAACGGCCTCCATATCGAGCGCGTGCGCGTCCCTCTTGGCGTCATCGGCATCATCTATGAGGCGAGACCCAATGTGACGGCGGATGCCGGTGGGCTCTGCCTCAAGTCCGGCAATGCTGCGATTCTTCGCGGCGGCTCGGAGAGTTTTCGTTCGTCGGCAGCGCTCGTCGCCTGCCTTCATGACGGCCTCCGCGAGGCGGGGCTGCCCGAAATGGCAATTGGGCTCGTCCCGACCACCGACCGGGCTGCTGTCGGCGAGCTTCTATCGATGAGTGGAATCATTGACGTCATCGTGCCGCGCGGCGGCAAGTCCCTCATCGAGCGGGTGCAGCGCGAAAGCCGCATTCCGGTGCTCGCTCATTTGGAGGGGAACTGTCACGTCTATATCCATAGCCGGGCAAAGATCGAGATGGCCCAGACGGTAGCCCTCAACGCCAAGATGCGCCGCACCGGAATTTGCGGGGCGGCCGAGAGCCTCGTGATCGATCGTGCCGCGGTGACGAGTCATCTGCCGCCAATCGTCGACGCGCTGATCGGCGCCGGCTGCGAGATCCGCGGGGATGAGGAAGCCTGCGCCATCAACCGGCGCATCGTGCCGGCAAGCCCGGTGGATTGGTCAACCGAGTACCTCGACGCCATTATTTCGGTAAAGGTCGTGGGCGGCCTCGACGAGGCGATCGCGCATGTCAACCGCTACGGCTCCCATCATACCGACGCAATCATTACCGAAGATCCAGCGGCTGCGACGCGGTTCCTCGCCGAGATCGACAGCGCCATCGTGCTGCACAACGCCTCGACCCAATTCGCCGACGGCGGAGAATTCGGCATGGGGGCGGAGATCGGCATCGCGACTGGCCGGCTCCATGCCCGCGGCCCTGTGGGCGCCGAGCAGCTGACCAGCTATAAATACGTGGTCCGCGGCTCGGGACAGCTTCGCCCTTAACGGCACCCCATGGCAGGATCGCGGCCTTTCAACCCCGCGCCGGCGATCCGGGGGAGCCGGCGCCGTATCGGCCTGCTCGGGGGCTCCTTCAACCCGGCTCACGCGGGTCACCGTCATATCAGTCTTCAGGCGTTGAAATGCCTCGGCCTCGACGAGGTCTGGTGGCTCGTATCACCGCAAAACCCGCTCAAGCCGAGAGCCGGCATGGCGCCTTTTGCCGAGCGCGTGGCCCGCGCCAAGGTCCTGGCCCGCCATCCCCGCATCAAGGTGAGTGATATCGAGCTCCGCCTCGGCACCCGCTACACAGCGGACACGCTCGTGGCGCTGCGGCGGCGGTTTCCGCGATACCGTTTCGCCTGGCTGATGGGCGCCGACAATCTGAAACAGCTTCCCCGCTGGCGCAACTGGGATCGAATATTCATGGAAGTGTCCATTGCAGTTTTCGATCGGCCTTCCTATTCTTTTGATGTACTGGCTGGAAAGGCCGCGCGCCGGTTTTGGCGCTTTCGCGTGCGGCCGCGTCGAGCCAAAAGGATCGCGGATCTGAGGCCGCCCGCATGGGTGTTTCTCTTCATTCCCCTGCATCCGGCCTCGGCAAGCGCGATTCGCGCGGGTCGATACGGAGCGCAGGCGAATCAACCGAAAGGAGATCCGAACCATAGCACGACGCAAGAGAAAGCCGTCCACCCCCGCTGAAGCGCTCTGCCGCTTGATCGAGCAGTCGCTCGAGGACGACAAGGCCATCGATCCCGTGGTCATCAGCCTCGAAAACAAATCCTCAATCGCCGACTACATGATCGTCGCCGCAGGCAATTCCCAGCGTCAGGTGGGCGCAATGGCCGAGCATCTCGTGGAGAAGCTCAAGGCCGCCGGGTTGAGCACGACCCATGTCGAAGGCAAGTCCCAGGGAGACTGGGTGCTGATCGACGCAGGTGACGTGGTCGTCCATCTCTTCCGCCCCGAGATCAGGGCGCTCTACAATCTCGAAAAGATGTGGGGACGAGCCTTGCCCGCCTCCGAGCATGCGGCGGAGTTGATCGCTTGAGCTGATCACCCGCGCTCTCGGCGTCATGGCGGAGCCCCACCGGAGGGGCGATGCGTATCGTATTGGCCGCTGTCGGCCGCCTCCGCAGTGGGCCGGAGCGGGCGCTTTACGAGCATTATGTGGCCCGGCTGACCTGGCCCGTCGTGCTCAAGGAAGTCGAGCTGAAGGCCGTACGCCCGAAAGCGCAGCAAAAGGCGCGTGAAGCGGCGCTGCTCTTGGCCGCCCTACCCGAGGACGCCACCGTCGTTGCCCTCGACGCGACAGGCCGGCTCCTCACCAGTGAGGACTTCGCTGCACGCCTCGGCGCCTGGCGCGACGAAGGGGTGGCGACGATCGCCTTCGTCATCGGCGGTGCGGACGGGCTGGATGATATCATCCGCCGCCGTGCCAGACTGGTCCTTGCCCTTGGCCGCGTCACCTGGCCGCACTTCCTCATGCGGGGACTGCTTGCCGAGCAGCTCTATCGGGCTCAGCAAATCCTCGCCGGACATCCCTATCACAGGGGCTGATTAGGAGCTTCGGGCTGTTCCACCGATCCGCTTTGCCCTATATAAGCGCCATGACGCCCGCTCGCCGCCCGCGCCCCGTGGTGCTTTGCGTGCTCGACGGTTGGGGCTACCGCTCCGAATGCGAGGACAACGCCATTTGCCAGGCGCATATGCCGGTGTGGAACCGGCTCATGGCCGAATGCCCACATGCCCTTCTGGATGCCTCGGCGCACGAGGTCGGCCTACCCGACGGGCAGATGGGCAATTCCGAGGTCGGACACATGAACCTCGGGGCGGGACGGGTCGTGATACAGGAGCTTCCCCGCATCGACCAAGCTCTTGCGAGCGGTGCGCTTGCCAGAAATCAAACATTACTTGACTTTGCCGCCAAGCTCAAGGCCAGCAAGGGGCGCTGCCATCTGCTTGGGCTCTTATCGCCGGGTGGGGTGCACGCCCATCAGCACCATATGGCCGCCCTCGCGCGCATTTTGGCCCAGGCCGGTGTGCCGGTCGTGGTGCATGCCTTTCTCGATGGGCGCGATACCCCCCCACGCAGCGCCGCCGAATTTGTCGATCGCTTCCTGGCCGATACGAAGGACTGCACCGGCCTTTCCATCGGTACGGTCGGCGGGCGCTATTACGGCATGGATCGGGACAAGCGCTGGGATCGCGTCGCGCTCGCCTATAATGCCATTGTCGGTGGGGAGGGTGAGACGGCGACGGATGCGCACACGGCGATCGCCGCAGCCTATGCCCGCGGCGAGAATGACGAGTTCGTCAAGCCGACCGTGATCGCTGGATATGGCGGCATGGCGGAAGGCGACGGCTTGTTGATGGCCAATTTCCGCGCCGATCGGGCGCGGCAAATCCTTACCGCGCTCCTGGATCCGAAATTCGACGGGTTTCCGCGCAAGGTGCACCGCCACTTGGCCGCGGCCCTCGGCATGGTATCCTATTCCAAGGAGCTCGACCGCCTTCTTCCTGCGCTGTTTCCTCCGACCGATCTGCGTAACACGCTCGGTGAGGTCGTCTCAAAAGCGGGCCTCAAGCAGCTCCGCATCGCCGAGACGGAGAAATATGCCCATGTCACCTTCTTCTTCAATGGCGGTGAGGAGCGGCTCTTTCCCGGCGAGGAGCGCATTCTCGTCCCCTCACCGAAGGTCGCGACCTACGATCTGAAGCCGGAAATGTCGGCTGAGGAAGTGACCGATAAGCTCGTCGCCGCCGTCGAGAGCGGCCGTTTCGATCTTGTCGTCGTCAACTATGCCAATGGCGACATGGTCGGCCATACCGGCGTTCTGGAGGCGGCAATCAAGGCGGCCGAGACCATCGACCACTGCATGGGGCGGCTCGAGGCGGCCGTCGCCAAGGCAGGCGGATGTCTTCTGATCACGGCGGATCACGGCAATTGCGAAGAGATGCGCGATTCCGTCACGGGCCAGCCTCTGACCTCGCACAGCATGAATCCGGTGCCGATCGTCCTGGTGAATGCGCCAAGCTGGGTGAAATCCATCCGTGACGGAAAATTGGCGGATGTGGCACCCACGATCCTCGCGCTCATGGAACTGCCGCAGCCTGCGGAGATGAGCGGTCGTGTGCTGGTGGAGCTGCCGGATTCGTCGGGCGTCGCCAAGGAGACGCGTGCCTCGGCGTAGGCCGGGCCTGGCCGTCCTTCTTCTGGCGGCGATCCTCGCGGCCGCTTCCGCGGCGGCTGGCGAGCCAGATAAGAAGGGCGTCGGCGGCAAGCTCGAGGATGTCGAACGAGCCATCGCGCAGGACAGGGCACGGGCGGGCACCCTTGGACAGCAATCGGCAACGCTCGCCCGGGAGATCGATTCCCTGCGCCGGCAGAGCATCGCCGCCGCTCAGGCGGTGCAGGCGCAGGAGCAGAACCTGACCGGCCTCGAAGGGACGCTCGACGAGTTGCGTGCCGCGGAGGAGGAAAAGAACCAAGACTTGCAAGAGCGCCGCACCCAGCTTGTCGCCACCCTCGGCGCGCTCGAGCGGTTGGCGGTCTATCCGCCGGAAGCCATGGCGGCCATGCCGGAACGGCCCGTTGACACGCTGCGCAGCGCCCTTCTCCTGCGGACGGCCGTTCCAGAGGTCGAGGCGCGCGCAAGGCGGCTGCGCGCCGATCTCGATTCGCTTCGCAGCCTCCAAGCGCAGATGAAGCGGGAGCGCGACGAGATTGTCACCAGCAAGCAGCACCTCGAGGAGGACCGGCGGCAATTGACTGCGCTGGTGGCCGCGAAAGCAGAGCTTCTCCGGCAGACCGAATCCGCACGGCAGCAGGCCCAGGAGCGGGTCGCGATGCTCTCTGCGCAAGCCAAGGACCTGCGAGAACTACTGGACAGGATCGATGCCGAGGACACGCGGCGCGCGGCGCTTGCCCGCGCCAAGCCAACCCCGCCGCCCGGCGTATCGAGCGATGCCCCCTCGGACACCGAGAAGCTCGCAGCCCTCCCCCCTGCAGGGCTTACGATCCGGCCAATGAGCGGAGCCCAGGGCCGCCTGACCCTTCCTGCCCGCGGCGAGGTGATCCGTCAATTCGGCGACCCCGGTGATTTCGGCGCCAACAGCGAGGGGATCACCATCCGCACGCGCCCCGACGCCCAGGTCGTCGCCCCCTATGACGGGCGAGTGGTATTCTCCGGGCCTTTTCGCGGCTACGGCCAAATCTTGATCATAGAACACAGCGAAGGCTATCATACGCTCCTTGCGGGCTTGTCGCGGGTCGACGCAGTGGCCGGCCAGTGGGTGCTGGCTGGCGAGCCGGTAGGTGTCATGGGGCAGCGCGCGGGCGGCGCCCCGGAGCTTTATGTAGAGTTGCGTCGCAACGGTCGGCCGATCAATCCTTTGCCGTGGCTGGCTTTTCACAATGGTAAGGTAAGCGGATGATGCGTCACCTCCTGTTGGCGTCCTTAGCAGCCGTCGCTCTTCTCGTCACCACAGAGGCGGGACCGGCCCAAAACAGCAATACGAGCGGCAATAGCGGCGATACCTATCGTGCGCTTAGCTTGTTCGGCGATGTCTTCGAGAAGATCAAGCAGGACTATGTCGAGCCGGTCAACGACGACAAGCTCGTGGAGTCCGCGATCAACGGCATGCTGAGCTCTCTCGATCCCCATTCGGGCTATCTCAACGCGAAGAGCTTCCAGGACATGCAGGTCCAGACCCGTGGCGAATTCGGCGGGCTCGGGATCGAGGTGACGATGGAGAACGGGCTAGTCAAGGTGGTCTCGCCCATCGACGACACGCCCGCCGCAAAGGCCGGCCTCAAGCCGGGTGATCTCATTACCCATCTCGATGGCCAGCCGGTGCTCGGCATGACCCTCGAGGACGCCGTCGAAAAGATGCGCGGGCCGGTGAACTCGTCGATCAAGCTTACCATCCGCCGCGAGAACCAGCAGCCCTTCGACGTCACGCTCAAGCGCGCGACGATCAAGATACAGGCCGTCCGCTCGCAGCTCTACGGCAACGTCGCTTATGTCCGGATCTCATCCTTCAGCGAGCTTGCGGACGAAGGCGTCAAGAACGCGATCAAGAAGATGAAGGAGCAGCTTGGGGATAAGAAGCTCGGCGGCCTTGTCCTCGATCTGCGCAACAATCCGGGCGGGTTGCTGGACCAGGCCGTCGCCGTCTCGGACGACTTCCTCGATCGTGGCGAAATCGTCTCGACCCGCGGGCGCCGCCCCGAGGACATGCAGCGCTTCAACGCCAATGGGCATGATTTGATCGCGGGGGTGCCCATGGTGGTGCTTATCAATGGCGGCTCGGCTTCGGCATCGGAGATCGTCGCCGGCGCGCTTCAAGATCATCACCGCGCGGTCCTGATCGGCACGCGGTCCTTCGGCAAAGGCTCGGTGCAGACGATCATCCCCCTCGGGAACCATGGGGCCATGCGCCTGACCACGGCGCGCTACTACACGCCGAGCGGCCGCTCGATCCAGGCGCGCGGCATCGAGCCGGACATCGTCGTCGAGCAGGCGAAGGTCGAGCATGTCGCGGAGCAACAGATCCCGAGCGAGCGCGACTTGCGCGGCGCGCTTCAGAACGACACGCCCCCCGACGGCAAGAGCGGCAACGGCGCCAAGAATAATGAGGGCGCTCAGAAGGGCAAATCCGCGACGACCGGCTCTGCGGCCGGCGAGGGCGATGGGAAATCGCTTGATACTCAGGATTATCAACTAGCCCGGGCGATCGATCTCCTGCGCGGCGTGTCGTTGTTCAATCAGAAGGCCATCAACTGAGCTTCGATCCGCCCCTCCGCTAAGGCGAAAGCGTGAATGACGACGGCAAGGCTGGGGTCGAGCGACGGGGCATAAGCGCGCCGGGAATGGCTGCGCTTCTGCTCCTGGCCCTCGCGGTTGGGGTTGGCGCGTGGCTGCAGGTCACAGCCGGAGGCAGACCGCAGGGTCGGACACATCTGGCGCAAGTAATCGTCTCCATGCCCCCGCCGCTGGCCGCCGAGCCCAGCGCGCCGGCGACGGCCTCCAGCATGCCGCCTGCAGGGCACGCAAGCCTAGAAGCGCCGCCGTCGCCCGCGCCGCCTCCGCAGGCCGCCGCACCAACTCCGGCGCAGAACGCGCCGAGCGAACAGCAGTCCACACCGGCCCCCGCCATTCAGCCGGCAGCCCAGCAACCGCAAGCATCAACGGCAACAGCGCCCCCGCCCCCGGCACCACCCCTGCCATCGAGCCCGCAGCCGGCGCCGGCTGCGGCACCGCCCGCCAATCCACCCTCGCCGGCCGAGCGCCGGGTGGCGCTCGCTCCGGCACCGGCACCCGATCTGGTCGAGCACGGCAGGTTCGGCCCCCTCCCCCGGATCGCATCGCCGGACCGCGTGCCTTGGAAGGTCTATGCGCGTCCCTTCGATGCGAGCGACACGCACCCGCGTATCGCGATCGTCATCGGCAATCTCGGGCTTTCGAGTGCCGCCACCGAAGCGGCCACCCAAGAGCTGCCCGGCGGCATTACCCTGGCGTTCTCGCCCTATTCGCGCCAATTGGCGCAGGACATTCCCCTTGCACGCGCCGCCGGGCATGAAGTGCTCCTGAGCTTGCCGATGGAGCCCGTAAGCTACCCAGCCAACGATCCGGGACCCCAAGCCCTCCTGACGGCGCTGACCCCGGCGCAGAATCTGGAGCGCCTCGATTGGCTGCTTTCGCGCTTCACCGGCTATGTCGGGGTGACCAACTATATGGGCTCGCGTTTCACGGCGTCCGATCAGGACATGCGCCCCATCCTCGAGGCGCTGCATCAGCGCGGGCTTCTTTTCTTCGACAGCCGGTCAGGCGCACACAGCATCGCCGGTCATCTTGCCGAGGAGCTCGGCCTGCCGACTGTCTCGAACGAGCGTTTCATCGACACCGAAGCCGCGCGGGCGAGTATCGACAAGGCACTGGCGGCGGTCGAGGACGAGGCGCGCCGGAAGGGCAGCGCCATTGCCATGGGATTCCCCTATCCTGTGACGATCGAGCGGGTTGCTGCATGGGCGCAGACTCTACCCGACAAAGGCTTCGTGCTAGCCCCGATCTCGGCCATGGCCCATGTCAAGGGGGGCGGCTGAAGTGGCCGATAGAGGCGAGGATCTGCGTCCCTATCGCCGAGGTGTCGGGATCATGCTGATCAACAATGATCGCCGCGTCTTTGTGGCCGAGCGCATCGATACGCCGGGCGCTTGGCAAATGCCCCAAGGTGGACTCGACGAAGGCGAATCGCCTGCGGCTGCTGCGCTGCGGGAGCTCGAGGAGGAAATCGGCACGCGACAGGTCGAGATCCTCGCCGAAAGCCGAGAATGGCTCACCTATGATCTTCCCGCCGAATTGCGCGACCAAGTGTGGGGCGGGCGCTATCGGGGGCAGAAGCAGAAGTGGTTCCTCTGCCGCTTCACCGGCACTGACGGCGAGATCGCTCTCGACGCGCACAGCCATCCCGAGTTCCGCGCCTGGCGCTGGGTCGAGCCGGAAGTGCTGCCGCAGCTCATTGTTCCTTTCAAGCGCGACATTTATCGTACCGTGCTTGGTGAATTCCATTCTCTCCTGTCGAAGCGACCCGCGCATTCATGCTAGACGAACGCCGCATTCCCGCGGGATCGCTCGGTCGTACGTGATGGCGGGCATACCCCCGCGGCGCGGAGGAAAGCGATGGAGAATCTCTGGTCGGACCAGGACGCCAAGGCTGCGATCGGCCATTATAGCGAGCGCGGGATCGGCGAGGACGTGGCCTTGCGCGTCTATACGACCCGTCTCCTCGGCGGCGAGCCGCGCCTTGTGCTCCACGGCGGCGGCAATACATCGGTCAAGACGGTCCTCCCCAATATCCTGGGAGAGCCGCTCGAAGTTCTCTGCGTCAAGGGCAGCGGTTGGGACATGGCGCGAATCGAGCCCGCAGGGCTTCCGGCAGTACGGCTGAAGCCGCTTCGCGAGCTGCGCCGGCTCACAACGCTGAGCGACGAGGAGATGGTGAATGCGCAGCGCTGCAACCTCCTCGACAGCGGGGCGCCCAATCCCTCGGTCGAGACGCTGCTGCATGCGTTCCTGCCGCACAAATTCATCGACCATACCCATGCCAACGCCATATTGGCGTTGACGGACCAGCCTAACGGCGCCGAGATTTGCGCCGAGGTCTTCGGTCCGCGGGTTGCCCTCGTGCCCTACATCATGCCCGGCTTTGCCCTCGCCAAGCGAGCCGCAGAAATCCATGCCGCGCACGCCCATGTCGAAGGTCTCATCCTCCTTAAGCACGGCATCTTCAGCTTCGGCGTCTCGGCGCGCGAGTCTTATGACCGCATGATCGGGCTCGTGACGCTCGCGGAAAAGCAGCTTGCGCGCAGCGCCAACCGCGTCTTCGCGACGGTTTCTCTCCCCAGAGCGGTCGCAAAGGCAGCGGAGATCGCACCGATTTTACGCGGCCTCGCCGCCCAACCCACCAATACTGCGGAAGGCGCTTATGCGCGCTTCGTGATGACGTTCCGGAACGGCGCCGATGTCCTTGCCTACGTCAACGGCACGGAGCTTTCCCGCTACAGCCAGGCCGGCGTGGCGACGCCTGATCACGCCATTCGCACCAAGGCCAAGCCGATCATTCTTCCGACGCCGCCAGCCAACGCGCTCGCGGACTTCGCCGAAGCGGCGCGAAAGGCATTTGCCGCTTATAAAGCGGAATACCACGCCTATTTCATGCGCAATGCCAGAGCCCCATCGAGCAAGAAAACGGAGCTCGACCCGTCGCCGCGCGTCGTCCTGGTGCCTGGCGTCGGACTCTTCGCGCTTGGCCCGACCGCCAAGGACGCGCGCATCGCGGCCGATCTCGCCGAGGCGACCATCGAGGTCGTCACCAATGCCGAGCGCATCGGTCGGTTCGAGAGCATTTCGGAAGCAGAAGTTTTCGAAATGGAATACTGGTCGCTCGAGCAGGCAAAGCTCGGCAAATCTGTCGAGAAGCCGCTCGCGCGGCAGATTGCCGTCGTAACCGGTGGCGGCAGCGGGATTGGCGCGGCAACGGCGACGGCATTCGCGAAGCAAGGTGCGGAAGTTGCGGTTCTTGATCGCGATCGGGGGGCCGCCGAGAGGGTGGCGGCGGCGACCGGAGGGCTGGGCCTCACGTGCGATGTCACCGACCCGGCGCAGGTCGCCGACGCCTTTGCGCGCATTTGCGAGCGATATGGCGGCGTTGACATTCTCGTCTCGAATGCGGGCGCCGCCTGGCAGGGGCGTATTGGGGAGGTGCCGGACGAGGTTCTACGAGAGAGCTTCGAGCTCAATTTCTTTGCCCACCAGACCGTAGCGCGACAGGCGGTTCGCATCATGCGGGCGCAGGGCACCGGGGGCTGTCTTCTCTTCAACACGTCCAAGCAGGCTGTCAATCCTGGCCCGGATTTCGGACCCTACGGCCTGCCCAAGGCGGCGACCCTTTCTCTCATGCGACAATACGCCATCGATTACGGCAAGGACGGAATCCGCGCCAATGCCGTCAACGCCGACCGCGTCCGCTCCGGATTGCTTACAGAGGCGATGATCGCGACGCGCGCAAAGGCACGCGGCGTTTCCGAGCGCGACTATATGGCGGGCAACCTGCTGCAGCGGGAGGTGACGGCGGAGGACGTCGCACAGTGCTTCGTCTCCCTTGCGCTGGCGGGGAAAACGACGGGTGCGGTCCTGACCTGCGACGGCGGTAATATTGCGGCGGCCTTACGATGACCCCTCCTCCCTTCGAGCTGCGCCTCCCGACGAGAGAGGCCGTGCCGATCGTTTTCGACTCACCCCATAGCGGCCGCTTCTATCCCGAGGACTTTCGCACCAAGGTGCCTCTCGCGCTGCTGCGTCAGGGAGAGGATGCCTATGTCGACGAACTCATCGCTGATGCAGTGGGGTCGGGCGTCACCGTGCTCCTTGCCAATTACCCGCGGTGCTATATCGACGCCAATCGCGAGCCGGATGACCTCGATGCCGAGCTCTTGTCGGAGCCCTGGCCCACGCCGCTCAGGCCATCGCGCAAGACTCGCATGGGTGTCGGGCTGATCCGTCGCCACGTCGTGCCCGGTGTTGAAGTCCATGCCGATAAGCTCTCTGTCGCGGACGTGCAGCACCGGCTCGATAAGGTTTATTGGCCCTACCACCGTGCCCTGCGCGAGGCGCTTGATCGCGTTCGCCGGCAATTCGGATTTGTCTGGCATATCGATTGGCATTCGATGAAATCCGTTGGCAACGCCATGACGCCAGACGGAATCGGCAAGCGCCGCCCCGATTTCGTCGTTAGTGATCGCGAAGGGATCAGCGCCGAGCCGGTGTTGACCTCACTCGCGGCCGAGTTCCTGTCCGGCCTCGGGCATCGCGTCTCGATCAACGACCCTTACAAGGGTGCTGCGATCCTGCGGCGATACGGCGCGCCGAGCGACGGCGCTCATTCGCTCCAGATCGAGATCAACCGCAGGCTCTATCTTGACGAAGAGACGGTGACGCGGTCGAGAGATTTCGAGGCCCTGCGCGGCAAAATTGCCGCTTTCACCGCGCATCTCGTCGAGGCGGCTCGCGCGAAGCTGCACCGCGGCTGAGCTCCCTGCGGAACGAAGGTTCGAAGCGTTCAGACAAAGAGCGCCGCTGGGAGCATCCTTGCGCTCAGGCCCCGGCGCGCGCGAGGCGCTCCACGCGCATGTGCATGAACCACGCGGCGAATCTTGCGAGCCACTGGCTCAATCGGCCCCGCGGGTTGAATCCGATTGCCTTCAGCGCCATGGCCACGCCGCGCTCGACATGCCCGGGGTGATAATAGCTATAAGCCCGCCGCACATAGGCGGCATTGTATCGCTTGCGCTCGTAAGGCCCGTCATCGAGGTGATTGGCGGCGTAATAGGCGAAGGCGAGCTCGTCATCCTCGCTTTCGAAGAAGCGTCGCAGTGCCACCCAGAACCGCCGCAGCGGCCCGACGCGCTCCCGGGCGAGGTATGCGCGGAGATGGGTGTAGAAGAGCTTGTAGTGGCGCAGCTCGTCGGCGGCGATATGCTTGCAGATCTCGTGCAGCACCGGCTCGCGCGCCGCGGCAGCGAGCGCCGTATAATAGGAGCTGGTGCCAACCTCAACGATACAGCGCGCGATGAGCTCCCCCGTGCGCGTTCCCCGCACTGATCGCTCGGCCTCAACGGGCAACCGGATTTTCTCTGCAAAGAGCGCGAAGGCCTTGTCGAAATCGAAACCCGGATCGACCAGCTTGGCCCAGCGGGCGAGGGCCTTGCCGTGCTGAACCTCTTCCCGCGCCCAAATCCAGGCCGCCTCCTGAAAGCTCACATCGTCACGGAAGACGCTTTCGAGATAGCGGGCATATTCATAGCCGTTATGCTCGACAAGGCTCGCTGCCTTGATGATTTTCAAGAGTTCGGGGTCGACCTTGGAGCGGTCAAAGCGCTCCCACGGAATGTCGTCCAGCGTCCAGTGCGCCATGGTTACTCCTCACAACGCTTCCTGTAGCTTGACCCAGCGCTTGTGATTATATCGCTTGCGCCGTCCGTTCTGACAAGCTTTTGAGTTTATCGGATCCAACCTCCGAAGACGCTTCAGGTCCCGATGGCCTTGAGCTTGGCTTCGGCCAGGGCGATTTTTGCCATGACAAGCTTCTTTTCCGCGTCGTCCTTTGAGTCGTCGAGATCCTCGCGAAGATCCTTGAGTTCCGCCTCGACCTTGCCGCGGTCGATCTCGGAAAGGGGCGTCGCCGCCTCGGCGAGAACGGTGCAGCGCTCCGGCGTCACCTCGGCATAACCGCCGGCGACGAACAGCCGCTCGCTGACGGGGCCTTGGCGCGTGGCGTAGACGTCGATGACCCCCGGGCGGACCAAGGAGAGGAGTGGAGCGTGCTTTGGCAGGGCGCCGAAATTCCCTTCGCTACCGGGGACCACCACCATTTCCACTTCTTCCGACAGCAGGAGCCGCTCGGGGCTCACCAGCTCGAAACGCAGCTTTTCCGCCATGGCTTTGCTCCCGTTGAGCAGATCCGGCCTAGGCCGCCTCGGCCGCCATCTTCTTCGCCTTCTCGACGGCTTCCTCGATGGTGCCGACCATGTAGAAGGCCGCTTCGGGCATGTCGTCGTATTTGCCTTCGACGATGCCCTTGAAGCCCTTGATGGTGTCCTCGAGCTTCACGAACACCCCTGGCGTTCCGGTGAAGACCTCGGCTACGTGGAAGGGCTGCGAGAGGAAGCGCTGTATCTTGCGCGCGCGCGCCACCGTGAGCTTGTCCTGTTCGGAAAGCTCCTCCATGCCGAGAATCGCAATGATGTCCTGCAGCGACTTGTAGGTCTGGAGCACGCGCTGCACCTCGCGCGCGACGCGATAATGATCGTCGCCGACAACGCGCGGATCGAGCACGCGAGAAGTCGAGTCGAGCGGGTCCACCGCCGGATAGATGCCGAGCTCGGCGATCTGGCGCGAGAGCACCGTGGTGGCGTCGAGATGGGCGAAGGACGTCGCGGGCGCCGGGTCGGTCAAGTCGTCGGCCGGAACGTAGATGGCCTGCACCGAAGTGATCGAGCCCTTCTTCGTCGTGGTGATGCGCTCCTGCAGCACGCCCATATCGGTGGCGAGCGTGGGCTGATAGCCCACCGCCGAGGGAATGCGGCCGAGGAGCGCCGAGACCTCGGAGCCGGCCTGGGTGAAACGGAAGATATTGTCGACGAAGAACAGCACATCCTGGCCTTCCTCGTCGCGGAAATATTCGGCCAGCGTAAGGCCGGTGAGGCCGACGCGCGCCCGGGCGCCCGGTGGCTCGTTCATCTGCCCGTAGACGAGCGCCACCTTCGAGCCCGGACCATCGGGCACGATGACCTTCGATTCCATCATTTCATGGTAGAGGTCGTTGCCCTCACGGGTGCGCTCGCCGACGCCGGCAAAAACCGAGTAGCCACCATGCGCCTTGGCGACGTTGTTGATGAGCTCCATGATCAGCACGGTCTTGCCCACCCCGGCGCCGCCGAAGAGGCCGATCTTGCCGCCGCGCGCATAAGGCGCGAGAAGATCGACCACCTTGATGCCGGTGACCAGGATTTCCGCCTCCGTCGATTGATCCACGTATGCGGGGGCCGGGCGATGAATGGGGAGCGAATGCGCCGCCTTGACGGGGCCGCGCTCGTCGACCGGCTCCCCGACCACGTTGAGAATCCGCCCCAGGGTCTCGGGGCCAACGGGCACGCTGATGGGAGAGCCCGTATCCCTTACCTCCTGGCCGCGAACGAGGCCGTCCGTGGTGTCCATGGCGATGGTCCGCACCGTGCTCTCGCCCAGATGCTGCGCGACTTCCAGCACCAGCCGCCGGCCCTGATTTTCGGCCTCGAGGGCATTCAAGATGGCCGGCAGGTCGCCCTCGAAGCGGACGTCGACGACGGCGCCCATGACCTGGGTGATCGTACCGACGAGATTTTTCGCCATGTTCTTCTCCACTCGTAATCGGACGCCCGTCGCCGCGGATCAGACCGCCTCGGCGCCCGAGATGATCTCGATCAGCTCCTTGGTGATGACGGCTTGACGCGTGCGGTTGTAATTGAGCGTCAGCTTGTTGATCATTTCGCCGGCGTTGCGGGTCGCGTTATCCATCGCGGTCATGCGCGCGCCTTGCTCGCTGGCGTTGTTCTCGAGGAGGGCCTTGAAAAGCTGAACTGCGAGATTGCGCGGCAAGAGCTCAGCGAGCATCTCCTCTTCTTCGGGCTCGTATTCGTAAACGGCCGCCGTCGTCCCGCCAGTGCGCGCCGCCGCCTCGGTCACATGGAGAGGGATGATCTGCTGACGCGTGACGATCTGCGTCATCGCCGACTTGAATTTGTTGTAGACGATCGTGCAGACGTCGAACTCGCCGGTCTGGAACATCTCGGTGATGCGCCGTCCCACTCGTTCGGCGGTCTCGAACGTGATGCGAGGGCGCGCAACGTCGGTCACCGTGTCGAGGATGTATTGCGCATACTCGCGCCGGAGCTGGTCGCGTCCCTTGCGGCCGATACAGAGGATCTTGACAGTCTTGCCCTGCCCCACAAGCTCGCGGATCAACCGGCGCGCCTCGCGCACGATCGAGGAATTGAAGCTGCCGCAAAGCCCGCGATCAGCCGTCATTACGACGACGAGGTGGACCTCGTCCTTGCCGGTTCCGATCAGCATCGGTGGCGCCCCCGGCCTGCTCTTCATGCTGGCGGCGAGCGAAGCCAAGACCGTATCCATCCGCTCCGCATAAGGCCGCGCCGACTCCGCCTGCTCCTGAGCGCGTCGAAGCTTGGCGGCCGCGACCATCTTCATGGCCGAGGTGATCTTGCGCGTCTGCTTGACGCTGTTGATCCGGTTGCGAAGGGTCTTGAGGCTCGGCATACGTTTCCGTCTCCGCGCTTACTGGCGGATCGCGCGCTTAGGCGAACTTCTTGACGAAGTCGTCGAGGAAGCTTTTAAGCTTCTCCTCGATGGGAGGAGTGATTTCGCGCTGGTTGCGGATCGCTTCCAGGACCTCCTTGCCCGCACGCAGCTCACCGAGAAGCGAGGCTTCGAACTGCCGGATGTCCGTGAGCTTGATATTGTCGAGGTAACCGCGCACACCCGCAAAGATCACTGCCACCTGCTCCTCGACGGGCATCGGCTGATACTGGTCCTGCTTGAGAAGCTCCGTCAGGCGCGCCCCGCGGGCGAGAAGCCGCTGCGTCGAAGCATCGAGATCGGAGGCGAATTGCGCGAACGCCGCCATCTCGCGGTACTGGGCGAGCTCGAGCTTGATACGGCCGGCCACCTGCTTCATCGCCTTGATCTGGGCGGCCGAGCCGACGCGGCTGACCGAAAGGCCCACATTCACGGCAGGACGAACGCCGGCGTAGAAGAGATCGGTCTCAAGAAAGATCTGCCCATCGGTGATCGAAATCACGTTGGTGGGAATGTAGGCGGAAACGTCATTGGCCTGCGTCTCGATCACCGGCAACGCCGTGAGCGATCCCGAGCCGTGCGCGTCGTTCATCTTCGCGGCGCGCTCGAGGAGCCGGGAATGGAGATAGAAGACGTCGCCGGGATAGGCCTCGCGGCCCGGCGGTCGTCGGAGCAGGAGCGACATCTGGCGATAGGCGACGGCCTGCTTCGAAAGATCGTCGTAGAAGATGACCGCGTGCATACCATTGTCGCGGAAGTACTCGCCCATGGCGCAACCCGTATAGGGGGCCAGGAACTGCAGCGGCGCCGGCTCGGATGCCGTCGCCGCCACGACGATCGAGTATTCGAGCGCGCCATAATCCTCGAGTGTCTTGACCAGCTTGGCGACACTCGATCGCTTCTGGCCGACCGCGACATAGACGCAATAGAGCTTGCGCTTCTCGTCGCCGGTCTGGTTGACGCTCTTCTGATTGATGATGGTGTCAATGGCGATCGCCGTCTTGCCGGTTTGACGATCACCGATGATGAGCTCGCGCTGGCCGCGCCCGATGGGAATCAGGCTATCGATGGCCTTGAGGCCGGTTTGCATCGGCTCATGCACCGAGCGGCGCGGAATGATGCCCGGCGCCTTCACCTCGACGCGCGACATCTTGACGTCGCCGATCGGCCCCTTGCCGTCGATCGGATTGCCGAGCGCATCAACGACGCGGCCCAGGAGGCCGCGGCCGACCGGCACTTCGACGATGGCGCCCGTGCGCTTGACGACGTCGCCTTCCTTGATGCCGCGGTCATCGCCGAAAATGACGACGCCGACATTGTCGGATTCGAGGTTGAGCGCCATTCCCTTGATGCCGCCGGGGAACTCGACCATCTCGCCGGCCTGGACCTTGTCGAGGCCATAGACGCGCGCGATGCCGTCGCCGACCGATATGACCTGCCCGACTTCGGCGACATCGGCCTGAATGTCGAAATTGGCGATCTGCTGCTTGAGAATGGCGGAGATTTCCGCTGCCCGGATTTCCATCAGCCAATACCTTTCATGGCAAGCTGGAGCCTTTGAAGCTTGCTCTTCAACGAGCTGTCGACCATGCGCGAGCCGACCTTGACCACGAGGCCGCCGATCAAGCTCGGATCGATCTTGAAGTCGAGATTGACGGCCTTGCCCACCGCCTTGGCGAGCTGGCTCTTAAGCGCCCCGACTTGGCCTTCCGCGAGGGGTGCCGCCGAGGTGATCTCGGCCGTGACCTCGCCGCGCCGCGCGGCGAGAATCGCAAGGAAGGAATCGATCATTCCCCTCAGGAGAAAGAGCCGGCGGTTTTGTGCGGCGACGCCGACGAAGTGGCGAACGGTCTTGCCCGTGCCGGCCTTCTCAAGCAGCACCTCCATCGCCTTCGCCTGATCCTGGCGGGAAATGAGAGGGCTGCGCAGCAGGCGGCGCAGATCGTCGCTCTCGCCGATCAACCGGCGCAGGACGCGCAGATCGACCGCGACCGCATCGAGCTCCCTGCCCTCGTCCGCTAGCTCATAGAGCGCACTTGCATAACGCCCGGCAATGCCGGAAAGGCCTGTCGTTTCCGAAGCCACTCGCCCGAACCTCGCGATGCCCCTGAAGGAACCCGATCTTCGGCCTGCTCGGCCGAATTCCGGCGGGTTTGCGCCATGCCCAGATGCGTCGGCGCACGGGCATGGCTCCCCTTGCGGGCAGGAGGTTCCCGCCCGAAAAGCGGCAGTTTCCTAACACAGTCAAAGCGACGGCGCAACCAACTCCAACTCATGCAGGTTGCGTCCGATTGCCTCGCGGAACCGGCGCCGTAAAAGGGCCGTTCTCGAGAGCGCGTCAGCTCAGAAACCGCTCGACAAGCCTTGTCCAATAGGCGCTGCCGATGGGAATACAGCGATCGTTGAAGTCGAACCCAGGGTTGTGGACCATGCAATTGCCCTCGCCGTCGCCGTTGCCGATGAGGAGGTAGCAGCCGGGGAGCTCCTCGAGCATGCAGGCGAAATCCTCGCTGCCCATGAGGGGCCGTGGATCGAGGATCACGTTCTCCTCACCGACCAGCTCTTTCGCCACCTGGGCGGCGAAGGCGGTTTCCTTCTCGGTATTGACGAGCACCGGGAAACCCTCGCGGTAGTTGACGATTGCCGTGGCGCCGTAGCTTTCCGCCTGCGCCTTAGCGAGTGCCGTGATCCGCGATCTTAGGGATTTGCGCACGGCGGGATCGAGGGCGCGGATGCTGAGAGACATTGTCGCATCGGGAGGAATGACATTGGGCGCATCGCCGGCCTTGATGGCGCCGACCGTCACGACCGCAGGATCCTGGGGGTCGATGTTGCGTGCGACAATACTCTGCAAGGCCATGACGATGGAGGCCGCCACGACGACGGGATCGATAGTCTTCTGAGGGAAGGCGCCATGGCCGCCCACACCCTTGATGACGATCTCTGCGCGATCCGCCGAGGCCATGAAGGGTCCAGCCCGGAAGACGAGCTTTCCTTCCGGGAATCCCGGCATGTTGTGCATGGCGAAAATGGCATTGCAGGGAAACAGGCGGAACAGCCCGTCTTTCATCATCTGAACGGCGCCGCCCTGGCCTTCCTCGGCAGGCTGGAAGATGAGATGCACCGTGCCGTTGAACTTGCGCGACTCGGCGATCTGCTTCGCCGCACCCAGCAGCATGGCGGTATGCCCGTCATGGCCGCAGGCGTGCATCGTATTGGGGCGTCGGCTGGCATAGGGCAGGCCCGTGGTCTCTTGGATTGGGAGCGCGTCCATATCGGCGCGAATGCCGATGCTCCGCGTTCCCGAGCCGGCCTTGAGAGTGCCGACGACCCCCGTCTTGCCGAGACCCCGATGGACCTCATAACCCCAGGCCGCCAAGCGCTCCGCCACGAGATCACTCGTGCGCAGCTCCTCGAAGCCGAGCTCGGGATGCTGGTGAATGCGGTGCCTGATTTCGACGATCTCGTCGTCGAAGACGTTGCTGCCGATGTGAACGTTCACGCTGCCTCCTGATCCGCGGGCCGACAATGCCATCGAAGGAAAGGGGGCATTAGACGGCATTCCGGGCCCTAAAGGAAGCTGTACGGGTCCACATCGACCTGAAGACGCACGCCGGCGGGAAGGGAGACTTGGTCAAGCCATTGATTCAACATGGTTTGTAGGTTGATCCGTCGCTCCGCCTTGAGCAGCAGGCGGTGACGGAAGCGCCCGCGGATGCGGGCCAAGGGTGCCGGCGCTGGACCGAACACCTCGACGCCCGCCATGCGGGGGGCCTTGCGGCCGAGATCTTGCCCTGCGCGCTCGACGGCCGCTTCATCCGGGCCGGAGAGGATCAGGGCGGCCAATCGGCCGAAGGGGGGCATCCCAGCACGACGGCGCTCTTGCGCCTCGGCCTCAAGAAAGCGGTCCCGTTCCCCGGAAACCAGGGCTCGCATCACCGGGTGCTCCGGCTGATAGGTTTGGAGATAGACGCGCCCCACCCGGGTCGCTCGGCCGGCGCGGCCGGCGACTTGGGCGAGGAGCTGATAGGTGCGCTCGGCCGCGCGCAGATCGCCGCCGCTCAGGCCTAGATCGGCGTCGACGATGCCCACCAGCGTCAAGAGCGGGAAATGATGGCCTTTGGCGATCACCTGGGTGCCGATCAGGATGTCGATCTCGTGGGCGGCGACCCGCTCGATCAGCGCGGCGACCGCCTGCGGGCCAGCGAGCGTATCGCTGGCCGCTACTGCGACTCGTGCCGAGGGGAAGGCGATGGCGACTTCCTCGGCGAGACGCTCGACACCTGGCCCGCAGGCGGCCAAGCTTCCGTCCGCCTCGCAGGCAGGGCAATGGGAGGGAAGTGCCGTCGCGTAGCCGCAATGATGGCATTGCAGCCGCTTGGCTTGACGATGCTCGACCAGCCAGGCCGTGCATTTCGGGCACTGCAGCCGATGGCCGCAGGCACGGCAGAGCGTCAAAGGCGCATAGCCGCGCCGGTTGAGGAAAAGTGCCGCCTGCTCTTTCGCCGCGAGGGTATCGGCCAGGGCCGCCCGCAGCGGCGGCGAGAGCCAGGATTGCCGCGGTGGTGGATCGCGGCGCATGTCGATGATCTTGACCTCCGGAAGCACGGCACCCCCGTGCCGATCCGGAAGATGGAGCACGTCGTAACGGCCCTGACGCACATTTTCCACAGTTTCGAGCGATGGTGTCGCAGAAGCGAGGATGATGGGATGTCCGCCCAGGCGCGCCCGCACCACGGCCATGTCGCGCGCCTGATAGATGGCGCCGTCCTCCTGCTTGTACGAAGCATCGTGCTCTTCGTCGACGACGATGAGTCCCAGCCGTGGAAACGGAAGGAAGAGCGCCGAGCGCGCGCCGACCACAATCGAGAGTCGTCCTTCGGCAACCGCGCGCCAGGTCGACCGTCGCTGACCGGATCCGAGATCAGAGTGCCACTCGGCGGGTGCTGTGCCGAAGCGCGCGCGGAAGCGCTGGAGCCATTGCGCCGTCAATGCGATCTCCGGCAATAGCACCAGGGCCTGGCGACCTGCGGCGAGCGTCGCGGCGATAGCCTCGAAATAGACTTCGGTTTTCCCCGATCCCGTTACGCCGTCGAGAAGCGTGACGCCGAAGCCCCCCTGCTTGACCTTCGTTACGAGGGCGTCTGCCGCGACCCGCTGGTCCAAAGACAGCGCCACGCCCGGCCGCATGACATCCGGTTGAGTGACGGCGTCGGGCGGGGACAATTCCGTCGGCACGAGCACCCCGGCCGCCGCCAGGTCTTTGACGACGCCCGGGCTAACGCCTGCCTCGCGAGCGAGATCGGGAAGGGTGCGAGGCGGGCTGTCAACCAGCAGCGCCAGGACACGACGACGCGCTGCCGTTAGCCGTAACGTCTCCGGAAGCTCAACGTCCGCACGCGAATAGGCGCGTTGCGGCCGTCGCGGCTCGAGAGCCTGCGGCACGCTCATGGCCATCTTGAGCACGGCGCCCGGAGGCGTGAGGGTATAATGGGCGACCCAATCAATAAACCGCCGCTGAACCTCGCAAAGTCCCGGCATGTCGAAACGAGCGAGAATGGGCTTGAGCCGGTGCTGTGGAATTTCACTTGACGCCGCGCCCCAGACGACCCCAGCCAGTTCGCGTCGGCCGAGCGGCACGCGAACGAAGTCGCCGGGAGCGACCTCGAGTCGGTCCGGTACCTCGTAATCATAGGCGCCGGCGAGAGGCAGCGGCAGCAGCACGGCGCACCGGCGTGCGGCCACCGGCCGCGTCGCGGCGATGGTGCTTTCCCCAATCATTGGCTATACACTAGAGGGTGGATCGCGGCCGCGCCAAGCGGGTGTGCGGGCGCAGGGCGATAAACAGCGAGGGAAACGGGCGACCATGAAATTCTTCATCGACAGCGCCGATCTGAGCGACATTCGCGATCTCGCCTCGACGGGGCTCGTCGACGGCGTTACGACGAATCCCTCGCTTGTAGCCAAGAGCGGCCGCAAATTCTTCGATGTCGTGCAGGAAATCTGCGCCATCATCCCCGGGCCCGTGAGTGCTGAGGTAACGGCGACGGATCACGCCACCATGCTGGCGGAAGGACGCCGGCTGGCACGGCTCGCCAAAAACATCGCCGTCAAGGTGCCGCTTACGGTCGACGGGCTCAAGACATGCAAGGCGCTCGCCGATGAAGGCACGATGGTCAATGTCACGCTCTGCTTTTCGGCCGGCCAGGCGATCCTCGCCGCGAAGGCCGGTGCCGCCTTCATCTCGCCTTTCGTCGGGCGTCTCGATGATATTGCGCAGCCCGGCATGGAGCTCATCCGAGATATCGTCGCCATTTATCGCCAATATGCGAAGTTCAAGACGGAGGTGCTGGTCGCCTCCGTGCGCAACCCGCTTCATGTGATCGAGGCGGCACGCCTGGGGGCGCATGTGGCGACGGTGCCACCCGGCGTGCTGCGCCAGCTTTTTGTCCACCCACTCACCGAGAAGGGCCTGGCCCAGTTCCTCGCCGACTGGGCGAAGACCGGACAGTCGATTCTCGGCCACGAACAGGGACCGCGCGCCGTTGCCCAAGCCTAACGAAAGACCCGAGCGTACCGCCGAGCAGAACTTGGACGAGACTCAGGTGCTCGCTTATTTGCGGGCGCATCCGGAGTTCCTCGGCGCCCATGCCGACCTGCTGGCCCCGCTGCTCCACCCCGAGCGGGAGAGCGGCGATCGCGTGGTCGACCTTCAGCGCTTCATGGTCGAGCGTCTCACGCGGCGCACCCGCGAACTCGAAGAGGAGCGCGACCACATGGTCGCGCTGGCACGGCTCAACCTGAAGAGCCAAACCCGCATCCATCGCGCCGTCCTGGCGCTGATGGCCGCGAGCAGCTTCGAGCACCTCATCCAGGCGGTGACCATCGATCTTCCCGTTTTCCTCGGCCTCGATGTCGCGAGCCTTTGCATCGAAGCGACAGCCTCGCCGCCGCCCCGGTGCGAGACGCCGGGCGTGAGGGTGATCGATCCGGGTGCCGTCGACCGCGTGCTCGGCACCGCCCGTGACATGCTGCTCTCCGGCACCGCTCGGGCAGACAAGGCGATCTTTGGCTCGGCGGCGCGGCTCGTGCGCTCCGAAGCCCTGCTGCGTCTTCGCTTCAGCCCTGCCGCGCCCGCCGGCTTGCTGGCGCTCGGCTCGCGCAAGGAGAACCGCTTCCATCCCGGACAGGGAACGGAGCTCCTCGGCTTTCTCGCCCGCGCGATCGAGCACAACGTCCGCGCATGGCTCGATCTACCGCTTTAGCGACGTTCCCGGCCGCGCCCGAGCTGAGCGCGGCCATCGCTCAATGGCTGGACTGGCTCACGAACGAGCGTCGCGCCTCTCCACATACCGTCGAGGCCTATCGCCGCGATATCTTCGCGTTCGTGACTTTTCTCGCGGAGCATCTCGGCGAGGCGCCGGGCTTGACCTCTCTCGCGTCGATGCGGCCGGCCGATCTGCGCGCCTGGCTCGCGCGCCGCACCCTCGACGGTCACGCGCGCAGCTCGACCGCACGAGCCCTCTCCGTCGTTCGCAGCTTTGCGCGATATTGCGCTCGGCGGGGACACGCCTCATCGGCCGCAATCGCTTCAGCCCGCTCTCCGAAGCTGCCCCGCACCGTGCCGCGGCCGCTCACGATCGCCGACGCCGCCAAGACGATCGACGAGATTGCCGCACTTTCCTCTTCGGCTTGGATCGCGCGTCGCGACGTTGCCGTTCTGACACTGCTCTATGGCTGCGGCCTGCGAATCGGCGAAGCGCTCGGCTTGAGACGCGGCGATGCGCCGCAAGGCGAGACGCTTCGCGTGCTCGGCAAGGGTCGCAAGGAGCGCGTCGTGCCTGTGCTTCCGATCGTCCGGGCGGCCATACAGGACTATCTCGCTGCTTGCCCCTATGACAGGGGTGCGGACGGGCCCCTCTTCTTCGGAGCGCGCGGCAAGCGGCTGCACGCGGCGATCGTGCAGCAACGCATGCGGGAACTCCGGCGGCGGCTTGACCTTCCGGACACGGCGACACCGCACGCGCTTCGCCACAGCTTCGCCACCCATCTCCTCGGCGCCGGCGGCGACTTGCGTGCGATCCAGGAGCTTTTGGGCCATGCGTCGCTTTCGACGACCCAGCGCTACACGGAGGTCGACGCCGAGCAGCTCCTCGCCGTCTATGAGCGCGCCCATCCGCGTGCCCGCGGCTAGAATATTTCGCTAAATATGGATGGCGCGCCCGCCGACGGCGAGCGCGGCTTCCTTGACGGCTTCGTTCAACGTGGGGTGGCCATGGCAGGTGCGCGCGATGTCCTCCGCCGAGCCGCCGAATTCCATGGCAACGACGACCTCGTGGATGAGGGTGCCCGCATCGGGCCCGATGATATGGCAGCCGAGCACGCGGTCCGTCTTGGCGTCCGCCAGAATCTTGACGAAGCCGTCGGTCTCCGCCGCGGCCCGGGCGCGGCCATTGGCCATGAACGGAAACTTGCCGGTTTTATAGGCAACGCCCTCGGCCTTGAGCTGCTCCTCGGTTTTGCCGACGGATGCAACCTCGGGCCAGGTATAGACGATGCCCGGAATGGCGTCGTAATTCACATGACCGTGCTGGCCTGCGATAAGCTCGGCCACGGCAACGCCTTCGTCTTCGGCCTTATGGGCAAGCATCGGGCCGCGAATCACGTCGCCGATCGCATAAATACCCTTCACATTGGTCTCGAAGCGGTCATCGACCTGGATCATGCCGCGATTATCGACGGCAACACCGCAGGCTTCGAGCCCGAGCCCCTCGGTGTAAGGGCGCCTTCCGATGGCGACGAGCACGACGTCGGCCTCAAGGCTCTCGGCTTTCCCGCCTGCGGCTGGCTCCAGTGTCAACTTGACGCCGGCGCTCTCTTCCTTCGCGGCTGTAACCTTGGTGGAAAGGCGGAACTTGAAGCCCTGCCGCTCGAGGAGGCGCTGGAACTGCTTGCCGACCTCGCCATCCATGCCCGGCACGATGCGATCAAGAAACTCGACCACTGTGACCTCAGCGCCCATGCGGCGCCACACCGATCCCATCTCGAGCCCGATATAGCCGCCGCCGATCACGACGAAATGACCAGGCACCTTCTCCAGCGCGAGAGCCCCCGTCGACGACACGATCCGTTTCTCGTCGACCTCCACGCCGGGCAGTGGCGCATAATCGGAGCCCGTCGCGATCACGATATTCTTGGCGTCGAGAATGATGACGGCGCCACCATTTGCTGGGGCGACCTCCACGACGCCGGCGCGAGGAATGCGACCGCTTCCCTTCAACCACACGATCTTGTTCTTGCGGAAGAGGAATTCGACGCCGCGCGTGTTCTCGCCGACGACCTTGTCCTTGTGCGCCATCAGGCCGGGCAGGTCGAGCTCGACGGAGCCGATCTTGACGCCATGGACGGCGAGCTTGCTTTTTGCCTCCTCAAACTTTTCCGAGGATTGCAGGAGCGCCTTGGAGGGAATGCAGCCGATATTGAGGCAGGTCCCGCCCAGGGATGCGCGCTTCTCGACGCAGGCGACCTTCATGCCGAGCTGGGCGGCGCGTATCGCCGCGACATACCCGCCGGGCCCGCCGCCAATGACGACGAAATCGTAGCTGTCGGCCATGATGCGAATTCCTCGCTTGGCTCGTGAAAGCGATTACATATCGAGAAGGATGCGCTGCGGATCCTCGATGCATTCCTTGACGCGGACGAGGAACGTCACGGCTTCGCGGCCATCAACGACGCGATGATCGTAGGAGAGCGCCAAATACATCATCGGCCGGACCTCGACCTTGCCGCCGACTGCGACGGGTCGTTCCTGGATCTTGTGCATGCCCAGGATCGCGGATTGGGGCGGGTTGAGGATGGGCGTCGAGTTCAGCGAGCCGTAGATGCCGCCGTTGGTGATGGTGAAGGTGCCGCCGCTGAGCTCTTCGAGAGCGAGCTTGCCGTCGCGCGCGCGTCGGCCGAAATCGGCAATGGCCTTTTCGATCTGCGCGAAGGAGAGTTGATCGGCGTCGAGCAGCACTGGAACCACGAGCCCTTGACCGCCGCCGATGGCAATTCCGAGGTCATAGTGGTTCTTGTAGACGAGATCCTCACCGTCGATCTGCGCATTGACGGATGGCACCTCCTTGAGGGCCACGATGCAGGCCTTCGCGAAGAAAGACATGAAGCCGAGCCGTACGCCATGCTTCTTCTCGAAGATCTCGCGATACTGGCCACGCACAGCTATGACGGCGCTCATGTCCGCTTCGTTGAAGGTTGTGAGCATTGCCGCGGTGTTCTGCGCCTCCTTGAGGCGTTGCGCAATCGTGCGACGGAGCCGCGACATGCGCACCCGCTCCTCGCGCGGCATCGTTGCCCCCGGGCGCGCGAGCGGAGGTGCGGTCGGCGCCGTGGGCTGGGGTGGCGGTGGCGCCGGCGCAACCGTCGGTGCCGGTGCAGGCTTCCGCCGCGTCTCGAGGTAGGCAAGCACATCGCCCTTGGTGAGCCGACCATCCTTACCCGTGGCCGGGATTTGCGACGAATCGAGAGCGTTGTCGTCCACGAGCTTCCGGACGGCAGGCGCCAGCACATCGGCCGTAGCGGATGTCGCCGATGGTGGAGGCGCAGCCTGTTGCGGCGCCGCCATAGGCTTGGCGGCGGGTGTGGGCGGAGATGCGGGCTTGGCTTGGGGCTTCTCTGCTGCAGCGGGCTTCGCCGGCGCGCCTCCATCGGCGATCACGCCGAGGGTGGCGCCGACCGCGACGGTGCCGCCTTCTGCCACTCGGATCTCGCCGAGCGTGCCGGCTGCCGGCGCAGGCACCTCGAGCGTCACCTTGTCGGTCTCCAACTCGACCAGCGGATCGTCGGCAGCGATGGCTTCGCCCACCTTCTTGAACCATTTCGAAACGGTGGCCTCAGTAACCGACTCGCCGAGCGTCGGCACTACGATATTCGTCGCCATGACCAGTCCTCACCTTTTCGCGTCACTTCGCTCAAAGCGAGAGCGCGTCGTCAACCAGCTTCTTCTGTTCCTTGATATGGTCCTCGTAGTGACCCGTCGCCGTCGATGCGGATTCCGGCCGCCCGGCATATTTGAGATGCGGCCGCGCGGCGCCGATTGCAACCAGGATGTCCTCGATGCGCGGGCGCACGAAGCTCCAGGCGCCCATATTCGCGCTTTCCTCCTGGCACCAGAGGAATTCCGCGCCCTTGAAGCGGGCGAGCTCCGCCGAAAGCGACTTGACCGGGACGGGATAGAGCTGTTCGAGCCGTAGGATATAAATCTCTTTGAGCTGCCGCCGCTGCAGCTCCTCGTAGAGGTCGTAATAGACCTTGCCCGAGCAGAGGATCACGCGCGAGATCCGGCTCTCCGGTACCGCAAGAGGCATGTCGTAAAAGACGCGATGGAAGCTCGTACCCTGGCCGAAATCGCTCAACTTCGAGACGCAGAGCTTGTGGCGCAAGAGAGACTTGGGCGTCATGACAACGAGCGGCTTGCGGAAGTTCCGCCGCATCTGACGCCGGAGCACGTGGAAATACTGCGCGGGTGTCGTGCAATTCACCACCTGCATGTTGTCTTCGGCGCAAAGCTGAAGATAGCGTTCGAGGCGTGCCGAGCTGTGATCCGGGCCCTGGCCTTCATAGCCGTGGGGCAACAGCATCACGAGTCCCGACATGCGTAGCCACTTGCTCTCGGCCGAGCTGATGAATTGGTCGATGATCGACTGCGCGCCATTGGCGAAGTCGCCGAATTGAGCCTCCCACAACACCAGAGAGCGCGGATCGGCGAGCGAGTAGCCATACTCGAATCCGAGAACCGAGGCCTCGGCGAGCGGGCTGTCGACCACCTCGAAAGACGCCTGATCGGCGGAGAGGTTCGCAAGGGGCACGTATTTTTCTTCGCTTTCCTGGTCAACCAGCACCGCGTGGCGCTGGGAAAATGTGCCGCGGCCGGAGTCCTGGCCCGAAAGCCGTACGGGCGTGCCTTCGACGAGGAGCGAGCCGAAGGCGAGCGCCTCGGCCGTCGCCCAGTCGATGCCTTCGCCGGTCTCGAACATCTTGCGCTTCTGATCCATCAGTCGTGCGAGCTTGCGATTGAGATTGAAATCTTTCGGATAGCTCGTGAACTTCAGCCCGAGAGCGCGCAGCTTCTCGACGTCGACGGCGGTCTCGCCCTTGCGAGCCTCGCCGCGGGCGATATCGAAGCCGCTCCAAGCGCCTTCAAGCCAGTCGGCCTTGTTGACCCGATAGCTCTTGGCAGCTTCGAAATCCTGCTCCAGCCGTGCATGGAACTCGGCGCCGATGCGTTCCGCCTCCTCCGCGCTGATCACGCCATCGCGGACGAGCTTCTCCGAGTAAATCTGCCGCGTGGTCGGATGCTGGGCGATCTTGCGATACATGCGCGGCTGCGTGAAGGCCGGCTCGTCGATCTCGTTATGGCCGTGGCGCCGGTAGCAGAACATGTCGATCACCACATCGCGCTTGAAGCGCTGCCGGAATTCCGTGGCGATCTGCGCTACATGAACGACGGCCTCGGGATCGTCGCCATTCACGTGGAAAATCGGCGCCTGCACGATCTTGCCCATGTCCGAGCAATAGGGGCCGGTGCGCGCATTGACCGGATTGGTGGTGAAGCCGATCTGGTTGTTGACGATAAAATGGATGGTGCCGCCGATCCTATAGCTGTAAAGCTCCGAAAGCTCGAAGGTCTCGGCGACGATGCCTTGTCCGGCGAAGGCGGCGTCACCGTGCATCAGGAGGCCCATGACCTTGGAGCGGTCGCTGTCGCCGCGCTGACGCTGCTTGGCGCGCGCCTTGCCCAGTACGACTGGATTGACGACCTCGAGATGGGAGGGGTTTGCTGTCAGCGAGAGATGGACGATGTTGCCGTCGAACTCGCGATCGGACGAGGTCCCGAGATGGTATTTCACATCCCCGGAGCCGTGGACATCCTCGGGGCGGCCCGGATTGCCTTCGAATTCCGCGAAGATAGCGGCGAAGGGCTTCTGCATGACGTTGGCGAGCACGTTGAGGCGGCCGCGATGGGGCATCCCGATCACGATCTCTTCGACGCCCAGCCTGCCCGCCACTTTGATGATCTGCTCGAGCGCTGGAATGAGCGATTCCCCGCCCTCAAGGCCAAAGCGCTTGGTGCCCGTGTATTTCTTCTCGAGAAAGCGCTCGAAGGTTTCCGCGACCGAGAGCCGCTCGAGGATCGCCTGCTTGCCCTTCGCGGTGAAATCACGGCGATTATCGGTCTGCTCGATGCGCTCCTGGATCCATAGCTTCTGCTCGGGATCCTGCATATGCATGTATTCGACACCGATCGAGCCGCAATAGGTCGCACGGACGCGCTCGACGATCTGGCGCAAGGTTGCCGTCTCGAGGCCCAACACGTTGTTGATAAAAATAGGGCGATCGAGGTCCTCGTCGGTGAAGCCGTAGGTGCGGTAATCGAGTTCGGGGTGGTATTCTCGCTTCTCGAGCTCAAGGGGATCGAGCCGCGCGATAAGATGGCCGCGGACGCGGTAAGCGCGGATCAACATGATCGCGCGCAGGGCATCCAAGGTGGCGCGCCGGATTTCATCGGCGGGCGCTGCCACGGTAGCGCGGAGATTGCCGTTCGTTGGGGCTTCGCCGATATCCGAGCCGATCAAGGGCGGACGCGGAGCCCAGCTGGCGCCCCTGAGCTCGGTCCTGACATTGGCCGGATCGTCGCGCAAGTCACGGAAGAATTGTACCCAGCTCGGATCTACGCTGGCCGCGTCCTGCAGGTAGCGGGCGTACAGCTCAGCGACGAATTCGGCATTGCCGCCGAAGAGAAAGGATCGTCGATCCTCTTCGAGACGATTGCTCATGATATTCCCGGTCTTCCCCATCGATCCTGGAGGCCGCCGGCGGACTCCCATCTATGCAAATCCCCGGAACCCGAAATCTCTCCGTTCCGTCAAATAGGTAGCGGTAGTCCGCCGGGCCAGCTCGCGGCGATGATAATATAGGGTCGTTAACCGTTCATGGCTTTGCGCATGGTGCTGCCGAGCGCCGCTGGAGAATCGGCAACGTGGATCCCAGCGCTTTTCATCGCGGCGATCTTGTCGGCGGCCCGGCCCTTGCCGCCGGAAATGATTGCTCCCGCATGGCCCATGCGGCGGCCGGGGGGCGCCGTGACGCCGGCAATGAAGCCGACCACGGGCTTCTTCGTTCGGCTGTGCTTGAGGAAATCGGCCGCATCCTCCTCGGCGGTACCGCCGATCTCGCCGATCATGATGATGCCGAGGGTCTCCGGATCACCCAGGAACAGCTCGAGACAATCGATGAAATTGGTGCCGTTGACCGGATCCCCACCGATACCAATGCAGGTCGATTGCCCAAGGCCGGCTGCGGTCGTCTGGGCCACGGCTTCGTAGGTCAGGGTACCCGAGCGGGACACGATTCCGACCTTGCCGCGCCGATGGATGTGGCCCGGCATGATGCCGATCTTGCATTCGTCTGGGGTAATGATTCCAGGGCAATTGGGCCCGATGAGGCGCGAGCGCGCGCCGGTGAGCGCCCGCTTCACCCGCACCATGTCCTGCACTGGAATGCCTTCGGTGATGCAAACGATGAGCGGCACCTCGGCATCGACTGCCTCGAGGATGGCGTCGGCCGCGAAGGGCGGCGGCACGAAAACGACGGAGGCGTCGGCGCCGGTCTTCGCCACCGCTTCGGCAACGGTGTCGAAGACCGGAAGATCGAGATGCTTCGAGCCACCCTTGCCCGGGGTGATGCCCCCGACCATCTGGGTGCCATAGGCGATCGCCTGCTCGGAATGGAAGGTGCCCTGGGCGCCCGTGAAGCCCTGGCAGATGACCTTTGTCTTGGCGTTGACGAGAACGGCCATTATCGCGCCTCCTTGACGGCTTTCACCACCTTCTCGGCCGCATCGGCGAGGTTGTCGGCCGAGATGATGGGCAGCCCGGACTCGGACAGGATCTTCTTTCCGAGCTCGACATTGGTGCCTTCGAGGCGAACGACGAGCGGTACGTGCAGGCTGACTTCCCGAGCGGCGGCGACGACGCCCTCCGCGATGACATCGCAACGCATGATGCCACCGAAAATATTGACGAGAATGCCTTCGACATGCGGATCGGAGAGGATCAACTTGAAGGCGATGGTGACCCGCTCCTTGGTGGCGCCGCCACCCACATCGAGGAAGTTGGCCGGCTCGCCGCCGTAGAGCTTGATGATGTCCATCGTAGCCATCGCAAGCCCGGCGCCATTCACCATGCAGCCGATATTGCCGGTGAGCTTGACGTAATTGAGATCGTGGCGGGCCGCTTCGCGCTCGGTCGGATCCTCCTCGTCCTCGTCGCGGAGATCCGCGACCTCGCGATGCCGGAAAAGCGCGTTGTCGTCGAAATTCATTTTCGCGTCGAGGGCGATCACCTCGCCAGCGCCTGTGACAACCAGCGGATTGATCTCGATGAGGCTGGCGTCGAGGGTGACGAAGGCGTTGTACATACCGGTGATGAACTTTACCGCTGCGTTCACCTGCTTGCCTTCAAGACCGAGGCCGAAGGCAATCTTGCGCGCGTAAAACGGCTGGAAGCCGGCCGCGGGGTCGATCGAGGTGCGCAATATCTTCTCGGGCGTCTTCGCAGCGACCTCCTCGATTTCCATGCCGCCCTCGGTCGAGGCGATCACCGTGACGCGACCGGCTGCGCGATCGATCAGCATGCCGAGATAGAGCTCGCGCCGGATGTCGCAACCCTCCTCGACATAGACGCGCTTTACTTCCTTGCCCTGCGGCCCGGTCTGATGGGTGACGAGGGTCATGCCGATCATCTTCTTCGCGGTCTCGCGCAATTCGTCGATCGACTTGACGAGCTTGACGCCACCGCCCTTGCCGCGCCCGCCGGCATGAATTTGAGCCTTGACCACCCAAACCGGGCCGCCGAGCGTCTTCCCGACTTGCTCGGCTTCCGCCGCCGTGTAGGCGACTCCACCCTTGGGCACTGCCACCCCGTATTTGGCGAGCAGAGTCTTGGCCTGGTATTCGTGGATATTCATCCTTGGCTTCCTTTGCAAGGCAGGCGCTGTTTGCGCTTCGATCAAAACCGGTCATCCCGGCAACGCCTACGGTCTCGCTGGCTGCTTCGACTCCGATATCCGAAATTGTGAGGGACGCAGAGCGCAGGTGCTCCGGTTACGCCTTGGCGGCAGCTTTTCCGCCCGACTTCATAAGGCCCTTCGCCGCGTCGACCAGGCCTTGCACGGCCTTCACCGAGCGATCGAACATGGCGCGCTCGTCCTGGCTCAGCTCGATCTCGATAATTCGCTCGACGCCTCCCGCGCCGATGATGACGGGAACGCCCACATAGACGCCCTTAACGCCATATTCGCCGTTGAGCATAGCCGCACAGGGAAGGAGGCGCCGCTTGTCCCGAAGGTATGATTCCGCCATCGTAATCGCCGAGGCTGCGGGGGCGTAGAACGCCGAGCCGGTCTTTAGCAGACCAACGATTTCCGCGCCCCCGTCGCGCGTGCGCTGGACGATCTTGTCGAGCTGGTCCTGGCTCAGCCACCCCGTCTTGACGAGGTCGGGCAAGGGGATGCCCGCGACCGTCGAGTAGCGCACGAGCGGCACCATGGTGTCACCATGGCCGCCGAGCACGAAAGCGCTCACGTCCTCGACGGAAACCTTAAGCTCCTGTGCCAGGAAATAGCGGAACCGTGCGGAATCAAGCACGCCCGCCATGCCGACCACCCGCTTCGAGGGGAAGCCCGTCACCTCGCGCATCACCCAAACCATCGCGTCGAGGGGATTGGTGATGACGATGACGAAGGCATTGGGTGCGTGCTGCTTGATAGCAGTACCGACCGTCTCCATGACGCCGGCATTGATGCCGATCAAGTCGTCGCGGCTCATGCCCGGCTTGCGGGGGACACCCGCCGTGACGATCACCACATCGGCGCCCGCGACGGCCCGATAATCGGTCGAGCCCGAATAATGAGCGTCGAAATCCTCGATAGGCGATGCCTGTGCGATATCGAGCGCCTTGCCCTGGGGCATGCCGTCCACCTGCGGGATATCGACCAGGACGACGTCGCCCAGTTCCTTAAGGCCGACGAGGAGAGCAAGGGTGCCGCCGATCTGGCCGGCGCCGACAAGAGCGATCTTGTTCCGTGCCATGATTTCCTCTTCGAAAGGTCCACCCGCGCTACCCCTCACCGGGGCTACCGCCCGGACCCGTGCACGGCTGGTTCTGCGGGCGGGTTAAGTACCGCGATTTGCCGTCAAGGGCAAGGGGAAGCGGCCCGCCGCTTCATAGCCGAATTGCATCAATGTCAGGTCAGATGCGGCTTGTCGAGGTAGTCGGCGGATTGCATCTCGATGAGGCGCGATGCGGTTCGTCGGAAGAGCGCTGCAACCTCGCCAGCGGTACAGAGCTCGTCGGGGGCTGCCGCCGCGGCACAGATGAGATGCACGCGATGCTCATAAAGCTCGTCGATCAAGGTCACGAAGCGCCGCGCCGCGTCGCGTCGCTCGGGACCGAGGCGGGGGACGCCATCCAGCACGATCGCGCGATAGTGGCTCGCGAGGGCAATATAGTCCGCGGGGCCCAGCGGCCGCTCGCAGAGCTCGGTGAAATCGAAACGGGCGACCCCTGCGGCGGCGCAAGGGACCACCAAGCTGCGGCCCTGGACCACGAGGGTCTCGGGCCCGGGGACGACACCGTCGGCGAGAGCCTTGAAGGCTGCGTCGAGAGCGGCGCTCGCCTCGAGGCCGAGCGGCGAATGGTAGATCGGCATGCCCCGCAAGCGCTGCCGCCGCCAATCGACGCCGCCCTCGAGATGAAGCACGTCCAGCTTTTCCTTGATCAAGGCGATGAAGGGCAGGAAGAGCTCGCGCTGAAGCCCGTCCTTGTAAAGATCATCGGGCGCGAAATTTGAAGTTGCGACGATAACGACGCCAGCGGCAAAGAAGGCCTGGAACAACCGCCCGAGAATCATCGCGTCAGCGATGTCGGTGACGTGGAATTCGTCGAAGCAGAGGAGCCAGGCTTGGTCGGCGATATCTCGCGCGACTGGTGCTATGGGATCGCCCTCGCCCGTTTGGCGGAAGTGATGGATGCGCTCATGCACCTCGATCATAAAGGCATGAAAATGGACGCGCCGCTTCTGCTCGATTGCCGCGTGAGCGAAGAAAAGGTCCATCAACATCGATTTGCCGCGCCCGGCTGCGCCGAAGAGGTAGAGTCCTTGGGGCACCGGCTCATGCCGCCGCGCCAGGCCGAGCCGGGCCATCCAGCCCGAGCCGTTATTCGCCGGCCGATACCCGGCGAGCGCATGACACAAGCTCTGGAGCTTTTCCGCGGCCAGAAGTTGCATCGGGTCCGGATCGAGGCGTCCGGCTTGGCGCAGCGCCCGATAAGCGGCGAGCGGCCCGCCGGTGAATGGCTCGTTGCTCATGGATGTGAGGAGGATCTTGCCCGGTTCATTCTTCTGCGGCGCTCAATTGGGATGGAAGCGGGCCGCTTGTCAATGTCGCCACGTCAACCGGGGCGCGGGTTCTAGTCGGAGGCGACAAAGCGGGCCGCTCGCTCGAGCAGCTCCTCCGCTTCGCTCGCCAGTCGCTCGACGATCTCGGCGGCAGTCGGAATGTCGCAGACGAGATCGAGCCCTTCTCCGGCGAAGATGACGGCGGTTTCAAAGTCACCGGCCTGGACCGCGGCGGCATAGCGCGGCTTCTCCTCCTTGAGCGCCGCGCCAAGCCCCGCTTCGGCGCCGTGCCAGCGCCGGGACAGCTCGTTCGCGATTGCGCGGCCGGTATAGGCCTTCGGCCAATCAAGCTCGCGCACGATGTCGAATATATGAGTGCGGAGCGTATCGTCGCCGCCCGCGGCAACGATACGGGCCTTGGCATTAGCGTGGCCGAGCGATTCCTTGGCCGCAAAGAAGCGCGTTCCGACGAGAACACCAGCAGTGCCGAGCATGAGCGCGGCCGCCAGCTGTCGTCCGTTGGAGATGCCGCCCGCCGCGACGACCGGCGTTGGCGCCACCGCATCGACCACGGCCGGTAGGAGCGGGAAGAGCGCTCGCCGGGTCGTACCGTGACCGCCGGCTTCGGTGCCCTGGGCGACAATGAGATCGGCGCCGAGCTCCTGCGCCTCGCGCGCCTCGCGCAGCGTCTGCACCTGGAGGATCAGCTTGGCGCCCCTGGCCCTGATCTTGGCGACGAAAGGCCGGGGATCGCCGAAGGAGAGAAAGACGGCGACGGGCGAGCGCGTCAATGCCAAATCGAGGAGCGCCGGATTACGGGCGAGGCTCCAGGTGATGAAGCCGATCCCGATGCGCGCCTCGCCAGCCGCGTCGAGCTCGCGTTCCAGCCAAGCCCGATCGCCATAGCCGCCCCCGATGATCCCGAGCCCGCCTGCGCGGGTAACGGCCGCAGCGAGGGCGCCGCCGGAAATGCCGCCCATGGGCGCCAGAAGAATGGGATGGCGGATGTCGAGCAACCTGCACAGCGGCGTGTCGAGAGGCATAAGGACTCCGTTTCGTTAGCGCCCGCCGGAGACGCGCAAGGACGTGCCGGTCACATAAGAGGCGGCGTCCGAGAGCAGCCAGAGGATGGCGGCTGCGACCTCCTCGGCCGTGCCGCCGCGGCCCATCGGCACGGAGGGGCCGAGCCGCTCGACCCGGTCCGGCGCCCCTGCGGCGGCGTGGATATCGGTATCGATGAGCCCCGGCGCCACGGCGTTTACCCGGATGCCTTCCCGCGCGACCTCGCGGGCGAGGCCGATCGTGAAGGTCTCGATGGCGCCTTTGGAAGCCGCATAATGCACGAACTCACCAGGCCCGCCGAGGAACGCAGCCATTGACGACAGATTGACGATGCTTCCGCCCTTGCCGCCACGCGCCGTAGACATGCGGCGAACGGCCTCCCGCGCGCAGAGAAAGCTCCCAAGGATATTGATGTCGAAGACCTCACGCAGCGTAGCGAGAGACACGTCCGTGATACGGCTGATCGGGCCGGTGAGGCCGGCATTGTTGACGAGGCCGCCGATCGGCCCGAGAGCTTTCTCTGTCTCGTCGAAAAGGCGCGCGACCTCGGCTTCATTCGCGACATCGCCCCGAACAGCGACCGCCCTGCCGCCCTTTTCCGTGATATCGCGCACCACCGCCTCGGCGGCGGTGCCATTGCCGCGGTAATTCACGCAAACGGCATAGCCCCGGGTGCCGGCGAGCCGCGCCGTGGCGGCGCCAATGCCGCGACTTCCGCCGGTAACGACGAGTGCTCCGCGCATCTATTGCCCCGTTTTCGCTCCCGCGGCGGAAGGACGCTAGCACAGCGCCGCCTCGGCTCCAAGGCACGCGGCTGGCGTACGGCCGGGATTGGCGCTACTTTACGCAATCAAAGCGTGATGGGAGATGAAGGACAGCCGCCATGAACGAAGATACGTTGAACATGGAGGTGCGGAAATTCCTCAAGGTGGTGGGCGTAACCTCACAGCGCGAGATCGAGGACGCCGTGCGCAAAGCCGTCGCAAATGGCAAGCTCAAGGGCAACGAAAAGCTCCAAGCGAGAATGGTGCTGACCGTCGACAAGATCGATCTCAGCCACCAGATCATGGGCGACATCAAGCTCGGCTGAGCGCGGGCCGCGCCCTCAACGCCGCGCCACGATGAGCTGCTTGATCGCCGCGATCGCTTGCGCCGGATTGAGGTGCTTGGGGCAGGTCCTGGTGCAGTTCATAATGGTGTGGCAGCGATAGAGGCGGAAGGGATCCTCGAGCTGATCGAGCCGCTCGCCGGCCGCCTCGTCGCGGCTGTCGGCGATCCAACGATAGGCCTGGAGCAAGACCGCGGGGCCGAGATAGCGCTCGCTGTTCCACCAATAGCTCGGGCAGGCCGTGGAGCAGCAGGCGCAGAGAATGCATTCGTAGAGGCCATCGAGCCGGGCGCGGTCCTCCGGCGTCTGTAGCCGCTCGCGATCGGGTGCGGTGGTCGCCGTCTTGAGCCAGGGCTCGATTGAGGCGTGCTGGGCGTAGAATTGGGTCAGGTCCGGCACCAGGTCCTTCACCACCGGCATATGCGGCAGCGGATAAATCCTGACCTCATCCTTGATGTCCTCGATCGCCTTGATGCATGCGAGGGTATTGGTGCCGTCGATATTCATCGCGCAACTGCCGCAAATGCCTTCGCGGCAGGAGCGGCGAAATGTGAGAGTGCTGTCGACCTCGTTCTTGATCTTGATGAGCGCGTCGAGCACCATCGGCCCGCATTCGGCAAGATCCAGGGTATAGATATCGATCCGCGGCTTCTCGCCCTCTTCCGCCGACCAGCGATAGATCTTGAAGGCTTTGGGCCGCTTGGCCGAGCCGGGTGCCGGGTGCACCTTGCCGGGCTGCGGCTTGGAGTTCGCGGGCAGAGAGAATTCGGCCATCGATTATTCCTTTGGCGCGCCGGATTCGAGGCGACCGGTCAGTAGACGCGGGCCTTGGGCGGGAACGATTGCACTTCGTTGGTCAGCGTCTGCATATGCACGGGGCGATCCGAGAGGCTGTATTCGCCCTTCTCGTTCAACCAGACGAGCGAATGCTTCATCCAATTTTCGTCGTCCCGTTTCGGAAAGTCTTCGCGCGCATGGGCCCCGCGACTCTCCTCGCGGCTCAGCGCCGAGCCCATCGTGCAGATTGCCTGGGATAGCAGATTGTCGAGCTCGAGAGTCTCGACGAGATCGCTGTTCCAGATCAGCGAGCGGTCGCTGACCTTGAGATCGGCGCGCTTCTGCCAACATTGCTCGAGCTTCTTGGCCCCATCCCGCAGCACGTCGCCGGTGCGGAAGACTGCGCAGTCGCTCTGCATCGTCCGCTGCATCTCGAGGCGAAGCTTCGCCGTCGGCGTTGAGCCATCGGCGTAACGCAAGCGGTCCAAGCGCGCCAGTGCCGCTTCGCCGGCCCCCTTGGGCAGCGGACGTCGCCTCTCGCCGGGCTCGACGAGGGCCGTTGCGCGCTGGGCGGCGGCACGACCGAATACCACGAGATCGAGCAGCGAGTTCGAGCCGAGGCGATTCGCCCCATGCACCGAAACGCAGGCTGCCTCGCCGATCGCCATGAGGCCCGGCACCACATGGTCGGGATCGCCGTTGAGGCGCGTGACCACCTCGCCCTGATGATTGGTCGGGATTCCACCCATGTTGTAGTGGCAGGTAGGCAGCACGGGAATCGGTTCCTTCGTGACATCGACGCCGGCAAAGATCTTGGCCGTCTCCGAGATGCCGGGAAGCCGCTCGTGCAGGACCTTCGGATCGAGATGCTCGAGATGAAGAAGAACGTGATCCTTGTTGGGGCCGCAACCGCGCCCCTCGCGGATCTCGATGGTCATTGACCGGCTCACCACGTCGCGCGAGGCGAGGTCCTTGGCGTGCGGCGCATACCGCTCCATGAAGCGCTCGCCTTCCGAGTTGGTGAGATAACCGCCTTCGCCCCGCGAGCCCTCGGTAATCAGGCAGCCGGCTCCGTAAATGCCCGTGGGATGGAACTGGACAAATTCCATGTCCTGGAGGGGCAGGCCCGCGCGCAGCACCATGGCGTTGCCGTCGCCGGTACAGATATGGGCTGAGGTGCAGGAGAAATAAACGCGGCCATAGCCGCCGGTCGCCAGTATCACGAGAGGCGCCTCGAAGCGATGCATGGTGCCGTCGTCGAGATTCCACGCCATCACGCCGCGGCAGGCGCCCTCGTCGTCCATGATCAGGTCGACAGCGAAATATTCGATGAAGAATTCCGCCCGACGCTTCACCGCCTGACCATAGAGCGTGTGGAGGATCGCGTGGCCGGTGCGATCCGCGGCAGCGCAGGTGCGGTGCGCCGTGCCCTCGCCAAAACGCGTGGTCATGCCCCCGAAGGGGCGCTGGTAGATCTTGCCTTCCGGCGTTCGAGAGAAAGGCACGCCATAATGCTCGAGCTCGATCACCGCCGGAACGGCTTCGCGGCACATGTACTCGATGGCGTCCTGGTCACCCAGCCAATCGGAGCCCTTGACCGTGTCGTACATATGCCAGCGCCAATCATCCTCGCCCATATTGCCGAGCGCTGCGCTGATCCCCCCCTGGGCGGCGACCGTGTGGCTGCGCGTAGGGAACACCTTGGTGATGCAGGCGCATTTGAGTCCCTTCTCGGCGATGCCGAGCGTGGCACGCAGCCCCGCGCCGCCGGCTCCCACCACGACGACGTCATAGCTATGGTCGATGATCTCGTAGGCCTTGGCCATCAGGCGTTAGCTCCCGAGAGCGAGTCTGAGAATTCCGACGATTGCGCCCGTCGCGAGCAGCACGGCGAGAAACTTGACGATGATGATGCCGGCAAGCTTCGCCCCCTCGCCGTGAACATAGTCCTCGATCACCACCTGCAGGCCGAGCTGGGCGTGATGGAAGGTCGCGGCGAGGAGGAGGATGAGCAGCACCGCATTGCTCGGATGTCCGAGCCAGCCGACGATCTGCCCGTGATCGTAGCCCGCATGGGCAACCATGGTGAAAATGAACCACAAGGACAGAGGCACCAGGGCGAGCGCCGTGAGGCGCTGCATCCACCAGTGTTGGACGCCTTCCTTTGCGGAACCGAGGCCGCGGACGCGGCCGAGAGGCGTGCGAATGCTCATTCACCAGGCTCCGAGAACGGCATAACCGACGATCCAGGCGACGAGCGTCAGTACCACCGAGCCGGTCGCGACCAGCCAACCACTGCGATAGGTGTCCGCGAGGGAGAACCCCCAACCCGCGTCCCAGCAAAGATGCCGGATACCGTTCAGCAGATGGTAGAACAGGGCCCAGGTCCAGCCGAAGAGCAGGACGCGGCCGAGAAGCGACCCGATGAAGCCCTGGACGCCCGCGAAGGCCTCGGGCCCCCGCACCGCGGCGGCGATCCACCACACGAGAAGCAGCGCTCCGAGCGCAAGGGCGATCCCCGTGGCCCGGTGGAGGATCGACATGACCGAAGTGAGCTGCCAACGATAGATTTGGAGGTGCGGCGAGAGCGGCCTGTTGCGAACGGTCATGCGAACGCCATCGTCTGCGCGAATTTCCAGAGGCTGCGAGGGTCTACGCCGCCCTGCTCCTGCTTCGAAGAGCTAGCGAAGTATTCCGGTCGATGAGCCAGCCCCGCCAAGGTTCTAGGGCGCGCTTCCCGCCAAGTCAACTTCCGCACCGCAGCGCGTCACTCGAACGCCGATGAAAATACCGATCCGTCGATAGCAGCGCTCATGCCCAGCTGGAGCGGCATCGCGGCGCGCCTGTGGACAATTGTGTGAGTCAATTGTGGAGTCATTGTGAAGAATCGAGCAAATTACTCACAGGTTTTTTCAATAATAACCGATTTTTTTATTGCAGACTTATTTGAGCTGAGACAGTATCTAGTTGGCGCACGAAAGCGCAGAGGCAAGTATCCCCAAGCCGGCCCGCGAAGATCCTCGGATTTTTGCGGCAGGCGGTGGAAGAAAGCTTCGAGACGAGGCCGATCCTTCGGGAGCGGCACCGTCGGGCCCGATGGCAAGTTGGTCCTCGGACCACTGTCATCGGACGGGAGATCAAACTCCCGGTGAGCCGCCCTTTTCCGGGGCGTTACGGTCGGCCTTCGGGTTGGCCAGACCGCCGTGGAAGCTCGGGTCCTCGGACTGCGAGGCCAGGCGCGAGGCTTCTCTGCGGAGGAGCGTTGCGACGGAAGGGCGGGGAAGCCGTCGGGTGGATCTCACGCGGGCGATCCCTTCGCCAGAAGGGTACGCTGTCGAGCAGGGCATGCTCCTTTACGGGAGCGTTGCCAAGGCGCGATGGGCGGAAGCCGGGCCGCTTTCGAATGCCGCGGAGCTTCGGCTCCAGAGGCGTCAGGAGTGTCCCGCCCGGACACGTAGCGTGGGTTTCGCGACTTGCGCTCCTGACGCCTCCTTCTATTTTATTTCGGCCTGCGGCCGGGAAACGGCGTGCCGGGATCCACCGACGGGCGGAAGCGATCGGTTTAGCGAACTATGCCGGAGCGGCCGGAGGGTTCAGCCGCGCCGCGGTATCAGCACCGTGTAGTCGAGTTCGAGCACGATTGCCGGGTCGAACGTTCCGTCGGCGTTCTTATCGGGAAATCCGGCGCAAGCATGGTCCTTGGTCGCAATGCTGCGCAGCCGGAGGGCACCGATATCCTGCCGGCCGTGAATCTCCCAGCAATCGAGGACTTCCGTCCAGGCATAGAGCGTGTCGCCCGCGAAAACCGGGTTCGCATGCCGGCCGCCATTGATCGCCGCCACCTTGAAGGCGTTGGCCAGGCCGTTGAAGCTCAGCGCGCGAACAATGCTGATGACGTGACCGCCATAGACGAGCCTTCGGCCGGCACGCTCCGCCTGCTGAGCGTGCTGGTTGAAGTGAACGCGGGCCGTATTCTGGTAAAGCCGCGTCGCCATCATATGCTCGGCTTCTTCGATTGTCATCCCGTCGATGTGGTCGATGCGCTCCCCCACCGCATAATCGTTCCATGTGTGGCGTGAGCCGGCGGAAATCGCGTCATAGCGATGGAGCGTGAGCCCCGAGGGGACGCTAAGGGCCGACGGCGCCACAAAGCTTGACAACTCCGGCAGCACGGAGCGCGGAGACGGTGCGTTCTCGTTCCGCTTTCGAACCATTACCCAGCGCACGTATTCGAGAACTGGCTCCCCGTGCTGATTGGCGCCGATAGTGCGCACATAGACGATGCCGCTTTTGCCGCTCGCGGTCTCGCGAAGCCCGATCACGCGCGAATATGCCGACAGCGTATCTCCGGGATAGACCGGCGCCAAGAAGCGGCCATCGGCATAGCCGAGATTCGCCACGGCGTTTAGAGAAATATCGGGCACGGTCTTGCCGAAGACGATGTGGAAGACGAGAAAATCGTCGACCGGCGCCTGGCGATATCCGATTCGACGTGCGAACTCGTCGGAGGATTGGAGAGCGAAACGGGAGCCCGTCAGCGCCGTATAGAGGGCGGTATCGCCGACGCTCACTGTGCGCGGGGCGGCATGCGCAATCTCCTGGCCGAGGACAAAATCCTCGAAGAAATTACCGATGCGGGACTTGGCCTCGCGCATCACGCGGCGGAGGTCGCCTCGAGCCTCGCGATCGCCTCGGCGAGGGCCACGAGTCGCCGCGCGTTCTCGACGTGAAGATTCTCGATCAGCTTCCCATCGATCAGAACCACCCCCTTGCCGTCTTCCGCCGCCCGCGCGTGAGCCTCGATGATCCGGCGCGACCAGGCCACGTCGTCAGGCGAGGGCGCGAACACGTCGTTGGCCGTCGCGATCGTCTTGGGATGGATGAGGGTCTTGCCGTCGAAGCCGAGCTCCTTGCCCTGGCGGCAGGCTTGGGCGAAGCCTTCATCATCGGCGAGGTCGAGATGCACGCCGTCGAGGATGGCAAGCCCGAAGGCACGCGCCGCGAGCAAGCAGAGCCCGAGACTCGTTAACATCGGAAGGCGCTCGCGCGTATGGGCGGCGTGCAGGTCCTTCGCCAGATCCGAAGTCCCCATGACAAGGCAGCCAATCCGGCGCGACGCCCCGGCGATCGCTTCCGCGTGGAGCATGCCGAGGGGTGTCTCCATCATGCACCAGATCGCAAGCGACGCCGGTGCGCCGGCCTCGCCGAGGCGCCTTTCCACGTCATGGATCATCGCGGCGCTTTCGACCTTGGGAACCAGGATAGCATCGGCTCCGGATCGCGCGATCATCGCGATATCGGCGGCACCCCACGGTGTCTCGAGGCCGTTCATGCGGACGATGAGCTCGCGAGCGCCATAGCCGCCTTGCTTGAGCGCCGCGGCAATCTGCTCGCGGGCCGAGGCCTTCGCGTCGGGCGCTACCGCATCCTCGAGATCGAGAATAAGCCCATCGGCAGGGAGCGAACGCGCCTTCTCGATCGCGCGGGCATTGGAGCCCGGCATATAAAGCACACTCCGGCGTGGCCTCGTTGTCTGGTCCATCGCTCCCTCGAGGATCCCCACCCGATTGCGAAACCCTAACAAGGAAGCGCGTGGGGTGGCAAGGCGCGCAGAGCGCTAGGCACTGGATATCGCTCGTGGCAAGCTCCCGTCCGTCGCATGGAGCCGCTTGGAATGAACATCCTCTCGATCCAATCCACCGTGGCGCTTGGCCATGTGGGGAATAGCGCGGCCGTTCTGCCGCTCCAACGGCTCGGCTTTGAAGTGTGGCCCATCGCGACGGCGATGCTCGCGCATCATCCGGGCCACGGCACCTGGCGAGGCCGGGTGAGCACGCCCGGGGAGATTGCGACGATGCTCGACGGGATCGATGCGCGCGGCGGCTTTGTCGCTTGCGACGCCGTGCTGAGCGGCTATCTGGCCGATAGGTCCCTTGGCGTCCATCTCCTCGATGCGGTGCGCCGCATCCGCACCGCGAATCCGAGCGGCGTCTATTGCTGCGATCCCGTCATGGGCGATGCAGAGAAGGGATTCTTCGTGCACCCCGATATCCCCGCCTTCTTCCGCGATGAGGCGCTGCCGGCCGCCGACATTCTGGTGCCCAATACCTTTGAGCTCGCCTACCTGACGGGTCGTCCCGTCGACGGCCCGGAATCGGCTTACGCGGCGGCTCGCCTGCTGCTCACGCGGGGGCCGCGCCTCGTCGTGGTGACCGGCGTGGAGCGCGAGACCCGCGGGCGGCGCCAAATCGGCGCGCTCGCTGTCGAGCATCGGCGTGCGCTATACGCCGAGGCGCCGTGGATCGAGGCTCCTGCAAGCGGCGCCGGCGATCTCTTCGCAGCGCTTTTTCTCGGCCATTACCTCAAATCGCGGCGCCTGACCAAAGCTTTGTCATACGCCGTCTCGGGTGTTCATGGCGTGATGGTCGCGACGAAAGCCACGCGTAGCGATGAGTTGGCCCTCGTCGCCGCGCAAGACGCCTTCACCAAACCCAAGCGCCTGTTCAAAGCGAGCAAGATGCGCTAAAGGGGTCGCCTCCGCTTCTCGAGCGGGCCTCGTGCGTGCCGGCACAGGTCGCGTCATGCGAGCGCGGCACGGCTACATCTTGGCGATGGCCGCATGGATTTGCATTTTCTGTTGTTCGTCAAAGGCATCGCCGTGGGCTTCGCGATTGCGGCACCGATCGGCCCGGTCGGTATTCTCTGCATCCAGCGATCGCTCACCAAAGGCATGCTCTACGGCCTCGCCTCGGGCATAGGTGCCGCCTTGGCGGATGCGAGTTTTGGTGCCATCGCCGCCTTCGGCGTGAGTTTCGTCGCGCATTTCCTCACCCGCCAGCAATATTGGTTCCAGCTTGCAGGCGGTCTTCTACTGCTCGTCATGGGCGCGCACACGCTCATCACCAAATGGCAGCCACCGAGCGAGCGCGCCAATGCCAATCGGCTGGCGCAGGATTGGGTGACGACATTCCTGCTCACCATTTCCAACCCCATCACCATTTTTTCGCTGACCGCCGTTTTCGTCGCCGTCGGCATCACCACGGGAACCGAGACCTTCTTAGGCGGCGCTGCGGTGACGGCCGGTGTCTTTCTTGGCTCCGCGCTATGGTGGGCGATCCTCTGCGGGGGGGTCGCCTTCTTTCGCCGACAGGTCTCGGACGTCTATTTGGGATGGATTCACGCCGCGTCCGGGGTCGTCATGCTGCTTTTCGGCGGTGCCGTGCTCATCCACATCTGGACATAGCGGAGATCATCGCTTTGGCAGGCTCTTCTCGATCAGTCGCGCAAAGAAGCTCGCGCCAAGCGGGATGATATCGTCGTTGAAGTCGTAACGCGGGTTGTGGACGTCGCAGCTTGTCTCGCCCTTGCCATTGCCGATGAAGATGAAGGCGCCGGGGCGTGCCTGAAGCATGAAGGAGAAGTCCTCGGAGGCGGTACGGGGCGGCATATTGCGATCGACGTTTTCCTCGCCCACCACCTCGGCCGCCGCATTCGCGGCGATCTCGGTCTCGCGCGCGTGATTGATCAGAGGGGGATATGTCATGCGGAAGTCGAGCTTCGCCCTGGCGCCATAGGTCGCGGCGACGCCGTCGGCAATGCGTTGGATCGCCGGGCCGAGCTTCTCGAGAACCTCGGGCTTATAACCCCGCACATTGCCCTTCAGCACGACCTCCTCGGGAATCACGTTATAGGCGTCCCCGCCGTGAATCTGCGTCACGCTGACGACGACGGCATCAATCGCGCTGATGTTGCGGCTGGCGATCGTCTGCAGCGCCATCACCGTATTGGCGGCGACGACAACGGGATCAACCCCCTGCTCGGGACGCGCCGCATGGGCGCCCTTGCCGGCAATGGTGAGATCGAAGCTGCCTGACGCCGCCATGAGAGGGCCGGGGCGGATACCGAAAATACCGGCGGGGGCCGTTCCCCAGTTGTGCATCCCGTAGACCTCGTCGCAGGGGAATTTCTCGAAAAGCCCCTCCTCGATCATGACCCGCGCGCCGCCGCCGCCTTCCTCGGCCGGCTGGAAGATGAAATGAACCGTACCATCGAAATTGCGGGTTTCGGCGAGGTAGCGAGCGGCACCGAGCAGCATCGTGGTATGGCCGTCATGGCCGCAGGCATGCATGACGCCGTCATGCTGGGAGCGATGGCCGAACTCGTTGCGCTCGTGGATCGGCAGCGCGTCCAGATCGGCGCGGAGGCCGATCGCTCGATTCCCGGTGCCCGCCTTGAGGCGGCCCACGACGCCGGTCTTCGCCAATCCTCGGTGGACCTCGATGCCATAGGCTCGGAGCTGCGCCGCGACGAGGTCCGAGGTGCGGGTCTCACGATAGCCGAGCTCGGGATGTGCGTGAATGTCGTGGCGGATGCGCACGAGATCTTGATGGTAGGAGCGGATGCGATCAATCACGGGCATAAACCCCTCCCCAGCTCGGTTGGCGCCGGCGCCAACGACGGCGCCAAAGAAGAAGAGGCGGCCCGCAGGCCGCCCCGATCGTCACTGTATCTCACACGCGATTCACGCCGCCTTGCGCATGTGGGATTTGACCAGCTCTTCGGCGATTTGGACGGCGTTGAGGGCCGCCCCTTTGCGCAGATTGTCGGCGACCACCCAGAAGCTGAGGCCATTCTTCACCGTCGGGTCCTGGCGGATGCGGCTGACATAGACGGGATCCTCGCCCGCCGCCTCGGCCGGCGTCACATAGCCCTCGTCCACGCGATAATCGACGACCGAGAGGCCCGGCGCCGCCTTGAGCGCCTCGCGCGCATCCTCGACGGAGATCGGCTTGGTAAACTCGACGTTCACCGCCTCGGCATGGCCAATGAAAACCGGCACCCGTACGCAGGTGGCCGAAACGGCGATATCGGGATCGAGAATCTTCTTCGTCTCGACCACCATCTTCCATTCCTCCTTTGTCGCGCCGTCCGGCATGAAGACGTCGATATGAGGAATGACATTGAAGGCGATCTGCTTGGTGAACTTCTTCCGCTCGGGCTGATCCCCGACATAGATCCCGCGGGTCTGCTCAAAGAGCTCGTCCATGGCCTCCTTGCCGGCGCCGGAGACCGATTGATAGGTGGCGACGACGACGCGCTGGATCTTGGCAAGATCGTGGAGCGGCTTGAGCGCCACCACCATCTGAATCGTGGAGCAATTGGGATTGGCGATGATGTTGCGCTTGCTGTAGCCCTTGATCGCTTGCGCGTTCACTTCGGGGACAACCAGAGGTATGTCGGGCTCCATGCGGAAATGGGAGGTGTTGTCGATGACGACCGCCCCGGCCTTCGCCGCACGCGGGGAATGCACAGCCGAGACCTTGGCGCCCGGCGAGGACAAGACGATGTCGATGCCCTTGAAGTCGAACGTGGCCAGGTCGCGGACCTTAAGCGTGCTCTCCTCGCCGAAGGAGACCTGCTTGCCCACCGAGCGCTCGGACGCCAGCGCCACGACCTCGTCGGCGGGGAAGCCCCGCTCGGCGAGAGTTTGCAGCATCTCGCGACCGACATTGCCGGTCGCGCCCACCACTGCGACTCTATACCCCATGATGCGTTCCAGCTTGGCTTGAGTTGAAGAACAGGTTGACTTACGCCGAAAATCCGCAATTTTCAAGGCAGGCGCGCGAGATGGTGAACGCGGCCGCCGGGGCGGAGATGACGAGGCGCCCGACCCGCTATGTCGAATTCTGGCCCTACTACCTCGCCGAGCATCGCGGCGGGGCGACACGCGCTTGCCATTACCTCGGCACCGCCCTCGGCGTTTTGCTTGTGATCACGGCGATCATCGCCCGCGATTGGCGCTTCCTCCCGGTGGCGCTCTTGGCCGGCTACGGGCCGGCCTGGATCGGGCATCTCGTTTTCGAGCGCAACCGGCCGGCGACCTTCCGCCATCCACTCTGGTCCTTCGTGAGCGATTTTCGCATGCTCGGCCTCTTCCTCGCCGGCCGGCTGACGGCGGAGCGCCGCAAGCACGGCCTTGAGTAGCCGCGCGAGAAGACCGGCTTCAGGCCGCCTGCTTGTCGAGCTCCCGGATGATGGAGTCGCCCATCACCGTCGTGGAGACCCTGCCCTTGCCCCCCTGCATGATATCCGCCGTGCGCAGCCCGCCGTCGAGAACGCGGCGGACGGCCCGCTCGATGAGGTCGGCGTCCTCGGTCATGCCGAAGGAATAGCGCAGCAGCATCGCGAAGGAGAGGATCGCGGCGAGAGGATTGGCGATGTCCCGCCCGGCGATGTCCGGAGCGCTCCCATGCACCGGCTCGTAGAGGGCGCGCCGGCGGCCGCTGCCGTCGGCGGCGCCGAGGGAGGCGGAAGGCAGCATCCCGAGCGAGCCGGTGAGCATCGAGGCCTCGTCCGACAGGATATCGCCGAACATGTTGGTGGTGACGATCACGTCGAACTGCTTGGGGTTGCGAACGAGCTGCATCGCCGCGTTGTCGACATACATATGGCTGAGCTCGACGTCTTTGAATTCCGTATCGTGGAGCCTTTGCACCTCGTCGCGCCAGAGCACGCTCGATTCCAGCACATTCGCCTTGTCGATCGAGCAAAGGCGCTTGCGACGCTGCCGCGCCAGCTCGAAGGCCACGCGCGCCACGCGCCGAATCTCCGAAGTCGTATAGACTTCCGTATTGACGCCTTTCCGCTCGCCATTCGCAAGCGGCTCGACTCCACGCGGCTCGCCGAAGTAGATGCCACCGGTCAACTCGCGCACGATCACAAGATCGAGCCCCGCGACCAGTTCCGGCTTGAGCGTCGACGCATCGGCCAACGCCTCGAAGACGATCGCGGGGCGCAGATTGGCGAAGAGCTCCATCGCCTTGCGCAAGCCGAGAAGGCCACGCTCCGGACGCTTGGCGAAATCGAGCGTATCCCATTTGGGTCCCCCGACAGCGCCGAGCAGTACCGCATCCGCCGCCATGGCTTGCTCGATCGTCTCCTCTGTGAGAGGAGTCCCGTGGGCGTCATAGGAAGCACCGCCGATCAGCCCCTCCGTCACCTCGAAGCGAACCGCGCGGCGCCGATCGAACCACTCGATCACGCGGTTGACCTGCCGCATCACCTCGGGGCCGATACCGTCGCCGGGAAGAATAAGGAGCGATTTGTTCGCAGGCATGCGTGGTCCCCCTTGGAGGCGTTGCGTGCTGGCGCCGGCGCCGAGGCCGGCTCATCGATTTTCGGGAGCAGCTAGCGCCAAAGCCACGGCTGGCTTGCGCGCTGCTTGGCTTCGAACTCGCCGATAAAGGGGCGCTTCTGAAGCGTGAGCCCGATCTCGTCGAGGCCCTCGACGAGGCAGGTCTTGAGGAAGGGATCGATTTCGAAGGCGACTTTCTCGCCGTTCGGCCGCGTGATCGTCTGCCCAGGCAGATCGATCGTCAGCTGCTCGCCGGCTTTGGCGTCGGCCATCAGAAGCTCGACTTGGTCTGGACTCAACTTGATCGGCAGCATGCCGTTCTTGAAGCAATTGTTGTAGAAGATATCGGCGAAGCTCGCGGCGATGACGCAGCGAATGCCGAAATCCTGCAGCGCCCAGGGTGCATGCTCGCGGCTGGAGCCGCAGCCGAAATTCTCGCCAGCGACCAGAATCTTCGCATTGCGATAGGGCGGCCGGTTGAGCACGAAATCCGGCCGCTCGCGGCCATCGTCGAAATAACGCTTCTCGAAAAAGAGCGACTTGCCGAGGCCGCTCCGCTTGATCGTCTTCAGGAACTGCTTGGGAATGATCATGTCCGTATCGACATTGATCATCGGCAGCGGCGCCGCGACTCCGGTCAGGGTGGTGAATTTCTGCATGAGCCTCCCTCCCTAGGCCAGAAGCTTGCGCACGTCGGTGAGCTTGCCGGTCACGGCCGCCGCTGCCGCCATTGCCGGACTCACGAGATGCGTGCGGCCCCCGCGGCCTTGCCGCCCCTCGAAATTACGATTCGAGGTCGAGGCGCAGCGCTCGCCCGGCGCGAGCTTGTCGGCATTCATGGCAAGGCACATGGAGCACCCCGGCTCGCGCCACTCAAAGCCGGCCTCACGGAAGATCCTGTCGAGCCCTTCGGCCTCCGCCTGCTCCTTCACTAGGCCGGAGCCGGGTACGACGAGCGCGCGCACCCGATCGGCCACGCGCCGGCCTTTGGCGACGGCGGCTGCCGCGCGCAGATCCTCGATGCGGCCATTCGTGCACGAGCCGATGAAGACGGTGTTCACGACGACCTCGTCGAGCCGCATGCCCGGCTCGAGCCCCATATAGTCGAGCGCGCGCGACCATGCGCTTTCGGTATTCTCGTCCGGCGCCTCGCGGGGATCGGGCACCCGGCCGGTGATCGGCAGGACGTCCTGTGGCGAGGTTCCCCAGGTGACGTGCGGCTCGATAGTGGCGGCGTCGAGCGCAACCTCCTTCTCGTAGCGTGATCCCGGATCGGACGGCAGCGTCTTCCAATAAGCCACCGCCTGCTCCCACTGCCCGCCCTTGGGAGCCATGGGCCGGCCCATGAGATAGGCGAAGGTCGTCTCGTCGGGTGCCACGAGCCCGGCGCGCGCCCCGCCCTCGATCGTCATGTTGCACATCGTCATGCGCCCTTCCATGGAGAGAGCGCGGACAGCGTCACCCGAATATTCGATGACATGGCCGGTGCCGCCGGCGGTGCCGATCTTGCCGATGATGGCGAGAATAAGGTCCTTCGCAGTGCAGCCGAAGGGGAGTGCGCCGGTCACGGTAACGCGCATGTTCTTGGCCGGCTTCGAGAGAAGGGTCTGGGTCGCCAAAACGTGCTCGACCTCCGAGGTCCCGATCCCGAAGGCAAGCGCGCCGAAGGCGCCGTGGGTCGAGGTGTGGCTGTCGCCGCAGACGATCGTCATGCCCGGCTGGGTCATCCCCTGCTCGGGGCCGATGATGTGGACGATGCCCTGGCGAACATCCTCCATCGAGAAATACGGGATGCCGAACTCCTTGCAATTGACCTCGAGCGTCTCGACCTGCACGCGCGACTCATCGTCCTTGATTCCGTCCTTCCGGTCGGTGGTGGGGACGTTGTGATCGGCGACCGCAAGCGTCGCATCCGGCCGCCGGACCTTGCGGCCGGCGAGGCGCAGGCCTTCGAAGGCCTGGGGGCTCGTCACCTCGTGAACGAGATGACGGTCGATATAGAGGATGCAGGTGCCGTCCGGCTGGCGTTCGACCACATGGCTTTGCCAGATCTTGTCGAAAAGGGTCCGCGGCTGCGCCATCGACCGATCTCCGTTGGGTGATAGATCGCCGGTCAGGCCTGAGCCTGCTCGGCTTTTTTGGCCTTTTTCTTCTTCTTGTTCTCTCCCCCGCCTTCATCGGCGGGCGCGGCCTCGGCAGCGCCCGTGGCGAGCTCGGCCTCGAGGGCCGCGACGTCGAGCTGTGAGGCGCTTGCCACCTCGGCCGGCCCTGCGCCCGTCTTTTCGGCAATCCGCGCTGCCTTCCCGGTGCGTCCGCGCAGGTAATAGAGCTTCGCGCGCCTCACGCGTCCGCGGCGCACGACCTCGATCTTGTCGAGCAGCGGGCTGAACAGCGGGAAAACGCGCTCGACTCCCTCGCCATAGCTGATCTTGCGCACTGTGAACGCCGAGTTCACACCGGCATTCTTGCGCGCGATGCAGACCCCCTCGAAGACCTGGACGCGCTCGCGCGTGCCTTCCACGACCTTGACATGGACGCGCAGGGTGTCCCCCGGCGCGAAGCTTGGGACGGCGCCCTTGGCGGAGAGCTTCGCGATTTGCTCGTTCTCGAGCTGCTCGATGATATTCATAGCCTGTCACCCTCGGTTGCGTTGCCGGCGGCGAGATAACGACTCCAGAGATCCGGCCGTCGTTGCCGCGTGATGCGTTCGGCCTGGCTCAGCCGCCAAGCCCTGATGCGCTCGTGATGGCCGCTCAACAGCACATCGGGGACCTCGCGGCCTTCCCAACGCTGCGGCCTTGTATAATGGGGGTATTCGAGCAGCCCCCTTTCGAAGCTCTCCTCTTCCAGCGATGCCACCCGGCCCATAACGCCGGGCAACAGCCTTACGCAGGCATCGATCAGGCAGATGGCCGCCGGCTCGCCACCCGAGAGCACGAAATCGCCGAGACTAAGCTCTTCGATGGCGCGCGCCTCAAGGATGCGCTCGTCGATGCCTTCGAAGCGCCCGCAGATGACCACGATCTCCGGCTGTTCCGCGAGCGCCCGCACCTTGGCCTGGTCGAGCAGCCTGCCGCGCGGCGATAGATAGAGAAGCGGGCCGCGTCCACCCGCCGCCTCGATCGCCGCGTTCAGCACATCGGGCCGCATGACCATACCGGGCCCGCCGCCGAACGGGGCGTCATCGACCGTGCGGTGTTTATCGCGCGCGAAGGCGCGGATGTCCACAGCTTCAAGCTTCCAGACACCAGTCTCCAGCGCGCGGCCGGCAAGCGAATAGCCGAGCGGACCCGGAAACATCTCGGGAAAGATGGTCAGCACCCTGGCGGTCCAGGGCTTGCCCACGGCCGGCGTCACGAGTGCTCCTCCCCGCCAACCTCGTCGGCGACCAACGATGGCGGCGGCTCCACCACCACGCGCCCGCCGGCAATATCCACGACCGGAACCACTGCACGCGTGAAGGGAAGCATTATGGGCGCGCCTTCCGGCCGCGCGATCTCGAGCACGCTGCCCGCGCCGAAATCGTGGACTGCCCGCACCTTGCCGAAGAGCACGCCATCCGCGCGCTCGGCCGCAAGCCCGATCAGGTCGCCGTGGTAGTATTCCTCGTCGGCGGGCGGAGGGAGTGCCGCCCGCGACACATGAAGACGAAACCCCTTGAGGGCCTCGGCGGCATCGCGGCTGTCGACGCCTTGCACGTGCGCGACGAGCTGGCCGCGCGTCTCGCCGACGCGCTCGAGCGTAAGCTCGCGCCGACCCGCCTCATCGCTCAACGGGCCGTAGCCGAAGATCGCGTCGGGATCGGCGGTGAAACTCTGGACGCGCACTTGGCCGCGCACGCCATGCGCACCCTTGATGACGCCAAGGCAGACCTTTCGCTCGGGTCGCGCCATCATCGTCTTCCCTTCACTCGCCGCTCTCCGCCGCCGATAGACTTACGAAGCCGGAGCTTCCGCCGCCGCTCCTTCGCCGGCCGCGGCCTCGGCCGCCTTGAGTCGCTCCTGGGCCTTGGCCTTGGGCTGATTCTTCTTCGTCTGCTGCGGGATGGCCGGCACCGGCCCGAATCCAGCCTTGCCAAGAAACCGCGCGATGCGGTCGGTCGGCTGGGCGCCGACGCCAAGCCAATGCTTGAGGCGGTCCTCGTCGAAGACGACCCGCTCCGGATGATCCTTCGCCACCATCGGATTGTAGCTTCCGATGCGCTCGATGAAGCGACCGTCGCGCGGCGAGCGCGAGTCGGCGACGACGATGCGATAGAATGGGCGCTTCTTGGCGCCAGCGCGGGCCAAACGGATTTTCAGTGACATGGGGTGCGATTCTCCTGTCTCAATGGAACGGTTAGCGAGCTCGTAGCGGCCTCGTCCAAGGCATAGGTCAGCGGGGCGGCAACCCTGGGGGCAGGCCGCGCAGTCCGGGAAAACCGGAGCGCATCATGCCCTTCTTCCCGAGCTTGGTGACCTGCTTCATCATCCGGCTCATCTCCTGGAACTGCTTTAGTACCTTGTTCACATCCTGCACGCTGGTGCCGGAACCGGCGGCGATGCGCCGCTTGCGCGAGGCGTGGATAAGGTTGGGGTTGCGCCGCTCGTCCTTGGTCATCGAGCCGATGATGGCCTCCTGGCGCTTGAGCAACCCGTCATCGAGCTTGTGCTCCGCGATCTGCCTCTTGACCTTGGCGACCCCAGGGAGCAGCGAGAGGAGCCCTTCCATGCCGCCCATCTTGCGGAGCTGCCGGAGCTGCTGGGCCATGTCGTCGAGATCGAACTTACCCTTCTCGATCTTCTTGGCGAGCTTCTCGGCCTCCTCCTGCTCGATCATCTCGGCCGCCTTCTCGACGAGCGAGACGACATCGCCCATGCCGAGGATGCGGCCGGCGATGCGTGCCGGGTGGAAGGCTTCGAGGGCATCGAGCTTCTCGCCGACGCCGATTAGCTTGATCGGGCATCCCGTGACGGCGCGCATGCTGAGCGCGCCGCCGCCGCGGGCATCGCCATCCACCCGGGTGAGCACGATGCCGGTGACATTGAGGCGCTTGTGGAATGCCTCCGCGACATGAACAGCGTCCTGGCCGGTCATAGCATCGGCGACGAGGAGCGTCTCGACCGGCTTCGTCGCCTCGTGCACCGCCGCTACCTCGATCATCAGCTCGTCGTCGATATGGAGCCGGCCCGCGGTGTCGAGGAGCACCACGTCATAGCCTTCGAGGCGGCCCTTCTGGAGCGCGCGCTTGGCGATCGCGAGAGGCGGCTCGCTGGGCACGATGTTGAGGGTGTCGACCTCCGCTTGCAATCCCAAGGTCGCGAGCTGCTGCTGGGCCGCCGGACGTCGGGTATCGAGGGAGGCCATCAGGACCTTCTTGCGTTCCCGCGTCCTGAGGCGGAGGGCGATCTTGGCCGTCGTCGTCGTCTTGCCCGAGCCTTGGAGGCCGACCATGAGGATCGCCACAGGCGGCGCCGCCCGAAGGTTGAGCTCGGCCGCTTCCGCTCCCAGTACTTCGACGAGGTGATCGTGAACGATCTTGACCACCATCTGCCCGGGGGTGACGCTCTTGAGCACCTCCTGGCCGACGGCCTTTTCGCGGATCGCCGTGACGAGGTCCTTGACCACGGGAAGTGCGACGTCGGCCTCGAGGAGGGCGACACGGACCTCGCGCAAGGCGGCGTCGACATCCGTTTCGCCGAGAGCCCCGCGGCGACGCAGGCGGTCGAAGATGTCGCCGAGCCTATTGGTCAAGCCATCGAACATGCGCATGCCTTCGAAGCAACAAGGATCGCGAGCGGCGGCCCAAAGCCATATGCGCCAGTGCGCGACACTCGCGGACTGGCGGGCCCCCTCGGGAGCGCAAAGCTGCGGCTACCCTGCGATGGAGGCGCACTCTAGAGGCGGGCTGCGGGGGAGTCAAGCTGCAGGCCGCGGCCGCTGCGAGTGGCGGGAATCCCGGGAAATGAGGCACTTGGCGCTCCCTCGTGGGGCCGAAAGCGTTGGACTCGGCGCGCCCGCGCGCCATATAACCGGGCCATGATGCAACCCTCTCCGAACGCGCCGGTCTTCGTGAAGATGCACGGCCTCGGCAACGACTTCGTGGTGCTGGACACGCGCGCCCGGCCGCTTGCGCTGGATTCGGCGCGCGCGCGCGCGATCGCCGACCGCAAGACGGGGGTCGGTTGCGACCAGCTCATCACCATCGAGCCGCCGAACGACCGCCGCGCCGACGCCTTCATGCGCATCCATAACGCGGATGGTGGCGAGGTCGAAGCCTGCGGCAACGCCGCGCGCTGCATCGCCACCCTCCTCATGGAAGAGAGCGGGCGGGATCGCGTGGTCATTGAAACCGTCGTCGGCCTCCTCGATGCGGAGCGGCGGGAGGCGGGGCTCGTCGCCGTCGATATGGGGCCGGTGCGTCTGGACTGGCGCGAGATTCCGCTGTTGCGGGAGATGGACACGCTCCAACTTCCGTTGACGATCGGCCCCTTGAGCGATCCGGTCGCCGTCAATGTTGGAAATCCCCACGTCGTGTTCTTCGTAGCCGACGCGGAAGACGTCGATCTCGAGACCTGGGGACCGAAGATAGAGCGCGACCCGCTCTTCCCGGAGCGCACCAATGTCGAAGTGGCGAGCCGCCTCTCCGACGGGCACCTGCGCATGCGCGTCTGGGAGCGCGGGGTCGGCATCACGCGCGCCTGCGGCACCGGCGCCTGCGCCACCCTCGTCGCCGCGCATCGGCGCGGCCTGGCCGGGCGGAAGGCGAAGATCCTGCTCGATGGCGGCACGCTCGAGATCGAATGGCGCGCCGACAATCACGTGGTGCTTGCCGGTCCCGTGGCGACGAGCTTCACGGGTCGACTCTCGCCCTCTCTCGTTGGTTAAGCGCGCATGTCCGGGATCGAGATTGTCACATTCGGCTGTCGCCTCAACGCCTACGAATCTGAGGTGATGCGCAAGCTCGCGCGCGATGCGGGGATGGCGAATACGGTCATCGTCAACACCTGCGCCGTGACCGCCGAGGCCGAGCGCCAGGCGCGCCAGGCCATCCGCAAGGCGCGTCACAGTCATCCGGACGCCCATATCATCGTGACCGGCTGTGCTGCGCAGATTCATCCCGAGCGCTTTGCCGCGATGGCCGAGGTCGATCGCGTTCTGGGGAACGCGGAGAAGCTGACACCCGCAGCCTACTGTGATAACAGCGAACGCGTGACCGTCGCCGATATCCAGGCGGTCAAGGAGACGGCGCTTCACCTGATCGACGGGTTCGCTGCGCGCAGCCGCGCCTTTGTGCAAGTACAGCAAGGCTGTGACCACCGCTGCACCTTCTGCATCATCCCTTATGGTCGCGGCCCCAGCAGAAGCGCTCCGATCGGCCGCATCGTCGAGCAGGTGCGACTGCTGGTCGAGCGCGGCGTCCAGGAGATCGTGTTGACCGGCGTCGACATCACCGATTACGGCAAGGATCTGCCCGGACGGCCGACCCTCGGCCAGATGGCGCGACGCTTGCTCGCCGCCGTGCCGGGGCTCAAGCGGCTGCGCCTGTCCTCCCTCGATCCGGTCGAAATCGACGAGGACGTCTTCCGCCTGGTCGCGGAGGAGCCGCGACTGATGCCCCATCTGCATCTCAGCCTGCAGGCCGGAGACGACCTGATCCTCAAGCGCATGAAGCGGCGCCACAGCCGGGCCGACGCGGTTGCCGCCGCCGAGCGCCTGCATCGCCTCCGCCCCGACATCGCCTTGGGCGCCGATCTCATCGCCGGCTTCCCCACTGAGACGGACGCGATGTTCCGTAATACCCTCGCCCTCGTCGAGGATTGCGGCCTCGTCTTCCTGCACGTCTTTCCATATTCCACGCGCGAAGGCACGCCCGCGGCGCGGATGCCGCAGGTTCCCCCGGCCGAGCGAAAGGCGCGTGCGGCCGCGTTGCGGAAGTCCGGGGACCGCGCGCTTGTCCGCTTCCTCGCCGACCAGATCGACGCTTCCGTGGAGGTTCTGGTCGAGGAGGATCGGCGCGGCCGGACCGAGCATTTCGCGGCGGCGACCCTCGATCGCCCGGTGCGCCCCGGCAGCGTGGCCCGCGGGCGGGTCACAGGATTCGACGCCACGACTCTGAAGGTTCGCATCGCCGCATGACCGAGGATACGACGGAGCCGCGGCGCGGCTGGCTGAGCCGCCTCAAGGGCGGGCTTTCGCGCAGCTCGAGCAAACTCGCCGAGGGCATCGGCAGCATATTCACCAAGCGCAGGCTCGACGCGCAGAGCCTCGAAGAACTCGAGGAACTGTTGATCACTGCGGATCTTGGCCCCGCGACGGCGGCCGACCTTGCGGCAAAGCTCGGGACTATTCGCTTTGCGGGCGACGTCTCGCCCGAGGCCGTGCGCGAGGCCCTTGCCGACGAGATCGCCGGGATCCTCGCCCCGGTGGCGAGACCGCTTGCCATCGATCCCGCCAAGCGCCCCTTCGTGGTACTCGTCGTCGGCGTCAACGGCACCGGAAAGACGACGACGATCGGCAAGCTCGCCCATCTCTTCCGTGAGGAGGGCCGCTCGGTCATGCTCTGCGCCGGCGATACGTTCCGAGCGGCGGCGATTGATCAGCTCAAGATTTGGGGGCAGCGCACGGGCTCGGCGGTGATCGCCCGCGAGCAAGGCGGAGACGCGGCCGGCGTGGTTTACGAATCCCTCGAGGCAGCGCGCGCCGCCGGCACCGACCTGCTACTCATCGATACGGCGGGGCGGCTCCATAATCGCGCCGATCTGATGGCCGAGCTCCAGAAGATCCGCCGCGCCCTCGGCAAGCTCGACCCTGCGGCTCCCCACGCCACGCTGCTCGTGCTCGACGCCACGACGGGGCAGAACGCCCATGCGCAGGTCGAGATCTTCCGCAACATGATCGAGGTGACAGGCCTCGTCGTCACCAAGCTCGACGGTACCGCGCGCGGCGGCGTATTGGTGGCACTCGCCCAGCGCTTCGGCCTTCCCGTGCATGCCATCGGCGTAGGCGAGGGCGTCGACGACCTCCGACCCTTTGCCGCCCGGGATTTCGCCCGTAACCTTCTGGGTCTGGAGAGCTAGCTATCATTCGGCCGCGAGGGGCTTTTTGATTTGACGGCGTCGCGGGAAGCGGTCACTTCTTCCTTCTCATTCTGTGGCGGCCCTCTCGCAGCGAGGCGTTCGTGATGCCCCTCCAGCTTTCGGCGGCGGGTCTGGTCCTGCTCGCAGCCATCATGCATGCGAGCTGGAACGCACTGGTAAAGCGCTCCGGTGACCGCTTGCTGGTCATGGCGTTCGTATCGTTCTGGCCGATCCCGCCGGCACTCGCGGCGGCGCTGTTTTTGGAGCCGAGGCCGGCGCCGTCAAGCTGGCCCTTCATCGCCGGCTCGGTCATCATCCATGTCGGATATTATATCGGGCTCATCAAGGCTTACCGTTACGGCGATCTCAGCCTTGTTTATCCCCTTGCGCGGGGCACGGCCCCCGTCATGGTGGCCGCCCTTTCCGCGCTCACGGCGGGCGAGCTGCTGTCCCCCATGGCCGTTGCCGGGATAACCCTCGTCTCTCTGGGCACCGCCAGCCTCGCCTTCGAGAGCGGCCGCCCCCGCGGCGACCGGCGCCATTCTGTGCTCTTCGCCCTTTTCACGGCGCTCACCATCACCGGCTACACGGTGGTCGACGGCTTCGGCGTGCGTCGCTCGGGCGCCCCTCTTGGCTATATCGCATGGCTGTTCGCCATCGAAGGATTGCCGATCTTCGTGGCCGCGCTCATTCGCCGTCGGGGGGAAGTGCTGCCTTACCTGCGGGCCTCCTGGCATATCGGGATGATCGGCGGGTTTCTATCCTGCGCCGGCTATGGAATCGCGATCTGGGCGATGTCGCTGGGGGCCATGGGGCAGGTCGCGGCCTTGCGCGAGACCGGGGTCATTTTCGCGGCCATCATCGGCGCGCTCTTCCTGCGCGAGCCGTTCGGCCTTCGTCGCATTCTGGCGGCCGTCGTGGTCGCCATCGGCATCGTTATCCTGCAACTCGGGAGCTGAGGCCCGCAGCCCAGGTTGTGCCGTCACAGCATATTGCCGAGCTCGCCGGCCGGGTTGGTGCGCACGGCGAAGCTCTCGGCGGTGCCGATCTCGCGAAAATGGCCGAGCGCCCAGCGCACGGAGGGAAAGGCGAGATCATCCCACGGAATTTTGTCCCAGCCGAACAGCCCGACCTCCTCGCTTTCGGGTCCCGGTGCAATGGCAGGCGAGAGCAGGCGCGCGCGATAGATGAGCTGCACCTGGCTCAGCCGCGGGATATTATAGACGGCAAGCAATCCCTCGAGCGCGATCTTGGCGCGCGCCTCTTCATAGGCCTCGCGCAGAGCGCCTTCCTGCGTGGTCTCGTTGAGCTCGAGATAGCCGGCCGGCAGTGTCCAGAAGCCGCGCCGCGGGTTGATCGCACGCTTGACGAGGAGGACATGCCCGTCCCAATGCACGACGGCGCCCACGACGATCTTGGGATTGTCGTATTGGATGAAGCCGCAATCGGGACACATCAGGCGCTCGCGATTGTCCCCTTCGGGCACAGCGCGCACGCTCGGACCTTTGAGACCGGGCCCCGGAGGTCTTGTCGTCTCGGGCATGGCCCTACTCTGAACCATAGCCCGAAGGGAGACAAGGCGGCGGCGCGGGCCCGCACCGCCGTGGCAGCCGTCAGGCGAGGATGTTCACCAGACTGCCGCGCGGCAGGGGGCCGCGACTTGGCGCCGGAGCGCTTGCCCCGGCACTTGGCGGCGACGGCACGCGTTGAGCTTGCGCGACTGCGGTGGGGCGCGCAACGGCCTGCGGCCGTGCCGTTGCGTGGGGCGGTGTCGTTTGAGCAAGGGCTTGGAGGAGGCTGCTGGTGGGTGCGATCGGCATGCGCGTCCTCTCGTCGCGGGAAACGAGGCCAGCCTGACGGCGAAGCGCTTAACAAGTCGTTAAGGCAAGTTGCGGGAAGACTAAGCCCTGGAAAATCGGCGCGGATAGCTGACGCGCCAAATCGATTGGCTGACGTCGTCGGCGATGAGTCGGCTGCCATTCTTCGCGACGGCGAGCCCGGCTGGATGGCCCCAGACCTCCGCTTGGTGTCGCCTTGCCATCGCCGGCGCCGTCTCACGGCAGCACGATCCGCCCCCGGAACCGCAGGGGTCGCTAGCGTTAATGTGATGCCCGCCTAAATGTTTGTTAACCGTTTCCTTTGCAAGGTACGGCATCAGCCATGAGGATGCGAGCTTCTCGCAGCCGCCGTGGAGGTTCGGATTGGTACTGGCCCTCAGCGTGAATACGGTGGAACAACTCCTGAGTCTGGCGCGGGACAAGACCGTCGCCGCGCGCACGCGACTGGCCGAAACCGTCAGCGACCTGTTTTTCGACCAGGCGAAGGTGCTGAGCGATCGCGAGCGCACGCTCATGATCGACATCCTGCGGCAGCTCATTCACGACGCGGAGATGTCGGTCCGGCGCACCTTGGCCGAGCGCCTGGCGGACAAGTCGTCGGCGCCGCGCGAGCTCATCGTCGAGCTCGCTAATGATCAGATCGAGGTCGCGTATCCAATTCTGGTGAAGAGTGACGCCCTGCACGATGCGGAGCTCATCGAGATCGTCCGTCACCGCACGCTCGAGCATCAGCTCGCGATCACGCTGAGGCGGTCATTGAGCGAGCCGGTCTCCGATGCCCTGGTCGAGACTAACAATCCGGCTGTCGTTACCTCGCTTCTCGAGAACCCGAATGCGCAGATCTCGCGCATGACGCTCGAGTATCTCGTCGAGGAATCGAAGCGGATCGACAGCTACCAGAACCCTCTTCTGCGGCGCAATGATCTCCCGCCGGCGCTCGCCAAGCGCATGTACTACTGGGTCTCCGCGGCGCTGCGGAAGCATATCCTCGACAAATTCGCCATCGACCCCACCGAGCTCGACGATTCGCTTGAGAGCTCGATCCGCTCGATCCTCGGCGACGACACCTCGGCGTCGCGGCCGACCGCCGAGCTCGCGGAGGCGCTGATCAAGTCGCACGCCGCCACGCCGCAATTCCTCGTGAAGGTGCTTCGCGAAGGCGAGATCCCGCTCTTCGAGGCGCTGCTGTCCCGCCTCACGGGGCTGCGGGACGTGCTTCTGCGGCGCTTCATGTTCGAGCCCGGCGGCGAGGCCCTCGCCATTGCCTGTCGCGCCATCGGCATCGAGAAGGCGGTCTTCGCGACCATCTTCCTCCTGAGCCGCAAGGCGCGGCCGGGGGATCAGATCGTCGATCCGAACGAGGTCAGCCAGGTTCTCGATTTCTATGACCGGCTGGACATCCCCGCCGCGAAGAACCTGCTGCGGCGCTGGCAGCGCGACCCCGATTTCCTGGATGCCATCCGCCGCCTGGAAAGCCCCAACGCGAAGAAGCCTCGATCGTAGCGGCGCGAGCCGAGCCCCGCTCTACGCCCTCGCCTCGAGTGCGGCGACGCCCGGAAGCGTCTTGCCTTCGAGCCATTCGAGGAAAGCGCCGCCCGCCGTCGAGACATAGGAGAGGGCGTCGAGCGCGCCGGCATGGGCGAGGGCGGCGACAGTGTCGCCCCCCCCGGCGACGCTGAGGAGCTTGCCCGCCTTGGTCAAGCGCGCCGCGGCCTGCGCCACGGCGTTGGTGCCGGCGTCGAAGGGTGCCGTCTCGAAGGCGCCGAGGGGACCGTTCCACACCAGCGTGCGGCAGGCGCCGAGGCGCTCGACAAGCGAAGTCGCCGTCGCGGGACCGATATCGAGAATCATCTGGTCCGCCGGAACCGAGGAGACGGGGACGGTTCGCGTCGGCTGATTCGGCGCGAGCTTCGCGGCCACAACGGCGTCTTGGGGGAGAAGGATATCGGCCTTGCGCTGCGCCGCCTGGGCGAGGATGTCGCGTGCCGTGTCGAGGAGATCACGCTCGCAAAGGGATGTGCCCACCTCCCGCCCCTGCGCGGCGAGGAAGGTATTCGCCATCCCGCCGCCGATGATGAGGGCGTCGACCTTCCGCAGGAGATTGCCGAGAAGCTCGAGCTTAGTCGACACCTTGGCACCGCCGACGATTGCGGCGACGGGATGCTGCGGATGATCGAGGGCGCCGCGCAGCGCCTTGAGCTCGGCCTCCATCAGCCGGCCGGCGGCGGCGGGCAGCAGCCGCGCCAGCGCCTCGACGGAGGCGTGGGCGCGATGGGCACAGGAGAAGGCGTCATCCACATAGAGATCGCCGAGGCTCGCAAGCGCGCGCGCGAAGCCGGCATCATTGGCCTCCTCGCCCGGCTCGAAGCGCAAATTCTCAAGCATGGCGACCTCGCCGTCGGTGAGCTTCGCCACCGCCGCCTGCGCCGCCGGCCCGACGCAGTCGCCGGCGAAGGCCACGGCGCGCCCGCCGAGGGCCTTGCTCAGCGGTGCCACGATGGGCTTGAGCGAGAGCTCCGGCACGCGCTTGCCCTTGGGCCGGCCGAAATGGGAGAGCACGACGACTCGCGCGCCGCGCCGCGCCAGCTCATCGAAGGTGGGGACGAGGCGGTCGATCCGCGTCGTATCGGTCACCTTGCCGTCCTTCATGGGCACGTTGAGGTCGGCGCGCACGAGGACGCGCTTGCCGCGCACGTCGAGGTCGTCGAGGGTTCGGAAGCCGGTCATTGTGGTCTCACTGCATCGGGATCGCTACGGCAACAGCCGCGCAAGCCATTGAGACGTCAGGTTTTCCTGAAGGCGGTTCTGGCCGAGGCGGGCCGCAAGCGCGGCCAGGTCCACATCCGCGAGCGGCTGGTGGGGATGGGCGCAGGCGAAGACGAGCTCGCTCTTGCCGGTCGCGGGATTCCGCACCGGCTGGAGGCAGCGGGCACAGACCTCCTTCATCATGCATTGCATGGGGGCGACTATGGCTCCCCATCTTTGCGCGGTCCCGACCCCCTCGGCGGTCCCATCTCCGCCGAAAGATCTAAGCGAAACAATGGCTTCGTCGGGACCGAGCACGACGACTCGCGCCACCGGCGGGAGGGACGCGAGGGGGGCGACGTTGGCATCCCTTTCGAGGGCGCCGAGCGCAGCAGCGAGATCCCCGGTCATCGCCGCGTCCTGGGGCCGCCGCGGCGCGGGTGCTGGGCCCGAGCCGGCGAGCCAGAGGACGCGATCGGCGACGGCCTCGATCTCCGCCTGCTTGAAGACGGCGTCGGCACGGGCAAAGGCGGCGAGGATGACTGTCGAGAGGCCGCGCGATCGGGCGGCGGCGGAGAGCGGCACCAAGGCGGCGCAGCCGAAGCCCTCGCCGGCGAAGACCATTGTGCCTTGCTCGGGCAGCTCGAGGGCCACGCCGTTCGGGCCCATGAGGGCGACGGGCTCGCCGGGGGCAAGGAGCGCCGCGAGGCGGCGCGACCCCGAATCCGTGGCGAGGACGAGGGAGACGAGGCCGCGCGCGGGATCAACCGCGGCGGGGAAGGCGGCGACGCCTTCCATGGCGAGCGGCGTGCCGCCGCGGCGCTGCGCCAGGGCCTCGAAATTCTGCAGGCGGAAGAACTGCCCAGGCCGCCAGGCGCGCGCGGCAAGGGGTGCGGTGACGGCGATCTCGACGAAGCCGGGGGCGAGCGGCGTCACCTGGGCCACGCGTGGGCGCAAGGCTGCGTCGAGCCCGGCAAAGAAGGATTCTGACGTCGATGGCGCCGCCGCCGGCGGACGGCGCGCGAGGAGACGGGTGATGAGGGCGGCGCCATGCTTGGCGCTCGCCATCGCCTTCACCACATTGCCGGCGAAGGAGGCGTGGAGATCGCCGAAGGCGGTGATGCCGCGGCCCTCGCCGTCGAGATGGACGAGGAGCTCCGCCTGCTGCGGCTTGGACACGCGCTCCGGCTTGACCGGGCGGCCCGCCTCGTCGATCGCCTGGAGGTAGCGCCCGTCGCGGCGGAAGCGGCGCGGGTCCTCGTCCGCGAGCACGGTGTTGGGCTGGGTCCCGGCGGCGACGAGGATGGCGCGCGCCGGGAGGGTGACGCTCTCGCCGGTCTCGGCGAGCTTGCCGTCGGCGCCGACGCTGGTGCGGCGCATGCGCAAGGCGGCGGCGTGGCCGAATTGGTCGAGCTCGACGGCCTCGGGGGCGAGGCATTCGGCGAAGCGCACGCCCTCCTCCATCGCCTTCTCCACCTCCTCGTGGTTGAGGGTGTAGCTCGGCGAATCGATGAGGCGGCGGCGATAGGCGATGGTGACCCCGCCCCAGGAATCGACCAGCTCGCGGATGCGCGGCGCCCGCCCCTCCCGCGCCGCCGCCGCGCGCTCGGCGCGGATGGCGCGGGCATGGGCGATGAACTCGTCGGCGACACAGCGCTCCTCCTCACCCCAGCCGGCGCGCACCGCCGCCTCGCCGCGCTCGGCCGCGAGCGCCTCGTAGCGGGCGAGGAACTTCTCCACCTGGATTGGATAGTAGGCCAAGGATTCCGTCGCCGTGTCCCCCGCCGTCAGGCCGCCGCCGATGACGACGACGGGAAGCCGGAGCTGGAGGTCGGTGAGCGACTCCGTCTTGCCGGCGCCGCCGAGCTGGAGGGCCATGAGGAAGTCGTTGGCGGCGCGCACGCCGCGGGCGAGGCCGTTCGGCACCTCGAGCATGGTGGGGCGCCCGGCGCCGATGCAGAGGGCGATGTGATCGAAGCCGAGCGCCCAGGCTCCGTCCACGTCGATGGTGCCGCCGAAGCGCACGCCGCCATACATGGCGAACTCGGCGCGGCGCTCGAGGAGAAGGCGGATCACCTTGAGATAGTTCTTGTCCCAGCGCACGGTGATCCCGTATTCCGAGAGCCCGCCGAAGCCGGCGAGGGTGCGCTCATCCAGGCGCTCGCGAATATCGGCGAAGCGCTCGACGGGCCGGAAGGCGACGCGCTTGCCCTCGGGCGTGACGCCGGAGAGGGTGTGATCGAGGGGCTCGATCTTGAGCCCGTCGATGGCGACGACGCTGTGGCCCTCGTTGAGCAAATGATGGGCGAGGTTGAACCCCGCCGGCCCCAGCCCCACCACCAGCACCTTGCGGCCCGTGGGCGGCTTCGGCACCGGCCGGCGCAGGTTGAGGGGGTTCCAGCGGCCGAGCAGCCCGTAGATCTCGACGCCCCAGGGCAGCTCGATGGCGTCCTTGAGGATGCGGCTCTCGCTGCGCGGGATGTTGACGGGCTCCTGGCGCTGGTAGACGCAGGCCTTCATGCAGTCGTTGCAGACGCGGTGCCCCGTCGCGGCGCAGAGGGGATTGTCGACGCAGATGACGGCGAGCGCGCCGAGAGGATGCCCCGAGGCCTTGAGGGTATGCATCTCCGAGATCTTCTCCTCGAGGGGGCAGCCCGCGAGAGTGACGCCGAAGACGCTTTTGCGGAAGCCCTCGCCCTGCTTCTCCTTGAGGCCCTTGGAGCAGGAATCCTTGTTCTGGGTGTGGCACCAGATGCAGTAATTGACATCGTCGAGGCCGAGGGTGAGATCGGCCCCCGGATCGGTGAGGTCGAAGCCCTCGCGGCGCGGCGCGTGGCTCATATTGACGCGCATCACCGCATGGCCGTCGACCGTCTCCGTCTCGACGGGGACGAGATGATAGGGATCGGTCTTGTGCGGCATCTTGAAGAGGACGCCGTCGCGATGGCGGGTCCGGCCCGCTTCGCTGTGGAGCGCCCAGGCGGCGTAGCGGCGCGCAAGATCGAGGGCCTCGGCGTGATCGGCCTCGGCCTCGCGCCACGCCATCACCTTGGTCGCGAAGGCGAGTTCGTCCCAGCCGGCGCCGAGATGGGCGTCGAGGGCCCGGCGCAGGGCATCGCCGTCGAAGCTCGCGGCCTCCGCCTCCTTATGGGCGCGGCTCGCATCGCGCTGCACGAAGAGCCGCTTGCAGGTGAAGAGGGGGGCGAGCGCCTCATGGACCGCCTCGAGGGCGGCGAGTTCGGCCTCGATGCCGAAAAGCTCGGCGAGGAAATCCTCGAGATGGGGCGCAAGGGCGATGAGAAGCTCGCCCTCGTCGCGGGCCGCGAGGGACTCGGGATCGGCGCGCCCGGCCATGAGGCGATCGAAGAGGGCCGTATCGGCTCCCTTGAGGCGCTCGCAGAAGAGCGCGTCGAGGCGCAGGCAGCCCTCGCGCGTATAGAGCGCCTCGAAGGCCAATCCATGTGCCAGCTTGAGACCGCTCATGCGCCTGCTCCGCCGCACCGCCACGCGCGCCGCAACCGCGTCGCGGCGCGCGCTCCTGATGTAAGAAGGCGGCGGCGGCAGAATCAAGCGCAATCGCACCGGCGCCCTCGCGGGATTTGCCCTTGACGGCGACGGTGCCGCGCACCCACCTTGGCGCGTCATTCCGCGATGCCAAGCCCGCGATGCTCAGGATCTGGGGACGCCGCAGCTCGTTCAACGTGCAGAAGGTGATGTGGCTGGTGGGCGAGCTCGGCCTCGCCCATGAGCACATCCCGGCGGGCGGCGCGTTCGGCGGGCTCGACGCGCCGACCTTCCTCGCCATGAATCCCCACGGCCGCGTTCCCGTCATCGCCGATGGCGGGACGGTGGTGTGGGAGTCCCACGCCATCCTGCGCTATCTCGCGGCGCGCTATGGCGGCGCGCGCTTCTGGCCCGCCGATGCCGGTGCCAGGGCCCGCGGCGACGGCTGGATGGATTGGGCGCAGACGACGTTGCAGCCCGATTTCCTCGGCGGGGTGTTCTGGGGCTTCTACCGCACGCCCGAGCCCGAGCGCGACTGGCCCGCCATCCGCGAGATGCTCGCGCGCTGCGCGCGGCATTTCCGCCTCCTCGACAAGGTCCTCGCAGACCAACCCTATCTCGGCGGCGACGCCCTCGGCCTCGCCGACATCCCGGCGGGAACCTCGCTCTATCGCTATTTCGAGCTGGAGATCGAGCGGCCGCCGGTCCCGAATGTCGAGGCCTGGTACCGCCGCCTCCAAGAGCGCCCCGCCTACCGCGCGCACGTCATGGTGCCGTTCGACGAGCTGCGCGGGAGGTTGGATTATTGAGGGGGTGGTGACGGTCCGTCATTGCCGATCGTCGTCATCGCCGACACCCCACCTCACCCTCGTCGCACCTGCAGTGCTCCTCTCCCTCTCCGCCCCGAATTTGGGGCGAAGAGGGAGGCGAACCTCCGGACAGCGATCCAGGGGGAGCGGATGAGGTGGGGCCGGCTTTGCTTCACGATTTGCTCGCCGCGGATCGCCTTCGCGCAGCGATCGCGCAAATGGCGCAATCTTGCTTCGCGCTCAAGTCGTCGTTGCGAGCGGAGCGAAGCAATCCAGCCGTAGATGTGTCGCTCGATGCTGGATCGCTTCGTCGGCGATGCCTCCTCGCGATGACGTCGTTTGAAGCGATTCTACCTGCGCGCGATGACCGTTGCGCTCATCGCCGACACCCCACCTCACCCTCGTCGCACCTGCGGTGCTCCTCTCCCTCTCCGCCCCGAATTTGGGGCGAAGAGGGAGGCGAACCTCCGGACAGCGATCCAGGGGGAGCGGATGAAGTGGGGCCGGCTTTGCTTCACGATTTGCTCGCCGCGGATCGCCTTCGCGCAGCGATCGCGCAAATGGCAAAATCCCGATTCGCACTCACGCCGCCGAACGCGTCGGAATCCGCTTGATCTCGTCGGCCAGGGAGCGCTCGGCTTCCCAGAGATCGCGGGCCTGCTGCATGCGCAGCCAGAGGTCGGGGCCGTTACCGCAGAACTTCCCGAGGCGAAGGGCCATCGCCGGCGTGACGGCGGCCCTGCCGGAAAGGATGGCATGCAAGGCCTGTCGGCTGATCTTCATCTCGCGCGCCGCCTCGCTGACGGTCACACCCATCGCCGGCAGCACGTCCTTGCGCAGAAGCTCGCCGGGATGGGTGGGCGGCCAGTTCGGATTTCGCTCGGCTCGGTATTCAGCCATGATTGGCTCCACTCAATGATACTGCTCCAAATCGACGCGGATTGCGTCCGTGCCTGCCCACTCGAACGTCACGCACCAGGGCCCATTGACATGAACTGTATAGCGGACGGGCTTGCCCCTGAGGCGATGAAAATCGAACCCAGGAACGTTCATATCGTCTGGCCGTCTCGCCTGATGAAGAGCCCGCAGCCGCCGCTTGATCCGTTCCTGTAGCGGCGGGCTGATCTTGCCGCTGACGCCAGTGTTCCAAAGCTCGGCAAGGCCCTTGCTGCGGAAGCTCTTGATCACTGCAAGAATGTAGTGTGTGACTTTACTTATGTCAACACAGGCTTTACAGAGGCCTTCGGTGCGACCGCGCTGATATCGCTTCGATAATAGCCCCCACCTCACCCTCGTCGCACCTGCGGTGCTCCTCTCCCTCTCCGCCCCGAATTTGGGGCGGAGAGGGAAACGAACCCCGGATGCAATCCGGGGGAGCGGGTGAGGTGGGGCCGGCTTCGTGTTCCGCTGGCTGCTCGACTGCTGCTGATCGGCTGCGCATGGCGATCGCGCAAATGGCGCAATCTTGCTTCGCGCTCAAGTCGTCGTTGCGAGCGGAGCGAAGCAACCCAGCCGCAGATGTGTCGCTCGCCGCTGGATCGCTTCGTCGGCGATGCCTCCTCGCGGTGACATCCGGGCCGCGAGCTATCGGCGCCGGCGGCGCAAGGCGCCGAGCGCCAGGAGCCCGCTCGCCAGCAGCGCCAACGATCCCGGCTCGGGCACGGCCGAAGTCGGCTGATCGAAGACGCCGGAGGCGGAAGTGAAGGTCACGCCCGGCGGCAGCTGGAAGGAAAGCGATGCCGTGTCGCTGAAATCGGCGGTGCCGATTTCGGCGTTCACGGAAAGGCCGGCGGCGACACTGACAAGCGCATCGGTGCCGGTCAGGGACAAGATGCCCTCTTCCTCGAAATCATTCGCGGTCTCGGTAATCGGCACGGCGGCCCAGTTGATGGAGTCGACGAAGTTGAATCCGAAGCTCTGCGGCGTGAAACTGACGCTCGTCGTGCTCCCGGACGTATTGGACGACCATGATACGTTTCCGGCGCCGCCCAGGACCACGTTGCAGCCGAAAAAGCCGTCGAAGCAGCCGCTGGGCCCGCCAAGGATCTGCACGTTCGCCGTGACGCTCGTATCCTGGCTCTCGAAGCCAAGGCCGGGTGATTGCCGTCCATCGACCGAGAAGAAGACCGGGATATTGGTGACCGTGCTTGCGGCAGCACCGGCCACGGTGAAGTGAAGCGAATCCCACCACTGGGCGGTGGCGGTTCCCTGGGCAAAGGAGCCCGGATCCGAAGCGGTCCCGAACGCGTGCAGCGAGGCGGTGGAGAGGTCGGCCGCCGCGCGCGCCGACGCCGACCCGACCGGCGGCCCGCCGAGCTCGCCGTTGTTGCTTTGGGCCGAGCTCTGGACCGAAGCCGCGGTCAGCCCCGGCGCGGTCGGCCCGGAATGCGAGACCGAGCAAGCCGGCGCACCCGTGGATGTGCTGAGGGCGGGGTTGGCACCCAATACCGTATTGTAGTCGTTGCTGCCGACGCCGCAGCCCGGCTGTGCGAAGCTTGACGTCGAGTTCGCCGTGACGGACACGCCGAAGATTGTGTCGGCATGGGCCGCCGTCATCGATCCCACGGCGAAGAGGGCGGCGATGGCCGTCGCTCGCAAGATTTGGCGCGTGCGCATGTGCTGCTCCCATTCTCCCAAACGGTTCTATCCATCCCTTCTTGCAAGAGAGACGCAGCAAGAGGCGTGCCAAATTCGGCGGCTCGCGAGGAGCGATCGCTTGCTCGGCTAAGCGGTTGATGTTGCTCGCGAGCCGATCCGGATGGTGATTGGGGAAGGGACGATCCGGCCGGGGCGCGGCTCACGCCGATTCGCTTGAAGATGTCGGGCGGCGCTGTCCCGCTGTACGAGAGCGCTTACAGGCTTTCCTGCGCCGCGGCTGGGCCGAGGCCCGGCCCTCGCGGGCTTGCTCGATGAAAAATCGAGGATATTTCCGAGCGCGCCGCTCCGCGTAATGCAAATGCATGAGTCGGCGATTCCGACGCCACGCGCAGCGACCGGCGCGCGGGAGGGAGGCGGCGAGGTCAGCCGATGAGGCCGGCGATCGTGCCGATCGCCGGCAGGGTCATCAGGAGGCGGATGAGCTCGGCCTGACGCCGGGTCCCGGTCTTCGCCATGATATGCGCGAGGTGCACCCGGACGGTGTTGTAGCTGATGCCGAGACGATCGCCGATCTCCCGCGCTTCGTGCCCCGCGAGGAGACCATCGAGGATCTCGACCTCGGCCGCGGTGAGCTTGAACATCGCGCTGGCCCAGCGCGCAGCACCTTGCTCCCGGTCGGGATCGGCGACGCAGAGGCAGGCCGCCGGCCGCCGCGGCGCCAGCCAATCGATCGGCCGGCGCAGCGGCACGGCAACGAGGCGCAGCGGCGAGGGGCTCGACCGCCGCGGCAGCAGCATCGCACCCCCCGCCGGCGCCTCTCTCCGACACCCGATGGCTTTCGCCACGATCGCCTCGAGCCGCGCAGTGAGGGACGATGTCGCCGCGGAGAACCGGCCGTCCTCGAGCGCGAGGCCGTCGCCCTCGGCGAGCAGCCGCTCGGCAGCGGCATTGCAGAAGACCGGGTGGCCGCCCTCGTCGATGATGATCACGGCATCGAGCAGCAGGTCGAGCGCCGCCGCGGCGCCGCCCTCGGCAAGATTGAGATGGCCGAGGCGCAGCTCGAGCTGCACCGCCCGCTGCAAGTGCGGCAGCAGCAGGCGCCCGAGCTCCACATCGGCGGCGTCGAACTCGCCGGCTTTGCGCGCGCGCACGATGCTCAGCGAGGGCTGCACCGAGCCGCGGCGCTTGAGCCACAGGATCAGCACGCTATGGAAATCGAGCGGGCGCAGGAAGCCATTGTAGTAGTCGCTGCGCAAAAGCTCGCGCTTGGGCAGCATCTGCTGGTCGGTCTCGACGGCGCTGGGGCGCGGCGCGCGGGCAAGATTGGCGAAAACGTTGCGATGCTTCCAGGGCCCGAAGAACTCGCGCTCGACCTCGGGCTCGTAGGTGCAGATCCAGTGCCCCGCCATGCTCCTCATGTCCCGCGCGACGAGTGCCGCACCCCGGCCGCGAAAGAGCGCCACGATCGAATCGAGGGCGCGCGGCCACGCTGCCGGCTCGACCGCAGCCTCGTAGATGCCGCTCGTCACACGCGAGAAGGTGTCAAGGTCCATCGGAGTCCCCACCCATCCCCGATTGCCGTGACGCTAAGCACGCCGGTCGCGCCGCCCCCACGCGGCGAGACGATTATGACCCGCAAGCTGCCGGCCGACGCCCCCGTCCGGCCCATCGCCGCGCAGAGGGCCGCCGGCGGGGCAATATTCATTAATATTAATCGGCGACGGCCGTGGCCATCCGTCACGTTATTTTAGCCGAGATTTGCAGGAAAAGCCTGAGAAATCGCCGTCGGCTTGGCAGGCTTGCCTTCGGCCCGACCCAGGGGTCCAGTCCCGAGGGCGTGGCGGCGCCCGTCTTCCAGTCGCGACGGAACCCCGACGCGGCCCGGCCGTTCATCCCCGACGTACCCGACAAGCGACGAGGTCCCCATGCCTGCACGATCCAAGGCTCAGCAGATGGCCGCCGGCGCCGCCCTTTCCGCCAAGCGCGGGAAGAGGAAGGTGCGCGAGCTCAAAGGGGCGGCGAAGTCGATGTACAGCTCCATGAGCGAGACGGAGCTGCGCAAGATGGCCTCGACAAAGCGGAAGGGAAAAGCCCGGCACGCCGGGAAGTCGTAACGCCCAAGACCGGCCTGCCAAGGACCGCCACCCCGAGGCCCTCATCCGCGGCAAGCCCGAGAGCCCGTGAGAGTGCTGCGGCTCACGCCGCCGCCGTCAGACGATAGTCGACGCCCTCCCAGCGCCGCTCCGCGGGCCAGTAGATGGTGAAGACGACGGCCTCGCCCTCGCGCAGCCGCGCCGTGTCGAGATCGGCGAAATGGATGCCGAAGCCGCTGTCCTCGGTCGGCGCATCATGGGTGGTGCGCCACCCATCGGCGCTCCAGTGAATGACGGCGGTGGCCGGCAGCTCCACGCGAAGAACCTTCCCGGCCGGCAGCTGGCGGCATTTGTGATTGAAGCGCCATACCGCGTGGCGCGAGCCGACGCCGTCCTTGACATAGCGCTGAAGCGGCTGGGGCGGCGCATCGAAGACCCGGCCATCGGCCAGGGAGCGCAGCAGCTTGATGTGCTCCGCATGGGCCCAGACGAGGGGCATGGCCGAGCCCGAGGGGCGGCCGCGGAAGAGCTCGCGCTCCGGAATATCGGGGCCGTCCCAGATCTGCTCGGGAAGCAGGCTGCCGTCGGAGGCGAAGCTCTCGAAGGCCGCGAGCAGCGTCTCGGCCTTGCCGCGGTTGCCGGCGGCGAGCTCGTAATGGGCGCGCTCACCGGTGAGGAGCGGCCACAGGCGGCCTGTCCCGGTGCCGTCGAAGGGGCCGCCATCCGCGTGCTCGCCATAGCCGTCGCCGTTGTAGCGGTGCCAGCACGGCCCGGTCGCGAGCTCGACCCTGAGCATGGCATCGATCGCGCGGATGGTATCGAGGATGCGGGGATCGTCGGGGGCGCGCAGCCCGAAGCGGACGAGGGCCAGGGCGTCGGGGCTCACCAGGAGCGCGGCGGGCTGGCTGCTGTCGGCGGGCGGGCGGTTCTTGATCGGCACGAAGCCTTCGAGGGGCGAGGCGCCGTCGGCGGTCTCGGGCGGGGCAATGCGCACGTAATAGCCCGCGATGCCGAGCTTCTTGGCGAGCGCGGTGTCCCGCGCATAGATCCAGCGCTCGATCTGGCTGTTCCAGAGATCGGCGGTCTCGCGCAGATAGGCGGCGCGCCCGATCCCGCCGAGCTTCTCGCAGAGCTCGGCCGCGGCGAGAAGGGCCGCAATCTCGACCGCCAAGGTGAAGGGCGAATAGCCGCCATCCTCCTCCCAGCGATCCTGCCCGGTCACGGGTCCGTTGCGGACGATATAGCCGGCGGCGCGCGCCACCATCGGCCAGAGTCCCGGCAGCGCCGTGTCGGAGAGAGCGCCCTCGCGCCGCGCGAGATCGACGAGGAGGATGGGGAAGGCGCATTCGTCCATCTGGATGCCGCCCCAATAGGGCCGGCCGTCGAGCCAGCAATTCTGCGGCCAATGCCCATCCGCCTCCTGGATGGTCGCGAGGTAGTTGATGACCTGGCGCGCCTCCCGCCTCGCCCCCGCGGCGAGGAGGCCGCCCGCCGTCTCGACGAGATCGCGCGGCCAGACGAGGTGGTAGCCGCCGAGATCCTCGTCCCCCTTGGCGAAGCCCCAGGGCACCGAGAGGCTGGCGATGTAGCCGCCGGCGAAGGAGCCCGCCTCGTGGCTGCGCAGCACCGCGGTGCCGACGCGATAGGTGTTGTGCGGGCCCGGCTGGCGCTGGGTGTCGAGGCGCAGCAGCCCCTCCTGCCAGGCGCGCCAGCCCGCCGTGTAATCCGCGAGCGCCTGCTCGATCCCGTCGCCGAGGCTGGCGCGGGCGCGATGGGCGGCCTCCTCGGCGCGCCGCCCGAAGCCGAGCGCCAGGCAGAAGCGGCCGTCGCAGGCGGCGAGGTCGATCTCGCCCGTGAGCGCCACATTGCCGTCGCGCGCATGATCGTAGCGCCAGCGCAGCTCGAAATGGCGGACGAGATCCTGCCAACCGTCGGAGACTCCGACGAAGCCGGCGCTGCGGGCGAGGAAGGGTGCCGTGCAGGCGACGGCCAGCGCCGAGCCGCTGCCCGCCGCGAACAGCATCGGCTCGCCCTTGAACTCGTCGATCCAGGCGCTGTTCCCGGTGCCGCGGTTGACGAGATGCGGCGCCAGCAGCGCGTAGAGGCGATAATCGGCGAGGGCGCCGATGCGCGGGTGGAAGGCGATCCGCTGCAGCACCACGTCGCGATGGGGATCGGAGAGCACCAGCTTCTCGATGCGGTAGCGCTCGCAGCTGCTGGAAATGAGGAAGGCGGGCACGCCGTCGGCGACCGGGCCGATGGTGCTGCGGCAGTCGCGCTTCTCCTCGGAGAAGAAGCCATGGCCGTCGGTGACGATGAGGCCGAAGTCGCGGGTGCAGGCCTCGTCGATGCGCGGGTAGTAGCACTCGTTGAGGATGCCGTGGCTGAGCGTGAACCAGACGCGGCTCTCGCCGCCGAGCGCGGTGCCCACGCCGCTCTTGGCGCTCGAGGTCCATCGCGCGGGGATGCCCGGCCAACCGGGGGCGTGGTTCTCGAAAGGCATCCGCAGGCCTGCCGCTCCGACACCCCCCGTGCGCCTGATATGGGACGCCGCCGCGACGGCGGCAACGGTTCAGAGCACCACCTCGATGAGGAACGGCCCCTGGGCGGCGAGGCCGGCGCGAAAGGCGCGCACCAGCTCGTCGACGGTCTCGGCGCGGCGGCCCTCGACCCCCATGCCCCTGGCCAGGCTCACCCAGTCGAGATCGGGATTGCCCAGGCTCAGTATGTCGAGGGCCTTGCGCCCGGGATTCCCGGCGCCGACATTGGCGAGCTCGTGGCGGAGGATGGCGTAGGCGCGATTGGCCCACACCAGGGTCAGGACGTTGAGGCCCTCCCGCGCCTGGGTCCAGAGGGATTGCAGCGTGTACATGCCGCTGCCATCGGCCTCGAGATTGATCACCTTGCGGCCCGGGCAGGCGACGGCGGCGCCGAGGGCGAGCGGCATGCCCTCGCCGATGGCCCCGCCGGTGAGCTGCAGCCAGTCATGGGGCGCTGCACCCGCGGTCATCGGGAAGAAGCCGCGCCCGGTGGTGACGGATTCGTCGCAGACGATGGCCCCCTCCGGCAGCAGCGCCCCCAGGGTCGCGGCGATGGCCTCCGAGGTGATCGGACCGCCGCTCGGCAGCGGCGGCCGCGGCGGGGTGGGGATCGTGTTCTGCCGCGGCGCGCCGATGGCCTCGGCAAGGGCGGCGAGCGCGCCGATGGCGTCCTCCTGCGGCGTTGCCAGGCATTGGATGTCGCAGCCGGGCGGGGTCAGCGCCCCCGGCTTGCCCGGATAGGCGAAGAAGGCGACGGGCGCCCGCGCGCCGACGAGGATGAGCTGCCGTACCTCCTTGAGCGTCGCGAGGGCGTGGTCCACGGGATAGGGGACGCGCTCGATCGCGACGCGGCCGGCGCCGCGCTCGAGGCGGGCATTCGACATCTGGGCGAGGAGGCGGGCGCCGGATTTCGCGGCGATGCGCTGGGCGAGCGCCAGGCCCTCGGCGCGCAGGGCCGCGCCGCCGAGAAGGATCAAGGTCGGCTCGCCGTTGCGCAAGCGCCGCGCCGCGGCATCGATGGCGGCCGCAGTGACGGGCGAACGCGGCGGCGGCGGTGGTGCCGCGACGATGCCGCCGCCCTCGTTCCACGCGGTATCGGCGGGGAGAATCAGGGTCGCGATCTGGCCGGGAGCGGCGCGCGCCGCGGCGATGGCGGCAGCGCCATCGGCGGCGACGCTGCGCGCATCCATGGCCGTGCGCACCCAGGCCGAGACCGGCCGCGCCAGCCCCTCGATATCGGCGGTGAGCGGCGCATCATAGGCGCGGTGATAGGTGGCGTGCTCGCCGACGATGTTGACGACGGGCGACTGCGCCCGCTTGGCGTTGTGGAGATTGGCGATGCCGTTGGCGAGGCCCGGGCCGAGATGAAGCAGGGTCGAGGCCGGCTTCTCCGCCATGCGCGCATAGCCGTCGGCGGCCCCCGTGGCGACGCCCTCGAAGAGGCACAGCACGCAGCGCATGCCCTCGACCTTGTCGAGGGCGGCGACGAAATGCATCTCCGAGGTGCCGGGATTGGTGAAGCAGACCTCGACGCCGCCCGCGACCAGCGTGCGGGCCAGGCTCTCGGCGCCGTTCATGACGCGGGCGCTCACCCGAGCACGCGCTTGACGCGCGCCATGGCGCGCTCGAGGAGATCGGGCGCCTGGGCGAAGCAGAGGCGGAGGAAGCCCTCCCCGCCCTTGCCGAAGGCGGCACCCGGCGCGATGCCGACGCCCGCCTCCTGCACCAGGCGCTTCGCCATGGCGAGGCTGTCGCTCATCCCCTCCACCTCGAAGAAGGCGTAGAACGCCGCCTCGGGCGGGACGAAGCGCACGCGGGGCAGCGTTGCGAGATGATCGGCGACGATGTCGCGGCCGCGCCGGCAGCGCTCGACCATCTCGGCGACGAAGGGCTCGCCGTCCCGAAGGGCCGTGACCGCGGCGGGCTGAAGGAAGGTCGGCACGCCGCTCGTGTTGTAGCCGACGAGCTCGCCGATGATGTCGCCGAGGGCCGCAGGTGCCGTGATCCAGCCGATGCGCCAGCCGGTCATGGCCCAGGCCTTGGAGAAGCTGTTGGCGACGAAGAGCGGGTCGTCGGGCTCGGCGATCTCGAGGAACGAGGGCGCCGCCTTGCCGTGATAGACGATGCGCGCATAGACCTCGTCGGCGAGCACCCAGATGTTCCGCGCACGGCAGAAATCGAGCACCGCACGCTGCTCCTCGCGGCTCACCATCCAGCCGGTGGGATTGCTCGGCGAGTTGATGAAGATCATCCGCGTGCGCCCATCGACGGCGGCGAAGAGCTCGTCGAGATCGAGGCGCCAGCGCCCCTGCGCCCGGCGGAGCGCCACCTCGCGCAGCTCGGCGCCCATGATGGCGACCGTCGCGGCGGCGTTGGGCCAGGCCGGCGTCACCATCGCCACATTGTCGCCGGCGTCGAGGACGAGCTCCATCAGCACCAGGATGGCGTTCATGCCGGCGGTCGCCACGGTGACGCGGTCGACGGCGATCTCCTTGCCGTAGAGGCCACTCATATACGAGGCGAGGGCCTGGCGCAGCGGCGGCGTGCCGCGCTTGTGGGTGTAGAAGGTCTCGCCGCGGTCGAGGGCGTCCTTGGCGGCGCGGCGGATGAATTCCGGCGTCGGCAGATCGGATTCTCCGTACCAGAGCGGGATGACGCGCGGATCGCCCAGGGCAAGGCGCGAGACGTCGCTGATCTTCTGCGGCTCGAGGGCCGCCATGCGCGCGCGGATCGGCCCGGCGAGGCGCGCGGCCTTGCCGAGAATAGGGGTCAATATCTCGTTCAATGCTGAAGCTCCGGGATATTCCTGTAGAGATCGAGGGCGTCTGGGTTGGCGAGGGCTTCCTTGTTCTTGACCGGCCGGCCATGGACGACGTCGCGCACCGCGAGCTCGACGATCTTGCCGGATTTCGTGCGCGGGATGTCGGCGACCTGGACGATCCGCGCCGGCACGTGGCGCGGCGTGGTGTTCTTGCGGATCTGCGCCTTGATCCTGTCGACGAGTGCCGGGTCGAGGGTCTTGCCGTCGCGCAGCCGAACGAAGAGGACGACGCGCACGTCGCCCTCCCAATCCTGCCCGATCACCAGGCTCTCCACGACCTCGTCGAGCTGCTCGACCTGCCGATAGATCTCGGCGGTGCCGATGCGCACGCCGCCGGGATTCAAGGTGGCGTCGGAGCGCCCATAGATGACGATGCCGTCATGCTCCGTCACCATGCACCAGTCGCCGTGGCACCAGATGCCGGGAAACTTCTCGAAATAGGCGGCGCGGTAGCGCTTGTCGCCGGGATCGTTCCAGAAGCCGACGGGCATCGAGGGGAACGGCCTGGTGCAGACGAGCTCCCCCTTCTCGCCGCGCACCGGCCGCCCTCTCTCGTCGAACACCTCGACGGCCATCCCAAGCGCCTTTGCCTGGATCTCGCCGCGCCACACGGGCGCGTTCGGATTCCCGCCGACGAAGCAGGCGACGATGTCGGTTCCGCCGGAGACGGAGGCGAGATGCACGTCGCGCTTCACCCGGGCATAGACGTAATCGAAGCTCTCCGGGACGAGGGGCGAGCCCGTCGAGCCGATGGCGCGCACCGTGTCGAGCTTGTGCGTGTCGATCGGCGCGAGCCCGGCCTTGTGGCAGGCGTCGATGAATTTCGCCGAGGTCCCGAGGAAGGTCATGCCACTCGCATCGGCGAAATCGAACACGACATTGCCGTCGGGATGGAAGGGGGAGCCGTCATAGAGGAGAAGCGTCGCCTCGGAGGCGAGCGCCGAGACGAGCCAGTTCCACATCATCCAGCCGCAGGTGGTGAACCAGAAGACCTGGTCCCCGGCCCGGATGTCGCAATGGAGGCGGTGCTCCTTGAGATGGGTGACGAGGGTGCCGCCGACGCCGTGCACGATGCATTTCGGCACGCCCGTGGTGCCCGAGGAATAGAGGATATAGAGGGGGTGGTTGAAGGGCACCCGCACATAGGCGATCTCGCCGGGCCGATAGGGTGCCAGATACTCGCCCCAGGCGACGGCCGCGCGGATGCCGTCGAGCCTCGGCGCCGCGCGCGTATAGGGAACCACGATCACCCGCTCCACGCTCGGCAGGCGCGCCGCGATGTCCTTGAGGCGATCGAGGCAGTCATGGGTCTTGCCGTTATAGAAATAGCCGTCCGCGGCGAAGAGAAGCCTGGGCTCGATCTGCCCGAAGCGATCGAGGACGCCCTGCACGCCGAAATCGGGGGAGCTCGACGACCACACCGCGCCGAGGCTGGTGGCCGCGAGCATCGCGATGATCGCTTCCGGCATGTTGGGCAGCCAGCCGGCGACCCGGTCGCCCGCCCTGATCCCTTGCGCCTTCATGGCCTGGGCGAGGCGCGAGACCTCGTCGTGGAGCTCGCGCCAGCTCAGCTTGCGCCGCACCTTGTCCTCGCCCCAGAAGACGAGGGCGTCGCCGCCGTCCCGCCGCCGCAGCAGGTTCTCCGCGAAGTTGAGCCGGGCGTTGGGGAAGAAGCGGGCACCCGGCATCGCCTCCGGGTTCTCGATCCCGACATTGCCGCGTGTCTCCGCGACGACGCCGCAGAACTCCCAGACCGAGCTCCAGAACTTCTCCATCGCCTCCACCGAGAAGCGGTGCAGTGCCGCATAATCCGGCAGAGCGACGCCCCAATCCGCCTCCAGCTTGCGGGCGAAAGCCGTCATGTTGCTTTTGGCGATCTGCTCGGGGCGCGGCTGCCAGAGAGGCTGGGCCATGCGGGGCTCCATGCGTGATCCGGTCGTGGGCGACTCGTCGGACGATAGCTATACGCCGAGAGCGCGAAGGGGCGGAAGGGGTCTCGAAGCCGCCTGACGCAACGCCCCTCGCCTCGCCGCCGCCCTTCTGCTAAGGAAGAGCGCGCCGCTGGGGAGCGGCGGAGAAATTAGGCAAAAGAGGAAGCAATATCATGGACGTAGGCGGACATGCGGCGATCGTCACCGGGGGCGGCTCGGGGCTGGGCGCCGAGACGGCGCGATACCTCGCGAAGGCGGGAGCCAAGGTCGCCGTCCTGGATGTGAACATGCCCGGTGCCGAGGCGGTGGCGAAGGAGACGGGCGGCCTTGCGCTCCACTGCGACGTGTCGGACGCCAAGAGCGCCGAGGCGGCGGTCGCCGCGGCGCGGGCCAAGCACGGCGCCGCCCGCGTCCTCGTCAACTGCGCCGGCATCGCACCCGCCGCGCGCATCGTCGGCAAGGACGGCCCGATGCCGCTTGCGGATTTCGCGCGCGTCGTCAACGTCAATCTGATCGGCAGCTTCAACATGATGCGCCTCGCGGCCGCCGACATGATGACGCTGCCACCTCTCGACGAGGGGGAGCGCGGCGTCGTCATCTCGACGGCCTCCGTCGCCGCCTTCGAGGGGCAGATCGGCCAGGCGGCCTACGCCGCGTCCAAGGGCGGCATCGTCGCCCTCACCCTTCCGGCAGCGCGCGAATTCGCCCGCTCGGGAATCCGCATCCTCGCCATCGCGCCGGGCCTCCTCGGCACGCCGCTCCTCCTCAACATGCCGCAGCAGGTGCAGGAGAGCCTCGCCGCGCAGGTGCCCTTCCCCCGACGCTTCGGGCATCCGCATGAATATGCGCGGCTCTGCCTCCACATCATCGAGAACGTGCTCCTCAACGGCGAGGTGATCCGACTCGACGGCGCCATGCGCATGCAGGCAAAGTAGCCTCGGTTCAGCACGCCCATTCGCATGCCCACGCGCCATGACTTCACCACGCCGCCGAGCCTCGACGATCTCGAGGCCATGGGCCATGACGCGCTCAAGGCGATCCCCAACGAGCTGCGCCGCCATGTCCGCGGGGTGGTGATCCGCGTCGAGGAGTTCCCCGACGAGGAGACCGAGCGGGCGATGGGACTCGAGAGCCCGTTCGACTTGCTCGGCCTCTATCGCGGCGTGTCGCTCAACCGCAAGAGCGTCTTCGATCCGAGCCAGGGCATCGACATGATCTTCCTCTACCGGCGGCCGCTCCTCGACTATTGGTGCGAGACGGGCGAGGCGCTTTCCGACATCGTGCGCCACGTGCTGATCCACGAGATCGGCCACCATTTCGGCTTCAGCGACGAGGACATGGAGCGCATCGAATCCTCGATCAGGTGAAAGACGGCGCCTGTGGATGCAGCCGGGCCAAGTTAGTCACAATCGTCATGCGCGGGACGAGGAGGCGTTGGATTCCTATCCGTCGTCATGCCCGCGCTCCGTCGCGGGCATCCACGTCTTGAAACCAAGCAAAGGCGTGGGTGCCCGGGACAAGCCCGGGCACGACGATCAAGGATCGCTTGGGGACGCCAATTCGCCAGTCCGCTGGCCTCCCCATGCCGTCACGCGGGCCCCGGGTCCGGCCACGACGGCTCCGCTTTACTCGATCCATCTCAGACCACGTCGAAGCATTGTCATTCCCGCGCAAGCGGGAATCCAGCGAGTCCTGGGCCCCCGCCTGCGTGCTAGGGCATGCACACAAGTCTGGATGGGCGCCGCTTCCAAAGGAATGGCCGTCATTCCGGCCGGAGCGCAGCGGAGAGCCGGAATCCAGGTTTTCCGCGGAAATACTGGATTCCCGCTTTCGCGGGAATGACGAGGGGGAGAGTGCAGACTGAGATGTGTGCATGCCGTAGCGCCTGCGTAGGGGCGACAAAGAAAGGTGCTCCAACTGTCTAAGCGATCAGCGCCCGCACGCGCCGGCGGAGCTCGGGAAGGAGCTCGGCGGCGAACCAGGGATTGCGCTTGAGCCAGGCCGTGGTGCGCCAGCTCGGGTGTGGCGTAGGAATGAACTCGGGGAGATAGTCCCGCCAGCTCTGGACTGTCGCCGTCATGCTCTCCTTGCGCCGCTTGTCCAGGTAATAGGCCTGGGCGTATTGGCCGACGAGGAGGGTGAGCGCGATATTGGGAAGGGCCGCGCGCAGCGGCGGATGCCAGAGCGGGCCGCATTCTGGCCGCGGCGGCGCATCCCCGCCGCGCGGCAGGCGCCCGGGATAGCAAAGCCCCATGGGAATGATGGCGAAGCGCCGCTCGTCGTAGAAGGTCTCGCGGTCGACCCCGAGCCATTCGCGCAGACGCTCTCCCGAAGGGTCGTTCCACGGGATTCCCGTCTCGTGGACGCGGGTGCCCGGCGCCTGCCCGACGATGAGGACGCGCGCGGACAAGCGGCCGCGCAGGACCGGCCGCGGCCCGAGGGGAAGATGCGGCTCGCAGGCGCGGCAGGCGCGCACGCGGGCGAAGAGGGCCGAGAGCGATTCGCGACGGCTCATCTCATCTCCCGGCCAAGAGCTCCGCGACGAAGCGCGGCACGGTTTCCGTGGCCGGCCCGTAGCGGCGATCCTCGAAGCGCGACCAGCCCTCCGACGGCTCGAGATTGAGCTCGACCGTGCGGGCGCCGGCGGCCTCGCGCGCCTCCTCGACGAAGCCCGCGGCGGGATAGACGTTTCCCGAGGTGCCGATCGAGACGAAGATCGCGCTGCGCGCGAGGGCCGCGTAGATGCGCTCCATCTCGAACGGCATCTCGCCGAACCACACCACGTGGGGGCGCAGGAAGCCCGGGCGGCTGCAGGCGAGGCAGGCCGTGTCGCTCGCAAGGTCTGCCGTCCAGTGGAACACGGCGCCGCAGCCGCCGCAGCGGGATTTGAGCATCTCGCCATGCATATGCACGAGCCGCCGGCTGCCGGCGCGCTCGTGAAGGTCGTCGATGTTCTGGGTCACGAGCAGGAACTCGCCGGGCCATCGCCGCTCCAGCTCGGCGAGCGCCAGATGGGCGGCGTTGGGCCGGATGCCGGGAGCGAGAAGGGCGCGGCGGCGCGCATTGTAGAAGTCGTGAACGCGATGCGGGTCGCGCTGAAACGCTTCGGGCGTCGCCACGTCCTCGAGGCGGACCTTGGCCCAGATGCCGTCGGCATCGCGAAAGGTGTCGAGGCCCGACTCCTTCGAGATGCCGGCACCGGTCAGCACGACGATGGCTTGCGGCGGCGGTTCGCTCATCTTGACTCCGGATGGTTCGCCATAGGATAGCGAAGCCGGCTCGCGAGAGGTAGGCTTGCGCAAGATCCTCCTCGTCTGCACGGGAACCATCCGCCGCTCGCTGCCACGCCTTCTCGCGCGATCGAGCGCGTAAGGCGCGACGGCCGGCGCGGAGCCCTCAGCCCGCCGCCGTGAGATCGTAGCGCGCCTCGGGCTCGTAGATGGCGCCGCTGCGCGAGAGGAAGCTGGAGAACAGCACGAAGTGGCCGATGCGCGTCGGCCCGGCCTTGAACAGCGAATTCCCGGCGACGAAGGCGCCGAGCCGCGCCGAGGCGGAGTCCTTGAGCCGGGCGAGGGTGACATGGGGGAGATATTTGCGCGTCTCGGGCTCGAGCCCCGTGGCGACGAGCGCCCGCTCCACCTTGGTGCGCAGATTGGTGAGCACCTCGTTGCGCTGAACGCCGATCCAAAGGGTGTGCGGAGCGCTCTCCTTGCCGAAGATGTCGACTCCTTCGAGGGTGAGCTCGAAGGCAGGCGCCTGAATGCGCGAGAGCGCCATGTCGATGTCGTCGAAGCGTCCCTCGTCGACCTCGCCGATGAAACGAATGGTGAGATGGAAGTTCTCGGGCGGCACCCAGCGCGCGCCTGGAACGCCCCCGCACAGGCTCGAAAGCCGAAGCCGGATGTCCTCGGGCAGCTCCAATCCCACGAAGAGGCGGATCATCGCTTCTTCTCCCACGACCGCAAGCCGCCGCCGACGCAAGGCAGGCAGCAGACGAGTCCGATGCCGTAGCGCAAACGGCCAGGCAGGGAAAGAGCCTTGTCGCCGCGCCCTCTCAGCCGGTACCGGCCGCCAGGAGCTTTTCCATGTAGGGCAGCATCAGCCGGACGATCGCTTGCACGCCCTTGGCGTTGGGATGAATGCCGTCGGCCTGGTTGAGCGCCGCCTTGGCAGCGACGCCGTCGAGGATGAAGGGCACGAGCAGGCAGTGATGCCGCTTGGCGAGGGCAGGATAGATGCCGTCGAAGTCGCGGCCGTAATCGGCGCCGAGATTGGGAGGCGCCAGCATGCCCGCGAGCAGCACGCGAACCTTCGCCTGCGCAAGGCGGTCGAGGATGCGGTCGAGATTGGTGTAGGTCTCCTTGGGATCGAGGCCGCGCAGCCCGTCATTGCCGCCGAGCTCGACGACGACGATGTCGGGCTTCTCGGCCAGCATCCAATCGAGCCGCGCGAGCCCGCCGGCGGTGGTGTCGCCGGAGACGCCGCCATTGATCACATCGACGTGATATCCCGCTTTGCGCAGCGCCGCCTGGAGCTGGGCGGGGAGCGCCTCGTCCGCCGGGAGCCCGTAGCCCGCCGAGATGCTGTCGCCGAGCAAGAGGACGCGCTGCGCCGCCGCGAGCGCAGCGCCGCCGCAGAGCAGCGGCACGTTGAAAAGCGCCGCCGCCAGCACATATGGGAGAAGGGCGCGGGAGAGGCGGCGCCGCAGGACGCGCCGCCGCTGGATTCCGTTGCCGCCCGCCCACGCCGCGTCCATTCTGCCCACCGCCATTGTCCCGCGAGATGCGATGATCCGTCTCAAAGACGTCCACCTCAACTTGGCGAGCGCTGCGGGCGAGGTCAACATCCTCAAGGGCGTCGATCTCGAGGTCGCCGCCGGCGAGACGGTGGGTCTCGTCGGCCCCTCCGGAAGCGGCAAGTCGACGCTGCTGATGATCATGGCCGGGCTCGAGCGCCCAAGCGCGGGCGAGGTGGAGATCGCCGGCGTTCCGTTCCGCGGCCTGGACGAGGACGCGCTCGCGCGGTTCCGCCGCGATCATGTGGGGATCGTCTTCCAGGCCTTCCATCTCGTGCCCACCATGACCGCCCTCGAGAACGTCGCCGTCCCCCTCGAGTTCGCCGGCGCGCGGGACGCTTTCGCGAGAGCGCGCGCGGGGCTCGAGGCCGTCGGGCTCGGCCATCGGACGACCCATTATCCCGGGCAGCTCTCGGGCGGCGAGCAGCAGCGCGTCGCCCTCGCCCGCGCCTTCGCGACGGAGCCGCCGCTGCTCCTCGCCGACGAGCCCACGGGCAATCTCGATCGCGAGGCCGGCGAGAGCATCATCGAGCTTTTGTTCGATCTGCGCCGGCGCCGCGGCTCCACGCTTCTCCTCATCACCCACGATCCCGCCATCGCCGCCCGCTGCAGCCGCATCGTGCGGATCGTGGACGGGCGCATCGCCGAGGATCGCAGCGCCGAGGGCGGTGCCGTCGCCATGGCCGGACGATGACGGCGGCCGCGCCGTCCCTCGCGCTCGCGCTGCGCCACGCCCGGCGCGAGCTGCGCGGCGGCCTCAAGGGATTCCGCATCTTCCTCGCCTGCCTCGCCCTCGGCGTCGCCGCCATCGCCGCCATCGGCTCGCTCTCGGCCGCCGTGGATTCCGCCCTCAAGGGCGACGCGCGCGGCCTGCTCGGCGGCGATGTGGACATCGCCTTGAGCCATCGCGAGGCGAGCCCGGCCGAATACCAGGCCCTCGCCGACGCCGGCACGGTCTCGACCGTCGCCGAGATGCGGGCCATGGCGCGCGCCGCCATGCCCGGCCGCGGCACGGGGCAGCGCATCCTCGTCGAGCTCAAGGCCGTCGATCAGGCCTATCCGCTTTACGGGCAGCTCGAGCTCGCGCCGGCGCTGGGCGCTGCCCAGGCCTTCGACAGGCGCGACGGCGTCTGGGGCGCCGCCGTCGACGGCGAAGTGCTCCAGCGCCTCGGCCTAAGGCTCGGCGACCGCATCAAGGTCGGTGAGGCCGAGTACGAGCTGCGCGCCACCGTTGTGCGCGAGCCCGATCGCGGCTCCTCCGCCTTCATCCTCGGCCCCCGCCTCATGGTGGCGCGCGCGAGCCTGCCGGCGACCGGCCTCATCCAGCCCGGCAGCATCGTCTCCTACCATTATCGCGTGAAGCTGCGTGCCGGCCTCGATGCGCGCGCCTGGCTCGACCGCCTCACCGCGCGTTTTCCCGATGCCGGCTGGCGGACCCGGAGCTTCGACAACGCGACGCCGCGATTGCAGCAGCTCCTCGACCGCATCGCGCTCTATCTCACCCTCGTGGGATTGACGGCGCTGCTCATGGGCGGCATCGGCGTGGCCAATGCCATCAAGGCCCATCTCGACGGCCGCGTCACCACGATCGCCATCCTCAAATGCCTGGGGGCGCCGGGACGCCTCATCTTCCAGATCTATCTCGCCCAGACCGTGGCGATCGCCGCGGCCGGGATCGTCCTCGGCGTCGGGATCGGCGCCCTCGTGCCCGTCCTGCTCTCGGGTGTTTTGGCGCGCTATCTGCCCGTTATCGCCCATATCGGGATCTATCCGGGTCCCCTGCTGCTGGCGGCAGGCTATGGCCTGCTCACCACCCTCGTCTTCACCCTCTGGCCCCTCGCCGAGGCGCGGGAGGTGCCGCCCGCGCGGCTCTTCCGCAGCCTGGTGGCGCCGCCGGAGCGCCGCTGGCCGCGCCTTCCCTATGCGCTCGCCCTCGCGCTCGTGGCCGCGGCGCTCGCCGCCCTCACCGTCGTCACGGCGCGGGAGCGGCTCGTGGCCGTCTGGTTCATCGCCGGCGTCGTCGCGTCGCTTGCGCTGTTCCGGCTGGCAGCGTGGCTCATCGCGCGCCTCGCGCAGCGCGCCGGCCGCATCGACGCGCTCGCCACCGGACGGCCGACCCTGCGGCTGGCGCTTGCCAATCTGCACCGCCCGGGCGCGCCGACGGCGAGCGTCGCCCTCTCCCTCGGCGTCGGCCTGACCCTGCTCACCGCCATCGGTCTCGTCGAGGGCAATATCGCCCACGAGGTCACCGACCGGCTGCCCGAGACCGCGCCCTCCTATTACTTCATCGACATCCAGCCGGACGAGCTTGCCGGCTTCGACGCCACGGTGCGCGGCGTGCCGGGGGTCGGCGATCTCGAGCAGGTGCCGAGCCTGCGCGGGCGCATCACCCGCATCAACGGCATCCCGGCGGCGCAGGCCAGAATCAATCCGCGCTCGGCCTGGGTGCTCGACGGCGATCGCGGCCTGACCTACGCCGCCGATCCGCCCAAGGGCACCCGCATCGTCGCGGGAGAGTGGTGGCCCCACGATTACCACGGGCCCCTGCTGCTCTCCCTTGACGCCGAGGTGGCCAAGGACTTCGGCGTCGGCATCGGCGACACCCTCACCGTGAACGTGCTCGGGCGGGAGGTGACGGCGCGGATCGCCTCCCTGCGCGATATCGACTGGTCGGCCCTCAGCATCAACTTCGTCATGCTGTTCTCGCCGGGGCTTCTCGACCAGGCGCCCAAGACCTATATCGCCACCGCCAAGGCGACCCCCGCCGCCGAGGAGCCGCTCTTGCGCGCGGTCACCGACCGCTTCGCCAATATCACCGCCATCCGCGTCAAGGACGCCCTCGAGGCGGCGGCGCGCATCCTCGGCAATATCGGCGGTGCCGTGCGGATCACCGCCCTTCTGACCCTCGTGGCCGGCGCCCTCGTGCTCGGCGGGGCCGTCGCCGCCGAGCATCGCCGGCGCGTCTATGACGCCGTCGTGCTCAAGGTGCTGGGGGCGCGCCGCCGCACGCTTCTCGCCGCCTTTCTCATCGAGTACGGCCTCCTCGGCGCCGCCATAGCCGCCATCGCCGCCGGGATTGGCACCCTCGCCGGCTATCTCGTGGTCACCCGGGTCATGCGCGGCGATTGGGGCTTTTTGCCCGCGACCGTCGCCGTCACCATTCTCGGCTGCACCGCCCTGACCCTCGCCCTCGGCTTTGCCGGCACCTGGCGGGCCTTGGGCGCGCGCCCGGCCCCGCTCCTCCGCAACGAATAGCCGCGCCCGGGGCGGGCGCCTGCGGCGCGTCCGTTGACAAGCCCTTGATATTCCAGGAAGCACGGAACAAGCCTGTTGATTTCCGGGCCAATCATCCCAAAATATGCCGTGGACCCCCGCTCCCAGGGGCATTTTGAGTGAGGATGGACATGGACATTCGTCAGCAAGGCCGCGTTATCAGCCGCGCGGTCGATCGCGCGGAGATCGATGAGGGCCTGCGCAGCTATATGCTGCGTGTTTACAATTACATGGCCTCGGGGCTCGCGCTGACGGGCATCGTGGCCTATCTCGTCTCCCAGTCGCCGGCGGCGATGCACGCCGTGTTCGGCACGCCGCTCTTCTGGCTCGTGGTGCTGGCGCCGCTCGGCCTCGTCTTCTTCCTGAGCGCCCGGATCAACCGCATGCAGGCGTCGACCGCCCAGGCCCTCTTCTGGGTCTATGCGGCGCTGATGGGCGTCTCGCTCGCCTCGATCTTCGTCGTCTATACGGGGACCAACATCGCACGCGTCTTCTTCATCAGCGCCGGCGCCTTCGCGGGCCTGAGCCTCTACGGCTATACGACGCGGCGCGACCTCTCGGGCATGGCCTCGTTCCTGATGGTGGGCCTGATCGGCGTCATCATCGCGAGCCTCGTCAACATGTTCCTCCACAGCACCGGCCTGCAATTCGCGCTCTCGGTGATCGGCGTCCTCGTCTTCGCCGGGCTCACCGCCTATGACACCCAGTCGATCAAGGAGATGTATTTCGCGAACGACATGGGCGAGGTCGCGACCAAGAAGTCGGTGCTCGGCGCGCTGCGCCTCTATCTCGACTTCCTCAACCTCTTCCTCCTGCTGTTGCAGCTCTTCGGCAATCAGCGGAACTAAGAGTCTCGCCTCATAACCGACGGCATGACGGCCCGGAGATCCCTCTCTGGGCCGTTCCCGTATCCGCGCGGCGCCTCAGATGCAGCGCCCGCCGTCGATCTCCAGGGCGACGCCCGTGACGAGGGAGGCCTCGTCCGAGGCGAGATAGAGGGCGGCGCTGGCGATGTCGTCGGGCCGGGAGAAGCGCCCGAGGGGAATCGTCGCCACGAAGCGGGCGCGATGCTCGGGCGTGTCGCCGCCCATGAAATCCGCCAGCATGGGCGTATCCCCGGCGACGGGGCAGAGGGCGTTGACGCGGATCTTCTTCGGCGCCAGCTCGATCGCCATGGATTTCGTGAGCGCGATCACCGCGCCCTTGCTGCCGTTGTACCAGGTGAGCCCGGGACGCGGCCGCAACCCCGCCGTCGAGGCGGTATTGATGATGACGCCGCCACCGCGCCGATCGAGGGCGGGGACGCCGTGGATGGCGGCGAGATAGATGCTCTTCACATTCACCGCGAAGATGCGGTCGAAGCTCGCCTCGTCGGTGTCGAGCATCGGGCCGTTGCGCTGCGCCATTCCGGCGTTGTTGACGAGGATGTCGAGCCCGCCGAAGCGTTTTTCCGCGCGCGCGATCAGCGCCGCCACCTCGTCCTTCGCGGTGACGTCGGCATGGACGTAGTCGGCGGCACCGCCCGCCGCCGCGATCTCCCGGGCGACCGCCGCGCCGCGCCCATCGTCGATATCGGCGAGGACCACCTTGGCCCCCTCGCTTGCGAAACGGCGCGCGATGCCCTCGCCGAAGCCCGACGCCGCACCGGTCACGATCGCCACCTTTCCCGCGAGCCGCACGTTCCCCTCGTTTTGTTTCCCGCGTTGCCGGAAAAGCGTGTCAGACGGCGCGGGCGAGCGTCAAGCCGAACCAGCGCTGGGCATCGGTCCATTGCGCCGCGACCGCGAAGCGCGCGGCCTCGAGGGCCGCGCCGAATTCCGCGAGCACGAATTTCCGCGAGATCTCCGTCTCGATCGCCTCGCCGGCCGCGAGGCGAATCTCGAGCGCGAGCCCGGCAAGCTGCACCGTCTGCGCGGCAAGGCTGCGCAGGCGCATCTCGATCTGGCGCTTCTCGCGATTGTAGACCGCGATATGGGCATAGCGATCGAGGGCGAAATCGCCGCGGAAGCGCCAATTCACATGGCGCAGCATGTTCAGGTTGAAGGCGGCCGTGACCCCTTCGGCGTCGTTATAGGCAGCCTCGATGACGGCGGGGTCCTTGTCGAGATCCGTGCCCACGAGGAAGTAGTCGCCGGGGCGCAAGCTGGCGCGCAGGCGGGCGAGGAAGCGCGCCGTCTCCTCGGGATCGAGATTGCCGATGGTGCTGCCGAGAAAGAGCACGAGCCGCGGACGGCCCGAAGCGTCGCTGGGGCTCGCGCCGTCGGCGAGCGCCGCCAGGCCCAGCTCGTAGGTGCCGACGATCGCCTGGGCGGCGAGCGACGGATAGCGCGCGAGGAGGGCCGCCGTGCCTTCGCGCAGGCTGCTCTCGCTCACATCGATGGCGGCGTAGCGAAGCGGCGCGCCGGCGGCGCCATAGGCGTCGAGGATGACCTGCGTCTTGCTCGAGGTGCCGCTGCCGAGCTCGACGATGTCGCACGGCCCCGTCTGGCGCGCCATAGCATCGGCGATGTCGCCGAGCAGGGCGCGCTCGGTGCGCGTGAGATAGTATTCGGGAAGCTCGCAGATCCGCTCGAAGAGCTGCGAGCCGCGCTCGTCGTAGAAGAGCCGGCAGGGCAGGCGCTTCGGCGCCGCGGTGAGGCCTGCTATGATCTCCCGCTCGCCCTCGGCGAGTGTCGCGGCGTCGAGAAGTCTGCGCCAGACGAGACGATCTCGCGGCGGCGCGCTAAGCGGATGGGGACGACGCGTCATCGGCATAGCGAAACCCCGCGAAAATCTGGCGCGTGCCCGGCTCGTACCAATTGCGAAAGCTCGGCCGCAGGACGGGCGCCTGGGTCGCCCAGCTTCCGCCCTTGAGGACGCGGTGGCGGCCGTCGAAATAGGCGCGCGAATAGCCGGGATAGGGGAAGGCCTGGAATCCCGGATAGGCGGCGAAGACCGTCGAGGTCCACTGCCACACCTCGCCGAGCATGGCAAGGGACGGCGCGAGATTCGCGGCGCGCTCCCATTCCGCCTCGCTCGGCAGGCGCATGCCGATGAAGCGGCAATAGGCCTCGGCCTCATAGGCGCTCACCCCGTGCACGGAGACGTCGTCGCCGCCCGCGCGCCAGTAGAGGGGCCGAGTCACGCCATGGGCGGTCCGCCAGCGCCATCCCTCGTCCGACCAGAACCGTCGCGTGCGATAGCCGCCGGCGAGGATAAAATCGCGAAAGCGCCTCTGGCTCACCGGCCGCCGCGACAGGCGATAGGCCGGCAGAGCTTCCGGATGGGCCGGCCTCTCGTTGTCGAGCGCCGCGATGCCGTCATCGCCCCGGTGGAAGGTTCCGGCGGGAATCTCGATCATCGCGCCGTCATCGGCGGCGACGGGCTTGGGCAGCCGCAGATCGAGGCCGGAGAGGCGGCGGATGATGGCGATGGTCTCGCCATGCTGCGCCTCGTGCTGGAGAATGAACCGCCAGAGGCGCTCCTCGCCGGCGGCGAGGGCGGCCTCGGCGCGCGCCATGGCATGGCGGCGCGCCTCCGCGAGATAATCGAGAAGGGCGCTCCGCGGCGGCAACGCGCGGCGCGCGGCCTTCGGCAGCCCGTCCTGACGGAAGATCGTCTCCCATTCCGGATGAATGACAGCACTGGGCGCGAGCCACAGCGCCTCGGTATAGGCGATATGCCCGATATGCCACCCGATCGGGCTGAAGAGCGGATCGGGCTGCGCGCGCAGTATCTCGTCATCGAGATCGGCGATGAGCGCCAGCGTCGCATGGCGGCACGCGGCCATGGCCTCCGTCACGGCGCGGCAGCCCTGGCACTCCGCTCCGCGCGGTCTGGATGCGGTCATGACGCTGAGCCGTGGCGATGGGAGCATGAAGACAGGGGGACGACCAGGTGAGCCCGGCGAGCCGGCAATGCCATTGTTTCATGAAACCGCCGGCACGTGAACCTCCATGGAGTTAGGGCTCCTCGCGGCATTGTCAACCTGTCGCCCGCCACCGAGATCGCCAAGATGGCGCGACAAAGGCTCGCGCGACGAGGCTTCAGCGTCATGGGGTCGCGGCGCCAAGACCCGGACTCCGTGACGCTGCTTAGTGCGCTAAGTAGTTAAGCCGATCCTCAGCCCGGCAGGAAATCCTCGATATAGGCGCGGATGATCGAGTCGATGTCGGGATCGCAGACGAGGCCCAGGCCCGCCGCCTTGCGCCACGCGGTTCCCGTCGGCCAGCCGGCGACGATGCGCTCGATCGCGGGATCGGGTGCGACCTCGATCGGCCCCAGCCGACGTCCGCCGGCGACGCGCTTCAGCGCCGCCACCATCTCGCCGACGGTGACATCGAGGCTCGGGAAGCTGACGGCGCGATCCGGGCCGATCGCCTCGCCGGGCGCCTCGTGAAGCCTGATCAGGTTCTCGACGATCGAGCGGTAGCCCAGCACCGGCATCACCGTCTCGAGCCCGACGGGAAGGCGGCAGGGCTCGCCGCTCAGGGGCTCGCGAATGACGCCGCTCACAAAGCTCGAGGCCGCCTTGTTCGGCCGCCCCGGCCGCACGATCACCGTGGGCAGCCGCGCCGAGCGGCCATCGAGGAATCCCTTGCGCGTGTAGTCGTTGACGAGGAGCTCGCCGATAGCCTTGGTCACGCCATAGGTCGTCTGCGGCGTCTGCTTGGTGGAATCGTCGACGCGCGGCCCCATGCCGGGCGGGCCGAAGACGGCGATCGAGCTGGTGAAGACGAGGCGCGGCGTCGTCTTGCGCCGCCGGCAGGCCTCGAGGACGTGGCGCCCGCCGTCGAGATTGACCCGCATGGCGAGATTGAAATCCTGCTCGCCGCCCGCGCTCACCACCGAGGCGAGATGGAAGACCGCGATGTCGTCGCGATCGATCAGCGCCTCGATCTGCGCGCGGTCGGAGATCTCGCCGGTCACCACCTTGGCGCGGGCGGCGAGAGCGGGCGGAAATTCCGGCGGCACGACCGCATCGAAGAGCACCATCTCGTCGACGGGCTCGGCACCGCCCGAGGGGCCGGTGAGCGCGCCGCGCTCGAGAACGCGCCGCGCCAGCATGCGGCCGATGAAGCCCGTCCCACCCGTGATCACCACCTTCATTCGATCCTCACCTTCTCATGCTCGGAACATCGCCGCCGCTCACGCCGAGGGCAGCAAGGAGAGCGCCGCCACGGGACGGAACCAGCCGCTCGCGACGAGCGCCGCGGCGGCGGCGATGTCCGGCGCATGGGGTCGGTCCGATTCATAGGCGGGAACGCGCTCCCGCAAGGCGGCGACGACCTCCTCGAGGCGGGCGCCGGTGCGGAGCGGGCGGCGCAGCTCGATACCTTGCGCGGCCGCGACGAGCTCGATGGCGATGATGGCGCGGGTGTTCTCCGCCATGGTGAGGGTGCGCCGCGCCGCGTAGGTGGCCATGCTGACATGGTCCTCCTGATTGGCCGAGGTGGGCAGGCTGTCGGTGCTGGAGGGGGCGGCGAGCGCCTTGTTCTCGCTGGCGAGCGCCGCCGCCGTGACCTGCGGGATCATGAATCCCGAATTGAGCCCCGGCTCGCGGACGAGGAAGGGCGGCAGCCCGGCGCTCAGATTGGCGTCGGTCAAAAGCGCGATGCGCCGCTCCGAGATCGCGCCGATCTCCGCGATCGCCAGCGCCATGACATCCGCCGCCATGGCGACGGGCTCGGCGTGGAAATTGCCGCCCGACAGCACCTCCCCGCTCTCCGGGAAGACCAGGGGGTTATCGGAGACCGCATTGGCCTCGCGCTCGAGCACGCCGGCGACGAAGCGCAGATGATCGAGGCAGGCGCCCATCACCTGGGGCTGGCAGCGCAGCGAATAGGGGTCCTGCACGCGGCTGTCATTGGTGAGATGGGAGCGGCGGATGGCGCTGCCGGCGAGAAGGCGCGCGAGGCTGGCGGCGACGGCGATCTGCCCCGGCTGGCCGCGCACCGCCTGGATGCGCGGATCGAAGGGCGTGTCGGCGCCGAGGGCGGCGTCGACGCTGAGGGCACCCGCCGCGACGGCGGCGGCAAGCACGTCCTCGGCGGCGAAGAGGCCGGCGAGGGCCAGCGCCGTCGAGACCTGGGTGCCGTTGATGAGGGAGAGCCCTTCCTTGGGCCCGAGGGCGATCGGCTTGAGCCCGGCGCGCGCCAGGCCTTCCGCGGCGGGGAGGCGGCGCCCCTCGCAGCGCACCTCGCCGACGCCGATCAGGGCCGCCGAGAGATGGGCGAGCGGCGCCAGGTCGCCCGAGGCGCCGACGGAGCCTTTCGCCGGCACCACAGGGTAGACGCCCGCATTGGCCAGCGCCAGCAGCGCCTCGATCACCTCGCGGCGGCAGCCGGAATAGCCGCGCGCCAGGCTCGCGGCCTTGAGGACCAGGATCAGGCGGATGACGGGATCCGGCAGCGGCTCGCCGACTCCCGCCATGTGGGAGAGCAGCAGCCGCCGCTGCAGCTCGGCAAGGTCGCTCGCCGGAATGCGCTGGGACGAAAGCTTGCCGAAGCCGGTATTGACCCCGTAAAGAGGCTGCCCCGACGCGACGAGCCGGGCGATGGCGGCGGCCCCCGCCTCGACGGCAGCCCAGCTTTCCGCGGCAAGGGCCACCAGGGCCGTGCCCTCATAGGCCGCGCGCAACGAGTCCAGGCGCAACGCGCCCGGCATGAGAAGGAGGGTTTCGGTCATGGAACGATTCGGATCCCGTCGGTTCTCTGTGGCGGAGGGAGCTTAGCGCGCCCCGGCGGCCCATGCACGCCCGAGAGCGGGCGACCCGCCAATCCTCGGCATCTCCTTGCCACCCCCTGTCCGCCAGACTCCGCCTCCCCTATCATGGGCCCGTCCTGATCGCTCACCATTCGAGGCGTGCGTGACGCGAGCCTATCCCGAGCGTCCTTTCGTCGGCGTCGGCGTCATCGTCTTTCGCGGCGACGAGGTGCTCCTGGTCAAGCGCGGGCGGCCGCCCCGCGCGGGGAGCTGGAGCCTGCCCGGCGGGGTTCAGCATATTGGAGAGACCGTGGTCGCGGCGGCGGTGCGGGAGGTACGCGAGGAGACCGGCATCGAGATCGTGGTCGGGGAGGTGGTGGCTGTCGTCGATTCGATCACCCGCGACGAGGAGGGACGCGTGCAATACCACTACACGCTGATCGACCTGCAGGCCGAATGGCGAAGCGGCGAGGCCGTGGCCGGCGACGACGCGGCCGAAGCGGCCTGGGTGCCGCTCGACCGCCTCGACGAGCTGAAGCTCTGGCGCGAGACAACGCGCGTGATCCGGCTGGCGGCGACGCGGCGGCGCGATAGCGGCCTTGCGCCATACATCGCCTCGACATCGTGATATGCCGCAAGGAAATCGTCAGGCTCATGCGCCATCACGCCGCGCCTAAGATCGACATCGCCGAAACGCCGGATTGGTCGGCGCGGCGCGTACCTAGCCTAAAGACACTGGCGTCGAGGGGAGCCCGTGAAATTCGATTGGCTTTCGTTCCTGCCGCTCATCCTGATGGTCGCGACCATCATCGGCTTCATGGCCTGGGGGCTGGCATATTCGTGAGCGGCGGTCATGCGCGCCCGGCGCCATGGTCGCCCGCTTCGCGCCGCGGCGCGCGCTCGTGCGGCGGGGACTCGGCATGACGATCGCGCGTCGGATCGCCATCCTTCTCTTGCTTCTCGGCGGGCTGGCTGCGGCGATGCCGGCAGGCTTTGCCGCGGTCCAACCCACCTCGCCCGAGCAGGCGGCCGCATTCATCACCGATATCGGCAACCGGGTGATCAAGGTGCTGGCTAATCATGGCCTTGCGCCGGCGCAGCGCGATGCTCGGGTGAAGGCGCTTCTCGACGAGGGGCTCGATCTCGCGGCCATCGGGCGTTTCGCGCTCGGCCCCGCCGGCCGCACCGCGACGCCAGAGCAGCGCAGCGAATACGACAAGCTGTTCCACGACTACGTGCTCACCAGCTATGCGCGGCGCTTCTCGGCCTATTCCGGCGAGACCTTCAAGGTGACGAGCGCCCAGCCGATCGCGGGAAGCGACGCCCTCGTCCTGACCCAGGTGACGCGGCCGAGCGGCGAGATCGTCAATGTCGACTGGCGCGTGCGCGACGAGGACGGACATATGAAGATTCTCGACGTGCTGATTGAAGGCGTGAGCCTGGTCGTCACCCAGCGTCAGGAGTTCGCTGCCGTCGAGCAGAACAAGGGGATCGACGGGCTGCTCCAGTCGATGCGCCAGCAGATCAAGGCGTTCGAGTCGGGTGCGGGCGCCCCGTCGCAGTGATCGCGCGCGGCGGCGGGCTTGAAGCGGCCGCGAAGCGGCCCCAAATTCCCCGGATTGGCAGCCGGGACATCGCTCGGCTGGCGAGGAGATCCCACGAAATTGGAGATGGCGATGCCTGGCCGCAGACCTTTTCGAGTTCTTGTCGTTCTCGCCCTGACGGGGCTGATGGCCACGGCGGTGTCCTTGCGGGCCATGGCCGCGACGCCGACCTCGCCGGAGAAGGCGGCGAAATTCGTCCAGGATCTCGGCCAGCGCGCGGTGCAGCTCCTCGGCAATTACGACGAGGCCCATGCGGCGCAGCATCAGGCGGAGTTCAAGTCTCTCGTGCGCCAGGGCTTCGATCTCGACCTCATCGGCCGCTTCGTTCTCGGCAATGCCTGGCGCACGGCAACCCCCGAGCAGCAGCGCGAATACCAGCAGCTCTTCTCGAAATGGGTGCTCGACAGCTATGCCCGCCGTCTCGGCGCGTATAAGGGCGAGACCTTCAGCATCACCGGGAGCCAGCCGATCGCGAACACCGACGCCCTGGTGGAGACCCAGATCATGCGACCCGGCGGCCAGCAGCCGCTCAAGGCCGGCTGGCGTGTGCGCGAGATCGACGGCCAGATGAAGATCATCGACGTGGTCGTCGAAGGCGTCAGCATGGCGCTCACCCAGCGCCAGGAATTCGCCTCGGTCGTGCAGCGCGAGGGTCTCGACGGCCTCATCACCGATCTCAGGACACGGCTTCAGAATCTCGAGAAATCGCAGCAGAGCTGAGCCGTGGCCGCGCCGCCGGCGCGGCAGGCGTGATCACATGACCGACGGCAGCCCGAACGCCAGCCCGACAACGGCGATGAAGGCGCCGCTCGCCATCTCGCCATAGCGCTCGAAGGCGCCGAGCCGAAGCCGGTGCAGGCCGGCGGCCGAGCCGACGCAGAGCAGCACATAGGTGGCAATGGTGCTCGCGGCGAAAACGGCGGCCATGGCGGCGATCAGGCCGGCGCCGTATTTCGCCGCCGCAAAGAAGGCCGGAATCCCCTCCACCATCGGCGATGACCCGAGAATCAGCAGCAGCGCCGTGCGTCCCGTCGTCTTGTGGCGATGGTCATGGAGCGGCGGCGCGGCGGCAAGCGCTGCGGTAACCGCGTGCCACGTCGCGGGCGCGTGGTCGTGCCAGTGAAGATGTGGGGCGCCGCCGCCGTGGCGATGGAGATGCACATGGGTGAGAAGGCCTGCCGTGCTGCTCCGTAGCGGCAGATAAAGAGGATCCGCGGCGATCGCCGGCGAGGCTTCGCAATCGTGCGCGCGGGCATTCTCGCCGGGATGATGGTGCTCGTCGTGACTATGGCCGTGGCCATGCCCGAGGTGGGTGTGATGGTACGCATGGTGGCGATGCGCGGTGCCGTCCGGCGCGCGGAGATCCCGCCACGCCGCGACGGCGATCCAGCCGCCGAAGGCGACGAGGGCGATGCCCGAAAGGGCATCGACGAGATGGCCGAAGCGCGCGGCCAAGGCGAGCCCGGCGCCCCACACCACGAGGGCCAGCGCCAAGGTGGTAAGGACATGGCCGATTCCCGCCTGGAGCGCGGCCTGCGCCGTCTCCGCCTTGGACCAGCCCAGCTGGCGCGCGAGCAGCGCGATCGGCGCCCAATGATCCGGAACCAGGGTGTGCAGCACGCCGACGGCGGCGACGGCGACGACCAGCAGCGCTTGCGGGCCCAGGCTCATGCAGCGCTCTCCGGTCGCGACATCGCCATCCCTGTCAGAGGTACTTGGTGATCGCCTTGAAGGCCGCGACCGGCCCCCGTGCTGCGCGCGATACCGGGCCGACCGACTGCGCGAGGCAGTGATCGATGTGATCGTGGATCAGCGTCTTCTTGGCGCTGGCGATGGCCTTCTCGACGGCGTGAAGCTGCTGCGCAATGTCGAGGCAATCGCGCTCCGCCTCGATCATCTCGACGATCTTCCTGAGGTGCCCCTCGGCGCGCCTTAGACGATTGACGATCCCGGGATGGGTCTGATGCCTCTCGCCAGCCATGCCATATCCTATCCTCCGGGAGAGGATATCACAACTGGAATGGGTCGGGCCGACACGGAGTGCGGGCGTGGCGATGAGGACCCGACTGGAGAAACCGGGCGGCTTTGCTATGCTCGGGATGGCGGCCAGATCGATACTGCCGCCCGCGGCAGGGAGGACGGAATGGACGAGGCGCTGAGGCGAATCAAGGCGCAGATGCTGCCCTTTGCGACGCTGCTCGGGATCGAGTTCGTCAGCGCGGCGCCGGAGAAGGTCATTGCCGAGCTCATGGTGCGCGACGAGCTTTGCACGCGCCCCGCCGTGCTTCATGGCGGCGCCCTCATGGCCTTCGCCGATACGCTCGGCGCCACCGGCACGATGCTCAACCTGCCCGAGGGCCGCGGCACCACCACGATCGAGAGCAAGACCAATTTCGTCGCCCCGGCGCCCGTCGGCACGCGGATCGTCGGCGAGTCCACGCCGCTGCACCGGGGCCGGCGCACCATGATCTGGCAAACGCGCGTCACCACCGAGGAGGGCCGCCTCGTCGCCCTCGTGACGCAGACCCAGCTCGTGCTGTGATATGTGAGCCGCGCTCTACGCGGCGGCGCTCGCCTCGGCGCCGGCCCGGGAGCGCGCCAGGGTCTCGGCGAGATGGGCGGCCAGAGCCTTCATGCCGAAGCGGCCGGCGGCGGCCTCGGCCTCGGCGTTGTAATTCGTGTTCATGTTGACGTCGTAGGTATAGGCGTTGCCGGCCTTGTCGGTGATGAGCTCGAAGCCGGCGATCTCGATGCCGTGCGCGGCCATGAAGCGCCCATAGCGCGCGACGAGCGGGCTCTCGAAGCGCGCAAGGATCTGAAATTTGGGCGGCTTCGCGGGCGACGAATCTCCGTGCGCGCCGTCGCCCGTCGGGCAGAGGGTGTCGCCCACCTGGCAGGCATCGGCGGGGCAGAGCTCGAAGCCCTCCGAGGTATCGACGCGGACGGCGTAGAAGAAGCGGCCGCCGATGAACTCGACGCGGGTGATGAAGGGCTCGGGCGCCTCGATATAGCGCTGCACCAGGGTGACGCCGTCGACGGACTCCTCGAAGGCCGGGCCGTCGAGATATGCGGCAAGAGCCTCGAGGCTGCGGAAGAGATGCACGCCGAGGCCCTTGCCCGCGCGGTTGTGCTTGGTGATGAAGGGAGCGCCAAGCCGCCGGGCCGCCGCCAGGATCTCCTCGCGGCCGACCGCCGGTAAGCTGTGCGGCACGGCGAGACCGTGCCGGGTGAGGGCCGCGTATTGCGCCGTCTTGCTGAGCTCGAGGGCGAAAGCGGCGCTGCCGTTGACGACGCGCCGCCCATGGGCCTCGAGCCAAGCCAGCACGCAGGCCGTATATTCGGGCGCATAGCGATGGCCGCGGGTGTGGGAGGACGGGCTCACGCGATTATAGAAGACGCCGGCGGGGGGCGGCGCCGCGAGGTCGAAGAAGCCGCGATCGAGATGCCACGTCTCATGCGGCGCCCCGAGCTCGCGCAGGGCGGCGAGGAGGGGCGCCGTCCAGGCGTCGTTCTCGTGAAGGATGTAAATCTTGGCCGGCTCGTTCGCCCGGGCTCGCGGCATCGTATTCACCATGTGATTATGTTTAATATACGTGTCTTGATCGTAAGAGATGTTATTTGTCTCTTCTGCTGCAAGAGTCAAGCAGCAGAGATGGTATTTCAAAATATATACTGACAATAATTGTATAATATGGTGCCGCAGGCCGCGCCGGCAATGGTTAACCCAATTTTCACTTCGGAAACCTCAGGATAAGCCCGGCGCCGCGGTCAACCGAGAAGGTCGGGCCGGGGCCAATGCCGCGAGGCCGATGCCATGGACACCGGCCCGCCGAGCCATAGGGCAACCGCCGATGGGTCGCTTGCGCGACGGCGAAACGATTCGTGTCCTTCTTGTCTTGCGCGACGGCGAGGCGCTGGGGGCGCGGCTGAGCGAGATCGCCGGCGGCGGCATCGTCTGGACGGCGGCGGAAGGCGTTATGACAGCCCTCGAGCGCCTGCGCAACGAGCGCTGGGACGCCGTCCTCCTCGACCCGTCCTTACCCGACGCCGAGGGTGCGGCCGCGGTCGCGCAGTTCCGCGAGGCGGCCCCCGACATCGCCGTGCTGGCGCTGGGCGAGCGCCTGGACGAGAACTCCGCCTTGGCCTTTCTCGAGGCCGGCGCCCAGGACTGCCTCGATCGCGCCCAGGCGACGGATGACGATCTGTTGCGGGCGCTGCGCTATGCGATCGAGCGGCGCCGCGCCGAGAAGCGCATGGCGCAGCTCGCGGCCTATGATCCCCTGACTGGCCTCGTCAATCGCGCCACCCTCCTTCATCGCCTCGGACGCGCGATCGGTCGCGCGCGGCGCAGCGGACTGCAGATCGCCGTCTTCTTCATCGATCTCGACGGCTTCAAGATCGTCAACGACGCGCTCGGTCACGCCGAAGGCGACGAACTTCTCAAGGCCGTCGCCGCGCGCCTTACGGCGAGCGTGCGCGGCACCGATACCGTGGCGCGGCTGGGCGGCGACGAGTTCGCCCTCGTGCTCGAAGGCATCGCCGATATCCGCGACGTGGCGCGGATCGCCGAGAAGCTTCTCCATGCCATAGAGGCGCCCATCCCCATCGGCGGACGCGAGACGGCGATCGGGGCGAGCCTCGGCATCGCGCTCTTCCCCTCCTCGGGCTGGGAGCCGAGCGCCCTCCTCCGCCGCGCCGACGCGGCGATGTACCGCGCCAAGCAGCAGGGCGGCGGCTATCATTTCTTCGACGCGGAGATGACCACCCAGGCGGCGGAGCGCCTCACCATGGAGCGCAGCCTGCGCCGCGCCATCGAGCGCGACGAGCTCCTGCTTCATTACCAGCCGCAGATCTGCCCCGCCGACGGGCGCGTGGTCGCGATCGAGGCCCTGGTGCGCTGGAAGCATCCGGAGATGGGCCTTATTTTCCCCGATCGCTTCCTGCCATTGGCCGAGGAGAGCGGGCTCATCCGGCCGATCGGCGAATGGGTGCTGCGCCGCGCCTGCGAGCAGTTCCGGCGCTGGCAGGTTGCGGGGCTCTCGCCCGGCCGCATCGCCGTCAACCTCTCCTCGCGGGAACTGGTGCGGCGCGACCCGAGCGACACCCTTTTCCAGGTGCTGAAGACATGCGGTCTCGATCCGGGCGCCCTTGAGCTCGAGCTCACCGAGGGAACCCTCGGCGCTCATTCCGAGGGCGAATTCGTCAGCCTCTCCACCCTCATCGCCATGGGAGTGCGCCTTGCCATCGACGATTTCGGCACAGGCTATTCCTCGCTCGGCTTTCTCAAGCGCTTTCCCGTCGACACGCTCAAGATCGACGGCTCGTTCGTGCGCAATCTCGAGCGCGAGCCATGGGACACCCGCATCGTGACGGCGGTGATCGGGCTCGCTCATACCCTGGGGCTCACCGCCGTGGCCGAGGGGGTGGAGACGGCGAAGCAATTCGCCTTCCTGCGCAGCCAGGGCTGCGACGCGGTGCAGGGCTTTCACGTCTGCCCGCCGCTGCCGGCGGATGAGTTCACGGCCTGGCTCGTGGAGCGGGAGGGCGAGGCGCTCGCCGGCGCCGCCGTCGGCTGATCCCGCCGGCGCAATCACGCGCCGTCGCGCAGCGCCGCGAGGAAGGCCGAGAGCGCTGCGGTGAAGCTGCCGCCATTATCGACGACGGTGACGGGCACGCCCTTCGGCATGTCATAGGCGGCGCGCGCCAGCCGTTCCGCGATCGCCGCCGCCGTCTCACGGCCGCGCCGCGCCAGCCGCTCGGCGAGAATCGCAACCGGCGCCGTGACGAGGATCACCCGGAGCGGGGCGAGGCGCTGCGCCGCTTCCGCGATCACGCTGCGCGACACATTCGCCACCACGGTTCTGCCGGCGGCGAGATCCGCCTCGGCGGTCCGCGGGATGCCATAGGCGAAGCCGTGGCTGCGCCAATGCAAGAGGAGCTCCCCGGCGGCCACGGCGCGCTCATAGGCGGCGGACGAGATCTCGATGCTGTCCTCGTCGCCGGGCGGCCGCGTGATGAGGCGGCGGGGAAAGACGAAGCCACGCTCGCCCGCGAGGGCGGCCCGCGCCGCAGCGATCAAGCTGTCCTTGCCGGCCCCGCTCGGCCCCACCACCAGGATGAGGGTCCCTCGTTTCGCCGCCACGACTTCTCCCCTTCTCTTGCGGCTTCGGAGGGTGCGGTCTCCGCGCGGTATTTGCAACCCATCGGCCATGACGTAGCATCGTGGGGCACACAGCAGACGGGGCAAACCATGAAGACGATCGTATTGGGCGCGGGCGTGGTTGGCGTCACCACCGCCTATTACCTGGCCAAGGCCGGCCATCAGGTGGTGGTGATCGACCGCCAGAGCGCCGCCGCCGCGGAGACGAGCTATGCCAATGCGGGGCTGATCGCGCCCGGCCATTCCTTCACCTGGAACTCGCCGCGCGCGCCCAAGCTGCTGCTGCAATCGATCTGGCGCAAGGACCTCGCCTATCGCATGCATTTCAGCCTCGATCCGCGCTTCTGGATCTGGGGCCTCAAATTCTTGCGCGCCTGCACGGCCGGCAGCGCCAGGGCCAATACCCTGATCAAGCTCCGCCTCTGCCGCTACAGCCAGGCGAAGATCGAGGAGATCGCCGCGGCCGAGGGGCTCAGCTATCACCAGTACAAGAAGGGCCTGCTCTACTTCTACCGCGACCCCGAGCATTTCCAGCAGGGCATCCGGAATATGACCCTGATGCAGGAGCAGGGCCAGACGATCGAGATCGTCGACGCCCGGCGCTGCGTCGAGATCGAGCCGGCCCTGAAGCCGATCGAGAGCAAGCTCGCCGGCGCCATCTATTGCCCCAATGACGGCAGCGGCGACTGCAACCTCTTCACGCTGCAGCTCGCCGAGCGGTGCCGGCGCCTCGGCGTCGAGTTCCGCTTCGAGACGCCGATCCTCGGCCTCGAGGCACGCGGCGGCCGCATCGCCGCCGTGCGCACGGAGAAGGGCCCCGTCGCGGGCGACGCCTATGTGCTGTCCCTTGGCAGCTTCAGCCCCATCGTGGCGCGCTCGGCGGGCCTCGATCTTCCCGTCTATCCGGTCAAGGGCTTCTCCCTCACCCTCCCCATCGACCCGGCGCTCGCGCCGACCGTGGGCGGCGTCGACGAGGGCTCGCTCGTCGCCTATTGCGGCATGGGCGACCGCCTGCGCATGACGGCGACCGCCGATTTCTCCGGCTATGATAACAGCCACCGGCCCGAGGACTTCGCTACCATGATGGCGGTGGCGCGCGAGCTCTTCCCCAAGGGCGTCGATTTCAGCAAGCCGCGCTACTGGTCATGCCTGCGGCCGATGACGCCCGACGGCCCGCCCATCATCGGAGCGTCGCCCATCGCCAATCTCTGGCTCAATACCGGGCAGGGCCATATGGGCTGGACAATGTCCTGCGGCTCGAGCCGTGTGCTCGCCGACCTCATGCTGGGTCGCCAGCCGGAAATCGCCACCGCCGGACTCGATTTCGCGCGCTACGGGAACGGGGCCGCGGCGGCGCCGTCCGGAGACGCCCCGGCGCGCGCCGCGTAGGCGCGCCCGCGCCCAGTCAGAGCCGCAGCAGACGACCGAAGCCGGGCACGGCCTCCTTGTAGCCGGCGAGGCGGAGCGCGTGCCATGCCATGGCGTGATTGCTCGAGGTCACCGGCTTGCCCAGCTTCGCCTCGAAGGCCTCCACATGCTCGGCGACGCGCAGGCTGGTGCAGGAGACGAAGACGGCATCGACACCCGGGTGGCGGCCGAGCTCGAGCGCCGCCGCCTCGATCGAGGCGGGGGTGATGCGCGCCACCTCGTTGTCGATCGAGTGATTGAACGAGCCCATGACCGGCACTGCGACTCCGCGCGCCTCGATGTAGCGGCGCATCATCTGGTTGATCTCGTCGATATAGGGCGTGAGCAGCGCGATGCGCCGGACGCCAAGGGTACCGAAGGCGGCGAGCGCTGCCGTGATCGGCGTCGTGCAGGCGATTCCCGGCCGCGCCTCGCGGATGCGCGCGAAGACCGTCTCCTCGCCCATCACCATGCTGCCCGAGGTGCAACCATAGGCCATGACGTCGAGCCGCTCGCCGGGCCGGATTACCGCCGCCGCATCCTTGAGCAGCCCTTCCATGGCCCGCAGCGTGTCGGGATTGATCTCGGTCGAGTTGTAGAGCCGGCTCTCGTAGAAGGCGACGCCGTCGAGAGCGAGCATCTTGCGCCACTCGTGCTCGATCGTGTGGTCGGTCGCCAGCACCATGAGACCGATTGCCGCACGCGCGCAGACGCCCGCGTCGAGCTCGAAGGGGAGATGCATCCGGTTGACGAGGAGCTCGCTTTGCCCCTCGGCGGCCTTGCGCAATGCCTGGCTCATGCTCTCTCTCCCTTCGCCGCGGCGCGCCGGAGCGCGCCGATCACGCCGTCATCATGCCGCAGAACGGAGCGACTCGGAAGGGCTTCGCGAGCGGGCGATACGGTCGCGGTTGGACCAGTCGAATCGATGCGAGCCGCCGCGCAAGACTGCACAAGAGCGGCATTCCCGCGGTTTCGCCTGTGATTGCGAAAGGATTAAGACTCCGAATACAGAAATTCCCGATGCCGGGCGAATTTTTTATTGCATTTCCAGACCGCATGCCCCATATGGGCGAAATCTCGTGCCTGACCGAGACATCTTCTGGTTTGGGGGAGTGTGCGATGCCCACGACTCGCTTCAAATTGGGGATGGACTTGGGGCTCGCGAAGCGCACGGCCACGGCATCGGCGCAAGCGGTTACGCCCGACCTGTCCAGAACCGCGACCGGTGCAACTCCGGCATTCATCGAGATGGAAAGCGGCGCGACGAAGGACTACTTCGTCACGCGCAACGGCAAGTGCTTTGCCGGCACCCATCTCATCATCGAGCTCAAGGGTGCCGAGAAGCTCGACGACGTGCCCTTCATCGAGCGCACGCTGGTCGAGGCCGTCGAGAGATCCGACGCCACGCTGCTGCACATCCACCTTCACCACTTCACGCCCAATGGCGGCGTCTCCGGGGTGGCGGTGCTGGCCGAATCCCATATCAGCATTCATACCTGGCCCGAGCGCGGCTACGCGGCCCTCGACATCTTCATGTGCGGCAAGGCCGATCCGCACAAGGCGGTCCCCGTCCTCGAGCACGCCTTCAGGCCGAGCGCCATGGTCGTGCAGGAGCTGCTGCGCGGCGAGGTCACCGACGCCGCGGCGAGCTGAGCCGAGCGACCGGCGCCAATCCACCGCGAGCCGGCGGGGCGTTCCGCCGGCTCGCTTGCTTTGGCCGTCGCCGTCACCCGTCATTGTCAGGCGCAGCACCCTCGGCTAGTGTCGTTCGCGCGCGTCCGCAGGCCCTCGGCGTCCCGTCTCAATCGGAGCACGCGATGATGCGAAGCAAGCGCCCCCTTCTTGCAGCCCTCCTCCTCGTCGCGGCGAGCGGCTGGCCGCCTGGAGCCGCAGCGGAGGAGGCGGCGGCGCAGGGCTCGGGCGATGCGCATCGCCCGGCCTCGGCCGCAGTACTTCCCGCGGATAAGAGCGCCGTCACCCATCACGTCATTCGCATCGACGGCCGCGACCTGTCCTATCAGGCGGTCGCGGGCATCCTGCCCGTCGCCGCCATGGGCGATCTGCCGGAGGCCCGGATCTTCTATGTGAGCTACACGCTCGACGGCGCCGACAAGAAGGATCGCCCCGTCACCTTCGCCTTCAATGGCGGGCCGGGTGCGGCCTCGGCCTATCTCCATCTCGGCGCCATCGGTCCCCGCCGTCTCGTCCTCGACGCGGACGGCACCGTGCCGTCGCCGCCGGCGCGCTTCGCGGACAACCCGCTGACCTGGCTCACCTTCACCGATCTCGTCTTCATCGATCCCGTGGGCACCGGCTTCAGCCGGGGCGTGAGCACGAAAGCGGAGAAGGGCGAAGCGACGAAGGGCGAGCAGGTCGATGACAAGCCCTTCTTCGGCACCCGCGCCGACAATCTGACCCTCGGCCGCGTCATCCGGCTCTATCTCACGCGCAGCGACCGCTGGCTCTCGCCGAAATTCCTCGTCGGCGAGAGCTATGGCGGCTTCCGCGTCGCCTCGCTCGCCGAGCACCTGCAGTCGGATTTCGGCATCGCTCTCAACGGCGCCGTCCTGATCTCGCCGGTGCTCGACTTCGCGCTGATCCGGAGCAATCGCTACGGCGTGCTGCCCTGGGCGCTCAAGCTCCCGACCCTCGCCGCGGTGGCGCTCTATCACGGCAAGTCGAGCCTGCCCCACCCCGCCGGCGGCATCACCCGTGCGGCGCTCGCCGAGGTCGAGAGCTGGAGCCTCGAGGGCTATCTCACCGGCCTTGCCCAGGGAGATGCGCTCCCCGCGGCGGCGGAAGAGGCGCTCGTCGACAAGCTCGCCGCCTATACCGGCTTGCCCAAGGACCTCGTCGCCCGCAGCCGCGGCCGCATCCGCAACGGCGAGTTCGCGAAGATGCTCCTCCATGGCACCGGCCGCGTCGTCGGCTTCTATGACGGCTCGGTCACGGCCCTCGACCCCGATCCGGAAAGTCCGGTCCTTCGCGGCGAGGACCGCACCCTGCCTCAGCTCAACGCCGCCCTCGGTCCCGCCTTCAACGCCTATCTCCGCGAGGAGCTCAAATTCGATACCGATCTCCCTTATCTCGTGCTCAACCCGGCGGTCGGCCGCCAATGGCACTGGCATGGGGAGAGCGGCGATCAGGGCTTCGCCGAGGCCATCGGCAGCCTCAAGGCCGGAGTCACCTTCAATCCCCATCTCAAGGTGCTCATCGCCCACGGCCTCTTCGATCTCGTCACCCCCTATTTCGCCTCGGCCTATGCGATCAGCCAGATGAATCTCGATCCCGCGGTGCGGGCGAATGTCGCGCTCAAGACCTATGCGGCGGGCCATATGATCTATACCCACCGGGACTCCCGCGAGGCCCTCTTCCACGACGCCGCGGATTTTTTCCGCGGTGCAGCAGCGGCCGCGGCGCCACGCACGCCCTGAAACGCGGCCGCGCGCCTCGCGCGCTCGTGACTGCCCAATGCCGCCAAGCTGACATATCGTTTGCGCCGCCTTTCCCGCTGGTGCAACGTATGCCAGAACCGTCGTGAGCATATCCGAGGATCGAGACGCCGCCCCATGACCTGGTCGATCGTCGCCCGCGATCCGACATCCGGCGCCTTTGGCGTCGCCGTGACGACGCGCTTCTTCGCCGTCGGCGCCCTTTGCCCCCATGCGCGGAGCGGGGTCGGCGCACTCTCGACCCAGGCCCTTGTCAATCCGACCTTCGGACCGCGCGGGCTCGACCTCCTGGCGGACGGGCTAGCGCCGGCCGAGGCGATGGGACTCCTCCTGGCCGATGACGAGGGGCGCGAGCATCGCCAGCTCCACCTCATCGACAAGGCGGGGCGCATCGCCCAGCACACCGGGGCGCAGTGCATCGGCTGGTGCGGACATGTGGCGGGCGCCGATTTCTCCGTCGCCGGCAATATGCTGGCCAATGCCGCGGTAATCGAGGAGACGGCCAAGACCTATGAGGCGGGCCGCGGCCTGCCTTTCGCCGAGCGCCTGATCGCCGCCCTCGACGCCGGGCAGGCCGTGGGCGGGGACAAGCGGGGCAAACAATCCGCGGCGCTCCGCATCTTCACGACCGAGCTCTATCCCAGCCTCGATTTGCGGGTCGACGACCATTCCGAGCCCCTCGCCGAGCTGCGCCGGCTCTACGAGGTCAGCGGCCAGGTGTTCCGGCCCTTCATGGCCTTCCTGCCGAGCCGCGCCAATCCCTCGGGCATCTACGACCGCGCCGCGATCGACGCCGAGGTCGCGCGCCGCCTGGCCGCGCAAAAGGGCTGAGCCGTGGCGAGCGAGGCTGCCGCCGTGCGAGCGATGCGAGATGCTGCTCCGGCGCCGCTCCTCGAGGTGCGCGACCTCAAGACCTATTTCGCGACCGAGGAGGGCGAGTTCCGCGCCGTGGACGGCGTCAGCTTTGCGGTGGCGCCCGGCCGCACTCTCGGCATCGTCGGCGAATCCGGCTGCGGCAAGAGTGTCACCTCGCTCTCCATCATGCGGCTCATTCCGACCCCGCCCGGACGCATCGCCGGCGGCGAGGTGATGTTCGAGGGGCGCGATCTCCTCAAGCTGCCGACATCGGAGCTGCGCGCGCTGCGCGGCAACCAGATCTCGATGATCTTCCAGGAGCCGATGACCTCGCTCAATCCTGCCTTCACGGTCGGCGACCAGATCGCGGAGGCGATCCGCTACCACAAGAAAGTCAGCCGCCAGGAGGCGCGGGCGCGCACCATCGAGATGCTGCGGCGCGTGCGCATCCCGGCGCCCGAGCGCCGCGTCGACGAATATCCCCACAAGCTCTCGGGCGGCATGCGCCAGCGCGTGATGATCGCCATGGCGCTCGCCTGCGATCCGCGCCTGCTCATCGCCGACGAGCCGACGACGGCCCTCGACGTCACGATCCAGGCCCAGATCCTCGACCTCATGCGCGAGCTGCGCGAGGAGTTCGGCACCGCCATCCTGATGATCTCCCACGACCTCGGCGTGATCGCCGAGATCGCCGACGAGGTCATCGTCATGTATGCGGGCAAGGTGGTGGAGCGCGCGGCGGTGACGCGCCTCTTCGCCGATCCCCAGCACCCTTACACGATCGGCCTGCTCGGCGCCCTTCCCAAGCTGCATCGGGAGAAGCCGCGGCTCGCCACCATCGAGGGCACGGTGCCGAACCTCCTCGCCATCCCCGAAGGCTGCCGCTTCCATCCCCGCTGTCCCTTCGCGAGCGCCGAATGCCGCCGGGCCGAGCCGCCCCTCATCGAGGTGACGCCGAGACATCTTGCCGCCTGCATCAAGGCGCCGCTGGCGGAGCGGGCGGCATGAGCGCCGCGGCCCTCGGCTCTGCCCGCGCCGGCGCCGAGCCGCTCCTGCGCGTCGACGGCCTCCTCAAGCATTTCAAGGCGAAATCGGGCTTCTTCGGGCGGGCGCGCGGCGCCGTGCGCGCCGTCGACGGCATCGATTTCGCGGTCGGCGCCGGCGAGACCCTGGCCCTCGTCGGCGAGTCCGGCTGCGGCAAGTCGACCACCGGGCGCCTGGTGCTGCGTCTCATCGAGGCCGATGCGGGGACCATTCGCTTCGACGGCCGCGACATCTCGGGCCTGTCGCCGGCTGCGATGCGCGCCCTGCGGCGCGAGATGCAGATCATCTTCCAGGACCCCTACGCCTCGCTCAATCCGCGCATGACCGTGGGCGAGATGATCGCCGAGCCCCTGGCCCTTCACGGCCTCGCCGCCGGCCGCGCGCGGCAGGAGCGCGTGCAGGAGCTGCTGCGCCTCGTCGGCCTCTCGCCTCATCACGCGCGGCGCTATCCCCACGAGTTCTCCGGCGGCCAGCGCCAGCGCATCGGCATCGCCCGGGCGCTCGCCGTCGAGCCCAAGCTCCTCGTCTGCGACGAGCCCGTCTCGGCGCTCGACGTCTCGGTGCGCGCGCAGGTCGTCAACCTGCTCAAGGATCTCCAGGGCCGCTTCGGCCTCAGCTACATCTTCATCGCCCACGACTTGGCCGTGGTGAAGCATATCGCCGACCGCATCGCCGTCATGTATCTCGGCAAGATCGTCGAGCTTGCCGGGAAGAAGTCCCTCTTCGCAGCGCCGCGCCATCCCTACACCCAGGCGCTGCTCTCGGCGATCCCGCTGCCCGAGCCCGGCGCGCGCCGGCGGCGCCTGATCCTCGAAGGCGACGTGCCGAGCCCCCTCGACGTGCCGCCCGGCTGCCGCTTCCATACCCGCTGCCCCCATGCGCAGGAGCGCTGTCGGCAAGAGGCGCCGCGCCTCGAGGATGACGGCCGCGGCCATCTCACCGCCTGCCATTTCTGGCGCCAGATCCCGGCAGCCACGGCCCTCATCCCGCAGCCGGAGGACGAGCCGCCCAATCCCAGGCTCGAGCGGCTGCAGGCCTTCTTCACGCGCGCCCAAGGGGCCGAGGAGGCGCCATGACGGGCGCGCGCGAAACCACATCAAGAACCAGGCAAACAGGGAGAACGACCATGCCTCGAGCAAGACTGTTCGTGATGGCGGCGGCACTCACCGCGCTGCTCGCCGGCGCCGCCCAGGCCAAGACGCTGCGCATCGGCCTGGCCGAGGACCCCGACCTCCTCGACCCCGCGGTTGCGCGCACCTTCGTCGGACGCATCGTCTTCGCGAGCCTGTGCGACAAGCTGTTCGACATCACCCCCGATCTGAAGATCGTGCCGCAGCTCGCCGCCAGCTACCAATGGGCGCCCGACAACAAGTCGGTGACGATCAAGCTGCGCCAGGGCGTGCTCTTCCAGGACGGCACCCCGCTCAACGCCGAGGCGGTCAAGTTCAACATCGAGCGCGACCTCAACCTCAAAGGCTCGAACCGCAAAAGCGAGATCAGCGCCGTCAAGGGCGTCGAGGTGATTGACGACCAGACGGTCAAGCTCGATCTCTCCTCGCCGTTCTCGCCGCTGCTCGCGGCACTGACCGACCGCGCCGGCATGATGGTGTCGCCCAAGGCGGCCAAGGCGGAGGGCGAGAACTTCGCGGCTCATCCCGTTTGCGCCGGCCCCTACAAATTCGTCGAGCGCGTGGCCCAGGACCACATCACCGTCGAGAAGTTCGACAAGTATTGGAACAAGGGCCACATCTTCATCGATCGCATCGAGTATCGCACCATCGTGGACGCGGCCGTGCGCGTCGCCAACCTGCAGGCCGGCAGCCTCGATTTCATGGAGCGCCTGCAGCCGAGCGACGTCGCCGCCGTGCGCAACAATCCGAATCTCGAAGTCGCGTCGATTCCCGAGATCGGCTATATCGGCATCACCGCCAACATCGGCAACGGCGCCCGCGCGGCGTCGATCTTCGGCAAGGATCCGCGCGTCCGCCAGGCGCTCTCCCTGGCGATCGATCGCAAGGCGCTCGTGCAGGCGGTCTATAATGGCGAGTACCTTCCGGGCGATCAGCCGTTCTCGCCGGTGAGCCCGTGGTTCGACAAGAATTTCCCCGTACCCGGCCCCGACATCGCCAAGGCCAAGCAGCTCCTCAAGGAGGCGGGGCACAGCAATCCGACGATCGAGCTGATGGTGCCGACGACGAGCGACGACCAGCAGGTGGCCCAGGTCATCCAGGCGATGGCGCAGCAGGCCGGCATCACCATCAAGATCAAGGCCGTCGAATTCGCGACCTCCCTCGATCGCGAGCAGCAGGGCGACTTCGAAGCCTATCAGATCGGCTGGAGCGGCCGCGTCGATCCGGACGGCAACCTCTATACCTTCCTCGCCTGCAAGGGGAACCTCAATTACGGGCGCTACTGCAACCCCGAGGTCGACAAGCTGCTGGACCAGGCGCGCGAGACGAGCGATACCGCCGCGCGCAAGAAGCTCTATGACGAGGTCGATGCGATCGCGCAGCGCGATCTGCCGATCATCTATCTCTATAACCGCAAGTGGATTTACGGCTATACGAAGAAGCTCACCGGCTTCAAGCCCTATCCCGACGGCCTCGTGCGCGTCGTCGACCTCAAGCTCCAATAGGCGTGCCGCGGCCGGGCGCTCCGATCGCGGCGCCCGGCCGTCCCCGCCTCGCGGATCCGCTCGCGCCCATGCTCGCATTTCTCGTCCGCCGCCTGGTCATCACGATTCCGACGATCTTCTTCGTCTCGGTGCTGATCTTCGGCTTGCAGCAGCTGCTCCCCGGGAACCCGGCCGTGGTGCTGGCGGGGGAGGAGCAGGATCCCGCGGTGATCGCCTACATCACGCACAAGTATCATTTGGACAAGCCGCTGCCGGTGCGCTACGTGCTGTGGATCGGCGATGCGCTCCACGGCGATCTCGGCGAATCGATCCGCACGCGGCAGCCGGTGAGCGAGCTCGTGCTCCAGAAGCTTCCGGTGACGCTCGAGCTCGGTGCGCTCGCCTTCCTCATCGCCCTCCTGATTGGCGTGCCTGCGGGCATCGTCTCCGCGGTCAAAAGCGGCACCGCGGTCGATTACGGCGCCAATCTCTTCGCGCTCTGGGGCATCTCCACGCCCAATTTCTGGCTCGGCATCATGCTGATCCTGCTGATCTCCGTGGAGCTGCACTGGCTGCCCGCCTCGGGCTATGTGCCGCCCGGCGACGATCTCGCGCAGAACCTCAAGACGATGATCATGCCGGCCTTCGTGCTCGGCAACGCCGTCGCCGCGGTGATCATGCGCCACACCCGCAGCGCCATGATGCAAGTGCTTGGCGCCGACTATGTGCGCACGGCGCGGGCCAAGGGCCTCACCGAGCGCGCCGTCGTACTGCGCCATTCCCTGCGCAACGCGCTGATCCCGGTGATCACCCTGGGCGCCCTCGAGTTTGGCCAGCTCCTCTCGGGCGCGGTGCTCACCGAGCAGATCTTCACCATTCCCGGCTTCGGCAAGCTCATCGTCGACGCCGTCTTCAATCGCGACTTCGCGGTGGTGCAGGGTGTGGTGCTGGTGACGGCGACGCTCTACATCTTCCTCAATATCTGCGCGGACGTGGCCTATTTCCTCGCCAATCCGCGCCTGCGCTCGTGAGGCGGACGCCATGACCGCGGCGACGAGCGAGAATGTCGCCCTAATCGAGGAAGCGGGGCCGCTCCGCAGCGCACTGCGCCGCCTGTTTCGGCGCAAGAGCGCCGTTTTCGGCCTCGCCTGCGTCCTTCTCTTCATCGGCGTCGCGGCGCTGGCCCCCCTCATCGCGCCCTATAACCCCGATGTGCCCGATTTCCTCCTGGTGCGCAAGGCGCCGAGCGCGCTCCATGTCTTCGGCACCGACGAGATCGGCCGCGACGTGCTGGCGCGCGTCATCTACGGCGCGCGCGCCTCGCTCCTCGCCGGCGTCGTCTCCGTCGCCATCGCCCTCGGCCTCGGCGTGCCGATCGGCCTCATCTCCGGCTATGCCGGGCGCTGGATCGACGGCCTGCTCATGCGGATCACCGACGCGATGCTCGCCATGCCCTTCCTCATCCTGGCAATCGCGCTCGCCGCCTTCCTCGGCCCCAGCCTCACCAACGCGATGATCGCGATCGGCATCTCGGCGATGCCCACCTTCATCCGCCTGACCCGGGCCCAGACGCTTGCGATCAAGGTCGAGGACTATGTCGAGGCGGCGCGCGCCCTGGGCAACCCCCACCATCGCATCCTGCTGCGCCACATCCTGCCCAACATCCTGCCACCCCTCGTGGTGCAGGCGACGCTCACCATCGCGCAGGCGATCATCGCCGAGGCCAGCCTCTCCTTCCTCGGCCTCGGCCAGCAGCCGCCGGCGCCGAGCTGGGGCAGCATGCTCAACGTCGCCAAGGCCTATCTCGCCCAGGCGCCGTGGATGGCGCTCTGGCCCGGGCTCGCCATCTTCTTCGCGGTGCTGGCCTTCAACCTGCTCGGCGATGGGCTGCGCGACGCCCTCGATCCGCGGCGCAAGTAAGCCGGCGGCGCGCCCGTGTCACCAGTAGAGCGACCAGCCCTCGCCCGTCCGTAGGGCGTGGCCTTGCAGGGAGATGCGCTCGTCGCCGGCCCGGACGCGGCGCACCGGAGCGATTTGGTGAAGCGCATGACCGCTGTGGAGCACGAGCTCGCCCACCGCATAGACCACGCGACGGGCCGGCTTGGACCGGCTCATGCGCTGCGGCGTGACGTCGCGGTCGCGCGCCGCGGCCGCGAGGAAATCGGCATAGTCGATGTCCCAGAGATTGAGCCCGCCGCCGGCGCATGGCAGCCGCAGGGGCAACGTGAAGGAGAGCGCTTCACGCGCCGTGGGCGGCGCACCCCGCCCCGGCTCGAGGAGCTGATACTGGAGATCGAAATGCACGGAGGCATAGGCGCCGCGCTGCCGGCCGAAGAGGTCGAGGCGGGGAACGCCTGCGCTCAACCAGATATGGAAGCCGGGAAGCGCGTAGCTCTCGGTCAGCGCGCAGGGCTCCGCGAGAGCCGCCTCAAGCGCCCGCCGCACGGCCTCGTAGAGCGGCGCGAAACGCGCGCGCAGCAGCGCATTGGCGTCACTCGCACGGCGGAGATACTCGCGCCGCTCGCGCGGATCGCGACAATCGAAATAGCTCGCTTGCCCGAGGGTGAAGAAGCCGCAGGGCTTCCCCTCGCGCGGGGTCCAGAAGGGACGCAGCGCGTGAACATTGGCGCAAATCTCGGCGCATTGCGGGGCATCGAGCACCGGGACGCGCTGCACCGGGCTTTCCGGCAGCGGCCGGGCCGCGCGCATCGCCTCCCTCTCCACGCCAAAGCGCCCCGTCAGCCATGCCGGAATCGTCACGCGCTGAGCTCCGCTCTCGACTGGCCAGTGATCACCGCCCGGTCGCGGCGCGCGCTAATTCGGGGCGCGCCGCAGCGAGCCCGTCGAGGGCGGCGAGCGCCGCCTCGAGATCGCCGAAATCGAGCTCGAAGCCGTCGCAGCGGTCGATCAACGCGGCGAGGGATTCGAATCCGGCAGCGCCGAGGGGCTTGTAGTTGAAGCAGTTCTCCGAAGCCCGGATGAACGCCTGCGCCTTGCTCACAGGCACCAGGCGATTGCCGGCGCCGGCCGCATAGGCCGGAAACACCAGCCAGGCCGGGATCGCCGGATCGGCCACCCGTGCGACGGCGTCGGCCGGCGGGCGAAGATGGGCGACCTTGCCCTTGCGGGTGTCGGCGAAGACGGGGCCGAAGCGCGCCGCCGGCGCCAGAGCGCGGATCAGCTCGATCGACTCCTCTTTCAAGCCGATCGGGCGCGGGATGGGAAGGAGACGGCCGTCGCCCTTGTCGATGATCGCGAACTCATCGGAGAGGAGGCGCCAGCCGCTGTGGACGAGAGCCGCGCAGAGCGTACTTTTCCCCGAGCCGGGAGGTGCCGCCATGATGAGCGCGCGGCCGTTCCTCTCGACCACCGACGCATGCATCAGCATGAATTCATGGACATGCTCGTAGATGCACCAGTTGAAGCCCCATTCGAAGAGCGGCATCGCCAGGCTGGCCGGAAACGGCTCGAAGGGCTGGGTGTCGTCGAGATAGAAGAAAACCTGGGGCCTCAGCCACCGCCGCAGGCCGAGGGGCCGGCGCAGCCCGATGCGGAACTCCGCCGGCTCCGCCGCGTCCAGGAGAGGAAAATCGCCATAGAGGAAATGGAAGGTCCGCCCGAAGACGCCGCAATCGCCTTGGACGCTCACCGCAAAGGGGCCAACCTTGAGCCTGACGCCGCCCTGCGCCAATCTCCGCCCGGCCTCCTCGGGCGACAGCCCGCCGAAGATCACGGCGCTGCCGGTGCCACCAGGCCCAGCGCGTCGAAGCGCTGCAGCAGCGCCGCGATCTCGCCGAGGCCGGGCGGCTCGAGATTGTCCGGAAAGGCGCGGCGAAGCTCGCTGACGATCTCGTCGCAGCTCGCCGGGCGGCTCTCCAGATGGCGCAGCACAGCCGCCGCGATGAGATCGAGATAATGGGTCTCGCCGGAGGCTGTATTGAAGACCAGGAAATCGTCGGCCCAGCGCCGCCATTGCAGGGGAATGGCGGCGGGCACGGCCCAGCGTCGTGCGCCGTCGCTCATCTCATTCCCCCCACACCACGGCGGACACGGCCGAACCGGCTGGCGCGGTCAGGGCTTGCGGGTCACCGAGGCGAGATGGGAAGCGGTCCCGGAGTGGCGTTTCCCCCCTTTGCCGCCTTTTCCCCCCTTACCTCCCTTACCGCCTTTGCCCCCCTTGCCGCCTTTCCCGCCCTTACCGCCTTTTCCACCTTTGCCGCCCCAGCCACCCTTGCCATAGTACTGCGCCTCGACGGCATGGGTACCCAGGGTCAGCATGGTCGGGCCCGCGACGCTGGTGATGACGAAGCGCCGCCGGCCAAGCGTCCGCGCAATGCCGCTCTGCTCCGTGGTCGGATCGGCCGCCGCGGGTGTGTTGGGCTCAGGCTGCTTGTCGCTTCCGCTCATGATATCGTGTCCTGCGGAAAGGTTCGCGGTAGATCCTCGACGGGCTACGAAAACTGCAATAGGTGAAGAGGCTCCGGCGAGGTCTCACCTCGGGGTAGCATATAGTTTTACGTAACCAATATCAATGTAGAATCCGTTAATATTTTGACAATTGCCGGTCTCATTAACCATCACTGTATTTTATCATGTCGAGTGGTGACGAATTCTAAGACGCCCTAATAAAGACTCCGTATTCCACGAGCAAGGGAAGATTTGCCAAGTATCAAGCCAAGGGCTCGCCTCGTTTTGCCTGGAGACTCGTCGGGGTTTCACATGCCCGGCTCGGAGCCCGAGGCCGGCGTATTGAGAGCGGCGGGTCTCTCGGAAGCCGGCCGCGCGGCATATTGCCGGAACAGGATGTCGAGCCGTCCGCTCAGCCGGATCATGACGATCCGCCAGGTGCGCCGGGGGAGAAACCAAAGCACCACGCCATAGCGCGTATAGCCGAGGCGAAGGGAGCCCTTGCGGGAGCGCAAGCGCTCGAAATTGGCCATGGTGTAGGCGCGCCGATAGCCGGAGCTCTGGGCGAAGCGCAGCATCTCGTTATGGACGAATTTCTGGATGCCATAGCGACGCCAAGCCTGCGCGGTAAAGGCGTCGGTCTCGTAGATTTCGCCGGGGAGGAGGACCACCGGATGGCCCGGCACGGCCTCGCCCCATTTCCGGCACATCCAGTTCGAGTGGACAAGCTCCGCGCCGACATAAGCGAGAAAGCAGATCTCGCCGCGCGCAAGGCGGTCGCGATAGACGCGGCGAACGAGGGAGAGCGCGTCCTCGCCGTCCTCATTCTCGCCGTCCTCGTCGGCCGCCTCCGAGTCTTCCGACACCGGCCATTCCTCCAAGGCAAGGATGGCATCGATATCGGCCTCGGTCGCATGGCGGATCGTCAGATCCGCGCGCGCCGAGATGGGAGCGATCTCAGCGCCGAGATCGCGCTCATAGAGAATGTCGATGCTGAGCTCGCCGAGGGGCGCGAGGAGCTTGACGAGAATGCGCCAGAGGAGAATCCCCAAGCCGCCGTCGCGGAGCTCGTCCTTGGCGCGGCGCGAATAGTAGATCAGTCGCGCTTTGGCTGCGTTCAGATGATCAATCGCCATGACCCCGGGCGACGCCCCCGTGAATGGCCGAGTGCTAGCATAAGCCGGCAATGCGGTCCATGCGCCGAGCAGAGGCGTCTCCCGCGAGGACTGGAACCTAATTGGCCGGAAAAAGGAACGCTGCGCCAACATCAAGGATGGTCACGCTCGTAACCTTTTCGTAATGCTAAGCAGGGTAATTAAAAATTGGCCGGGTTGCCAGACGGGCGATGCGATCTATGTCGACGTAGACAGGTTCATCAACCGCTTATGCGCGGGCCTACAGCAGAGAACAGCCCGGGCGATCCGCGAGGGCTGCGGCCAAAGCCCGGCGAAGCGGCGGGGAGTGAGGCGAGCATGGCCAAGAAGCGCCTTCTTGTCGTCGACGACGAGGCGGAAATCTGCGAGCTGATCCGCCGCGTTTCCGAGCCGCTGGGCTACGACGTGGCGATCGCGGCCGATGCGCGGAACCTGATGGCAATGTACCGCGCGAGCAAGCCGGACCTCATCATTCTCGATATCGTGATGCCGTATATGGATGGGATTGAGATCCTGCGCACCCTCGGCGAAGCCAAATGCGCGGCGCGGATTCTCCTCGTCAGCGGATCGAGCGACATCTACATGACAAGCGCGGCGAAGCTCGCCGAAGGCTACGGTTTCGCCGATGTCGCGACGATGCGCAAACCGCTGCGGATCGCCGAGCTGCGCCGCTTCCTGAGCAGCATGTCCGAGCGACCGCCGCCATAGGCGCCCACGGGCGTCGCAGCCAGTCCCGATCCGCACCCCATCACGCATATGCTCGAATCATGGCGCTATACCACTAAATGTGGTAGGTTAAAACTTTAGAATACCCATGATCGAGGTGGGTAAATGAGGGGAAACCATTCGGCGCTCGTTCTGGCCGTGCTCGTCCTGGCCTCCGTCGCAGCGTGCTCCGGCGGCTCGGGCGGAAGCACGACGGCGCCTGCGGGAGGCGCGGCCCAGAGCCAGCAATTCACCGGGGTGGCGCTGCCCGCCGATTACAGTGTCGACGCAAATCGCAGCCTCGCCCTCGGCGCCGGGGACCGCTGGATCGGCCGCATTGCCTTCACGAGCGGCATGTCGAGCGACGAAGTCTTCGATTTCTATCGCCGCGAGATGCCGAAATACGGCTGGAGCGAGGGTGCCGTGGTCCGTTCGGCGACGAGCCTTCTCACCTTCACCTCACCCGCCACCAGCCGCATCGCCGTGGTGCAAATCACGAGCCGGACCCTGGGCGGCGCCGCAGTCGAGATGGTGGTCTCGCCCGCGAGCGACACCAGCGAGGCCATGGGAGCCCCGTCGTCGAATGGCGGCCGCGCCGTGAGCGGCCGCCCATCGGTTACCAGCCAGTCGCTTCAGTAGCCGGGCCGTCCGCGGCGCGCGGGGCCGGAAGCGGCGGCACCGCCTCGGCGAAGCGCGCAAGCTCGGCGCGGACCCGCTCCGGCGGGTCGAAGTCGATGCGCGGATGCCGGAACGGCACCCACTGGAACCGCGCCGAGAAGAGCCGCCCGGGATGGGGTGCTGTCGCATAATCATGTGCCGCGAGGGGACGGAGCGATTCGACCTCGCAGCCGATATGGGCGAGATTGCCGCGCTCCGAGCGATAGACCGCCAAGGCCGCCCGCTTGAGGGCCCGCTCCCGCGACGCCAGGGCAATAACCTCGTCACGAGGGCCCGCAGCGATGAAGCGCTGGCTGTGGATGCGCCCGGCGGCGAAGTGATACTCGGCGAATTCCATCACCGGCCGCATGGCCGCGAAGCGGGACGCGAGCACATTCGCCGCATCGTGGTCCTGATGACCGCCCTCCCAGGCAGGCGCCCATAACGCATCGATGCGGCGCGCGACGAGGATGGTTTCGACCAGGGCGAGGGCTTCGCCGAGATGGAAGCGCAGGCGCCGCGACGGCCAGGGCTGGAAGCCGACGGGCTCGAGGCCGATGAGCTTCGCCGCGGCGAGAGCCTCCTCGCGGCGCCGCGCGACGCGCATGTCGTATCCGGCGCGTTGCCACCGCCATAAGCGGTCGCGCTCGGGCACGCCCGTCGTGAGGTAGAGCACGAAAACCCGGGCCCCGGCGGCGCGCGCACGACGCGCAGCGACGGCGCAGCCGACGATCTCGTCGTCGGGATGGGGGGCCAGAATCAGGATGCGGCGGCCGGGCGTCACTGGAGCTTGCCCGCAGCTGCGGCGCGCCAATGGGGCAAGAGGTCCTCGGTCAGCACGTCTTGCCAGGATGGGAGGCGGCTCTCCGCATAGCGCCGCGCCGCAACGCCCATCCGCGCCCGGCGCTCCGGGTCTTGCGCGAGCCGGCGGATGGCCTCGGCCCATGAGCCAATGCTGTCTCCCGGGAGGACGCATCCGGTCTCGCCGTCGATGACGATCCGGCCCATGCCGCTCTCCGCCGCGACCAGGGCGGGCAGGCCCGAGGCGAGGGCTTCGGGCACGACATTGGCCGATTCCTCGATCTGCGACGGCAAGGCGAAGATATCGGCGGAGGCGTAGAGGCGGGCAAGCGTTGCGGGCAGCAGCGCCCCCGGGCATCGCGCCGCATCGCCGAGGCGCGCGCGGATGTCGTCGCGCAGATTCCCCTTCCCGGCGCAGACCAGGCGGATCGGCATGCCGCGCTCGGCCAAGGCGGCGACGGCTTCGGCGAGGAGCGTCACATTCTTGCCGCGGGTGACGCGACCGACGAAAAGGACGACGAAATCATTGGCAGGGATGCCGAGGGTCTCGTTGAGCCAGCCGCGGTCGCGCCGCGCCGGGGCGAAGAGCGCGCGATCGATGCCACGCCGCAGCAGCCCCGCCCGCCCGCCGAGCGCGGCGCGCGTGACGTCGAGCTGCTCGGGACGCGACACGAAGGTGAAGGCGCATTGGCGCTGATGCGCCTCTAGGCGCAGCTGCATGCGCCGCTCAACCCGGCGCCCGAGCCCCAGGCGGTCGATCAGGACATGCCGCAGCAGCCCGCTCCCGAACACGCGCTCGATCGTGGCCCCGGTATAGATGCCGCCATATTTCGGTGTGTTGGTGTGGACCGAGGTGACGAGGGGAATGCCGGCCGAGCGTGCGACGCGCACCGCCGTGCGCGCATAGGCGAAGAAGGCGTCGGTCGTATGGATGACATCGTAGCCGCGCAGGGCGCGGGCGAGCCGCGGATGCCAGGGGGCGAGATCCGTATGGTCGGGGACGTGGGAGAGAAAGCGCAGCCGCGCCGTGCTGAACACGGGGGGCTCGACCACGTAGCGGACATTCTCGCCGAGGAATTCGATGCGGCGCTCGGCACCTGCAAAATGCAGCGTGAGGTCGAGGATGTCGGGGAACGCGCATGCGGCGCGGGCCAGGCGCTCCCAGCATTTCACATGCCCGCCCGCCTCGACGCCGAGCTCGAGATCGACCAGCACACCGACTTTGAGCGGCCGCTTGCGCGCGTCCTGCGGGGCTTCGAGAGCCGAATATTCGAGCGCGACCATGACGTGCCCCTTCCTACCCGAGCACCCTCCTTGGCATCCCCCGCGAATTACGGCCGAAGATATGTTTCCCGGTGTACCGTGTCCATATTGCAGTGCAAAATGCCGGCGTCAGGCCTTCATCCCCGATTCTCGCCGCGGCCAGGGCGCAGGGAGCCTGCCCGATCTGGCCGACTGCCGCCCGGGCGGTCTCCCCCGCGGCTTTTGTTGCAATGCAAAGCGGGCGCGCGCCCAATGGTCATACCAATGCGATTGGGGTGCGATTGGGGGTGCAAAAAGCGAAAATTAGTGACAGAATCACAACAATTGGCTTGCTGAGGACCCTTGCGATGTCTAGGGAGATCCTGCGGTTTGCAGCGCATGGCGAGATCGAGGTCGACACCGCCTCGAGGACGCTCCGCGCGACATCCAAGAAGATGCTGAGCTATTTCGGCCTCAACGGGCGCAAGGCGCCGCCCAAGGAGGTGTCGATGCGCAAGCGCGCGCGGCGCGACCTGGAGAACTTCGTCACCGAGCGCTTCGGCGACGGCAAGCCGGGTTGGACTTGGCTCACCCCCGACGGGAAAAAGATCGCCAAGAAATAGCGTCCGCCGGCGCACACAGCGGATCGATCGGGCTTTGGATGCGGGAGCCGCCGGGCTAATGTCCGGGCCATGATCGACCCAATCGGAAGGCGCGCCGCGGGCCGCCGCTCGGCGAGGACGGCCCGCGCCGGGCAGGGTTTTTGCCTCCTCCTGCTTGTCGGCCTCCTTCTGCCGGCCAAGGCCGCGGCCACGCCCGGCTTTGCCGAGGAGACGCATCTGGGCTGCGCCGCCTGCCATACCGTCGCACCGGCGCTGACGCCGTTTGGCGCCGCCTTTCAGCGCGATGGGCATCGCGTGCCGCCCCTGCCCGTGCCGCGCGGGAACGCAGCGCCGCCTCCGCCGCCGCGACCGAGCAAGCGCCTGGAGCAGGCGCCGGTCCTGCCGCCCGACCCGCTGCCCGATCCCGACGATATCCCTCGCCCCGACGCGAAGGTGCAGCCTTAGTGACGAGCCCGGCTCTTGTGCGGAGCGTCGGCGGTCGCTGATTCGAGCCGGCCGCGACATCCATTCAGGAAGAGCTGCACCGAGCGACGCGCCCAGAGCTCGAGCTCCGCCGCCGTCATTGGCTTTCCGAGGCCCAAGGCGCGACGCTGCGGCGCGGCGACCACCATATGGAGGAATTGCTCCGCGGCGAAGGCCGCATCCTCCACCTCGAGGCGGCCGCGCCGCACTTCGCGCTCGAGCAGCGCAGCGATGGTCCGGAGCGCCTCGCGGCGCGCGCCCTGCTCGTCGAGAACGGCTGCCAGCTCCGGGAATCGGGTCGCCTCGGCGACGATCACGCGATGAAGCGCGAGGGCATCGGGAGAGAGGGCGGCGCGCAGGATCATGCCCGCGAGGCGCTCCAGAACGTCCCCGAGGCTTCCCTCATCGAGTCGAACGGCGCTCTTGGGCGGCCGCAGATGCTCGATCAAGCGATGCACGACGGCGCCGAAGAGGTCGGCCTTGTCGCGGAAGCGATGATAGAAGGTCCGCTTGGAAATGCGGGCGCGTTGGGCGACGAGTTCGATGCTGGTGGCGCCGTATCCTTGCGTGAGGAACAGGTCCGTCGCGATGCCGAGAATCTGCTCGCGGATCTGCTCGGCTTGCTGCCGCGATGGACGGCCGCCGCGCCGCGGCGTCGCGGCCGGCAGACGAGGTGCCGCGTCAGTCGCCAAAGCGCACCTCGCGGCGGCCCGGCGCCACCCGCGCCCGCGGCATGGCCGCGACGCCCATCACCCCCCGGTCGAGCTCGGTCATGCGCGTTCTGCCCCCGTGACGGATGGCGTCTCGCAGACCAGCATAGCCGAGAACGCAACGAAGCGGTATCGTTCGACGAGCTCGATCACAACCCGTTGAGTTCTCACTCGATTTTCTTTTCACAGCAGGGTGATATTTGGGGCGGAGCGATAATCAAGATAGAACGGCACCGTGGCGTTTTTGCGCAGGATATTCTATTCTCGCCCGTATACCGGATGAGCCGAGGAGCAAGGCCATGCGGCGCTTGAACAGCCTCAAGAGACGGATATCTCCGGCTATTCCACTGGCGTTGTCGGCGGCGATGCTGGCGGCGGCCGCAGCGGTCCCATCACCCGCCGCCGCGCATGTCTTCGTGAGGTTCGGCTTTGGCGTGCCGGTCTATGCCGGGCCGCCCGTCTTCTACGGGCCGCCCGCCTATTATTACGCGCCGCCGCCGGTCTACTACTATCCGCCGCCGGTGACCTATTACCCGCCCCCGGCCGGCTATACGGCGCCGAGCACGGCCCCGTCCACCGTGACCCCCGAGCACGAGTCCTATAGCGCGCAGACGTGCCGGGAATATCAGACGACGACCACCGTCGGCGGCGTGCCGCGACGGAGCTACGGCACGGCTTGTCTGCAGCCGGACGGGTCCTGGCGCATCGTCAATTAAGCCGCGCCGAAGGGAGGCATCGGTCATGAGCGGTCGATTGCTGTGCCGGGCGGCACTCCTGATCGGTATCCTCGGCGGCCTCGCCGGCTGCTACTACGCGCCGGCACCCGGCTATTACGCCTACGCGCCAAGCTACGCCTATGCCCCAGGCTATTATTACGCGCCCGGCTATTATTATGGGCCGCCGGTCTACGGCTCGGTGTTCATCGGCGGACGCATTCGGTGAGGTCCCCAGCCATGCTTCGCACCGCCTCGGCCGCCGCCCTTCTCGGGACTCTGCTCCTCGGCGCCTGCGCCGTCACGCCGCCGACGGGCCCTTCGGTCATGGCCCTGCCGGCGAAGGGCAAGACCTTTGCGGAATTCCAGCAGGATGACGCCGCCTGCCAGCAATTCGCCGCAGCGAGCATCGGCTATGGCTCGCCGGCGGATGCTGCGAATCAGAGCGCAATCGGCAGCGCCGCCGTCGGCACCGTGGTCGGGGCGGCGGCCGGCGCTGTGCTCGGGGCGGCGGCCGGCAACCCGGCGGCCGGCGCTGCAATCGGCGCGGGGAGCGGGCTTCTTCTCGGCGGCGTCTCGGGCCTCGGCAATGCGCAGGCCTCGGCAGGAACGCTGCAGCAGCGCTATGACATGCGCTACATCCAATGCATGTCCGCCAAGGGCGAAAGCGTCCCGGTTCCGGCGGGTGGCGTCAGCCCGCCTTACGCCTATTATTCCTACGGCGCCTACGCGTTCCCGCGCTATTACTACTATCCCTATTATCCTTATTGGTAACGGACCCCGCGACGCGAGCGCCCGGGACGGACGGTGTTCGGGCGCTCAGCGCGCGAAGGCGGGCGCGCTCGCGGCCGCAGCGGGCTTGGCGCTCGCCGTCTGCGGGCCCGGGAGCTCGATATCGATCTCGAGGGTCGACATATCGGCACCCCGCTCGAGCTTGACCGCGACCTTCTCGCTCGTCACCTGAACGTATTTCTTGATGACCTCGAGGATCTCCTTCTGCAGCATCGGCAGGTAATCGGGGCCGGAGCGGTCTTGCCGCTCATGGGCAAGCAGGATCTGCAGGCGCTCCTTGGCGGTCTGGGCCGAGCTCGGCGCCTGGGCGCGGCGGAAGAAGCCGAACAACGTCATGTCGTCCTCCACAGGAGCCGCTGCAGCAGGCCGCGACGCTCGCGTCCGAGGACGCGCATCTCGATCTGCTCGCCCATGAGCCGGGACACCGCGTCGGCATAGGCCGTACCGGCATTCGAGCTCTCGTCGAGGACGACGGGCGTGCCCACATTCGAAGCGCGAAGGACGGTCGGGCTCTCCGGAATGATGCCGAGAAGCGGGATGGAGAGGATCTCGAGGACATCCTCGACCTTCATCATCTCGCCTTTCGCCACCCGGGCGGCATCGTAGCGCGTCAGCAGAAGATGCGGCTTGACCGGGTCCTCGCCCTTCTCGGCACGCCGGGTCTTGCTGCTCAGGAGCCCGAGCACCCGATCGCTGTCGCGCACCGACGACACTTCGGGATTGGTGACGACCACGGCCTCGTCGGCGAAATACATGGCAAGATGCGCGCCGCGCTCGATGCCGGCCGGGCTATCGCAGATGATGTAGTCAAAATCATTGCGCAGCTCCTCGAGCACCTTCTCGACGCCGCCGCGGGTGAGCGCATCCTTATCGCGGGTCTGCGAGGTCGGCAGGATCGAGAGATCCGGGAGACGCCGGTCCTTGATCAAGGCCTGGTTGAGCTTGGCGTCGCCCTGGATGACGTTGATGAAGTCGAACACAACGCGGCGCTCGCATCCCATGATCATATCGAGATTGCGCAGCCCGACGTCGAAATCGATAACGACGGTCTTCTTGCCGCGCATGGCCAGCCCGGCGCCGAGGGCGGCCGTCGAGGTCGTCTTGCCGACGCCCCCCTTGCCCGATGTGATGACGATGATCTTGGCCACTGACAGTCTCCCCTTTGCGGCTCCGCCTCACTTCAGAGGCTCGATGCGGAGCGAATCATCCTTGAGAAAGACCTGGACCCGCTGCTTGCGCGCGGACGCGTCGATGTCGTCGCTGGTGCGATAGAGCCCGGCGATCGCAATCAGCTCGGCTTCCAGGCTTTGACAGAAGATGCGGGCCTTGGTGTCGCCGTTGACGCCGGCGAGCGCCCGGCCGCGCATCCGGCCGTAGACGTGGATATTGCCGCGGGCGATGAGCTCAGCGCCGGAGCCGACCGAGGCGACGACCACGAGATCGCCCTCATCGGCGAAGACCCGCTGCCCCGAGCGGACCGGGTCAGTCACGAGCAGGGCACCGCCGCTTGGCGGCGTTGCGGGCGGTGCTGTCGTAGCCCCGCCCTTCTCGTCCTCTGGCAGCAGGTCGCGGCCGCCTTGGAGCGTGATCAAGCCGGCGCCTACGGCCGCCCGGTTCTGCTCGATGGTGCCGTTCTGAACCCCGATCAGCGCGAGCTTGCGCGCCCGCAATTTCCGCACCAGCTCGATGAAATCGCCCGCGAGGCCGATTCCTCTCGCCTGCTCGAGATCGAGAACGAAGGGCGCGTTGGTGAAGAAATGGGGCGCCTGGGCCAGCTTGGTGTCGAGGGCCTCGTAGAATTTGGCGTCGGCCTCCCCGGCCATCTGGAGAACGACTGCCGTGAAGAAGCGTCCGCGAATCTGGAATGGCGCGATCGCCGATGTCGACCGCCCACTTCTACCGTCGACGCGCACTTGCTGCGAGAGAGTCATTTCATCCGCGCCTCTGCGACTCGGTCTATCTGATTCGCTTTCGAGGCGCTACCGGATCGCCGCGCAAAATCGTGACATTTAGGTGACCAAGACGAAGGATATCTCGTCGTGGCGCGGCGCGGCGCGCGCGCAACGAGACGCGCGGTTATTTCTAAAGCGCCGGATAGTCGGTGGCGTCGAGTCTCGTGCGCAATGCGCGCTGCTCCTCTGCGGTGAGGGCACGAAGCGGCGGGCACAGCCGTGTCCAGGTCGCATCGCCGTAGCGATCGGCGAGCGCCCATTTGACCCCGGCGATAAGGGGAGAGGCTGTGAAGGCGGCGCGCAGCGCCGCCGCAGCCGCAACCGCCTTCGCCCCCGACTCGGTGCCGAGCGCGCGCCACGCCTTCGCAGCGAGCGGCGCCGTGATGTTGGCGGTCGCCGAGATGCAGCCGGCGAAGCCATGCTCGCGCGCCATGGCCAAGGCGCCCTCGGCACTCGGGAATACGTCCAGCCCGGGCATCCGGCACGTGAGCTCGGCCGCATAGGCAAGATCGCCGGAGCTGTCCTTGAGTCCGAGAACTTGCTCCGGATGGGCGCGATGCAGCCTTTCGACCGCGGCGACCGAATAGGGCACCCCGGAATTCTGCGGGAAATGATAAAGATAAAGGCGAAGGCCGGCCGCTCCGAGCCTGGCGATCACCGTCTCCACATAGGCCACCAAGCTGTCGTCATCGATGCCCTTGTAATAGAAGGGCGGTAGCAGGAGCGCGCCGGCGAAGCCCAGGTCCCGCGCGGCCGCCGTCAGCCGCACGGAATCCGCGAGCGCCGCCGCACCCGTGCCGACCATGACGCGGTCGAGGGGCAGGCCGGATCTTGCTACGGCCTCCATCGCGCGCAGGCGCTGCTCCGTCGAGAAGGAGGTCGCCTCGCCGGTCGTGCCGAGCAGATTGATCCCGTCGCAGCCGATCCGCAGCAGCCGCGCGCAATGCTCAACGAGACGCGCCTCGTCGATCGCGCAATCCTCCGTGACCGGGGTCGCCGCGGCGGCGACGATGCCTCTCAAGCGCTCAATCGTCATGTATCTCTCCCGCAGCCTTGGATTTCGGAACCAGGAAATCGAAATCGCATCCCTCATCGGCCTGGAGCACGCTGCGCAGATAGAGCTGCTTGAAGCCGCGATCGGCGTCGTCATGCGGCCGGGGCGCTTGCCAGCATTCTCGCCGGCGGGCGAGCTCCGCCGGCGTCACCAGGAGGTCGAGGCGACGGCCTGGGACGTCGAGCGCGATCCGGTCGCCCGTCTCGACGAGAGCCAGCGGGCCGCCCGTCCAGGCTTCCGGCGTCACGTGGAGCACGATGGTGCCGAAGGCGGTGCCGCTCATGCGGGCGTCGGAGATGCGGACCATGTCGCGCACACCCTGGCGCGCCAGCGTCTTCGGGATCGGCAGATAGCCGGCCTCGGGCATGCCCGGGGCACCCTTGGGCCCCGCGTTGCGCAGGACGAGAACGTCGTCCGGCTGTGCGCCGAGCGCCGGATCGTCGATACGCCGCGCAAGATCCTCGACCGACTCGAAGACGATGGCGCGTCCGGTATGCTGCAGGAGCGCGGGCGAGGCGGCGGCGTGCTTGATGACCGCACCCCGCGGCGCCAGGTTGCCGCGGAGCACCGCCATGCCGCCGCTCTCGCGAATGGGAGATTCGCGCGGTCGTATCACCGTCTGGCCCGGGACGATCTCGGCGCCGTCGAGGTAATCGGCGAGCGTCCCGCCGGCGACGGTGCGCGCGCCGGCGTCGAGCTTGTCCCGGATCTCGCGGAGCAGGCGCGGCAGCCCGCCGGCCCAATGGAAATGCTCCATGTAATGATCGCCGGTCGGCTTGAGATCGACGAGAACGGGCACCTCGCGGCCGATGCGGTCGAACGCCTCGAGATCGAGACGGATGCCCCGCCGACCCGCGACCGCCGTCAGATGGATGAGGGCGTTGGTCGAGCCGCCAAGGGCCTGAAGCACGACGAGAGCGTTGCGGAAGGCGGCGGGCGTCAGCACCTCGCCCGGCCGCGGCCCCTCCTTGGCCAGGGCGACGGCGCGCAGGCCCGTCTGCTCCGCGCAGCGAAGCCGGTCGGCATGGGTCGCGGGGATCGTCGCGCTCCCCGGCAGCGCCATGCCGAGGACCTCGGCAAGACAGGCCATGGTGCTCGCCGTCCCCATCACCATGCAGGTCCCCGTCGTCGGCGCCAGCCGCCCGCTGATGCGGTCGATCTCGCTTGCGTCGATCTCGCCGGCGCGGTGACGACCCCAGAGGCGCCGGCAATCGGTGCAGGCGCCGAGCACCTCGCCCTGGTAGTGGCCGACGAGCATCGGCCCGACCGCGAGCACGATGGCGGGGATGTCGGCGCTCGCGGCGGCCATGAGCTGCGCCGGGATCGTCTTGTCGCAGCCGCCGACGAGGACGACCGCATCCATGGGCTGGGCGCGGATCATCTCCTCGGTGTCCATCGCCATCAGGTTGCGGGTGAACATGCTGGTCGGATACGCGAAGGATTCGTGGATGGAAATGGTGGGGAATTCCATCGGCAGCCCGCCCGCGAGGAGCACGCCGCGCCGCACCGCCTCGATCAATTTCGGCACATTGCCGTGGCAGGGGTTGAAGTCGCTGAAGGTGTTGGTGATGCCGATGATGGGCCGGTCGAGGGCGTCATCGGAATAGCCCATCGCCTTGATGAAGGCCTTGCGGAGGAAGAGCGAGAACTCGGGATCGCCATAGCTCGTCAACTGCTTGCGCATGCCGACGTCGTGCGCGCTCATCGCATCTCCTCCCGCGGGCTGGCCAGCGCCAGACTAACGGCTATTGCCGGCTCGCGCACCGTCCTCGATATTCTTGGTCGCCAGCGCGTTCTCGATGGCGGCTCATTTGCCTATCATGGAGCTTTGCCGCGACCGGCCGGCCGGCGCTATATCTGATATCTTGGACTTCCAGTCTATAGGCTGAATCGGATGACTGGTGCCTTTCTCGCCCTCGCGGTGACGATCGCCTCGCTTCTTGCGCTGTCGCCACAAGCTCTGGCCGCGAGCAACGAATCGCCCGCGGGCGAGGTGCCTCAGCATCACCGGGATCTCGCCCATAGCGGCCTTTACGTTACGCCTGAGCTGACTTGGGAGACGGCTCGCCATCTTCATCGCGATCCCCGCTTTCAGGCGCGGCTTGACGGGCCGGTCTATGCCCAGCCGCTCTATTGGTCCCCGGCAGACGGCAAGCCGGTGCTCATCGTCGCAACGGAGCAGAACCTCGTCTATGGATTGGACCCGGATACCGGGAATGTGATCTGGAAGAAGTCGCTCGGGCCGCCCGTGCCGTCTTCGGCGCTGCCTTGCGGCAATATCGATCCGCTCGGCATCACCGGCACGCCGGTGATCGATCAGCGCTCGGGCACCCTTTATCTCGACGCCATGGTCTGGGTGAACCGCCGGCCGGCTCACGAGATCTTCGCCCTTTCGACGAAGGACGGATCGGTGCTGCCGCGCTGGCCCGTCGACGTCGCCGCCGCGCTCCAAGCGCACGGCAAGACCTTTCTGGCGCAGAACCAGAACGAGCGCGGCGCCCTCACGATCGTCGGCGACAGGCTCTATGTCCCTTATGGCGGCCATTTCGGCGACTGCGCGACGTATCACGGCTGGGTCGTCGGGGTCTCTCTGCGCGATCCCACGCAGGTGTCGAACTGGTCGACCCGCGGGCGGGGCGGCGGGATCTGGGCGCCCGGCGGCATCGTCTCGGACGGCAAGGCGCTCTATGCCTCGACCGGGAACACCATGGGCGCTCGGAACTGGGCGGATGGAGAGGCGGTCATTCGCCTCGGGCTCGATCTGAGCCATTCGCAGAAGCCGGAGGACTTCTTCGCTCCGGCGAACTGGCGCGAGCTCGACGACGAGGATCTCGACCTCGGCGGCGCCAATCCCGTGCTCGTGACGCTACCGGGCGCCACCCCGTCCGATCTCGTCCTCGCCCTCGGCAAGGACGGCAAGGCCTATCTTCTCGACCGGCGCCGTCTCGGCGGCATCGGCGGCGCGCTCGCCGCAAAGACCGTCGCCGACGGGCCGATCCGAACCGCGCCCGCTGCCTTCCCCGGAGCTGACGGGGCATATGTCGTCTTCCAAGGAAGCGGTGCCGGCTGCCCGGCGGGGCATGGGGGTGATCTCACCGCCGTCAAAATCAGCCGCGGCGCCCCGCCCGCGCTTGCCGTCATCTGGTGCGCCCGCGAGCATGGGAGGGGCTCTCCCATCGTGACCACCACGAACGGCGAGGCGAACCCCATTGTCTGGGCCGTCGGAGCCGAGGGCGACAATCGGCTACGCGGCTTCCGCGGCGACACGGGGGCCGTCATCTTCAATGGAGGCGGCTCGGCGGATGCGATGTCCCTGGTGCGGCGATTTACGACGCTGATCGCCGTCGGACGCCATCTCTATGTGGCAGGTGATACCTCTGTTTATGCCTTTACCTATTAGTTAGGCGACCTGCCACCTTCCCGCTCGCGTCGGCGCGGCCGGCTGGCCGGCTGCGCGGATCAGGTGAGCATCGCCGCGCCCTCAAGGATGGCGCCGGCGATCACCTCGCCAGGGATTTTCGGCGGATCGCGCTCATGCCCGAAATGGCGCGGGCCGTCTCGATCACGAGAGGCGCAAGCTGCCGGCAAGCCTCATCGAGACGCCAGCGGCTCACCGGCACCGATATGTTGATCGCCGCAATCGCCCATCCGTCCGCGCCGAGAATCGGCGCGCCCACGTTGATATCGCCTCTGTAGTACTCCTGATCGGCATAGGCATAGCCGTCGCGGTGTGCCTGCCGCACCATCTTCCGGATCCGCGCGGGATCCAGCGTGGTGCTGGAGGTGTACGCCACCGGCGTCGACCGCGCGATGATCTCCGCCATTTCGGCCTCCGGGCGCGCCGAGAGATAGGCGCGGCCCGAGGCCGTGCAGTACATGGGCAAGCGGCGGCCCAGCGGCATATGGACCGCGATCGACTTATGGCCGGGGAAGCGCGCCACGAACACCATATCCGTGCCGTCCGGCTCGGAGAGGTTCACCGTCTCGCCGCATTTGATGTTGAGGTCGAGGAGATAGGGATTGGCGTGCTCGACGAGGGCGTCGGCGTGGACGTAATGGAGTCCCAGCTCCAGGACTTTCGGCGTGAGCGAGTATCGCTTCGTGACCGGGTCCTTTCGCAGATAGCCGAGCCGCTCGAGCGTGTAGGTGAACCGCTGAGCAGCACTTTTCCCAATGCCGGCGATGGTGCCGATCTCGGGCAGGTTCATGCTGCGCCGCTCCGACCCAAACGCCATCAGCACGGCGAGGCCCTTTGCCAGTGAGGTGTTGAAGAGCGGTGAATCGTCGTCGGTCGGGGACATGAACGCCTCGCGTGATGAGGAGACAATTTTATCAGCCGGCGGTCGTATTGTATATCGATATGACAAAATTGTTGCCCGATACGAATGGATCGATATCATAGGCGCATTCGGAAAAGGCGACCAGCGGCTGCGCATTGCAGTCGTCCCGGCCGTCAAGAAATCTAGGGAGAAAGCCATGTGGAGGGACGTCATCAGAGGGCGCGGCGCGATACTGGTCGCTATCGGCCTCGGGACTGCGGTGGCGATCGGGGCGGCCGGCTTTGCCGTTGCCCAAAGCAAGCCGGATAAGATCGTCGTGACGGCCTATGGGGGTGTGTGGGCGGAATCGGTCAAGAAGAACTTCGTCCCGTGCTTCGAGAAGAAGACGGGTGTGAAGGTCGAGGTCTTGACGGGCGAGTCGGCCGACTGGCTCAACAAGGTTCGTGCCAATCCGCAGCATTCGCCGATCGACGTTCTGACCTTGGCCGAGGCGGACAGCCTGCGGGCGGCGCGCGACGGGCTCCTCGACAAGATCACGACGGCCGAGGTGCCCAACCTCAAGGACATTCCCGATCGCTTCCACAAGCCGTGGAACGATTACGCCGTCGTCCAGAACTACGGCGCCATGGGCATCATGTACAACAAGGACGCGATCAAGGATCCGCCGAAGGATTGGAAGGACCTGATCGATGCCATCGCCGCCGGCAAATATGGCAAGCATGTCGCCTGGCCCGCGGGCACCTATACCTGGGGACCCGAATTCATCTGGTGGGTCGCCCAGCAATATGGCGGCGACATCGACACGGCCTTTGCGAAGCTCAAGGCCATGCAGCCTTACATCGTCAAGTTCTGGACGACGCCCGTCGAGGCGCTCAACCTCTTCGGCACCCACGAGGTCGACTTGCTCGCCTATTGGGACGGCCGCGCCTATTCCTTCATCGACAAGGGCAATTCCTGGGCCGCCTTCTACATCCCCGAGCCGGGAACCATCGCCGGCTCCGTGCTGGTCTCCAAGGTGAAAAGCGCGCCGCCCATCGCCTGGGAATACGTCAATTGCGTGCTGTCCCATGACGGGCAGCTCGGCCATGCCGAGACGATTCTTTACGGCATTACCAACAAGACCGTCACCTATCCGGACGCCATCAAGAGCAAGGTCACGGCCGCCGACCGGGTCGTGGTGCCGCCCTACGACAAGATCTTCGACAAGATTCCCGGCTGGATCGAGCGTTGGAACAAGGAGATGCAATAGGCGGATGCGGGCAGGGCGATGGCGGCTCCGACCTCAGTCGCGATTTCTTCAGCGCCAGCGGAGGCCACGTGCCGGCCGCTCCTCTGGCTCTGCCCGCTCATCCTCTTCCTCGTCATCTTCTTCGCCGGCCCGCTTCTTTTGAACCTCATGGAAAGCCTGCGGCTCGACAAGGGTGCCCCGACCTTTGCCGAATACACCCATATCTTCGGCGATCCCTATTATCTTCGTGTGATCGCCCAGACCCTGATCTTCGGGATCGTCGTCACGGCAATCTGCATCGTGCTGGGCTATCCCCTCGCGATCGCGGTCGCGCGCCTCGACGGGACCGGGAAAGCTCTTCTCATCTTCGCCGTCGTAGTACCGCTCCTCATCAACGTGGTCGTGCGCTCCTTCGGCTGGATGGTGATCTTGAGCCGTGCGGGCGCCTTCAACTGGCTGATGCGCGCCCTGGGCCTGCCGACCGTCGATGTCATGTACACCTGGACGGGGGTCACGATCGCCCTCGTGCATGTCCTGCTGCCCTTCATGGTGCTGGCGATCGCGAGCACCCTCGAGACCCTCGATCCGCGCCTCGAGGAGGCGGCGCGCGTGCTCGGGGCCTCCCGCGCCCGCGTCTTCCGGCATGTCACGCTGCCGCTCAGCTTCGAGGGGCTGATCACCGGCTCGATCCTCTGCTTCACCCTGACCATCGGCAGCTTCGTGACGGTTATGCTCCTCGGCAAGACCTCGACGATGATCATGCCGCTGCTCATCTATCAACAGCTGACCGTCAGCTCGAACTGGCCATTCGCGGCGGCGATGGGGATGACCCTGCTCGTGATCGTCACCGCGGTCCTGTGGCTGCAGCTGCAGCTGCGCCGGCCGCGCTGGAGGCGATGATGTCGCGACTCGGCCTCGGACTCTCTCTCTATGTCGGCGTCCTGACGATCTTCCTCCTGGCCCCTGTCGCGGTTGTCATCGCCTCGGCCTTCACCGGCGCCGAGTTCGTGACCTTCCCGCCCCACGGCGTTTCGCTCAAGTGGTTCGCCAAGGTTCTGGGCGATCCGCAATTCGTCGTCCCGCTCTGGAACAGCCTGCGTCTCGGCGTCCTCGCGACCCTGCTCAGCGCCGTGCTGGCGATCCCGGCGGCGATTGCGATGGTGCGCTATCGCCTCCCTGGGGCCGACCTCATCCAAGCCTTCCTCCTCTCGCCGCTGAGCCTTCCGACGATCATCCTTGCGGTCGGCCTGCTGTTCTTCGTGGCCCGGATCGGCATCGGCAGCTCGCTCCTGGCCCTCGTCGTGGGGCACGCGGTCATCACCGTGCCCTATGTGCTGCGCACCGTGCTCGGCGTCTATGCGGGGATCAATCGCGAGATCGAGGAGGCGGCGATGGTGCTGGGGGCCAATCCCCTGCGGGCATTCTGGCTGGTGACGCTGCCGCTCATCCGGCCGGGCATTCTTGCGGGCGCCATCTTCTCGTTTCTGCTGTCCTTCGACGAGGTGCCGGTGGCGCTCCTGCTCAGCAACACGGACACGACGACGCTGCCCGTCTCGATCTTGAGCTATCTCGTCTACAATTACGATCCGGCGGTCGCCGCGATCTCCACCATCCAGATCGCGATCGTGATCGCCGTGCTGCTGGTGCTGGAGCGCGTGTTCGGCGTCAAGCACCTGCTTTTCACGTCGCGCTGAGGAGACGCCTGTCGACATGAACGAGCGTCCGACCTCGACCCCGCATCTTTCGCTGCGCGGATTGCGCAAGAGCTATGGCGAGCACGTCGCCGTCGATGGCGTGGACCTCGATATTGGTGCCGGTGAGTTCGTAGCGCTGCTCGGTCCCTCGGGCTGCGGCAAGACGACGCTCCTGCGCTCAATCGCCGGCCTGGTCTCGCCCGGCGGCGGCGATATCCTGATCGAAGGCCGCTCGATATTGGGCGTTCCGGTTCATCGGCGGGACCTTGGCATGGTCTTTCAGAGCTATGCACTCTTCCCCCATATGACCGTCGCCGAGAATGTCGCCTTCGGCCTCCGCATGCGGAGGCTCCCGCGGCGGGAAGCCGAGACCCGCGTCGCCCGCGCGCTCGAGCTTGTGCGTATGAGCGGGCTGGAGGGGCGATATCCGCATCAGCTCTCGGGCGGCCAGCAGCAGCGCGTGGCGCTGGCCCGGGCCCTCGTCACGAACCCGGCCGTTCTTCTCCTGGATGAGCCGCTGGCGGCGCTGGATGCGAAGCTCCGGGAGGCGATGCAGGTCGAGCTGCGGCAGTTGCAGCGCCGCATCGGCATCACCACCATCTTCGTGACCCATGATCAGCACGAGGCGCTGGCGATGGCCGATCGCGTCGCGGTGATGCGCGGCGGCCGCGTCGAGCAATTCGGTACGCCGACATCCGTCTACGAGAATCCCGAGACGCCGTTCGTGGCGGAGTTCATCGGGCAGATGAACCGCCTGAGCGGCGAGTTGATCGCAAACGAGAGCGGGGTGGCGAAGGTGCGCCTGGCCGGTCGCGCAGAGCCCTTCGATGCCCGCTCGACATCGCAGATTCCGCCGGGCGGCGCCGTCATCGCCATGATGCGCCCTGAGAAGCTCGAGCTCGCACCCGCCCGCGTCAATGGTCATGCCTTACCCAACCAGATCGCCGCCAAGGTTACCGAGACACTCTTCAGCGGCGAGAAGATCACCTTCTATCTCGATACGGCGCTTGGCCCCCTGATTGCGACGATGCAGAACAGGAGCACCGAGGGCAAGGCGATCCCCCAGGTGGGCCAAGCGATCGAGATCGGCTGGCGCGCCGCCGATGCGCTGATTTTTGCAGCATCGCAAAGCGACCGCTGAGCCGGAGCACCGATTTTGAGAAGCGAATGGAGACGACGAGCATGACCCAAGCGGCCACCGAATTCGAGATCGGCGTCGACATCGGCGGTACCTTTACCGACGTCGTCTGCCGCGACAGGGCAGGCGCTGTGCGTCTCGTGAAGATTCCGACCACGCGCAAGAACCCGAGCGCGGGCGTGAAGGCCGCGGTGGAATATATGCGCCGCGAGTGGAACGTCGATGCCGGGCAGATCGCCCGCTTCGTGCATGGGACGACAGTTGCGACGAATGCCGTCTTGGAAGCGAAGGGAGCGAAGATCGGCCTTCTCGCTACGGAAGGCTTCAAGGACGTGATCGAGATCGGGCGTCAGATGCGGCACGCCATGTATGATCTCGCGCTCAAGCCCGAGACGCCGGCTTTCCTCGCCCCGGGCGCGCGGCGCAAAGAGGTGCGCGAGCGCATCACCGCCTCCGGTGAGGTCCTGGTGCCGCTCGACGAGGAGTCGGTCGTGCGCGCCACCGAGGAGCTGGTCGCCGAGGGCGTCGAGGCCATCGCGATAAGCTTCCTCTTCTCGTTCCTCAATCCCGCCCATGAGCGGCGGGCGCGAGAGATCATTCTTGCTCGTTATCCCGAGATGATGACCTCCCTGTCCTCCGAGGTCGATCCCGCCTTCCGCGAGTACGAGCGGACCTGCGTCACGGCCTTCGATGCCTATATCAAGCCGGTCGTCGGCCGATATCTCGAGAACATGGAGCGGGATCTCGCCAATGACGGCGTCTCGTCGCCGCTTCAAATCATGCAGTCCCGCGGCGGCATCAGCTCCTCGTCGATCGCCCGGCAGCGTCCGGTCCGGCTCTTCCTCTCCGGCCCCGCCGCGGGCGTGATCGGCGGACTGGCGGTCGGGCGGGCCGCCGGAATGGAGGATTTGATCACCGTCGATATCGGCGGCACGAGTTGCGATATCGCCTTGATCAGCCGGGGCCGTCCGCTGATACGCGCGGAAGGCGATATCAGCGGCTATGCCGTGCGCGTGCCCATGGTCGACGTGAACGCGATCGGGTCCGGCGGCGGCTCGATCGCCTGGATCGATGGCGCCGGCTCCCTCCGCGTGGGGCCGGAATCGGCGGGCTCGGAGCCAGGCCCGGCCTGCTACGGCCGGGGCGGCGAGCGGGCGACGGTGACGGATGCCTCGGTCGTCCTCGGCTATATCAATCCCGACTATTTTGCCGCCGGCTCGCTCAAGCTCGTGCCGGAGCTGGCCCGCAAGGTGATCGAGGAGAAGATCGCCGGGCCATTGGGCATGAGCTTGGAGGAGGCGGCCCTCGGCATCCACCGGGTCGTCAATGCGCAGATGGCCGAGGCCATCCGGCTGGTCTCGATCGGCCGCGGCATCGACCCGCGCGGCTATGCCCTGCTGCCGCTCGGCGGCGGCGGCCCTCTCCATGCGACGGCCCTGGCGCGTGATCTCGGCATCCGATGCATCGTCGTGCCGCCCCATCCCGGCGTGCTGTCGGCCGCCGGCCTTCTTTTCGCCCCCATCGAGCACGAGGCCTCGGCGGCCTTTCCCCGGCCGCTCCAAGGGCTCGCCTGGCCCGAGGTGAAGCGGGCGCTCGAGGCGCTCGACAAGTCCTGCGCCGAGCTGATGCGCCGCGAGGGCGTCCCGGCATCGCGCACGGAAATCGTCTATTTCGCCGATGTTTGCTATGTCGGCCAGTCCTATCATCTCGAGATTCCGCTGCAAGCCGGCGCACCGGATCCCCTCGCCGCGCTCTACGGCGACTTCCTCGCCGCCCATGACCGCGTTTATGGCCACAGCACCGAGAGCCCGGCGCGGATCGTGAACCTGCGCACCATCCATCGCAGCTCAGTCGGGCAGCCGCAGGCGATCGGCGCGCTCCGTCCCAACCCCGGCGAAGCGAGAAAGGGAAGGCGAGATATTCTCACGGCCGAGAGCGGCCGGTTCATTGCGGCCGACATCTTCGATCGCGCGGCACTTCCCATCGGCGCCGGGATCCCGGGCCCGGCGGTCGTCGAGCAAGCCGATACCACGACGCTGATCGAACCCGGTTGGCGCGGCACCGTTGCGGAAGACGGCAGCCTCGTCATCACCCGAGATTGATGGAGCTATTCATGTCCCCTCACGACAAGACGCAAGCTCTCGATCCCATCACGGTCGAGGTCGTGCGCCACAAGCTCGACGGCATCGCCAACGAGATGCAGTCGACGCTCTTGCGCAGCTCCTTCTCGCCGATCGTCAAGGAGGGGCTCGACGCCTCAGCCAGCCTGTTCACCCGCGATGGTACGACTCTCGCGCAATCCTGCTCGATCCCGATCCATCTTGCCACGCTGATCCCGGCGGTGGCCAGGGTGCTCGAGACCTACCCTGCCGATAAAATGCGCGACGGCGATATCTACATTCTCAACGATCCCTATACCGGCGGCACCCATCTTCCCGACATCGCCGTCATCATGCCGATCTTCCATCGCGGCCAAGTCATCGCCCTGAGCGGGGCGATGACCCATCACCAGGACGTGGGCGGCATGGCGGCGGGGTCGGTGCCCACAAACGCCACCGAGATCTATCAGGAGGGTTTGCGGATTCCGCCCCTCAAGCTGCGCGACGGCGGCGTCTTCAACGACACGCTGATCAAGCTGATCCGGCAGAACGTCCGTATCCCCGACACGGTGATGGGCGATCTCAACGCCCAGGTCGCGGCCTGCACCGTGGCGGCGCGCCGGCTCGCCGAGCTCGCCGACGCCTATGGCCACAACCAAATGACCGCGATCTGCGACGAGCTCCTGCTGCGCTCGGAGGTGATGACGCGCAAGGCGCTGGGCGCGATACCGGAAGGTACATACCGCTTCGTCGACTATCTCGACAATGACGGCATCGAGCTGGACAAGCCGATCCGCATCGAGGTTGCGGTCACGGTGAAGGACGGCGCTATCGAGTTCGATTTCGAGGGCACGAGCCCGCAAGTCAAAGGCCCGCTCAACTGCGTGCCGTCCGGCTCGCTCGCCGCGGCATGCTTCGCGGTGCGGGCGCTCACCGACCCGACGATCCCGACGAATGGCGGCTGCTTCCGCCCGGTCAAACTGCGCCTACCGAAAGGCACAATTGTCAATCCGGAGGAGCCCGCCCCGGTCAACGCCCGCACCTCCACCATCAAGCGCATCACCGGCTGCATGATCGGCGCGCTCGCGCAGGTGCTGCCGGAGCGCGTGCCGGCGGCTTCCGCCGGCGAGCTTCTCGTCATCGCGTTCGGCGGGCGAAGCCCGGGCGGCGGCCGCTACGTTGTTGGCGAGCTGATCGCGGGCGGCAGCGGCGCGAGCGCCGGGCTCGACGGCGTCGACGTCATCGAGACTGACGCCACGAACTGCATGAACCTGCCGGCCGAGGCCATGGAGATGGAGGCGCCCATCCGCCTCCATCGGGTCGCCCTGCGCCCGGATTCCGGCGGCGCCGGTCAATTCCGCGGCGGGCTCGGCGTCGTGCGCGAATACGAGATCCTCGACGGCGAGGTGTCGTTCTCCCATCGCGGCGAGCGCCATTTCTCGAGCGCGCCCGGGCTTGCGGGCGGCGTGGCGGGCGCCAAGGCGCATTCGGTGATCCGGCGCGCGGATGGCCGTGAGGAGGTCATCCCCTCCAAGATCGTCACGACGCTCGCCAAGGGGGACCGGCTGGTGATCGAGACCGCGGGTGGCGGCGGCTATGGCGATCCGCGCAAGCGGAGCCGCGAGCGCGTTCTCGAGGACGTGCGCAACGGCAAGGTGAGCGGCAAGGCGGCCCAGGCCGTCTACGGCCAAGCGTAAGGGCGATGGCGACTGCGACAGGCCCGGCCGCCCTGCCGGCCTCGGTCTGGGCGGCGACCGCTCATGCCGCGCCGTTGCTCCCCAGGCTGGAGCGCGAGGTTCGGACCGAGGTCGCCATCATCGGCGCCGGGTTTACCGGGCTGGCGACTGCTCATCACTTGCGCAAGGCCGGGATCGCAAGCGTGGTCTTGGAAGGAAGCGAGGCGGGCTGGGGCGCGAGCGGCCGGAACGGCGGAATGGCGGTCCCACGCTACAAGAAGGGCTTCGCGGCGCTGGCCGCCCGATACGGCACCCCGACGACGCTTCGGCTCCACGCGATGATCCACGAGGCGATCGACACGCTCGAGGCGACCGTCTCGGAATACCGCATTGATTGCGGCTTTTCGCGCGTTGGCCACATCACCGCCGCCCATAGCCGCGGCGCGCTGTCGGCGCTTGAAGCCGATCTCCGCTGGCTCGAGCGGGAGGCGAAAGACGATGTTCCCCAGCTCCTCGACAGAATGGCGGCCCAGGAGGCGATGGGCACGGACGCTTATGTCGGCGGCTATCTCGACCCGCGCGGTGCCGGCATCCATCCCTTGAACTATGCGCGCGACCTCGCCGCGGGATTGAGCCGGGCCGGCGTGCCGATCTATGCGGGCTCGCCGGTGACGAAGCTGACGGGCGGCGGGACATTCGCCGTGGCGACACCGCGCGGCCGCGTCCTGGCTCGGCATGTCGTATTCGCGACCAACGCCTATTCCGATCTGGCGCCTCCCGTCAAGGCGCTCCATCGGCGTGTGGTTCCCGTGAACACATCGGTCATCGCGACGCCTCCTTTGTCGGCGAGCGTGGCCTCCCATGTCCTCCCCTCGCGACGACTCGTGTCGGACACCAAGCAGCTGATGAATTATTTCCGCATGCTGCCCGACAATCGCCTGCTCTTCGGCGGCCGCGGCACCATCACCGGCGCCCAATCCGAAGCGATCTTCCGTGGCCTTCAAGCGCAGCTCGGCGCAACATTTCCCATCCTCGGCAAACCGGAGGTCGCGCAGACCTGGTCGGGGAAGGTTGCCGTCACCCTGGACGACTTCCCGCATCTCGGGCGCCTCGATGGAAATCTCTGGTATGCCCTGGGTTATGGCGGCCGCGGCGTTGCGCTTACGACTCTGCTTGGCAAGCTGCTTGCGCAGCTCATCGTGGGCCGCGCGATTGATGCCGGCCCGATGACCGCCAATCGCTTCCGGCCGATCCCATTCCACCAATTCCGCATCCCCGTCATGCAGCTGGTGGCCGCCTGGTACAAGCTGCGCGACGGCTGGGCGCGGTGAGACGGTGCCGTTGAAGCCGTCAATCGCCTTGCCGCGCGACCCCTGGCGGGCGGTCCTGACCGCCGCCTATCTCGGCACCGTCATTCTGTCTTGGGGCTCCAATTACGTCCTCATGAAGCTGGCGCTGCCGAGCATCGCTCCGCTCGCCTTCGCCGCTATCAGGGTCGCGGGCGCGGGTGTCGTCGTCGCCGGGCTGCTGGCGCTCGCGCGAAGGGATTTTCTACCGGTACCGGCGGAGCGTCTTCCCCTCGCCGCGATTGCGCTCCTACAGGTCGCCGGCATTCTCGGCCTTTCGATCCTGGGCCTGCGCTATGTCAGCGCCGGGCGCGCCGCGGTGCTGGTGTATACGATGCAGCTCTGGGCCATGCCGCTGGGGCATTGGCTCGTGGGCGACCGCGTCGCCCCGCGGCAGGTGATCGGCGGGATCATCGGCTTTGCCGGCCTGGCGCTTTACTTCAACCCAGCGCTGATCGATTGGCACGATCGTCGCGCCCTGCTCGGCAACGGGCTTCTCATTTTGGCCGCCATGAGCTGGGCCCTCGGCGCTTGCCTCTATCGTCGGCGGACATGGCGCAGCGGGCTCTGGAGCCAGACCTTCTGGCAGATGGCAACGGGGGCGATACCCCTGGCGCTCGCGGCAGCGGCAAGCTGGGAGCGTCCGATCGCCTGGAGCGCCGGACTCCTCGCCATCTTCGTATTCAACTGGCTGATCGCCACGGCCCTGGCCTATTGGTGCTGGACGCAGGTATTGACCATGATGAGCGCCGCCACGGCCGGCCAGGTGCTGATGCTGACGCCGATGGTCGGTTACGTCCTGAGCAGCGTTGTCTTCGGCGACCCGCTCACTCCCGGCGTCCTGATCTGCCTCGGGCTGATTCTCGCCGGCTTGACGCTGACCGTCGGCGCAAAGCAGGAGCGGAAACGGCATCCGGCCGAGCCTTGAATATGGCCGTATGCATTGACGAAGCGGCGTGAAGCCGCGAAGCTGGCTGCGCTGGAGCTTGCGGCCTGGGAGGCGTGATGGCGGAAATTGCCGTGGATATCCGGAACGTGTCCAAGTCCTATGGGCAAGTCCCGGCGCTCCAGGGCGTCTCGCTCACAGTGCATGCGGGCGAGGTGATGACGCTCCTCGGCCCGAGCGGATGCGGCAAGACGACACTCCTCTACTTGATTGCGGGTTTCATTCCCCTCGATGGCGTACGCCGCTCGCGGCGGCCACGGCCCGGACCCAGCGGCGCCGGCTAATCCTTGCACGAGTCGAGGACGCGATCGAGAACCCAGTTGCCGATCTCGTGGACCAGGGGCTCCCGGTGAGAGAACCGGCCCGGCAGGCAGAATGGCGAGGTGAGGCCGCGCTGCTGGCGCTCCGAGGCCACGATGTCCTCCTCGATCGTGATGTCCCAGCGCTTGTAGTAATTCTTCACGACATCCTCGAAATCCGGCTGCGCCAGGCGGCGGCGCGGAAAGAGCGCGCCGTGGATCAGCCGCGTGTGATCGGGACCGAGGGGCTGCAACTCGAGGTACCAGGCGCAGTCGATCGTGCAGGCGAGATAGGTGCTGGGATAGATGAGGGGTGCTGTGGTGCCGTTCGCCTCGCGCCGGCCGGCCAGGCTCTCGATCTTGGCGAACCCCTGGTCGCCCTTGAGCAGCGCCATGCTGCCGTCATGCTGGGCAAAGGTGATGACGTATTCGCCGTCGGGCTCCTCGACCCAATACCCGGCCATCCGCACCGAGGCGTATTTGTTGATGGTCGAGCGATGAACCGTCGCGATGTGATAGGACTCCTTGGCGTTCTCGACGAAGAGCTTCCAGTTGCAGCCCATTTCGTATTCCCGGCGGCGGACGCATGCCATCTCCTCGAGCCGGTAGGGCTCCATCCGCTGCGGGAGGTCGCCGAGGAACGACATGAGGTCGTCGGCCTCCCGATCGAAGTTGATGAAGAGAAAGCCGCCCCATGTCTCGAGCCGGATCGGCAAGAGGCCGAACGCTGCGGGGTCAAAATCATGCGTCTTCTGCATCTCCGGTGCGCCGATGAGGCTTCCGTCGAGCGCATAGCTCCAGCTGTGATAGGGGCAGACAATCGCCTTGCATCGCCCCCGCCCCGAGAGCAGCTCGGACCCGCGATGGCGGCAGCTGTTGAGAAAGGCTCGCGGCTGGCCGTCCTTGCCACGGATGATGATCACGGGCACGCCGGCGAAACTGAGCGTGAAATAGTCGCCAGCATTCGGGATCTGATCGGCCGCGCCGGCGAAATTCCACACCTTCATGAAGATCCGCTCGACTTCCCTGCGGTAGAACGCCTCGGAGGTATAGCACCAGGGCGGCAGGGTCTCGGCATCGAGCAAGGGTCGGCGCACGGCCGCGTAGTGCCTGGGGTCGAACATCTCGGCTTCGGTGATCATGGCAGCCCTCGCTATCGCGTTGAGGGATGGGACATTATTAAACACCCATTCGGCCTGCAGGCCTAATAGCCGCGGCGCGGGTCGACCCGGTTCTTGAGCGGCTTCCCCGCGATCAGCCGCTCCAGATTCCGGAACACCAGGTCGAGCGTAAGAGGCATGTACCGCTCCACGTCGTCGGACGAGCAGTGCGGCGTCACAACCAAGTTTGGCGTATGCCACAGGCGCGAATCGCGGGGCAGCGGCTCGGGCTCGAAGACGTCGAGGACGGCGCCGCTGAGAGCGCCCGAGGCGAGAGCGTCGCAAAGAGCATCGTAATCGACGATGCCGGCGCGTCCGATATTGATGAGGGCGCTCCCCCGCTTCACCTGCGCCAGCATCGGGCGGCCGAGCAGCCCGCGCGTCTCGGGCGTCAGCGGCGCCGCCACCAGGACAAAGTCGGCCCGCTCGAGCGCCTTGGGAAGCTGCCGAAAATCGAAGACCTCGTCCGCGCTCCTGTGCGGCTTTGCGTGGCGGCGAACCCCAAGGACCTTCATCCCGAGGCGCTTGGCTTGCCGCGCTGCGGCACCTCCCATGTCGCCAAGCCCGATCACCGCCACCGTTTTGCCCGCGATCGAAGACGTGAACACCTGATCCCAGCGCGCCCTTTGCTGGTTGCCGATCATCCGCGGCAGGCGCGCATTGAGGAGAAGCAGCGCCATGGTGGCATATTCGCCGATCTTCTGCGCGTGAACGCCGCTGTTGTTCGTCAGCGTGACTGTCCGCGGCAGCCAATCGAGCGGCAACAACGGCTCAATCCCCGCACCGATGATGTGGATCCAGCGCAACGCCGGGGCCTTCGACTCGAGATCGGCAATTGGAAATCTCGCATCCCTGATGACGTCGTTGGATGTGACCAGGGCGGTGGCCGTGGCAAGCGGCGTCGTGTCATCGAGGTCGGCGCCGAGCGTCAGGTGGATATCCGCGGATGGGCGATGCCGTCCCGCCGCTTCCGCGATGAGCTCGTGCGTCATTTTGAAGACCGGTGGCTTGGCCGCTCGCGTCTCGAAATGCACATGCATAGCCGATAATTCCTACCACCCGTGAATGTGAGCTCCGCTTCCAAGGCAGCATCTGCGCAAACGCGGCGATCAACAGATCTCGCTGCGCTTCATTCCGCATTCGCAGGCGGACCCGGGTTCCCGACACGCGGCATCGTTATGATCTCGCCGAGCCGCGCGTAATAGGGACCACCGAGCCGCGCGAGGGGGCGAAAACGCCGCGTGTCTATTCGCCCACCGACCAGAAGGTCGTCAGAGATGTGGAACACGACGACCTCGCCGATGATGAGCTCGCTCCTTTGCACGCCCAGTTCCATGATCTGTTGCAGGCGGCATTCCAGCGCGATGGGAGACGCGGCGATGCGCGGAGGCCGCACGACATGGCTCGGCGCGAGCTCAATTGCGAGCAGGTCGGGCTCGCTGATATCCTCGGGATAATCGGCGGAGCTTTGATGCATCGGCCCGATCAAGTCCTCCGTCACCACATTGACGACGAACTCGCGGGATGCGCGGATATTGCGGGCCGTATCCTTGAAGCCGTCGCGGCGGCGCCCGCAATTGATGGCGACCATCGGCGGCTGATTGCAGACGAATGTATAGCAGCTGAACGGCGCCGCATTGATGCGCTCGCCCGATCCCATCGACGTAACCCAGGCGATGGGGCGCGGCACGACGGTGCCGACCAGGAGCGCATAAGCCTGGGATGCGGTCAGGTCGGCCGCTTCGATTCTGGGCATCCTCAGCTCCGCGCGGTTACGGTGCAGGGCGTCGATACAACCATGGCTAGACCATTGGCCAGATCGACGCGGCAATATCCGACAATCCGGCGCGGCGCGCCAGAGAGCGCGCGCGGTCCTTGGCCTCCGCGTAGAGATCGCTCTCATTGAGGGTCAGCACCTTCTTGTCGCGCATCAGGCATTTTCCGTCCACGAAGACGGTATCGACACATCCGCCGTGGGCGGAATAAACGATATTGGCGATGGGATTGTGGATCGGCTGCCATTCGGGGCGCATGATATCAAGCATTGCGATATCGGCCTTCTTTCCGACCTCGATCGAGCCAAGATCGTCGTCCCAGAGCATCGATCGCGCGCCGTTGATGGTGATCATCTCGACCGCAGTCTCCGGCCGGATCACCTTCGGATCGAGGCGCGCCTCGTGATATCCGCCCACCAGGAGGAATGTCTGGCGGATCGCGTCCAGGAAATTTCCGGACATCGCCGAATCGGAGCCCAGGGAGAGCGTGATCCCGAGCGCGTGCATCTCCGGCGCCTTGCCGTGGGAGATGTTCCCCATCGCCTGATGAAAGGTGGCGCCCGGCGCGAGCGAGATCTTCACATCGTGCTTTTGCAGCAGCATCAGCTCCTTGGTGTCGACCCACCCCATATGCATGAGCAGCAGGTTCGGGCCGAGGAGCCCGAGCTTCTCGAGCCGCGCGACGTCCCCCATGCCGTATTTCAAATGAGAGGCGACGGTCTCGTCCCGGTTCTCGCAGGCATGTCCAAGGATCCCGACGCCGCGCTTGCGGGCGAGGGCCGACAATTTCCGCAGGAGCTGATCGGAGCAGGCGACCGGAACGCGCATCGAGAACCAGGCCTTCAAGCGACCGTCGAAGGCATCATTGTACTCTGCCACCATCTCGTCGGCGCGCGCGAGGGCATCCTCGGTCGGCTCGAAGAAATTGGGCGGCAGATTGCCCATGGAGGTCTGGCCCATGTCGAAGACCGTGCGGGCGATCATGCCCCGCATGCCGCTCTCCTTCGTCGCCCGGGCGGTCTCCGCCGCGAAGTAGTTTCCGGGATCGGCGAAGCAGGTGATCCCGGCGCGAATGAGCTCGAGCTGCGTGAGCCGGGCGGCGCAGAGGGCGTCGCCGGCATCCATATGCGCCTCGACGACCCAGAGGCGCCGGAACAACCGCTCGGGCCCGGAATACGCCTCGTCGCCGAGGCCGCGACCGAGCTGCTGCGCATTATGGATATGGGTATCGAAGAGGCCGGGAAGCACCAGCTTCCCGCGAGCATCGATGGTCTCTTCCGGGGAGAAATCCGCGGGGATGTCTGCGCTTTTGCCGATCGCCGCGATCCGACCGTCCGCGACGGCGATGGCGCCGTCGCGGATGATCCGGCGATTCTTGTCGACGGTGACCACGAAATCGGCGTCCTTGATAAGGAATTTGCGCATCACGGCTCCTGGGAGCTTATCGGCGGGGCACGGTCTCCCTATCGGCCGGGCCTTGCCGGCGCTCGGGGGATAATTCGATCGGCGCGGCATAACCCAGCGCTCTGGAAATTGCGTCAGCGGCGGCAACGACCGCCGGCGCGAGCGTCTTGATGCGTCTCGGCTTGAGGCGCTCGGCCGGGCCGGAAACCCCGGTCGCCGCAATCACCGCGCCGGAAATGTCGCGGATGGGCGCGGCGACGCCGCACACCGCACCGCGCCATTCGCCTTGATTGACGGCGAAGCCTGCAGCGCGCACGCGCTCAAGCTCCGCCCTCAAGGCCTTCTCATTCCGAACGGTTCGGCTCGTAAACGGGTGGATCGATCGGGCGGCCGCTCGGATCACGGCGTCGGGCGCGAAGGCGAGCATGGCCTTCCCCGTCGCGACGCAATAGGCGGGGGCCCGCCCCCCAAGCCGCGAGTAAGTGCGCACGGGCTGCGGACTGTCGATCTTCTCGACATAAACGACATCACAGCCGTCGAGCAGCGAAAGATGCACGGTCTCGCGGGTGTGGTCGGCGAGCCTCTGGAGATGCGGCAGCGCGGCCCGCCGAAGGTCGAGCTGTGACACGACCGAGGATCCGAGCTCCCACAACTTGAGCGACAGGCCGTAATGGCCCGTGCCCGCATCCCGCCGCAGATAGCCTTTGTGCTCGAGCGTCTTGAGCAGGCGATGAACGTTGCTCTTGGTGAGGTTCATCTCGACCGCAAGCTCCGTCACGCCGCGCGGCCTGTCGCTGCGCGCTAACGCCTCGACGAGCTCGAGTCCCTTGACGAAGGTTTTTTCCAAAAAATGTGTTCCATATTGTGGAACGATATTATGAATATTGACACAACCTAAGTCCCTCCGGCTAAGCTGTCAACAGCGCCAGTCTGGGAGAACGTGATGGACTCGAAGCTTCCGCCGATCGGGCGGAAGGGAATGCCACATAATTTCGAGAACGGGTCGGATACGCGGCGCGCCGTGTCGATGCTGCCGAGCCGGATGCGGGAGCCCATGAGAAAGGGGCGTCCGCCGAATGGCGTGCCGCCTCATGCGCGAGCCATCCGCGGGCGAGCCGTCGGGCAATGAGCTACAACTGGTATTTTCAGGTCGTCTGGGACTATCGGCAGGTTTTTATCCGCGGCGCCGCCGTCACCGGCGAGCTCACGATCGGTGCGCTCGCCATCGGGCTCGTGCTCGGCCTCATCCTCGGCCTGCTCCGATCGTCCCGCATGCGGGCGCTGCGGTGGCCGGCGGCGCTTTATATCGAGCTCTTTCGCAGCACGCCGATTCTGGTGCAACTGGTCTGGATCTACTACGCCCTGCCGATCCTCTCGGGGGTCCAGATGGGGAACCTGACATCCGCCGCGGTCGGCATCGGCCTCTACGCCGCCGCCTATATCGCGGAAATCTTCCGTGCCGGCATCCAATCGATCGATCGGGGGCAAATGGATGCCGCCAAGTCCATCGGCATGCGCTACGGCCAGGCGATGCGCAGGATCATCCTGCCCCAAGCCGTGCGGCGAATGATCCCGCCCCTGATCAACGAGTTCGCGACTCTGGTGAAACTGACGACGCTCGGATCGGTGATCGCAGTGAACGAGCTTCTTCACGAAGCGGAGAACCTGATCAACAATACCTATCGGCCGCTCGAGGTCTATACGGTGCTCGCGCTCACATTCGCTGTGCTCATCTTCCCGTTCATCTACATGTCGCAGCGCCTGGAGCGCCGGTGGGGAGGACGCTCATGAGATGCGGCGGGCCTTGCCGATGATTCGGGTGTGCAACCTCCACAAGCATTTCGGCGGGCTGCATGTCCTTCGCAATGTCAGCTTCGAGGTCGCGCGCGGCGAGGTCCTGGTGATCATCGGGCCGAGCGGCTCCGGAAAGAGCACCCTGCTCCGCTGCATGAACTTTCTCGAGGAGTACGACAGCGGCGAGATCTGGTTCGGCGACAAGCTCGTCGGGTATCGCCGAGCCAATGGCGGGCGGATGATTCGCGACGGCGAAGCGAGCGTGAGCCGGGTCCGCACGCGAATGGGCATGGTGTTTCAGAACTTCAACCTATTCCCGCACAAGACTGTGCTCGAGAACGTGATCGAAGGCCCCATCATCGTGAAGCGCGAGACGCGCGAGGCGGCTGTCGCGAGAGCCGAGGCGCTGCTCGCGAAAGTCGGGCTTTCGGACAAGCGCGACGTCTATCCGGGCGTGCTTTCCGGCGGCCAGCAGCAGCGCGCGGCGATCGCCCGCGCGCTTGCGATGCAGCCTGAGGCGATGTTGTTCGATGAGCCGACGTCGGCGCTCGATCCAGAGCTCGTCGGCGAAGTTCTCGCGGTGATGCGCAGCCTCGCCGCCGACGGAATGACCATGGTCATCGTCACCCATGAGATGGCGTTCGCGCGCGACGTCGCCGATCGTATCCTGGTGATGGACGGGGGCGCGATCATGGAGCTGGGCACGCCGGATCAGATTTTCAATTCGCCCGCGCGGGAGCGGACGGCCGAGTTTCTGCGCCGAGTCCAGCACTGAGGCGAATTTTCGCGCAAGCCGCGCCGTATCGGCCGGCGATAAAAAGGGAGGCTCTCGTCATGTTAGCTGCTTCACTCAAGCGAATGATCGTTGCGGTCGTGGCGCTCACGATATCGGCGCCGCTCGTCATCCACGACGCCAAGGCCCAGGGGGCGATGGACCGGATCTTGAGGGACAAAGAGCTGAAGATCGGCTTCATTCCCGCACCGCCCGGAACCATCGAGGATCCCAAGACCGGCAATATCACGGGCTATTATGTGGACGGCATGCGCTTCGTCGCGCAGATGATCGGTGTCAAGCCCGTCTTCATCGAGACGACATGGGCCAATTTCGCGGCAGGCCTCAATTCAGGGCAATTCGACGTCTCGATCGCGGGGACCTTCGCGACGATTCAGCGCGCGGGCGCCGTCGAGTTCACCATCCCGATCAACTATCTCGGCTACAGTGCCGTCGCGAAGAAGGGGGATACGCGCTTCAAGACGCCCGCCGATCTCAACCGGCCGGACATCAAGATCGCCCTGGTCCAAGGAGGCGCGAGTAACGAATATGCCAAGATGAATTGGCCGAAGGCGCAGTTCGTCTTCCTCGCCACGGGAAACCTGACGGCGCCTTTCGTCGAGGTCTCCGCCGGCCGCGCCGATGTCGGGGTCGAGGACGCTTGGCAAGCGCGGCGCTACACCGCAGACCACCCCGAGGTCGTCGATCTGTTCGGCGACCATCCCTACAACGTGCTGCCAATCGCCTGGTCGGTGAAGCGCGGCAACGAGGACCTGCTCAACTTCCTCAATACGGCGATCAACTATCTCCTGGAGACCGGCACCTGGGAGAAGATGAGCGAAAAATATGGTCCGACCGGCCGGTTCTGGAACAAGCCGAACCTCGTTCTCTTCGGTGTGACCGAGGCCGCGGCGGCCAAGAAGCAATGACGCATCGCGACGCAAGGGGGCGAGCGGGCGACCGCTCGCCTCGCGACCGGCGAGCCCACGGCCTGGTCCAGTAGCGCGCGCTGGGCCAATATCGCGACGGGGACGGATCCTTGCGCCGGAGGCCCGGAGCTTCCCTTTGCAACATCGGAGCAAGAGCCATGGCGCTTCATTTTGATCGCAGCGAGTTCGCCGAACGCCAGCGGAAGGCCCGTCAGAAGATCCAGGCGGCGAGCTTGGATGGCTTGCTCGTCTTCCGGCAGGAGAGCATGTACTACCTCACCGGCTATGACACGAGCGGGTACAGCATGTTTCAGGGGATGTACCTGGGCGGCGACGGCGCATTGGCGTTGCTGACCCGCTCGGCCGATCGGCTCCAGGCGCGTATCACATCGGTTATAGAGGACATCCGGATCTGGACCGATCGCGAGGGAGCGACCCCCGGCGAGGATCTACGGCAAATGCTCGAGAGCTATGGTTGCCGGGGCAAGCGTATCGGGGTCGAGTATCACGCCTATGGGCTTACGGCTCAGCGCGGCAAGATGGTGGACGCTGCGCTTGCCGGATTTTGCGAGCTCGTGGATGCGTCCGACATCGTGCGGGTGCTACGGCTGGTCAAGAGCCCGGCGGAGATCGCGTATTTCCGCCGCGCCGGGGCGCTGGTCGACGAGGCGCTGGCGGTTTCGCAGGCGCAATCCCAGCCTGGGGCACAGATCGGCGCGATCTACGGGGACATGATCCGCGCGGTGATGCGGGGCGACGGCGATCCCTCGGCCAGCCGATGGCCGATGGGCGCCGGCGAGGAGGCGCTGCTGGTGCGCTATCATACCGGCCATGGCGCGATCGGTTCGCAAGACCAGGTGCAATTCGAAATCGCCGCCGCCTATCGGCATTACCATGCTGCGCTGATGTATGTGATCCTCACCGGCCGGGTCGACCCGCGGCATCAGCGCATGTTCGACGCTTGCGCCGAAGCCCTCGGCGCTTGCGAGGCCGTGCTGCGGCCGGGACATACTGTCGGCGACGTATTCGAGGCCCATGCCGCCACCTTGACCCGGGCGGGCTATGGCGACTGCTATTTGAACGCCTGCGGCTACACCATGGGTGCGACCTATCCGCCGACCTGGATGGACTATCCCATGATCCAGAGGGGCGATCCGCTGCCGCTGGAACCGAACATGGTGTTCTTCATGCATATGATCCTGCTTGATCAGCGGACCGGCCTCGGCATGTCGCTGGGCGAAACGGCGCTCATCACCGACGGCCCCTGCGAACGCCTTAGCCACGCGCCATCCCGGCTGATCGTGAATTGAGCGACCTCGACGAAGCTCCACGCCGCGGCTTATCGCCGGACGCCCCCGGCACGCGCGTTCGATCTCGATCGAGCGCGTCGGTAGGATTATCGAGACGATCGGGTGGCGCTCCTGTCGGTAGCCGCACCGATCCTCGGTCACCCCTCACTGTCGAGACCTCTTTGCGCGATGAGCGCTCGGGCGCGCGCAGAATTCATAAACGAACCGGTCGGCTCGCGAGATGGTCCGCCCCAGGAGCAGCGGCACGCCGCCCTTCCCGATCGGGGCGTATCGGATGGCAAGCACCGGGAACCCGGTCATGACATTGAGGAGTGCCGCTTGCTCGTCGGTGGCCGTCGACCCTTCGAACTGGTAGTCGATGTGATCGAACGCGATGTTATGAGCCTGGATCAACGACATCACAAAATGGCCATGGAGCTTGGGCTTCAGCACATCACCGAGCTTCTGGGGCAGCCAAATGGTATCGAGCGCCACCGGCTCATCGTCGGCGAGGAGGATCCGCTCGAGCCGATAACCGATGCCGAGCGACAGCTTCCCGGGCTGGAACGCGCCGTCATCGCCGGCATGGGCCAGCGTCAAGTGGAGCTCCTGGATACCGGGCCTGAGGCCGGCGTTGCGCATATCATCCTCGATGGGCGCAATGCAGTCCGCCCTCAGCAATCGCGTGATTCTTCGCTTGCTTGCGACAAAGACGCCGAGGCCTTGCCGGCCAACGAGATGGCCCTCGAGCGAGAGGTCGCGGATGGCGCGCCGGATGGTGATCGTGCTGACGCCGAACTCCTTGGCGAGCGCCCCGGCACTCGGCAGCCGCGCACCGGGCCCGTATGTCCCCGCATCGACGAGATGTCTCAGCTTGCGCGACACCGAGCGATAGAGAAAGCGGTCGCTCTCCGGCAGTCGGGACGATCCAGTTGTCGGGCGCTTAGCCATCATGAAACCCTGTTTCTTATCAAAGGAACAGCGGAACGGCCCCGGTCATAGCCGCTTTATTCCTTGCCCCGCAACTCTTCCGCGCGATGGCATGCCGCCGTCTGCGATGGGCCGACGGCCCGCAGCTCTGGGGCCGCGCTCCGGCACCGGTCGAGCACGTGGCCGCAACGCGGCGCGAAGCCGCACCCTGCGGATGCAAGCGGCCCGGCCTGCGAGGCGAACAACTCCGACGGAAGCTCGGCCGGAATATGCGTCGGATCCGGCACGGGCACGGCTGCTATGAGCTGTTTCGTATAAGGATGAAGGGGAGCCTCCATCACCCGGGCGGCGGAGCCATATTCGACAATGCGGCCCCGATAGAGAATCGCAACCTCGTCACAGGTTTGGCCGATGAGCGAAAGGTCATGGGTGATGAAGACGAGGGACATCCTCAAGCGATCGATCAGCGAGCGCAACAACCTCAAGATTCCCGCGCGCACCGACACGTCGAGCATCGATACGGGCTCGTCGGCAACCAGGACGGAGGGCCCGAGCACGATGGCGCGCGCGATCGCCACCCGCTGTCGCTGCCCGCCGCTGAGCTCGTGAGGATACTTGTCGAGGAAAGCGCCGCCGGGGCGCAGCTCAGCCTGGTCGAGCGCGGCCACGGTGCGCTCCATGCGCAAACCCGAGGGGCATCCCTGCACGATGAGCGGCTCCTCGACGGTGCGCCGTACCGTGAAGCGTGGATTGAGGGAGGCATAAGGATCCTGGAACACCATCTGGACGTGGCGATGAAATGCGCGTCGGCCGGATTTCTGCAGGCTGGCGAGATCGATCCCGTCGAACAGCACCTTGCCGCTCGTCGGTTTCTCAAGTCCGACGAGGATATTGGCGAGGGTGGACTTGCCGCTCCCGCTCTCCCCTGCCACCCCGAGGACGCGGCCCCGCTCGAGCGTGAAGGAGACGCCGTCGAGCGCCCAGGTCTCGTCGCCGGCCCGCGCTCGGAGCAGGAGCTCGCCGAGCCCGCGATGGCCGCGGTAGCATTTCCGCACCTCGTGGAGCTCGACGATGGGGCGATCACCCGTCATGGCGATCAGCGCTGCTGCCAAATCGAAGGGTCCGCCGCGCGTTCGCGGAAGGTGTCGGCCTCCTCGGCGAAATGGCAGGCCACTTGTCGTCTGGCGAGCTCACGCAGCACGGGCGCCTCGGTATGGCAGCGCCGACGCACGAACGGGCAGCGCGGCGCAAAGGCGCAGCCTGAAAGGGGGATGTCGAGAGGCGGAGGCGCGCCCGGTATGCTGATGAGGACGCGATGCGGATCACGAATATCCGGGAACGCCTGCTTGAGACCGATCGTATAGGGATGACACGGCCTGCCCAGGATGTCGGCGGCGGCGCCCTTCTCGACGATCCGGCCGGCATACATCACGGCGACGCTGCTGCAGAGCTCGGCCACCACGGCGATGTCGTGGCTGACGAAGATGACCGCCATCCGATGCTCGGTGCGCACCCGCCGCAGAAGGTCGAGGACTTGGCGCTGCACGATGACATCGAGGCCGGTCGTCGGCTCGTCAGCGACAAAGAGCGCGGGCTCGAACAGGAGGGAGAGGGCGATGATGACGCGCTGGCGCATGCCGCCGCTCAGCTCGTGGGGGTAGCTCCCGAGCCAGCGCGGGTCGAGGCCAACGCTCCGGAACAGCGCCTCGGCCGTTGCGTGCAGCCTGTGGCCGTCGCCGCGGCGGTGAGCGCGCCAGGTCTGCGCGAATTGGTCGATCACGCGGGCGACCGGATTCAGCGAATCCATGGCGCTCTGCGTCACATAGGCCACGGCCGTCCAGCGCAGCCGGCGGCGCGCCGCCTCGTCGAGACCGAGCATGTTCTGGCCCTGGAGCAGCACCGCGCCGTCGGCCACCACGGCGTTCTTCGGCAGGAGCGCCAAGATCCCCTTCACGAGAGTGCTTTTCCCGCATCCTGATTCGCCGACGATGCCAAGCGCCTCCCCATCTGCAAGGGAGAACGAGGCGTGGTCCACGGCGCGCAGCGTCGTTCCCCTCTGGCGATAGTCAATGGTGAGGTTCTTGACCGCGAGCGTCACCATCTCAAGGCTGCCGAAGCCGAGGATTGACCAGGATCTCGAACTCGCGCCCGATCATGAAGGCGGAAGCAACGAATAGGGTGATGCAGACTCCTGGCGGCACCACAACCCACCACGACGAGCGGAACGAGCCGGTGAGATAGGCCGAATAGAGCATCTCGCCCCAGCTGAGCATCTGAGGATCGCCGAACCCGAGGAAGCTCAGGCTTGCCTCGGCCAATACCGCCCATCCGATTCCGAGTGCCACGTAGAGCAGCGACATGGGCAGGACGTTAGGGAGGATATGGACATACATGACGCGCAGGTCGCCTGCCCCGGTCACTTTCGCCGCCTTGACGAAGGGCCGCTCGCGGAGGCTCAGCACCTGCGATCGGATCACCCGCGCCGTGGTTCGCCACAAGAGACATGAGATGGTGAGCACGATGTTGAAGAGCGAGGGATTGAGAAGGGCGACGAGAACGACTGCGAAGGGAAGGAAGGGAATCCCGAACACCACGTCGGTGATGCGCATGAGGATGGTGTCGACCCAGCCGCCATAATAGCCGGAGATGAGGCCCACATTGGTGCCGATGACGGTGATGAAGAACGCGGAAGTCAGCCCGACGATCATCGCCACGCGCGTCCCGACGATCAGCTGGCTCAGGACATCCCGGCCATAATAAGTGGTGCCAAAAAGGAAGCGATGCGAAGGCGGGAGAAGCTGGGCCACCCGGTGACCCGGGAGGTATTGGACCTGGAGCGGGTCATAAGGAACGAGCGCGGACGCAAAAATCGCCATGAGAGCGAAGAGCAGCAGGATCGCCGCGCCAGCGGCGCCGATGGGCGAGGCGAGGGCGACGGCGGCCGCCGCCCGCAGCCCGCGCAGTCGACCGGGGGCCGCAGCCGCAGCGCTACTCATAGCGAATCCTCGGATCGAGGAAGACGTATAGAACATCGATCGCGAGATTGAGCAGGACGACGATCACGGCCATGAGGAAGAATGCGGCCTGGGCTACCGGATAGTCGCGCTGGGCCACGGAATTCACCATGAGGCTTCCCATCCCCGGCCAGGAGAATACGACCTCGAGAAGAACCTGACCGCCCAAGGCGAAGCTGACCATAATTGCGATGTAGGTCAGAACCGGACGAATCGCGTTTCGGCGTGCCATGCGCCGCACCGTTCGGTCCGGCAGGCCGCGCGCCCGCGCAAAGGTGATGAAGTCCTCCTCGACCACATCGAGCATGCTGGTGCGCATGATCATCAGAGGATCCGAGACAAAATAAATAACCGCGGTCAGCACGGGCAGGATCATGTGCCGGACGAGGTCGTATCCCGGCAACGCCTCCAAGGCGCTTTCGGGGATGAAGGCCGGCGTGCTTATGCCGCCGATCGGAAACCAGTGCAGCCCGTAGGAAAACGCCATGAGGAGCATGATGCCGATCCAAAAGATCGGCAGCGAGCGCGGGATCAGCACGAGCAGGCTGCCGACCGCCTCGACGCGCTGGCCGCGCTTCCAGCCGAGATAGGCGCCAACGATAATCCCGATCAACATCGCGAGGGCCATCGAGACCCCCATCAACAGCACCGTGTTCAGCAGCATTGGCAGAAGGACATCAAGCACGGGACGGCGGAAGAAGAAGGAGGTCCCGAGGTTTCCGGTCAGGAGGTTGCCGATGTAATGGAGGTACTGTTGAGATAGGGGCTCATCGAGGCCCCAAGACCTCTTCAGCGCAGCGATTGCCGCCGGGGGCAGCTCGCCGGTGCCGAGGAAGACCGTCGTCGGGTCGCCGGGGATCAGGCGGAACATCCCCCACATGAGAGAAATGACGGCGAAAAGCGTGACGATCGCTTGGAGGAGGCGGTGAAGGATGTAGCGCCACAGGGTCATGAATGCCTGGGGTACGACGCGAGCGGATGCAAGGAGCGCCCAATGCTTCCGGCGGGACCACGGCCCCGCCCTTCCGCCGCATTCCGCATCCGGCTATCGCTCAGCGGCCGAGAGAGCGCCGGTCACGCCTTCGGATGGGTAAGCTGCCCATCTGAATTCCAGGCGTAGCCCGCCTTTTTGAGCGTCGCCCGCGCGTCGTCGATGCTGAAGGGCGGGTTCGGCACCTTTGGATTGCTCCAGAACTTGTTGATCGGAATGATAAGGGAATTGTTGGCAACCACTCCCTCGCCGCCAAAGATGAGATCAAGCAGCATCTTGCGATCGGTCGCCTGCTGCAGCGCCAGCCGGAAATTGGGGTCGTTCATCGGCGGCATGGTGAGGTTCAGGCGGATCTCGTGCATGCCGTGGTTTGGCGTCGAGACCACCTTCAGGCTCTTGTGCTGCGCAAGCATGTCGCCCTGCTTGCGGTCGATATACCAGCCGAGGAGATCGGCCTCCCCCTGCTCTACCATGCCCATCTGGTTCTCCAGGCTGGGGACGACGAGCCAATAGACGCCTTCGATGTGAGGAGCCATCCACCACTGCGGGTTCGACTTGAGGAAAAGGTATTGGCCGCGCTTCCACTCGGCGAGCTTGAAGGGCCCGCTGCCGACGGCCTCGTCATTGGGCCAATCCGCCGGCGTCTTGAGATTGCCCGACGAGGCGACGTTCTCCCAGATATGCTTGGGTGCGATGAATGCAAAGCCGAGCACATTCGGCACGAATGGCGCGTTCGGCTCTTTGAGATGGATGCGAAGCGTGGCCGGCGGGATGATCTCCGTGCTCGCGATGGTGTCGCTCACGCGCGCGAGCGCCGGGAATTTCCATTTGTCGATGAAGTCGAAGGTGAACTTCGCGTCCTCGACGGTTACGGGTCTGCCGTCGTGGAACTTCATGCCGCTGCGGATGACGACGTCGACCGTCTTGGGATCGGCGATCTTCCATGACTCAGCCGCCCAGGGGCTGGGCTTGAGCTGCTCGTCCCGAATGACGAACGTCGGATAGATCCAGCGCAGCAGGCTGGAATTGTACACCTCTGGCGTCGCGAACGGATTGAGCGTGTGGATGTCGTAGATCGAGGTCACCTTGACGATCTTGCGGCTCGTCTTCGGCCTCATCTTGAGATAGGTCCAGGGGATGTAGGGCATGGCGATGCCGCTTCCCATCATCGAGACCACGCCTTCCCAGCGATCGGCGTTGTAGGCCTGGATGTAGTTCCTTGAGAAGAGGACGAGGGAGGGATTGGCGGCCGCCGCGATCTCTTGCGCTTCGAAGACCAGCTTCTGACGCTTGGTGGCGTCCATCTCCTCGCGTTGCTGATTGTCGATGGCGTCGTACTTTGAATCGTGATAGTTGCCGTAGTTCAGCCCACCCTTTTCCATCCGGGTCGAGTTGAGGAACTCGGTGAGAAAGTAGTCCGGATCGATCCGGTCGGGAGCGCCGCCCCAGGACATGGCGGCGAGATGAGGCATCTGGTGCTGGCCCACGATCTCGGCCGTCCAGGTGTCGAGCGTCCCCTGCTTGACCTGCAGCGAGATGCCGAGCTTCTTCCACGCATCCGTGAGCTGGCGCGAGATCTCGATCATGTCGGGCCAGTTGGGAATCCAGAACTGGAGCGGCTCGACCGGCGCGCCGGGTGCGGCGGCGGCATGGGCGGAGCGGATGGTCGCATCAAGCGCGGCCAGCGTGCCGGGGCCCGCGATCGAGCCCAGGCCAAGGAGGCCGAGAATCCTCAGGCACTCCCGGCGATTGAGCGGCGACGACTCCGGCTGGAGACGGGTGCGATCATCCGACATGAGGTCCTCCCATCGGCCGAGGCGACGGATTCCCTTACGATCCGATTGTGTCCGTCGCTCCTTCGGCGCATGTCATGTGCCGCGCCATGTCCTTTGGGGTCTCGTCACCCTCGGCTCAGGTAGTCATAGGCTGAGAGGACATGCGTGCGCAGCACATGGAAAAAATCCTCGACCTTCACATGCTCGTCATAGGAGCCCATTCCCGTCGGGGGTGGTCCATAGACGTAGGCCGGAACGTTATGATAGCGCCACAAGCGCGCGTCGGTCCCCCCGAGGCTGACGATCGGGACCGGCTCGATCTTGGACATGGACGTCACATTGGCGCGGATGATATCAACCATCTCGCCATAGGGATCGCACCATGACGGCGGGCTGTAGTTGATCTGCTCGACCGCGACCTCGGGATAGCGGGCGACGATCTTCCTTACCTCCGCCATCACGGTCTTGTCGTCGACCCCGAGCGGCAGCCTGATATCGGCCTCGATGCGGCATTCGCCGGGTACCATGTTGACCTTGAGGCCGCCCTTCACCACGCCGATGTTGAGCGTCACCTGCTGCACGATTTGCGAAGCGCCTTGCCCCATCGCCTTGTCGACGGCGGGGGCGGCCTGATCGAGCGCGCGCACGACGTTGTCGGGAGCCTTGGCGGGTATCTTTGTCACCGCCTCGAGATCGGCGACGAGGCGCCCCGCGATCTTCGTCGCACTCGGGCTCAGATGGGTATAGGCGCCGTGGGCGCCGGGAGTGCGGATCGTAAACGCCAGCCAAAGGGGCCCCTTCTCGCCAAAGCGGATGGTGTTGAGTCCGCTTGGCTCGCCATTGAGCAGACAGTCGCCTCTCACTTCGGGATGGTGCTCGATGAGATAGCGCGCGCCCCACGGGCCGAAGGTCTCCTCGTCGGAGACGCAAGTCAGCGTCAGCTTGCCCTTGAGCTTCCGGCGGATGCCGTGAAGATAGTAGTAGGTGAAGATGGAGGAGCTGGTGCCGGCCTTCATATCGCAGGCGCCGCGTCCATAGATCTTGCCGTCGACAAGAGCGCCTCCCCACGGATCCTGCGTCCATCCGGGAGCACCCTCCTCGACCGGGAATACGTCGATATGGCCGTTAAGCACGAGATGCCGGCCCGCGGCACCTCCGTCGAAGCTCGCGACAATGTTCGGCATCTGCGCCATCGGCGCGACGGCGCGATGCTCCAACCCTTTGCCGCTCAGGAACTTCCGAATATGGGCGGCGGCTTCCGTGGTATCGCCCGGAGGGTTTGGGCTCCTCGCGCGAATGAAGCCGCGATAGAAATCGAGAATCTCCTCACGATCGCGCTCGATCGCCGAAAGCAGTTCCTGCCGCTCGTCTGCCATACTCTTTTGCGCATCCGCCGCCCGGTGCGTCCCGAGCCGGCGCCTCCCTGAAAATGCGAGACCGGCATTCACTGCCGTTGTTTATGTATGGAAGATATACTTAGAATACACAGTCGGTCAATAGGGGCGCCGGTCGCGCGGTTCCATTGTCGTCCGCGATTTCGAATCGCGTTAGGAGACCAAGGCGCCGCCGGACGCAGCAGGGGGGTCGCATCATGCCGGTCATGTCCGACGACGATTACAGTTACAACCAGCTGATGAAGACATTCCCGTCTCTCCCCGAGCCCGCATTCGAGAGCCGGGAGATGCAGGAGCTCGTCTGGAAAGCCCAATGGGGATGCACCAATGACGTGGGAAAGCTAAGAGTCGTTCTGGTGCATCGGCCGGGAGACGAGGTTGGCTTCGTCGAGACGTCGGCGTTCCTGTCCGAGATTGGCGCCTATGGCGATCCCAAAGCGGGGTGGTACTGGCGCGGCAAGGAGCCGCCGGACCTCCCGAGGATGCAGGAGCAGCATGATCGCCTGACGCAGGTCCTTCGCGCCGAAGGTGTGCGTGTCGAGAACATCGAGGACGTGCCGCGGCGTCAGCACAAATCGGTTTCGACGCGCGACGCGGTGGTCGCAGTCGACGGCGGCGCCATCGTCTGCCGCCTCGGCACGCGCTATCGGCGCGGCGAGGAGATCGCCGCCTCCCGCAAATTGGCCGAGATCGGCATGCCCATATTGCGCACGATACACGGTACCGGCATCTTCGAAGGCGGCAGCTTTGCATGGCTCGACGCGAAAACCGCCGTCGTCGGCCTCAGCACGCGCGTGAATGAAGAAGGCGCCCGGCAAGTCGAGGAAGTCCTGCGCGTAACCGGCGTTGAGCTGATTCGCGTGCACTTGACCGGCTACCGGCAGCATATCGACGGGCTTCTGGTGATGATCGACATCGCGACGGTGCTGATCAACCCCGTCCTGACGCCCTTCTGCCTCATTGAGCGGCTAAGGGAGATGAAATTCAAGATCATCGAGCTGCATCCCGAGGACCACCCCTTCACCATCAATTGCCTGGCAGTCGCGCCGGGCCGGGTGATCATGAGCGAGGCGTCGAGGCGCACCCTCGATCGTCTCGATCGCGAGGGCATCACCGTGATCTCCATCCCTTTCGATGCGGTCTACCGCGGCGGCGGTGGAATTCATTGCTCGACGGCGCCGCTTCTGCGCGACCCGGCAGATTGACCCGGCGCAGCCGGGCGCACCCATTCGCCGAAGCCGCGGCGGCGACGCGATACGCAGTGCAGGGATAGGGGCGCATTTTCATTCAGGGGGATGCATAAATGGCAAAAGGCATCAAGCACAACCGCACCAAGGATGGATTGAAGAGGACACTTCGCGACTTGTTGGCGCTTCACGGAGCACCGGGCTTCGAGCAGCCCGTCGTCGCCTATGTCAAGGAACGGTTTGCCGCGCTCGCCGACCGCGTCGAGATCGACCGTTACGGCAATGTTACGGCCACGCGCATCGGTGAGCATCAGCACCCAGCACTGATGCTGAGCGCCCATATGGACGAGATCGGGTTCATCGTGAAAGCGATCGAGCCGGACGGCTTCCTGCGCTTCGACCGGCTCGGCGGCGTCGGCGATGCCCTTCTCAGCTGCCGGCAAGTCAAGATCAACGGTCATTTCGGCCTGATCGGTTCGATATCCGGTCATCTGGGCTCTCCCGAAAGTCTCGCCCGGGTCACGCCTCTCAACGAGCTCTATATCGATGTCGGCGCCTCCAGCGCCGACGACGTCGAGAAGATGGGAATCCGCATTGGCGATCCCGTCAGCTTCATCGGCGAGCTGGCGGAGTTCGAGGGCGGCAACCGCGTCTGCGGCAAGGGCATGGATGACCGCGCGGGGCTTGCCATACTGATCCAGATCCTCGCCGAGCTCGAAGGGATAGTTCCTTTCGGCTGCATACATGCGGTGGCGACCGTCCTCGAGCAGGTCGGGCATCGGGGCGCCGCGATGGCGGCGTTCCGCATCAAGCCGGACTATGCCGTCGCCATCGACGGCACGCCGGCCGGAGATACGCCCGATTTAAGCACGACACGAGATATCCCCGTCGTCATGGGGTGGGGCCCGGTGGTCACGCTGGCGACCTCGACGGGTGCTCTCAACATCCGCGGCAGCATCGCCCACCCGGCGATGAAGCGGCATCTCCTTGGCGCGGCGGAGGCCGCGGCAATCCCCTTCCAACTGGCGACGACGATCAATCGCGGCAGCACGGAGGCCGGCCTGATCCACATCAGCAACGGGGGTATACCCACGATCAGCGTCGGCGTGCCGCGCCGGTATTCATATTCTCCGCATGAAGCGATCGACCTGAACGACGCCGAAGGTGCCGTCCGGCTCCTCGTCCGCTTCGTCCGGGATATGGAGCATCACGTGAGCCTCGATTTCTCGTAAACTGCCTCATCCTCGTCATGGCCCTTTTCACCGCCGACCGGCGGGGGCTCGGGGAGCGACGCCGCATTCAGTCCTTGGAATCGCCGCCCACCGCATCATTCTTCTGCCGATATGCATATTTGCGCTCAAGGTCGTCAAAGACAGGCTTCCGCACCAAGCGCTGACGTTCGCTGAACGGCGCTACTGTGGGGCTGGACTCGTCCAACCTCCCCATACTCTTAAGCTCGCGGAGGGCGGCCTGCATGCCGGCGATGGCCCCCTGGAGCGCCGCATTCGCGTAAAGCACGAGGCCGAAGCGCATCTCGGCCAGCTCCGCCAGGCTGAGGATCGGCGTCTTGCCGCCGATGACCATATTGGCGACCTGAGGTACTGGGAGCAGCTCTGGAATGCGCTTCATTTCGCCGAGGCTTTCCGGCGCCTCGACGAAGGTCGCGTCGGCGCCCGCCTCGATGAATCGGCCGGCGCGCTCGATCGCCGCATCGAAGCCGAATACGGCTCTCGCATCGGTACGGGCGATGATCAGGAAATCGTCGTCGCGGCGCGCATCGACCGCGGCCCGCAACTTTCCCGTCATGTCCTCGAGCGGGATCACTTCCTTCCCCGAGAAATGCCCGCAGCGCTTTGGCATTACCTGATCCTCGAGCTGGATCGCATTGGCGCCGGCACGCTCAAGCAGGCGTACGGCGTGGCGCACATTGAGAGCATTTCCGAATCCCGTATCGGCATCGACGATGATCGGGATCTCGACGGCCTCGCGAATCGCCGTCACATGCTGGGCCAGCTCGGGAAGCGAGATGAAGCCCAGATCGGGCAAGGCGAGGAGCATGTTGGTGACGCCGGCGCCCGTTACGTAGACGGCCTCGAAGCCGAGATCGGCGATAACGCGCCCGGCCAACGCGTTCGGCGCTCCGGGCACCAGGAGTCCGCGCCTTTCATTGAGCTTCGTCCTGAGCCTTCTGCCAAGAAGGTCGGCCACGAGATCTCTCCTTGCGCCGGACTTCCGGCACGCACGGTGTGTGGCGAGAGCTCGACGCGCTTCAGCCTGCGGCGCGCTTTGCCGTCGTCCGCTCCAGCGGCTCCAGCACGCGAAGCGCCTCGGCGAGCGTCATCACGTCCGCGTATTTCTCCGACATGTCGAACAGGTTGACCGCGTGGGAGACCTCGCTGCGATCGTAGACGCAGTCGTGCGGAACCACGACCCGGAAATTATACGAGAACGCATCGACGACGGAGCCTCGCACGCAGCCGCTCGTCGTGCACCCCGTCACGAAGAGCGTATCCGCGCCGAGATCGATGAGATAGCTCGCGAGCGGTGTGCCGTAGAAGGCGCTGGGATGCTTCTTCGGCAGCAGCACGTCCCCGTCGCGGGGCGCAATCTCGGCAACGAACTCGTAGCCCCTCTGGGCGATTTTCATCATCGCCGGATTCTTCTGCGCGAGGCGGCCGGTGTCGAACTTCTCCTTGGGCGCGACATAGGGGTACAGCACCGGCCAGCCATTTTTGCGGAAGACGCCGAGCAGAGTCTGGATGTTGTCGACGGCGCGCCATGCGACCTCGCCGCAGCTCGTGGGGAATTCCTTCACCGCCTTCCAGAACGGCATCGGCTTGGTGCCGACGGTGCGGTACTGGACGTCGATGATGAGAAGCGCCGGTCGCGTGCCGACGCCCGACGGTCGACCAAAGCCTGCGGCACGGTAGCGCTTCTGCTCCTCTTCGCTGATGATGGTGTCCCAAGGTCTCATCTTGTCCTCCTTCCACGCCGATTTGTGTATAGCACCGCCCGAGCGAACCTTATCTCGCCACCTGATTTTGCGGTAACGCCGACGGCACCGCTCATCGCTTGACCGCGCGATCGACGGCAGCCTTCCAGGCCGCCGAGGGGTCCCGCAGCAGGTCGAGCGCCGATTCGATCGCGGCGCGGTCGAGGTCGCGCGTGATGAAGACGAGGCGCGAGCGACGATCGTCGGACGGCCAGGCGTCCAGGCGGAGCGGCGGACTGAACACATGCTGCACACCCTGCACCACGTAAGGCCGCCCGGTGCCTTCGATCTCGATGAGCCCCTTGACCCGCAGAAGATTCTCGCCGCGCAGCGCCCGCAGCGCCTCGATCCAGGCGGCGTAGCCCTGCCAGCTCACGGGCTCGTCCAGGTAGATGCAAAAGGAGCGGACGCGGTCATCGTGACGATATGCAGTATGGGCGTGCCCGACGGTCTGCCCATCATCCTCATGGCCGCGATCATCCGCCGCATGGCCGTGTCCATGCGCCTCGCTCTCGGCGACCAACGCCTCCTCGCGCAGCCAGCGCTGCACGTCCAAGGATTTCCGGGACGGATCGTAGAGCCCGGCATCGAGGATTTCCGCCGGCTCTAGCTCGCCCTGCACGGCTTCGACCAGCCGCGCCGACGGGTTCAAGCTCTGAACCCGCTCGCGGAGCGCCGCGACGGATTGGCGGTCGACGAGATCCGCCTTCGTGACCACGATCCGGTCCGCCACCGCCGCCTGCTTCAGCGCCTCCATATGGGCGTCGAGCTGGCCCATGCCGTGCACCGCATCGACGGTCGCGACGACGCCGTCCAGGGCGTAATGGCTTGCGACGAGGTAATTGGTCATCAGCGTCTGGAGGATCGGCGCGGGATCGGCGAGGCCGGTCGTCTCGATCACGGCGCGCTTGAACGCGGGGATTTCGCCCCGCACCCGGCGGAAATAGAGATCCGCGAGGGTCTCGCTGAGGGAGTTGCTGATCATGCAGCAGAGGCAGCCGGAATCGAGCAGAACCACGTTCTCCTCGCCCTTGGCGACGAGGAGGTGATCGAGCCCAACCTCGCCGAACTCGTTGATGATCACGGCGGTATCCGCCATACCCGGCCTGCGCAGCAGCTTGCCGAGAAGCGTCGTCTTGCCGCTGCCGAGAAAGCCGGTCAGCACCGTCACGGGTATCGGCTCGCCGGCCTTTCCGACGGTCTCCATCATCGCCTCGTTCTTCCCCTTCCGCCTATCCCGCCGCGACGATCATATCGCGTGGATGCGCCGAGAAGTGCTCGACGCCGCGGCTCGTCACCAGCACCGTGTCCTCGAGATGCATGCCGCCATACTCCGGATCCCGATAAAATACCTCGAAGTTCATCGCAGTCGAGGACTCGACCGTCCAGCCGCCGGCGGCCTCCTCGGCCGAGGCATAGTCGAAAACGTTGAGGCCGATGGGATGGAACACCAGCGTCGCGAGCCCCGGCTCGAGCCCATGCTTGCGCAACACCTCGGCCGCGGCTTTCTGCACATCGGCCGTATGGATTCCCGGCCGCAAGCGGGCTTCCGAAGCCTCCAGAGAGTCCCGCACTGCGGCGTATAGCTCGCGGTGCCGCTTCCGCGGCTCGCCGACCACCGCCGTGCGCGCCATATCCGCGTGATACATGCGATAGGTGCAGATGGCGTCGAGCACCACCGAGTCTCCCGGGGCGAAGCGCTTGCTCTCGACATAGCGGTGGTCGAGCACGAAGCTGCCGTCCGGCCCGGAGCCGAAGAGCATGCCGCGCTCGCCGGACGGCTTGGCGTCCCTCTCCGTCAGCACCCTGCGATAGGCGCGGACCATGTCGTACCATGGCCGCCCCGGGATCACCGCGCCGGCTGCGGCTCGCACCGCCTCGTCATTGATCCTGGCCCCCGCGCGAAGGATGTCAATCTCGGCGGCCGTCTTCACGAGACGCGCGCGGCGCAACGCGGGAAGGCCGTCGACCGCCTCCAGGCGGTTGCCCAGCCTCGACTGCACCGCGGCGCCGAGCCGCAGATCGTCAAAGCCGATGCGAAGCGGGCCCGAGGAGAGCTCGTCGCGGATATAGCGCAGGATGGCCTCGATCAGGCTCGGCGTCCGGCTCGGCAAGGTCCGTTGATAGAGCGCGCGCAAGGGCTGACGAAGGTCGGTATCGACCCCAATTCCGCGGTTGATCCGGTCGAGCAGGCCGGCGGCGCTCGACCATTCGGCGCCGTAGACTCTCAACTCGGGCATCCAGGTCGGGTGCGTGACCAGGTAGGCGAGGTCGTATTCCGAGACGAGAAGGCAAGGCGGCGCGTCGGCATGGCTCGGCAGGATGGCCGCGTCCCAGGTATCGTAGAAATGGGCGAGCACGGAATCCGGCGCGTGGCCGGACAGGTAATAGAGGTTCGCGTCTTCCGTGGCGATGAGGGCGTCGAGGCGGTGCTCCGCCATGATCCGCCGGCAGCGATCGACATCCACGAGGGGAACCGGCGGGGTCGGCGTGAATTCGCCCGCGGGCGCGGGTTTGGAACTAGCCATCATCTTCCTCCTTTGCTTTCTCGCGACCCTCCATTCGCCTTCAGCCACGCCGCATAAGCGGCTATTCCATCGACGAGAGAAACCCGCGGGACATAGCCCAGGTCGCGCTTCGCCGCGGCGATATCGAGGGGGCCGATCGGCTGATCGAAAGGATGGGCTTCCGAGCCGAACTCCACATGCGCCTCCGGCACGGCGGCCGCGACAGCTTTCGCCACCTCCTCGAGCGTTGGATTGATTCCGCCGGAGATGTTGTAGGCGGCCTGCGGAAGATTCTTTCGGTCCAGTGCCGCGACGATCGCGGAAACCACGTCCTCGACGTTGACGTATTGCCGTCGCCAGGCGGCGCCGTAAGGCACATGCGTCGTCACGCCCGCGAAACCGTTGCGGATCATCAGGCGGATCAGGCAGTCGGTGGTGCGTCGCGGGCCGTAGACGGCGGTCACGCGCAGCGCGACGCCTGCGAGGCCGTGACGCGCGGAATAGGCGCGCAGGATCGCCTCGCCGCAGACCTTGCTTGCGCCATAGGGCTCGTCCGCCAGCAAGCATGCCGACTCCGGCACCGCGCGATCCATGGGTTGAGGACCATAGGCGACGATGCTCGACAGGAAGACGACCCGGCGCAGGCCGGCGACCCGCGCAGCCTCGACCACATGCATGGTGCCGACCACATTGGTCTCGAGCATCTGGAAAGGATTGTCCCGCTGCAGCATCGGCCCCGAATAGGCGCCGCAATGAACGATGCGGTCGACTCCATAGTGCCGGATGGTCCAATGGAGCCGATGGGGATCGGAGAGCTCGGCGGTCACAACCGGACAATTCAGGTCGCCGTCCGGCGGCAGGACCCTGTCCATGCCGACGACGCGACGATCCTCGGCGGCGAGCCGCCGCGCCAAGGCGAAGCCGATCATGCCGTTGACGCCGGTAATCAGGATGGAGCTTTCGGGCATATCGGCGCGCCCAACTCGAAAAGCCTTGGCATTTCCTGCGATGAAATTCCTCAGCCGACGACGTAGCCGCCATCGGCGATCACGGTCTCGCCGAGGATATAGCTCCCGTCCTCCGAGGCGAGAAACAGCGCGAGCTTGGCAATCTCCTCGGGCCGGCCGTATCGTCCCGCCGGCACGCGCGCGATCCCGGCCTTGTAGAGCTCGGGGTCGCGCGTCAGGTACTCGGTCATCGGGGTCAGCAGCCGGCCGGGCGCGATCGCGACGACGCGCACGCCGTGGCGTCCCCACTCGGCCGCCGCCGTGCGCGTGAACTGGGCGAGGCCGGCCTTGGCGGCCGCATAGGCCGCGCGGCTCTCGGCTCCGCAGAAGGCGAGCTGGGAGGATATGTTGAGGATCACGCCGCGGCCCCGCGCCGCCATGCGAGCGCCGATGTGCCGCGCGAGGACTATAGGCCCGATAAGGTTGGTCCGGATGACCTGGTCGACCTCCTCGGGAGCGGTCTCGAGCAGAGGCTTGACCAGCAATATGCCGGCGTTGTTGATCAGGACGTCGACCTCGCCCACCGCCGCGGCGAGGCGGGCGAGCGAGCCGAGCTCGGCCTGGTCGTAGCGGTGGCGCTCGACGCCGGGACCAAGTCCGCGCGCGAAGCCGTCAAGCGCCTCGCCGTCCCGGTCCGCCAAGACGAGCGCGGCGCCGGCCTCATGAAAGGCGCAGGCGAGCGCTCGGCCCAGGCCGCCGGCCGCCCCGGTCACCAGCACGCGCTGCCCTGCGAAGCGCTTCGCCTCCTCCATGGCGTCATTTCACCTCGAGCTTTCCGAGCGCTCGCACATGGAGACGCTCGCCGGGCATCACCGCGACCACCCTTCGACCCAGCGCGTCGAGCGGAACCGAGCCGACGGCGACCTGTGGATCGAGGATAGCCCAGGCGCGGAGCGCGGGGCCGCTCCGGCCAACCAGCTCGACGATCTCGTCCGCCCCGGCGCCGATCGCGCGCGCATCCGCCGGATTCAACCGGCAAATCCGATGCCGGCTATAGCGGCCCGCGAGGTAAGGCTCCTCCGGACTGTCGACGACTACGAGATGCACGCGAGCGGCGGCGATTTCGCGACGCAGCGCCTCGGTCGCGGACAGGTCGACAGAGCCGTCGTCCCGCAGCACAACGCCGTAGCGCGCCCGCGCGTGAGCAGCCTCCACATATCCTTCGCGCACGTCCTCGGCCACGGCCTCGGGCATCCGCTCGAGGGGATCGCCATATCCCCCGCCGCCCGCCGATTGGAGCACGATGACATCGCCTGCGCTCATCCGGAAGCCGCCGACCTTGCCCGGGGTCGGGAACCGGACCTCGCGTCCGTCGCAGATCGCGAAGGAATCGACGGGCGACGCGGCATAGCCGCCGAGCACCCCGAAGGGCGGCACCACGGCGCCGTCCGAGAGCAGCGAGTAGCTCGCCGTTCCGGCCGCGAGGCGGAGCGCGCGGCGCATGCCGAGCCCGCCCCGATGCCGCCCGTCGCCGCCGGAATGGATGCCCAGCCGCGACCATTCCACGATCAGCGGAAAACGCGTCTCCAGCACCTCGCTCGGCTGCACGGTGCTGAGGTCGCCCCAGTCGATGGTGGCCATGGCGCTGGCGCCGTCGCCTTCGGCAAAGGCGCCGTTTCCGCCCGACGACCATTCGTAATGGACGTATTCCTTCCCCGTCTTCGGATGGATGCCGCCGATGAGGTTATGGAAGGAGGTGCGGTGGATGTCGCCCGAGACGAGCTCGGGCACCACCTGGCTGAGCGCGCCGATCATCGTCGCCACCACCCGCTTGCGGATCTCGCCGTGGGAGCCGGCGGGAGCCGGATGCCTGACGTTGACGATGGTGCCCTCGGGCGCCACCACCTCGACGGGACGGAAGGAGCCGTGGTTGATCGCTGCCGTGGGGTCGAGCGCGGATTTCAGCGTGATGAAGACCGACGCTGCGGTCACCGCGAGTGTCGAGTTGACCGGGACCGGAACCTGGGGCGAGGCGCCGGTGAAGTCGGCCTTGAGAGAGTCGCCCTTGATCGTGAGGCGCAGCGGCAGCAGGAGCGGATCGAGCCTGCCATTGTCGAAGGTTTCGAGATAGTCCTCGTAGTAATACTCCCCGTCGGGAAGCCGCGCGATCTGCTCGCGCATGCGCGCCTCCGAGCGCGCGAGGTTGACGCGCACGCATTCGAGCAGCGTGTCGAGGCCGTAGCGGTCCACGAGCTCGTGGATGCGGCGCTCGGCCGTATGGCAGGCCGCCATGCCGGCATGGAAGTCGCCGAGCCGCTCGTCGGGCACGCGCATGTTGCTGAGGATGAGGTCCATCGCCGCCTTGTTGATGGTGCCGCGCTCGACGAGCTTGATCGGCGGAATACGCACACCCTCCTGGTAGATCTCGACCGCCGTGCCCGACATGCTGCCCGGCACCATGCCGCCGACATCGGCCCAATGCTCGCGCACGGCGGGGAAGAAGATCAGCCTGTCGCCTGCGAACACGGGATAGATCAGCGTCACGTCGTTCAGATGCGTGCCGCCTCGATAAGGATCGTTGAGTACGATCACGTCGCCGGGCGCCAGATCCTTGCCGAAGTCCTCCATCGCGTATTTGACCGACCAGGGCAGCGGCACCACATGCGCGCCGATATCCTCGGACTGGGCGACGACCTGGGTGGCGGGATCGAACAGGCCGCAGGAAAAATCCTTGGCTTCGTAGATCGCGACCGACCGCGCGGTGCGGAACACTGTCGCGCGCATCTCGCGCACCACCGAGATCAATCCCTCGGTCAGCACCTCGAGCGTGATCGGATCGAGCCCGCTCGCGGGATTCGCCTTCTCCATCGCGATCACCTCTGCTCGAGCACGAGATTGCCGAAGCCGTCCACCGCGGCGCGAAAGCCGGGCGGCACGATGGTGCTGGTGCCCGGCTCCTCGATGACGGCGGGCCCGTCGAGCCTGGCCTCGGCGGCGAGCCGCCCGCGATCGTAGACCGGCGTGGCGCTGAGCCGGCCGTCGAAGGCGATCTCGCGCTCGGCGCTCGGGGCGACAGCACCGACTCCGCGCGCGACCGGCAGCACCGGCTTGGGAATGATCCCATAGGCGGCGAGCCGGAACGTGACGATCTCCGCCGGCGCAGCCACAGCATAGGCATAGCGCCGCTCATAGGCGGCGAGGAACGCAGCGTCGATATCGGCCATGGACGAGGCCTCCTCGGGCACCGGCACGGAGAGCTCGAAGGCCTGGCCGACATAGCGCATATCGAGCCGCGCCTCGAAGCGCATGTCGTCCGGCGCAAATCCCTCCTCGGCAAGCCGCCGCCGTCCCTCCTCGCGCATCTCGGCGAGGATGCCGCGCAGCTCGTCGAACGGAAGCTCGGCGGTCGCCGTCACCCGCGTGCGCGCGTAGTCGTGGCGCACGTCGGCGACGAGAAGCCCGAAGGCCGAAAAATTGCCCGGCATCGGCGGCACGATGACACGAGGGCAGCCCAGCTCGGCGGCGACGAATGCCGCATGGAGCGGGCCCGCGCCGCCGTAGGCGAAGAGCGCGAAGTCGCGGGGGTCATGCCCGCGCATGATCGAGATCTCCTTGATGCTCGCCGTCATCTTGGCCACGACCAGCGCCAATATGCCGTCGGCCATGCGGCGCTCATCGATCCCGACGCGCTGGCCGATGCGGCCGATGGCGCTCCGCGCCAGCCCCAGATCGAGGCGAATCTCGCCGCCGAGCGGCCGCTCGGTCCCAAGGCGGCCGAGCAGGACGTTCGCATCGGTGACCGTGGGCTCCGTCCCGCCGCGCCCGTATGAAGCGGGCCCCGGCACCGCGCCGGCCGAGCGGGGCCCGACGGAGATGATGCGGCCGGCGTCGAGCCACGCGACCGAGCCAGCGCCGGCGCCGATGCTGTTGATCTCGATCTGCTGAAGCCTGAGCGGAAAGGCGCCGAGCTGCCCGTCCGTCGACATGACAAAGCCACCGTCCTTGATGAGGCAAGTGTCCGTCGAGGTGCCGCCCATGTCGCAGGTGATGAGGTTGCTGTAGCCGGCGGCGCGGCCGACGAAGAGCGCGCCGATCACGCCGGCGGCCGGCCCCGAGAGCGCCGAGCGCACCGGCTGCTCGACGATGCGCGAGACCGGCCAGGTGCCGCCGTTGGAGGTCATGATGTCAACCGGCCGACGATAGCCGCGCGCCCTCAGCTTCTCCTGGAGCGCCCCGAGATAGCGGCGCATGCGCGGCGCGACATAGGCGTTGAGCGCCGTACAGGAGAAGCGCTCATATTCGCGGTACTCCGGCAGCACGTCGGACGAGAGCGAGATCACGGCGTCGGGCAGCGCCTTGGCGATCGCCTCGCCGGTGGCCCGCTCGTTTGCGTCGTTCGCATAAGCATGCAAATAGCAGATCGCGACGGCCTCGACGCCCAGCGACTTGAGGCGCTCGGCGACGACCGCGATCTCCTCCGGCTCGACCGCGCGCCGAACGGTGCCGTCGTGAAGGACGCGCTCGTCGACCTCGAAAATCCGCGAGCGCGGAATGAGCGACGGCGGCCGCGTCGCCTTGATGTTGTAGAGCACGGTGCGGTTGCCGCGGCCGACCTCGAGCACGTCGCGAAAGCCGCGGGTGGTAAGCACGGCGGTCCGGTCGCCCTTGCGCTCGAGGATCGTGTTCGTCGCGACCGTTGTACCATGGGCGAGTCTGGCGACGGTCGCGAGATCGATGCCCATTCGCGCGATCCCGGCGAGAATCCCCCGCGACGGATCGTCGGGGGTCGTTGGCACCTTGTCGATCCTGAGCGCGCCCGTGCCTTGATCGTAGAGCACGAGGTCCGTGAACGTGCCGCCGACGTCAACCCCAAGCCACATCATGCCCGCTCGACCTTCTGTCCAATGTCTCCCTGGGAAGGATACGCCATGCGGCCTCAGCGGCCGAGATAGGAGGCGAGCACCTCGCGGCTGCTGATCAGCTCCTTGGCCGGCCCGCGATAGACGATCTCGCCGTTCTGCAGCACATGGGCGCTCTCCGCGACAGCCGCGGCGACGCCGACGTTCTGCTCGACGAGAAGAATGGTGAGCCCGCGCGCATGGAGCGTCCGGATCGTCTCGATCATCGTCTCGACGATGACGGGGGCGAGGCCGGCCGACGGCTCGTCCATCAGCAGAAGCCGAGGCCGGCACATGAGCGCGCGGCCGATCGCCACCTGCTGCTGCTCGCCGCCGCTGAGCGAGCCCGCGCGCTTGTGCCGGTGCTTGGCGAGGGCGGGAAACAGCGTAAAGATCTCCACCTTGTCCGACGCCACCACCTTGCGGTCGCGCCGCGTCACGGCACCCAGATCGATGTTCTCCTCGACCGTCATGCTCGCGAACACCTCGCGGCCTTGCGGCACCTGGGCCATGCCCAGCTTGACGATGCGGTCCGGCGGGCGCCCGGCGATCTCCTCGCCCGCGATCGAGATGGAGCCGCCGCGCGGCCGGATCAGCCCGGTCAGCGTATTGAGGATCGTCGTCTTGCCGGAGCCGTTGCCCCCGAGCAGCGCCACCACCTTACCCTCGGGAACCTCGAAGGTCACGTCCCGAAGCACCTCCGTGACGCCGTACCAGACGCTAAGATTCGAGACGCTTAGCATCGAATTCCTTCCCGAGATAGGCTTCCACCACCGCCGGCGTGGACACCACATCGTCGGGCGCGCCCTCGGCGATCTTGGTGCCGAAATTGAGGACGATCACCCGGTCGCACATCCCCATCACCAGGCGGACGGCATGCTCGATCATGATGAGCGTGACACCACGCTCGTCGCGGATCCTCCGGAGCAGGCGATCGAGCTCGCCCACGCGATTGACGCTCAAGCCGACAGCCGGCTCGTCGAGCAGGACCAGCTTGGGGTCGCTGATCAGCGTGCGCGCAATCTCGATCACGCGCTGCTGGCCAAAGGAGAGCGCCGTACCGGGCCGATGGGCGAAGCGCTCCATGCCGACATAGCAAAGCGCCTGCCAAGCCTTCTCGGCGGCCTTCTCCTCCTCCTCGCGCATTCGCCGGGTGCGGAGGGCGGCGGCAAAGACGCCAGCATGCGTCCTTCGGTGGAGCCCCGTCATCACATTCTCGATCACGGTCATGCCGGGAAAGAGCTGGGACATCTGGAAGGTGCGGCCAAGCCCAAGCGCCACGATCTGCTCGGGCGCCCGGCCCGTAATGCGCGTCCCGCCGAAGCTGATCTCGCCCCGGCTCGTCCGGTTCAAGCCGCAGATCGTATTGAGAAGGGTGGTCTTGCCCGCGCCGTTGGGCCCGATGATGCCGACGATCTCCCCCTCGCTCACGTCGAAGCTCACATCCTTCAGCGCATGGAGGCCGCCGAACGAGACCGAGAGATCGCGTATCGAGAGAATCGCCATTACGGCTTCTCGCGCACTGGCTGGGCCGCGGCGACCGGCGAAGGCGCTTCGACCCTATAGCGGGCGGAATCGAACGAGCTCACCGGCTCGTCCCAGCCGGGCAGGCGCCGGAGCAGCGTCGCGATGCCTCGGGGGCAGAATATGACGAACACGATGAGGATGGCACCGAACACGATCTCCTGGGTCGCCTTGAAGGCGCGCAGGCCCTCGAGCACGACGACCATCACCGTGGCGCCGATGACCGATCCGACGACCGAGCCCATGCCGCCCACGACGATCATCGACTTCTGGATGATCATCTGGATGAGATCAAAGCCCTCGGGGGAGATGTAGCCGAGCATCGGCGCATAGAGCGCGCCCGCCACGCCGGCGTAGAACCCGCTGATCGCGAAGGCAAGGGTCTTGTATCGCCACAGGGAAATGCCCAGGCACTGCGCCGCCACCTCGCTGTCGCGAATGGCGATGAACGAGCGACCGATGCGCGAGCGCGAGATCCACCAGGCGACGACGACGAGCGCGATGGTGACCAGCCAGCTTAGGTAATAGATGCCGAGATCCGGCCCCACCGGGATCGGGCTCAGGTTGAGATGCGGCACGGGGAAGCCGCCGCCGCCATAGGTCACCGAGTTCCAATGCAGCAGGACCCATTGGGAAAACATCGCGAAGGCGAGCGTGGCCAGCGCCAGATATATGCCGCTGAGGCGCAGCGCCGGCAGGGCGATCAAGGTCCCGATCAGCATGGCGAGCACGGCTCCGGTGGGTGCCGCCGCAAAATACGGCACGCCGAGCCTCACCTGCAGCAGCGCCGTGCCATAGGCGCCGATGCCGAACATCGCCGCGTTGGCCAGCGCGAATTGGCCGGCATAACCGACCAGGATGTTGAGGCCGGTCGCCAGGATGATGTAGAGCAGGATCGAGTTGCAGACGTAGATGATATACGGGTTGGCGACGAACGGAACGATTGCCAGCACGAGGAACAGCAGCGCGAGGAATTGCCGGATTCCGAGGATCGGCTTCACATCAAACCCTTCGCAACGCAGCGCCGCCGAGCAATCCGTTCGGGAGGAAGATGAGCACCAGCATGATGACGATGTACGAGGAGACGTCTTGGAGATTCGTGCTGATATAGCCGCCGGAGAACGCCTCGATGAGGCCGATCATGAATCCGCCCAGGACGGCGCCCGGGAGGCTCGTGAGCCCGCCGAGGACGGCCGCGGCAAACGCCTTGATGAACAGCACGAACCCGATATCCGGATAGAGGAGCGTGATCGGCGCCATCAGCACGGCGGCGGAGCCGGCCACCGCGGTCCCGACGGCGAAGGTGTACATATAGACTCTGCCGGTCCGAATGCCGACGAGCTTCGCGGCCTTGGGATTGTCGGCGGTGGCCTGCATCATCCGCCCGAGCTGGGTGAACTTGAAGAAGACCGCGAACAGCAGCATCACCACAATGGCGCCGGCGAGGACGACGAGTTGCTGCGGCGGCACGAGGATGTCGGCGAAGGATATCGGCGGCGAATGGACGAGCGGCGGGAACGGGATGAAATCCCCCTTCCCGCCCCAGATCGCGCGCGCGATGCCCTTGAGTACGAAGGAGAGCCCGATCGTCGTGAGCAATACGCTGGCGATGCCGTGCCCGATAGCGGGGCGGAAGGAGATCCGCTCGGATACGGCGCCGATCGCGAACCCGGCAATCACCGCAAGCACCAGCGATGCGACGTAGGGCAGGCCCCACATCACGTGGAAGGTATAGGCGATGAACCCGCATATCATGAACAGATCGCCATGCGCGAAGTTCACCGCCCGGGTCGCCTTGTAGACGATGGTGATTCCGATCGCCACGAGGGCATAGAGCGCCCCCGTGGTGATGCCGGTAGCGAGAAGGTAGCCGAACACCATCATGTCGGTCGGCCTTCGCGCGCGCCTCTGATCAATTCTGCTGGAGGTGAGTCACGCCCAGCGCCACCGCCTTGCCGTCCTTGTAGCCGAGCCAGGCCACGCTCTGATTGCATTGATGACTGACCGGGTCGTTGCAGACGATCTCCCCGGCATAGGTGTCTGTCTTGACGTGGATATGCGACATGGCCTCGAGGAACTTGTCGCGGGTCAGGTCGGGACCGGCCTTCTTGAGCGCCGCGACCAACACCTCGCCGGCGCCGATTCCCATCAAATTGAAGACCGAGAGATTGTCGTTGGGGAACATCTTCTTGATGCGCTCCACCCAGTCCTTGACCTCGGGATCCGTGGGCGCGTAGCGCACGGCGGCCGGCGTCACGAACTTGTCGGTGGCGCCGGGAATATCGACCTCCTTGGCGAAGGCGACGGGATCGGCAATGCCAGTCTGGCCGATCAGCATCGGGCTCTGGCCGAGCTTATTGAGCGCGCGCACCAGCACGGCGCCGGGCTTTGCGTAGAGCACCATGATGATCGCGTCGGCCTTCGCCTGAGCAATCTTGAGCGCCTGCGTGGTGGCGTCGTTGTCGTCGACCGTCATCTCGAGATCGAGCGCAGGCTTGAGGCCGCGCTTCTTGAAATCCTCCATGAGCGGCGTGTAGCGCGACTGGCCCCAGGCGTCATGCTGGGAGACCACGGCAATCGTCTTGGCCTTGTGCTCGATCGCATATTGGAGCTGAGCCCGGCTCTCGATCGAGGAGGTGGTCATCGTCGTGTAGATATACTTGCTGACCGGATCGCTGATCCCGTCGGCGACGGAGGCGAAGACGTTGAAGGGAATCTCGTCCTTGATGACCTCGGGCCTGGCGGCGAGCGCTGCGTTCGAGCAGCCTCCACCGATGATGGCGAACACCTTGTCCTCGAAGACGAGCCTCTTCACCGCCGCAATGGCCGTGGCAGGGTCGCACCGGTCGTCCTCGCGCACCAGCACGAGCTTGCGGCCGTTGACCCCACCCTCCTCGTTGACTTTGGCGAAGACGGCATCCACGCCGTTCATCGTCAGCTTGCCGTACAGGTAAGTCGGGCCGGTCAGCGAGCCGAACGAGCCGATCTTGATCTGGTCCTTGGTGACGCCCGGCACCTCCTGGGCCTGCGCGCCCATCCCCGCAAGGGCACTTCCTGCGAGAACCGTTCCGATTGCGACCAATGTCGTCCGCCATCCCATCATGTCGCTTCCTCCTGTTCATTCGCCGGTAGGGGATGCCGATTTCTCATCCTATGCCCTCCTCCACCGGCAACCGCGTCCATCGAAGCTCGGCTGAACCAGCGCGACGGCATGCTGCGCCCTGCACTCCCAGACAGGGCGCAAATCCTCGCGTCCGAGCGCGCGAGCGCGCATATCGGGTGACCGACCCTTAGCCGAACGAGTTTTCGGACTCGCACCTGCCTGCACAAATCCCTGTTGAATATTTTGTTTTACGTATATTTCAATTGAAAGAGTGCGAAGCAGGGGGGTTTTTGTCAAGCGCAAAGCGAGACCCATTGATCGACGCACTCGGACCAGGCGTCGGGCCCGGCGGCCGCGCCGTGACTCAATCCAAGCTGTTTGGCGATCCGCGAATGCTGGCGCGCGGCACGGTACCGCTCAAATCACGCGACGCGACATCACATTAAAGGGGGGAGCATGAGCTTCGATTGCATCGTCAAGAATGGCACAGTGGTGTTCCCCGATCTCGGCGTCCTGCGCGCCGATATCGGGATCGCAGAAGGTCGGATTGCGGCGATCCTTGAGCCGGGCCGGCATGCGGCACCGGCGCGCGAGACGATCGATGCCGCCGGCCATCATGTGTTCCCCGGGCTAATTGACGCACACCTTCATTGGGGGATCGCCGAGAGGATCACGGAATACACCACCGAGACCGTCTATGCCACGCAGGGCGGTTTCACCAGCGTGCTCGGCCATTTCCTCAACAGCGCGCCCTACAGCGAGACTTTCGTCAAGGAGCGGGCGGCGGCGGAAGCGCGCGCCTTCATCGATTTCGGATTCCATTTCGGCATGGGCACCGAGGCGCACATGGCCGAGCTTGGCCTCTATATCGAGGAGCTCGGCGTCACCTCGTTCAAGTATTTCACCAATTTCAAGGGCGACGAGGGACTCTATCTCGGACTCACGGGCACCGATGACGGCTTCATGTACGAGCTGATGCAGAAGATCGCGCGCTACCCCCAGGCGATGCTCGCCATCCACCCCGAGAACATCGAGCTCGTGCGGCGATATCGTCTCAAATTCCAGAGCGAGGGACGGGACACGCTCAAGGATTGGAGCCTGGCCAAGCCGCCGATAACAGAATCCATCGACACGCTGCGCGCAATGTACTACGCCGAGCAGGCGGGTTGCCCGGTCTACTTCGTCCATACGAGCAGCAAGCTTGCCCTTGACGAGATCCGCCACTATCGCCGGCGCTACCCGCGCGTCCACGTCGAGACCTGCCCGCAATACCTCACGCACACGATGGAATCGGACGCGGGCACGATCGGCAAGGCCAATCCGCCGTTCCGCGCTCAAGAGGACGTCGACGCCCTTTGGGAGGCGCTCGCCGATGGCACCATCGAGGTCGTCGGCGCGGATCACGTTGCGCGCAAGCGAGCGACGAAAGAGAAGAATATCTGGCAGGCTTCCCAGGGCTTCCCGGGCACGGCTACCATCCTGCCGGTGCTGCTGAGCGAGGGCTACCACAAGGGCCGGCTCACCCTGCCGCAGATCGCCCGGCTTCTCGGCACCAATCCGGCGCGCATCTTCGGGCTCGACAAGCGCAAGGGCGACATATTCGTCGGCGCGGATGCCGACCTCACCATCGTCGACATCGACAAGACTCGGGTGGTGCGGGCCGACGAGCTCGGCTCCTACGCGGACTACAGCCTCTATGAAGGCTGGAGCCTCAAGGGCTGGCCGGTCACGACCATCGTGCGCGGCACCGTCGTCATGCGTGACGGAAAGATCGTCGGGCCCGCGGGGCACGGCCAATTCCTCAAGCGGCCGCTCAGCGCCAATTAGGCTTGGGCGAAGATATTGGAGAGTGGAATGGCGCCCGCCGCGGACGGCCGACCGATCTCACGACGCATCGCCGATTTTGCCGGCTCGCTTCGCAGCGACGACATTCCGAAGCTGGTGGTCAAGGCGGCCAAGGACCACCTGCTCGATGCTCTCGGTGTCGGCCTCGCCGCCTCCGCGCTGAGGACCCGCCCGAGGATCGAGCGCGCCGTCCTCGCTCTCGGCCGCGGCAGCGAAAGCACAGGGCTGGGGGTTGCGGAGCGCCTGCCGGCACCCTCGGCGGCCTTGCTCAACGGCGCCCTCATTCACGCGCTCGAGTTCGACGACACCCACATCGCCTCCGTCGTGCATGGCAGCACCGTGGTCGTTCCGGCGGCCCTCGCCACGGCCGAGCGGGAGAGCGCGACCGGCGCCCGCCTCCTGAGCGCCATCGTGCTCGGCTGGGAGCTGTTCATCCGCCTCGGGCTCGCGGCACCCGGCACGCTGCAGCCTTACGGCTTCCAGGTCACCGCCGTCGCCGGCCCCTTCGCCGCAGCGCTCGCCGCGGCCGCGCTCATGGGCCTTGAGCCCGATGCCATGACCAACGCGATCGGCATTGCCGGCAGCCAGGCGGGCGGCCTCTTCGAGTTCCTCGCCAACGGCTCGACCGCAAAGCACATTCATGGCGGCTGGCCGGCGCATGCCGGCATCGTCGCGGCGGAGCTCGCGCGCGCCGGGATGAGTGGTCCGGGCACCGTCTTCGAGGGCCGCTTCGGCTTTTACCGCGCTTATGCGCGCTCTTCACAATGTGCGGAACGGCTCGGCGTTCTGATCGACGATCTGGGCAGGACCTGGCATCTCCCCGACGCTGCCTTCAAGGCCTATCCGTGCTGCCATTACATCCAGCCCTTCCTCGAATGCCTGGAGACGATCCTTGCCCAAGGCATCGCCGCCGAAGCCGTCGAAACGATCTACTGCCATGTTCCCAGGGAGGAGGCGCCGCTCATCTGCGAGCCATGGGAGGCAAAGCTGCGCCCGGCGAGCGCCTACCAGGCAAAATGGAGCCTGCCCTATTGCCTGGCCGCGCGGCTGCTCAACGGGCAGCTCGATGTGGAGACCTTCGATCGAACGGCGCTTGACGAGCGGCTGCTGTCGGCGGCACGGATGGTTCGCTGGACGCCGGTCGAGCACACGGGCTTTCCCGAGCACTATTCGGGCCGGATGGAGCTCATCACGCGTCAGAGCGCACGGTACACTGCTGAGGTGCGGGACGTCTTGGGCGGACCCCGCCGCCCGTTCGGGGACGAGAGATTGCGGCAGAAGTTCATCTCGAATGCAAGCCGCCGCCTGACCGATAACGGTGTCGACCGCGTTCTCGCGGCAGTTTCGAAAATCGAAGACGCACCGAGCTTGACCCCGCTCGGCGACGCCCTGCACGCGCTGCGCTAAGCGGCTCGCAACCCGACGGTGAGCCGGCCGGCGACCGCGCGACCGTCCTTGAGGATAAGCGCCAATCTATCAGCGTCCTGCAGGATGGCGATCTCGGCAAGCGGATCGCCGTCGACCACCAGCAAATCCGCCATGCGCCCCGCCGCGAGAGCCCCGGCGATGCTTTCGCGCCTGAGTGCGCGAGCGGCGTTCCCGGTCGCGGCCTGGATCGCCTCAAGAGGCGAAAGCCCGGCGCGCACGAGGTAGTCGAGTTCCCTTGCGTTCGAGCCGTGAGGAAAGCGGTTGCCGAGGTCGCCCCCCGCCGCGATCGGGATGCCGGCGGCATGGGCGCGGCGCACGCTGTCGAGCCAAAGCGGCTCGTTGACCGCCATCTCCTCGCGCTGCTTCGGCAGCAGATTGAGCTTCTCGCCAAGCTCCAGCACGCTAAAAAGCGTGCACAGCGTGGGCACGAGAATGCTGTTCGAGGTCCTGAACAACGCGATCGCCTCGTCGTCCATCCGCGTGCCATGCTCGACCGTGTCGACGCCCGCACGCAGCGCGAATTTCACCGCATCATATGACTGGGCGTGGATCGCCACCGTTCGGCCCCAGCGATGGGCCTCCTCGATCGCAACGCGCACCTCCTCTTCGGAGAAGGTCGTCATCCAGGTATAGGCGTAGGGGCCCACCTCGACGCCGCTGGCCGCGAGCTTGATGTTGTCGACGCCGTTGCGAATCTGCCGGCGCACGACCTTGCGGACGGCATCGGCGCCGTCGACAAGAACGCCGAGGCCTCCCCATTTACGCTCCCAATGGGGCGGCAGCGTATCGCCGAGACCCCCGGTCGGGCCGATGATCTGGCCGCTGGCCACGATGCGTGGCCCGGGCACCTTGCCTTGCGTCACCGCGTCGCGCACGGCAACCGCCACATTGGCGATGGTGCCAACGTCGCGCACCATGGTGTAGCCGGCCTCCAACACCTTGCGGGCGTTGATCACGGCGTTGATCGCCGCCGTCTCGATCGGACAGCGATCGACGTCCTCGAGGCTGCGGAAGCCGCTGTAGACGAGGTGGGCGTGGCAATCGATCAGGCCGGGCATAAGGGTGCGGCCATCCACATCGACGACCAGAGTGTCTTCATCGCCCTCCCGCAGCGCCGACATGGGGCCGACCGCCACAATCCGCGCGCCGTCGATCTCGATGAAACCGTCATCGATCGGTACGTTGCCAAGCCCGTCGATGATGCGGCCGTGGACGAACCGCGCCCGCGAAGCCCCGGCACTCAACCGCGCCGCATCCTCTTCTCGCATGGCCATGCCCATCCTCATATCGCCGCGACGAGTGTGGCGGGGACGGGCGCCGCGCGACGTATCTCCGCAAAGCTCCTGCCCACCCATTCGGCGGGCCGGAAAGCCGCGCCGATCGGGCCCCGCTCGGGCGACAGCTCTACTTCGCGCCCGTCCTTGAAGAGCGAGCGGATTGCGCGCTTGTCGCGAAGCACCGAGATGTCGTCGACGGGATCGCGCTCGAGGACGAGGAGGTCGGCCCGCTTGCCCGGCTCAAGCGTGCCGAGCTCCGAGCCTCGGCCGATCGCCGCCGCGGCAATCGACGTCGCCGCCGCGATAACCTCGAGCGGCGGATAGCCGAGGGCCGCAAAATACTCCATCTCGAGCACGCCATCGGGGGCGTGCGGAAAGCGATGAGCGGCATCGGTGCCAATCGCGACCTTGATGCCAAGCTCCCGAGCGCGCAGGAGTGCCGTGCGGGCCGCCGCATAGGCGCGCCACGCCGCGTCGAGGAACGCATCACTCGGTGGTGCTCCGGTGCCGGGAAGGCAACGGGCGTGAAGCCAGGCGATGGTCGGACTGAAGATCACGCCGCGCTCGCGCATGAGCACGAGCTCCTCGTCGCCGGCGAACTCGCCGGAGTGCAGCGAGATCACGCCCGCCTCGACGGCCGCCTTGATTCCGGCGCGCGAATGCGCATGGGCGTGCACGGGCTTGCCGTATTTCCCGGCCTCACGAACCGCGGTGGCGATCTCGTCGCGATCGAGATCCTCGATTTCGGCGGCGCTGAACGGCGAGCCCGCGACGCCGCTCGCCGCGACCTTGATCCAGTCGACGCCGCCCTTGATCTGTGCGCGGACGGCGCAGCGAACCTCCTCGGGGCCGCTCACCACAGTTCCAAGAGCTGCGTCGCTCTCCAGCCGCATCCAGGGCGGCGTACCGTCGAGCAACCCCGCCGGCCCGCAAAGGATTGGCCCGGCCGCGACCACCCTCGGCCCGGGAATGAGGCTGCGCGTCACCGCGTCGCGAATGGCCGGGCCAATGAAGCCGCGACAACCACCATCGCCGATCGTGGTGAAGCCCATCGCGAGGATTGCACGCGCATTGCGGGCGGCATAGAGCGTATTGAGCTCGACGCTTTCGTCGAAATCGAGCCGCCACACATCGGGCTTCTCGGCGTGATAGGTCAGGTGGGTATGGCAATCGATGAGGCCGGGCATGACGACGCGGCCTTCGAGATCAAGCCTGCAGGCGTCCTTCGACGCATGCCGGCGGCCGTTGCGCTCGGCCGCCCGGATAATCCCGTCGACGATCACGATGTCCGCCTCGGCCACAGGGTCACGACCGCTGCCGTCGATCAGCCGCCCGCCCACCAGCACCGTTTCCATGGCGTGTCAACCGGCGGCAGCCAGGCTGCCGTAGATCTCGGGCCGCCGATCGCGCCACCAGGGCAGGCTTTTCTGCGCCTTGTGGACGTCGTCGAGGTCGAGCGTGGTGACGATGACCTCCGGCTTGTCCTTGGAGGCGACTGCCATGATCTCGGCGCCGACCGGGTTGATGATCATGCTCTTGCCGATATGATTGCGCCCGTTCTCGTCGCCGGCGCGGTTCACGGCGACGACGAAAACGCCGTTCTCATAGGCGCGCGCCTGAAGCGGCAATTCCCAGGTATTGTCGCGAAGCTTGGTTTCTCCGTATGTCGCCGCGCAGATGGGCATGAACAGCACTTCGGCGCCCTTCAGCGCCAGCGCGCGCGAGCCTTCCGGAAACTTTCGGTCGTAGCAAATCTGGATGCCGATCTTGACACCGTCCAGGTCGAAGACGGGCCAGTCGCCGCCTGGCGAAAAATAGAATTTCTCGTAGCTTCCCGTGCCGCCCTTCAACGCGGACGGCAGGATGGCAGGGATGTGCGTCTTCCGATAGGTGCCGAGGAAGTGTCCCGATCGGTCGAAAACGCTCGCCGAGTTGTAAAAGTACTTTCCGGCCCGCTCTCCGTAGGGAAAGATCACCGCAATCTGCCTCTCGCGCGCCAGATTGAAGAGCGGATCGGTAACCGGATTGGGGAGCCCGATAAAGTACTTCGCGAAGTCCTGCGTCAGGCGATTCGGAAAGAAGGGGGTCAGGAAAAGCTCGCTGAAGCAGATGACGTCGGCGCCCTTCGCCGCCGCCTCTTCGACCATTGCGCAGGCCTTCTCCACACCGGGACCAATCTCATCGGTCAGAACAGGGCCCGTCTGCGCCGCCGCCACTGTGATCGTTCTCGCCATATCTGTCTCCCTCCCCATTGCAAACGACTCAAGAGCCGCCCGCACTCTAAAATACACCGCTCGCTACGAACCGCCTCGGGATCGCGTAAATGCGGCAGCGTGCACGGAAAGCCGGCAACATCATACGTGGCTCGGAGCGAGCAATTCGATCACCTCGTCACGCGAGCCAAACTCCGGAGCCGAGGGTATCGCCAGGGCGACCTCGTCGACCCCGATCGGCTCGAGTGCCGATATTTGCGCGCGGACATCTTCCGGCGTGCCCGCGAACGCGAATCGGGGTACCAGCTCATCCGGGATCAGCTGCGCAAAATCGGCCCGCGCATCGCCGTGCTGCGCGTAATTATAGCAGCTACGCACCCGCTCGGCAGTCGCCCGCGTCAAGTCGTCGATCGGCCCCGGAATGTTCCGCAAAATTGCCCGCGCCACGTTATACTTAACTGCGGCGAGCGACGTCCGTGGGTCACCTCTCCTGCTGTGACAAGCCGCCCATACGACGATTTTCACGGCATCAGGATTTCGTCCCGCCTCGCGCGTCCCGGCATGCACGATCGCAACGGCCGCTTCCACCAGCTCCGGCACTATCCCATTCATAAGAATGACACCGTCCGCCAGCTGCCCGGCGAGCCGCAACATGCGTGGCCCGGTCGCTGCGACGTAGATAGGAATATTCGTCCTCTCGGCATAGGCTATTCGGGCATCCTCTCCTTCAGGGATTCTGACCGGATCGCCGTTAATAAGCAGCCGTAAATTACCGAGCGCCTTGGCAAATGCATCCACGGTGACCGGCCTCAGTCCCATCGTCGCAAGGGCGCTGTCGCCCACGCTGATTCCGATGATCGCTCTGCCATTGGACAGCTCGGATAGTGTGCAGAACGCGCTCGCCGTGACCGTCAAATGCCGCGTAACCACGTTCGTGACGGCGCTTGCGAGCTTTATCCTCTTGGTTCGAGCGGCGATCGCGCCGAGAACCCCATAGACCTCGCGCCACAGCAGATGGGAATCTGCAACCCATAGCGTGTCATAGCCGAGGCGATCGGCGAGCTCTCCGGATCGCAGCAGTTGATCTGCGGGCTGGTTCGGGTACAGCCCCACGCTGATTTTCATAGCTCCCTGGTCCCCTCTTGGCCGCTCGAAAATCAAGACAGATACCACCGAAACAACTCATCACGATCGGTCAACGCCTCCGCCCCGTCCTCGACGACAATCCGGCCACTGCGGATGACATAGACATGGTCGGCGATCCCAAGCGCCATCCGGCGCAGGTCATGCGGCCGAAGATCTCAACGAAGCATGCTGATGGCCGAGCGTATGCGACGCCCTGCGGGCCGTCTCGACGACGACCGGCACGAGCCTCTGCTCTACCCGCTCGACCGACCATCGAGGCCACGGCACCGCAATATTGACGGCAGCGACCACCTTCCCCATGTGGTTGAACACGGGTGATGCGATCGAGATGTCGCCGATAAATGCCTCCTGGTTGTTGATGCAAAATCCCCGGGATCGGACCTCGGCCAGAATAGTCTTGAGAGCATGCTTGCCGGTTACCGTGAATTCCGTGCGCTTCTCACGACGAGAGCCTTCGAGAATTCGGTCCGCCTCGCTTGGCTCGAGATGAGCGAGAATCGCGCGGCCGGGAGCTGTGCAAAACGCCGGCAATCGAGAGCCAACCGACAGATCGACGCTGACGGCATGTCGGCTTGGATAACGCAGCACATAAACGACCTCATCGCGATCCAGCACGGATAGGTTAACCGTCTCCTCCGATTGCCGGTTCGCAGCGGCCAGAAGTGGCGCCACCTTTTCGCGGATGGCGTCCGCGCTGAGATACGCCCGCCCGAATTCGAGCATTTTCGTCGATAGGGAGTATGCCTTCGACAGAGGGTCTTGATTGACGTATCCCAACGTGCGCAATGTGAAGACGAAGCGTTGCGTCGCGCTCTTTCCGAGCCCGGTGAGCGGTACGATTTCCGATAGGCCCAGCGGCTTCCCCACCTCGTTCAGCACATCGAGGACACGGAACGCCTTTTCCACCGAGGCGACATATAAGTTGTTGTCGCCCTCGCTCTTGGGCCCGGCTCGACCTTTCGCTTTAGCTTTTCGCTGAGGCTTGTCTTTGGCTGGCATGGCGCGCGGCACGCGTCGATGTACCGTCATCCAGCGAGACTCACTGGGAGATGAGACGGTAAAGGTCGGGCCGCCTGTCACGCCACCATGGGAACTTCTTTCGCAACGCCGAAACCCGATCGAGATCTATTTCGCAGACGATGAGCTCTTCGCCCTCGGTCCCGGCCTCGGCGAGAATGCTGCCGCGCGGATCGACGACCATGCTTCGGCCAAGATGGCGCCGGACGCCTTCGGCGCCGACCTTGTTAGCGGCCACGACAAAAACACCGTTTTCGAAGGCGCGTGCGCGCAGCGCGACGTCCCAGATAGCGTTGCGGTGCTCCGGATCGCTGTAGACGGAATAGCAGATCGGCATGAAGATGATCTCGGCCCCCTGCAACGCGAGGACGCGCGAGGGTTCCGGGTAGAGGCGGTCGTTGCAGATCTGCACGCCAATCTTGACGCCGTCCACGTCGAATACAGGGAGGCTCTCACCCGGCGTGAAATAGAACTTCTCGTAGCTCCCCGTACCTCCGGCTTTCTCGTTGGGGAAATAGGCGGGGATATGAGTTTTCCTATACGTGCCGAGGTTGCGGCCGCTTCGGTCCAATATCATCGCGGCATTGTACATGCCCGAATTGGCTCGTTCGCCGAACGGCAGGATGAGGGCCAACCCCGCGTCGCGCGCAGCCTCCCGAATCTCGCGAATTATGTCGCTATCCGGCGCAGTGAAGAACCGGTCGAAGTCCTCGATCAAGCGGTTCGGGAAAAAGGGCGATAGGAACAGTTCACAGAAGGTCAGGATATCGACGCCGCGTTTCCTCGCCTCCTCAATCATTCTCAAGGCGGTCGGCACCATGCTCCGCATGTCGTCGGACTGTACGGGTCCGGTTTGAGCCGCGCCGACCTTGATTACTCTGCTCATCCCTGCCTTCCTCGCCGCTGTTCTGCAGCAGCCGGCTGCCCGATCGAAATTGACGGTGAGATCGGGATGCGATATTTGATTATTACAATTCGATATCACGCACTCATCTACCAGTCAACCCGGCTCCCTTCATCCCGTCGCGTAAATCGATGCCGCAGACACCATGCCACGAGATGCGTGAGGCGATCGAGAAAGCGCGAGGAAGCTTCCCGAGAACGGCCGTGGATCAAGGCTGGCGGACGGGTACGGCGAAACGAGGTGAGCGGCGATGACCTTCGATTGTATTGTGAAAAACGGGACCGTCGTCTTCCCACATCACGGGGAAATTCGGGCGGATCTCGCCATCGATAACGGGCGCATAGCGGCCATCCTTGAACCCGGTCGCCATTCCTGCGAAGCGCGTGACGTAATAGATGCTGCGGACAGGCATGTTTTCCCGGGCCTCATCGAGGCCCACATGCATTTCGGGATCGCCGACCCGATAGCCGAATACTCGAGCGAAACGGCTTACGCGGCGCGGGGCGGCTTTACGACGCTGCTCGGATATCTCCTCAAGAGCGTGCCTTACAGCGAGATGTTCGAAGAGGAGAAGGCTCGGGCAGAAAGCCAGTCACATGTGGATTTCGGCTACCATTTTGGCATGGCCAAGGAGGAGCATTTGGCGGAGGTTGCCCGCTATGTCGAGAGCTTCGGCGTGCTGTCGTTCAAATTCTTCATGAATTTCAAGGGCGACGAAGGCCTGTACTTGGGTCTGACCGGCGCCGACGAAGGCTTCATGTATGACTTGATGCAATCGGTGGCGCGCCACCCCAATGCGGTGCTCGGGATACATCCGGAAAATATCGAAATCGTTCGTCGCCATAGGCTCAAATTTCAGAGCCAAGGGCGCAGCACCTTAAAGGACTGGAGCCTATCCAAGCCGCCGATCAACGAGGCCCTCGATAGCCTCAAGGCCATGTACTGTGCGGAGCAGACCGGCTGCCCGCTCTACTTCGTTCATGTCAGCTGCCGCTTGGCTCTCGACGAGATCGTTCGGTTCCGCCGCCGTTACGAGCGGATATACGTCGAAACCTGTCCACAATACCTCACCCACACGATGGATGATGACCTGGGAACCGTCGGAAAAGCCAACCCGCCGCTCAAGACCAAAGACGATGTGGAAGCGCTGTGGGCGGCGCTCGCCGATGGCACCATCGAGGTCGTCGGAGCGGATCACGTCGCGCGCAAACGAGCCACGAAGGAGAAGAATATTTGGCAGGCATCCCAGGGTTTCCCCGGCACCGCGACGATTCTGCCCATCCTACTCAGCGAGGGGTATCATAAGCGCGGCTTGAGCTTGCAACGAATCGCTCAGGTCCTGACCAGCAATCCGGCTCGCATCTTCGGACTGGCAAACCGGAAAGGGGATATTTTCCCCGGTGCCGATGCCGATCTCACGATCGTCGACCTTAAGCGCGAACATATGGTTCGCGCCGAGGAGTTGGGATCGTATGCGGATTACAGCCTTTATGAGGGCTGGTCCTTAAAAGGCTGGCCGATTGCGACAATCGTGCGAGGCAAGTTGGTAATGGCGGACGGTGAGGTTGTCGGCCCGCCGGGCTGGGGAAAATTTCTGGCGCGTCCTCTCTGAGCCGCCTTCATGTGCACGAGCCACCTCCCAAAGGCAGTGCGCCCGGCGACAAGGTGCTGATGTTCGCGCCCGCCTTCTCCCTATGCTCGGAGAGCGGTTTGCGAAATCCGGGCTTAGTTGCTCGCCGGTTTTGCGAACCGTGCATCGCGCCACGCAAGCGCTGCCTTGAGTCCTTGCTCCTTCCGGATGCGGTTGAACTCCGCGCGCTCGGGCCCCGCCGCGGATTCGATGATGATATCCGTATCGAGAGCGGCTAAGAGCGCTTGGCGCATGCCCATGATCTCGTAGCTTCGATTGATCGCACGTTTGGTCAACTGAACGGAGAGTGGTGCCGCGGCGGCGATGGTTCGCGCCGCCTCCATAGCCGCAGCGAACGCGTCGCCGGCCGGCACAACAGCATTCACGATCCCCATTTCATAAGCCCGGCGGGCATCGAGACGATCATTCCCCGTCAGAAGCAATTCCTTTGCAAACTTGGGCGTCGTTGCCCAAGGGAGCAGCAAGGCGACGAGACCGGAGCCGAAACGCACCTCCGGCTCGCCGAGGCGCGTACCCTCGGCCGCAATCGTCATATCGCAGGCGAGCGCCAGCTCGAAGGCCCCCGCAAGGCAATAGCCGTGGATTGCCGCGATCGTCGGCTTCGGGCAATCCCAGAATTGCATGATGAAATCGAAATCCTTCTCGAGGATCGCCCGCCACTCCCCAACATCGATGGTGCCCCGTGCCGCGGATTCCTTGAGATCAAATCCCGCGGAAAAGGCCCGCCCTTCTCCGTGGACGACGACTGCAAGCACATCCTCCCTCTCGGCAAAGCCCGCCATAGCCGCCGAGATCTCCTCGACCATCCGGCTGTTGAATGCGTTCAGGACATCCGGGCGGTTCAGGGTCAAGACCGCGATGCGGTTCTCGATATGCGTCTTGATCGTCTCGTAGCTCGCTGCGTTCTTGCCGGACATGTCGAGCACCCTCGATACGACTTGCTTAAGCGCGACGCTTCAAGCCGCGCCAATCCTTGAGGATCTCGCGCGCTGCATTGTGGCCGGGAATGCCCGAGACCCCGCCTCCCGGATGGCATGAGGAGCCACATTGGTAAAGAGCCACAATCGGCGTCCGATAATCCGCATAATGCGGCACCGGTCGCTGGAAGAAGAGCTGATCGGGAGACAATTCGCCGTGAAAGATATGACCCTGGGGGAGGTCGAGGATTTCCTCGATGTCGGGGGGCAGCAGAATCTGCATATCGATGATCTTGCTCGAGAAGCCCGGCGCGAATTCATCCATGACGACGAGCGCGTTCCTCACGAAATTCTCGCGCTCATCTTTCCAGTCGCCATTGCGGAGCTTATAGGGCGCATGCCCACCGAAGAGGTTGATCACATGTTTCCCCGGGGGCGCCAGCGTATCGTCGACGATGGTCGGAACGACAGGCGTAATGAAGGGCTTCGTCGAATACCAGCCGTATTTGGCATCGTCATAGGCACGCTCCAGGTAATCGATATCCGGGGCGACATGCACATAAGTCGGGTACGCAAAGCCGGCCTTCTGCGGATCGAAGGATCGATAATGGGGCGGCGCTTCCGCCGCGACGTTGATCTTGAACGCCGTCGAGAAGGTGCGGAAGCGCCGGATCTCCTCGAGGAAGCCGCCGGGAAGCGCCGTTTCCGGCACGAGCCTGAGGAAGAGCGTCTTGCAATTGGCATTCGACACCACGGCCTTGGCCGAGAAGCTCCTGCCATCGGCGAGGCGAACGCCTGTTGCGCGGCCATTCGCGATCGCGATCTCGGCGACGGCAGCATCGGTCAGGACCTCGAGCCCGTAGCGCCGCCCTGAAGCGGCAATCGCCTGGGTAATGCTGCCCATGCCGCCGCGAATGAATCCCCAGCCGCCGGCACCCTGATGTTCCCCCATGATGTGATGCATGATGACATAGGCGCTGCCGGGTGATTTAGGGCCGGCAAAGGTTCCGATGGAGGCGTAATAGGCGAGCACCGTCTTGATGATATCGGATTCGAACCAGCAGGAGAGGTAATCGTAAGCGCTCTGGGTGAGGAGATCGACGATACGATAGGCCTTCTCGCCGATCTTGCGGTGGCGCCAAAGCAGCGAGGCGGCACTCTTGAAGGATTTCCAGCTTCGCTTCGTCGGGTCGATGGGCGTCTCGAAGAGGAGCTTGCGCACGATCGCCGCCGCTTCCTGGACATAGGCGTCGAAGGCCGGATAGGCCTCCGCATCGTGCTTGGAGAAGCGCGCGAATTCCGCCTGCGTCTTTCCGACGTCATCGCTGAAAATGATGTAGTCGTCGCCATAGAGCGGGCAGAAGAGGTCGTTGGCCGGCAGCACCTCGAGCCCAAACCTGCGCAGTTCCAGATCCGCGATCACGCGGGGGTGGAGGAGGCTCATCACATAGGAGAAGATCGAGGCTCGGAATCCGGGTGTGAATTCCTCCGTCACGGCGGCCCCGCCGATGACGCTCCGGCGCTCCAGCACGAGAACCTTGAGGCCGGCCTTGGCGAGATAGGCGCCGCAGACCAGGCCGTTATGCCCTGCCCCGACGATGATCGCATCATACGCTGTCGCCATAGCCTCCCTCGCCCAAATTTTAATTGTAGTGAAATTTATCCCATATAGTTTCATCGTTGTGAATAGAAGATTGTGAGGGGGAGCCCGCCGTGCTAGGGTGAGACATGAATATGGACGACGTATCTGCTCGGAGAGGCGTCCGCCGGCGCGCTCCCGTCGACGAGCACCTCACCTCGATCGGCCGCAAGATCCGCGACCTGCGCAAGGCGAAGAAGCTCACCTTGGCGGAAGTGGCCGCCGCGACCGGACTTTCGATCGGCCATTTGAGCCAGGTGGAGCGCGGGATCTCCGCATCCTCGGTGCGCCATCTGCAAAGCATCAGCGCCGCTCTTGGCGTCAAAATGAGCTGGTTCTTCGACGATGGAGACCCCGCGCCCGTCCATGAGCGCGGCGTCATTGTCCGCGCCCCGCGCCGGCGTCGCCTCGACCTGACGGGGCTCGGCATCACCGACCATCTCCTCTCGCCGAGTCTCTCCGGCAAGCTTGAGCTGCTCATGTGCGAGCTGGAGCCGGGAGCCGAGAGCGGCCCGGACTTCTATACCCATGAAGGCGAAGAGGCGGGCGTGATCCTCGATGGGTGCCTCGAGCTCTGGGTCGGCGATCACCACTACCGGCTCGACAAAGGCGACAGCTTCGGCTTCCCAAGCACAACCCCGCACCGCTATCGCAATCCGGGCACCTCTCGCACGACGGTGGTCTGGGCCATCACCCCGCCCAGCTACTGAGCGTTGTAATTTCATATAGGTGAAAATTCTGTGGCATATTTCACAGGGGGTGATAGAGTCGCTTCCTAATAAGCAAGGAACGGGGACGGATCACGTGCCGGAGCCCACAGGCCGCCCGGCGGTCGCAACGACCCGGGCGCTGCGTCTGCAACATGTTGTCGTTCCGGGACTTCTGCTGCTGCCGGCAGTCGGCTTCCTGGTGCTGTGGTTCGTTATCCCGCTCGGCCAGCTCTTCCTCTTGAGCCTCTCGGATCCGCGGGGCGCCTTCGTCACTTATCGCGAAATCCTCGCAGGAAGCGTTTATCGCCGCGTGCTGGTCAACACGATTCTCGTCGCGGCGAACGTCACCCTGATTTCGGTGGCGCTGGGCTATCCGACGGCCTATGTGCTGACGCGGCTTAAAGGCTTCTGGCTCGCCCTCGCCTTCTGGTGCGTCCTCGTGCCGTTCTGGATCAGCGTCCTTGTCCGCACCTTCAGCTGGATGCTCCTGCTCGAAGCGCACGGCCCCATCAATGCCGCGCTCTTGGCGCTCCATCTCGCCGATCGCCCGCTGCAGCTGCTCTTCAATGATGTGGGCGTCTATATCGGCATGGTCCATGTGATGCTGCCCTACGCCGTGCTGCCGATCTATGCAGGGCTGCTCCGCATCGACCATCGCCTGCTCCTTGCAAGCGATGGGCTCGGCGCTTCCCCCTGGATGACCTTCCGGCGCGTCTATCTGCCGCTGAGCTTGCCCGGTATTGGCGCTGCCGCAGCGCTCGTCTTTCTGCTCTCGCTCGGCTTCTTCATCACCCCGGCACTTCTCGGCAGCATGTCCAACCTCACCCTTTCCATGCTGATCGAGAATCTCGTCAATGAGCGCCTCGTCTGGCCATTGGCTGCGGCCGCATCATTCGTGCTCCTTGCCGGCACTTTGCTGCTTCTCCTCATCGGCGCCCGGTTGCTTCCCGTTCGCCAGATGACGCTCGCGGGATAGGCCCATGTCGCTCGCGCGCAAGATCACGCTCCACGCCCTGGTTGCGGCCGTGCTCGCCTTTCTTGTCCTCCCGATCCTCGCCGTGATCCCGGCCTCGCTCAACAGCGCCTCCTTCATCCGGTTGCCGCCAAGCGCGCTCTCGCTGCGCTGGTACGGCGCATTCTTTCAGGACGGTGAATGGACGTCCTCACTGCTGACGAGCGCCAAGGTCGCCGCTATTGCGACGGGGCTTTCCCTTTTCCTCGGCACGGCGGCGGCTCTCGGTCTCCGGCGTATCGAGGGGGCCTGGCGACGCATCCTCTCTGGATTCTTCCTCGCCCCTCTCATCGTGCCAGCGATCGTCACGGCCATCGCGCTCTATTACGTAAGCCGTCCGCTCGGCCTTGTCGGAACCACGATTGGCCTCGCGCTCGGCCATGCTCTCCTATGCCTCCCCTTTGTCGTCGTAAACGTGGGCGTCTCGCTCGCCGGCCTCGATCCGATCTTGCTGCGCGCCGCAGAGGGATTGGGCGCCTCGCCATTCCGGATCTTCAGGACCGTAACCGTGCCGAGCATCCTGCCGGGTCTCGTCGGCGGAGCCATCTTCGCCGCCATCACGTCCTTCGACGAAGTCGTGATCTCGATCTTCCTCGCCGGCATCGAGGCAAAGACCCTGCCGGTCAAGATGTGGGAGACCATCCGCGTCGAATTCACGCCCGTGGCCGCCGTGGCGGCAACGCTCCTCATCGGCCTGACGCTGGTCTTCTTCCTGACGCTTCACGCCACGCTGCTGCGCTCGCGGCGCCCGAAGGCCGCCTGAGCCATGGACAGAATCGCCTTCAAAGGGGTAACGAAGAGCTTCGGCCCGGTTACGGCCCTGCGGCCGATCAACCTTGATATTGCAGCCGGAGAATTCGTCACGCTTCTTGGCCCGAGCGGCTCGGGCAAAAGCACCCTTCTCAACATCGCCGCCGGCCACCTCGCGCCGTCCTCGGGGCAGGTCCTCATCGGTGATCGCGACGTTACGGCCCTGCCGGCGCGGCGGCGCAATATTGGCATGGTGTTTCAGAGCTACGCGCTTTTTCCCCACCTCAACGTCTACGAGAATGTCGCCTATGGCCTGCGTGCGCGCCGCGTCGCCGGAAAGGAAACCGCGCGCCGTGTGGAGGAGGCTCTCTCGATTGTCCAGCTCGACGGCTACGGACCGCGTGCCGTGCGTGAGCTCTCCGGCGGACAGCAGCAGCGCGTGGCGCTCGCCCGCGCCCTCGTGATCGAGCCGGACGCCCTCCTCCTCGATGAGCCCCTTGGCGCGCTCGACCGCCAGCTTCGGAAGCATGTGCAGCTCGAGATACGCCGCCTGCACCAGCGCCTCGGCCGTACCATGATCTACGTGACCCATGACCAGGAGGAAGCGCTCGTCATGTCCGACCGCATCGCCATCATGCGGGATGGCGGCATCGAGCAGATCGGGACGGCGCCGGAGCTCTACCGGCAGCCGAGCAATACCTTCGTCGCCGGCTTCCTCGGAGAATCGAACCTCATCGAGGGACGCATTGAGCGCATCCTCGGGGGCTTTGCAGAGCTCGCGACCGATGAGCTTGGCATCTCGATCCGCGGCGTTGCGGGCGCCGGCCTCGCCACCGGCGCTCCGGCGGCTGCGCTTATCCGCCCGGAGGCGTTGACCCTCTCGCCTGAGGCAACACCCCGATTGCCGGCCCGCATCGAGGAGGTCGTCTATCTTGGCGATATCCTCTCCATCCGCTTGCGCCTCGCAAGCAGGCAGGACATCTGGTGCCGACGCTTCGCCGGCAAGAGCGACCTCCCCTCAGGCACCGTCACGCTCGGCTGGTCGGAACAGGACGTCCGCATCCTGCCGATAGCGCCTCCTGGCAATCCGCGACCACAAAGCAACTGACAGGGAGAAAAGCCATGATCACGCGTCGTATGCTTCTCAAGATCGTCGCCGGCACGGGCCTGGCTGCGGCCGCATCCCCGCTTATTGGCTTCCGCAGCGCATATGCCCAAGGCAGGCCATTCGTCTTCGTCTCCTGGGGCGGTGCGCTCTCGGCTCTCGAGAAGGAAGCCTTCATGGATCCGGCGAGCAAGGAGTTTGGCGTCAATATCGTCAATACATCTCCCACCAACTACGCCAAGCTCAAGGCGATGGTTGAAGGCAAGAGCGTCGAATGGGATCTTGTTGATGTGGGGGGGCGATTCATTTTCCAAGGACGCGATCAGGGCCTCCTCGAGGAAATCGACTACAAGATCGTCGATGCCTCGAAGCTCGACAAGCGCTGGACCACGCCTTATGGCGTCTATACGTCGACCGGCGGCACCGTGATTGCCTGGAACACGAACCAATTCCCCGCCAGCAAGGGGCCAACCTCCTGGAAAGATTTCTGGGACGTCAAGACATTCCCTGGTCCGCGCGGCCTCTATAAGCAGCTCTATTACAATTACGAGGCGGCACTGCTCGCGGCGGGCACCAAATTCGACGAGGTCTATCCTGTCACCGACGAGAAAGTGAAGCTCGCGCTCGCCAAGCTCGGCGAGATCAAGCCGCATGTAAAGGTATGGTGGAGTGCTGGCGCACAGCCGCCGCAACTCCTCAGCACCGGCGAGCTCGCCATGAGCTCGGCCTGGACCGGCCGCATCATCGATATCCAGAAGGAGAAGGCGCCGGTTGCCATGACTCTCAAGGACGGCATCGCTTGGGGGAACGCCTATGTCGTGCCCAAAGGCACGCCCCATAGGGAGCTCGCCATGCGCGTGATCAATTACTGCATCAGCGAGCCGGCCCAGCTCCGTCTTCTTTCGGTCGGCACCTACGGGCCTGTGCTTTCTTCGGCGGCGGCCAAAGGCACGGCGGAACAACGTAAGCTGCTCGTGACCGCGCCCGAGAACATCAAGGATATGCTTGTGCTCAACGAAGAACAGGCCGGCCTCTATTCGTCCAAGTACGAAGAGGCATGGAACAAGTTCCAGCTCGGCTAGTCGGGCGATGCGGGCTGAGTGGGAGCGGCAACCGTGGAAGGCCTGAGGGGGATCGCAACGCCGGCGGCGCTCGGAGACAAGCATCCCTTGGCGCCGCTCCTCGCGCCCCGCTCGATCGCCTTCGTCGGCGCGAGCCCGAAGGCCAACACGCCAGGTAACGATGTCGTCCGCATGGCGCTGCGCGGCGGTTTCCGCGGCGCGCTTTATCCGGTCAATCCGAACTATGGCGAGATCGAGGGGCTGACATGCTACTCGTCGCTCGCGGCGCTCCCGGAGGCCGTCGACCTCGCCGTCCTCGCCATCGCCAATGGGCGGCTGGAGCAGGCCCTGGAAGAGGCGATTCGCCTCGGCGCACGCAGCGCCGTGATCTTCGCGAGCTGCTATCTCGAGGACGACCGCGACCCGCCCCTGACCAAGCGCCTCGCCGCCCTGGCGCGAGCCGCCGGGATGCCGATCTGCGGCGGCAATTGCATGGGCTTCTATCACGAGACCGCCAATACCTGGATCTGCGGGTTTCCCTCTCCCCGTCAGCCGGCACGGGGCTCGATCACGCTCATCTCCCATGCCGGCTCGGTCTTCGGCGCGCTTGCCCATAACGACCCGCGGCTCAAATACAACCTCGCCGTCTCGGCCGGCCAGGAGCTTGTGACGAGCGCTGCCGACTACCTCGACTATGCGCTCGATCAACCGGAGACCCGCGTCGTCGGCCTCTTCCTGGAAACGATCCGCGATCCCGCCGGTTTCATGCGCGCTTTGGGGAAGGCCGTAGCGAGGAGGATCCCCGTGGTCGCGCTCAAGGTCGGTCGGACTGAGGCAAGCGCGGCCCTCGCGATGAGCCATTCGGGCGCCATCGCCGGTAACGATGCCGCTTACGCGGCGCTCTTCGACAAGTTCGGCGTCATCCGTGTCGACAATGTCGACGAGATGGCGGCGACCTTGCTCCTCTTCGCACAAGGAAGGCCGGCTCAGGCCGGCGGCATCGCCGCCATCCATGACTCGGGCGGCGAGCGCGAGCTGGTGATCGATCTCGCGCAGGATCACGGCGCGCCCTTCGCCAGGATCTCTCCCGCGACCACCGCGGCTCTCCGCGCGCGCCTGGAATATGGCCTCGAGCCGGTCAACCCGCTCGATGCCTGGGGCACGGGACAAGGCTATATCGACCTCTTCACAGATTGCTTCACGGCGCTGATGAAGGATCCGGACACAGCGCTCGGTATTTTCTTCAACGATCTGCGCGATGCCTCCTATCTTTCGGTGGGTTTTTCCGAGGTCTGCAAGCGTGTCCATGCCGCGACCGACAAACCGGTTGCTCTCGCCACCAATTATTCCCAGGTTCGCCACGATAAGCTCGCCTTAGCGCTGACCGAGGCCGGGATTCCGGTCCTCGACGGCACCATTCCAGCATTGCAGGCGGCGCGCCATCTCCTCGCCCATCGCGACTTCCTCGCGCGAAGCTTCGATCCTCCATCGTCGCGACTGATCCCTCCACGAAACTGGGCGGAAGCACTCAAGGGACGCAGCGGCGCCTTGCCGGAGGCCGAGGCTCTTGCTCTGCTCGCCGATTACGGCATTCCGACGACGCCAGCGAGGATCGTCGGCAGCGTGGAAGAGGCATGCGCTGCAGCAAGAGAGATCGGATTCCCGGTTGTCTGCAAGACGGCCGAGCCGGGAGTCCTGCACAAGAGTGACGTCGGCGGGGTGAAGCTCGATCTCAAGGACGAAGCCGACATCGCCTCGGCCTATGCCGACCTCGCCGCGCGCCTCGGCCCGCGCGTTCTGGTGGCGCAGATGGCACGCCCGGGAACCGAGATCGCCCTCGGCCTCGTCCACGACCGCCAATTCGGGCCCGTCGTGATGGTCGCCGCCGGCGGGCTTCTCGTTGAGATCTTGCGTGATGCGAGCTACGCCCTTGCCCCCTTCGGCGCTGAGACCGCACGCCGCCTGATCGACGGCCTCGCTGTTCGCAGGCTCCTCGCCGGCGCGCGAGGCGCAACGCCGGCCGACCTCGGAGCGCTCGCCGAGGTGATCGCGCGGTTCTCCATTCTCGCCGCCGATCTCAGCGAGCGGATCAAGGAGCTCGATGTCAATCCCCTCATTGTGGGACCGAATGGAGCGATCGCCGTGGACGCGCTCGTCGTCCTCCGCTAGGAGACAGCTCATGGATCTGCGCATTTCCGACCAGGATCTGGCCTGGAAGGCGAAGGCAAAGGATTTCGCAGAGCGGTATCTCTTTCCCCATGAGGAGGAGCTCGAGGCAAACGGCCGTCTGCCGGCAGAGACACTCGCGCGCCTGCGCCGCGCCGTCGTCGAGCAGGGCCTTAATGCCATCAACCACGACAAGGAGGACGGCGGCCAGGGCCTGAGCCAGCTTCAGCAGACCCTCGTAAACGAGGAGGTCGGCAAGGCGACGGGAACGCTCTGGGCCATCCTGTGGCACCCGCCCATTCCGCTGAAGCACGGCACGTTGAGACAGAAGCAAGCCTATCTCGTACCGAGTTGCCGCGGCGAGCGTCGGGCCTCCTACGCCATCACCGAGGCCGGGGCAGGCTCGGATCCGCGCCTCGTCGCTACCCGCGCGGACTATATCAACGGCAAATACATCCTCAGCGGCGAGAAGTGGTTCGTCACCACCGGCGATTACGCCGACTATCTCGTGGTCCATGCCCATGTCGACGGCGATCCGGACAAGCCCACGCTCTTCCTCGTCGACAAGGACCTGCCGGGCGTCCGTATCAAGCGCATGCCTAAGTTCATGCACACCTATGTCTTTGGGCACCCGGAATTCGTGTTCGATGCCGTGGAGCTCGAGCCCTGGCGCGTTCTCGGCGGGGTCGGTGCGGGGCTTGAGCTGACGAAGGACTGGTTCGTCGAGGCCCGGCTGCAGATTGCCGCCAATTGTCTCGGCGCCTCGATCCGCGCTGCGGAGATCGCGAATAAATGGGCGAGCGAGCGCGTGCAGTTCGGCCGGGCGATCCGCGACTTCCAGGCCATCGAGTTCATGCTCGCCGATATGGCGGTGGACATCATGGCGATGAAAAGCCTCGTCTACCGCGCCGCCTGGGAGATCGACCAGGGCATCGACCGCAAGCTCGTCCATGCGCGGGCGAGCGCTGTCAAGCTCTACGCCTCAGAGACGGCGGGGCGGGTGGTCGACAGGGCGCTTCAGATTCTTGGCGGTCGTGGCTATATGCGCGAGAACCCCGTGGAGCGCCTCTACCGCGATATCCGCGTGGACCGCATCTGGGAAGGCACCTCCGAGATTCAGCGCGCGATCATCGGCGGCCAGATCAAGAAACGCGGCCTCGCGCCCTATACCGATTGGATGTGAGGGCATGCCGCCGACACCGGCACTTCCTCCATCGCTTTGGGCCGCCACGGCTGAGCCTGCGCCTGCGACGCCGCCGCTTTCGGGTGAGGCGCGCGCCGATGTCGCCGTGATCGGCGGTGGCTTCACTGGCCTCTCGGCAGCCCTCCATTTGGCCGAGTTGGGGAAGGACGTGCTTCTGCTCGAAGCCGGCGAGCCGGGCTGGGGCGCCTCCGGTCGCAATGGCGGGCAGGTCATTCCGGGTACCAAATATCCGCCCGACGATCTCGCAAATCTCCTGGGTGGAGAGATCGGCACCCGCGCCGCAGCCTTCGCCGAGACGACAGCCGACATCCTGTTCAGCATCGTCGAGCGCCATCGCATCGCCTGCCATGCGAGGCGAAGCGGCTGGATCAAGGCGGCCCATTCCGAGGCGACGCTGAAGCGGCTCGGCTTAGCCGCGGCGCAGCGGCAGCGGATGGGCGCTTCCATCGAGCTTCTGGACAGGCGGCGCATTGCGGAATTGCTCGGCGCAACCTCTTATAGCTATGTTGGCGGCCTGCTCGACCACCGTGGCGGCAGCCTACAGCCCTTGAGCTATGCCCGCGGCCTCGCCCGCGCCGCGATTGCCCAGGGCGCTCGCATCCATGGCGGCTCGAACGCCCAATCGATTATCCAGGATGGCAAAGGCTGGCGCGTCGTGACACCCGTAGGCGTAGTCCGTGCCGACCGCATCCTGATCGCAACGAATGCCTATACCGACGGCCTGTGGCCCAGGCTCCGGCGGACCGTGATCCCGATGAGCAGCGTGCAGATCGCAACGCCGCCGCTCGACGAGAGCTTGCGCCAGGAGATTCTACCCCAAGGCCACGTCATGTCCGATACTCGCCGCCTCCTGCTTTATTTCCGCCTCGATCCGGCGGGCCGTCTCGTCTTCGGCGGCCGCGGCGGGGTTTTGGAGATGGGGATGCAGCAGGCCTATGCCGCAGTGAAGCGTACAATGCGGCGAATGTTTCCGATGCTCGCAACCGTGCCCATCGAATACGCCTGGTCCGGCCATGTCGCGATCACGCCGGACGCCATACCTCATGTCTGGCAACTCGCGCCCAATGCCTTTGCCGCGCTCGGATATAACGGGCATGGGGTTGCGATGGCGACATCACTGGGGCAACGCCTCGCCCACTTCATCGCGACTCAAAGAGAAGAGGAGTTGCCGCTTCCAATCCAGCCTCTGCGGCCAATCCCGCTTCACGCGCTGCGATGGCCGGCGGTCGCGGCCGCGGTCCAATATCACCGGCTGATGGATGCGCTCGGCAAGTAGCTGCCGATACGACGCCCTTACGGTTGCGCTCCAGCCTCTATCCCGAGAAATTCGGCAGCATTGGCACTCACCACGCATGACTCCTCGCCTTAAACACCCACCCCGCTCTCGCGATTACCCGCACAGGCTCTTAGGTCGATCCAAAGCATAGCCGCACCGTCAGGCCTGGCTTGTTGTCCTCGATGCGCACGGGGATTCCGTGGAGCGATGCGACCGCGGCCACGAGGCTGAGGCCGAGGCCGCTGCCTGGGAGAGAGCGGTTCTCCTCAAGACGATAAAGCCTCTGGAAAACCTTCTCTCGAGCCTCGTTCGGAATGCCGAGCCCATTGTCGCTGACTGCGAGGTCCGGCCCGTCGGCACCAACATCCAGGACGATCCCAATGCGGCCGCCGGCTGGCGTGTACTTGATTGCATTGTCGACGAGGTTTGCGAGCGCGCGGAAAAGCAGGTCGCGATCGCCCGTCACTGTGGCCGGGGCTCGGATATCGAGGGTAAATCGCTGCCCTTTATCCTCGGCGAGCGGCTCGTAGAACTCAGCGACGTCGGTGACGAGGGTGGCGAGGTCCACGGGCGCGAACTTACTTCTGGCGCCACCCGCCTCGATCTCCGCAATCTTGAGCAGCGCCTCGAAGGTGTCGAGGACAGCGTCGACGCTGCCGATCGTGCCGTCGATCCAAGCCTCGTAATCCGCGGGCGGGGGCGGTGTGTTCCGCGCCATCTCGAGGCGTGTCTTCACCCGCGCAAGGGGCGTGCGCAGCTCGTGGGCGATGCTGTCCGAAACGCCCTTCACCGTCGTCATCAGCGTCTCGATGCGATCGAGCATGGCGTTGAGATTGGCGGCGAGGACATCGAAATCGTCGCCGCTGCCGCTGCGCGCGATGCGATGGGTGAGATCGCCGCCGATGATGCCGCGGCAGGTGCGATTGATCGCCTCGAGCCGTCGCACCATTCCGGCACTCGTCAGGAGCGCGCCCAAGGCGCCGAGCACCAGGGTCAGGCCCAGACCCCAGGACAGCGCCTGGAGGATCACGCGCTCGACCCTGCGGGCGTCGCCCATGCTGCGCCCGACGAGAAGGCGCTCCCCGCCGGAGAGCGTGAGGATCTGCGCACGGACGTAGCGCGGCCGCGGATAAGGCGGCCGCGTATCGATGCCCTTGAAGCTGATCCAGCCTGCCTTGGGCGCGCCTGCCGGCCAAGCGGCGAGATTGCCCGCCGCAAGCCGGCCGGTGCCGTCCTCGAGCCGGCAGAGCAACGTGCCGCGCGGATCGTCATCGACCCGATCCTTGATCGCCGCCGCGAGCGCCGCGCGACTCCCCTGGGCATAGATCTCGCGAAGACTCTCCACGTCGGCGCTGATAAGGTCGTCGGCTTGGCTCGTCAGGTAGTCCGCCGTCTTCCAATAGAGAAAGGCCATCAGGATGAGGATCGAGGCGCTGAAGAGGCCCATATAGATCAGCGCCAGCCGCAGAGCGGTGTTGCGGCCAAGGCTAATCGGGCGCACGGAGGCTGTATCCGGTGCCGCGGATGGTGTGGATCAGGGGGCGCTCGAACTCCCGGTCGATCTTGCGCCGCAGCCGCCCGATATGCACATCGATGACATTGGTGCGCGGATCGAAATGATAATCCCACACGCTCTCGAACAGCATGGTGCGCGAGACGACGCGGCCGGCGTTGCGCATCAGATATTCGAGGAGGCGGAACTCGCGCGGCTGGAGCGGGATCTCCCGTCCGCCGCGGCGCACGACGCGCGCGAGGAGATCCATCTCGAGATCGGCGATCCGGAGCACGGTCTGACTCGCCGCGGGTGAGCCGCGCCGGAGCAGGGCGTCGATGCGCGCCAGAAGCTCGCCGAAGGCGAAGGGCTTGACGAGATAGTCGTCGCCGCCGGCGCGCAGGCCACGGATGCGCTCGTCAACCTCGCCGAGCGCGCTCAGGATCAGGGCCGGCGTCGTCTTCCCGGCCGCCCGGATCGTCGTGATGATGCCGAGCCCGTCGAGCCCCGGAAGCATGCGATCGACAATGAGGGCGTCGTAATTCTCCCCCGCGGCGAGGAAGAGCCCGTCGCGCCCGTTATCCGCGTGATCGACGGCAAAGCCCTGCTCGCGCAGGCCCTTGACGAGATAGCCCGCCATCTCCCCGTCGTCCTCGATCACGAGCAGGCGCAGGATCGTCCTCCAGGTCACCGATTGGTCATGGCGGTCACCGATTGATCATCCGCCGCGCCCCCGAAAGCGGAGCGTGGAGCGTGCGACGGCGCGCATCGGCGCCACTCGCTGAGGCTAGAGCATGATGTCATGAGACCATGCTCTAGCATCCGCCATCTAACCGCGAGCCGAGCGGCGGATGAACAATTGGTCATCTTCGGCGCCGTCCTCAGCATCGCCGTAATCGGCCGCGAAATCCAGGGCCGGGAAGATGACCGATTTTTCATCGACCGGCGAGCTTCGCGTCATCCGCGATCGGCCATGACTCGTGGGCGAGCGGGGGGCGTTGAACGGCACGGGAGCATCTGGATGGCGGAGAACGGCGCCCCCCTTTCCGCCGGCGCGGCGGCACCGCGTCCCGGTCGGTTCGCGCCGATCGCGCTGGCCGCTGCGCTGGCCGCAGCCGGCCTCGCCGGCTGCGAGAGCTATAGCCCCCTGTCGCTGCCGGACGCCCCCGATCTTGCGGCGAGCCTGCCCAAGGTTGATGCGGCGCGCGTTCGCGCCGCCGCCCCCGAGCTGGCGCCCCATCCTCTCGCCGCGCGCGGCCCCCTCGACATGACCGACATCGCCATCCTCGCCGTACTCGAGAACCCCGAGCTCAAGGCGACGCGGCTCAAGCGCAAGGTGGCCCGCGCCCAAGCCTTCTCGGCCGGCCTGCTGCCCGATCCGCAACTCATCGCCACCCTCGATCCCACCACCAATTTCCAGCCCGGCGTCGTTCCCCTCGGCTGGGCGGTCGGCCTGCAATACGACCTTCAGAGCCTCGTCGTGCACGGCGCAAAAAAGGACGCGGCGCAAGCCGCCGCCGAGCAGGTCGACCTCGAGACCCTATGGCAGGAATGGCAGGCGATCCAGCAGGCGCGCACGCTTTATGTCGAGCTCGTCGAGGGACGGCGCAAGCTCGATCTCCTGCGTCAGGCGCGCACGCTCTATGCCCGGCGCTACCGCGAATCCGCGGCCGCCCTCGCTCACGGCGGCGTCACCATCGAGACGACGGGGCCGGATCTCACCTCGCTCCTCGACCTCGAATCCCAGACCATGCAGGCGGAGCGCCAGCTCGAGCAGACGCGCCACGAGCTCGACGCGCTGCTCGGCATCGAGCCCACGGTGCGGCTGGAGCTCGCCGGCCTGTCGGCGCCGCAAGCTTTGGCGCCCGATGTCGTCGCCCGCGCCATGCGCGGCATCGCGGCGCGGCGCCCCGACCTCCTGGCGCTCCGGGCCGGCTATCGCGCCCAGGAGGCGATGGTGCGCGAGGCCATCCTCGCGCAATTCCCCTCCTTCAGCATCGGCGTCCAGCGCGCCAGCGACACCACCGACGTTCACACCGTGGGCATCAGCCTCGGTATCGGCCTGCCCCTCTTCAACGCCAATCGCGGCGAGATCGCCGTGCAGCGCGCCACCCGCGCGCAGCTTCGGCAGGAATACCAGGCGCGCCTCGACCGGACCTACGGCGCCGTCGATCAGCTCGCCGAGAATACCGAGCTCCTCGCACGCCAGATCGCCGAGATCGATGCCGCGATGCCCGAGCTCGCGCGCATGGTGGCCGAGGCCGAGCACGCCTATCGCCACCAGGATATCGCCACCCTCTCCTATCTCAACCTGGAGAACAGCATGGTGCAGAAGCGCATCGAGCGCGTCGATCTGGAGCAGGCGCTGTGGAGCGCGCGGATCGGCCTCGATACCTTGCTCGGCTGGCCCGAGGGCGATTCCATGGGCGGCCACGCAGCGCCGGCGGCGGAGCCCCGCTCATGAGGATGCGCGCCGCTTTCGCCGGTCTCGCCTTGGCCCTAGCCGCGGCCTGGCCCACCACGGCTCTCGGCGCTGAAGCCGAGCCCAGCGTCCTGGTCAAGACGATCCCCCTCGCCACCCACGTCATCGCCGAGACCCTGAGCGGCTACGGCCAGGTGCAGGCGGATCCCGATAGCGAGAGCAGCATCGTCACGGCCCATGACGGCATCGTCGATCGCCTCGAGGTGCGCCTCGGCGAGCGCGTGGCGGCGGGAGCGCCGCTCCTCGAGCTCGAGACCGCGCCGACGGCGCATACCCAATTCGTCCAGGCCGAGGCGGCCCTGACCCTCGCGCGCAATGACCTCGCCCGCACCGAGCGCCTCCTCAAGGAGCAGCTCGCGACGACGGACCAGGTGGCGGCGGCGCGCAACGCCCTCACGCAAGCCGAGGCCAATCTCGAGGCGCAGAAGCGCCTCGGCGCCGGCTCCGATCAGGAGACAATCCGCGCCCCCTATGACGGCATCATCGCCAAGCTCCTGGTCAATCCCGGCGACCGCGTCGCCGCCAATACCACCATCGCCCTCATCGCCCGGGGCAGCGCCCTTCTCGTCCCCCTCGGCGTCGAGCCGGAGGATGCGGCGCGGGTCAAGCCGGGCATGCCCGTCGCCTTGTCCTCGCCTTTCACCGCCGACCCGCCGCTCAAGGGGACCGTCGAGCGCGTGCATGCCATGATCGATCCCGCGACGCGCATGGTGAACGCCATCGTCCGGGTCGAGCCCGCCGACTCCACGCAGCTCGTCCTCGGCATGGCGGTGAGCGGCACCATCACCCTGAGCCGGCGCGAGATTCTGGCGGTGCCCCGCAACGCCGTGCTCCACGACGACAAGGGCGATTATCTCTTCGTCGTGCGTGACGGCACGGCCCATCGCGTCAATGTCGCGATTCAGGGCGAGACCGACGGCCTCGTCGGCATCGCCGGTCCGCTCGCTGCGGGCGACCCTGTTGTCGTCACCGGGAATTACGAGCTCGACGACGGCGCTAAGATACGGTTGCAGCCATGAGCGTCGCCGCATGGACGGCGAGCCACCGCCGTTCCATCCTCTTCCTCCTGGCGATCCTCACCCTGGGCGGGGCGGCGAGCGCGCTCTCGTTGCCGGTGGCCCTCTTCCCCCAGGTGGACTTCCCTCGCGTCGTCATCAGCGTCGATGCCGGCGACCGTCCCGCCGACCAGATGGTCATCGCCATCACGCGGCCAATCGAGCAGGCCATCCGCGGCGTGCCCGGCATCGTCGAGGTCCGCTCCACCACCAGCCGCGGCAGCGCCGAGCTCGCGACGAACTTCGCCTGGGGCACCGACATGCCTCAGGCCACCCTGCAGGTGGAGGCGGCCATCAACCAGGTGCTGCCCTCCCTCCCGGCGGGAACGTCCTTCGAGGTGCGGCGGATGAACACGACAGTGTTTCCCGTCGCCGCCTACAGCCTGACCTCGGACACGATGAGCCTCGCCGACCTCCGCGATTTCGCGCAATACCAGCTCGTGCCGCTGCTCTCCTCCCTCGACGGCGTGGCGCGGGTAACCGTCCTCGGCGGCCAGGAGCGCGAGTATCACGTCGATCTCCTCCCGGCCCGCCTCGCCGCCTATAGCCTCTCCCCGGACGACGTAGTGAAGGCGCTCGCAGCGGCCAACGTTCTCCAGGCGGTCGGGCGTGTCGAGGACCGCTACAAGCTCTTCCTCGTCCTCTCCGATACCCGCTTCCATGACGCCGCCGACATCCTCACGACCGTCATCCGCAGCGGCGCCAACGGCACCGTGACCCTCGGCGAGGTGGCGAAGGTCGAGACCGGCGCGGTGCCGCGATGGGTCCGCGTGACCGCCAATGGCCGCGACGCCGTCTCGCTCCAGGTTTTCCAGCAGCCCGCCGGCAACACCGTGAAGATCGTGCAGGAGGTGAGGGCGAAGCTCGCACAGTTCACGAGCAAGATTCCGCCCGGCATCACCATCCAAAACTGGTACGATCAGAGCGAGCTGATCACCGCCGCGGCGCGCAGCGTCCGCGACGCCATTCTCATCGGCGTCGGCCTCGCCGCCGTCGTGCTCCTCGTCTTTCTGCGTAGCATCAAGATCACCCTCGTCGCCATCGTCGCCGTGCCCGCGGTGCTAGCCGCCACGATCCTCGTCCTCGATGTCTTCGGCATGAGCTTCAACATCATGACCTTGGGCGGCATGGCGGCGGCGATCGGCCTCGTCGTTGACGACGCCATCGTCATGATCGAGCACATCATCCGGCGCCTTCGCGGCGGCGAGGGCGAGCGCCACGAGCGAGTGCGGCTCGCCGCCACCGAGTTCCTGCCCCCGCTCACCGGCTCCTCCGCCTCGACCATCATCATCTTCCTCCCGCTCGCCTTCCTGAGCGGGGTCACCGGCGCTTTCTTCAAGGCGCTCTCCCTCACCATGGCGAGCGCTCTGGTCATCTCCTTCTTCGTCGCTTGGCTCGCCGTCCCCCTCATCGCCGACCATCTCCTCGGCGAGAAGGATGCCAGGCGGGAGGATAGCGGGCGTCTAGCTGCCGCCGTGCAGCGCCGCTACCGCGGCGCGCTCGAAGCGGCGCTCCGACGCCCTTGGCTAGCGTTGCTTTGCGTGGCGCCTCTCCTCGCTCTCGGGTATTTCGCCTATACCCGCGTTGGCACCGGCTTCATGCCGCACATGGACGAGGGCGGTTTCGTGCTCGACTACCACGCGCCGCCGGGCACCTCTCTCAGCGAGACCGATCGGCTGCTGCGGCAGGTGGAGGCGATCCTGCGCGCGACACCCGAGGTCGCCGCCTATTCGCGGCGCACCGGCGCCGCCTTGGGCGGCACGCTCTCCGAGGCCAATAACGGCGACTTCTTCATCCGCCTGAAGCCCCTGCCGCGACGGCCCATCGATGCGGTGATGGACGACGTGCGCGGCAAGATCGAGAGCCAGGTGCCCGGCCTCGAATTCGAGATGGCGCTTCTCATGGAGGATCTCATCGGCGACCTGACCGCGGTGCCGCAGCCGATCGAGATCAAGATCTATAGCAACAACACCCGCGAGCTCCTGGCGACGGCGCCCAAGGTGGCCGCGGCCATCAAGAAGATCCCCGGCGTCGTCGACGTGGAGGACGGCATCGTCTATGCCGGCGACGCGCTCGATATCGAGGTCGACCGCAACAAGGCGGCGCTCGAGGGCGTCGATCCCGACACCGTCACGCATGAGGTGGATACCATGCTGACGGGCGTCGTCACCGACAGCATCCAATCCGGCGTCAAGCTTATCGGCGTGCGCGTCTGGCTCGGGCGGGATCGGCGCAGCACCATCGACAAGATCGCCGCTTTGCAGCTCCGCGCCCCAGACGGGCACCTCTTCCCCCTGCAGCGGATCGCAACGTTGCGCATCGTCACCGGCCAGCCCGAGATCACGCGCGACGACCTCAAGCGCATGGTCGCCATCACCGGACGCATCAGCGGCCGCGATCTCGGCTCCACCATCGCCGATATTCAGAAGGCGCTCGCTCGGCCCGGTCTCATCCCGAAGGATACCTATTTCGACCTCGGCGGCCTCTATCGGCAGCAGCAGATCGCCTTTCGAGGCCTCATGGTGGTGTTCGTCGCCGCGGTCGCTCTCGTCTTCGCGCTTCTGCTCTTCCTCTATGAGCGGTTCCGCGTGGCGCTTGCGATTCTGGCGATGCCGCTGATCGCCACGACGGCGGTCTTCATCGGGCTGTGGCTCACCGGAGTCGAGCTCAACATCACGGCGATGATGGGCATGACCATGGTGATCGGCATCGTCACCGAGATCGCGATCTTCTACTTCTCCGAATACCGGCAGCTCATCGCCGCGGGCATGGCCCCGGAGCAGGCCATCCTCGACGCCGGGGTCAACCGCCTGCGGCCGATCGTAATGACAACGGCGGCGGCCATCCTCGCGCTTCTGCCGCTTGCGCTTGCCCTCGGCCAGGGCGCCGCGATGCAGCAGCCGCTCGCCATCGCCATCATCTCGGGCCTGGTCGTCCAGATGCCGCTCGTCCTCCTCCTCATGCCGGTGATCTTCCGCCTGCTCGGCGGCCGGCCTGACGCTTAGGGCCGCAGGCATGTCGCCCGAGAACCCGGCGGCGAAGGCACCTACGGCGACAGCCGCCGACAAGTCCTTCCCCCTGCGCGCGCGGTTCCGGCGCTGGATCGTCCTGGGCCTGATCGTCTTCTCGATATTGCTCGTCGTCGCCGTCGCGATCGGGACGCGCAGCGCCATCCAGGAGGTCTATCTCGACCTGGCCCAGCGTCGGGCGGCGGCCCTCGGCGCGGCGATCAACGAGAGCGCGCCGACCGAATGGCACCTGCTGCTCTCGGCACCCTCGGTCACGGATTTCTACGCGACAGCCCAGGGACGCAAGCTGGCGCAGACGGTTAAAGAAGAGACCCGCGAGCTCAAGGCAGGCCGGATCAAGATCTACGCGGCGAGCGGGCTCGTCCTCTTCGACGCCATGCCAAGCCGCATCGGACGCATTGTGGAGGCCCGGATCGTCACCGAAGTCTATGACGACAAGGAGCCCATCCTCGTCGAGGGCACCGACGATTACGGCGCCGCCGCGTATCGCATGTTCGTGCCGCTCGTCGGCCGTCACGGCGCCGTCGAGGCCGTGGTCGAGATCGACGAACCGACGGGCTATCTCGATCGCGTGATCTGGCAGAACCTTCTCACCCCCGCCGCCGCTCCCGCCCTACTACTCATCGCGCTGATCGGCGCGCTCTGCATACTCGTCAACCGCGCGCAGCTGCACATCGACGCCCGGACGCAAACGCTCGTGGCGATCCGTCGCCAATTGGAGGCCTTCGTCTCGCGCGGAACCGTGGCCGCCGCAGGCCAAGCCGCGGACTCCGGGGCGGCAATGGCGAGGCGGAGCCAATGCACGCTCCTTTACGCCGACGTGCGCGGCTTCAGCAGCTTCGCGGAGCTCGTCGAGCCGGAGACGGTGGTGGGGTTCCTCGGCAGGGTCACCGATTGCATCACCTCGTCCGTTCGCGAGCATGGCGGCGATATCGATAAGTTGCTCGGCGACGGCGCTCTGGCCCGCTTCGACGGCACCGAGCGGAAGGCGCGCGCGGTGGCCGCTGCGCAGGTGATTCTCCGGCGGCTCGCTGGGCTCAACCTGCCGCGCGGGATCGGCATCGGGTTGTATGACGGCGCCGTGATCGCCACGGTGATCGGCTCGAACGAGCGCAAGGACTTCACGGTGATTGGCGATGCGGTGAACATCGCGGCGCGGCTCTGCGATATCGCCGGCGAGGGCCAGATCGTCGCCGAGGCCTCGCTCCTCGACGATCTGCCGCAAGCGGCGCGCGGCTTCGGCGCCGTTGAGGAGGTGACGGTCAAGGGGCGGCGCAGCAGAGTGCGCGTTCGTCGCTGGACCCTCGGGTAGCGCTATGACCGAGGATCAGCAGTTCTAGGACACCACGTCAGCGGCACCACGGCCGACGGAATTCCGCAATCGTGGGCGGTCTGCTCGAACTGTCCTGGTGTCATGGCGTGGACGACATAGGGCCGCCAGATGCCGACGGCCATCGCGAGCTTCATCTTGCTACGGCAAATTTCGCGCGCATCGACGTTCGGCTGCGACGACATGACATCGTAGAATGGCGTTAGCCGAAACCGGCCTCCTCGAGGGATGTGGCCTGCTCGCTAATCCAGTCGGAAAAGATAGCGGAATTCGGGTTTTCGCTGCCGAGCGGCCTGACGAGATAGTAAGCGTTAGAGGGGCGCACCACCGTCTCTATCGGGCGCACGAGCTTGCCGCGCGCAAGCAGCTCTGTGACATAGGGTGTCCAGCCGAGCGCGACGCCTTGCCCGTCGACAGCCGCTTGCATCAGCAGGGGCAAGTTGTTGAACGTGAGCAACCGTCTCAGCCTTTTTGCGCTGAGCCCGACCTCCCGCAACCAGTCTGCCCAATCGAGCCACGACGTATCTAAGGCCTCTAGCTCGAGCAATGGAGCTTTCAGCAAATCCGCCGGCGTGTGAATGGGAATGGCGTCGAGCAATGACGCGCTGCACACCGGAAAGACCTCTGCTGCAAATAGTCGTGTTGCCGACAACCCCGGCCATTTTCCATTTCCATACTTGACGGCGACGTCGATCTCTTCCGCCAGGAGATCGAGATCGGCATCGGAGGTTATGATCCGGAGCTCAATCTCAGGAAATCGCGCGCGAAAATCGGGGATCCGTCGAATAAGCCAAAAGCTGGAGAATGCGACTGTCGTTGCAACGGTCAGATGCGGGCGAGCTCTCGTCTTCTGGAGCTCGGCGATAATTTCGGCGATGTGATCGAGCCCGGCCATGACCGCTTCGTGAAGCCTTTTGCCTTCACTGGTGAGCTGAACCGCGCGGCGAGCGCGCCGAAACACCGCCAGTCCCAGATGATCCTCCAGCGTCTTTATCTGCCTGCTCACGGCTGTCTGCGTGACATTCAGCTCTCGCGCGGCGCGCGTGAAGCTCTGATGGCGGGCAGCGGCCTCAAAGGCGAGAATGGAATTCGGTGGCGGCAGCTTCGTACGCAGACCCTTCATCGCCGGACTCCACCTGCCGCCAGCATGAACGCTCTCCTCGCGATCAATGCGAAAAAGTCATCGACTTCATCAGAATTTGGGCAGTTTACGCCTAACGACTGCGCGCATCTAATAGGCGGACTATAACCTGAGTGAGCCATGCTCAGACATCTGTGACTTTCGTCAGCCCATTGAGTGTAGCTGCTACACGGCTATCGGAGCAGCATTCCTATGGGTCCTGGCCAGTTGAACCACCATACGGCTTAGCGAGGAGATGCCGAAATGGACGTGCGGAATGAGGCACTCAATCTGTTGCGGTCTCGAAAAAAATACTTTTCCCTCCCGCAGCCATTTTACAACAGCCCGGGAATATTTAATTTGGACCTTGGAGGGATTTTCAACGGGCATTGGATCTTTGCCGGAATGTCGTCCGAAATCGCGACGCCGGGCAGCTATCTTACGCTCAGTATCGGACGTAGCTCGATCGTGGTGGCGCGCGATCACGATGGAGAAATTCGCGCCTTTTTCAACACGTGTCGCCACCGCGGCTCCAAGATTTGCTTGGAAGAGCACGGACGGGTGCGCAGGAACCTCGTCTGCCCGTACCATCAGTGGACGTATGATTTGTCAGGCAGGCTTTATCATGCGGGAAGGATGCATTCCGCCTTCGATGCCGATCCTGAGAAGAATGCTCTGAAGCGTGTGCATGTTCAGGATATTGGCGGATTGCTTTACCTCTGCCTCGCAGATGCGCCGTCAGAGTTGGAATTCGCACGTACGATCGAGCCATACCTCGCGCCCCATGACTTTGCGAACACGAAGGTCGCGTACAAACAGCACATCAATATCAAGGCGAACTGGAAGCTATTCATGGAGAACTCGCGGGAGTGCTACCACTGCCCGGGGAGCCATCCGGAGCTTCTGAAGTCGTTTGTCATGGCAAGAGACGAGCTCAATCCGGGCGATACCGAAGCCGTCGCCGATTTTTGGAAGCGATGCCGTGTTGCGGGGCTGCCATATGAACATAAGGAGGGCGATGACTTCGTGTTAGGCCGCATGCCCCTCCGCGAGGGCTACGCCTCTATGACCCTCCAACCAGGCCTCGCTGTGTCGCGGCCGATGAGCGCAGCGACACAAGACATGGGCGCGATGCGATGGGTCCACTACCCGAGCGCGACAAACAACCATGTGATGGGGGATTACGGGGTAACCCATCGGGTGCTCCCCCTCGATGCCGAATCGACGTTGTTGACGTGCTACTGGATTGTTCATCGCGATGCCGTGGAAGGACGAGATTACAATCTCGATGAGCTAACTAAGGTGTGGGTACAAACGAATGCTCAGGACCATGCGCTGACCGAGCATAACCAGGAAGGCGTCAACTCGGCGGGTTACCAGCCCGGCCCCTACTCCCAGGAAACTGAGCAGGGGGTGATTAAATTTGTCGAGTGGTACTGCGAGACGATGGAGAGGTACCTGGAAACTTCGCGCAGCGTATCGAGCCTCGCCGCTTGAGGGCCGCAATATCTGCAGCGCCGAAGAAAGCGCCCCTTCCAACAGCAGCTGTGCACCGGGCACGAGCGCACCACCATGCGGAGGCGCCGTCGACTCGCCTGTGTTCGACGGCGCTCCAGATGCCCGCAAATGAGCGGCTGACTCCGAAACGAGACCTCTCTCATCTATCGCCGCGGCTTGAGCTGTTGGCTTTCGCGAACCGCACCGGGCTAATGGCCTCGAGTTTCACGCCGCAATCCGCGATGCGGTCCGGGACATTCGAGCCCGTCGCGAGCGCAGCGGCAACTTCGGCTGCGGCAGGCGCGCCCATCACGCCATTGCCACCCTGGCCAGCCAGCCAAACAAAGCTCGGCTCATCTGGATCCGGCCCGATGACGGGCTGCTCGTCCGGCGCGAAGGTGCGAAGCCCCGCCCATTTGCTATGGATGCGGTCGACTTTCATCGTGGTCGCCCGCTCGATACGGTCGACGGCTATGGCGATGTCCAATTCCTCTGGCGCCGCATCGCAGGGAGCGGCGGGCGTCTTGTCTACGGGGGAGACCATGACCCGACCGGATTCGGGCTTGAAGTACCAGGTCTCGGCGACGTCAAAAGTCATGGGCCACGCGCGCACGTTGGATCCCGGTGGCGGATCAAAGGTAATCGCGGTCCGGCGATAGGGCTGCAGCCCTTTGGGCTGCACGCCGGCCCTCGCGGCCAGATCGTCAGCCCAGGCTCCCGCCGCGTTGACAACGGAGCCCGCGCTAAGTTCCACATCGCCGACGGCAAGACGCCAGGAGCTATGTCGGCGCTCCAGCGAGATCGCCTCCGCGGACAGAAATGCCTTGGTTCCATTGACCTTGGCGAGCTTGAGATAGCCTTGCAGGAGGGCGTTCGCATCGATGTCTGCGCAGCCCGGCTCGAAGAGCGCGAGCGAGAACTCGCCCGTTTTGACGACGGGGCAAAGAGCTCCGGCATCGGCGGCGGGCAGGAGCCGATGCTCAACCCGACGCTTCGTTAGCTCCTTCGCGGATTCGCGCAATTCCGGCTCCTCTTCCCGCGTCGCGAAATAGAGGGCGCCGATTGGGTGCAGAAGGGGATGCTCGGAGAAGCCGGGCGGCGGCGCTTCGAAGAAGCGGCGGCTGGCGGACACGAGCGCTTGCCAGCCCAATGGGCCGTAGTTTTCCGATATCACCGCAGCCGAGCGGCTCGTGCTGTGGTAGCCCCAAGCGGCCTCTTGCTCGATTAATGCGACGTTCGCCGCCTTCGACAGCTCATAGGCGACCGAAATGCCCGCGGCACCACCACCGATCACGGCGAAATCGAAATGCTCCATGCCCATCCCCTCACCGGCCTATTCGGCCACGTTTCCCGAGCCAGGCTTCCTGCTCGTTACGCTGCTTGCGATCGCGGCGTCGAAGATGCGGAGCGCCTCGGCGACATCGCGTTCCGTTGCGACGAGAGGCCCGAGAAAGCGAACGATGTTGCGATGTACCCCGCACTTTATGACGAGTAAGCCGCGCTCTCGCGCATTGCTCATGACGGCATCGGCAAACTGCGGATCAGGCATCTTTGTCCACCGGTCGACAACAAATTCCGCCGCGAGCATGAAGCCGAGGCCGCGCACGTCGCCGATCGCAGAATACTTCCGCTGAAGCTCCACGAGGCCATCGCGAAGCTGCTCGCCTCGGCGCACCGCTTGCGCGACGAGTTCACCGCCCTCGAACAAGTCGAGCACGGCGCCAGCGGCGGCACAAGCAAGCGCATTCCCGCCATAGGTCCCGCCCAGGCCGCCGGGTGCTGGCGCATTCATGATATCGACCCGGCCCACGACGGCGGATAGCGGCAGGCCGCCCGCGAGACTCTTGGCGATCGTCACGAGATCGGGGCGAATATTGAAATGATCAAAGCCGAACATCTTGCCCGTTCGCCCAAAACCGGTCTGGATCTCATCCACGATAAGGACGATTCCGTGGCGACTGGTCAGGTCGCGAAGCGCCTGCATGAAATCGGCGGGCGCCGGATTGAAGCCGCCGTCGCCTTGCACGGGCTCGATAATGACCGCCGCGACTCTGTCCGGCGCGATTTCCGTCGCAAATAGCTCGTCAAGCGCGGCGAGAGACGATGCCGCCGTCCAGCCTCGATAGGTATCGGGGAACGGCGCATGATAGATTTCGGGAGCAAACGGCCCGAAATTCTGGCGATAGGGCTGGGCGAAACCCGTCAGCGTGACGCCGAGCAAGGTGCGGCCGTGAAAGCCGCCGCGGAATGCGATGACGCCCGGCCGGTTCGTGTAGGCGCGGGCGATCTTGACGGCGTTCTCGATCGCCTCGGCGCCGGTCGTGAGAAAGACGCTCCGATAGTCCTCGCCGCGGCCGATGATCCGGTTGAGGCGCGCCGCCAACGCCACATAGGGCTCGTAGCCGGCCACCTGGAAGCACATATGGCTTACCGCCTCGAGCTGCCGCTTTACGGCGGCAACAATATGCGGGTGGTTATGGCCCACGTTCAGCACGCCGATGCCGGCAGCGAAATCGAGATAGCGGTTCCCATCGACATCCCACACACGGGCGCCTTCGGCCCGCTCGATGAAGATCGGATGCGCGGTGAGCAATCCCCGCGCGACCTGCGAAGCGCGGGCGACTGCCAGCTCGTCAGTTTGGCTGCCAAGCGCATTCATCTGCCTTTCCAATTTCCATCTCCTGTCACCGGCTTTGAGACTGCAGCGACAATGGCGGATCGTTGCGGCCGGGGCCCCTCCATGCCTCCCCGCGCCCGACGCCCTGGATTGTCGCTGTCGGCTCGCTTCATCCCATTCCGGTTGGAAAGGCTACCTGGCCTGATCGAGGGGGAGTCACCAATCTGGCGCCGATTTCTGCGCGAATTCGCTGAAACGCGATGCTTCGCCATGCATTCTTCCCAGGCGACCGCGTGACCAACGAGTTGAGGTGGAAATAGCTATAGACCCCAGCTGGAATAGAGAGTTTGGCCAGTTCCCAACGACACTTCAGCGTTTCTTCGCAGTGCTATGGCGGTACTATCACCTTGTGAGGCGGCTGCCTCGGCCGCCTTGGGCGAGTCCCTCGGTCCTATAGCAAACATTCGCAGGAGCCGTCATGAAACGCGTCACCGAGTTCACAACGCTCACGTTCGACTGCTATGGCACGCTGATCGACTGGGAGCGCGGAATTCTCGCCGAGCTGCGGCCCTGGGTGTCCCGGCACGGCCGCGGCGACCTGAGCGATGAGGCGATTCTGGAAGCATTCGGCTCGACCGAGGCGGCATGCGAGGCGGAGACGCCGGATCGGCTCTATCCGAAGATTCTGGAGGAAACGCAGAGACGATTAGCGAAGCGCTGGGGCGTTCCGATCAGCGCAGACGAAGCCGCATCATTCGGCCAATCCGTCGGGCGCTGGCCGGCATTTGCCGATAGCGCGACCGCGCTTCGATATTTGAAGCGCTATTACAAGCTCTGCATTATCTCGAACGTCGACCGCGCGTCCTTTGCGCGCAGCAATGAGCAGCTGGGCGTCGAGTTTGACCGAATCATCACGGCGCAAGACGTTGGCTCATACAAGCCCAACCTCCGCAATTTCCAATTTGCGCTGGCGGAGATCGAGCGCACGCTCGGGGCCGCAAAGAACCAAATCCTTCACACCGCCCAGAGCATCTTCCATGATGTCGTGCCCGCGCGCCGGCTCGGCCTCGCCACGCTGTGGATCAATCGCCGCAAGGAGGTCGGTGGGTGGGGTGCTACCCCGGCACCCGCCGCAGACAACAACGAGGCACGCCCGGATCTGGAGGTTCCCAGCATGGCCGAGTTCGTCGCCTTGCACCAGGCGCATCTGCGCGGCGAGGCGGTATAAGAGGGGTTTGCGAATGCGCAGAGCTACGGCACGCCCCGAAAGCTCACATGCTAGAGGGGGAGGCAATGAAACGCGGCAATACCAAGGCGCAAAAGCTTGACCGATTGGACGTGAAGATTCTCGCGACTTTGCAGGCGTCCGGCCGCATCACGAATATTGAGCTGGCGGAGACCGTAGGTCTGTCGGCGACGCCTTGCATGCAGCGCGTGAAGCGCATGGAGGCCGCGGGCTATATCCGCAGCTACCATGCGCTTCTCGACATCGATCGCTTGTGCGCAAACCTTATTGTCTTTACTGAAATAACCCTGCGCAATCATCGTCGCGAGGATTTTCTGCGGTTTGAGCGCGAAATCGCGCGCATTCCGCAAATCCAGAACTGCTTTCTGGTCACGGGCGGCTATGATTACCTCGCCCAGTTCATCGCCCGGGACATCCTCGACTATCAGCTGATCATCGAGGGCCTCCTCGAGCAGGATCTCGGCATCGAACGATACTTCAGCTATGTGACCATCAAGCAAGTGAAGCACAGCGTCGGCTATCCCTTGCCGCAGTTGCTCCCGGAGCCGGGCGGCTAGCGCGCCCTTAGGCTGGGATTGCAGGACGCTGCTTCGCTATGGCGGATACCCGCGCTCGACGAGGCCGAGCTCGAGGTCCTGATATTGGGCGCTGATGTCCTGCGCATCGGTGGATGTTGCGGAAGGCATCCATAGCCTGTCCGCGGCTGAGCCCAAGCCGCGCCGGCAGCTCCGGAGGATAGGCCCGCGATTATCTGCGTCGAGACATGTTCACGCGGCTTCAGTCGCCCAGATGCGCGCGATCTCGCGCAACGTCTCGACCGGTGTGCGGAGAAACCGGCCGGCAACCCTCCGCACTTTCGCCTTGTCGCGCTCGTCGACAAGATATTCGACGGGCGACTTCCCGTCGACCCGCGCCAGGAACAGTCCGGGCAGAAGATGCGCCGCTCGCGCTTCGAGCTCGGGCGGGGATTCCCACGAGACTCCCGCAAGATAGGCATCCACCAGGACCTCGAAAGCCCGCAGGAACGCCGTTGTGGCGGGCGGCGTCAACAAGCATTTCAGCAAGAGATGGTTGAGACAGAAGGCGAGATCGAAAGCCGGATCGCCATACCAGGCGCATTCCGCGTCGAGGAAGATGGGTCCGCGTGGCCCGAGAAGAATATTCTTCGGGCTCACATCCCCATGGACGAGGGCGCGGCGTGTGGCGGCCGTGACGCACAGCAGCCGGCGCAGGGGATCGGCCAGCGTACGATGCGCGCGAGCCGCTGCTTCGAGATAGGGCTCCAGCCGGATCGCATAGAAGATTTCGTCGCTTCGAAAGCTTTCCGCGACTGCCGCATCCCCGGCCGTGCCCGCATGGATCCGCGCGAGCCGAGCGCCGACCTCGCGCGCCGCCGCGAGATCGACTCTGCCTTCGCGCAATTCCGATTTCCACACCGGATAAAGCGCCGGGTCGAGAAATTCCATCACAAACAGCCCGGCGGCGGAATCGTGCGCGAGGACTTTGGGCACCGCCCCAGGAGCAATGCGACCCGCGAGTTGCAGCCAGGCGACCTCGTAAGCGTTGCGCTCCACAGGGGCTCGCCACTCCGCTTCCACTTTGAGCTTCGGCAAAGCGCGCTTGACGCAGATTGCTCCCCCGGCGAGATCGAGGCGCCAGATATCCGAAGCGACGCCCCCCGCGAGCGCCGTGGCATGCAACGCCTCGCCCGGTGCGAGTAGGCCCGCGCGGCGCAGCAGAGGCAGGAGCTCGGGCGGCAGCTCGCTCATCGCTCGGTCAGGCGTCACCGCGCCTGGGCATGATGCCGATGCACGCGATCACGCCGTCGCCGAGGCGCGCGTATGGACCATGAGCGCCGAGGCGCCCGCGTAGTGGCCCACCTCCTCCTCGATGCGGAGGAGCTGGTTATATTTGCTCAGCCGCTCGGAGGACCGGACGGAGCCGATCTTGATCTGCCCGCTGGCTGTTCCCACGGCGAGATCGGCGATGAAAGGATCTTCCGTCTCGCCGGAGCGCGCCGAGACGACGAGCCCATAGCCGGCGTCCCGCGCCAGCCGCAAAGCCGCGAGGGCGCCGCTCAACGTGCCGATCTGATTGACCTTGATCAGCACGCTATTGGCGGTGCCAAGCTCGATCCCATGCGCGATCCGCCCGGGATCGGTCGTGAACAGATCGTCGCCGACGATCTGTCTCCGCCCGAACCGCGCCGTGAGTCGGCGCCAGCCTTCCCAGTCCTCTTGATCAAGCGGGTCCTCGATGGAGAGGATGGGATAGCGAGCGACGAGGCGCCCGACCATTTCGATCATTTCATCCGTCGTCCGCTCGACGCCTTCGCGCGAAAAGCGGTAAAGTCCGGCCTGCGCGCAGAGCTCGCTCGCGGCACAATCGAGCGCAATGGCGACGTCGTCGCCGGGTCGGAAGCCGGCCTGTTCGATGACCTCGATCATGAGATCAAGGGCCTGGTCGCTCGTCGGAAAGCCGGGGCTGAGGCCGCCCTCGTCGGCGAGCAGGCTGGTGAGGCCGCGCCGGGTTGCCACCACATCCGCGGCGGCTCTCACGGCGACGACCATCTCGAGCGCTTCGGCATAGGTCGTGGCCGCCAGAGGAATCACCAGGAAATCCTGCAAGTCCATCCCGCGGCGCGCATGAGCCCCGCCGCTCAGAATGTTGACCATGGGGAGCGGCAGGATCGGCGCTGCCACACCGCAAAGCTCGGCGATACGCCGATAGACGGGCCGGCCTTCCTGGGCCGCAGCCGCCCGGCAGGCGGCGAGCGAGGCTCCCAGGATTGCATTGGCACCGAGGCGCCGAAGGTCTGGGGTGCCGTCGATTTCGCGCAAACGGCTATCGATTGCGCTCTGCTCCCGCGCATCCATCCCACGGAGAGCGGAAGCGATCTCGCCGTTGATATGAGCCACCGCCCGCAGCACGCCGCGCCCTTCGTAAACACTTGCATCGTCGTCTCGCAGCTCGTGAGCCTCGTGCCGCCCCGTCGAGGCGCCCGAGGGCACCACGGCACGGCCAATGGCACCACCGGCGACGCGAATCTCGGCCTCGATGGTGGGGCGGCCGCGGGAATCGAGCACCTGGCGTCCCCGGACATCGATGATCGATCCAGTGCTCAATTCATTTCCTCGCTCGAGCGTCCGGGTCGGGCAAGGGCTGCGACGCGCTCACTTCGGCGTCACATGGGTGACGGTGATCTTGCCGCCCTTCTGAAGGTCGACGATATCGAAATTAAAGACCTCCTCGCCGGTCTTGTCGAAGCGGATGGTCCAGAGGCCCGAATAGGTCATCGACAGCAAGGCTTGCTTCACCTTGGCGACGTCGTCGACCGTGCCGGCCCGCTTCATGGCGTCGACGAGCATGAAGACGTGGTCGTAGCAGGAGGAGGAGCAGAGCGGCGCCTGATCGTAAGGGAAGTCGCTCGTCTTATAGAACTTCTTGTAATCCTCGATGAATTTGGCGACCTTGGGCTCGGTTTTCTGCGCCTCCTCGAAATATTTCGGGATGTAGACGATATAGTCGTCGAGCGCAGCCTCGTTCTTGATGCCGGGTCCGAGCGAGCCGCGGATGAGCCAAAAGCGCGTGATCCCGATCTCCGTCGCCTGCCGCACGATATCGTAGAGCACCGCATCCGTGTAGCCGGGGAAGAGATAATCCGGCTTCCATGCCGCGATCTTGGCTAGCGTGCTCGAGAAATCCGTGGTCCCGGGCTCGAACCACTCCTCCAATAGCGAGATTCCCGCGTCCTTGAAGATAGGCGCGTAGACGTCGCGCGCGACGTGGCCGGCGGAATCGTTCTGCATCAGCATGGCGACCTTCTTGACCCCGTGCTGCTTCAGGTAATCGACCATGAGCGAGCCGAAGCCGCTGGGACCGCCGTCCCAATTCCAGGTGCGGATGAGATAACTGTGCTGCGGCTTGCCCAGATCGAAATGGATGCCGGTACCGCCACCCATCATGAGGAACTGCCCGTCATGGGCATTGGCATAGGCCTCGATGCCCTTGTAGACATTGGTGAGGAAGGGCCCGAAGACATATTTGACGTGCTCCTGCTCCAGCAGCTTCTTGAACTCGATCAGGCCTTGCTGCGGATTGCCCTGGGTGTCGGGATTATAGAGGGCCAGCTTGTACGTCTTGCCGGCGACCTCGAAGCCCCCCGCCTTGTTGATCTCGTCGACGGCCATGCGGACGCCTTGCGACGACATCCAGCCATAGGTTGTTAACGGTCCAGTCTGCGCCTCGATCTCGCCGATTTTGACGATATCCTGGGCCCGAGCCGGAAGCAGTCCGGCGCAGGCAATCATGCTTGTGAGGAGCGCCGCCCACGCGGGACGGCACCCCCAACCATATCGATGGCATCGCGGCATGGCCTCTCCCGTTTTCATTTCGCTCGCTGTTATCTTAGTGATATCTTAGCGGATCGCGTACGCTATCATCCCGGCTGCCGCGAGGCAAGCAAGGCCGGAAATCGGAAACGCCGGGGGCGCCGGCGCGCCGTAAGATTGGGAGGAGCCATGCCGAAACGTCTCAGCCAGGCACAGATCGAGCAATACCGCGAAGAGGGCTGCGTCTTTCCCATTCGTGTCATGTCCGAGGCCGAGGCAGGCCTCTATCGCCAGCGCCTCGAGGAGTTCGAGCAGCGCACGGGCGGCCCGCTCAACGGCGATCTTCGCCACAAATCCCATCTGCTCTTCGCCTGGCTCGGCGAACTCGTGCGGCGCAGCGACATCCTCGATGCGGTGGAGGATCTCTATGGCGGCGATCTTCTGTGCTGGACCACCAATTTCTTCATCAAAGAGGCCCGCAATCCCGCCTTCGTGTCCTGGCATCAGGATTCGACTTATTGGGGCCTGGACCGGCCGGATGTGGTGACCGCCTGGGTCGCCTTCACCGAGGCCAACGAGGCGAACGGCGCCATGGAATACATCCCCGGCAGCCACAAATTCGACCAGATTCCCCATCGAGATACTTTCGCCAAAAATAATCTCCTCACGCGCGGCCAGGAGGTCATGGTCGAGGTGGACAATGCCAAGCGCCGGGTGATCACGCTGCGGCCCGGGGAGATGTCCCTGCACCATGTGCGCCTGGTGCACGGCTCGCCGCCCAACCCGTCGTCCGACCGGCGGATCGGCTTTGCCATTCGCTACATTCCAACCTCGGTCCGCCAGATCGCCGGCGAGGACAGCGCCACACTGGTGCGGGGCACGGATCGCTTCCACCATTTCGAGCACGAGCCGCAGCCGACTTCCGATCTCGACCCGGCCTTCGTCGCTCTCCATAAGAAGATCACCGAACGGAACGCGCGCATTCTTTATCGCGGCACGGAGATCGAAAGCTATAACGACCCTAAGGCCTTGGCGGCGCGCGGGTCTTGACGTCGCCATAGGCCCAAAGCCCGCATCCGATCGCTCCGGCGTGACGACGGCGACGCTGACTCAATTGGGAAATGCCGCGGAAGAGCAAGAGGGGAGCCGAATGAGCGAGCGTCAGCGATTAACGATTCCCGATCTCAGGAAGAAGAAACGGGCCGGCGAGCGGGTCGTCATGGCCTCGATCACCGACTACATCATGGCGCAATGGGCGGAGCGGGGCGGCGTGGATATCGTCGCTATTGGCGACAGCTTGGCCATGATCACCTATGGCCATCCCAACACCTTGGCGATGACCATCGATCAAATGATCGAGCACACCAAAGCCGTCATTCGCGGCGCACCCCATACCATGAGCCTCGTGGCGATGCCCTACGGATCCTACGCCACCCCGGAGCTCGCCGTGACGAACGCGCTGCGCCTGATGAAGGAAAGCGGTGTCGATGCGGTAAAGATGCAAGGTGGTCGCGAGAAGTTCGCGATCATCAAGGCCGTCGCGGATGCCGGCGTGCCGGTGATGAGCCATGTTGGCATGTGTCCCCATTTCGTGCACAGCTATGGCGGCTTCAAGCTGCAAGGGCGCACCGCCGAGGAGGCGATGAGAATCGTCGACGATGCGCGCGCGATCCAGGAGGCCGGCGCCATCGGGCTGGAGATCGAAGCCGTTCCACCGGAGGTTGGCGCTGCCGTTGACGCCGCCGTCGACATCTTCACCTTCTCGATCGGTGCCGGTGGCGCCGGATGCGGTCAATTGCTGCTGGGTGCCGATCTCCTCGGCGCCTTCGACAACTTCAAGCCGAAATTCGCAAAGCGCTATGGCAATATCGCCGAGGTCGCGACGAGGGCCTTCGCGGCTTACGCCGAGGATGTCCGCACGCACCGTTTTCCTGCAGAGGAGCATTGCTATCGCATGAAGCCGGAGGAAGCCGAGCGCTTTCGTGAGATGCTCGGGCGGCAATGAGACGCCGGCCCCATTCTTGCGCTAATCTCGCGTTGACGGAGCCTGCTGCCACGGTAGAGCGAGAGGGGGAGATCGGAGCGTGACAGCAACTGCGACATCGCCCCTTCCCGCCTCGGCGCGGCGGGTGCCGGCGCTTCGGCGATCGTGGCTTTTCGTCCCCGGCGCCGAGCGTAAGTCCCTCCTCGCCGCCGCCAAGTCTGGCGCGGATGTCCTCATCCAGGAGCTGGAAGACTTTACCCCGCCCAATCGGCGTCCCGAAGCGCGGTCCATAGCGGGCGAGATCTACGCCGCCTGGCGCGCGGCCGGTGCCGTCGCGGCTGTGCGCGTCAATCCGCTGGAAGGCGATGGCCGCGAAGATCTTGTCGCGGTTATGCGCGGCCGGCCAGATGTCGTGCTCCTGCCGAAAGTCGCAACTCCCCGGCAGATCGTCGCTCTCGCCGAGGAGGTGGAGCGGCTGGAGCGTGCCCTCGGCATTCCGCCCGGCGCCACCGAGCTCGCACCCAATATCGAATCGGCGCGCGGCGTCATCCAAGCCTATGCGATTGCGACGGCAAGCCCGCGCGTGACGGGCGTGCTCGGCTCGACGGAGGACATGGCCGCCGACCTGGGAGCGATACGCAGCAAGGACGCGGTCGAGCTCGCCTATGTCCGCCAGCGTCTCCATGTCGAATGCGTGGCGGCCGGGGTTCTCTCGGTCGACTGCCCCTATACCTTCACCGATCTTCCCGGATGCGAAGCCGAGGCGCGCGCCGCCCGGCGCTGGGGCTATGCCGCGAAGAGCGCCGTCGACCCGAGCCAAATCGCGATCATCAACCAGGTAATGACGCCGGGCCGTGACGAGATCCGCGAGGCGCGCGCCGTGGTCGCCGCCTTCGAGGCCGCGCGCGCCCGCGGCGAGGATCGCGCGCGCCTCGGCGACCGCCTGATCGAGGTGCCATTCTATCGCAATGCCAAGCGCCTCCTCGCGCGCGCCGCCGCACTCGGCGTCGACGATAAGGCGGACTGATCGCGCGCTTCGGCGCGCGTGCTGCCATGCGGCCTGCCACCTTGCCATCCCCGAGACGCCGTGCTACCGTTGCGCTGAGATATCAGTAAGATAACACTAGAAACGTCAGCAGGGGGAGGCCATGCGGAACTGTCGACACCACATCGATCGGCTCTGCGCGGGCGCATTCGCGGCGGCGCTGTTTCTGGTCACGGCGGCGGCGACGCCCGTCGCGGCGCAGGAGATCGTCAAGATCGGCGAGATCGAGGCCCAGACCGGCGCGCTCAACACCTATGGCTGGATGTCGTCCCAGGGCATGCGCATGGCCGTCGACGAGATCAACAAGGCCGGCGGCTTCGAGGTCGCCGGCAAGACATACAAGCTGGCGCTGCTGAACCCGGATACCCAGGGCAACCCGCAGCAGGCGCTCATCGAGCTCAAGAAGATGCTCGAGCAGGAGCATGTCCGCTTCGTATTCGGGCCGTTCCTCACCAACGTCTACAAGGGAATCGAGCCCTATGCGACGGGGTTCGACGGCAAGTTCCTCCTGATGGGAGGGGCGACCGCGATCCATTTCGATCTCGGCAAGCCCAAGCACGATTTCGCCATCCGCACCTGGAACTGGGACGCGGGCGCTTCCGGTTTCGGCTCCCTGATGGTCGCCAATCTCAAGCAGCGCGGCGCCAAGAAAGTGGCGATGCTGATGCAGAACGATGCCTTCGGCCACGTCGCGCGCGACATCTATGCCCCGCTCTTCAAAGACGCCGGCATTGTCTTCGAGGAGGAATGGTTCGAGCCGGGTACGACCGACTTCTCGAGCGTGCTTGCCAAGATCGCCGCGAACAAGCCCGATTACGTCTTTCCCGGCTATTCCGACGCCGTGCTCTATGACATCGTGCATCAGGCGACGGAGCTTGGCCTGACGCGCTTCTGGCTGGTGCGCGGCTCCCTCGGGCCGGGCCTCAAGAACAAGGACTACCTTGACGACTACATCATCTACATCCCGAAATACTTCGAGGAAGCCCAGAACACCGAGCCAAAGGTCAAGAAGTTCGTGGCCGACTACAAGGCGTTCTACAAGACCGATTTCCCCTATGATCAGGCGCCCCTTTGCTCGTCGTCCTGCTATGACCACGTCTTCATGCTGGTCGAGGCGATGAAGCGGGCGGGAACCGTCGACGACGTCGCCAAAGTGAAGGAAGCCCTTCTCTCCTTCACCTATAACGGCCTATGGAATATCCGCTACGACGCCACTGGAGAGGAAGTGTTCAACTTCGACGTGGTCGATATCAAGAAGGGCGGAAAGATCGAAGTCACCCATATCGCGCCAAAGTAAGCCGTGCTTCAGCTTATCGTCGGACAGCTGCTGAACGGCATCATCATCGGCACGCTCTACGGCATCGTTGCCCTCGGTGTCACCCTCACCTTTGGGATTACCGGGATCGTCAATTTCGCCCTTGGCGCCTTCATGGCGATCGGTGCCTATCTCGGATGGTTTCTCACCGACGGCTTGGGGATCGCCTATCCCCTGGCGGTGCCCTTGGCGGTGGCGATCACGGCACTTATCGGGCTCGCCGCCGACCAGACGCTCTTTCGCTTCACCCGCAACAACCTGATCAACGGGCTCATCGTCTCGATCGGGCTCATCTCGGTGATTCAGAGCCTGTTGCTGCTGGCGTGGACAACGACGCCGAAGAACATGCACTACGTCTTGCCGGGCGTGCTCAATTTCGGCTGGTTCATCGTGCCGAAGATGAAGGGCCTGGTCTTTCTCATCCTCCTCGGCGTAATCCTCGCCACCTATGCGGCCCTCACCCGCACCTGGGCAGGGCGCGCAGCCTATGCCTATGCCCAGGCTCCCGAGGCCGCGACCCTGATGGGCGTGCGCACCCGTCTCCTTCAGACGGGTGTGGTCGTCTACTCGACCGCCCTCGCCGGGCTGGGCGGGGCGCTCTATGCGAGCCTCTACTCCCTCGAAGTGTCGATGGGCAGCGTCTACATCCTCAAAGGCGTCGAGGCGGCGATATTGGCGGGGATCGGCAGCGTGATGGGGTCGCTCGTCGGCGGCGTCGTGCTGGGGGTTACCGAGGCGGTCGGCTCGCTCTTCTTCCCCCAGGCCTATCGCGACGCCTACGGGCTCGTGTTCCTCGTGCTGATCCTGCTGCTTCGCCCATCCGGGCTATTCGGAGCCGGGCGATGAAGGCGGCACTGCTCTGGCTTCCACTCTTCTTCGTGCCGCTCGTGCTGCATAACGACGTCGTGCTGACCATTCTCGTCTTCACCTTCATCCTCGGCATCCTCGCCGTCAGCTTCAACCTCATCTTCGGCTATACGGGCCAACTCTCCCTGTTCCACGCGGCGGCCTTCGGCATTGGCGCTTATGCAACCGATCTCTCGATGGCGCATCTCGGCGTCTCGTTCTGGATCGGACTGGTGATTGCCGTACTGGTTGTAACGGCACTGTCGCTCATCGTCGGCACCATCTGCTTCCGATTCAGGCTGAAGGAGTTCTATTTCGCGATCGTGACCTTGGCCTTCTCCGAGATGGCGCGGCTCATCATCCTCAACTGGAACAGCTTCACCAACGGCTCTCTCGGCATCAACCTGACCGCCAAGCCCACGCTCTGGCTGCCTGGGGGGATCGTGCCCGTCGAAAGCACCGGGATGTGGTACTATCTGAGCCTGGTTGCCCTCATCATCACGGTCCTCGTCTGCACGCGCGTCGTGCGCTCTTGGATGGGGCGCTGCTTCGCGGCAATCCGGCTCAATGACGAGCTCGCCGATACTCTTGGGATCAACGTCTTCCGCTACAAGCTCGTGTCCTTTCTCGTCGGCAATGCCGGCGCCGCCGTGGCGGGAGCCTTCTACGCCTTCTATCTCAGCTATATCGAGCCCAACTATCTCGCCATCGACCAGTCCCTCGCCATCGTCGCGATGGCGCTTTTGGGCGGCCGTGAATCGGTAACCGGCCCCATCATCGGCGCGCTGATCCTCACAGCGCTTCCCCATCTGATAAATATCGGTGCCGAACTCCGCATCCTCGTCTACGGCCTGATCCTGATCCTCACGATCCTCCTGATGCCGCGCGGCATCCTCGGAACGCTTCTAAGGCGGCGCCGTGTTCTTTGAAGTCGACGCCCTCACCAAGCGCTTCGGCGGGCTGACGGCCGTCGCCGGCGTTTCCTTCTCGATCGCGCGCGAGGAGATCGTCGGCGTGTTCGGACCGAACGGCTCGGGCAAGACGACGCTTCTTAATCTCATCGCCGGCATCTATCGACCGACGGGCGGCCGGCTGATCTGGAAGGATCGGGCGCTCAACGGCACCAAGCCCCATGAGATTGCCGCCTTGGGCATCGTGAAGACCTTTCAGAATCCGCAGCTCTTCGCGGAGCTCAGCGTCGCCGAGCATGTGCTGATCGCGGCTCATCTCAAGCTCAAGCGCGAGCTGAGCCTGCGGCGCGTGATGACCCTGCTGCATCCAGCGCGTCACGACAAGACGCTGAGGCAGCAGGTCGAGCGTGTCTTGGTGCTTTGCCGGCTCACGGCGCTTGCCGACGAGCCGGCCGCCAGCCTCTCCTACGGCAACGAGAAGATGCTGGGCGTTGCCATGGCGCTTATGTGCGAGCCCCAACTTCTTCTTCTCGACGAGCCGGCGACGGGGCTTGGCCAGGACGAGATCGCGAATCTCGACGCCGTGCTGCGCAACCTGCGCGCTCACGGCACAACTCTCTGCATCATCGACCATAAGGTGGGCTTCCTCGGGCGCCTGGCCGACCGTGCGATTGCCATGCATCACGGCAGCAAGATCGCGGAAGGCCCGCCCGACGCGGTCCTCAAGGATGCTGCCGTGGTAGAAGCCTATTTGGGACGGCGCCATGCTTGAGCTCGAGGGCGTCAGCGCGCAATACGGCAAGCGGCCGGTGCTGCGTGGAGTCTCGCTAAAGGTCGGCAAAGGCGAGGTGATCTCGCTTGTTGGCGCCAACGCGGCCGGCAAGACGACGACGCTCCGCACCATCATGGGCCTCAAGGAGCCCACGGCGGGGACCATCCGTTTCGCCGGCGAGGACATCACCGCGCTATCGACGGCCGAGCGGGTCAGGCGCGGCGTCACTCTCTCGCCCGAGGGCCGGCAGATCTTCGCCAAGTTCACCGTCATGGAAAACCTGATCATGGGCGGTTATCACCGCGCCGACCGTAACCACCTGCAGGACGACATTGCGCGGGTGCTCGAGATGTTCCCGCGCCTCGCCGAGCGGCGGGATCAAAGGGCGGGCCTCATGTCGGGCGGCGAGCAGCAGATGCTTGCGATCGGCCGAGCGCTCGTCTCGCGCCCCAAATGCCTGCTCTTGGACGAGCCGACGCTCGGGCTCGCCCCGATCATGGTCGAGGAGATCGAGCACATCACCCGCGCCCTGGCGCGGAGCGGAATGGCGATCCTCCTTGCGGAGCAGAATGCCAGCATGGCGCTCTCGGTCGCCGACCGCGCCTATGTCCTCGAATCGGGGAACCTGTCCCTTGAAGGGCGAGCCGAGGCTCTCAAGGAGACAGCCGAGGTGCGGAAGCTCTATCTCGGCGCCTGAGCGCCTCATGGCAGCGGTCGAGGATGCGGAAGGAGCAAAGGAGGAGGCGATGAGCGGAGTGAAGGCGACCACCAAAGTGGCGGCACAGGCACGCGCGAGATCGGAAACCAAGGCGCCGGCGGCGCAAGGCAATGCCGCCGCGACAGAGCGCAAAAGGCGTACCATCACCGAGATCCGCGACTCGAAGAAGAGCGGCGAGAAGATGGTCTATATGTCGGTCCCGGACTACACCTCGGCACGGTGGGCCGAGCTGGCGGGCGTTGATGTCGCCGTCGTCGGGGATAGCCTCGCCATGGTCGCGCATGGCCACCCCAACACGATCCCGGCGACCATGGACATGATGGTCATGCATTCGCTGGCCGTGCGCCGCGGCGCGCCCAACACGTTCGTCCTCGGCTGCATGCCCTATCAGAGCTACAACACGATCGACCGCGCCTTGGTGAACGCCACTCGCTTCATGCAGGAGGCTGGGTGCGACGCCGTCAAGCCCCAGGGCGGCAAAAGCCAGGCGCATATCCTCAAGGCGCTCGTCGACGCCGGCATCCCGACGGCCTCCCATATCGGCCTGACGCCCCATACGATCGCGATGTTCGGCGGTTTCCGGATCCAGGGACGGACGGCGACGGACGCCTTCAAGATCCTCGAGGATGCGCTGGCGATCCAGGATGCCGGGTGCTTCATGCTCGAATTCGAAGCCGTGCCCGGCCGCATAGCTACGGTCATCTCGCAGCAGCTTGAGATACCGACGATCGGGATCGGCGCCGGAGTGGGTACGGATGGCCAGATCCTGCTTTGCTACGACCTGCTCGGCGTCTTTACCGATTTCAAGCCGAAGTTCACCAAGCGCTTTAGCAACTTGACCGAGGTCGCGGTTGACGGTATCCGGCGCTACGTAGCCGAGGTGAAGGCGGGCGAGTTCCCCGACGACGAGCATACATATTCGGTGAATGACGCCGAATACGAGAAATTCCTCGGCATGGTCGAGCGGCGCAGGCAGGTTTGAGTCGACGCCGGCGCAACCGAAGGACTCTGACAAAGCAATGGCGACACGAGCGGCAGTCAAGGAAAAGCGGCGGCGACCACCCGCGGAATGGACGGCCGCGACGCTGGCGGATCGCGCCTATCAGGAGCTCGAGGCGCAGATCGTAACGCTTCGCCTGCCGCCGGGTGCCGTCGTATCGGAGGCGATCCTGAGCAAGCGCCTCGGGATCGGCCGCATGCCCATTCGCGAAGCCCTGCAGCGCCTCGCTCGGGAGCGCCTCGTCGTGATCCTACCGCGACGCGGCATTGTCGTCTCGACAATCGACGTCAGCAGCCAGCTGCGCCTACTCGAGGTCAGGCGCGAGCTGGAGCGCCTGCTCGCCCGCCTCGCGGCTCGACGGGCGACACCGGCGCAACGCGAGGAGTTCCGCCGTATCGTCGAAGGTATGGAAGCCGCCGCGCGCGACGATGATGACGCCACGTTCATGCGCCTCGACCGCGCCCTCAACCTTCTCGTCATCGAAGCGGCGCGCAATGAATACGGCGCCGGCGCGATGGCCCTCATGCATGGCTTGTCGCGGCGCTTCTGGTACATCCATTACAAGGAGGTCGCCGACCTCCCGCTCGCCGCCCGGCTGCATGCCGATATGGCTCGCGCGATCGCCGCCGGCGACCAGGCCGGCGCCGCGACGGCATCGGACCGCCTCCTCGATTACATCGAGACATTCACTCGAGCGACCCTCACAGATGTCTGACGCCGCCGCGGCGCCCGGAACTCGGCGCCGTGAACATCAGCGGGTGCCCTTGACACCTCGCCTGATAATATATTAGACGTATATATGGGGGGCTATCCTAGGCTGAGCCTCGTGTCTGCTGGCCGGCCTCGGAAGAAGGGTGGTGAAGGGAGGAAGCGCATGATGCCGAAGCGACAGGAGGCATTTCGCGCCGATTACCGTCCGCGGATTTCGCCTTGGTATAACGGGCTGCTGCACGTGGCGGTCATTTATGCGATCGGCATCGCGGCCCTCTGGTATTTCATCCCTCATATCCATAATCCGGGCTGGGTGGAGTGGCTGGTCGTTCCGGTGACTTTCCTCGCGACCAACCTCTTCGAATGGTGGATCCACCGCTTCGTGATGCATCGTCCCGTAAAGGGCTTCATGGGGATTTATCGCCGCCACACGCTGGCGCATCACCAGTTCTTCACTGATATCGAGCCAACCATCGGCAATGTTCAGGACTTCCGCATCACGTTCTTCCCGCCCTACGCGCTCGTCACCTTCATCGGCATGTCCATTCCCGCAGCCCTCGTCCTTGGCTGGTTGTGGTCGGCGAATGCCGGATGGCTGCTGATGTGCACGACGGTGGGGATGTATCTGAACTACGAGTTCTTCCACTGGTGCTGCCATGTCAAGGATGACCGTATTGTCAGGCACGTGCCGTTCATCAATACGATCCGTCGCCATCATATCGCCCACCACAATCAGGCGATCATGATGGATTTGAACATGAACCTGACCTATCCCATTGCCGATTGGCTGTTCGGAACGAGCGATATCGATCGCGGCCTCCTCGGCACCCTCTTCAACGGCTACAGCACCAAGCACGTGCGGAAGAATCTCAAGAAGACCCGCGCCCGCGCCGACGAGGCGATGATCGCCGTGGTGCGAGCATGAGCGCGAACCTTGCCGATGGAGGAATCGCCGGCGTAAAGGGGGCGCCCTCGGGCCGGCTCAAGCGCTCGCGCGCCTCGCTGATCGGGGGCATCGGGACGGGGATCGGGGTCTTCGCGCTGACCGTCGCGCTGGCGGGAAATTGGCACGTGGGTACGATCATCCTCGGCATCGTACTTGGCGGCGCGCTTGCAGCTTGGGTGCGGCTCGCCGATTTGTAGCGAGTCGACGCGCTCCACATCCGTGCTCCATGGAGGATGGCGATGACGCCCGAACAGATTCTTTCCCATAAGCCCAATGTGCTGAGCCAGAAGCAGCGCGAATTCTATTTTGCGAATGGCTACCTGCTGCTGGAGCAAATCATCCCCGTGGAGACGATCGAGCGGCTGCGGCGAGCAACGGACGAGAAGGTCGAGGAGACACGCAAACTGGTCAAGTCAGACGCCGTGTGGGACCTTGAGGCGGGCCACAGCGCCGCGCGACCGAAATTGCGCCGCCTGTCGAGCCCCTGCGATCATCACCCCGCTTATTGGGACTATGCCTCGAAGTCATTGCTCGTCGAGATCGTGGCTGATCTCGTCGGCCCCGACGTCAAGTTTCATCACTCTAAGCTCAATTTCAAATCGTCGGATGGCGGTGCCGAGGTGAAATGGCACCAGGACATACAGTTCTGGCCGCACACGAACTACTCGCCGCTCACCGCCGGGACTTATCTTTACGATTGCGGTCCGGAGCAGGGCCCCCTCGGCGTCATTCCCGGCAGCCATGCGGGCGAGCTGTTCGACCAATACAACGACAAGGGCCAATGGGTCGGCTGCATTACCGACAAGGACTTGGCGCGCGTCGATACTGGCAAAGCGGTTTATCTTGAAGGGCCGGCGGGGTCGATCACGATCCACAACTGCCGCACCATTCACGGCTCGCGCGCCAACAATTCGGCAGACGGACGGCCTCTCTTCCTGGTCACCTATTCCTCGGCGGATGCGATCCCCTACACCTATAATCCGCTGCAGTCGCGGTATATGGGGCAGGTCGTGCGCGGCAAGCCGGCGCGCTGGGCACATCACGACCCGCGCCCGTGCCTCCTGCCGCCCGACTGGTCCGGCGGCTATAGCTCGATCTTTGCGCTTCAGCAGGAGGAGGATTGGAGCAAGGGAGAGCCGATCCGCGCCTATGCCGGATAAGGCCGCTTTAGCCGCAGCGCCGGCAGCGCACTTTTCCGAAGATTGCCGTCCAATCGCCGTCGGTTGCCGCATAATCGAGGAGGCAGCGCAAGGCCTTCGACGGATCTGGGAATTCGTACCGTCGAGCGACTTCGAGCAGCATGTCATAGGAATCAGGATAGATCTCGAAGGTCACGCGCAGCTTCTGAAGACCTGACATCGATCGTGCCTCGGCGAATAGCAAGAGAACAAGCGGGCGACGTAGGATCGGGCGGTCGCGCAAGTCCGTCAACAGCATCCGGACTAAGGCGGTAACTTCGCCAAGCAAAACGCAAGAGAGGGCGCTAGCGATGAAGGTCTATGAAGGCGCGCGATTCATCGAAGGTGCAACGGTGACGGTGGACGGCAAGCTGCTTCCGCCCCGCTATGACCTGGCCAAGCTCTCGGCAACGGGCTTTGAGTGGACTTATGAAGGCCCGGCCCCGGCCCAGCTTGCCTTGGCACTTCTGGCAGACCACCTTGGCGACGATCGGAAGGCACTTGCGCTCTACGACGCGTTCATGCGTGACGTCGTCGCCAACCTCGACAATTCGTGGAGGCTCACCTCCGCCGATATCGACGCGTCCCTTGCCGAAATCGGCGCGAAGGCGAAGCCCGGTCCTGCTTGAGGCCGAAATGATCTGATGACGGCCTATTCTTGATTTTTACTGAGCGCATCGTTTCAGCAGACGCGCCTCTCCTTGGAGTCGAGTTTCCGTTGTAATCCATCACGGCCGGCATCATCGGAGGCTGCTCGTTGAGGGGCGGCCAAATCGCGCACGGCGCTACTGGGTGATTCCTAGCAGTTAGCAAGCGTCAGGCGCCGTGAGGCTACGCTGATAAGAATGGTGCCGACGCACAGATTTGAACTGTGGACCTACTGATTACGAATCAGTTGCTCTACCCCTGAGCTACGTCGGCGCACCAGAGTGGGAAGCCGCCACATGGACTGCCCCTGCGGCAGGGCGCGAAACTACGCTTCACACGCCCGGCCGTCAACCGGCCGGCAGGGGTGGTGACCAGCGGCGCGCAGCGTGTCGACTTATCACGCGGTTCCCAGATCGGTGGCCGCCTCGGCCGGCGGTGGGGGCTCGACGGCAGCGGCGGGAAGGGGGGCCGGCGGCGGCGGAAGCGGCGTCGCGGTGACGCGCTCCGGACTGCGCCAAGCCAGGGAATCATAAGCGCCGCAGCGGTGGCAGAGGGATAGCCATTCGGCATGGGCGGTGCCGCAATGCCCGCAGATCCAGGCGGGGTCCAGGGGGGCCCTCGCGGCGCGGGCCAGCCAGGCGCGCGCGGCGGCGCCGTCACCATGCTCGGCCTCCTCGAGGGCCGCCCATAATTGACAGACGCGGGCGGTGCCAGGGCCGTCGACGGCTTCGAGTGCCCGGCGCGCCTCGCCCCACAGCCGCGCCGCCAGGGCCGCCTCGGCCAAGGCGAGGCGGCTCTCCCGATCATCGGGATGGCGGGCGATCAGCTTCTGCACGCGCATCACCCGCTCGAGCGGCGTCACGGCCTGCTCGAGGTCGAGATAGGCCTTCGCGAGCGCCGGATGGGGCGCGCGCGACCAGGCATCCTCGATGAGATGTCGTGCGCGCCGCGACTTGTCGGCCCTGGCCAGCAGCATCGCCGCCCGAACCACCGCGGCGACCAAGCCGGGATCAAGCTCCGCCGCCTCGACAGCCCGGCTCAGCGCCGGCTCGGGTTGGCCCGCGGCCTCGGCGGCGAGGCTCTGCTCGTAGCGCGCGATCGCGCGATTGCGCCGGGCCGCCTCCGCGGTCATCGCCTTGGCCTTGACTGCAAGCCGCGCCGTCTCCTCCGCGGCACGCCAATCGCCGGCGCGGACCTCGAGCTCGTGGAGCGTCGTCAAGACCCAGCCCGTGCGCGGCCGCAGCGACCGGGCGCGCCGCGCGAGCTCGAGCGCGCGGGCGGTTTCCCCCTTTCGCATCGTCTGCATGATGAGACCCCGCAAGCCGAGAAATTCCGTCTCGGGCCGCTCGAGCATCGCGGTGAAGTATTTTTCGGCCGCCGCCTCGTCGCCGTTGAGCTGTGCTGCCTGGGCCGCAAGCAGCATGGTGAGGGGCGGCTCCTTGAGCAGAAGATCGGCCCGGCGCGCCTGCCGCCTCGCCTCCTCGGCATCGCCGGCGGCCACGGCGACCATCCCTTGGGTAAGCGCGCGATAGCCCTTGATCCGCCGCCCCTCCCGGCGCCGGCGGACGAGCGCCTGCGGCGCGCCACGCAGGATCCGCCAGAATCGGTAGAGGATGGCCGCGGCGGCGCCGGTGAGCGCCGCCGCCGCGATCAGGACACCGACCGAGGTGTCGATGCGATAGCCTTCCCAGGCGATGCTGACAGCACCCGGGTGATCCGCAATCCACGCGATGCCGCCGGCGATAACGGCAAGAATGAGAAGAAAGACGGTGGCGCGGGCCATGGCCGCGACGCCGGGGCTAGGAGCGCGCCTCGCCCAGGCGCGCGATGGCGCGGGCGGCAAGCGTCTTGAGCGCGTCATCGGCGGCGAGGCGCGCCCGCGCATCGGCGAGCCAGGGCGCGACAGCCTTCGCGGGAGCGCCTTTCAAGCTGCCGAGCAGGTTGGCGGCGGCGGCGAGATCGCCCTTATGGACGAGGGTCTCCGCCCGTGCAAGCACGGCACCCGGGCTATCCCCGGCATCGGCGCTGTCGGTGCGCCGAATCACGACAAGGCGAGAAAGCTTCGAAAGCACCTTGCCCATCCATCCGGGCTGCGCGGGCTCGAGCACCGCCTGCGCCGCGGCGACGGAGACCCCGTCGAATCGGATCGCCAGCTCCTCGACGGTCGGCACTCCGGTCGCGGCGCGCGGTTTGAGCGCGGCGAGCGCCTCCGCGATATCCTTATCATCCCGGCCCAGGGCAGCGACGGCCGCGAGCGGCTGATCGTAGGGTGCCGAGCGAGTGAGCGCCTGCTCGAGCTGGCCCACCGCAAGCATGAATGCCGCGCGATGCGAATCGGCTTCTCGATTCTGCTGTGCTTGGCTCTCAAGCGCGGCAAGCCGCTGTCCGAGGGCGATCGCCTGCTGCGCGAGCGTGGCGTTCTCGCCCTTGAGCGCGGCGACCTGATCGGAGAGCGCCTTGAGCTGCGCTGCGTCCGCTTCGCCATTCCCCGCCGGACGGGCGGCAAGCTCGGCGAAGCTGCGCTCGAGAGCCGCCTGCCTCTTCTCATCCGCCGCAAGACGGTCCACGAGAGCCTTCTGCGCGGCAGCGAGCGCGCCGCCGTTCTGCCCTGCGAGTGCCTGCACGCGCCCTTCGAGCGCCGTCAGCCGCGCATTCCGCGCAGCCTCGTCGCCGGCGGTGTCGCCCGGGTGCAGGCCGAGTGGCGGCCCCCAATAGGAGAGACTGAGCGCGGCCGCGAGCACGAGGCCGGCGACTGTCGTTGCCCAGAGGGCGGCCGTCGCGGGGCCCCGGCTGCGTCTCGCCGCTGCCGGCTCGGCTGCTTGCAATTGATTAGCCGGCTTGGGTCCATCCACATCGTTCGGCCCCGGACGGCTGTCCGGCTCGTCCCTGGATATCTCTGCTGAGTCGCGTTCCTGCGTCACCGGCCTCTCTCCATTCCGCTGGCCCTGCTGGTCGCCCAAAAGCTCGAGAAGCGCGCCTTGCTCCGGCCGGGCGGCGATGCGGATGTCCCGCCAGGGAAGCCCGCGCGCCGCCTCGCCCACAGCCGGGCTCAAGCAGAGAGCGGCGAGTTGCGCGCAGCGCCCGGCAATCCCCGCGGCGCCGGCGAGACTAACAAAGGTCCGTGCAGTACGGGGAGAAAAAAGCAGCACGGCGTCGAGACGCCTCGCCTCGATCGCCGCGATCGTCGGCGACGACAGGGCTTCAGCGGGAACGGCCTCATAGAGGACGACACGCCGCAGCTCGAAGCCGGCGGGCGCCAGCAGCGCCGCGAGATCGCCCTTGCGCACTGCGCCGGCGCCGTGGAAGAGAGCGCCGCGCTGGGGATCGAGCCGCGAGCGCACGAGGGCCGCCAAGTCCTCGACCGTGCCCTGCGCGGCCGCGACCTCCGCGAAGCCGCAACTCCGCGCCACCTCCGCGGTACGCTCGCCGACGGCGAAGACCGGATGCGACCGGTGCTCCTCCCGCGCGGCGAAGGCGCGGACACCATTGGCGCTGGTGAAGAGCAGCGCCTGCACGCCCTCGAGCGGAAGCGCCGGCGTCGCGAGTTGCCGGATCGTCAGCAGGGGCTCGACGATGCAGTCGATGCCGCGCGCGCCCAGCGCCGCCGCCAAACTCGCAGCTTCTTCAAAAGGCCGCGTAATCAGAACCCGCATGACGAAGCTGTAACCGCTCGCCGGAGCAAAGGAAAGAGGGTGCGGCGCCGTCTCGTTCGGCTAAACTCGCCGTCATGATTGTCCTTGGCATCGAGACGAGCTGTGACGAGACGGCGGCCGCCGTCGTGCGCGATGACGGCGCCGTTCTCGCCGAGCGCCTGCTCTCCCAGGTCGATGCCCATCGGCCCTATGGCGGCGTCGTCCCGGAGATCGCCGCGCGCGCCCATCTCGACCATATCGATCGGCTGATCTCGGAAGCGATGGGGGAAGCCGGCCTCGCCTTCTCCTCTCTTGACGGGGTTGCAGCGACCGGAGGTCCGGGCCTCATCGGCGGGGTGATCGTCGGCGTGATGACGGGCAAGGCCATCGCCGCCGTGACGGGGAGACCCTTCCTTGCGATCAATCACCTGGAAGGGCACGCCCTCTCGGCGCGCCTCGCTGCGGCGGCACCCTTCCCCTATCTCCTTCTTCTCGTCTCGGGCGGGCACTGCCAGCTCCTCGCCGTCGAGGCGGTGGGACGCTATCGCCGTCTCGGCACCACCATTGACGATGCGGCCGGGGAGGCCTTCGACAAGGGCGCCAAGCTCCTCGGGCTTGGCTATCCCGGCGGCCCCGCGATCGAGGCGGCGGCGCGACGCGGCAATCCGGCGCGATTCCCGCTGCCCCGGCCGCTGCTGGGCCGGCCCGGCTGCGACTTCTCTTTTTCCGGGCTCAAAACGGCGATGCGCCAGCACGTGGAGACCCTGGGCGATTCCCTCGATGCCCAGGCTGTCGCGGATCTCGCCGCCGGTTTCCAGGCGGCGGTCGCGGATGTGCTCGCCGACCGCACGACACGGGCGCTCGCCGCCTTCAAGGAGAGCCATCCCGACGGCAATACACTGGTGGTGGCGGGGGGTGTCGCGGCAAATCTCAGCTTGCGCGTCCGGCTCGAGGCCGTTGCCACGGCGCAAGGCTTCCGCTTCCTCGCGCCTCCTCAGCGGCTTTGCACGGACAACGCCGCCATGATCGCCTGGGCCGGTATCGAGCGGCTGAAGCTCGGCCTTACCACCCCGCTCGACTTCGCGCCGCGCCCACGGTGGCCCCTGGACCCGTCGGCACCGACGGCGCGCGGCGCCGGTATCAAGGCCTGACTCCGGCGATGACACCGCCGCGCTACGCCGCCATTCTCTTTGATCTGCTCACGGCCCTGCTCGACTCCTGGACGTTGTGGGACGCGGTCGCCGGGAGCGCTGAGGACGGCCGACGCTGGCGCGCCGCCTATCTGCGGCGCACCTATCAGGCCGGCGCCTATCGCCCCTATGACACGCTGGTCGCGGAGGCGGCGCGCGAAACCGGTCAGCCGCCCGATTTGGCGAAGAGGCTTGCGGCGCGCTATGGCGAGCTGCGTCCGTGGCCTGAAGCGCCGCAGGTTCTGCGCCGCCTGTGGGCGGCGGGCTTACCGCTCGCCATCGTCACCAATTGCTCGAATGACCTCGCCGCCAAAGCCGTCGCCTGCACCGGGGCCGCCTTCGATGTCGTCGTCACGGCGGAGCGCGCGGGATTCTACAAGCCCGATCCCCGTCCCTATCGCCTGGCCCTCGACGAGCTTGGGGTTGCGGCAAGCCACGCCCTCTTCGTTGCCGGCTCGGCTTACGACCTCGTGGGGACGCATAAACTGGGCCTGGCAAGCTTCTGGCACGACCGCATCGGCATGGCGCCGCCGCCAGGAACGCCCCCGCCCTCGGCGCGCCACGCCTCCCTCGCGCCTCTCGTCGATTTCGTCGTCGGCGACCCTGTATAGCCGCCGCGGCGCGGGGAATATTGCGCGAGCGAGGCCGTCCTTCGAACTGACGGCCGCGCGGCGGCGGGATGGGGCGCTCAAGGGCGGGGAGAAGCCATGCGCGCGATACCGGCAGCTTCGGCGATGATCGCCTTGGCATTGGCAGGGTGCTCAAGCCTCCGGCAGACGCAGCCGCCGCGCAGCGCCATGGAGCAGCTCCTGATCTCGGCGGCGGCGGATCGCGCCGTCGATCAGTTGAAGCTGGACCTCCCTCCGAGAACCAAAGTCTTGGTCGACAGTCAATATTTCGAGGGGCTCGACGCGAAATACACCATCGGTGCCATCCGGGACCGGCTCTTGAAGCAGGGCGCCGACCTGGTGGCGGACCGAAACAGCGCCGACGTCGTCATCGAGATTCGCTCAGGCGGCCAGTCGATCGACAAGCGGACGACGCTATGGGGCATCCCGGGCTTCAACATCCCGATTCCCCTGAGCAGCGGCTCGCTGCCCTTCCCCGAGCTCGCCCTCTACAAGAAGGAACAGGAGATCGGCGTCTCGAAAGTCGCCATGACGGGCTATGATCGCAAGGGCGGCGAGTTCAAGACCGCGTCGGGCCCTGACTACGGGTTCTCCCGCCGCACTCACTACATCATTCTTCTGTTCTTCTCCTGGACGAATAACGACGCGGTGCCCGGAACCGAAGACAACAAATAGCCGCGACTCCGGGCACCCCGCGCAAGGCGAAGCCCTGCTCGGCGGAAATTGCATGGGGCTCCCGTAGGCAAGGCGCCCTTCGACGGCTATTAAATCAAAAATTGCCAAGCCGAAACAGGACCGGCTTTAAACGCGCATGGTATCCGGCGAAATGGAAGGAAAGGCGGAGGGACCCGGCCGGGACACCGAGTCCACGGCGCGGTCGCTCCTTGCCCTGGCGCGGGAGCATCAGCGCGCCGGCCGAATTGATGAGGCCGAGGCAGCCTATCGCCGACTCATCGAAACCGCTCCCGATCTTCCGCTTCCTCGGCATCAGTTGGGGCTTCTCTACGCGCGGACGGGTCGGCCGGCGCGAGCCATCGAGCACTTCGCCGCCGCGACCCGGCTAAGCTCGGAAAATCCCGCCTATTTCAATGATCTCGGCCATGCCTGCGCGGCCGCCGGGCGGATGGCGGAGGCGAAGGCGGCCTATTGCCGAGCCATCGCCCTGCGACCGGACGCCGCGGACGGGCACTTCAATCTGGGCAATCTTCACCGCCAACAGGGTGAGCTCGCCGCCGCGGCTGCCGCCTATCGGCGCGCCATTGCCGCAGCCCCCGACGCTCTCCACGCCTATATCAATCTGGGGGTGACGCTTCAGGACCTGGCCGCCTTTGACGAGGCACGCCAGATCCTCGAGCAGGCGACGGCGATGGCGCCCGGCTCTTTCGAGGCCCACTTCAACTTGGGCGTCATCTTGGACGCCCAACGCCGCCTCGAGGACGCCGCCGCGGCTTATCGGCGGGCGATCGCGATCAGGCCCGACGCCGCGGGGGCTCACCTCAATCTCGGGACGGTGCTGCAGAACCAGCACCGGCTCGATGCGGCCATCGCCTGCTATCAGCGCGCGGCGGCGCTCGACCCCACACTCGCGCAGGCGCATGTGAACCTCGGCGCGGCCCTCCACGAGAGCGGCGATGCGGCGGGGTCGCTCGCGGCGATCCGGCGCGCGCTTGAGCTGGAGCCATCGGACGCCCAGTCGCACGCCAATCTCGCGCTGACATTGCTCGAGCTCGAGGATCCGGAGGGTGCCGAGCTGGCCTTCCGCCGCGCCCTTGCGCTTGATCCGGCGCTGACGGCCGCCAAGGCGCATTTCGCGATCCTGCTGCAGCGAATCGGCAAGCTCGACGAGGCGCGACGCCTGCTCGATTACACGAGCCTTCTGGAGACGCGACGCATCGAGCGTGTTGCGGGCTGGCCGACGCCGACGGCCTTCAACGCCGCCCTCGCGCAATACGTCTATGGCCATCCGACCTTGCAGCGCGATCCGCCCGCCCGCGCCACCCAGCACGGCAGTCAGACCCTTGAGATCCTCAATTGCGACGATCCGCCGATCGCGGCACTCCAGCGCTTCTTCGAGGCCGCCGTCGCCGATTACCTGGCGCGCCTCTCCGCTGCCGATATGCCCTTTGCCGTATCGGCCCCACCGGCCTGGAAGCTCCACGGATGGGCCGTCGTGCTGCGCGCCGGCGGCTATCAGCTCGCCCACTTCCATCCGGCAGCGGTCGTGAGCGGCGTCTATTACGTGCAGATACCCGGCGCGGTGAAATCGACGGAGGCCGGCGAAGCCGGCTTCATCAAGTTCGGCGACCCCTATGGCGGCATGGCCGGCAGCCACGCGCCGTCACCGCCGCTGACCGCCACGGTCAAGCCGGAAGAGGGCAAGCTGATCCTGTTTCCGGCTTATTTCTGGCATCACACGATCCCCTTCGAAGACAGCCGGGACCGCATCTGCATCGCCTTCGACGTCATCCCCGATGATCGCCGCGGCGGGCGGGACGAAGCCGAAGCGATGCTGCGCCCAAGCTAAAGCGAGCTCGTGGGCGAGGGTGCGGCACGCTCGTTCATGCGCGTGCGCGCCTCGACGATGCGGTCGATCTCGGCCTTGGCCGCGGGATGGGCCTTGAGAAAGCGCCGGAAGTCCGCCGCGCTCATGGTGAGGAGCTGGCAATAGCCGAGCGCTACGACATCCGCCTGCCGGCGCCGGCCGCTGAGCAGCGCCATCTCCCCGAAGAAATCGCCGCGGCCGAGACGGACCTTGTGATTGGGGAGGACCACCTCGACGGCGCCCGACGAGATGAGAAACATGTGGGTGCCGCGGTCGCCCCTGCGAATGATCTTCTCGTCGGGAAGCGCGAGCCGCGGGTGGAAGAGGCGCGCCAGGGCTTTGATCTCGGCGGAGCCGAGACCCCGGAACATGCCGAAGCGCCGCAGCAGCTCCTCGGTGCGCAGGCCGAGATCGAGCGGCGGCTGAGCCTCGGCGCGGCGTCGCTCGGTCTCATGCTCGCGCCGCAGATCGTCATAAAGCTCACGCCCGATTAGCCCCTCGTCGCGCAGGTCGCGGTAATGAGAAAGCTCGAGGCGAAGCCCCGATTGCTTGAGGAAGCGCTGCTCGAGGGCTTCAGCATGCTCGGGATATTGCAGCCGGAGCGCTTCCAGGGCCCGCGAGGTCGCCTCGTGACGATCCGAGAGGATTTCGCCGAGAAGCCCCGCCAGTCGCGCGCCGAGCAGCGGCTGCAAGCGACCCCGATTGAAGCGCACGAGCTCCTCGAGGACGAGCCGGCGTACGAGGAGCGTCTCGAAGCGTGACGCGATCTGGCGGCGCAGGGGCCGGTCGAGTCCGAAATGGCGATGGAGGAAATGGGCGACGCGAAAGCCCTTGGGAAAGTCGAGGAGGGCGCGGGCGGCACGGTTGTAGCCGATGCGGCCCTCGGCCTTGGCACCGTCGAGGATGCGATTGGTATTGTACAGCAGCCGCTCGATCGCGGGCCCCGAGACGGTGCGCTGAGCATGATGATCGAGGATGAGCTGGCGCTCGCGATTGGCGAGAGCCACCAGCCCGATCGTCATGCGGTCGCGGTCGGAGATCGCTTCCTCCAGGTCCGGCTGCGACGCGACCTCGTTGATGCGCGCCTCGTAGGGTCGCGTTACGGCGCGCGCGACGGCAGGGGCGATCTCGTAGGCTTGCGCCATGTTCTGCACGGCATCCCGCACCTCGGCGAGGGAGAGCGCCAGCACCTTGCTGCGCAGCGCCTGGTTCAAGGGAGAGAGGCGATCGAGCTTGAGCAGGCGAATGAATGGGCGGAGGGAAAGCCCATTGACGAGAAGGCTGAAGAGGACGAAGCCGGTCGCAAGGACCGCGACGAGGCGCTGGATATGCGGATCGATATGCGGATTCTCGGTGACCGCAAGCGCCAGCGCCAGGGTCACGGCGCCACGCAGGCCGCCCCAGGTGATGGCGAGCTTATAGGCGCCGCTCACCTTTTGGCTGAGCCGGAGCGCGCTGAGTAGCGGCAGAAGCGCGAAGAGCACAACGACGCGCGCGAGGAGAGCGGCCGCGACCACCACCATGAGGAGCCCGAGATCGCGGAGGTCGACGCCGACCAGCAGCTTCGGCACCAGGATCGAGGCGGTAATGAAGATCAGCGAGCCCGCCCAGAAGCCGATCTGGTCCCAGAGCTGCTCGAGGTAGCGCCAATGGCTCGGCGCCAGCCGCACGCGGCCGACCACGCCCGTGGCGAGGCCGGCGGTCACGACCGCCACGACGCCGGAGACCTTGAAGACATGATCGCCGAGGAGATAGGCGAGATAAGGCAGCGCAAGGGCGAGGGTCGCCTCCGCGGTTCGCGAGCCGCCCAGGAAGGGCACCAGCACCCCAAAGACACGGCCTCCGGCGAGGCCAAGCGCGATGCCGCCGAGGAAGTCCACTGCGAAATGCGCAACGCTCGCCACCATGTCGGGCTGCTTGCCCGAGGCCAGCATCTCGAGCAGCACCGTGAAGAGGACGATGGCGGCCGCGTCGTTGAGAAGGCTCTCGCCCTCGACGAGCCGGGTGAGCCGCAGGGGCGCTCCGAGCTCGTGGAAGATCGTCACCACGGCCGATGGATCCGTGGTCGCAACGATGGCGCCCAGCAAAAGGGCCACGACCAGCGGGACTTCGGCCACCGCCGAGAGGCCGAAGCCGACGGCAGCCGCCGCGACGAGCACCGCGACAATGGCGAGGAGGAGGATGGGTGCCGCGTCTTCAACCATGTCTCGCACATCGATGGTGAGGGCTGCGTGGAAGAGCAGCAGCGGCAGGAAGACGATAAGGAAGATCGAGGCGTTGAACGGCAGATTGACCAGCGGTTCGACGATGTCGTTGAAAGCGTTGATCGCCGGGGTATAGAGCAGGAACGACGAGGCGGCGCCGACGCCGACGCCGACCACGGCGAGGAGCACCGTATAGGGCAGATGGAGGCGCGTGGCGGCCGGCTGCACCAGGCTGACGAGGACGAGGAGCCCCGCAATGATGAAGGTGATGGTCGCGACGCTGATCAAGCCTGCCTTGCCCTTACCGAAAGCTTGCTCTCGATTATGGCGCTTTCGCCGGGTCGCATAAAGCGCAGCGCGACGCCATGCCCATGAGAAAGCGAGGACTTGCCCTCGCTTCCGATTTCGGCGATTGCTCTCGAACATGGAGCGGATCGGGCCGTGACGCAGATTGGCATCGTCGGCGCCGGGGCATGGGGAACCGCCCTTGCGCTCGCCCTGACGCGGGCGCGGGGCGATGTGACCCTCTGGGCCTACGAGGCCGAGGTCGTGGCGGCCATCAATGGCCGCCACGCCAATCCCCTCTACCTCCCCGATATCTCCCTCGATCCTGCCATTCGCGCCACCGGAAGCTTCGCCGAGCTCGGCCGCTCGGACATCCTGTTCCTGGCGACTCCGGCGCAGCGCCTGCGGGAGATCGCAACCGCGCTACGCCCCCATCTGGAGCCACGGACGCCCGTGGTCATCTGCGCCAAGGGCATCGAGGAGGGGAGCGGCGCCCTGCTCTCGGAGGTCGTCGCCGAGACCCTGCCCGGCTTGCCGCTTGCCGTGCTCTCGGGACCGAGCTTCGCCGCCGAAGTAGCGCGCGGCCTGCCGACGGCCCTTACCCTCGCGACCGAGGAGGCCGAGCTCGGTCGGCGCCTTCTCTCCGCCATTGGCAGCGCCAGCCTGCGCCCCTACCTCTCCGACGATCCGGTCGGCGCGCAGATCGGGGGCGCGGTCAAGAACGTGATCGCGGTGGCTTGCGGCATCGTCGCCGGACGCCGCCTTGGCGATAATGCGCGGGCGGCGATCGTCACGCGCGGCCTCGCGGAGATCGCGCGCCTCGGCGTCGCCAAGGGAGCCCATCCCGAGACCTTCATGGGACTTTCCGGGCTCGGTGACTTGACCCTCACTTGCAACGGAGCTCAGTCGCGCAATTTCTCCCTGGGCGTGGCGCTCGGCGAAGGGCGCCGCCTCACCGAGGTGCTCGCCGAGCGCCGCTCGGTCGCGGAGGGCGTGGCGACGGCAAGCTCCGTGATGGCGCTGGCCGGTCGGCTCGGCGTCGAGATGCCGATTTCGGCCGCCGTCCACGCCATCCTGCATCGCGATGCGGCGATCGACGACGCCATCGGCTCGTTGCTGTCGCGCCCATTCCGAAGCGAGCGACGCGGCTCCCTGGATCAACCCGACGGTTTGGGCTAGGGTCGGCAGACCAGTCTGCCGACCGGCGAAGTCTGAGCGACGGAGGGAGCATCATGTTGTTTGCGATCACCTGCCTCGACAAGCCGGGCCACGGCGCGCTGCGCCAGGAGACCCGGCCCAGTCACCTCGCCTATCTCAAGAGCTTTCACGAGCAGCTCGTCCTTGCGGGACCTCTTCTCTCGGAGGACGGCAAGGCCCCCTGCGGCAGCCTCCTCGTCCTCGACTTCCCGGACCGGCGCTCGGCCGAGGCCTTCGCCGACGGCGACCCCTATACCCAGGCCGGCCTCTTCGCCGACGTCTCGATCCGGCCGTTCCGGCGCGTCCTGCCATGAGCGCCGCAACAAGCGTGGCCCATTGGCTGTTCAAGTCCGAGCCCGGCGCCTTCTCCTGGGACGACCTCGTCCGTGTTGGCAAGACGGGGTGGGACGGCGTGCGTAATTTCCAGGCCGCCAACAATATGAAGGCGATGAAGCTGGGGGATCGCGGCTTCTTCTATCACTCCGTCGACGAGAAGCGCATCGTCGGGATCGTCGAGGTCGTGGGGCTCTATCGCCCGGATCCCAGCGACGAGACGGGACGGTTCGGGATGGTCGAGGTCAAGGCGGTAAAGCCGGTAAAGCGGCCGGTGACCTTGGCGGACATCAAGGCCGAGCCGCGCCTGCGCAATCTCGCTTTGGTGCGGCAATCGCGCCTCTCCGTCGTTCCCATCGGCGCCGCGGAATGGAAGCTGATCTGCGCCATGGCCGGCGTCTCCGCCTAGCCTGCGCCCTATCCTGCATCGATGGCTCCCGGCGAAACGCGAATCCTATGCAAGCTCGCCGCGATTCCCGACGGCGAGGGCCTTGGCTTCACCCTCGGCGAGGGCGAGGCGCAGCGGCTCATCTTCGTCATCCGCCAGGGCGAGCGGGTCTATGCCTATGTCAATAGCTGTCCCCATGCCGGAACCCCGCTCGATTGGACGCCCAATCGCTTCCTCACCTATGACAAGCGCCATATTCTCTGCGCCACCCACGGCGCGCGCTTTCGCATCTATGACGGCTATTGCTTCGCAGGCCCCTGCCAGGGCGATCGCCTGACGGCGCTCCCCGTCGCCGTGGTTGATGGCGAGGTGGTGCTGGGCGCCGTGGCGTAGGCCCCGCGGACGCCGCCAAGCCGGTCTCCTCGTGCTTGTCGACCTCAGGTTGTTTCTCGATATAATCCCCCTTGGTCTGGCGCCACGGGCGAGGGCGGCGCCCGCCATTTGTCAGCGAAACCAACAATCGCCTGAGGAAATGCCATGGACACTCAGCTCATCCCCGTTTCCGCGGCCTGGGCGAAGAAGGCGTGGATCGACGACGCCGGCTATCGCAAGCTCTATCAGCAATCGCTCAACGACCCCGAGGGCTTCTGGCGGGAGCAGGGCAAGCGACTGGACTGGTTCACACCCTTCACCAAGGTGAAGGACTGCAGCTTCACCGGCGACGTCCATATCCGCTGGTATCACGACGGCAAGCTCAACGCCGCCCATAACTGCCTCGACCGCCACCTGAAGACGCGGGGCGACCAGACCGCGATCCTGTGGGAGGGCGACGACCCGAAAGAGAGCAGGCACATCACCTATCGGGAGCTTCACGCCGAAGTCTGCCGCTTCGCCAACGTGCTGAAGGAGCTCGGCGCCAAGAAGGGCGACGTCGTCACCATCTACATGCCGATGATCCCCGAGGCGGCGATCGCCATGCTCGCCTGCGCGCGCATCGGGGCCATCCATTCGGTGGTCTTCGGGGGCTTCTCGCCCGACTCCCTGGCCGGCCGCATCCAGGATTGCGACTCGAACTTGCTGATCACCGCGGACGAGGGCGTGCGCGGCGGGCGCAAGGTGCCGCTCAAGGCCAATGCGGACGAAGCCCTCAAGAACTGCCCGACGATCAAGAACGTGATCGTCTATCGTCGCACCGGCGGCAAGATCGACTGGACGCCCGGGCGCGACCATTGGTGGCACGAGCGCACGGCCAAGGCGAAGGCCGATTGCCCGGCCGAGCCGATGAGCGCCGAGGACCCCCTCTTCATCCTCTATACCTCCGGCTCGACGGGGAAGCCCAAAGGCGTGCTCCACACCACGGGCGGCTATCTCGTCTTCACGGCGATGACGCACCAATACGTGTTCGACTACCACGACGGCGACGTCTATTGGTGCACGGCGGATGTGGGCTGGGTCACGGGCCACAGCTACATCGTCTATGGACCGCTCGCCAACGGCGCCATCACCCTCATGTTCGAAGGCGTGCCCAACTATCCGGACGCCTCGCGCTTCTGGCAGGTCTGCGACAAGCACAAGGTCAACATCTTCTACACGGCGCCGACCGCGATCCGCGCGCTGATGCGCGAGGGCGAGGCGCCGGTCAAGAAGGCGTCGCGCCAATCCCTTCGTCTGCTCGGCAGCGTGGGCGAGCCGATCAATCCCGAGGCTTGGCTGTGGTACTACAACATCGTCGGCGAGAAGCGCTGCCCCATCGTCGACACCTGGTGGCAGACGGAGACGGGCGGCATCCTCATCACCCCCCTCCCGGGTGCGACGGCGCTCAAGCCCGGCTCCGCGACCCATCCCTTCTTCGGCGTGAAACCCGTCATTGTCGATGCCGAAGGCAAGGTGCTGGAGGGCGCCTGCGAGGGAAATCTCTGCCTCGCCGATTCCTGGCCGGGCCAGATGCGCACGGTCTATCGCGACCACGAGCGCTTCGTGCAGACCTATTTCTCCACCTATAAGGGCTATTACTTCACCGGCGACGGCTGCCGTCGCGACGAGGATGGCTATTACTGGATCACCGGGCGGGTTGACGATGTCATCAACGTTTCGGGTCACCGCCTCGGCACCGCCGAAGTGGAGAGCGCGCTGGTCGCCCATCCCAAGGTGGCCGAGGCCGCCGTGGTCGGCTATCCCCACGACCTCAAGGGCCAAGGCATCTATGCCTATGTCACCTTGAGGGCGGGCGAGCAGCCCACCGACGGGCTGCGCAAGGAGCTCGTCCAATGGGTGCGCAAGGAGATCGGCCCTATCGCCTCGCCCGACCTCATCCAATGGGCGCCGAGCCTGCCGAAGACGCGTTCCGGGAAAATCATGCGCCGCATTCTGCGCAAGATCGCCGCGAACGAGTACCAGGCGCTGGGCGACATCACCACCCTTGCCGATCCCAGCGTCGTCGAGGATCTGGTCGGAAACCGGATGAACCGCTAGTGTTGTGACTCCAACGGTTCGTTCTGTTTGGCCGTCATGCCCGCGAAAGCGGGCATCCAGGCATGCGACCCTGGATTCCGGCTCTCCGCTTCGCTCCGGCCGGAATGACGACCTTTGAATGCGAATCGAATGTCAAAATTACAACACTAGCGGAGCGGCGGCCGCGGATCAGAAATCGACGCAGCGGCCGTTCCGCTCCCAATCGCCGTAGCGCGTGGGCTCGGGGACGCTGGGACCGCCGATCTCTGGGATCTTCTTCGACGTCGCCGAGCTGGATGTCGCGGCTGCCGGCTGTGGCGGCTGAGAAGCCGCCGGTGGCGGCGAAGCGCGGTCGTCCTGCTTGTTCATGGAGCGAAGATAAGGCGCAAAGCGCGTTGCGCCAAGCTTGGGCGCGCGCTGCCGCTGGCCGAGGCCATCTCTTGATCGCACTGCCCGAAGCCCCATTTACATCTTCGTGATTTTCAAGGGCGCGGGCGTTCCATGAACATTCTACGCACGTCGATTCTATTGGCGGGACTGACGGCGCTGTTCATGCTCGTCGGCTATCTCGTGGGCGGGCAAAGCGGAATGGTGATCGCGTTTCTCGTCGCGGCGGCGACGAACCTGCTCGCCTATTGGAATTCCGACAGGATGGTGCTCGGCCTCTATGGCGCCCGGGAAGTCGACCGCGCGAGCACGCCAGGCCTTTACGGGATCGTGGAGCAGCTCGCCGATCGCGCCGAAATTCCCATGCCGCGCATCTACATCGTCGATCAGGACCAGCCGAATGCCTTCGCGACCGGACGCGATCCCCGCCATGCCGCCGTCTGCGTCACCACCGGTCTCCTCGATACCATCGGCCAGCAGGAACTCGCCGGCGTGCTGGCGCACGAGATTGGCCACATCAAGCACCGCGATACGCTGACGATGACGATCACGGCGACCATCGCCGGTGCGATCGGCATGCTGGCCAATTTCGCGCTTTTCTTCGGCGCCTTCGGCCGCAACGACGAGCGCGACAATCCGCTGGGAATCGTCGGCACCATCCTCGTCGCCGTTCTCGCCCCGATCGCAGCGACCCTGGTTCAGCTCGCCATCAGCCGCTCTCGCGAATACGACGCCGATCGTGCCGGCGCGGAGATCTCGGGGCATCCCCTCTGGCTCGCCTCGGCTCTCGACAAGATCGACATCGCTGCGCAGCTTCATGCCAACCCCGTCGCCGCATCTCATCCCGCGACGGCGCATCTGTTTATCGTCAACCCTCTCGCCGGCACACGGATGGACAATCTCTTCGCCAGCCATCCTTCCACGGAGAATCGCATCCGGCGTCTGCGCCAGATGGCGGGTGTCGCCGGGCCGTGAGAGTGATCGGCGGCACGTCACATTTTTCTCACCCCCCGCCAGACGCCCCGGCGGCTACTCTCTCCGGATCGCTGCGGGATGAGCATGAAAGGACACCCGTGACCTCCCACGCCGCCAAGCTTGCCGAGGCGCCGTCCGCACGCGCCGTCGCCCTCGACCTGCTCTGCCAGGTTCTCGAGCGCCGCCGCCCGCTCGACGAGCTGCTCGACGGCCATGATGAGCTGGCGAGCCTCGAGCCGCGCGACCGCGCCTTCGTCCACGCCTTGGCAGCCATGACGCTGCGCCGCCTCGGCCAGATCGATGCTCTTCTTGCTCATTGCCTCAGCCGGCCCTTGCCGGGGAAAGCGAGCACGTCGCGCAATCTGTTGCGGCTCGGCGTCGCCCAATTGCTCTTTCTCGGCACACCGCCCCACGCCGCCGTCAGCGAGACCGTCGAGCTCGCCCATGGCGTGGACGGCGGAGGCTATGCCGGCTTGATCAATGCGGTGCTGCGGCGCCTCGCGCAGGAGGGGCCGGCATTGCGCGAGGCGCAAGACGCCCCCTGCCTCAATACCCCCGGCTGGCTATGGCGAAGCTGGCGGGAGGCCTATGGCGAGGCCGTCTGCCGCGCCGTCGCCGAGGCGCATCTCGCCGACCCGCCCCTGGATCTCACCGCCAAGGCGGATGCTGCATCGTGGGCCGCGCGTCTCGATGCCGAGCTTCTGCCGACGGGCGGCTTGCGTCGGCCCGCCGCCGGCGAGGTCCGCGGCCTTCCCGGCTTCGCCGATGGCGCGTGGTGGGTTCAGGACGCGGCGGCGGCACTTCCCGCGCGGCTGCTAGGCGAGATCGGCAGCCGGCATGTCCTCGATCTCTGCGCGGCACCGGGCGGCAAGACGGCGCAGCTCGCGGCCGCCGGCGCCAACGTGACGGCAATCGACCGCTCCCCGGGCCGGCTGCGGCGCGTGGGCGAGAATCTGGCGAGGCTCGGGCTCTCCGCCCGATTGCTCGCAGCCGACGCCGGATTCTGGCGCCCCGAGTCACCTGCCGACGCCGTGCTTCTCGACGCCCCCTGCACCGCGACAGGAACCATCCGCCGGCATCCCGACGTGGCACGACTCAAGACCCCCGCGGATGTCTTGCGCATGGCAAGCGAGCAGGCGCGGCTGTTGCGGGCGGCAATCGAGATGGTGAAGCCCGGCGGCATCATCGTCTTCACCACCTGCTCCCTCGAGCTTGCCGAAGGCCCGGCCCAGATCGCGGCCCTCCTGGCGGCAGGGGCGCCGATTCGCCGGCGCCCCATCGCAGCGGCGGAGATCGGCGGCCTGGCCGAATTCGTCACCGCCGAGGGGGATCTGCGCACGCTTCCCAGCCATTGGCCCGAGCGCGGCGGCATCGATGGATTCTATGCCGCCCGGCTCGAGCGTCTCTGAGGCCCCGCCACCGACGCCTGCTTGCGACCGAATCGGCAAGCTGATAGGAAGCTCCCATGCAACGCCGCGTGCGCATTGCTCCGTCCATTCTCTCTGCCGATTTCGCGAAGCTGGGCGAAGAGGTTCGCGCCGTAACGGCGGCGGGCGCCGATTACATCCATGTCGATGTGATGGACGGCCATTTCGTTCCCAATCTGACGATCGGTCCAACGGTGGTGAAGGCGCTGCGCCCTTACAGCACGCTGCCCTTCGATGTGCACCTGATGATCTCGCCGGTCGATCCCTACATCGCCGACTTCGTCGCCGCCGGGGCCGACATCATCACCTTGCATCCCGAAGCCGGACCGCATTTGCACCGCACGGTGCAGCTCATCAAGTCGCACGGCAAGAAGGCCGGTGTCGCGCTCAACCCGGCGACGCCCGTCGATGCCATCGACTACGTCCTTGGTGATCTCGACCTCGTGCTTGTCATGAGCGTCGATCCCGGCTTTGGCGGACAGGCGTTCATTCCGGCGCAGCTCGAGAAGATTCGCGCGGTGCGCGCGCGCATTGACACGCTGGGCAAAGCCGTCGATCTCGAGGTCGATGGCGGCATCAATTTCGAGACGGCGCGGCAGGCGACGGAGGCCGGCGCCGATGTCCTTGTGGCGGGCACGGCGACCTTCGGCGAGGGCCCGGCCGCCTATGCCAAGAACATCGCCCGGCTTCGCGGTGACGCTTGATGGCCCGTCTCCGCCCGGCCGGCCGCGGAGACTGCCGATGACTCGCACGGCTCCGCCAGCAAAGCCCGAGACCGCCGCCTCTCGCATGCAGCTGAGCACAATTGCGGCACGGCTCGTCTTTTCCAGCGCGCCCTACCGCATGCTGCTCCGCGGCGCGGCGCCCTTGCGTCTCGCCCAAACGCCGAGCCCGGGTCGCGGAGAGCCGCAACGCGGTGCCGCACTCCTGCGCGGTGAGCTGATTCTTGCCGGCGAGCGACTCTCGGCGCCGGACCCATGGGCCTTCGCAGCGATCGAGGGCGACGAAGATGGGCGCGTCGCGCTGCACGGCTTCGCCTGGCTCGCCGATCTGCGTGCCGAGGGGTCCGAAGCAGCGCGAAAACGCGCGCGCGCCTTGCTGACGGGCTGGACCGAGCGCTTCGGTGAATGGTCGGCCCTGGCCTGGCGCGGCGACGTGCTCGGACGCCGGCTTCTTGCTTGGCTTGCCGAATATCCGTTCCTCGCTGCGGGCGCCGACGAGGCTTTCCATAGCCGGTTCCATGGCAGCGTGTCGCGCCAGCTGCGCCATCTCGAGCATCTCGCCCGGCTCGGCGGCGCCGCCCTGGGGCCCGCCGGGCATGGGCGCATCGAGGCTCTCGCCGCGCTCGCAACGATGCAGGCCTGCGCGGTGGGAGGAAAGGAGCGCCTGCGCCGCAGCATGGCGGCGCTTTTGCGCGAGCTCGCGCATCAGCTGCTTCCCGATGGCGGGCATTGCGAGCGCAGCCCCGCGATTCATTTTGCCGTGCTCCGCCATCTCGTCGACCTCCGTCGCGTGCTTCTCGCCGGCCGGCATGACGTGCCGGCCGAGTTGCGAGCCGCGATCGATCGCATGGCGCCGATGCTGCGCCTCTTCCGCCATGGCGATGGCAGGCTCGCGCTCTTCAACGACACGGCCGAGGGCGACGCGGCCGCAATCGATGCCGTGCTGACGCTCGCGGAATGCAGCGACAAGGTACTGACCAGCGCGTCCCATACCGGCTTCCAGCGATTGGAAGCGGGCGCAACACTGGTCCTCGTCGATGCCGGAGCACCTCCACCGCCCGGAAGCGATGCCCATGCCCACGCGGGTGTGCTGAGCTTCGAGATGAGCTTGGGAGCCGAGCGCCTTGTTGTGAATTGCGGCGCACGCGCGCAGGCACGGGGCGCCTGGCGCACGGCGCAGCGCGCCACTGCCGCCCATTCCACCCTCGTGCTCGGCAACGCGAATTCCTCCGATGTGCTGGCGACTGGGCTCGGCCGGCGGCCGCGCCATGTGATCTGCCGGCGTGACGAGGTCGAAGGCGCCATCCTGGTCGATGCGAGCCACGACGGCTATGCGCCGTCCTTGGGAGCACTCCACCGGCGGCGGCTCTACCTTGCCGCGCAGGGCGAGGATCTGCGGGGTGAGGATCGCCTGACCCGCGTCCAGCCGGGCACCACGACACCGTTCGCGGTGCGCTTCCATCTCCATCCGGATGTGCAGGCTTCCCTCGTCCACGACGGCAAGGCGGCGCTGCTCCGCTTGCCCAGCGGCGCGGGGTTCCGCTTCGACGCCAGCGGGGGCCGGCTCGCCCTCGAGGAAAGCATCTATCTGGGCGCGGCAGGCGGCCCGCGTCGCAGCGAGCAGATCGTCGTCGAAAGCACGCTCGCAGGCAACGAGGCCCTCGTCAAATGGTCGCTCAAGCGGCTGACCGCGAATTGACGGCGAGCTGATCGCCGCTCAGATCCGGCACCCGCGCGCCTCAGGAATTCGAGGCAGCCGCAGGCGGCCCGCCACCCGTCTTATCGCCGAGGGGCTGCATTGCGATGCGACGATCGCCCATGGCCAGCCAGACGATGCCGCCCGGCAAGGAGATGATTATGCCGAGGAGGCCAAACAGGACCGAGAGGGCCAGGGCCTGCTGCGAGGCGACGCCCACCATGCCGAAGCCCGCGACGAAGGCGCCCTCGCGCACGCCCCAGCCGGCGATCGAGATGGGAAGGACGCTGACCAGGAGCGTCAAGGGCACGATCAGGAGGCAGGCACGCCAGTCGACGCCGATCCCGAGACCGATTGCGAGAATATAGACGACGAGGATGTTCCCGCCCTGGTTGACAAGGCTCAGAAGCAAGGTGGGAACCGCCCAGCGCGGCGTTATGAGGATATGGCGCAGGCTGGCCGAGAGATGAGTCAGCCCGCGGACCAGCTTGAAGCGCTGAAGCGCGGCGGGCAGGCGATCGAGCATCATGCCGACCGGCAGACCGACGAAGCCGAGCGCGAGGAGGAGAATGACGCCGGTGCGCGCCCGTTGGTCCTCAACGATCGCGAACATGATCGGCATCGCGGCGGCGACGAGCAGGAAGAGCGCGACGAGGGCCACCAGCCGATCGATCATGACACTGACGATCGCCGTGGCGCCGTCGAGGCCGGCGCGATGGGCCTTCCACATCCGAACGGCGTCGCCGCCGACGCTCGAGGGCAGTGTCAGATTGAAGAAAAGCCCGATCAGCACGAGAGGGAAGGTCTTGCGGAAGGGCAGCCGCTTGCCCATCGCTTCCAGCACCTTGGACCAACGCTGGGCGGAGGGGATCGCAAGCGACCACAGCAGGAGCGCGGCGAGAGCCAGGGCGTCGCGATGGACAGCGAGCATTTGTCGCAGCAAGGCGCCGAGATCGCGATTGCGCAGCAGAAGCCAGATGAGAAGAACGGAGATCGCGCCCTTGGCCAGGAAACGCCACATGAAAGCCAGGCACCTCGTGCAGGAGACTGGCTTGATTACAGCGCTTCCGGAGGGCCGGCAAGCCCGAACGGCGCTTGACGGCTCGCCGCCCCTTCCACGAGAGTAGCCGCCGGCAAGCGGGCCGGTCCCGCTGCGCCGAGCCTGAGAGGAAACGACTCCATGTGCGGCCTCGTCGGCAGAGTTGCCCTCGGGGGCATCGATCGGACGGCGCTCGAGCCCCGCTTGACGGCCGCGATCGCCCGGCTGCGCCCGCGCGGCCCGGATTCGCAAGGATCCTGGGCCGATGAGCGTTGCGTCTTTGGCCACACGCGGCTCGCCATCGTCGATCTCTCGCCGGCGGGCGCCCAGCCCATGGCGCGGGCCGGTCTTGTCATCACCTATAACGGCGAGATCTATAATTTTCCGGCCCTGCGCGCCGAGCTGCAGAGCCTCGGCCACCAATTCGTCGGGCATTCGGACACCGAGGTCCTGCTCGAAGGCTGGCGGGAATGGGGAAGGCGCCTTCTCCCTCGGCTCGAAGGCATGTTCGCCTTCGCCCTCTGGGACCAGGCCACGGGCGAGCTCACGCTCGCCCGGGACCGCTTCGGCAAGAAGCCGCTGCTCTATAGCACCGCGGGCGATCGCCTGGATTTCGCCTCCGAGCTCACGGCGCTGCAACACCTTGCGGGCAGCGCCGGGGCTATCGATCCCGCCGCCCTGCGTCTTTACTTCGCCCTGCGCTATGTGCCGGAGCCGTGGTCGATCCTGTCCGGTGTGCGCAAGCTGCCGGCGGGGCATCTCGCCAGCTTCTCGCACCGCGGCCTCGCGATCGAGCGCTGGTACGAGCCGAGAAGCAACCGGCTTCCGCTGCTCCGCAGCGAGGACGAGGTGGCCGCAGAGCTGCGCGCGCGGCTGGATGCCGCCGTCGAGCGGCGGCTTATCGCCGATGTTCCCGTCGGCGCTTTTCTCTCGGGCGGTATCGATTCGGCCATCGTGGCGAGCGCCATGACCCGTCATGCCTCGCGCGTGCGCACCTTCACGGTCGGCTTCGCCGGCGCTGCGGAATATTACGAGGAGCGCCCGGCGGCCCGCCGCGTCGCCGATTACCTCGGCACGGAGCATACCGAGATCATCGTGACGCCGGAGGAGACGCTACGCGCGCTCGATGCCGTCTGGGACGGCCTCGACGAGCCTTTCGCCGACAGCTCGGCCCTGCCGCAATACATGGTGGCGCGGGAGACGCGGCGGCATGTCACGGTGGCGCTTTCCGGCGACGGCAGCGACGAGGTCTTCGGCGGCTACCGCAAATATCAGGGCGAGCTCCTGGCGCTCCGCTGCGAGGGTCTTCCAACTTGGCTCAAGCGCGCGCTTCTCGCGCCGCTCCTCCTATTGCCGGAGGGGAAGAGCCACCCGCTCCTCGAGCGAGCGCGGCGCCTGCGCCGCTTCGCCGCCCATGGCTGGAAGACACCGACCGGTCGGCAAGCCGGATGGGGGCGCAATCTCGGCGAGCGCGAGCTCGACGCGCTTCTTGTCGAGAAGGCGGCGGCACCTACGGTCGAGGCTCTCGTCGCGGAGCTGCGGGGCGCGAATGGCCGCGGCGATCCCATCAACGCCATGCTCGCGGCCGATCTCGGCCTCGGTCTCGTCGGCGACATGCTGGTCAAAGTCGACCGCATGAGCATGGCGAACAGCCTCGAGGTGCGCTGCCCCTATCTTGACAGCGCCGTGGTCGAATGTGCAGCGGCCATGCCGGGCCGCTTCAAGCTCGCTCCGGGAGAAGGCAAGCGCGTGCTGCGGCGCGCCTTCGCTGAGCGCCTGCCGGCCGAGGTCTTCGCGCGGCCGAAAAAGGGCTTCGAGATCCCGATCGCCGATTGGCTCAAAGGGGATCTCGCCGATCTAGCCCGGCGCGCCACCGATCCCGCGCGGCTGCGGCGGCAGGGCCTGTTCCGCCCCGAGCTGCCCCAGCGCTGGCTAAGGGCCCTCGCCGGCGGACGGCGCGACTGCTCGGAGCGGTTGTGGACGCTGATCGCGTTCCAGTCCTGGTGGGAGCGGCGGCAGGCGGCATGAAGATCTGCCAGCTTTGCGCCGTGGACTTCACGCTCTATCACTTCCTGACGCGGCTGATGACTGCACTGGAAGACTCCGGCCATCACGTCGTGGGCGTCTGCTCCGACGGCCCCTATCTCGAGCGGGTGCGGTCGCTCGGCCTGCGCGTCGTGCCCGTAGAGATCGCGCGGAGCTTCAATCTGCTGAGTCATTTCCGCAGCTATCGCCGCCTTTGCGCGCTCTTCCGGGAGGAGCGCTTCGACCTGGTCCATGTCCATACGCCGGTCGCCTCGCTCATCGGCCGCCTGGCCGCGTGGCGTTGCGGCGTGCCGCGCATCGTCTATACGGCGCATGGCTTCTATTTCCACGAGCGCATGGCCTGGTGGAAGCGCGCCGCCTTCGCCGCCCTCGAATGGCTCGCCGGACGCGTCACGGATGTCCTCTTCACCCAGGCGGAGGAGGACGCGGCGACGGCGCGGCGCTATCGCTTCTGCGCCGGCGGCACCGTCGTCGCGATCGGCAACGGCGTTGATGTCACGCGCTTCCATCCGGCGACCGATCGTAGCGAGCGGGCGGCGCTGCGACGGGCGTTGAACACACCCGAGCACGCCGTCGCCATCCTCATGGTCGGCCGGCTCGTGGCGGAGAAAGGCTATCTCGAGCTGTTCGAGGCGATGCGCCACGTCGACGCCGTGCTGTGGGTGGCGGGAGAGCGGCTGCCGAGCGATCATGCGTCGGCCATCGACCGCGCGCTCGCGGCGGTCGACCGTGATCCTCTGCTGGCCTCGCGCATTCGCCTGCTCGGCTATCGCGAGGACATGCCGGCGCTCATGCGCGCGGCGGACATTTTCACCCTGCCCTCCCACCGCGAAGGCATGCCGCGCTCGATCATCGAGGCCATGCTTTCAGCCTTGCCGGTGGTCGCCACCGATATCCGCGGCGCGCGCGAGGAGGTGGTGCCAAGCGAGACCGGCGCCCTCGTGCCGGTGAGCGACGCCGCGGCCCTGGCCGCAGCGCTCAACCGCCTGGTCGCCGATCCCGCGCTGCGCGCGCGGCAGGGCGAGGCAGGCCGCGCCCGCGCGCTCTCCCTATACGACGAGGCCAAAGTGGTGGCGCGGCAGCTTGCCCTGCTCGGCTTATAGGCATTCGCGCGCTTCCCGCACGCGGCCGGTCTCGCTATAACCCGCTGATGCCGTGGAGCTGGATCGCCGTCGTCGCCCTGAGCGCCGTTCTGAGCCTGGTCGGCACGCGGGCGGTGCTCACCTATCTGCGGCGCCACGCCATCCTCGATCACCCGAATGCCCGCAGCAGCCATCGCGTGCCGACGCCGCGCGGCGGCGGTCTTGCCCTCATCGCCGTGCTCGTCGGCATATGGGCCGTCATCACGGCATTGGCCCCAGACGCCCCCGCCGGTATCTGGCGCGTGCTCGCCGGCGCCATCGTCCTGGCGGCGATCGGCTGGCGCGATGATCGCGGCGGCTTGCCACCTTTGCTGCGGCTGATCGTCCAGATCGGCGCCGTCGCCCTCGGCCTGAGCGCCTTCGCCGGGACGGGGCCGGTTTTCCAGGGGTTGCTACCCATCACCCTCGACCGCCTTGCCGCCGGCTTCCTCTGGCTGTGGTTCCTCAATCTGTTCAATTTCATGGACGGCATCGACGGACTCACCGGCGGCGAGACGGTAGCCTTGGGTATCGGCATCGCTGCCGTCGCCGCTGCTATGTCCGCCGGGCACCCGCTCTCCCTTTACGGGCTCGCCGCCGCCGGCGCGGCGCTGGGATTCCTCTGGTGGAACTGGCATCCGGCGCGCGTTTTCATGGGCGATGTGGGCAGCGTTCCCCTGGGCTATCTTCTCGGCTGGCTGCTGCTCGCGCTGGCGAGCCACGGCTTCTGGATGCCGGCGCTGATCCTTCCCCTTTATTACCTCGCCGACGCCACGCTCACGCTTCTGCGCCGGCTCCTGCGCGGCGAGCGCGTCTGGGAGGCCCATCGCGAGCATTTCTACCAGCGCGCGGTCCAGGCCGGGCTGAGCCATGGCGCCGTCGTCGCAGTCGTGCTCGCCGCCGATGCCGCGCTCATCGGGCTCGCCGCCTGGACGGCGCGCACGGCAACCTGGTTAGTGCTGCCGCTCGCCGCCGGCGTGGTGGCCGCGCTTCTCGCGTTTCTTGGCCGCCGCCGGCCCCATTGAGCCATGCTGCGATGCCGCGAAGGGCTATTTGGGGCGGCCCGGCCCTATGCTATTGTCCCGCCCCTCGATCCCCCTGAGCGGACGCTGTCTTGAATCAGGTCCTGACCCGCGCGCGCCTCGTCTATCTCCATGACGTCGTCATGGCCGGGCTGTCCTTCGTCCTCTCGCTCTATCTGCGCGTGGGCAATGCCGTCGGCTGGTATCTCGAGAACTATCTCTGGCCCGGCCTGCTGATCTTCACCGGGGTCGCCGCCGTCATCCTGCTCTGGATGCGGACCCATCGCAGCATCTGGCGCTACGCCTCGATGTACGATCTCCTGACGATCGCCAAGGCCGTCACGCTCATCGTCCTCTTTTACCTGCCGCTGCTCTTCTGGTGGACGAGGCTCGAGGAGATGCCGCGCTCGATGCTGGTGATCAACTGGTTCATCCTGGCGGCGCTTCTGGGCGGGCCGCGCATCCTCTATCGCCTGTTCAAGGACCATCGCCTCGATCTCAGCCTGGCGCGGGCGGGGCATCGACGCGTGCCGGTGCTCCTGGTGGGGGCCGGGGATGGCGCCGAGCTCTTCATCCGCGCCATGCAGCAGGCGCCGACCGCCCATTACCAGGTCGTCGGCATCATCGACGAGAAGGGATCGCGCATCGGCCGCGACATCCATGGCGTTCCCGTGCTCGGCGCGCCGGCGGCCCTGGCCGAGATCGTCGAGCGTTGCGCCCAGCGCGGGCAGCGCCCCCAGCGGCTCGTCGTCACCAAGGAGAATCTCGAAGCGGGGCTGCTGCGCGAGCTTGTCGAGCGCGCCGACGCCCTGGGCCTCACCGTCGCGCGCACGCCGCGCATGACCGATTTCCGCGCCGGCATCGGCGATGCGGTTGAGACGCACCCCATCGCCATCGAGGACCTGCTGGGTCGCCCGCAGGCGGTTCTCGACCGCGCCGGCATGGCGGCGATGATCGCCGGACGACGCGTCCTCGTCACCGGCGCCGGCGGCACCATCGGCAGCGAGCTCGTGCGCCAGATTGCCGACTTCCAGCCGGCGCATCTGGCGCTTCTCGACAACGGCGAGTTCAATCTCTATCAGATCGAGCGCGAGCTCATCGAGCGCCAGCCCGCGCTGCCGCGCAGTGCCATCCTTGCGGATGTCCGTGACCGGGAGCGCATGGCCCGCATCCTTCTCCACGCCAAGCCGGAGATCGTCTTCCACGCCGCCGCCCTCAAGCACGTCCCGGTCGTCGAGAGCCAGCCGAGTGAAGGTGCCCTGACCAATCTCGTCGGCACCCGCAACGTCGCCGATGCCTGCGAGACTGCCGCGGTCGCGATGATGGTGCTGATCTCGACCGACAAGGCCGTGAACCCGTCGAGCGTCATGGGGGCGACGAAGCGGGCCGCCGAGAGCTATTGCCAGGCGCGCGACATTCTCACGGTAGAGGGGCGCGGCCACACGCGCTACATCACCGTCCGCTTCGGCAACGTTCTGGGCTCGACGGGCTCGGTCGTGCCGCTCTTCCGGCGCCAGATCGAGAGCGGCGGCCCCGTCACCGTCACCCATCCCGCCATCACGCGCTATTTCATGACGGTGCGCGAGGCCGTCGAGCTCGTGCTCCAGGCGGCCGCAATCGGCGGCGGCGACAGCATCGAGGCAGGCAAGATCTTCGTCCTCGACATGGGCGAGCCCGTGCGCATCCTCGATCTCGCCCGCCAGATGATCCGTCTGGCCGGGCGCCGCCCGGACAAGGATATCCGGATCGAGTTCACCGGCCTACGCCCCGGCGAGAAGCTTAACGAGGAGCTGCTGCACGAGCGCGAGCATCTCGTGCCGACCCGCTGCCAGGGCATCCTGCTCGCGGCCCCGCGCACGGCGGATCCCATCCTGCTCGGGCGGGCCATCGACGATCTCACCGAGGCGGCTGCGGCCGGCCGCGACGATCAGGTCATCACTCTTCTCGAGCGGCTCGTCCCGGAGTATCGCCGCTCGGGCGACGGCATGGAGCGCGCGGTAGCGGTACGATGACGAACGGCATGGTCACCATCCGCCGGGCCCTGATCTCGGTCTCGGACAAGAGCGGCTTGCTCGATTTCGCCCGCTTCCTCGCCGAGCGCGGCGTCGAGATCCTCTCGACGGGCGGCTCCGCCAGGGCCCTGCGCGACGCCGGCCTCGCAGCCAAAGAGGTCGCCGACCATACGGGCTTCCCCGAGATCATGGACGGCCGCGTCAAGACGCTGCATCCCAAGATCCACGGCGGCATCCTCGGCCGCCGCGACGAGGAGAGCCATCGCGCGGCCATGGCCGAGCACGGTATCGCCCCCATCGACCTCGTCGCGATCAATCTCTATCCTTTCGAGGCGACCGTTGCGCGCGGCGCCGCCTTTGCCGACTGCGTCGAGAACATCGATATCGGCGGCCCGGCGCTCATCCGCGCCGCGGCGAAGAACCATGATTTCGTGACGGTGGTGACCGATCCCGCCGATTACGCCGCAGTGATGGCGGAGATGCGCGAAGGGAACGGCGCCACCACGGCGGCGCTGCGCCGGCGCCTCGCCGCCAAGGCCTATGCCCGCACCGGCGCCTATGACGCGGCGATCAGCCGATGGTTCGCCGAGGGACTTGGCGAGATCTTCCCCGAGCGCCTCGTCATCGCCGGCGAGCGCAAGCAGCTCCTGCGCTATGGGGAGAATCCCCATCAGCAGGCCGCCTTCTACACCGACGGCACGGCACGGCCGGGTGTTGCCACGGCGCGGCAGCTTCAGGGCAAGGAGCTCAGCTTCAACAATCTCAACGACACCGACGCCGCCTTCGAGCTGGTGGCGGAGTTCGAAGCGCCGGCGATCGCCATCATCAAGCACGCCAATCCCTGCGGCGTCGCCTGCAGCACCAGCCTCGCCGAGGCCTATGGCAAGGCGCTGGCCTGCGATCCGGTGAGCGCCTTCGGCGGCATCGTCGCCGCCAATCGCCCGCTCGACGGCACCACCGCAGAGGCGATCGCGAAGCTCTTTGCCGAGGTGGTGATCGCTCCCGACGCGGATGCGGCGGCGCGGGAGCTCCTCGCCGCGAAGAAGAACCTCCGCCTTCTCCTGACCGGCGGGCTGCCCGATCCCATGGCACCGGGAATGACGCTGCGCTCCCTCGCCGGCGGTTACCTGCTGCAGACGCGCGACAACGGGCGGGTGCGCCGTGAGGACCTCAAGGTCGTGACTAGGCGGGCGCCGACGGCGGCCGAGCTCGACGACCTGCTCTTCGCCTTCCGCGTCGCCAAGCACGTCAAGTCGAACGCCATCGTCTATGCCAAGGACGGCGCCACGGTGGGCATCGGCGCCGGCCAGATGAGCCGCGTCGATTCCTCCCGCATCGCCGCCTGGAAGGCTGAGGAGGCGGGAAAGGCGGCACAGGAGCCGGCTCCGCGCACGCGAGGCTCCGTCGTGGCATCGGATGCCTTCTTCCCCTTCGCCGACGGGCTGCTCGCCGCGGTCGCGGCGGGCGCGACGGCGGTGATCCAGCCCGGCGGCTCGATGCGCGACGACGAGGTGATCAAGGCCGCCGACGCGGCCGGCATCGCCATGGTCCTGACCGGCATGCGCCATTTCCGGCACTGAGCGCGCCCCCTCAGCGCGCGACCTTCACCGTGAGCAGCAGCCCCAGCCCGATGGCGAGAAAGGCGACCACGACCGCCATGCCGGCACGCTGGCTGTCGAACGCCACGGTCAGCCAGCCATAGAGCGCCGGCCCGACGAAGGCCGTCACCTTGCCGGTCAGCGCATAGATCCCGAACATCTCAGCCTCGACCCCCTTCGGCGCCAGCCGCGCCATCAGGCTGCGGCTCGCCGCCTGGGCGGGGCCCACAAAGACGCCGAGCGCGAGGCCGAGTCCCCAAAACCATGCCTGGCTATGCACCAGGAGAACGGCGATGCCGAGGCCGATCAGGGCGGCGAGCGAGATGGCAATGGTCGGTTGGGAGCCGAGACCGTCATCGACCCAGGCGAAGAGGATGGCGCCGAGCCCGGCGGTCGCGTTGATGGCGATGCCGAAGAGGACCACCTGCTCCAGGCTGAAGCCGATGGCGCCGGCGGCGAAGATGCCGCCAAAGATGAAGAGGGTGTTGAGGCCATCGGCATAGATCATCCGCGCCACGAGGAAGCGAAAAAGGGTGCGCTCCCGCGGCAGCCGACGCAGGCTGGCGGCGAGGGCCGCGAGGCCTTGGCGCGTAGCGGCGGCGAAGCCGCGCGCGCCCTTCGGCCGGTCGGGCGCGAAGACGAAGAGCGGCAGCGCGAAAAGGGCGAGCCAGAGGGCCACAAGGGGCGCCGTGGCGCGCACCGGCGCCGCCGTCGCCTTCTCTAGGCCGAAGGGCGGCGTCGGCGACTGGATGAAGCCGAAGAGCGCGATGGCGAGGCAGGCGAGCCCGCCGATATAGCCGGCCCCCCAGCCCCAGCCCGAGAGGCGTCCGAGGCGCGATGGCGGCACGAGATCGCGCAGCATCGCGTTGTAGAAGACGGTGCCGAGCTCGTAGGCGATACTGGCGATGGCGACGAGGATCAGGGTCTGCGCGGCGGAGGTCGGACGCGGCAGGGAGAACCACAGCAAGGCGGTCGCCGCGACGCAGAGAAGCGCGAAGACGCCGATCCACGGCTTGCGCCGCCCGCCATGATCGGCGATGGCGCCGAGGACGGGGCTCAGGAGCGCGACGACAGCGCCCGCCACCGCCAGCGCCCGCCCCCAATCCGCAGCACCGGATTCGGAGCTCGCGGCGATGGCCTTGGTGAAATAGGCGCCCCAGACGAAGGTGGCGATGACGACGGGCCAGGCGGCGATGCCGAAATCATAGATGCACCATGCGGCGAGCGCGCGGCGCGGTGCGGCGCCGATCATGGGCGACGGCGCTTCCCGGGCAAGGAAGAGCGGCAGCGGCGCGACTCCGTCCTAGAGCACGATGTCATGCTCTAGCTCGCCAGCATGCTGCGCAGCCGGCGATTGGCGACGGCGAGCATGGCGAGATCGGGCTGGCCAGCGTTGCGGATGTCGGCGATGACGCTTTCGGCACGCGCGACAGCCGCCGAGCGCGCCGCGGCCCAGGCGCCGACCCAGCCTTCGGCGGAGGAGCCGTTGCCCGCCGCGGCGAGAACGCGGGTCACAAGCTCGCTCTGATGGGCGTAGAGATCGTCGATGATGGCGGCCGCAGCGAGCTTCTGCCAATGGCCGTCGGTGGGCAGCCGCTCGGCAGCGCTGCGCAGCCAATCGATGCCAAAGCGGGCGCCGAGCGCAAAATACACGCGCGCGACATCCTCGGCCTTGCGCCCGCTCGCGCGCGACACGCGCACAATATCGCAGCCGGAGACGAGGAAATCGAGGCTGGCGACGCGGCGGGCGAGCTCGTCGGGGACGCCCTTCTCGCCATAGCCGCGTGCCCGCTGATCGACCGTGGCGCGGTCCTCCTCGGAGAGAAGAGCATCGAGTCGGGACCAAATTGTCGCGATTCCGGGTCCGTAATCCCCGACCGTCTCGGTGACCCTGATCGGATGGGGCGTGTTCATGAGGAACCAGTGGGTGACGCGCTCGATGGCGTGGCGGATCTCGATCAGCATCGCCGTCTGAGCCGCAGCCGCGACCTTATTGTCGAGCGCCTCGATCGCGGTCCAGAGCTTCCGGAGCTCCAGCACGTCGCGGGTGACCGTATAGGCGCGCGCGATATCCGGCGCCTGCATGCCGGTCCGATCCTCGGTGGCTTCGACGAAGGTGCTGCCGACCCGATTCACCATGCTGTTCGCCACATAGGTGGCGATGATCTCGCGGCGCAGGCTGTGGCGCTCGATGGCGGCGCGATGCTGCCCGCGCAGGGCGGCGGGGAAGTAGCGCAGGAGATCCTCGAGGAGGAGCGGGTCATCCGGGAGGTCGCTTGGCAAGAGCTGGTCGTAGAGATCGATCTTGGCGTAGGCGAGGAGAATGGCGAGCTCGGGGCGCGTCAGCCCCTTGCCGCTCGCGGCCCGTGCCGCGAGCTCCTCGTCCGTGGGAAGGAACTCGATCGTGCGCTTGAGCCGCCCGCTCCGCCCCAGTCGCCGCATCAGGAGGATCTGCTGATCGAGCAGCGCCAGCCCCTCGGTCTCGGCCACGGTCAGCGCCTGAGTCTGCTGATAGTTATCGCGCAGCACCAACGCCCCGACGTCGTCGGTCATCGCCTCGAGCAGCGCGTCACGCTGCTTTAGCGTCATGTCGCCGCGCGCCACCACGTCGCCGAGGAGGATCTTGATATTGACCTCGTGGTCGGAGGTGTCGACTCCGGCCGAGTTGTCGATGGCGTCGGTGTTGATACGTCCGCCGGCGAGCGCGTAGGCAATGCGTCCGCGCTGGGTTACCCCGAGATTGGCACCCTCGCCGATCACCTTGGCGCGCAGATCCTCGGCGTCGACGCGAAGCATGTCGTTGGCCTTATCGCCGACCTCGCCATGGCTCTCGGCGCGCGCCTTGACGAAGGTTCCGATGCCGCCGAACCAGAGGAGATCGACGGGCGCCTTCAGCATGGCCTGGATGAGCTCGCTCGGCGTCACGCTGTCCTTGTCGATCTCATAGAGTCGCTTGATCTCCGGCGTGAGCTTGATCGACTTGGCCTTGCGATCGAAGATGCCGCCGCCCGCGGATATCAGCTTGGCGTCGTAGTCGCTCCAGCTCGAGCGCGGCAGCTCGAAGAGACGGCGGCGCTCGGCGAGGCTGGTCGCGGAGTCGGGATCGGGGTCGATGAAGATATGCAGATGGTTGAAGGCGCCGATGAGCTTGATATGGGGCGAGAGGAGCATGCCGTTGCCGAAGACGTCGCCCGACATATCGCCGATGCCGACGACGGTGAAGTCCTCGGCCTGGGTGTCCCGACCCATCTCGCGGAAATGCCGCTTGACCGATTCCCAGGCGCCCTTCGCGGTAATACCCATCGCCTTGTGGTCGTAGCCGGCAGAGCCGCCGGAGGCGAAGGCATCGTCGAGCCAGAAGCCGTACTCGTCGCGGGAGACGGCGTTGGCGATGTCGGAGAAGGTCGCGGTCCCCTTGTCGGCCGCGACGACGAGATAAGGATCATCGTCGTCGCGGCGGACCACGTTCGGCGGCGGCACGATCTTGCCTTGCTTGATGTTGTCGGTGATGTCGAGCAGGCCGCGCATCAGCGTGCGGTAGCACTCGATCACCTCGGCCATGAGCGCGTCGCGCCCGCCCGTGGCCGGCGGGCGCTTCACCACGAAGCCGCCCTTGGAGCCGACGGGCACGATTACCGTGTTCTTCACCATCTGCGCCTTCATGAGCCCGAGGATCTCGGTGCGGAAATCCTCGCGCCGGTCGGACCAGCGGATGCCGCCGCGCGCCACCTTGCCGCCACGCAGGTGAATTCCCTCCATGCGCGGCGAATAGACCCAGATCTCGTAGAGCGGGCGGGGCTCCGGCAGCTCGTCGACCTTCTTGCTGTCGAGCTTGACCGAAAGATAGGCCTTGGCGGCACCCGTCGCGTCGCTTTGGAAGTAGTTCGTGCGCAGGGTCGCCTCGACGAGATTGACGAAGCGGCGCAAGATGCGGTCGTCGTCGAGGCTCTCGACGCTCTCGAGCCGCGTCTCGATCTCTTGGCGCAGCCGCGCCACGCGCGCCTCCGCGTCCTTCTGTTTGGCCGGATTGAACCGGGCGAGGAAGAGCTTGACGATGCGGCGGGCGAGGCCGGCATTGCGCGCCAGCGCCTCCTCCATGTAGCTTTGGCTGAAGGCGAAGCCCGTCTGGCGCAGATACTTGCAATAGGCGCGCAGGATCACGACCTGGCGCCAGTCGAGTCCGGCGCGCAGGACCAGGCGATTGAAGCCGTCCGCCTCCATTGCCCCCGACCACACCTTGGCGAAGGCCTCCTGGAAGGTGTCGCGCAGCTCCTCGAGATCGATATCGGCGCCGTCCGAGCGCACCATGCCGAAATCGTGAACGTAGACGGCGTCGGCGCCACGCGGCTCGACGAGGAAGGGGACCTCCTGCAGGACCCGCAGGCCCATATCCTCGAGCATGGGCAGAATGTCCGAGAGCGGCACGGCGCTGCGCGCATTATAGATCTTGAAGCGCACCTCATGCTCCGCCGCCTCGATCGGGCGATAGAGATGCATCGCCATGGCCCCGGTCTCGAGCACCGCCTCGATCTTCTCGATATCGACGAGAGCCATATGGGCGTTGAAGCGCTCGCGATAATCGGTGGGAAAAGCCGCGGCGTAGCGGCGCAGGAGGCGGAGCCCGCGCTCCTCGCCATTGCCCTCGATAAGCGCGTCCTTGAGGCGGTCGGCCCAGGAGCGCACTGCGTCGATGAGCTTGGCCTCGAGCTCCTCGACATTGACGTCCGGGATCTCGCCGGGGCGCGTCGCGACAATGAAATGGATGCGCGCCAGCACCATGTCGGCGCCGAGCTCAGGCTCGTAATAGGTGACGGTACCCTTGAGATCGGCCTCGAGGATGCGCGCGAAGCGTTCCCGGAGCTCGGTGTTGTAGCGGTCGCGCGGCACGAAGATGAGGCAGGAGACGAAGCGCTCGAAGGGGTCGCGCCGCAGGAAAAGGGCGATGCGCTGGCGCTCCTGCAGATGCAGGATGCCCATCGCCGTCTCGAAGAGCTCGTCCTCCTCGATCTGGAACAGCTCGTCGCGCGGATAGCTCTCGAGGATGTGGAGGAGGGCCTTGCCGTCGTGGCTGTCGGGGGCGAAACCCGAGCGCGAGGCGACGCTCGCGACCTTGCGGCGCAGGAGCGGAATGTCACGCGGAATGCGGTTATAGGCGCCGGAGGTGAAGAGCCCGACGACGACACGCTCGCCCGTGACCTCGCCCGCGGCGCCGAACTTCTTGACCGTGACGACGTCCATCAAGGTGGGACGATGGACGGTGGCGCGCCGGTCGGATTTGTTGACGGTCAGCAGCTTGGGCTGGCGCAGAAAGGCCTGAACGTCGGGGGGAAGCGCCGACATGTTGCGCCGCCCGTGATAGACGAGGGCGGCGTCGTTGCGCAGGATGCCGAGGCCCGTCCCCTGCGTCACCTCCATGCGCGCCGCGGCACCGCTGCCGACGAAGTCGTACTCGCGATAGCCGAGAAAGGTGAAATGATTGTCCTCGATCCAGCGGAGGAAGGCGGTGGCCTCGGCGATCTCGTCGGCGGGAAGGGGCGGGGGCGAGGCCTCGAGATGGGCGATGAGATCGGTGATGCGCCCGCGCATGGTCTTCCAGTCGCCGACCGCCGCCCGCACATCGCCGAGCACGCGCTCGAGATCGGCGGCGATGCCCTGGAGGACGTCCGCGGCGCTCTGCTCGTCGATGGCGACGTGCATGAAGGATTCGCGCGCGGCCTCCGGCGGCGCGTCCGCCGGCGCGTAGAGCTCGAGGAGATTGCCCTTGCCGTCGCGCCGGACTCGCACCACCGGATGGATGACCAGATGCACAGTGAGGTCGCGCCGGTTGAGCTCGGCCGTCACCGAATCGACGAGGAAGGGCATGTCGTCATTGACGATCTCGATGATGGTGTGGCTCGACTTCCAGCCGTGATCCTCGAAGCGGGGGTTATAGACGCGAATCTTGGGCTGACCCGGAGTACGGCAGCGGCCGAAATTGAAGAAGGCGAGGGCGGCGCCGTAGAGCTGGTCGATCTCCGCACCGGCGACATCGTCGGGCGGAACGTTTGCGTAGTATTGGCGCAGGAACCGCTCGGCCCATTCCGACTTGCCGCGAGGCAGCCGTTCCCGTGCCAAGGACGCGACGCGGCCGACCAGTTCCTCCTTGAGCGCTTGCGCACGAGCGACCATGGGCACTCTCTCCTAACTTCGCGGAAACCCTCGCCTTTCCCGACCGGCGCAGATTAGACGCGGTTCGTTAACGAGAATCTATCACGATGCCGGAGCGACGCCAGGGCGATCACGGCGTAGAGCGGTCGAGCGCCGCACACGACGCGGGGATAGGATCAGCGCCCGGGCAAGGCGGCAGAATTTACAGGCTGGACATTGGAGGATTGGAGCGGGAGACGGGACTTGAACCCGCGACCCTCACGTTGGCAACGTGATGCTCTACCACTGAGCTACTCCCGCGCCGGAGCGGGGTGATAATAGGCATCACGGCCTCATTTGCAAGCCCGTTTCGGGCGGGATTCCCCGTGCTGCCGCCGAGGGTTGCGGCAGGCGGGCCAATCGCTATGCTAGCCGCCATGCCGATCACTCCTGACGAGCTGCTGGCCCGGCTTGCGACCCTGGGCATCTCCGTCGTCACCTACGACCACCCTCCCGTCTTCACGGTGGAGGAGAGCAAGGTGCTGCGGGGCAAATTGCCCGGAGGCCATTGCAAGAGCCTGTTCCTCAAGGACAAGGCGGATCGGGTCTGGCTCGTCGTGGCCCTCGAGGACCGGGCCATCGATCTCAAGGCGTTGCGCCGGCGCCTGGGGGCGCGCAAGACGCTCTCCTTCGGCAGCCCTGAGCTGCTCATGGAGCTTCTCGGCGTGATTCCCGGCTCGGTGACCCCGTTCGGGGCGATCAACGACCATGCGGGCCGCGTCCAGGTGGTGCTGGACCGCAACATGCTGTCCCACGATCCCTTGAACTACCACCCTCTCACCAACAGCCGCACCACGGCGATCGCGCCGGCCGATCTCCTCAAATTCCTCCGCGCCTGCGGCCACGAGCCCCTGGTCCTGGATTTCGACGCGGAGCCCGAGACGGCATCCGTCGGGGCGGACGCCCTTGCCAGCGCGCCCGGAAGCGGCCATTTACAGTAATCGCGCGGCGCCCCAGGCCGGTATGCGCGCGGGAAGAGGATGAACATGCAATCGATCGTTAACGAACAAGGTGTTGCCGCGGGCGGCGCCGAGGCCGGGCTCATCAAGGACACCTCGACGGCGACCTTCATGGCCGACGTGATCGACGCCTCGCGGACGGTCCCCGTCATCGTTGATCTCTGGGCCCCCTGGTGCGGCCCCTGCCGCCAGCTCGGGCCGCTGCTCGAGAAGGTGGTGCGCGAGGCCAAGGGCAAGCTTCGCCTCGTCAAGGTGAATATCGACGAGAACCCCCAGATTGCCCAGCAATTCCGGGTGCAGTCGATTCCGGCGGTGTTCGCGGTCGCGGAGGGGCGCGTCGTTGACGGCTTCGTCGGCGCGCTGCCCGAAAGCCAGGTCAGGGCCTTTGCTCAGCGCCTCATGGCTGCGGGCGGCGGCGAGGCGGATGACCAGATCGGCGAGGCGGTCGCCCAGGCGAAGCAGCTTCTCGACGCGGGCGACGTCGGCACCGCAAGCGCCCTCTTCGGACAGATCCTCCAGCACGAGCCAGAGAATCTCTCGGCCATGGCGGGACTTGCGCGCTGCCATGTCATGGCCGGCGATGTCGGGCAGGCGAAGAAGATTCTCGACGGCATTCCCGCTGAGAAGGCGGACGACGCGGAGATTGCCGCCGCGCGCTCGGCTCTCGAGCTTGCGGAACAGGCGTCGAAGAGCGGCCCCCTCGATGAGCTGAGGGCCAAGGTGGCAGCACAGGCGGGCGATCTTCAGGCGCGCTTCGATCTCGCCAACGCGCTCTTCGCCGCCGGGCAGCAGGAGGAGGCGGTGGAGCAGCTGCTCGAGATCGTCAAGCGGAACCGCGCCTGGAACGAGGAGGCGGCGCGCAAGCAGCTCGTGAAGCTCTTCGAGGCGCTTGGCCCGACACACCCCCTCACCGCCACCGGCCGGCGGCGCCTGTCATCGCTGCTCTTTGCATGAGCCGGAACGCCTTCGATCCGACCATCGAGGAGCTGCCTGCGACGCTGCCTATCTTTCCTTTGAGCGGGGTGCTCCTGCTCCCGGGCGGCAGGCTTCCGCTCAATATCTTCGAGCCGCGCTATCTCGCGATGACCCGCGACGCACTCAAGGGCGATCGGCTTATCGGCATGGTTCAGCCGCGGCACGGCGGGGAGGAGGACCCAAACGCGATGCCCGAGGTCTACCCCCTCGGCTGTGCCGGCCGCATCACGGCATTCAACGAGACGGATGACGGCCGCTATCTCATTACGCTGCGCGGCCTTTGCCGCTTCGAGATCGTCGAGGAGATCGCGATGATCAGCGGCTATCGCCGCGTGCGCGCCGATTTCTCGCCTTATTACGACGATTTCAAGGAGGAGGCCGACGGTGCGATCGATCGCCGGCGCCTGCTCGACGCCTTGCGCATCTACTTCAAGCTCCAAAATATTAAGGCCGATTGGAAGGCCATCGAAGGCAGCCCCGACGGGCAGCTCGTGACCACCCTCGCCATGGCCTGTCCCTTCGAGCCGAGCGAGAAGCAGGCCCTGCTCGAGTCGCCGACGCTCGCGGAGCGCGGCCGGGTGATCACGGCGCTGTTCGAGATGGCGGCCCTTGGCAGCAAGAACGGCGAAGCGCGCCACTGACGCTTATGCGCGAGGTGCAATGATGGTTGAAGGCAAATCGGGCGTCGATCCGAAGCTCCTCGAGATCCTGGTATGCCCGCTCACCAAGGAGCCGCTCAAATACGACTCCGCGGCGAACGAGCTGATCAGCGAGAAAGCCGGACTCGCCTATCCCATTCGCGACGGCATCCCCATCATGCTCGTCGACGAGGCGCGGCGGCTCGACGAGCCGCGCAAATGACAGGCGGGCGCGCGGCCGAGCTCGGCAGCCGGCACCATCCACTCGAGATCCGCCTCAAGAAAGCCGAGAAGCGCCTCGAGATCGATTTCGACGACGGGCGGACATTCAGCTATCCGGCCGAATACCTGCGCGTCGAAAGCCCCTCTGCCGAGGTGCAGGGCCATGGGCCGAGCCAGAAGCAGATTGTCGCGGGGCGGCGCCATGTCGGCATCATGGCCGTCGAGTCGGTCGGCAATTACGCGATCCGTATCGTTTTCGACGATCTGCACGATACCGGCATCTATTCCTGGACCTATCTCTACGAGCTCGGGGCCGAGCAGGCGGAGAAGTGGCAAGCCTATCTCGACGCCCTTGCATCCCGCGGGCTCTCGCGTGACCCGCCGCGGCGCTGATCCCAGGCAGTCGCGCGCGCCGAGGCCCGGCTAAAGCGGCTCGCCGCGCACGAGCCGTGGCAGCTCGCCCACGATTCCCATGGCGTGGCGCATGAAGAAGCGCCGCAGCGGCGGCAGCTCGTTGACGAGGCCGAGGCCGAGATCGCGCACCAGACGCACCAGGGGCGCCCCGTTGGAGAAGAGCCGGTTGAGGGCGTCGGTCGCGACCATCAGCGCCGTGTTGTCGAAGCGGCGCCAGCGCTGATAGCGTGCCAGAAGATCGTCGCCCCCGAGATCGAGCCCGAGGCGATGGGCGTCGACCAGGATCTCGGCGAGGGCTGCCACGTCGCGCAGGCCGAGATTGAGGCCCTGCCCGGCGATGGGATGGATCGCATGGGCGGCATCGCCGACGAGGGCCAGGCGCCGATCCACATAACGCTCGGCGTGGAGGAGGGCCAAGGGATAGGACCAGCGCGGGCCCTCGATCTTGAGCGCGCCGAGGGCGTCGCCGAAACGGCGGGCGAGGGCCGCGGCGAACGCGGCATCGTCGAGGGCAAGGAGGCTCGGCGCCAGCCGGCTATGCTCGGTCCAGACGATCGACGAGCGCGCGCCGCGAAGCGGCAGCACGGCGAGCGGGCCGGCGGGCAGGAAGCGCTCATGGGCCACGCCGTGATGGGGCCTCTCATGGGCGATGGTGCAGACGATCCCCGTCTGCGGATAGGACCAGGTCGTCGCCGCGATGCCGGCTTCATGGCGCAGCGGCGAGCCGCGCCCATCCGCCGCAACGGCAAGCTGCGCCTCGACCGTGCCACCATCCGCGAGATGCGCGCGAACGCGCGTCGACATGCGCTCGAGCGCGGTAAGACGCACGGGCGACAGCACCGTGACGCTCTTCGCGCTCTCGAGTGCCGTCACAAGGGCGCGGCGGATGTGCAGGTTCTCGACGATGTAGCCCAGGGGATGGTCCGCGACCTCCGCGTGGCGGTAATGGAGGAAGAGCAGCGAGGGGCCGTCGGAGACGCGGATCTCGCGGATGGCCTCGGCATCCGGGGCGAGGGCATCCCAGAGGCCGATACCCTTGAGGGCCTGGACAGAGCCCCAGGCGATCGCCGAGCTGCGCCCGTCATGAGCGGGCTCCTGCTGGCGCCTGAGGGGCTCGCGGTCGAGGAGAGCGACGGAGATACCGGCGCCGCCGAGGGCCAGGGCCAAGGTCATGCCGACCATGCCGCCGCCGATGATCACCACGTCGGCACGCAGCCGGTGCGCCTGATTTTCGCTGCCGTCGCTCATTGGCGCCACCATCGCGCCGGGCGGCGCAGCTGTCCAGATCAGCGGTGAAGAGCGGCCAATACGCCAGGGGGCGACGTTGGCATCCCCTTGCCTCCCCCTAGACCGAATTTCCGTTTACCTGCAATGAATTGCGATCAATTCAAGGGTGATTCGGCCGCCTGCCTGCCTAATTCTTCCGCAGTCTCGCCTTCATTGCTCAAAAACTAGGCGTCCGCGCGCGGCCCTTCGCAACAGCCAGGCATCGCCGGGCGGCGGGCATGCCGGAATCCCGCCCTCCGGCGCCTCGCGCGAGCAGCGGCGCCGCGCTTGGCACGGAATTTGAGACTCTAAGCGCGCGGCGGGCGAGCCTGTGCTCGGCCCGCGGACGCGCGCGAGCGGCTTAACGGCAAATCCAACGCGTGGGGGAGCGATCGATGCGGCAGGTGACCCGATGGGCGGCGGTTCTGGGAGCGGCGGCGATCATCGTTGCAGCAATGACGGGCGCAGCCTTCGCCGAGGAGGCGAAGCCGAAGCTCGATAGCGGCGATACCGCCTGGATGCTCACCGCGACGGCCCTCGTGCTGATGATGACCGTGCCGGGCCTGGCCCTCTACTACGCCGGGATGGTGCGGAAGATGAACGTGCTGTCGACGATGATGCAGAGCTTCGCCATCACCTGCCTCGTCACCGTGCTGTGGATGATTGCCGGCTACAGCCTCGCCTTCGTCGATGGTGGGCCGCTCATCGGGACTTTCCATCGCTTCTTTCTGCAAGGGATGACCGTCGATTCGGTCAACGAGCTCGCGAAGACCATTCCCGAATCGGTCTATATGTGCTTCCAGATGACCTTCGCGATCATCACCCCGGCCCTCATCACCGGGGCCTTCGCCGAGCGCATGAAATTCTCGGCGCTGCTGTGGTTCATGGGGCTGTGGTCGCTCCTGATCTATGCACCCATCGCTCATTGGGTGTGGAACGCCAACGGCTTCCTCAACAAGGCGGGCGTGCTCGACTTCGCCGGCGGGACCGTGGTGCATATCAATGCCGGGGTCGCAGGCCTCGTCTGCGCCCTCGTCCTGGGCAAGCGCCGCGGGCTCGGCTCCGAGCACCTCGCACCCCACAACCTCGTCCTCAGCGTCATCGGCGCCTCGCTCCTCTGGGTCGGCTGGTTTGGCTTCAATGCCGGGTCGGCGGTGGCGGCCAATGCCAATGCCGGGATGGCGATGGCGGTGACCCAGATCGCGACGGGAGCGGCCGCGCTCGCCTGGATGTTCGTGGAATGGGCCGCTCGCGGCAAGCCGAGCATCCTCGGCATCGTCTCGGGGGCCGTGGCCGGGCTCGTGGCCATCACCCCGGCCTCGGGCTATGTGGGGCCGGGCGGCGCTCTCGTCATCGGCATCGTGGCAGGGGTGGTCTGCTACTGGGGGGCCACCTGGCTCAAGCGGAAGGGCGGCTATGACGATTCCCTCGACGCCTTCGGCGTCCATGCGCTCGGGGGGATCGTCGGAGCCCTCCTGACAGGAGTCTTTGCGATCAAGGGGATAGGGGGTACGGCCGGGCTCATCGAAGGAAATTCGGGCCAAGTGCTGATTCAGCTCTATGGCATTGCCGTCACCCTCGTCTATGATGCGATCGGAAGCCTCGTCATCCTCAAGGTCCTGGATGCCGCCATCGGGCTCCGGGTGACCGAGGAGGTCGAGCGCGACGGCCTCGATCTCACGGTCCATGGCGAGGTCGTGCCCTAAGGTTCTCCCGTCGGTTGCCAGCGACGGAGCGGCCCGGTCTTCGGACCGGGCCGTTTGTTTCGAGCGACGGGGGAGGGGGCCCCCGCCTGGGCAGCGGCCGCTTAGATGCTCTGGCCGGTGCGCCGCAGGCGGCGGCGGAGATGCTGCTTCAGCTTGGCGATGCGGTCGATCCTGTCGCGCTCATCGTCATCCGGGGTCGCGATCAGATCGTGCTCGAGTCGTGCCGCCTTGGCATCCAGAGTCTTCTCAATCGCCGTCTCCTCCGCGGCGACGGCGGGGGTGGCGCGGGGTGCCGGGCTCGGCTTGGGCGTGGCGATTGTGCTGTCCTTCTTGGCGGCCGCCATTGCGGGCAGCTTCTCGAGGGCGCGGTTGACCTTCTCGATCTCGGCGAGGGTCGTCTTCACCGGCGGCGAGGGTGCCGCCCCCGGCGCGTCGACGCTGACGGAATAGCCGGGGCGCAACACCGTCCGGCTCTTGCCCCCCGAGGTCACGGTCATGTGCTCGCCGAAGAGAAAGGTCGCGCGCGTGGCACCGCCGGGCGCCACCTCGATGAGGGCGATGCCGCCGCGGATGCCGACCGTCGCCGTCGGCGTGGTGAAGGTCACGTCGCTCTCCTTGCTGATCCGTCCGCCGACATAGCGGGCGAGGCCCTCGCCGATCTTGATGGCAAGGGCGCCGGCATGGCGATCGGGATCGTAGACGAAGCGGTCGATCGTGATCTCCGAGCGCGGGCCGATCGAGAGCGAGGACTGGTCGAGGAAGAAGACCTGGGCCTGGCCCGCCTCGCCGGTGGCGATCTTCTCGTCGAAGACAACGTCGTTGCCGAGGTCGATGACCCGCACCGCGCTTGCCGCGGTGCTGCCGGTCGTCTCCGGATTGACGGCGGTGACGACGCCGACCTTGGGCGGCGCCTCCGCATGGCCGGGCAGCGCCGCGAAGGCGAGGGGAAGCGAGATCGATAGCAGGGCAATGACAACTCGCTGCATCTGTCGGCTTTGGTCCCTCAGAGGCCGCGCCAGCGCGCCGCCGCGGGAGTATCCTGCGGCAATGGTTGCGACGAGGTTTACGTGCGCTCCACCCGCGAGGGCCATGTCAGGCAGCCGCAAGCTTAATGCCCGCCGGCAGGCCGCCGCGCGGCCCATGAATGAGCACCGGGCCGGGAACTCGCGCGCGCCATAGCTGTTGCTTCGGTGTCACCGCGTCCCGACGGGTTCCCTGCATAGCCGGAAGCCCCCTCTCCGTCCCAATCACCGCGCGAGACCCCATGATCGACCGCAAGTGGAGGCGCTCCAACCATGCTCGCCGCTCCCGAGGGCGCCTCTGCGCATCGGGGGCGTGGCTCGCCGCCGGAGCGCTGCTGCTCGCACCCACGGCTGCGCTCGCGGCGGGCCCGCAGCCTCAGCCCTCGGAGCCGCTCTTCCTCGCTCAGATCCTGCTGCTTCTGATCGTCGGCCGCCTGTTTGGCGAGGCCATGCAGCGCCTTGGCCAGCCGGCGGTGATGGGGCAGCTATTGGCCGGGATCGTTCTCGGCCCCTCGGTGCTGGGTGCCGCCCTCCCCCAGCTCCAGCACGCTCTTTTCCCGATGGGCCACGGCCAGGCGAGCATGCTCGAGGCCGTCTCCCAGCTCGGCATCCTGATGCTGCTGCTGCTCACGGGCATGGAGACGGACGTGGCGCTGGTGAGCCGGCTGCGGCGGGCCGCCTTCAGCATATCGGTGACGGGGATCGGCGTGCCGTTCCTCTGCGGCTTCGCCCTTGGTGAATTCCTGCCGGAATCGACGCTGCCGCGGCCCGAGCTGCGGCTGATCACGGCTCTCTTCCTCGGCACGGCGCTCGCCATCTCCTCGGTCAAGATCGTCGCGGTCGTGGTGCGCGAGATGGATTTCATGCGGCGCACCGTGGGCCAGCTCATCGTCGCCTCGGCGATCATCGACGACACCATCGGATGGATTCTCGTCGCGGTGATCTCGGGCCTGGCGCTGCACGGCCGCGTCGATCTCGGCGCCTTGGGCTTCAGCGTGCTCGGCACTTTGCTCTTTCTCGCCGCGAGCTATTGGGTGGGGCGGCGCTGGGTCGCCGCGGTCATCCGCTGGAGCAACGACAATTTCGTGAGCGAGCTGCCGGTGATCACGGTGATCCTGGTGATCATGGGCGCCCTCGCCCTCATCACCTACGGCATCGGCGTGCAGATGGTGCTCGGCGCCTTCGTCGCCGGCCTCCTCGTCGGCCAGTCGCCGATCCTGACCGACCACATCCGCGAGCAGCTTCGCGGCCTCATCGTGGCCCTTTTCATGCCGGTCTTCTTCGGCCTCGCCGGGCTCACCGCCGACCTCCGGATCCTCGGCAATCCCGCGCTCTTGCTGGTGACCGCCGGGCTCGTGCTGATCGCGAGCCTCGGCAAGTTCGGCGGCGCCTTCCTCGGCGGCACGCTCGCGAAGCTCGGCCACCGCGAGTCCTTGGCGCTTGCCTGCGGCATGAACGCCCGGGGCTCGACCGAGGTGATCATCGCCACCATCGGCCTCGCCATGGGCGCCCTCAACCAGGCGCTCTTCACCATGATCGTCACCATGGCCGTCACCACGACAATGGTGATGCCGCCGATGCTGCGCTGGGCCTTGCGCCGCCTGCCGCTCGGCCGCGAGGAGCGCGAGCGTCTCGAGCGCGAGGCCTTCGAGGCGCGCGGCTTCGTCGCCAATCTCGAGCGCTTGCTCATCGCCGTCGACGACTCCGGGAATGGGCGCTTCGCCTCGCGCCTCGCCGGTCTCCTCGCCGGCGCGCAGCGCATGCCGACGACGATCCTGGAGCTCACCCCCGGCGACCCTCTGCCCGCGGCGCTCCGGCCCGCAGACGGAGGTGCCGAGGCCGTCCTGCGCGACGCCGCCGAGCAAGCGCCCCCCGACGCTGGCGCCGGCAAGGAGCGTGAGGCCGCCGACGTGACCACGCGCCGCAACAAGGCGCCGGGCCGGGAGGCGGTCGCCCGGGAGGCGCGCAAGGGCTATGACCTGCTGATGATCGGGATCGCGCAGACGGCGGCGCGCGACGGCGGATTCGACCTCGAGATCGCGCGGCTCGCCGGCTCGTTCGACGGCCCGCTCGGCATCGTCGAGGCGCGCGGCCCGCATCGCGAGGACCCCGTCGGTGCCGGCCTCGACATCCTCGTGCCGTTCACGGGCTCCCAGGTCTCGCGCCGCGCCTTCGAGATCGCCGTCGCCATCGCCCGCTCGGCCCAGGCGCCCGTCACCGCCCTCTACGTCTCTGCGACGGCGACCCAGGATGCGCGGCGCCGACCCCCGGGCATCCGCTTCCGGCGCGACGAGGATGCGGTGCTGCGCGAGGCCGTCGAGATCGCCGAGCGTTTCCAGGTCACGATCCGCACCGTGGTGCGCCGCCGCGTTCCCGTGGGCGATGCCATCGAGCGGCAGGCAAGCCGCGGCCGGCACAACCTGATCGTGCTGGGGGTGAGCCCCTCGGGCGGCGACACGCTCTTCTTCGGCAATACCGCGATGGACCTCCTGGAGCGCGCGGCCTGCTCGCTCCTCTTCGTCTCGAGCTGAGCCGTGGCGGGAGAGGGAGGTCGCGCGAATGGCGCTGGACAGCCCCACCGGGCTCGGCTAGAGCATGTCTCTCATCAGCGATTGGGAGCGCCATCACGACGTCGTCATTCCCGCGCAGGCGGAAACCTAGCGCTCCTGGGCCCCCGCTTGCGCGGGGGCGACGACGATGGCGTTCTCGACCCAGCGCCCGACTCGAAAGCCGCCGTCAGCCTTCGCCCCCAATGCTCTCGCAAAAGCCCATCCCCGCCAAGGAGCGCCTGATCTTCGCCCTCGACATTCCCGATGTCGACGAGGCCAAGGCCCTGGTGCGGCGCCTGGGCGACGCCGTGCAATTCTACAAGCTCGGCCTCGAGATCTTCATGGCCGGCGGCTATTACGAGCTCATCGACTGGCTCGCCGGCGAGGGCAAGAAGTGCTTCGTCGATCTCAAGTTCTTCGACGTGCCCAACACCGTCGGCTCGGCGGTGCGCCAGCTTCGCGGCCGCCACGCGCACTTCGCGACCGTGCACGGGAACGACGCGATCCTGAAGGCGGCCTGCGCCGAGAAGGGGGATGTGAAAATCCTCGCCGTCACCGTGCTGACTAGCCTCGATGACGGCGATCTGCGCGCCCTCGGCTTCCAGGTGAATGCGCGGGAGCTCGTGCTCTCGCGGGCGCGGCGGGCGCTGGCGATCGGCTGCGACGGCGTCATCTCCTCGGGGATGGAGGCCGAGCCCCTGCGCGCCGAGCTCGGCGAGAATTTCCTTGTCGTCGTGCCCGGCATCCGGCCCGTCGCCAATGTCGACGACCAGAAGCGCGTCGTCGATGTCGAGGAGGCGTTCCGCCGCGGCGCCGACTACATCGTGATCGGCCGCCCGATCCGCCAGGCCGCCGATCCCCGGCAGGCCGCCGCCGCCATCCAGGACCGCATCGCCCGCCTGTTTCCGAGGGCGTAGTTACAGCGCGCGCTGATGGAACGGCTATGCAGCGCGACGTGGCTTGCGGCTGGGCATTCTTGTTGCGCCGTAGACGGCTTTGACCGTTGCCGCGACGGCTTGGGGCTGGTGCAGAATGAACGCTGCGCCAAGGGGAATTCCCGCTCGATGGCGATACCGGAAATCCCGGGTCGCGATAAGCTTAACGGTATCTCGATTAGCCTCCGGTGATTATATACTTGAGAAAAGTAATGGGATGAGCAAGAATCTTACCCGACAGGCCGGCGACGGAATTGAGGCTACTCCCGCGATGATCGAGGCGGCGGTCAGGCTTTACCGCGCTTGGGAGTCCGCATACGACTATTTCGGCGGATCATCGGCAGATGATCTCGCATTAAGGTCTGTATTGGCCCGGATTCTTTCTTTACGTCTCGATAACGGTCGTAGAGGATCGCGAAGCTGTGCAGATCAAGCGTGCACCAGCGGATTTTCTCAGCCTCACGCCTAATACCGGCGGCAGTAAATTCCGGCTCATCTGGGGAATGACCAAGCCTAACGATTTTGCCCTTGGCTTTTAGGCGCTTCGGCCTGATTGCGCCCTTCTTCTGTCCTTTTGTGAATATGGAATGAACGGCATCATTCCGGACTAATTGTAGGCGTTCGATCTCCCCCATGAGATTTTTGAAGACGAGCTTTAGGCCTGCGGGCAGTATCGAATCCTCAACGAGTACCTTTAAGAGGTCTCGTTTCTGGTGAAAATTCATGGGCGCGGTTATTAGGTGTGCCTTTCCGATAGGAAGATGGAGAAATACCGCAATCGCGTAGTCGAGCGCAGAATCAAGATGGGGCCACCAGGAGGCAATTAGGCCTATATTCAGAACGTGAGCGCGCGTAAGCGGACCGGGCACAAAGATTTTGGTTTTTGCGGTCATTTCGATGGTTGGAAAAGAAAATCAAACTGAGGAGCAAGAGGCTGATCGCAAGCGCGATGAGGCGCTATTGCGGGCATTGAAGATGCCACCGAAGCCGCATCGAAGCGAGAGAGGGACGAGTTACAATCCCTCTCATCGCCGCGACACAGAGCCGAAGCAGCTAATTACTGTCGATTACATACCGGATCATATCGATGGCGGAGAGAAGTTTCCAAATCCAGCCTCTTCTGGTCATCACTCACCGCCAGAGTAAGTATATGTGTCGCCTTATTCCGGCGGATGCAATCAATTCGATGATGGTTTTCCACTTCATCATTTAATCGGCGATGGAAACTGTCCGTCTCACCGATATAAATGATAGTCCATTTCGTCCCATCATCTCTTGCGAATACATAGACTCCTCCAATTGCTTTGTAATCAACGCCGATCTCGTGAACCCAAAATTCGTGTTGGTTGTTATGTTCGTCATGGAGGGTTTGCTTTGTCGCAGTGGTCATATCTAACAACTCCTTAGTTACGGAGCAGCTTGACCACAGTGAGAAGGTGAGGCATAACGCTTGGCGCAAATCTTCACTGTTCCCGCGTCGGGCTGCAAAATCGCCGCGGGCGAGAGATTCGGGCCGCGGCTGCAACCGCGGCCTTTCTCTTGGTCAACTGGGACTCATGGCAGAAAAGTCGGACTCAATCAAGAGTATGCCGATCTGCTCTGACCCCCGATATATAGACGAAGTGACCCAGCACGGTTAATCGTCGTGCCCTTTATGCTCCTCGCTCCATCGAATTAACGCGAGGATTCTGCGCCATTCCGCTCGCGTATAGCAGCGCTTGGCGCGCTCGCCCTCAAGCAACCCGCCGATAGGTGAGGCGCTTGCCCTTGATGCCAGCAAGGGCCTTGGCGGCGCGCATGTCGTCGGTGATCTTGAGGGCCGCGCGATTGCTGTAGCGGAAGTCGAATTCACTCAGATAGCGGCTCAAATGCTGCTCGGAAATGTGGTGGTAGACGCCCACCACTCCGCGCTTGAAGATCGAGAAGAAGCCTTCGACCGTGTTGGTGTGGGCGTCGCCGCGGACGTATTCCTCGGCGCTATGATTGACCGTCTCGTGCGAGGCGAAGTCGCGCTTTAGGCCGTAATAGCCCTGCCATTCGTCCGTGCGGAGATGGGCGGTCTGAGAGATGTGCAGGCGAAGCTTGAGGCGCAGGGTGCGGGCGCTGGTCGATTTAACATGGAAGGAGCGCGCCTCGCCGCCGCGCTCGACCAGGGACACGACGATCGCCTTGCGCGGCTGGAATGCCTGGGCGCGCTTGGCCTTGCTGCGGTTCTCCTTCTTGCCGCCGACGAACGTCTCGTCCGCCTCGACCGTGCCGCCGCCCTTGCCCATCGGGCCGGGATATTGGGGATTGTGCATGGCCTCACGGATACGATGGGTCATGAACCAAGCGGATTTGTAGGTAATCCCCAGCATCCTGTGGAGCTGGTGGGCGCTAATGCCCTTTTTCGAGGCTGACATCAGGTGGAAGGCCAAAACCCACTTATGCAGCGGGATATGGGAGCGCTCAAAAAGGGTCCCGACCGTGACGGTGAATTGCTTGCCACAGGAATTGCAGTAGTAGAGGCCCGGGCGATGGGACTTCTTGGTGCCCTCGACCTTCACCATGCCTTCCGTCGCCCCGCAATGCGGGCAATAGCGGCCATCCTTCCACAGAAGGGCCTCTAGGTGCTCGCGGGCCGCGTTTTCATCGTTATAGATCGGGTTGCTGAGATCGCTCATGGCCTTGATCCCCTAAGCTCTTGGGGAAACAATGCCAGAGGCGGGTACTTTTGTCAAGTATATAATTCCCTAGCCTCCGAGTCGCGCGAATCGGAACAAAAGAAAAACGCGAGGAACGGCCCGCATCTACTTGTGGCCGTTCGACAACAGCCCGCCACATCCTGTGGCCCGTCCGCGGATCGGCGCTTGTGCGCCGCGGCGGGCGCGGGTAAACTCGTTTATGTTTTGTACCGAGCCCTTCTAGCTTCGCCGCGAGGAGGTGAGCGATGGCGCGTGCGGCTGCGCAACGATCCGGCCGGCCGATCCTCCTGCCGCCCGAGGTGGCGCAATTCCTGCGCCGCCGCCTGGCCGAGCTGGGGGGCGGGGCGCTCCTGCTCTGCGGCCTCGCCGTGCTGCTGGCGCTTGCGAGCTACAGCGCGGCCGATCCCTCCTTCAACCACGCCGTCGATCGTCCCGCCCGCAACCTCATCGGGCTCCCCGGGGCCTATGGCGCCGATCTTTTGCTCCAGACCCTCGGCCTCGCCGGCGCCCTCATCGGCATCGCCGCCATCGGCTGGGGCTGGCGCCTCGCCGCCCATCGCGGGTTACGCCATCCGCTCCTGCGCAGCCTCCTGATGGCGCCAGCCCTTCTTCTCGGGGCGACGGCCCTCGCCGTGCTGCCGCCCCCCGAGAGCTGGCCGCTCGCGAGCGGGCTCGGCGGCTTCGCCGGCAGCCTCGTCTTCGCCAAGCTCTTGGCGGCGGCCCAGGCGCTTCATCTCCGCCTCGCCGCCCATCTTCTCGGCCTCGCCGCGGCGGTGCCGGCGGCGGCCCTCTTTGTCTACGCCCTCGGCTTCAATTGGGCCGAATGGCGCGCCGGCGCTCGCGGCCTCTATTGGCTGGCGACGACGGGCCGGCGGGGCGCCATCGAGCACACCGGGCGCATCGGCGGCTTCGGCCGCGCCTTAATCGCGCGCCTGCGGCCGCCGCGGCGGCCCGACATCGTGCGCGGCGAGGAGCCGCGGCTCACCCGGGCCAGGCGCCAGAGCGAGCGCGGCGAGCGGACAGAGCCGAGCCTCGATGGCGCTAAGGCCGCGCGCACGGATACGGCCATCGTTGAGCCGCGCGCCGCAACGCCGGGCCGCGCCAAGCGCCCGGCGGCATCCCGCCAGGCGACCCTCGATCTCGACACCGACGACGAGTACGAGCTGCCGCCCCTCGACCTTCTCGCCCTGCCGCCCGAGGCGCTGCACCACGAGCGCGTCGACGAGGACTCTCTCGCCGCCAATGCGCGGCTCCTCGAATCCGTGCTCGACGATTTCGGCGTGCAGGGCAAGATCGTGAAGGTGCGGCCGGGCCCCGTCGTCACCCTCTACGAGCTCGAGCCGGCCCCCGGCACCAAATCCTCCCGCGTCATCAGCCTGGCCGACGACATCGCGCGCTCGATGAGCGCCATCTCGGTGCGCGTCGCCGTGGTGCCCGGGCGCAACGTGCTCGGCATCGAGCTTCCCAATGCGCGGCGCGAGACCGTCTATCTGCGCGAGCTTCTCGCCACCGAGTCCTACGAGCGCACCGCCGCCAAGCTCACCCTCATTCTCGGCAAGGATATCGGCGGCGCCCCCGTCGTCGTCGATCTCGCGCGCATGCCGCACCTCCTCATCGCGGGCACCACCGGCTCGGGCAAGTCGGTCGCCATCAACACGATGATCCTCTCGCTGCTCTACCGCCTGCCGCCGCGCCAGTGCCGCTTCATCATGATCGACCCGAAGATGCTGGAGCTTTCGGTCTATGACGGCATCCCCCATCTCCTCGCCCCGGTGGTGACCGAGCCCAAGAAGGCGGTGGTGGCGCTCAAATGGACGGTGCGTGAGATGGAGAACCGCTACCGCGCCATGTCGACCCTCGGCGTGCGCAACATCGCCGGCTACAATCTCCGCCTCCAGGAGGCGCAGAAGAAGGGCGAGGTGCTGAAGCGGCGCGTGCAGACGGGCTTCGACCCCGAGACGGGCAAGCCCCTCTTCGAGGAGCAGCCCCTCGATCTCGCCCCGCTCCCCTATATCGTCGTCGTCGTCGACGAGTTCGCCGATCTCATGCTCGTCGCCGGCAAGGACATCGAGGCGGCGATCCAGCGCCTCTCGCAAATGGCGCGCGCCGCCGGCATCCACCTTCTGATGGCAACCCAGCGCCCCTCGGTCGACGTCATCACCGGCACCATCAAGGCGAACTTCCCGACGCGGGTGAGCTTCCAGGTGACCTCGCGCATCGACAGCCGCACCATCCTCGGCGAGGCCGGCGCCGAGCAGCTGCTCGGCCAAGGCGACATGCTCTACATGGCAGGCGGCGGCCGCATCGCCCGCGTGCACGGCCCCTTCGTGCGCGATGACGAGGTCGAGGCCGTGGTGAGCTTCCTCAAGAGCCAGGGCGAGCCCGATTACCTCGAGGCGGTGACCGAGGAGGACGAGGAGGGCTTCCTTCCCGGCCTCGAGGGCGAAGGCGGCTCCGGGGACGAGCTCTACGACCGCGCCGTGGCCCTGGTCTGCCGCGAGCGCAAGGCCTCGACGAGCTTCGTGCAGCGCCATCTCCAGATCGGCTACAACCGCGCCGCGCGCATCATCGAGCGCATGGAGCAGGAGGGCGTCGTCAGCCCCGCCAATCACGTGGGCAAGCGCGAGGTCCTCGGCCGCAACATCGAGGACCCGGACGGCTGAGGCCGGCGGCCCTGCGGCGCCCCCGCGACAGCGCGCCCATCGACAGCGGCCTCGCGGCTTCCTACATAGGAGGGCATCCGGCCCCGTCTTTCTCGGCATCCTCGGCGGGGCGCGCAATGATGGAGACGAAGCTGCTCAAGCGTTTTTTGACGGTGGCCGCCCTCGCGCTGCTTCCTCTTGCCGGCGAGGCCGCGGTTCCCGCCACCAGTCTGAGCGCCCAGGACCAGGCCGATGTCGCGCGCGTCGAGCAATATCTCAACTCGATCCACACGGTCGCCGCCCATTTCCTGCAGGTGAGCTCGGACGGCGGTGTCACCCAGGGCAAGTTCTACCTGGAGCGGCCCGGCAAGCTGCGCATCCAATACGATCCGCCCAATCCTCTGCTGATGGTGGCGAGCGGCATCTACCTCACCGTCTATGACCCCCAGCTCAAGCAGACGACCTATCTGCCAATCGACTCCACCCCGGCCTATTTCCTCCTCAAGGACAAGGTCGGCATGGGCAACGACATCACCGTGAGCAAGGTCGAGCGCGGCAAGGATTCTCTCCGCGTCAGCGTGCACGAGACCAATCACCCCGATTCCGGACGGCTCACCCTCGTCTTCAGCGACAAGCCCCTCGAGCTGCGCAAATGGACCGTCTTCGATCACGACGGCAAGGAGATCGACGTCTCCCTCGTCGATGCCCATTTCGGCGCCAAGCTCGACCCCGACCTCTTCAAATTCGTCGATCCCTCGCCCTCCAAGGGCTCGCGGCCGTAACTCACAACACGAGCGGGATCAGCGCTGCCCGGGGCGTGCGGCTACGGGCCGGAACGGCCGCAGCAGAAGCGCGAGGAGGGGAAGCTCGTCCGCACGCTCGACGCCGATCGCCATCTCCGGCGTGCGCCGCGTCCAGCGGTTGCGCGAGCCGAAAAGGGGATCCCACACGCTGAGCACGGTGCCGTAATTGGAATCGGTGTCGCGCTGGACCGCGTGGTGATGCACCCAGTGGATCGAGGGCGTGATGATCACGCGCGCGAGGGCGGCTTCCAGCCTCGGCGGCAGCCTCAGGTTCGAATGATGGAAGAAGGTGGCGCACAGCACCAGCGTCTCGAACACGAGCACCGAGGATAGCGGGAAGGCCAATGCCACGACCACGGCGGCGCGCGCGAGGGCGGCAAGGATCACCTCGCCGAAGTGGAAGCGCACCGCGGTGCTCGTGTCGAGGAAGCGGTCGAGATGATGCACCGAATGGAAGCGCCAGAGGAAGGGTATCCGATGGGTGGCGCGATGCCACCAGTAGATCAGGAAATCGAGCAGCACGAGATCGAGGGCAAGGCCCGGCCCGCCATGCCAGAAGGCGGGGCGCCAGGGAAGGCCGCGACGGGCGGCCCAAGCCGTGAGGGGCACCACGATGAGGAGCGAGCCGATGACGTTGATGAGCCAGAGGATACCGTTGCGGGAGAGGCGCGCCCCGTCCCAGCGCCAAGCACCCCCGGGCCGCGCGGCGGGCCGCAGCCGCTCGCCCGTGAAGAGAAGCAGGAACCAGGCGAGGACGACGGCGCTCTTGACGGCGAGGAGCGCGGGAGCGACATGGGCCATGGCCGATCATAGCGCTGGCCGCGGTGCGGCGTTAACGATCTTGCAGTGCGTCGCGCGCCATGATTGCCTGAGCATGGGATCCACTGCCGCGAGCGCGCATCATGGTTGAAAGCGAGCCCCTCCGCCTGGTCGGCCTGCCGGCCTGCGTCAAGGAGATCAACGAGCATCCGTTCCACGCCTGCAACGAGCGTTATTTGACCGCCGTCGTGGTCGCCGCCGAGGCCGTCCCCTTGATCATTCCCGCCCTCGGGGATAGCTGCGCCTTGACCGCCTTGGTCGGGCGGCTCGATGGCCTGCTCCTGACCGGCAGCCCCTCCAATGTGGAGCCCCATCACTACGAGGGCCCTGCGAGTGTCGCCGGGACCAAGCACGACCCGTTCCGGGACGCGACGACCCTGCCTCTCATCCGCGAGGCCGTGCGCGCCGGCCTTCCGCTCCTTGCCATCTGCCGCGGCATCCAGGAGCTCAACGTGGCCTTGGGCGGCACGCTCCACCAGCGCGTCCAGGAGCTGCCCGGGAAGATGGACCACCGCATGCCCCAGGGTCAGCCCCGCGAGATCCAATACGGGCCGCGCCATCCGGTGCGCCTGACACCGGGGGGCTTCCTGGCCGGGCTGGCCGGGACCACCGAGATCATGGTGAACTCGCTCCACGCCCAGGCGATCGACCGCCCGGCCCAGCGGCTCGTCATCGAGGCGCTGTCGCCCGACGGCGTCATCGAGGCGGTGCGGGTCGCCGACGCGCCCGCCTTCGCCGTGGGCGTCCAGTGGCATCCGGAATGGCGGGTGATGGAGAACCCCGTCTCCCGCGCCCTCTTCGCCGCCTTCGGCGCCGCGGTCAGGGCTCGCGCCGAGGCCCGCCGCTCGGGCCGATTGGCCGGCCTCGCCGCCTGAGCCTCAGTCGTCTCAGCCTGCCGCGGTCAGGCGGCGCAGGCGTGCCAGGAGCTGCTCGCGCTCTTGCGCGACGGAGCGCATAGGCGCGCCGATCCGTTACGAGGGGCCGGCAAAGCGCCGCATGTCGGAGCCGTCCAGGATTTCGCGTGATTTCATGTACTTGGCAGCTTGCGCACGGCGCATGGCAGCTCCCCTCGACCGGCATGGCGAAAGGATTTGGCCGACCGCGCTGGGGGACCTATCTCCCTAGTGAGCGACCGTCGCCCTTGCGCGTCGGCCGTCCGAGGGCAGCTCCCCTGGTGTCCTCGGCTCCTCAAGGAGCATACCGAACGCCCGGTCGCCCCCCTGGCCGGGCGTTCGCATGCGTGGCGGCTTCGGAATGCGCGCCCGGCAGCGCGCCTTGAAAATTCCCTCGGTGGCTCCTAGCTTGACGGCCCATTCGCAGCGCCCGGGCGTTCTGCGATGACGGAAGCGCCAAAGACCCACATGGCATTCAAGGTGATCATCCGGCAGCAGGGCCGGCCCATCACGGTCGAGCTGGGCCAGACCATCCTCGAGGCCGCCCTCGCGCAGGATGTTCCCTATCCCCATGGCTGCCGGTCGGGCAATTGCGGGGCCTGCAAGTCACACCTCTTCGCAGGCGAGGTCGAGATGTCGCCCTATTCGGAATACGCGCTCACCGAGGCGGAGCGAGGGGAGGGGCTCATCCTCGCCTGCCGCTCGGTGCCTTGGTCCGATGCCGAGGTCGCCTGGCTCGAGGCCGACGAGACGGCCATCCATCCCGTGCGGCTTCTCGACTGCCGCGTCGTCGCCCTCGACAGCGTCACCCATGACATCCGACGCGTGCGCCTGGCGGTGGAGGCGGGCGGCCCCTTCACCTTCTCGGCCGGCCAATATGCCCGCGTGACCTTCGCCGGCCAGGCCCCCCGCGACTATTCCATGGCCAACCGGCCGGAGGAGCCGATCCTCGAGTTCCATATCCGTCAGGTCGCCGACGGCGCCGCTTCCCGCTATGCCGCCGAGCGGCTGCGGCTGGGCGAGGCCGTGCGGCTCGAGGGGCCGTTTGGCGTCTCCTTCCTGCGCGAGAGCCATACCGGGCCCATCCTGGCGATCGCCGGCGGCTCGGGCCTCGCCCCCATCAAGTCGATCGTCGAGACGGCGCTTGCCCGCGGCATGCGCCAGCCGGTCCATCTCTATTTCGGCGTGCGCGACGAGCGCGACCTCTATCTCGAGGATCACTTCCGCGCTCTCGCCGCAAGCCACCCCAATCTCCGCTTCGTTCCCGTGCTCAGCCAGCCGAGCGCTCCCACCACCCGCCGCGCCGGCTTCGTCCACGAGGCGGCCCTCGCCGATGCGGGCGATCTCGACGGGGCCAAGGCCTATCTCGCCGGTCCGCCGGTAATGGTGGAGGCGGCGACGGCCCTTCTCGCCGCGCGTGGAATGCGGCGGGAGGACATCCACGCCGATGCGTTCTATACTGAGGCGGAGAAGGCGAAGCTGCAGGCCCCGGCCTGATCCGATCCTGCGGCAAGGAGGTGCGGCATGCAGAGCGCGAGAGTGGAAGTCCATACGGCGCGCGAGCTCCAGGACCAGCCCGAGGAGTACCAGCGCGCGATCCGCAAGATCGTGATCAGCCATGCCGTCAACGAGCTCCATGGCGCGCAGGTCTTCGACGAGCCGGCCATCGCCCTGGCGCCGACGCCCTATGCCAAGTGGCTCACCTGCCGGGTGGCGATGGAGGAATACGGGCATCATGTGCGCTTTCGCGAGCTCGGCGAGGAGATCGGCATCGCGCCCGAGGAGATGACCCCCCAGGCCAAGCGGCCGCTCTCGATCTTCGACTTTCCCCTCAAGACCTGGGAGGAGTTCTGCGTCATCAAGCTCCTTGCCGATCTCGCCGAGATCCTGCAGGTCGAGGATCTGCTCCACTGCACCTTCCATCCCCTGCGCAACATCGCCCGCATGACCATGCCGGAGGAGCGCTTCCACGCCCAGTTCGGCAAGGACTTCACCACCGAGCTCGTCGCAACTGCGGAGGGCCGCCGCCGCGTGCAGGATGCCATCGACCGCTACTTCCCTCTGCTTCCCGCCTTCTTCGGACGGCCCAACTCGAAGAACAACGAGATCTTCCGCAAATGGGGCATCAAGCAGCGCGCCAATGAGGAGATGCTCGCCGATTACCTGCGCCGGGCGCAGGCCCTCGGCGGCGAGCTCGGCTTGGCGCTGCCCACCCTCAAGGCCGCGTGAGGTGCCGCCGCCGCATTTCTCGCCGCCGCCCACCATCTCGCGAACGATCGACGACAACCCGGCAAATTCCATCCTCGAGAACCTTCGGAGCCCCTCGTCATGAGCTACGTCATCCCGGCCTGGGACCTGCCGTCCCTGCCTGTGGCGGGAAGCGATGCGCGCTTCCCGGTGCGCCGTATCTATTGCGTCGGCCGCAACTACGCGGAGCACACGCGCGAGATGGGCGGCGATCCCACGCGGGAGCTGCCCTTCTTCTTCATGAAGCCCGGCGACGCCATCGTCCAGAACGGCGCCAAGATTCCCTATCCGCCCCAGACCAAGGACCTCCATCACGAGATCGAGCTCGTCGTGGCGCTGAAGTCCGGCGGCGCCGACATTTCCGCCGCGAAGGCGCTGGACCATGTCTACGGCTATGGCGTCGGCATCGACCTCACCCGGCGTGACCTGCAGGGGGCGGCGAAGAAGGCGGGGCGCCCCTGGGACATGGGCAAGGGCTTCGACAACTCGGCGCCGTGCACGGCGCTGGTGCCCGCGAGCAGGATCGGCCATCCCGCCAAGGGCGCCATCTGGCTCAAGGTCAATGGCGCGCCGCGGCAGAGCGCCGACCTCTCGGCGATGATCTGGAGCGTGCCTGAGATGATCGCCTATCTCTCGGGCCTCGTGGAGCTCAAGCCCGGCGACCTGCTCTTCTCCGGAACTCCCGCCGGGGTCGCCGCGGTGGTCAGGGGCGACAAGCTCGAAGGCCACGTCGATCAGGTCGGCGACCTGACCATCACCATCGTCTGACCGCACGTCGACTCGCCGCCGAGGCCCCCCTTGCGCGTCGTCAGCTGGAACATCAATTCGGTCCGCCTCCGCCTCGCCCTCGTCGAGCGGCTTATCGCCGAGGTCGATCCCGATGTGCTTTGCCTGCAGGAGATCAAGGCGCAGAACGCCGATTTCCCCCTCGAGTCCTTCCTCGCCCTCGGCTACCGGCACAATATCGTGCACGGCATGAAGGGCTATAACGGGGTCGCCATCCTCTCGCGCCTGCCGCTTGCGGAGGGCGGGACGCAGAACTGGTGCGAGAAGGAGGATTGCCGCCACGCCTTCGCGACGCTTCCCGGCGGCATCGAGCTGCACAATTTCTACGTCCCCGCCGGCGGCGACATCCCCGATCCGGCGCTCAATCCGAAATTCGCGCACAAGCTCGCCTTCCTCGCCGAGATGACGTCGTGGTGGCAGGCGCGACGGAAGTCACGCCGCAAGGCGATCATGCTCGGCGACCTCAATATCGCCCCGCTCGAGACGGATGTGTGGTCCCACAAGCAGCTCCTCGACGTCGTCAGCCATACGCCCATCGAGGTGGAATGGCTCGGCCGCATCCAGGCGGCGCATGATTGGATCGACGCCGTCCGACATTTCGTCCCGCCGGCGGAGAAGCTTTATAGCTGGTGGAGCTATCGCGCGCGCGACTGGGCCGCGGCCGATCGCGGCCGCCGTCTCGATCACATCTGGGTGACGCCGCCCCTTGCCGACCGGCTCGCCGGCGCGCGCATTCTCAAGGAGGCGCGAGGCTGGGCCTTGCCCTCCGACCATGTGCCGGTGATCGTCGACTTCACGCCGTGAGGCTCCCGGGCGCCGGAACGCGATAGAGGTGATAGCGGCCTGGCTCGATGTCGTGCGGTAGCGGCAGCGCCGTCCAGCCGCATCCGGCCATCGCCTGATCCCCCGCCACGATCCCGCCGGGCGCCATGAGGGGGGCGAGAAGCGGGGCGGTCGCCCGCGCCAGCGCCGCGCTCACCGCGGCGTCGCCCGAGCCGATATCGCAATGGGCGAGGGCCGCGCGCGCGCCCAGTCGCGCGCGCGCCGCGGGGAGGGTGTCGCGGAAATCGCCGAGGACGAGATGGGCGGCGTCGGGAAGAGCCGGAAGATCGGCGGCGAGCGCGCGCTCGAAGACGAAGATCTCGCGCTCGGGCAGCAGCGTGCGCAGATGGTCATAGGTGCGCCCATTGCCGAGGCCGAGCTCGAGCACCGGGCCGGGCAGCGCCGCGATCAGCCGCGCCGCGTGGTCGAGGCAGGCGCGTTGCGCCATGAGGCGCCGGATGAAGCTGTCGAGACGGCTCACGATGCCGCGTCCGGTCGCGCGGGGTCAGGAAGCGCCGCTCCGTGTCACCGCCTCGCGGAGCTGGCTCGTCGTGCGCTCGAGGCGCTCGGCGAGCACGCGCATCATCTCGACCCCGATCTGCGGGAACTCCATGATCAGGCGGAAGAACAGCTCCTTCGAGATGCGCAGGGTCACGAGCTCGCTCGTCGCCTTGACGGTGGCTGTGCGCGGCACATCGCAGAGAATGGCGATCTCGCCGACGATGGCGTTGCGCCCGAGCCGGGCGACCGTCAGCGGCCCCGTCGGCCCGTCGACGATCACATCGGCATCGCCGCGCAGGATGATGTAGGCGGCGTCTCCCGGCTCGCCCTGGCGGAACAGCACCTGATCCGCGTGATAGGTGAGGCGCTCCGAGGTGAAGGCCAGGAGCTTCAGCTTCGACGGCTCGATATGGGCGAAGAGGGGGATGTTGCGCAGGATCTCGACTTCTTCCTTCAGGCTCATGGCTGTCTCCCGCCTCACTCGGCCTGCAAAAATTCACGAAACGCCGTGCCCTCGCGGTTGAGGGCGTCGAAGCTGCCCTGCTCGACGATCTTGCCCGCGCGCATCACGAGAACGCGATCGAAGTTGCGCGCGAGCGTCACCCGGTTGAGGACGCAGAACAGGCCGCGACCCTTGAACTCCGCGCGCAGGCTGTCGAGGAGCTTGCTTTGCGCGCTGCTGTCGAGGGGCGCCAGGGCATCGTTGAGAACGAGAAGATCGGGGCGCTTCAGGACGGCGCGGGCGATGGCGAGCTTCTGCCGCTGCGCCGGGACGAGCCGCGAGCCCGCCGTGCCGACATTCGATTCGAGGCCGACCCCCATCACCGTGCCGCGTAGGCCGAGCGCCTCCAGAACCTCGCGGATGAGCGCGCCGACATGCTGCGCGCCGTGAGCCTGCCCATAGGCGAGCTTGCCGAAGAGCACGTTCTCCTGGATCGTCGCGGCGGCGTTGTAGCGCCCGGCCTCGAAGAACGCGACGGCGCCGGCGAGCTCGGGCGGGAGCTTCTTGGCGAAGACTTGCCTTGCCTGGAGGAGCCGCGCCTTGAAGCCGTCGTCGATGAGATCGAGGCGGTGGCGGGCCTCGACCAGCTTGAAGGGCAGGTTCAGGAGCCGCGTGCGGTCCTCCGCCCGGATATTCGCAAGCGAGCCGCGGTCGATGCGGGTGAGGAGCGCTTGGAACTCCGCCAAGTCGTCGGCGCTGATGAAAGAGTATTGCTCGAAGAGCTCGCTTCCCGGCGGCAAATCGGCGAAGAGCTCGACCATGGTCGCCGCGGTCTCGCGGCCCATGGCGAGCATGTCCTCGACCAGCCCGACCTCCTCAAGCACCGCGAGCACGTAGCGATTCTCCGCCAGCCGATCCATGTCGAAGGCGGGGCCGACGGGCGTGCCGAAGAGGAGATTCTCGCCGACGCTTGCATTGCTGTTGAAGCGTTCCACATCGAACACCTCGACGAGCTTGGCGATGCCGGGCTCGTCCAGCCGCTCGCGCATCGCCTGCCGCGCCTGGAGAATGCTCGCAGCCAAGGCCGGCTTGTCGAGAGGATCGATGACGCCGCGCAGGCCCAGCTGGTAGATGTCCTCCTCCATCTCGGCGAGGCGAAGAACGGCGAGCTCGCGCTCCGCGAGCTCGTCGCTGCGCGCGGCCCCGGTCCCCTCGTAGTCGATCCAATCGCTGTCGACGTCGAGGGCAAGGTTGCCGGTACGTGCCGCCTCGGCGAGCTCCGCCTTGCGCGCGGGGTCGACGATCTCGCTTGCGCGTGGCTTGTGCTTGAGGCTGTAGAGCAGATTGTCGCGCACCGTCCCGGAAAGCAGATAGGCGTTCTGGCCCACATAGGCGAGGCGGCGGCCGCTCACCGCATCGGGGAGCTCCGCGACACTCTGCTCGCCAATGGTGAGCTTGCCCCCCGTCGGCGTGAGGAGGCGGGCCATGACCTGGGCCAGCTCCTCCTTGCCCGAGGCGCCGACCCCGACCACGGCGACGTGGGTGGCGAGCGGGAGGCGGAAGGAGACGTTGTCGAGCAGGCGGATGCGGCCGTCCTCGGTCAGGCTCAGATTGGTGGCGACGATGTCGCCCGCGAGCGGCTCGATCTTCTCGGGCTCGATGAACTGCACGCGCTCGTCAATCATGTCGGGCGGCGCGAACTGCTCCACCACCTGCTCGTATTTGATGCGGGCGTCTTCCTTGCTTTGGTAATAATCGAGCAGCTCGCGCCAGGGCGAGGCGAGGTCCTTCTGGGCGTTGATCACGGCGACGAGGGCGCCGAGGTCGAGCCGGCCGTGGAAAACGAGATAGCCGCCGATGGAGAAGAAGAAGAAGGGCGTGAACTTGTCGAAGGTGTTGTTGATGTATTTGACCAGGAACTTCAGGACGTAGATCTTGAAGCGGATGCGGTAGATCACGCCGAGGCGCGCCGAGAAGTCCGCGCGCTCGTAGCGCGAGGTGTCGTTGGCGCGAATCTCGACGATGCCGTTCACCGTCTCGCCGATGCGGTCGGAGAGCTTGCGCTGGCGCAGGATGCGTTCCTTGCCAAGCTGATTGACGCGGCGTTGCAGCTTGGGAATGAGGTAGCCCTGGATGGGGTAGAGGGCCACGGCGGCAAGCCCCAGCCAGGGGTTCTGCATCAGGATGAAGAAGAGGGGAACGATGAGCAGCCCGCCCTGGAAGAGCGGGGTCACGAAGGCGTCGCCGATGAAGCCGCCGAGGGGCTCGACCTCGCCGGTGATCATGGGGATGAGCTCGCCTGCAGAGATCTTCTTGAAGTGGGGCAGGGGGAAGCAAATAATCCGGCTGTAGAGCGCGTAGCGCAGGCGCCGCAGCATGCGCTCGCCGAGACGGCCCTTGAACACATTGATGAAGTACTTGAAGGCGCCGTTGACGATAACGAGGGCCAGATAGGCCAGCGAGAGAACCATGAGCCAGCCAACGGCATCGAAATCTACGCCGAGAAGGCTATGGAGCGGATAGGTGTCCACGCGGCCGCGGCGCACGGCGAACTGGCCGACGTCCTTGATGTGGTTGACAACCAATTTCGGCAGGTCATAAGAATAGTAGAGGAACGGAAAGGAAATCGCCGTCGCAACCAAGAGGACGATCTGGTCCCGGAAGCTGTATTTGAGGATGAAGCGGTAGATATTCTTTTCCACGGTTCGTCTTTCCGCGCCCCCCGCGCCGCAACAAAAACGCAACACCGGAGTTTCAGAGTATCCCAGGCGACCCCCGCCGTAAATCGAGCCGGGGAGGGAAGCATAGGCCCGTGACAGGACTCGCCTTGGCGCTCTCCCCGGGTTAGTTTATGCCAACAAAAAGGGTTCAGGGGCTGGACGGCATGAGCGGCCGTAAGGGGACCAGGGTTCTCATCTACAGTCACGACACCTTCGGTCTCGGGCACCTGCGGCGGTGCCGCGCCATCGCGCATGCCCTCGTCGAGCACCACAAGGACATGTCGGTGCTCATTCTTTCCGGCTCGCCGATCATCGGCAGCTTCGATTTCCGCGCCCGCGTCGATTTTGTCCGCGTGCCGGGCGTGATCAAGCTGCATAACGGCGAATACACCTCGCTCAACCTCCACATCGACATCGGCGAGACCTTGGCGATGCGCTCGTCGATCATCCGCCACACGGCGGAGGCCTTCGCACCCGATCTCTTTCTCGTGGACAAGGAGCCGCTCGGCCTGCGCGGCGAGGTGGCCGATACGCTGCACCTTCTCAAGGCGCGCGGCGTTCCCCTCGTGCTCGGCCTGCGCGACGTCATGGACGAGCCCCATCTGCTCGCACCGGAATGGGAGCGCAAGAACGCCTTGCCGGCGCTTGCCGAGCTCTATGACGAGATCTGGATCTATGGCCTGCCGCAAATCTGCGACCCCCTCGAGGGGATCGAGGTTTCCGACTTCGTGCGCCGCAAGATGGTCTACACCGGCTATCTTGAGCGCACGGCGCCCAGCCATCCGCCTTCGGGGCAGATGCGGCCGCGGCCCGCGGGCTCCTATCTGCTCGTGACGCCGGGCGGCGGCGGGGACGGGGAAAGCCTCATCGATTGGGTGTTGCGCGCCTATGAGCATGATCCGGACTTGCCCTACCCGGCGCTGATGGTGCTCGGCCCCTTCATGCAGCCCGAGCGCCAGACCGAGTTCATGGCGCGCGCCAGCCGCCTCGCCAAGATCGAGATGGTCACCTTCGACGCCTGCATGGAGATCCTGATCGACGGGGCCGCCGGCGTCGTTGCCATGGGCGGCTATAACACGTTTTGCGAGATCCTCTCCTTCGACAAGCCGGCGCTCATCGTGCCGCGCACCGTGCCGCGCCTCGAGCAATATATTCGCGCGACGCGCGCCCAGGAGCTCGGCCTGGTGAGGGTCCTTGTCGACAACGCGGAGCGCGACCCGCGCGTGATGGCGGCCGCCCTTCGCCGGCTGCCCCAGCAGAGTCGGCCCTCCGCCGTCGTCGTGCCGGGCCTGCTCGACGGCCTCGGCAACGTGAACCGCCTGGTCGAGCGGCATCTGCGGCCGTGGCGCATGCCGCGTATGGCGCTCGCCTCCGGCCAAGTCTAGAGTCCACGGTCGTGCGACGCCGCGTCGCCGTCATCGTCAAGGGCTATCCGCGGCTCTCGGAGACCTTCATCGCCCAGGAGATCGCCGGCCTTGAGCGCCGAGGGCTCGAGGCGCTCGTCGTCTCGCTCCGCCGCCCGGCCGACACGGCGCGGCATTCCGTCCATGACGAGATTGCCGCCCCCGTTCTCTATCTGCCCGAGTATCTCCATGAGGAGCCGCGTCGCGTGCTGCGCGCCTGGCGCCGGGCACGCTCCTTGCCCGGCTATGCAGCGGCTCTGCGCGCCTGGCGCGCCGACCTCCGCCGCGACCCGACGCGCAACCGCGCCCGCCGCTTCGGCCAGGCCTTGGTCCTCGCCTGCGAGCTGCCGCGGGCGATCGAGCATCTTTACGCCCATTTTCTGCACACGCCAGCTTCGGTCGCACGCTATGCGAGCCTGTTGACAGGCCTGCCCTGGAGCTGCTCGGCCCATGCCAAGGATATCTGGACGACGCCCGCCTGGGAAAAACGCGAGAAGCTTGCCTCTCTCGACTGGCTCGTGACTTGCACGCGCGCAGGCGCCGAGCATCTCGCGGCCCTCACGCCCGATTCCGGGAAGGTCGAGCTCGTCTATCACGGCCTCGACCTTGCGCGATTTCCCCCGCCGCCACCCCGGCCGCCGCGCGATGGCCGCGATGCGGCCGACCCGGTGGTCATCCTCTCGGTCGGGCGCCTCGTCGAGAAGAAGGGCTATGGCGATCTTCTGGCCGCCTTGGCGCGGCTGCCGCCGAACCTGGCTTGGCGCTTCGTTCATATCGGCGGCGGCGCTCAGGGCGAGCGCCTTCGGCGGCAAGCCGCGGAGACCGGCCTTGCCGCCCGGATCACCTGGCTGGGTCCGCAGCCCCAGGCGGCGGTGCTGGCGCAATACCGCCAAGCGGATCTCTTCGCGCTCGCCTGCCGGACGGCGGCGGATGGCGACCGCGACGGTCTTCCCAACGTCCTCATGGAGGCCCAGAGCCAGGGGCTTGCCTGTCTCTCCACCACCGCGGGCGCTGTGCCCGAGCTGATTACCGCCGATGAAAGCGGCCTCCTCGTCCTTCCTGGCGACGTGCTGGCCCTCGCCCGAGCCCTCGAGCAGCTTATCCGCAACCCGGCGCTTCGCGCCCGACTCGGTGCCGCAGGCGCGCGGCGGGTGCGCCGTGAATTCTCGAGCGAGCCGGGGCTGGCACGGCTCGCGGCCAAGCTGGGCCTGACCCCGGAGCCGGAACGCGCGGAAGAGTCGGCGCGATGCGCATTGCCTTTTACGCGCCGTTGAAGGCGCCGACCCATCCCGTTCCCTCGGGCGACCGGCGCGTCGCGCGGGCCTTCCTGCAGGCCTTGCGCCTGGCCGGCCACGAGGTGGTCCTCGCCTCGCGCTTCCGCAGCTGGGAAGGTGCGGGTAGCCAGGAGCGGCAAAGCACCCTTGAGGGCCGTGGCCGCGCCATCGCCGCGCGCCTCATCGCGCAGTATCGCAGCGATGCCGGAGCACGGCCCGATCTGTGGTTCACCTATCATCTCTATCACAAGGCGCCGGATTGGCTCGGCCCGCCGGTCGCGGCCGCGCTCGGCCTGCCCTATGTGGTGGCCGAGGCCTCCGCGGCGGCCAAGCAGAGCCGCGGTCCCTGGGCCCGCGGCTACGAAGCGGCCTGCGCAGCGATGGCCCGCGCGGATGCCCTCATCCAGCTCAACGGCGACGACGCAGAAGGCGTGGCGCGTGTCGTTCCTGATGCAAAACGAATCGCCCGCCTCCCGCCTTTCCTCGACACCGCGCCCTATCGCCGCGCCACTCCCGCGCGGAGCTCTATCGCGGCCGCCCACGGGCTCGATGCCGAGATGCCTTGGTTGCTCACCGTCGCCATGATGCGATCTGGCGCCAAGCTCGCCTCCTATCGCGTGCTGGCCGCGGCGATGGCGCCGCTGCTCGCCCAGCCGTGGCAGCTTGTCCTGGTGGGCGACGGGCCGGCGCGGCGCGAGGTCAAGATGCTGTTCGCCGGCTTCCCCGAAGACCGCACGCGCTTTCTCGGCGTGCTTCCCGGGACGATGCTCCCGGCGCTCTACGCCTCGTCCGATCTCTATCTTTGGCCCGCCATCCACGAGGCCTTCGGTATGTCCTTCCTCGAGGCGCAGGCGGCGGGGCTGCCGGTGGTGGCGGGGCGGGAGCGCGGCGTCCCCGAGCTGGTACGGGACGGCGAGACGGGAATCCTTGTCCCTCCCGGCGACAGCCGAGCCTTCGCGGCCGGCGTGGCACGCCTGCTCGCTGAGGGCGAGCGGCGCCGGGCGATGGGGCGGCGGGGGAGGGCACTCATCGGCGCCGCGCATGACATCGCGCCGGCGGCCGAGCGGCTGGGGTCCATTCTCGCCGGGGCCGTCGAGCGGCGGCGCGCGGCATGACCGCCCTTGCCCTGATCCGCCATGGCGCAACCGATTGGAGCGAAGCCGGCCGCCTGCAAGGCCGTGCCGACCCGCCCCTGAGCGCCGCCGGATTGGCTCAAATCGCCGCCTGGCGACCCCCGCCGCTTCTTGATGGCTTTACCTGGATGACGAGTCCGTTGGCTCGGGCGCGGCAGACCGCCGAGCATCTTTGCGGCCGGGCCGCGGCCGTCGAGCCGGCGCTAATCGAGATGGCGTGGGGGGCCTGGGAAGGCCGCACCCTGGACGCCCTGCGCCGGGAGCTGGGGCCGGAGATGGCCCGCAACGAGGCGCGCGGGCTCGATTTCCGGCCCCCTGGCGGCGAGAGCCCGCGCGAGGTCCAGGCGCGCCTCGCCCCCTGGCTGGCCCGCCTTGCGGGCGAGGGCCGATCCGTGGCGGCGGTGACCCACAAGGGGGTGATCCGGGCCGTGCTTGCCCTGGCGACGGGGTGGGACTTTCAAGCCAAGCCGCCGGCCCGTCTCGACTGGTCTTGCGCCCATCTCTTCACGCTCACAGCCGATGGCCGGCCGCGAATATCACGGCTCAATCTCCCTCTCGCCTCCCCATGAGCGCGGCGCGAATCCTGTTCTACGTCCAGCATCTCCTCGGCGTCGGCCATCTGATGCGCGCGGCGCGCCTTGCCCGCGGCTTGGCCGAAGCCGGCTTCGCCGTCGAGCTGGTCTCGGGGGGCCCGCCCGTTCCGGGCCTGGATCTCGGTCGGGCCCGGCTCTTCCAGCTTCCTCCCTTGCGCAGCCGGGACGAGAGCTTCGCCGTACTTGTCGACGCCGAGGGACGGGCCGTCGACGCAGCCTGGCTGGCGGCGCGGCGGGAGCGACTCCTCGCCTTTTTTCAGGCGCAGCCGCCGGATGTGCTGATGCTCGAGATGTTCCCCTTCGGCCGACGGCAGATGCGCTTCGAGCTTTTGCCGCTCATCGAGCTTGCCTTGGCGGCGCGGCCGCGCCCCCTGCTCGTCGCCTCGGTGCGGGACATCGTGCAGGCGCGCCGCAAGCCGGGGCGCAACGAGGAGACGGCGGCCCTCGTCGAGCGCGCCTTCGACCTCGTCCTTGTCCATGGCGACCCGGCGCTGGTGCATTTCGAGAGCAGCTTCCCCTTGGCCGACCGCCTCGGCGGTCGTCTCCGCTACACTGGCTATGTCGCCGCCCCTCCGCCAAAGCGGGGCCGGCCGGGCGATCCCGGCTGGGACGAGGTCGTTGTCTCGGGGGGCGGCAGCGCCGTGGGCGCCGTCCTCCTGGCCACGGCCTTGGCCGCTCGGCCGCTCACGCGGCTCGCCACAGCGCCCTGGCGCCTTCTCGCGGGCGGCGGCGTCCCCGATGCCGATTTCCGCGGCTTGGCGGCGCAAGCGCCGATGGGCGTCATTGTCGAGCGGGCGCGGCCGGATTTTCCGCAAATCCTGGCCAACTGCCATGTCTCGGTGTCGCAGGCCGGCTATAATACGGCCATGGATGTCTTGAATGCCGGTGTCCCGGCAGTCCTCGTGCCTTTCGTGGGGCAGGGCGAAACGGAGCAGAGCTTGCGCGCCGAGCGGCTGGCGGAGCGCGGGCTTGTCCAACTCGTCGCCGCGCGCGACTTGACGCCGCACCGCCTGGCGGCGGCCGTCGACGCCGCAAGCCTGATGCGCCACCCGAGCGGCCTCCAGCTCGATCGCGGCGGTATCGCCAGGAGTGCTGCCATCCTCGCCGCGCGACTGGCCGAGCATCGGTCTCGTGGTGGAGCGCTTCCATGACGGGTTGGGTGGATCTCGCGACAGAGCTCGAGCTTTGGCGCGCTGCCGGGCGGCGGGCGACCTTCTGGTGGCGCGACGACGACGCCGTTACGGCGACGCCGGCCCTGGCGCGCCTCTTGGCCCTGAGCGATGCCCATGGGATTCCCCTTGCCCTCGCGGTGATCCCGGCGGCAGCGACGGCGGCGCTCGCCGAGATGGTCGCCACCCGTGCCCTGGTCGTTCCCATCCAGCACGGCTATGCCCATCGAAGCCACGCCGCACCCGGCAGCAAGACGGGCGAGCTCGCGCCGACGCGGCCGCGCGAGATCAATCTCGCCGAGCTGGCCGAAGGCTGGCGCCGCCTGAGGCATCTCTTCGGCAACGCCGCCGCGGCGATCCTCGCCCCACCCTGGAACCGTATCGACCCGGCGCTCATTTCCTCTCTGCCGGGCCTTGGCTTTCGCGGGCTTTCCACCTATGGCGCCCGGAAACGGAAGGAGCCCGTGACGGGTTTGATCGAGGTCAACACGCATCTCGACATCGTCGACTGGCGCGGCGGCCGCGGCTTCGTGGGCGAGAGCAAGGCGCTCGCCCAACTCGTGGACCATCTCCGCGCACGGCGACGCGGCATCGTTGACGGCGCTGAGCCGAGCGGGCTCCTGACCCATCACCTCGTCCACGACGAGGCCTGCTGGGCTTTCCTCGACGCGCTTTTCGCGGCAACGCGCCGCAGTGCCGCGGCCGCCTGGCTCGATCCGCGCGACATCTTCGCGACAGCGGCGCCGGTTGCGACCGAGGCGGCGTCGTGAGCGCCTATCGCTATCCCGCGGCCAGCCTGCGCGCCGATTACCTGCGCGCGGCCATCGGCTTCGTGCTCACCGCCGGACTCGCCGTGCTGGCGCGCGGCGAGGCGATCGCCGTCGCGGTTCTCGGCGCTTGCGCGCTGCTCTTCCTCGCCTTCGGCCTGCGCACCTGGCGGCGGCAAGCAACCGCCATCGAGCTGACCGAAGAAGGCATATCGACCTCCGGCGGCCGCTGCGTTACTCTGCCCTGGCGGGAATTGACCGGGTTCAAGCTGCGCTATTACGCGACGAAGCGCGACCGCACGGGGGGCTGGATGCAGTTGCATTTGCAGGCGGGGAGAACCCGGCTATCCGTCGAATCGACGCTCGACGGCTTCGCCGAGGTGGCCCGCCGCGCCGCCACCGCGGCGGCAGCGAACCGGCTGAGCTTCGACCCCGTCACCCGCAACAACCTCGCCGCACTTGGGGTCGCCACCGCCGATCGAGCATGACCAACCTCCTGACCGTTCGCGACCTCAAAGTCGAGTTTCATCTCCATGGCGCCACCATCCATGCCGTAAAGGGCGTCTCCTTCCGCGTCCGCCCGGGATCGACGGTCGCCATCGTCGGCGAATCCGGCTCCGGGAAATCGGTGGTGTCGCAGGCCATCATGGGCATCCTGCCGCGCAACGGCGCGATCACCGGCGGCGAGATCCTGTTCAACGATCCCGCCCGCAACGGCGAGACCGTCGATATCGCCGCCTTGCCGCGCGATTCCCGGGCGATGCGCGCAATCCGCGGCGGACGCATCTCGATCGTCTTCCAGGAGCCGATGACCTCGCTCTCTCCCCTCCATACCGTGGGCGACCAGATCAGCGAGGCGCTCCATCTCCATCGTGAGGTGAGCAAGGCGGAGGGCCTCGAGCTGACCAAGGAGATGCTGCGCCTGGTCGGCTTCGCCAAGCCGGCGCGGGCGGTCAAGACCTATCCCTTCGAGCTCTCGGGCGGGCTGCGCCAGCGCGCGATGATCGCCATGGCCCTCATCTGCCGGCCGGCGCTTCTCATCGCCGACGAGCCGACGACGGCCCTCGACGTCACCATCCAGGCGCAGATCCTGAAGCTCATCAGCGATCTCCAGCACGAGCTCGGCATGGCCGTCCTCATCATCACCCACGATCTCGGCGTCGTCGCCAACGTGGCCGAGGAGGTGGTGGTCATGTATAACGGGCAGGTCACCGAGCGCGGCATGCTCGAGGACATCTTCCGCAATCCCACCCATCCCTATCTGCGGGCGCTGCTGCGCGCCGTTCCCAAGTTCGACATGAAGCCCGGCGAGCGCCTGGTCCCCGTGCGCGAGATCAAGCCGAAAACGGGCATGCTGCTCGCGGCGAAGGAGCCGTGGCCCGCCGGCGCCGATAAGGCGGGGCCGCTCCTCTCGACGCGCGGGCTCTGCAAGACCTTCCACAACCGGCAGGGCGGCTTCTTCGGTCCGAAGCTCGAGCACGAGGTGATCGCCCTCGACAATGTCAGCCTGGACATCGCGCGCGGCGAGTGCCTGGGCCTCGTGGGCGAGAGCGGCTGCGGCAAGACGACCTTCAGCAAGGTGATCACCCGGGCGCTCACGGCGGATTCCGGCGAGGTGTGGTTCAACGACCGCGGCAAGCGCATCAACGTCCTGGCGTTGAGCGCCCAGGAGCTGATCCCCTTCCGGCGCCGCCTGCAATTCATCTTCCAGGACCCCTACGGCGCGCTCAATCCGCGCATGACGATTCTCGACATCATCAGCGAGCCTCTCGTCATCCACAACATCGGTGACCGGGCGTGGCGGTTGGAGATGGTGAAGGAGCTGATGGAGCTCGTCGGGCTCGACCAGCGCTATCTCAACCGCTACCCCCACAGCTTCTCGGGCGGCCAGCGCCAGCGCATCGGCATCGCGAGGGCCCTGGCGCTCAAGCCCGATCTCCTCATCTGCGACGAGCCGGTCTCGGCCCTCGATGTCTCGATCCAGGCGCAGATCCTGAATCTCCTCAAGGACCTCAAGGACCAGCTCGGCCTCACCTACCTCTTCATCTCCCACAACCTCGCGGTCATCGACTACATCTGCGACCGTATCGCCGTGATGTGCGCCGGCCGCATCGTCGAGGTGGCGCAACGCGAGGCGCTGTTCCGTCGGCCCATTCATCCCTATACGCGGGCGCTGTTCTCCGCCGTGCCGGATCCGGATCCGTCGCGCAAGCTCGATCTCGGCGCCCTGATGGAGGGCAAGGCCTCGATCCCAGCAGCCTGGCCGGCGCCCTTCACCGTCGACGGCCGCGGCCATGCCAAGCTCGTCGAGGTCGAAACCGGGCATTTCGTGCGCGTCGACCCCTCCGCCGACCTCCAGGCCCTCGCGTCATGAGAGGCGCCGCCGTCCTCTGGCTCCTCGCCGCAGCACTCGCCGTGGCGGCGCCGCGCGCCCACGCCTTCGAGATGCAAGAGACGCCGAGCCTGCGCGCCGAGGTCGCGGCGGGCAAGCTGCCCCCCGTTGCCGAGCGCGCGCCTGAGCACCCGGCGATCGTCGATCTCGCCGCCGAAGGCAAGTCGATCGGCCGGCCCGGCAAGGATCTCCGCATTCTCATGAACAGCGCCCGTGACACCCGCATGATGGTCGTCTACGGCTATGCGCGGCTCGTCGCCTTCAACGAGAAGTACCAGATCGTCCCCGACATCCTCGAAAGCGTCGATGTCGAGGACGGGCGCAGCTTCACCCTGCATCTGCGCAAGGGCATGCGCTGGTCGGATGGGCATCCCTTCACCAGCGACGACTTCCGCTATTACTGGGAGGACGTCGCCAACAACAAGAAGCTCTCGCCCTTCGGCCTCACCACCGGGCTCCTGGTCGACGGCGAGCCGCCCCAGGTGAGCTTCCCCGACGAATGGACGGTGCGCTACAGCTGGTCGAAGCCGAACCCGCTCTTCCTCCCCCTTCTCGCCAGCCCCACGCCGCTCGAGATCTTCATGCCGGCGCATTACCTCAAGCAGTTTCACGCCAAATATGCCGATCCGGAGCGCCTCAAGCAGATGATCAAGGCGGCGAAGCAGCGCAACTGGGCGGCCCTCCACACCCTGCGCAGCCATTCCTACAAGAACGACAACCCGGACCTGCCGACCCTCGAGCCCTGGGTGCTCGTCACCCATCCGCCCGCCGAGCGCTTCGTCTTCGTGCGCAATCCTTACTATTACCGCTTCGATAAGGCGGGGCATCAGCTGCCCTATATCGACAAGGTCTACATGGACATCGTCGACAGCAAGCTCATCCCCCTCAAGACCGAATCGGGCGAGACGGACTTGCAGGCGCGCTATCTGCGCTTCGACGACTACACCTTCCTCAAGCGCGGCGAGAAGCAGAACAACTACACCGTGCGCCTGTGGCGCACGGGCACCGGCTCCGAGATCGCGCTCTATCCCAATCTCAACGTGAAGGACCCGGTATGGCGGAAGATCGTGCAGGATGTGCGCTTCCGGCGCGCGCTCTCGCTCGCGATCAATCGCCATGAGATCAATAAGGTCGTCTATTTCGGCCTGGCGACCGAGGGCAACAATACGGTGCTGCCTGAAAGCCCGCTCTTCAAGCCGGAATATCTCACCGACTGGGCGCGCTTCGATCTCAAGAAGGCCAACGCGCTTCTCGACGAAATGGGCTTCACCGCGCGCGGCGATCAGGGATATCGGCTGCTGCCCGACGGGCGGCCTATGGAGATCGTGGTGGAGACCGCCGGCGGCGGGTCGGAGCAGACCGACGTGCTGCAGCTCATCCACGACACCTGGGAGAAGATCGGCATCCACCTCTTCGTCAAGCCGGAGCAGATCGAGGTGCTGCGCGAGCGCGTGGTCGCCGGCGAGGCCCTGATGTCGACGGCGGCCGGGCTGGACGACGGGGTGCCGGTTGCCGATGTGAGCCCCGCGGAGCTGGCGCCCACCTCGGCCGATCAGATGCAATGGCCGAAATGGGGCGACTATTACGATTCCCGCGGCAAGGCGGGCGAGCCGCCGAGCCTTCCCGCGGCGAAGGCGCTGCTCGACCTCTACAAGCAGTGGGGGGTAAGCGACGACAGCGCTGCGCGCACGCGAATCTGGCAGGAAATGCTGAAGATCCAGGCCGACCAGCAGTTCACGATCGGAACCGTCTCGGGCGTGCCGCAGCCCGTCGTGGTCAACAATCACCTCCAGAACGTCCCGGTAAAGGGCATCTATAATTGGGATCCGGGCGCGCATTTCGGCGTCTACAAGCCCGACACGTTCTGGTTCGACAATGCGCCGGTCCAAACGGCGAGCTCCGGGGCAGGGCGCCTTGAATAGCTTGCGGTAACCGGGAGGAGCCAGGTCCATGTTCGGCTATATCGTGCAGCGCCTGCTGATCATGATCCCGACGCTGCTCGCGATCAGCATCGTCGTCTTCGTCATCATCCAGGCGCCGCCCGGCGACTACTTGTCCAGCTATATGGCCGAGCTGCAGAGCCAGGGAGAGGCAGTCGATCCGCAGAAGATCGAGTTCCTGCGCCAGGAATACGGGCTGGATAAGCCCATGTTCGAGCAATATTTCATCTGGCTCACCGGCATGCTGCACGGCGATTTCGGCTATTCCTTCGAGTACAATCTTCCGGTCACCAAGGTCGTCGGCGACCGCCTGCTGCTCTCCTTCATCGTCTCGTTCTCGACGATCGTGTTCATCTGGGTCGTTTCGTTTCCGATCGGCGTCTATTCGGCGACGCACCAGTACAGCATCGGTGATTACTCATTGACCTTCCTCGGCTTCATCGGGCTGGCGACGCCGAACTTCCTGCTTGCTCTCGTGCTCCTTTATCTCGCGAACTCCGTCTTCGGCACCTCAGTCGGCGGGCTGATGGACGACAAATATCTCGGCGCGCCCTGGAGCTGGGACAAGATGCTCTCCGTCCTCGCGCACCTCTGGATTCCCGTGATCGTGATCGGCGCCTCCGGCACGGCGGGAATGATCCGGCGGTTGCGCGCGAATCTTCTCGACGAGCTCCAGAAGCAATACGTCGTGACCGGCCGCGCCAAGGGTCTGCCGCCGCGGCGGCTGCTGATCAAATATCCGCTGCGCATGGCGCTCAATCCCTTCATCGCGGATATCGGCAGCCTGCTCCCGCACGTCATCTCCGGAGCCGCGATCACCTCGATCGTGCTCTCGCTGCCGACGACGGGTCCGATGCTGCTGCATGCGCTGCGCAGCCAGGACATGTTCCTCGCCGGCTCTTTCCTCATGTTCCTCGCGACGCTCACGGTGATCGGGGTACTCATCTCCGATCTCCTCCTCGCAGCGCTCGATCCCCGCATCCGCTTTCAGGGTGGAACTGCGCGATGAGCGTCGAGACCCAGGACAGGCTCGAAGGCCCGCGGCTTCCGCATTACGTTTCCGAGGCGCCGTTCGACCCCTACGCCGTCGAGGCGATGGCAGCGGGGCAGGAGCGCTATTATCTCGCCGGCCAGTGGCGCCTCATGTGGTGGAAGTTTCGCCGCCATCGCGTCGCCGTGGCCTCGGGGATCTTCCTTATCCTGATGTATGCGTCGATCCTCGTCAGCGAGGTCTTGGCCCCCTACGAGCTGCAGACACGAAACACGGACTTCCTCTATGCGCCGCCCCAGGCGGTCCATCTCTTCCACAACGGGCATTTCGTCGGCCCCTTCGTCTACGGGCTGCGCACGTCGCTCGACATGGAGACGCTGCGCTGGGTCTACACGCCCGATCACAACGAGGTCGAGCCCATCCGCTTCTTCTGCTCGGGTGACCCCTACCGGTTCTGGAATCTCTTCGAGGCGCGCTTTCACCTCATCTGCCCGGCCGAGGGCGGCACGCTCTTCCTCTTGGGGACCGACCGGCTGGGACGCGACATGCTCTCGCGCATCATCTATGGGGCGCGGATCTCGCTCACCATCGGGCTGATCGGCATCTCCATCAGCTTCGTGCTGGGCATGACCCTCGGCGGGCTCGCGGGCTATTACGGCGGCTGGGTCGATAGCCTGATCCAGCGACTCATCGAGGTGATCCGCTCCTTTCCGGAGCTGCCGCTCTGGATGGCGCTCTCGGCGGTGCTGCCGGTGCGCTGGAGCCCCCTGATCATCTATTTCGGCATCACCATCATCCTCGGGCTGATCGACTGGACGGGGCTGGGGCGGGCCGTACGTTCGAAGCTTCTCGCCTTGCGGGAAGAGGATTTCTGCACCGCCGCGATCCTCATGGGCGCCAAGCCGCGGCGCATCATCGCTCGGCATTTGCTGCCGAGCTTCATGAGCCACCTTATCGCCTCGGCGACGCTCTCGATCCCGAACATGATCCTCGGCGAGACGGCGCTGAGCTTCCTTGGGCTGGGATTGCGGCCGCCAATCACGAGCTGGGGCGTGCTCCTCAACGAGGCGCAGAACGTCAACGCCGTCGTTGTCTATCCTTGGATCATGCTGCCGGTGGTGCCGGTGATCCTGACCGTGCTCGCCTTCAATTTCCTCGGGGACGGCTTGCGCGACGCGGCCGACCCCTATCACTGAGCCGGCCAGCAGCGGCCTCCCTCAAGGCGCCAGCACCACGAGGTCCAGGGGGAGCTCGACACCTGCAACCGCTCGGCCGGCACGGTGCTCGCAGGGGGCGGCCGGCGCCAAACCCTGAGCCAGCGCCGCCTCGTAGGCCTCGCGCGTCGCCAAGGCGCGCACCTTCTCGACCTTCGCATGCTTCTCGAGCTTGGCGGAAAGATTCACCGCATCGCCAATAACGGTGTATTCCAGCCGCGAGGCGTCACCGACGGCGCCATGGATGATGCGCCCCGTCGCCACCGCAGCGTTGATGCTGAGCGGCGTCGCGCCGGCCGCGCGCCGCTCCACACTCCAGGCCTCCGCCGCAGCCATGACCGCTTCGACCGCGCGCAGCGCATCCGCGGCGCAGCTCGCCGACGGCCGCACCGCGCCGAAGCTCGCGAGGATGCCGTCGCCGAGGAACTTGTCGATGGAGCCATTATGGTCGCGGATCAACGGGACGAGGCGAGACTGGTACTCGTTGAGGAGCTTCATGAGCTCGTCGGCGGAGACCTCCGCGGCGAGGCCCGTGAAGCCCCGGATGTCCACGTTCATGATCGCGGCGTCGCGGATGACGCCCTGACCTGGCCGCACCTGCTGCTCGGCGCGCGTGATGCTGCGCGCCACCTCCGGTGCGAAGAAGCGGGAAAGCTCCCGCGCAGCCGTCCCTTCCGCCACGGCCCGCACGAGGAGGCGCCGCGCGCGGGCGAGCGCGACGGCGACGACGATGGTCACCGTCAGGATCGAGACCACCTTGTCGAACTCGGCGCCGACGAGGACGCTGTTGGAGGTGAGATACTCCACGTAATTGTGCGTGATCATCGGGTCTCCCTTCACGTCCGTGACCACGTAGAGGACCATGAGAAGCCAGCCGGCCGCGGCGACCCCGCCCGCGATCAGCACATAGCGCGCCTCGAAACGGAGCGCGCGCAATGCGATGAAGATGAAGACGTAGAGCAGGGTCGGCTCCTTGAGGATGAAGGAGGCCGGCTGGCGATATTGCAGGTGGAAGCTCCACATCAAGCCGTAGAGGAGGCCGATATCGATGACGATCGAGAGGATAAGAAACCAGGCGGGGAGCCGCCATCGATAGGCGAGCCCCAGGCGAAGCACCGTGAAGAAGAAATAGGCGCCGAGGGCCCAGGGGACCGGCTGGATCTTCACGTTCATCATGAAGGTTTTGGGAGAGACGGCGTAGAGCGTGCCGAAGGTGAGGACGACCGCGAGCTGGATCCAGCCGATCAGGATCTCGCTGCGGTCCTGCTGGCTGCGAATCGCCGCGCGAACGCGCTCGGGCAGCGTCGCATCCGGCACGGGCGCGCTGGCCGTCCCGCCGCCGAGGATTTCGCTGAGCCACTGCAAAGCGACGCCTCCTCTCCTTTCCGGCACCCGTCCTCGCTCCGCCGGCCTCCGAGCGCGATTCTAAGGCTCGAGTGCCATGCCCTCGCGCGCAACGAGCGTTCCGGGGCGCGCCTTCTGAGCGGCTTCCGCAACCCGATCCATGAAGGCGTCGTCATGGCTCGGATCGTGATGGAAGATAACGAGAGTCTTGGCGCCGGCGCGATCGGCGAGCCTTACGCCTTCCTCCCAAGTCGAATGGCCCCATCCGGCGAAGCGCGAGAACTCTGCGTCGGTATAGGTGCTGTCGTAGACAAAAATATCGCTGTCGCGCACGAGCTCGACGATGTTCTCGTCGGTCTTGCCGATGACATGCTCGGTATCGGTCACGTAGCAGAGCGAACGCCCGGCATATTCGATACGATAGCCGGTCGCGCCGTTCGGGTGGTTGAGGGGTGCGGTTCGGATCACCACGCCCGGCCGCGGCTCCAGAACTTCGCGGACCTTGAAATCGATATAAGTGATGTCCGCCTTCAGGATCTCGAGAGGAACGGGGAAGAGCGGCGGAGTCATCATGTCGCAGAGCACGTCGCGGACGCGATGCTGGGGTAGGAGGTGCCCCGCCCAGAAGCGAAAATGATTTGTCGGCTTGAACGCGGAGCTGAAGAAAGGCAGCCCGGCGACGTGATCGAAATGCGTGTGGGTGAGAAACAGATCGGCGTCGACCACCGGCCGCTCGGCATCGAGGCTGCGGCCGAGCATGCGCAAGCCGGTGCCGGCATCGAGGATCAGGAGATGCTCGCCACAACGCACCTCGAGGCAGGAGGTATTGCCGCCATAGCGCACATAGTCCGGCCCCGGGCAGGCGATCGAGCCGCGTACGCCCCAAAATTTCAGCGTGAGCTTGCCCGCACGATCCAACGCGATCCCTCCTGCGGCATCGAAGCAGGTCGTAGGAGATTCAGTGCCGCCCCGGCAGTGACGGCCGTCACGGAATGAGACGATACCCCCCCGGCTCGGTGACGAGTATCTCGGCCTTCGAAGGATCGCTTTCGATCTTCTGGCGCAGACGGTAGACGTGGGTCTCGAGCGTGTGCGTGGTCACGCCGGCATTATAGCCCCAGACCTCATTGAGCAGGACCTCGCGCCCGACCACGCGCTCGCCGGCGCGATAAAGGTATTTGAGGATCGCGGCCTCCTTCTCGGTCAGGCGCACCTTCTTGTTGGTGCCGGTCTCGAGGAGGAGCTTGGCGGCCGGGCGAAAAGTGTAAGGGCCGATGGTGAAGACGGCATCCTCGCTTTGCTCGTGCTGGCGGAGCTGGGCGCGCAGCCGGGCGAGCAGCACGCCGAGGCGGAAGGGCTTGGTTACGTAATCATTGGCGCCGGCGTCGAGGCCGAGAATGGTGTCCGAATCGGTGATGGCCCCTGTCAGCATGATGATCGGCGATTTGAAGCCGTCGCGGCGCAGCAGCCGGCAGACCTCGCGTCCATCGATGTCCGGGAGGCCGACGTCGAGAAGAATTGCATCGAAGTGCTCTGCGCGGGCCTTTTCCAGCGCCCTGGCACCAATCTCCGCCTCGTCGGTCTGGAACTCCTCATGGAGCTGAAGTTGCTCGCGCAAGGATTGCCGCAGCGCCTGATCGTCGTCGACGATGAGGACCTTTTTCCCCGCGGTGTTCAATCGACGCTCCGAGATCGCTGCCGCACCGTGCTCGATCATGGTATCTCGACGCTTCGTGGTTCCGTCGCGGCGAGAATATCCCTATTCGACCGGCCGTTCTACAGCGCTCCGCCGGCCTCACCCTATCGAGCGCTTCCCGATATTTGTCGCCACACCGCCTGAAACAAGGGATTGGCGGGGTCACAGAAGCTGTCGAGAATGGAGAAATGCTGGTCATCCGGCAGCGGCACGATGGTCAGCGGCAGGCCCGCACCACGCCACGCATCGGCATAGGCCTGCTGCTGCCGCCGCAACTCGTCGGTCTCCTTGCCGCCGACGGCCAAGATGAGCGGCCCCGCCACGGCCGGCACGAGATGCAGCGGGCTGTTCGCGCGGGCGGTTGCCGGGGTCATGCGAAGGTCTTGATTCAAAAAGCAAAGCTGGATCGGCTCTAGATCGTAAAGACCGCTGATCCCGCAGGCGCCCTTGACCAGATCGGCAGGCAGGCCATGTGCCTTCCAATCGGTTGACAGCATCATCGCGGCAAGGTGGCCGCCTGCCGAATGGCCGGCAATGTGGATGCGGCCGGGATCGGCGCCGAAGGAGCGGGCATTGTGAAAGACCCAGGTGACGGCGCTGCGCAAGCTCGCGACGATCTCATCCATGGTGACAGCGGGAGCCAGGGGATAGCCCGCCATCACTACCGCCGCCCCTTTCGTCACGTAAGCCGGGGCGACGAAGGTGAAATCGCTTTTGTCGCGGGCCCGCCAATAGCCGCCATGGATGAAGATCAGGATCGGGGCATCCGGGGCGGGTGCCGGGAAAAAATCCAGGGTCTGCCGCGCCCCCGTGCCATAAGCGAGGTTGAGTCGCCCACCGAGCTGCGCGCGCGCCGCAGCGCTCGCCGGCGGCCAGGCATCGGTCCAGCGCGGATGGTCGGGGGTGGCCCGCCCGTTGTCGTATTGCGCATCGAGCGCAGCCTGGTCGTAGCTCCGATACACGGGCATCGCATGCTCCCCGCAAAAATTGGCGCCGCCTCGACCCGGCCCGTCCCCGAACTAGAGGCCAGGCGATCCCGAGGACCCGGCAGACAAGCCCCGGCAAATCTTGCCGGCTATCTTTCCCCCGTCCACCCTTTCACAGGCAAGAGATTGATTCAACGATCGATTTTCATTGGCATCGGGCTTGCGTAGAGAACGGGAGCCAAAGGATGGTCGGATGCCCACACCCCCTGCCCTCGTCTCGCCGGGACCGATGCCGATGCCCGGCGCCCCATCCCGGGCTGCCGGCGCCGGTGTTTCACCGAGTCCGGGCACAGGCTTCCGGCTGCCTGAAGCGGTCACGGGGCCAGAGCCTCATGAAGTGAGCACCGACGCCCCAAGCGCCGACGCGGCTGCGGCCAAGCCGTCATCCACCGCCGCGGCACCCGCGCCGGGCAGTAACCGGTCTGCCGCATCGGCCGGGGCCCCCTGGAGCCATTATCGGATGGGGGATGCGGACGTCTTCTATGCCGGTGGCACGTCCAGCTCCCCGCCGAATTATGTCGACCCCTCGCTCAGTATCGCTGCAGCGCAGCAGCAAAGCGGGGACGGAGACAAGCTCAACAAATTTCTCTGGGGCACCCACGGGCTGAGCTTTCACAGCCTGCTGCAGTCCCTCAATCCGCTGCAATACATCCCGATCGTCTCGAGCATCTATCGCGAAGAGACCGGCGATTCGATCGGTGCCGTCGCCAGCGCCATTGGCGGTACGTTGATCGGCGGTCCGATCGGGGCCGTGACCTCCCTCGCCAATTCTCTATTCGCGGCGGCGACCGGCAAAGATGTCGGCGGCCACGTCTATGCCGCGCTGTTCGAAAAAGACAAGTCGCCGGGCAACGGCAGCACGACGCCGGCGCTTGCGGCGAAACCGTCGGATACACTTCCCGCCGGCGCTACGCTCATCGCCGGCCTGCCCTGGCTTGGCCGGGAGGTGGGCGGCGGCGAGGCCATTGCGAGTGCGCCGCCCGTCCCTCCGACGCCGGCGCCACCCGCGCCCATTCCGGCGAGCGGCGGCCCGGCGCCGCAAAGCGCGGCGCCACCAGTCGCGGCCGGCGGCAAGGTGCCGTCCGATTTCGTCCTGCGCATGATGAACGCCCTGGACAAATACCAGGCTGCAGCCAAGCTCCGCGCGCAGGCGCCGCCGATCGTCGATACCGGAAGCTGAGCGGCGGCTTCAGCCGCCCCGCGACCGCGGCTATAACGTCGCCATGGACGCTCATCTCTCGGCCGAGGGCCATCTCGTCTGGAAAACACGCAGCTTCCGCTGCGCCATCGGGCGCGGAGGACTTAGCATCGCCAAGCGCGAGGGCGATGGGGCCACCCCCGTTGGCCGTCATCCATTCCGGCGGCTTCTCTATCGTCCCGACCGCCTCGCCCGGCCGACGACTCGGCTTCCCGTCGACCGCATCGACCGAGCCGATGGCTGGTGCGACGCCCCGACGGATGCGCGCTACAACCAACAGGTCCGGCTACCCTATCCTGCGAGCCATGAGCGCTTGTGGCGGGATGACCATCTTTACGATGTCGTCGTGGTGCTGGGCTACAACGACGCCCCCATCATTGCCGGGCGGGGCAGCGCTATCTTCCTTCACGTTGCGCGCGACGACTACGGCCCGACCGAAGGCTGCCTCGCCCTCGCCCTACCCGATCTTCTGACGCTGCTGGCGGAAGCCGGGCCGGAGGACGGGGTTGTCGTCCCCGCGCCCGGCGCGGACGCGCTTACAAGAGGCTCGGCAGCACGATCTCGCGGATGAGACGGGTCGGCGGCACCCACGGATCGGGCGTATTGCAGCCGCCAGGCATGACCGCCATTCCCGCACGCAAGAGGCGAGCCTGCAACGCTACGACGCGCGAGGTGCTGTGGCGCGCGCGCCGAAAATCGCGGTGCCGATGCGCACATGAGTAGCCCCGCAACGCACGGCGATTTCGAAATCCTCACTCATGCCCATGCTCACGAGGGGCAAGCCGCAGCGCTTGGCGAGCTCGGCGAGGCGCCGAAAGAACGGCTCGGCCGGCGCGCCCTGGGGCGGAATGCACATCAGGCCGACGAGAGGCAGCTTGTAGTCCTCGCGGCAGGCGGCGACGAAGGCGGCAACGTCGTCGGGCGCCACCCCGGCCTTTTGCGGCTCGCCGCCGATATTCACCTCCACGAGGCAGCGGGGCCGGCGACCTTGAACCGCCATCTCCCGCGCCAAGGCGGCGGCGAGCTTGGGGCGGTCGACCGTCTCGATGACGTCGAAGAGCGCGACCGCCTCCCTCACCTTGTTCGTCTGCAGAGGTCCGATGAGATGGAGATCGAGATCTGGGAAAGCGGCTTTGAGCGGCGGCCATTTCGCCTTCGCCTCTTGCACCCGGTTCTCGCCGAACATGCGGTGGCCGGCGGCAAGCGCCGGCCGTATCCGTTCTACGGGATGTGTCTTGGACACGGCGACAAGGGTGACGGAGCGCGGGGCGCGGTTCGCGGCCCGTGCAGCAGCCTCGATGCGCGCGAGCACGCGCTCGAGATTGCCGCGCACGGTCGCGGCCATCTCTTGCTCGTCATGCGCGGCATTCGTCATCACTGCGACCCCCGCCCATTGCTTTCGCGCTCGAGCGCGAAGCTGCGCTCGACATAGGCGACGATCTGCGCCGCGCATTCCTCGACGCCGCGACGATCCGTGTCGACGACGAGCTCCGGTGCCGCGGGCGGCTCGTAAGGTGCGGAGATGCCGGTGAACTCCTTGATGTCGCCGGCACGCGCGCGACGATAGAGGCCCTTGGGATCACGCGCCTCGCACACGGCGAGGTCGGCATTGATGTGGATCTCGTGGAACTTCCCGGGTGCTGCCTGGCGGGCGCGCTCGCGGTCGCTGCGATAGGGCGAGATGAAGGCCGTGATGCAAACGAATCCGGCATCGGCGAAAAGCGCGGCCACCTCGCCGACGCGGCGGATATTCTCGGCGCGATCCTCGGCCGAGAAGCCGAGATTGCTGTTGAGGCCGCGACGCAGATTGTCGCCGTCGAGCACATACACGTTGTATCCGCGCGCAAAGAGGCGCTGCTCGACCTCCATGGCGAGGGTCGATTTGCCGGCGCCCGAGAGTCCGGTGAACCAGAGAACGCCGCCGCGATGGCCCACCCGCGCCTCGCGCACCGCCTGGCTCACGCGATGGGCGACGGCGGTCAGGTTGGTTGCGCGTACCGTGACGAGCTCGCGCTGATCGGGGTAGCCCTCCATGCTGATCACGCCACCGCCGACGGGGAGATGATCCTCGACGAGCACGAAGCGCCCGGTGCGCGGATTGTCGGTGAAAGGATCGAGCGCGAGAAGCGCCCGCGTGCGCAGGATGATCTCGGCGACGCCGTGGCGCTCCACGACATCTGCCTTGCTCGTCGCGAGATCGGCGGGATCGATCACGCGCTCGATCTCCTGCACCTCCACCGAAACCGCCAGGGTGTTGAGCTTAAGCGTGTAGCGGCTGCCGATGCGCAGCGGGTGGTCGCCCAGCCAGAAGATGCGCGCGCGGAACACGTTGGTTTCGACGGGCGGGGTCTCAACATGGCTGATCACCTCGCCGCGCTCGACGAAAAGCTGCTCGTCGAGCGTGATGCCAACCGACTCGCCGGCCCGCGCCACGCGCGGCGCCGCGGCGGCAGGCCAGGCCTCGATGCTCTTCACGCGCGCCGTTTTGTTCGAAGGTGAGAAGAGCACCGTGTCGCCGACGGCAAGAGCGCCGCTCTCGATGCGGCCGGCGATGATGCGGCGCTCATCAAACTTGTAGACATCCTGCACGGGAAACCGGAGCGGCAGCTCGACCGGCGACGGTGACGGCTTGAGCGCCGCCAGCGCATCGAGCAGGGTCGGGCCGGCATACCACGGCATCTCGTCGGAGGGGCGCGCGAGATTGGCGCCGCTCCGCGCCGCAACCGGCACGACTGCAGCGGGCATCATGCCGAGACCGGCGAGGAAGTCGCGGTAATCGGCTTCGAGACGAGCGAAGCGCGCCCGGTCATAGCCGACGAGATCCATCTTGTTGACCGCGACGACGACCTGGCCGATGCCGAGGAGCGAGAGCAGCAGCCCGTGTCGGCGCGACTGCTCGCGAATGCCTTCGGCGGCGTCGATCAAGAGCAGGGCCGCGTCGCTCGAAGCGGCGCCGGTCACCGTGTTCTTGAGGAACTCGCGATGGCCAGGCGCATCGAGCAGAAGATAGTCGCGGGCCGGGGTGCGGAAACGGATATGGCTGACGTCGATGGTGACCCCCTGATCCCGCTCCGCCTGAAAGGCGTCGGTAACGAAGGCCCACTCGAACGGCATGCCGCGACGTTTGCACATTGCTTCCACCGCCGCGACCTTGCCGTCGGGCAGAGAGCCGGTCTCATGCAATAAGCGACCCACAAGGGTCGACTTGCCGTGATCCACATGACCGACGATGACGAGGCGCAGCACGGGGCGCGCCGTCGCGATCGCTGCGACTGCCGAGGCTGGCGCCGGCATCACATATACCCGTCGGCGCGCAGCCGCTCGAACGAATCCTCGGCCTCGTGATCCATGGCGCGCCCGCTTCGCTCGGCGATGCGCGTCTCCTCGAGCTCCGCGATGATGGCATCGAGGGTGGCGGCCTCACTGGCGACGGGCGCGGTGATGTCCTGGTCGCCAAGGGAGCGGTAACGCTTCCCCCCCTTTGCGAAATAGAGATCGACGACGGGGATGCTCTCGCGCCGCACGTAGCGCCAGATGTCGAGCTCTGTCCAATGGAGGATGGGATGGATACGGAGATGGCCGCCCGGCGGGAGGTCGGTCATGAACTGGTCCCAGAATTCGGGCGGCTGGTTGCGAAAATCCCAGCGGGAGCCTTCGAGGCGCGGGCTGAAGACGCGCTCCTTGGCGCGCACCGCCTCCTCATCGCGGCGGATGCCCGCGAAGATGCCCTGATAGCCCCTCGCGTCGATGAGCGCCTTGAGCCCCGCCGTCTTGCGCGCCGCCGCCCGCGCCGCCGGCGGCAATGTGGGGTCCATCGCCGCCGCGGGCGGGCATTCGCCGATGACGAGATCAAGCCCCCATTCGGCGGCGTAGCGGGCGCGGAAGGCATACATCTCGGGAAATTTCCGGCCCGTGTCCACGTGAACGACGGGAAACGGCACGCGCCCGAAGAAGGCCTTGCGCGCCAGCCAGAGCATCACGTTCGAGTCCTTGCCCAGCGACCACAGCATGGCGAGCCGGCCGATGCGGTTGAAGGCCTCGCGGATGATATAGATGCTTTGACTTTCGAGCGCGTCGAGCGGCGTCATTGCTGCCTGCTGCCGCCGCCGAGGCGGCGTGATGGCGTCGGGCTTTCCCTAGCCTCTCGCGGCCGCCTTGTAAAGCGCCGCAACCGCGCCACTGCGCCGTCCGCACGCGACCGCGACGATGCGGAAGTCCTTGATCTCTCGGAATCCCCCGCTATGAATGGGGCCGCGCGACTGGGTATAGTAGCGGCGAGGGGCGGCTCGACAAGGATGGAGTTCGGCAGGATGTCACCGGGGTTTGGCTGCCCGCAGGACGGCGCTGGGAGCACGGCACGCATGCTGGCGGCGTTTATCGCGCTTGCCCTCGCGCTCGGCGGCTGCTCGATCTTCGGCGAACGGCCGCCGGCCAAGGGCGTGACGCCGGCGCAACCACCACAAACGATCGTCTCGGAAAACACGGTGCGCCAGACGACCCCCAGCCTGCCCGCCTTCGCCAAGAACATCGACACGAATATTAGCGGCGGCCGCGTGGGGGTGAACACCTTCCTCTGGCGGGGTGCTCTCGACACCGTTTCCTTCATGCCGCTTCTTTCCGCCGATCCCTTCGGCGGCGTCATCATCACGGATTGGTATGCGCCGCCGGAGACGCCCCAGGAGCGCTTCAAGCTCACGGTCTATATTCTCGGCCGTGAGCTGCGTGCCGATGCCATTCGCGTCGCTGTCTTCCATCAGAAGCAGGTCGACGGGCAATGGCAGAACGTGCCGACCGAGAAGGCCACGGCGGACCAGCTCGAGGACACGATCCTCAGCCGGGCGCAACAGTTGCGCAGCCAGGCCCTGGGGACGAGCGGCGGGAGCTGAGGGGGCGGCGAGATCGATGTCGGCGCTCGCAAATCGGCGCCGCATCGGGACAACCGATAAATCGAGGCATCGGGGATCACGGCATGTCACGCTATAACCATAAGGAAACCGAGGCGAAATGGCAGGCCGTGTGGACCGAGCGCCGAACCTTCGAGACGCGCGAGGACCCAAGCAAGCCCAAATATTACGTCCTCGAGATGTTCCCCTATCCGTCCGGACGCATCCATATGGGGCATGTGCGCAACTACACGATGGGCGACGTCGTCGCCCGCTACAAGCGCGCGCGCGGCTATAACGTGCTCCATCCCATGGGGTGGGACGCCTTCGGGCTTCCCGCCGAGAATGCTGCGATTGAGGCGAAGGTCCATCCCGCCAAATGGACCTATGCCAACATCGATCAGATGCGCGCCCAGCTCAAGCTCATGGGGCTCTCGCTCGACTGGAGCCGGGAGATCGCCACCTGCGATCCCTCCTATTACCGGCACGAGCAGAAGATGTTCCTCGATTTTCTCGAGGCCGGGCTCGCCTATCGCAAGGAGTCCTGGGTCAATTGGGACCCGGTCGACCAGACGGTGCTCGCCAACGAGCAGGTGATCGACGGCCGCGGCTGGCGCTCGGGTGCGCCCGTCGAGCGGCGTAAGCTCAACCAATGGTTCTTTAGGATCACCGCCTACGCCAACGACCTGTTGCGCGAGCTCGACCGGCTGGAGCGCTGGCCGGACAAGGTGCGGGTGATGCAGCAGAAGTGGATCGGCCGCTCGGTCGGCGCCCGCGTGACCTTCCGCCTGGCTAAGCGCGACGATGCGCTCGAGATCTACACCACCCGTCCCGACACCCTGTTCGGCGCCAGCTTCGCAGCCATCTCGGCGGATCATCCCCTTGCCGAAACGATCGCCGCCCAGAATCCCGCCGCCGCCGCTTTTGTCGAGGAGTGCCGCCGCCTCGGCACCAGCGAGGCGGCGATCGAGACGGCCGAGAAGAAGGGCTTCGATACCGGGCTCAAGGCCATCCATCCCCTCGTCGAGGGGTGGGAGCTTCCCCTCTACATCGCCAATTTCGTGCTGATGGAATACGGCACGGGCGCCATCTTCGGCTGCCCCGCCCATGACCAACGCGACCTCGATTTCGCGCGCAAATATGGCCTCCCGGTGAAGCCCGTGGTGATTCCGGCAGGCGAGGCGCCCGAGCGTTTCGCGATCGGTGACGAGGCCTACACGGGGGACGGGCGTCTCGCCAATTCGGATTTTCTCGACGGTCTCGACGTGGAAACGGCGAAAGCGCGGGTGATCGAGCGGCTCGAGGCGCTTGGCCATGGCCGCGGCGAGGTCAATTTCCGCCTGCGGGATTGGGGCATTTCGCGGCAACGCTATTGGGGCTGCCCGGTGCCGGTGATCAATTGCCCGAGCTGTGGCGTCGTGCCGGTGCCCGAGAAAGACCTGCCGGTGAAGCTTCCCGACGACGTCACCTTCGATAAGCCAGGCAATCCCCTCGACCACCACCCCACCTGGAAGCACGTCGCCTGTCCCCGCTGCGGCGCTGCGGCGCTGCGGGAGACCGATACCTTCGATACCTTCGTCGAGTCCTCGTGGTATTTCGCGCGCTTCTGCTCGCCGCGGGCGAGTGAGCCCGTAGCGCGCGCCGCCGTCGACTACTGGCTCCCGGTCGACCAGTATATCGGCGGTATCGAGCACGCGATCCTGCATTTGCTCTACTCCCGCTTCTATGCCCGCGCGATGCGTCGCTGCGGCTATCTCGCCGTCGACGAGCCCTTCGCCGGGCTCTTCACCCAAGGCATGGTCTGCCATGAGACCTATCGCAGCGCCGACGGACGCTGGCTCAGTCCGGCGGAGGTCGAGCGCGACAAGAGCGGCAGGGTCGTCGAGCGCGCCAGCGGCGGAGCGGTTGCCATCGGCCGCTCCGAGAAGATGAGCAAGTCGCGCAAGAACACCGTCGATCCCACCGAGATCATCGAGACCTATGGCGCCGACACCGCGCGCTGGTTCATGCTGTCCGACAGTCCGCCGGACCGAGACATGGAGTGGACGGCTGAAGGCGTCGAAGGTGCCTGGCGCTATGTCAATCGCCTGTGGCGCGCCGTCGAGCAGAACGGCCCGCGCATGGCTTCCCTCGGCGCGCCGCGGCCGGCGCAACTCGGGAGCGCCGCCGAGACGGTGCGCCGGCGCATTCACAAGACGATCGACGGCGTCACCCAGGATCTCGAGCAGTTCCGCTTCAACCGCGCCGTGGCGCGCGTCCATGAGTTGAGCAACGGCCTCGCCGAGCTCGCCGGCGAGGAGCCCGACATCGCCTGGGTGCTGCGCGAGGGCTATGAGGCCTTGGTTCGGCTCATCGGTCCGATGATGCCCCATCTCGCCGAGGCGCTCTGGCAGCAGCTCGGCCACTCCCGACTGCTCGTCGACGAGCCCTGGCCGGTGGCGGAGCCCGCGCTTCTTATTGACGAGACGGTCACCATCGCCGTTCAGGTCAACGGCAAGCTTCGCGCTACTCTCGAGTTGCCGCGAGATGCGGAGAAGACGGCGGCGGAGGAAGCGGCCCTCGCCCTTCCCGCTGTCGCCAAGGCCGCCGAAGGGCGGCCCGTGCGGCGCGTCATCATGGTGCCCAATCGGGTGATCAATGTGGTGGTTTAGGGTCGCAGCCGCCCTCGCCTGTGCCGTGCTTCTTGCCGGCTGCGGGTTTCACCCGCTCAATGCAAGGCAATCGAATGGCGATTCGACGGTCGCGCGGCTCTCGCAGGTGAAAATCGAATTGATCGAGGACCGCCGCGGCCAGGAGCTGCGCAACGATCTCCTCGACCGCTTGAATCCCGACGGGCAGCCGGGCCAGCCGCGCTACAGCTTGGCCGTTGTGATCGACGAGGCGAATACCTCCGTCGCCATTGCCAAGGACGCCTCGACGATTCGGAACAATCTGGCTATCACCGCCCACTACAAGCTAACGGACCTGAGCACGGGCAAGTCCCTTTATGAAGGCTATGTCAATGGCCTCAACAGCTATGCCGAGATCACCAATTCCTATTCGACGATCGTCGGCCAGAAGGACGCCGAGTCGCGCGTGCTGTCGTCGATGGCCGATGACATCAGCCGCCGCCTCGCCCTTTATTTTCAGCGCAGCGCCTCGGAGCAGCCGTGACGTGATCGCCCGCGCCGCGCGGAGGAGGCCTGACAGATGAAGGTGCCGCCCGCGCGGGTTGAAAGCTTTCTGGCAAAGCCGGATCCTCTTGCGCGCGCTGTTCTCGTCTACGGTCCCGATGCCGGCTTGGTGCGCGAGCGCGCCGAGCGCCTCTGCCGGAGCGTGGTGGCCGATCTTAATGATCCCTTTCGCGTCGCCGAGCTGAGCCCGGCCGCATTGCGCGAGGCGCCGTCGCGGCTTTCCGACGAGGCTGCCCAGATCGCGATGACCGGCGGCCGCCGCGTGATTCGACTGCGCGAGGCTGGGGATGCTGCGGCAGAAATCTTAGACGCATTCCTTGATGCGCCAGCCGGCGATGCGCTTATCGTCATCGAGGCTGGCGACCTCCCTCCCCGCTCGAAGCTGCGCGCTTTGTGCGAGGCGGCGGAGAATGCGGCGGCTGTTCCTTGCTATGGCGATTCGAGCGAGTCCCTCGAGTCCGTGATCCATGCCCATCTGCGTGGTGCCGGGCTCCGTATCGCCCCGGACGCCTTGGACTATCTCACGCAGAATCTCGGCAGCGACCGCATGATCACGCGTCGCGAGCTCGAGAAGCTCATCCTTTACGTGGGCGCGGGTGCCGGCGAGATCCGCCTCGAAGATGTTGAGGCCTGCATCGGCGACAGCGCCGCGCACTCGGTCGACGACGCCGTCATTGCCGCCGCAGACGGCGACCCGAAAGGCGTGGTCGTGGCGCTCGCCCGCGCGTTCCTCGAGGGCGAGACGGCCGTTGGGGTGGTGCGCACCGCCCAGCGTTATTTCCAGCGACTTCACCTTGTCGCCGGCCAGATCGCTGCGGGCGCGCCGGTGGAGCGCGTGGTGGACGGCTTGCGGCCGAAACTGTTCTGGAAGCTGCGGGCCCGCTTCATCGCCCAGCTCCGCCAATGGCCCGCCCCCCGTCTTGCGCAAGCCCTTGAGCGGCTGACGATGGCGGAGATCGCGTGCAAATCGACCGGCATGCCCGGCGAGGCTCTCGTCACGCGCTGTCTCCTGGAGCTGGCAGGCGCCGCGGGACGGCGGCAGCGCAAAAATTAAACGGGCCTTTCGTCACTCGCGCATGAGACGGCGGACGAGATCATCGAGCTGGTTGAGGCTGTCATAATGCAAGATCAGCTCCCCCTTCGAGCCCTTCTCGTTGACGGTCACCCTGAGCCCAAGCATGAGCGAGAGGTCGTGCTCTAGGGCGCGCGTATTCGCGTCCTTCGCGGGAGCGGGCGGCCGTGCCTTCCGCGGTGCGCTGCCCGCAGCGCTCTGAGCCAGCTTTTCCGCTTCGCGCACATTTAAGCCCTCGGCGACGATCCGCTGCGCCAGCACTGCCGGATCGGGGGCGGTCAGGAGCGCCCGGGCATGGCCGGCCGAGAGCTTGCCCTGCTCGAGCAGCTCCTTGACCGGCGGGGGCAGGCTCAAGAGGCGGAGCGTGTTGGCGACATGGCTGCGACTCTTTCCTACCACGCGCGCCAGGTCTTCCTGGGTATGGGCGAACTCCTCCATCAGCCGCCGATAGGCCTCGGCTTCTTCGAGAGGGGTCAGATCCTGTCGCTGAACGTTCTCGACAAGGGCAATCTCAAGCGCCTCGCTGTCGGTGAGGTCCCGGACAATGACCGGAACCTCATGGAGCTGGGCCTCCTGCGCCGCGCGCCAGCGCCGCTCGCCAGCGATGATCTCATACGCCGTCGTATCACCCGGAAGACGGCGGACGAGGATAGGTTGGAGGATGCCCTGCGCCTGGACGGAGCGCACCAGGGCCGCCATCTCCTCGGGATCGAAACGATGGCGAGGCTGGAATCGCCCGGGGCGTAACACGCCGGTAGGGAGCTGGCGAACCGTCCGCAGCTTTTCGAGGGTTGCGAGGTCTTCGCTTTCCGAACCGAGCAGGGCCGAGAGGCCGCGCCCGAGACCGCGCCGCTTCGGCTCCGGTGTCGTCATGCGTTGGCCGCCGCCGCGAGCGGTGGCGGCGCGACCCCCTCCCGCCGAAGGACTTCGCTGGCCAAATGAAGATAGGCTTGAGAGCCGGCGCAGCGCAGATCATAGAGCAGCACCGGCTTGCCGTGAGAAGGTGCCTCGGAGACCCGGACATTGCGCGGAATCACCGTTTGATAGACTTTGACACCGAGATGCTGGCGCACATCAGTCGCAATAAGCTCGCTCAAGCTATTGCGTTTATCATACATCGTTAATACTATTCCTTGGATCTCTAGCCTCGAATTGAACGTACGTTTCACGCGATCGATGGTACCGAGCAAATGACTCAGGCCTTCGAGCGCATAGAACTCGACTTGAAGAGGGACCAGCACGGCATCCGCGGCGGCAAGGGCGTTGAGAGTGAGAAGCCCGAGAGCTGGCGGACAATCGATCAGCACATAGTCGTAGCGCCCCACAGAGCTTCCCAGCGCGGCGCGCAACCGGAATTCCCGTTGGGTGGCGGTCACCAGTTCAAGCTCGGCGCCCGTAAGGTCAAGCGAGGCCGGCACGATGTCCAAGCGCGGGATGCCTGTGGGAATCGCCGAGTTTTCGACGGAAACCCCGTCCATTAGTACGTCATAGGAGCTCAGATCGCGTTTGGCCGGCTCGATTCCCAGGCCGGTACTGGCATTTCCCTGGGGATCAAAGTCAATGAGGAGAACGCGTTGGCCCACCGCGGCTAAGGCCGTGCCAAGATTGATTGCCGTCGTTGTCTTGCCGACGCCGCCCTTCTGATTGGCAATGGCGAGAATGCGGGAGGTAGGACTCGAATGATCGATCGGCTTATCCCCCGGCTCATACATGAGCGATGTCCCCAAGTCGAACGACCCACCCGCCCGGTTCCGTCACGCTTGGAAAGCGTTCCAGTCGCATATTCCCCCCTTTCAGATTTGGGGTCAATTCCTCTTCCAGGCGTCGGCCTTTCAGAAACAGGCCAATGCCGCTCGATTTGAGAAAAGGGCGCGCATATCCGACGAGGACTTCGAGAGACGCCAGACCTCGTGCCGTCACGACATCGCAACCCGTAAGCCGGACCGATTCGATGCGTTCCTCATGCACGAATGCCGCTGTCCCGGTGACCCGTAGGGCCTCACGAAGAAAGGCGCATTTGCGGCCATCGGACTCGACCAGATGCACCTCCCCCACCCCAAGAATCGCCAGCACGAGCCCGGGGAACCCGGCACCGCTACCGAGGTCGGCTAAGCGGCACGGTGTCGTTGGTAGGTAAAATACGAGCTGCGCCGAATCGAGCATATGGCGGCGCCAAAGATCGGGGATCGTGCTGTTCGCAACAAGATTGACCGCGCGTTGCCAGCGGAGCAGGAGTTCCGCATAGGCTTCGAGGCGGCGCTGTGTTTCACGTGAAACATTCGCGGCGGCTGCAAACTGCGCCGGTGTGAGGGGCTCGACCAAGCTCTCAGGCCGAATCGCGAAAGTCTAGGTCGTCATGCCGGCGGACATAGCGCAATAAAGCCGTCAGCGCCGCAGGCGTTACACCGGAGATGCGCGCTGCCTGGCCAAGCGTGCGCGGCCGACTCTGCGACAATTTCTGCTGAACTTCCGCCGAGAGGCCGCCGATGCGGGCATAGTCCAGATCCGCCGGCAAAAGAAGGGATTCGTCACGACGGAAGGCTCGAATATCGGCTTCTTGGCGGTCGAGATAGCCGGCATAGGCCGCGTCGATGGTGATTTGCTCGGCCACGTCCGCGCGCAAGCCGCAAAGCTCGGGCCAGATCGTCTGGAGCTGCGTCAAAGTGATGCCGGGATAGCGGAGCAGATCGGCGACGCTGCGCCAAGCACCGTCGAGATTGACGCTCAGCCCTCGAGACCGCAGCATGTTGGGGAAACCACCGAGACTCGCTACCATATGCCGCGCTGACACCAAGGTCGCCTGCTTTTCCCGGAAGCATCGAGCGCGCGGCGTCGCAACACAGCCCGCGGCAATGCCGAGAGGCGTCAAGCGCTGATCGGCGTTATCGGCGCGTAGGCTTAGCCGATATTCCGCCCGCGACGTGAACATGCGATAAGGCTCACTCGTCCCCAGGGTCACCAGATCGTCGATGAGGACCCCGATATAGGCCTGCGAGCGATCGAGGAGGAACGGCTCCTGGCCGGCCGTCGCCCGCGCCGCATTGATCCCAGCCATGATCCCTTGAGCCGCAGCTTCCTCGTACCCCGTTGTGCCATTGATCTGGCCTGCGAAATAGAGTCGCGGAATGCGGCGGGTTTCCAGGCTCGGCTTCAATTCTCGAGGATCGACGAAGTCATATTCGATCGCATAGCCGGGGCGCAGCATCACCGCGTGTTCCAGGCCCGGTATGGCCTTCAACAAATCGTCCTGGACCTCCCGGGGCAGTGACGTCGAAATGCCATTCGGATAAACGGTGTCGTCATCGAGGCCTTCAGGCTCGAGGAAAATCTGGTGCCGAGGTTTCTCCGCGAAGCGGACGACCTTGTCTTCGATCGAGGGGCAATAGCGAGGCCCCACGCTCTCGATCTGACCGGAATACATGGGGGCGCGATGGAGATTCCGGCGAATCAGCGCGTGGGCCTGGGGCGTCGTATGGGTGATATGGCAGACGGTTTGGGGAACCGTGATGCGATCCGTGAGGAACGAGAAGGGCACAGGCGGATCGTCGCCGTTTTGCACGTCGAGGCCTGCCCAGTCGATGGTCCGGCCGTCCAATCGCGGCGGCGTTCCCGTCTTGAGGCGCCCCAAGGCGAAACCGAAGCGGGCAAGAGTTGCGGCAAGTCCAAGCGCTGGTGGCTCGCCGACGCGGCCGGCCGGGATTTTTTCGTCGCCGATATGAATGAGGCCTCGAAGGAAAGTCCCCGTCGTAAGGACGACGGCACCCGCCGCGACCGCCTCTCCCCCACTGGTCAAGACCCCGGCGACTCCTCCATTTGAGGCCAGGACAAGGTCTTCGACCGAGGCGGCACCAATCTCAAGGAGTGGAAATTCCTTGAGGAGTTCTTGAATGGCTCGACGATAGAGCTTGCGATCGGCCTGGGCACGAGGCCCTCGCACCGCGGGCCCCTTGCTCCGATTAAGAATGCGGAACTGGATGCCGGCACGATCAATCGCCCGCCCCATAACGCCGTCGAGGGCGTCAATCTCGCAAACCAATTGTCCTTTGGCCAAGCCGCCAATGGCCGGGTTGCACGACATCTCGCCAATCGTGTCGAGGCGGTGGGTAAGCAGAAGCGTTTTGGCCCCTAAACGCGCCGAAGCGGCGGCAGCTTCGCAACCGGCGTGTCCCGCCCCGACAACGATCACGTCATATGTTTCGCAGAACGCTGCCGCCATGAGCGCAATCTAAGCGGGTGGCCCCATTGAGTCAAAGCGCTCGCTGAGCATCGCAACGTTTCACGTGAAACAGACCGCGGAAGCGTGAATATGCATCCGGCGGCTATTTTCCGATGCAGAAATCACGAAAGATGACGTCCAGCAGTTCCTCGACATCGACGCGGCCGGTAATCCGTCCGAGGGAACGCAACGCCATCCGCAAATCCTCGGCAGCCAGTTCCGGGGCGGCGGCCTTCGCCGCCCGCTCGAGGGCTGCGAGACAATCGAGCAGCCCTTCGCGATGACGGAGCCGGGTCACGATCGGTGCCTCCCCGGCTGCCAAGCGCTTTGCGGCCTCTTCCTCAAGGCGACGAAGCAAGCTCGGGATGCCCTCGCCAGTCCGCACGGAGATCCCGAGAGCGGGTCGGCCATTCAAGATGAGCTCGCCGGCGGGCCGGGCCAGGTCGAGCTTGGTGGTCACGGGGATTGACCCATCATCGAGAAGAGGCGCCAATTGCGTAGGTATCTCCGGCCACTTTCCCGCCTCGACGAGGACCAGACGCAGATCCGCTTGCTCGGCGCGGGCGAGAGCGCGGCGTACCCCCTCTTTCTCAACGAGGTCGCCACTTTCCCGAATTCCCGCAGTGTCGGCGAGAATGACCGGATAACCACCGAGATCCAAATGCACCTCGATGACATCGCGGGTTGTGCCCGCCAGCTCGGAGACGATCGCCGCGTCGCGGCGTGCAAGCGCGTTCAACAGGCTCGATTTGCCGGCGTTTGGGGCGCCCAGGATGGCCACGGCGAGGCCGTCCCGAAGCCGTTCGCCGCGCCTATTATCGTCAAGATGTTGAGATATCTCCTCAGATAGACCCAATACCTCGGAGACTTGATCTTCGCTGATGCCTCTCTCGTCAACCTCGTCCGGAAAGTCGATACGAGCCTCCGCATGAGCAAGAAGGCGGATCAGCCGCGCGCGCCAGCCCTCATAGAGGCGGCTCAGCCCGCCGCGCAGCTGTCGCAAAGCTTGACACCGCTGCGCCTCTGTCTCCGCATCGACGAGATCGGCAAGGCCCTCGACGGCGGTGAGGTCGAGCTTGCCATTGAGGAACCCACGACGGGTGAATTCGCCGGGCTCCGCCAGGCGCAAGCCGGGCAGCTTGGCCAAGGCGGTCAGCACGCCGGCCGTCGTGGCGCGGCCACCGTGGATCTGAAGCTCGGCCACGTCCTCCCCCGTCTCGCTTCCCGGGCTGGGGAACCAGAGCACAAGGGCGTCGTCCAGGGGCGCGCCGTTCTCAGGATTCCTCAGCCGAGCGAAGGCGCCCCGCCGCGGCTCCGGCAGGGCGACCCGCCCACTCAGTTTCGCGAGGGCCATTCCGGCAGCCGGTCCACTGATGCGAATGACCGCAATGGCGGCCCGTCCCGGCGCGCTGGAGAGCGCAAAGATGGTGTCGTCGGTTTTCACTGGCAGGTTCCGTGCAACGAGAAGCGCGAGCGAGCCTATTTCCCCTTGCGCTCGCCACCTCCGGCGCCGGCGAGCTGCGACCAGAATGCCTTCTGCATCTGCTCCCAGCCCTGCAGGCCACCGGGAAACCAGGTCTTCAGCACTGTCTCGGGATCCATGGCGGTAAGCGCATGGCGCATGCGCTCCTCCAGATCCGCGAGGAGGCTCTGCTGGATGAATGTCAGGTCCGGCAAGCCCAGGAACATCCGCGCCTCCTGGGGCGTGCAGTCGATATCGATCTTCACTTTCATGCGAAGGCTCCACAATTCTGGAGTTGCGCCAGGCGGCGCCCGCCTCGCACTATGCTGCACACTACGCCTGCGGCATCGCGCAGGCAAATGCACCTCCGGGCTCGCAAGGCCCGTCGCTAACCCTCGGTGCGCCATGTCCGAGAATCAGCTCGCTTCCGAAACGAGCCCGTATCTCCTTCAACACAAGAACAATCCCGTGGCTTGGCGCCCTTGGGGGCCGGCAGTGCTCGAGGAGGCGCGGCGCCTGGATCGCCCGATCCTCTTCTCGATCGGCTACGCGGCGTGCCATTGGTGCCATGTCATGGCTCATGAGAGCTTCGAGGACCCGGCGACAGCAGCGGTGATGAACGAGCTCTTCGTCAACGTGAAGGTGGACCGCGAAGAGCGCCCCGACCTCGACTCAATTTACCAACAGGCCCTCGCCCTTATGGGCGAGCAAGGTGGTTGGCCGCTCACCATGTTCTGCACCCCCGACGGCGAGCCTTTCTGGGGCGGCACTTATTTTCCACCCGAGCCTCGCTATGGCCGACCCGGCTTCAAGGACCTGCTGCGCCGCGTCGCCGAGATCTACCACAAGGAGAAGGCGGCGGTGCGCCACAATGTGGACGCATTAAAGGAGGCGCTGACGCGGCTCAGCCGGTCGGAAAGCGGTGGTGGCATTTCCCTTGCGATGATCGACCAGGCGGCACGACAGCTTGTAGCCCAGGTCGACATGGCTCAGGGGGGCATCGGCCCGGCTCCCAAATTCCCGCAGGCGCCGATCTTCAAGCTTCTTTGGCGCGCCTACAAGCGGACTGGCCAGGAGGTCTACCGAGATGCCGTTCTTGTTACGCTGATTCGGATGAGCCAGGGCGGCATCTACGATCATTTGGGCGGGGGCTTTGCGCGCTACTCGACGGACGCCGAATGGCTGGTGCCCCATTTCGAGAAGATGCTCTACGACAATGCCCAGCTCCTCGAGCTCCTGACGGGGGCCTGGCTCGAAACCGGAAACCCGCTTTTCGCGGCTCGCGTGAAGGAAACCGTGGGTTGGCTTCTACGCGAAATGATTGCCCCCGGAGGCGGTTTCGCTGCGACCCAAGATGCCGATAGCGAGGGCCATGAAGGGCGCTTCTACGTTTGGGACGCAGCCGAGATCGATCGCCTGCTCGACGGCGACGCCCAGCTCTTCAAGACCGCCTATGATGTCCGTCCGGGCGGGAATTGGGAAGGCAGGACCATCCTTAACCGAATGTGCAGCAACGGGCTCGCCGACCCCGAGACGGAGGCCAAGCTTGCGATGGCACGCCAAGTGCTTTGGCGGCAACGGGAAACCCGTATCAAGCCGGGCTGGGATGACAAGGTCCTCGCCGACTGGAACGGCTTGATGATCACCGCGCTGGCTCGCGCGGCTCTTGCTTTCGACGAGGCGCCCTGGCTCGACGCCGCCCGCGCCGGCTTCGCCTTCGTGCGGGACCGCATGTTTCACGACGGCCGGCTCTACCACAGCTATCGCAACGGCCGCCCTCGGCATGCCGGCAACCTCGATGACTATGCGAACATGATCGAGGCGGCGTTGGCTCTGCACGAGGCGACGGGCGATGTCGCCTATCTGACCCATGCTGAGGATTGGGCCGAGGTGGTGCATCGCCATTTCCGGGATGACGCCGATGGAGGCTATTTCTTCACGGCGGACGACGTGACCGATGTGATCATCCGCACAAAGACGGCACATGATAACGCGACGCCGTCGGGGAACGGGGTGATGGCTGGGGCCCTCGCCCGCCTCTTCTATCTCACGGGAAATGATAAATACCGCCGGCGCGCAGAGGCGGCCCTGGCGGCGTTTTCCGGACAGCTTCAGCGCAACGTCTTTCCGTTCGCCACGCTCCTCAACGCCGCGGAGCTTCTCGCGCGGGCGGTCCAGGTCGTGCTGGTGGGTCGGCCTGGCGAGGCCGAATACGAGGCCCTGCGGCGAGCCGTCTATGGCACCTCTCAGCCTGATCGGATTGTCCAGCTTGTCGTCCCTGAGGCGGTGCTGCCGACCCAGCATCCGGCTCATGGCAAGGGGCTGGTGAATGGGCGGGCGGCGGCCTATGTCTGCACCGGCATGACCTGCTCGCTTCCGATCACGACGCCGGCCGGGCTGCGCCTTGCTCTTTCGCCGCGGCCGAGTGCGTCTTATGCCTAGCCTCGCCATCGAAAGCCCCCTCGGCCCGTTGACTCTGGTGCAGGAGGGGGATGCCATTGCCGCCCTCCATTTCGACGGGCGCGGCGGGCGCGACGGCACGCCCCTCCTGCGCGAGGCCGAAGCGCAGCTGGCCGCTTATTTCACCCGTCGCAGCACCGGCTTCGCCCTGCCCTTGGCGCCTCGAGGCAGCCCATTCCAACGCGCTCTGTGGCGCCGTCTTCAGGCGATCCCCTATGGCGAGGTGTGCACCTACGGTGCCCTTGCGGCCGAGCTCGGCAGCGAGCCGCGCGCTGTGGGATGGGGCTGCGGCAGCAATCCCCTGCCCATCGTCATCCCCTGCCATCGTGTGGTCGCGAGCAACGGTTTGGGCGGCTATTCGGGGGGCAAGGGCCGCCCCACAAAGGTGAAGCTCCTCGCCCTCGAGCGCATCGATCTCTTCTCGCCGCCGCCGTGACAAGGTGATGAGCAGGGGCTACTCTCGCCGGGATCACGCATCCGCGATCACCCGCTCAGAAGACAGGAGAGGATCATGGCCGATGTCACCATCGCCGCGTCGGACGGCGGCAAATTCTCCGCTTATCTTGCGCAACCCGCATCCGGCAAGGGCGCCGGGATCGTGGTCTGCCAGGAGATCTTCGGAGTCAACAAGGTCATGCGTGACGTCTGCGACGGCCTTGCCCGCCAGGGCTACTTCGCGATCTGCCCCGACCTCTTCTGGCGCCAGGAGCCCGGCATCCAGATCACCGACAAGACCGAGGCCGAATGGCAGCGCGCCTTCGCGCTCTATAAGGGCTTCGACGAGGCCAAGGGCGTCGACGATCTCAAGGCTACCCTTGCCTATCTGCGCAAGGTGCCCGGCTGCACAGGAAAGGTCGGCACGGTCGGCTACTGCCTGGGCGGCAAGCTCGCCTATCTCATGGCGACCCGCTCTGACAGCGATTGCAATGTCGGCTACTACGGCGTCGGCATTCCCGACGCGCTCGCCGAGCGCGGCAAAATCACCAAGCCGCTGATGCTGCATATCGCCGAGAAAGACTCTTATTGTCCGCCCGAGGCACAGACGCAGATCAAGACGGCGTTAGCCGGCAATGCGAAGGTGACGATCCACACTTATCCCGGCATGGAGCATGCCTTCGCACGCGAAGGGGGCCAGCACTACGACAGGTCGGCCGCAGGGCTGGCCAACCGGCGCACCATCGAATTTTTCAAGGCGCATCTGGTCTGAACAAAGCAACGCAAAAGGAACCCCGCCATGGTCAAAGTCGTGCGCATCACCCAGCCGGGTGGTCCCGAAGTGCTGAAGATGGAAGAGGTGGATTTGCCCAAGCCGGGACCCGGCGAAGTTGTCATCCGCCACCACGCCATCGGCCTCAACTTCGTCGATGTCTATCATCGGATCGGCCTCTACAAGCAGCCGAGCTATCCCGCTCCCCTCGGTGGCGAGGCAGCCGGCGTCGTCGAGGCGATCGGGCCCAAGGTCAAGGACTTCAAGGTCGGTGATCGCGTCGCCTACGGCAACAGCCCTCTCGGCGCCTATGCCGAGGCGCGTATCATTCCAGCGCATCGGCTGGTCAAGCTGCCCAAGGAGATCGATTTCAAGACCGCCGCCGCGATGATGCTCAAGGGCCTGACGGTCCAGTATCTGATCCGCCGCACCTACAAGGTGAAGAAGGGCGACACGATCCTCGTCCACGCCGCCGCTGGCGGTGTCGGTCTCATCCTCTGTCAATGGGCGAAATCGCTCGGCGCCAATGTCATCGGCGTCGTCAGCTCGGATGAGAAGGCGAAGCTCGCCAAGGCCCATGGCTGCAAATATCCGGTGGTGAGCGCGCGCGAGAATTTCGTCGAAGTCGTGAAGAAGATCACCAAGGGCGAGGGCGTGCCCGTCGTCTATGATTCCGTGGGCAAGGACACCTTCCAGGGCTCGCTCGACTGCCTACGGCACTTCGGTCTCATGGTCAGTTTCGGCAATGCCTCCGGGCCGGTCCCGCCCGTCGATCTCAGCGTCCTCGCAGCCAAGGGCTCGCTCTTCATCACGCGACCGACCCTCAATACCTACGCGGCAAAGCGAGAGGATCTCGTGGCCTCGGCGCGCGACCTCTTCCGCGCCGTCAAGAGCGGTGCCGTCAAGATCCGCGTCAACCAGACCTATAAGCTTGCCGATGCGGCCCAGGCGCAGCGCGACCTCGAGGCGCGCAAGACGACAGGCTCGACCGTGCTCCTGCCCTGACCCTGCGACGCCGTCCCGAGACAAATAAGGGGCGCTCCGCGGAGCGCCCCGTTTCGTTCGAAGCGTCCTCCCTACTGGTTCATCGACTGGAAGAACTCGCCATTCGTCTTGGTGTGGCGGAGCTTGTCGAGGAGGAATTCCATAGCGTCGTTCATGCCCATGGGCATCAGAATGCGGCGCAGGACCCACATCTTGGCCAGCACGTCGCGCTCGACGAGGAGCTCCTCCTTGCGCGTGCCGGAGCGGGTGATGTCGATCGAGGGGAACACGCGCTTGTCCGAGAGCTTGCGGTCGAGAATGATCTCCGAGTTGCCGGTCCCCTTGAACTCCTCGAAAATCACCTCGTCCATGCGCGAGCCCGTGTCGATGAGCGCGGTTGCGATGATGGTGAGCGAGCCGCCTTCCTCGATATTGCGCGCAGCCCCGAAGAAGCGCTTCGGCCGCTGCAGCGCATTGGCGTCCACGCCACCCGTCAGCACCTTGCCCGAAGACGGCACCACCGTGTTGTAGGCGCGCGCGAGGCGCGTGATCGAGTCGAGGAGGATCACGACGTCGCGCTTGTACTCGACGAGGCGCTTTGCCTTCTCGATGACCATCTCCGCGACCTGGACGTGGCGAACGGCGGGCTCGTCGAAGGTCGAGCTGACGACCTCGCCTTTCACCGAGCGCTGCATGTCGGTGACTTCCTCGGGCCGCTCGTCGATGAGCAGCACGATGAGATAGACCTCAGGATGATTCGCCGCGATCGAATGGGCGATATTCTGCAGCATCACCGTCTTGCCGGTGCGCGGAGGGGCGACGATCAATCCGCGCTGCCCCTTGCCGAGTGGGCAGATGAGATCGATGACACGCGCCGTGTAGTCCTTGAGGGTGGGGTCACCGATCTCGAGCTTGAGCCGCCGATCGGGATAGAGTGGGGTCAGATTGTCGAAATTGATGCGGTGGCGGACCTTGTCCGGATTCTCGAAATTGATCTCGTTGACCTTGAGGAGCGCGAAATAGCGCTCGCCGTCCTTGGGCGAGCGGATTTGCCCCTGCACGGTGTCGCCGGTGCGAAGCCCGAAGCGCCGCACCTGGCTCGGTGAGACATAGATGTCGTCGGGTCCCGGCAGATAATTGGCCTCGGGGGCGCGGAGAAAGCCGAAGCCGTCCTGCAGCACCTCGAGCACGCCGTCGCCGAAGATGGCAATGTCGCGCTCGGCCAATTGCTTGAGAATGGCGAACATGAGCTCCTGCTTGCGCAGGTTGCTCGCGTTCTCGACTTGCAACTCCTCGGCATAGGTGAGGAGGTCCGCGGGGGTCTTGGATTTAAGCTCTTGCAGATTCATGCCGCGCCTACTTTGCGACGGGTAATGGGAGAGGGGGTAAAGCGTTGGCGCCTTGCGTCAGGCTGATAAACGGCGGGATGCCGCCCCTAGGCGGCCGAGCCATCAAGCAATATTTGGCGGAAAACGCGGGTTTTGTCGCTGCTGGGTAACAACCTGCTGATAAATCGCCCAAAGATCCTATTCCGTCAAGTGAAATGCGGATGACCTTTTGGGGAGTGAGATGAGTCTAGCTCATAAGACCCTTAAAAAGGCTTAACCACCACCATGATCACAATGACGATCATCGCGAGGGTCGGCACCTCGTTCATCAGCCTGAAAAAGCGCGCCGGCCGTTGGTTCCGGCCGGCTACGAAATCCTTGCGCCAGAGCCCCATGGCGTGATGGAACCAAGTCAGCACCGCGACAAGAGCAAGCTTCACGTAAATCCACCCGGCGTGCCAGTCGACCATCGGCGAAATCCACAACAAGGTGCTGCCGAGGAGATATGTCGCGATCATCGCCGGGTTCATGATCAGCCGCAGCAGGCGCCGCTCCATAAGCTGAAAGCGCTGATCCTCGCGGGAACCGATGGTCGCCTCGCAGTGATAGACGAAGAGCCGCGGCAAATACAGAAGCCCCGCCATCCACGCGATGATGCCGATGACGTGAAGGGCCTTGATCCAGGGATAGAATGGCAGGAGCGCTTGTTGCACGGCGGGTCTCCGCTCATCGGGGCGATATAAGTTCGCGCATTGCGCAGCATCGCCGGTCATCCGGGCAAAGCCGCCGCCCCTCTCCGGAGCGCAACGCACCGGGTGCCGCCAGGGCGCCGCGCACGAGCCCGGCCAGGCCGGCGATGAAAGGCGGTAGCGTCGATACGGTCGGAACCCGAATATAGACTGGAACCCCCGAGCGCTTGGCAAGGGCGGCATATTCCATGTCGAGCTCGACCAAGGTCTCCGAATGCTCGGAAACAAAGGCGATCGGCACGACAATGACCGGCACGCCGTCACGGCCGGCTTGCTCGATCTCCGCATCCGTCCCGGGACCGATCCATTCGAGGCGGCCGACGCGGCTCTGATAGCAGATCCGCCAATCGAGATCCCGGCGGCCGAGAGTCGCGACCACAGCGGCACAGCTTTGCTCGACTTGCCAGCGATAAGGATCGCCGCGCACGACGATGCGCTTTGGCAGTCCATGGGCCGAGAATAACACCCGGGGCGATGCAGTCGCGGGAAGCTGGGCGAACGCGTCGCGCAAACGGTCTGCGATAGCAGTGATGAAGCCAGGCTCTCGCGGATAGCAGCAGACGAGGGTCGTCGGCGCTTGCAAGCCCACCCGCCGCTGCGCCCTCTTCCACGCGCGCCAGGACGAGCCCGTTGTGGTCGTCGAGAACTGCGGGTAGAGAGGCAGCAGTACGATGCGATCGGGCGCGAACGCCTTCGCCGCGGCGGCCGCGTCCTCGATGAACGGCCGCCAATAGCGCATCGCGACGAAGCAGCGCAGCTCACCAATATTCCGAAGGGATGCCTCCAGGGCTCGGGCCTGAGCCTCGGTATTGGCAAGAAGCGGCGAGCCTCCGCCGAGACGCGCATAGATGTCACGCGCGATCGGTGCGCGTCGCCGCGCGATCAGCTTGGCGAGCGGATAACGCAGGATCCCGGGCAGCGAAATAATCGCCGGATCATTGAACAGGTTGAAGAGGAAGGGCTCGATCGCCGTGGGGACGTCCGGGCCGCCGAGATTGAAGAGAACGAGCGCGATCTTCGTCATTGGTGAAACGCTGATGGGGCGGCCACGGCGGCTAGCCTCACTCGCGCCAGGACTTGATGAGGCCGACCAGCGAGGCGACATGCTCCGGCGGCGTCGATGGAAGGACCCCATGCCCGAGATTGAAGATGAAAGCGCCCTTCGACCAAGCCTTCAAGATGCGGTGCACCTGCCGCTCCATGACGGCACCTCCGGCCGCCAGCAGCGCTGGGTCGAGATTGCCCTGCAGCGCACTGTGTTGCTGCAGCCTCTCGGCCGCCCAGCGCAGCGGAACCGTCGGGTCAAGCGCGATGCCCTGAATGCCCGCGCGCGCAACGAGCAGCTCGCATCCGAACCCCCCGCCACGCGGAAAGGCGATGATGGGAATCTCGGGATGGCGCGCCCGCACCCTGCACGTAATCGCCGCCAGCGGCGCGATGCACCACCGCTCGAATTCGGCCTCGGCGAGGGCGCCGGCCCAGCTGTCGAAGATTTGCAGGGCCTCGGCACCCGCCTCGACCTGGCGAATGAGATAATCGGCCGTCGCCTCGACCAGGAGATCGAGGAGCCGCGCGAATTCTTGCTCATGGCGAAGCGCCCATAGCTTCACCGCGGAGAAGTCACGACTCGATCCCCCTTCAAGCATGTAGCACGCCACAGTCCACGGTGCCCCCGCGAAGCCGATCAGCGCTGTATCTGATGGCAATGCAGCAGCGACTTCCACAACTGCGTCATAGACGGGGCCCAATCGCTCATGAAAATTCGCGGTGCTCAGACGCTCCACGGCGTCGCCGTCTCTCACCGGATCGAGAACCGGCCCTTCCCCCTCCTCGAAGCGAACGGCTTGGCCGAGCGCGTAGGGCACCACAAGAATGTCCGAAAAGAGGATCGCCGCGTCCATGCCGAAGCGGCGCACGGGCTGCAAGGTGACCTCCGCCGCCAGTTTTGGCGTAAAGCAGAGGTCGAGAAAACTGCCAACGCGCTGGCGAACCGCGCGGTATTCCGGGAGATAGCGGCCTGCCTGCCGCATCAGCCAGACAGGTGGCCGATTTAGCCGCTCGCCCGCCAATGCACGAAGCAATGGTTTTGCGGGCGCTTTGCTGTGATTCCTCTGGAGCGCTTCCATAGGAGGTCAAAAATACTGCAAATAAGAATCTTAGAAGAAAAGGTAGTTGTCGTAGTGGATCGCTGTGGACTGCGGGGATGTAAAGTTATCCCAAGGAACGATCCTCAGCCAGTACCGGCGCGCTGTCCGGCTGCCGCTCCTGTGAATAGGCCGAGGATGGCGGGTCGGTCCGCCGGACGGCTCCTGTGGGATTGCTGCCGCTGGAATGACGGGGAAAAAGAGGATAAAGGGTGGAGCAAGCACGTCCGATCACTGGATTCACCTTTCACATCGATGCCAAGTCACAGGCTGAGAACTTCGCTCTCCGTTGCGCCGCGAGGAAGGATAGAATTCGGCCTCGCGCTCGAATGGCCGAGTTATACCCGTAATCCGGTCTTGTCCCCAGGTTCCAAAACTCGCCGAGGCCTCGGATGGCTGCCGTGAAGAAGCTCCATCTTCATATGGTTTCCGATGCCACCGGCGAAACGGTGCATAGCGTGGTCCGGGCATGCCTGGTGCAATTCGAGGGTATCGACGTCGCCGAGCACATGTGGCCTCTCGTGCGTACGAAGGGCCAGCTCGAGAAGGTGCTCGCCTCGATCGGTGAAGAGCCGGGACTGGTGCTTTACACCATGGTCGACAAGAGCCTGCACACGGCCCTTATCAATGGGCTGCGCAAGCTCAAGGTTCCACATATCTCGGTGCTCGACCCAATCATGGGTGCGCTCGCCAATTATCTCGGGTTGCAAAGCCGCAACTTGCCCGGCCGACAGCATGAGCTGGATGCGGAATATTTTAGCCGCATCGATGCCATGCAATTCGTCCTGACCCATGACGACGGCCAGGCGACGTGGGATCTGGACCACGCGGACGTGGTCCTCGTCGGAGTCTCCCGTACGTCGAAGACTCCAACCTGCATCTATCTCGCCAATCGCGGCATCAAGGCGGCCAATGTGCCGGTCGTGCCAGGTGTCGCACTTCCTTCCGAATTGCTCGAGGCGCGACACCCTCTCATCATCGGCCTGACGAAAGATCCGGTTCGGCTTGTGCAACTCCGTCGCAACCGGCTGCGGACGCTCAACGAAAGCGAGGATACCGATTATACCGATCTGGATACGGTGAAGCGCGAGCTTGCCTCGGCGCGCCGGCTCTTCACCGAGCATGGCTGGCACGTTCTCGATGTCACGCGCCGCTCGATCGAGGAAACCGCGGCTGCGATCATGCAGCTTTATGCGGATCGCCGAAAGCATCCTCTATGAGCAGCAAGGCAGCGTCCAGCAACAGGGTCGAGCGCAGCAAGGTCGTGCTCGCCTCCGCAAGCCGGACCCGGGCAAGCCTCCTTTCCCATGCCGGTGTTCCTTGCATCGCCGATCCCGCCGGCATCGACGAGGACGAGATCAAGCGCAGCCTCCGCGGTGATGGCGCTTCCGCAGCGCGGGCTGCGGAGGCCTTGGCCGAGCTTAAAGCGCTCAAGGTATCGAGCCGTCACGGCGGTGCGCTGGTCATCGGCGCTGACCAGATGCTCGAATGCGACGGGACTTGGTTCGACAAGCCCGCAGACCGTGCCCAGGCGCGTGCGCAACTCTCGGCCTTGCGCGGCCGCCGCCATCGCCTCGTTGCCGCCGTCGTCGCCATGCGCGATGGAATCCGGCTGTGGCATCATATCGATCATGCCGATCTTTCGATGCGGCACTTCTCCGACGCCTTCCTCGACGCCTATCTCGATCGGGCCGGGGATTCGGTCTGCGCCTCGGTCGGCGCCTATCAGCTGGAAGGCCTGGGTGCCCAGCTCTTCTCCTCGATCGAAGGCGATCATTTCACCATTCTCGGCCTGCCGCTGCTGCCCCTACTCGACTTTCTGCGCGCCCAAAAGGTGCTGCCCACATGATCATTTCCGGCAAGGCGATGCTCGCCGGCGTCATCGGCTGGCCCGTCTCCCACTCGCGCTCGCCGCGCCTGCATAATTACTGGCTTGCCCATCACGGCGTAGACGGAGCCTATGTTCCGCTGCCTGTGGCACCCGAGAACCTACAGGCTGCGATCCGCGCCTTGCCGCTCCTTGGCTTTGCCGGCGTCAATATTACCCTGCCCCACAAGGAGGCGGCACTCGCAGTCATGGACCGCGTAACCCCGGCGGCCCGCCGCATCGGTGCGGTGAATACCCTTGTCATCCGCGACGGCGTGCTTGTCGGCGACAACACCGATGCCTTTGGGTTTCTCGAGAATCTCCGGTCCGGCGCGCCGGGCTGGCGATCCGAGGCGGGTCCCGCCGTCGTCCTTGGAGCGGGTGGCGCCGCGCGTGCCGTCCTGGCTGCGCTCATCGATGTCGGCGTCCCGGAGATCCGGCTTGTGAACCGGACAACTGGTCGGGCGGAGAAGCTGGCGGCAGAAATTTTCGGACCGATCCGAGTCTTGCCCTGGGCCGAGCGCGAGGCGGCGCTTGATGGCGCCAATCTCCTCGTCAATACGACGGTCCTCGGCATGGAGGGCGCCCCCCCGCTTGAGCTCGCCCTGGAGCGGCTGCCGCGCCACGCGGTGGTCAATGACATCGTCTATGCACCGCTCGAGACGGAGCTTCTGGCGGCGGCGCGCGCGGGGGGGCACACTGCCGTCGACGGGCTTGGCATGCTTCTCCACCAAGCCCGGCCTGGCTTCGAGGCCTGGTTCGGTATTGCGCCCGAGGTGACCGCTGCGCTGCGCGCGTTTCTCCTTCAGGGCGCCTGACAGGTGGTCATTCTCGGACTGACCGGATCGATCGCCATGGGCAAGAGCACTGCAGCGGCGACGCTCCGCCGCCTCGGCGTTCCTGTCTATGATGCGGATGCGGCCGTACATCGGCTTCTTGCCCGTCGCGGCGTCGCCGTTCGGCCGATCGCCGCGGCTTTCCCGGATGTCGAGCGCGATGGCGCCATCGATCGGCAGGCCCTCGGCGCCCGCGTCTTCAATGACGCCATGGCGCTGAAGCGGTTGGAGAAGATCGTCCACCCGCTGGTGCGCTGCGCTCAGGAGCGCTTCCTCCGCCGCCAGGCCGCCCGCCGTGCGCGACTCGTCGTGCTCGATATTCCGCTTCTCTTCGAATCCCGCGGCGAGTGGCACTGCGACGCGGTCATCGTCGTGAGCGCGCCGGGATTCCTGCAAAAGCAGCGCGCTTTGTCTCGGCCGGGAATGACGGCCAAGCGGCTCGCCGGCATCCTCGCCCATCAGATGCCCGATCGGGAAAAGCGGCGACGGGCGGACTTCGTGGTCACAACGGGGCTCGGCAAGCGACACAGCTTGCGCCAGCTGGCGCGCATCGTCAAAGTGATGCGGCAGATTCGGGGACGGCACTGGCCGCCTCGTCCGGGCTCGCGGAGGCCTCATGCGTGAGATCGTTCTCGACACCGAAACGACCGGGCTCGATCCCGCGGACGGTCATCGTATCGTCGAGATCGCCTGTCTCGAGCTCTACAACCACGTTCCGACCGGCCGGACCTACCAGTGCTATATCGATCCCGAGCGGGACATGCCGGCGGACGCGCTCGCGGTGCACGGGCTGACAATCGAGTTTCTCAGCGGCAAACCGAAATTCGCGGAGATCGTCGCCCCATTCCTCGCCTTCGTTGGCGACGCGCCCTTCGTCATTCACAATGCCGAGTTCGACATCAAGTTTCTGAATGCGGAGCTGGTGCGGTTGGGACATCCGCCCGTCCCCCCGGAGCGGGCCATCGACACCTTGGCCTTGGCGCGCCGCAAGTTTCCGGGCGCCCAGGCCAGCTTGGACGCGCTGTGCCGGCGCTTCATGATCGATACCACCGCGCGCACGCTCCATGGCGCCCTGGTCGATTGCAGCCTCCTCGCCCAAGTCTACCTGGAGCTCCTCGGCGGTCGTCAGCCCACTCTCGGTCTCGCGGCGGATGCCACCGCCGTCGTGGGCTTGCAAGCGATGGATCGGATCTTCCGGCCGCCGCGTCCTCACGCGCCCAGCCGCGAGGAGATCGCCGCGCATCAGGCCATGGTGGCCCGGCTCAAGGACCCCCTCTGGCCGCTATAGCCGGCCTGTCAGGCGTTGCGCGCCTGGCTCTGTTGGGCCACGTCGCGGCGATAGAGATCGACGAAATCGACGGGCTGGATGAGAAGCGGGGGGAAGCCGCCCTCGCGCGTGGCATCCGCGATGATGTTGCGGGCGAAGGGGAAGAGCAGCCGCGGCGCCTCGATCAGCAGAATCGGCCGCAGGTGCTCGGCGGCCACGTTTCCCACCGCTACGATGCCGCCATAGGTCAGCTCGACGAGGAAAAGCGCGTCCTCGCCGATCTTGGCATGGGCGTTGATGGTCAGCGTGACCTCGTAATCGGATTCGGTCAGGCGCTGCGCGCTGACATTCACCGTGATCTGCACGGCAGGCGGACTCTGCACGGCTTGAAGGCTCGCGGGCGCGCGAGGATTCTCGAAGGAAAGATCCTTCACATATTGCGCCTTGATGGCGAGCAGCGGATGCGTTCCCTGCGCAGGCTGCGCAGCGCCGGATGAATCGTCGCCATTTCCATTCGGCAGGCTGGTCGTGTCGGTCATGGCGCAACTCCTCGAGCGGCGGTGGCGGCGGATCGCGGTGTGGCTAGCATGGATCGACGTGGCGGGCAATCGCGGCGGCGCTTTCGCCAGGCTGCTTATTTCACGAGTTCTGCGGTGGGATCGAAATCGACATGGGTTCCATTTGCGATCGCTTGGCCCGTCAAGGCGCGGATGAAGCCCCAATGACTGACGACGCCAACGGCGCGCCAATCCGCCAAGGCCGCCATCGCCGTGCGGAAGCGCTCACAGCGGAGGCGCAGGGCGGCTTCGCTCTCCTCCCCCGCATGCCACCAGGGCTCCTCAAGATGGGCGAAGGAGAGATGAGGCCAAAGCCGGGAGAGCTCACCCCGCGACGTGCCGATGTCACAGGTAAAAGCAGCCCGCTCCCGCACCAATGGCTCTACGGTCACGGGAATGCCGAGAATGTCGGCGATGATCTGGGCGGTTTCGAGGGTGCGCGTATAGGGGCTGACGAGGAGCCGCTTGATGCCGCGGACTTTCAGCGCCTCCGCAGCCGACGCGGCTTGGGCGCGGCCAAGCTCCGTGAGCGCCGGGTCACGAATCCCGGGGTCGATTCGCGTCGTTCCATAATGCAGGTTGAAATAGGATTGGCCATGGCGCACCAGGATCATGGTCCGTTCCGCTTGTCGTTGCCGAGCCTCGGCCGCGCGGAGTCGGGCTTGTCGGCGCCATTTTCCTTCACGATCGTATATTCCGTCTCGATGACCGTGCCGTGAATGCGCTGTTCCCGCAATTTGAGCAGGCGCCAGAGCCGTTTGCGAACCCCCCGCCGGATCGCCGGCACGAAGAGAAGAAGGCCCAGCGCATCGGTCACGAAGCCGGGAATGATGAGGAGAGCCCCGGCAAGGAGAATGCAGAGCCCATCGAGAAGCTCGTCGAGAGGAGGCTCGTTGCGGGCGATCGTGATGCGGGCGCGCGCCAGGGTGGCGAGCCCCTGATGCCGCATCAGTGCCGACCCGGCGAGCATGGAGGCGAGTGTCAATGCGATGACCGGCCCCGCGCCGATGAGGCTGCCCACCTTGATGAAAACGGCGATTTCGACGAAAGGCAGCGCGAGGAGCGCGAGGACGATCATCGGCGCCATACTTGCAGCGCCTCCCGGGGCGACATATTTACCACAAGGCGCCTTACACCGCGGCGCGGGCTGCTGCGGTGGACCCCACGAGAGCGTTCGAGTATTGTCATGAGAATGGTTTAGCCCAAGCGGCAGGAGCCGGTCCAGCGCACGCCGGCGTGCAGAAAGCGATGGACGTGCACTTCATCGATATCATTTTCTTCGCGATGGTGGCAGCATTTCTCGTGCTGCGGCTGCGCAGCGTGCTGGGACGCCGCACCGGGCATGAGCGGCAGCGGCCCGACCCGTTTCAGCCGAGTCCAACCGAGCCGGGCGACAAGGTCGTGGCGCTGCCGGAGCGCAAGCCGCGCAATCTGCGCGAGGAGCTCGGCATTCCGGCGGCCGTTAAGGGCACGCCCCTCGAGTCCGGCCTCACCCAGATCGGTGTCGCCGATCCGAATTTCACGCCCGCGGGCTTTATCGAGGGCGCCAAGATCGCCTTCGAGATGATCGTGGGCGCCTTCGCCAAGGGTGATCGCAAGGCGCTGCGGCCGCTGTTGAACGATGCCGTGTTCGAGCACTTCCAGGCGGCAATCAAGGCGCGCGAGGAGGCCAAGGAGAGCCATGAGACGACGCTCGTCGGGATCAAATCCGCCGATATCCTCGAGGCGCGCGTCGAGAACCGTACGGCATTCGTGACTGTCAAATTCGTTTCCGAGCAGATCAATGCGACGCGCGACAAGGATGGCCACGTGACCGAGGGGGATCCGAGCCATGTGGCCGAGATCACCGATATTTGGACCTTCGCGCGCAATACGCGCTCCCGCGATCCGAACTGGACGCTTGTCGAGACGCGAAGCCCGAGCTGAGCGGCATGCCCGCAGACGCTGGCTCGCCGTCGCGGCTTTGGCGCCGATGCTTTGCCTTGCTGGCTGTCACCCATCCCCGAAGGCACCCGCTCCCGAACGGCTGACGCTGCAGCCGGTCTCGTTCGACGATCTGCCGGGCTGGCGGGATGACGCGGTCGCCGCGGCACTGCCGGCGCTGCGCCGCTCCTGCGCCAAGCTTGCGGCGGCGCCACCGGATGCGCCGGCGGGACCGGCCGGCACGGGGCTTCGAGCGCAGGCTTGGCAGGGCGCGTGTGCCGCGCTGGGGAGCCTTCCTGGAGACGACGAGACCCTTGCGCGCGCCTACTTCGAGCGCTGGTTCCATCCCTATCGTGCCGGCAATAACGGCATGGCCGAAGGCCTCTTCACCGGCTACTACGAGCCCGAGCTTCATGGTGCGCTCCATCGCTATGGCCGCTACACGGTCCCGCTTTACGGCCGGCCGCAGGATCTGGTCACGGTCGAGCTCGGCCTCTTTGATGCCGGCCTCAAGGGGAAGCGCATCGACGGCCGCGTCGTCGACGGCGCCCTTCGCCCCTATCCGACGCGCGCCGAGATCGAGGCCGGCGCGCTCGATGGCAAGGCGACGCCGCTCCTGTGGGTCGACGATCCCATCGAGGCTTTCTTTCTCGAGATCCAAGGCTCCGGCCGGGTGGTTCTCGAGGACGGCGCCGTCGTTCAGGTCGGCTATGCGGCGCAGAACGGGCGCAACTACCGCTCGATCGGCAAGCTTCTCGTCGAGCGCGGCGCGATGACCCTCGACGAGGTCTCGCTGCAATCGCTCAAGGCCTGGCTGCGCGATCATCCGGGCCAGGCGAAGGAATTGATGGACGAGAACCCCGCTTATGTGTTCTTCCGCAAATTGCCGGGCGAGACCCCCCTCGGGGCGGAAGGCGTCCCCTTGACGCCCGGCCGCAGCCTCGCCGTCGATCCGCGATTCGTTCCCTATGGCTGCCCCGTATGGCTTGACATCGAGAACCCGGTGAGCGGCGTCGGCCGGCTTCGACGGCTCGTGATCGCCCAGGACACAGGCAGCGCCATCAAGGGGCCGGTGCGCGGCGATCTCTTTTGGGGTACCGGAAGCCGCGCCGAGGAGATCGCGGGCCATATGCGTGCCCGCGGCGCCTATTATTTGCTCCTGCCGATGGCGCCGGATGGTGCCGTCGCCGCGTCGCCGGCCGCATCGGGCTGAGGCGGCCAAGGCTTGCCATCCTCCGGCGGAGCCTCCATTGTACGCGGGCTTCGCAATTGCCAAATGGAACCGTTGGGGGCATTCGCCAATGAAGGCCGGTCCCATGAAAATCGGGTTTTTCGTTACCTGCCTCGTGGATCTTTTCCGTCCCACGGTCGGCTTCGCCGCGGTCAAGCTCCTCGAGGAGGCGGGCTGCACGGTCGAGGTGCCGCGCGCGCAGACCTGCTGCGGCCAGCCCGCCTATAACTCCGGCGATAAGGCCGACGCCAAGGACATCGCGCGCGCGGTGATCTCGGCCTTCGAGCCGTATGATTACGTTGTCGCACCCTCCGGCTCCTGCGCCGGCATGATCAAGGTGCATTATGCCGAGCTTTTCGCCGACGAGCCCGCCTGGGCGCAACGGGCCCGCGCGCTCGCGCGCCGCACCTACGAGCTCATCTCGTTTCTTGTCGACATCTGCGGCGTCGACGCGGTCGACGCGCGCTATAACGGCACCGCCACTTACCATGACTCCTGCTCCGGCTTGCGCGAGCTCGGGGTCAAGGCGCAACCGCGCAAGCTCCTGGCAAGCGTCGAAGGCCTCACCCTGAAGGAGCTCCCCGGTACCGAGGTCTGCTGCGGCTTCGGCGGCACGTTCTGCATCAAATATCCCGAGATCTCGACGCGAATGGTGGACGACAAGATCAAGGACGTGGCCAATACGGGAGCCGACACGCTGCTTGCCGGCGATCTCGGCTGCCTCCTCAACATGGCGGGGCGCCTCGCCCGCGAGGGCTCCCCCATCAAGGTGCGCCATGTCGCCGAGGTGCTCGCCGATATGGGGCGGGTACCGGCGATTGGCGAGCCCTTGGCCTGAGGGCGGAGTCCGAGGGGCATGCAGCCGACCTGCCACGCCTTCAAAGAGAACGCGCACGCGGCGCTCAACGACGCCACACTTCAGCGCGCCATCTCGAAGCTCGGCTTCCAGGCGGCGCGCGCCGCGGCCGTCGCCCGCTTGCCGGAATTCGAGGCGCTGCGCGATCGCGGGCGCGACATCAAGAACCATGTGCTCGAGAACCTCGATTTCTATCTCGAGCGCTTCGAGGCGAAGGTGCGCGAGCGCGGCGGCGAGGTGCATTGGTGCCGGACGCCGGCGGAGGCGCGCGAGGCGGTGCTCGCCATCTGCCGCGGCGTGGGCGCGCGCACCGTCACCAAGGGCAAGTCGATGATCGGCGAGGAGATCGCCATCAACGATTATCTTGCCGCGAACGGCATAACACCCATCGAGACGGATTTCGGCGAATACATCATCCAGCTTCGCCACGAGCCGCCGAGCCATATCATCGCGCCGGCGATTCACCTCACCAAGGACCAGGTCTCCGACACCTTTCTCGAGAGCCATCGCCAATACGGAAAGACACGACGCCTCGCGGAGCCCGGCGAGATGCTCGCCGAGGCGCGAGAGATTCTGCGCGAGAAATTCATCGCGGCGGATGTCGGCATCACCGGCGCCAATTTTCTCGTCGCCGAGACCGGCTCCTCCTTCATCGTCACCAACGAGGGCAATGGCGACCTGACCCAGACCCTGACCAAGGCCCATATCGTGCTGGCGACGCCGGAGAAGCTCGTCCCCACCCTCGAGGACGCGACGACGCTCTTGCGGCTCCTCGCGCGCTCGGCGACGGGACAGGAGATGTCCGTCTACACCACCATGTCGACGGGGCCCCGCCGGCCGGACGACCTCGACGGGCCCGCCGCCTATCACGTGGTCATCCTGGACAACGGCCGCACCGCCCTCCTCGGCACCGAGTTCCAGGACATTTTGCGCTGCATCAAATGCGCCGCCTGCCTCAATCACTGCCCGGTCTACAACACCATCGGCGGCCATGCCTATGGCTGGGTCTATCCCGGCCCGATGGGCTCTGTGCTCACACCGGCGATTCTTGGCGTGGAAGAGGCGGGCGATCTGCCCAACGCCACGACGTTATGCGGTCGGTGCGAGAGTGTCTGCCCGATGCGTATTCCGCTGCCCAAGATGCTCCGGCATTGGCGCGAGAGGGAGTACGAGAAAGGCCTCTCGCCGCCGCGCTACCGCGCCGGGCTCCGGGTCTGGGCCTGGTTCGCCAAGCGGCCCGGCCTCTACCATTTGGCGGCGCGTTTCGGAATGAGCGTTCTTGGCGCCCTTGGGCGCCGCAAGGGCCGCTTCCACAGATTGCCCTTCGCCGGCGGCTGGACGTCGGGGCGCGACATGCCGGCACCGGAAGGCCCGACCTTCCACGCGCTTTGGGCGGCGCGGGGGGACGGCGCCGGCGCATGAGCGCGCGTGAGGACATGCTGGCGCAGATGCGCCGCGCGCTTGGGCGCGGCGTCCTCGATGAGGCGAAGAAGGCCGAGCTGGAGGCGCGGCTTGCGGCCCATCCGCGCAATCTCGTGCCCAAGCGGGCCCAGCTCGACCATCCGGCCCAGGTCGAGCTCTTCATCGAGATGGCTGAGCGCGCGGCGGCCACGACGGTGCGGGTTGCCAGCCTCGCCGAGGTGCCGACGGCAGTGGCGGAATTCCTCGCTGCCCAGAATCTTCCCGCCGCCATCCGCCTCGCCCCCGATCCCGGCCTCCAGGCCATGCCATGGCGCGACAGGCCGCTGCTCAAGGTCGAGACCGGCATCGCCCAGCCCGGCGACCGCGCCAGCGTGTCGCCCGCCTTCGCCGGGGTGGCGGAAACCGGCACGCTGATGATGGTGTCCGGTCCCACGAGCCCGACAACGCTCAATTTCCTGCCCGAGAACCACATCGTGGTGCTGCGCGCCGATCAGATTGTCGGCCCGTTCGAGGATGCCTGGGACCGCCTTCGCGCGGCGCGGCGCGGCGCCGATTTCCCCCGCGCCATCAATTTCATCACCGGACCGTCACGCAGCGCCGATATCGAGCAGCAGCTGGTGATGGGCGCCCACGGCCCGCGCCGGCTTCATATCATCTTGGTCGCGGAAGACAGCAATGCCCAGGCCAAGGCCTGACCGGGTGACGCTCTCGGAAGCGGAGCTTCGGCTCTGGCGGCACGTCATGCGCGATGCGAAGCCGCTCGACCGCCCCGCAGCGACGGCCCGAACCAGCACCCGGCCTCCAGTTGCGCCGCGCGCTAGCGTCACCGCGCCGGTGCCGGTCTCGCCGAGCGAAGGGCGGGCGCTGCCACGGCTGCCGCCGGCCGCGGCACCCTCCGTCGGGCTCGGCGGCGAGGAGCTAAACGGGCTCGACGCGCGCACCGCGGGGCGACTTCGCCGTGGCCGCCTTCCCATCCAGGGCCGCCTCGACCTTCACGGCCACACCCAGGCGGAAGCCCATAAGGCCTTGATCGCCTTCGTGGAAAGCAGCTACCGCCGAGGTGATCGCTGTCTCCTGGTGATTACCGGAAAGGGCCAGGGCAGCGCCGGCGGCAAGAGCCAAAGCGGTGTGCTGCGGGCCGCCGTGCCGCGGTGGCTCGCTGCCGAGCCGCTGCGGGGCCGGATTCTCGCCGTCACCGAGGCGCGGCCCCAGCATGGCGGCGGCGGCGCGTTCTATCTGCTGCTGCGGCGAGAGCGCAAGAGGCCCGCGGATTGATCCGGGATCGCAATGAATTCGAGCCGCTCTCGTAACGATTGCGGAGCGATGAGCCGGCATCGTCATGGCAACCATTGCTCAAATCGGGGCCTTGAGTCCGCCCCGGCATCACGGATGATGGCGTCCATGGCAGCGGCTCCGCGATCCTCCGGCCGATGACCCCGTTCGGCGAACGGGTCCGGCAGCTGCGCCGGCAGCGCGGCGTTACCTTGCGGCGAATGGCGCAGGACCTCGCCATCTCCGCCGCCTATCTCTCAGCCCTCGAGCATGGCCGCCGCGGCCGTCCCTCGAGCGGGCTCGTGCATCAGATTTGCACCTATTTCGGGCTGTTCTGGGACGATGCCGAAGCCCTCGAGCGGCTAGCCCGCCTCTCCCATCCACGGGTCATGGTCGACACGACCGGGCTGTCGGCAGCCAAGACCGAGCTCGCCAATCTTCTTGCCGAGCGCATCCGCGAGTTGCCGGACACCGACGCTGCGGAGCTGATCACTCGCCTCAGACGGCCGCGCGCGCCAAGGCGGCCATAGCCTACGCCCCGGCGCCACCTACAAGATGAATTTCGAGAGATCCGCGTCCTTGGCGAGATCGCCCACGTGCTTGCGCACGTAGTCGCGGTCGATGGCGACGTGCTCGCCCGAATGATCCGTGGCGGTAAAGCTGATCTCCTCGAGCAGCCGCTCCATCACCGTATGGAGACGGCGTGCGCCGATATTCTCGATGCCGCGATTGACCTCGGCGGCGATCTCCGCGATCTCCGCGATGGCATCGTCGGTGAAGCTGAGCGCGACGGACTCGGTGCCGAGCAAGGCCACATATTGCTTGATCAGGCTATTTTCCGGCTCCTGGAGGATGCGGACGAAATCCTCGCGCCCGAGCGCCTTGAGCTCGACCCGGATGGGGAGCCGCCCTTGGAGCTCCGGCAGCAGGTCCGAGGGCTTGGCGAGGTGAAAGGCGCCCGAGGCGATGAAGAGGACGTGATCGCTTTTGACCGTGCCATGCTTGGTTGCGACGGTGGTTCCCTCGATCAGCGGCAAGAGATCGCGCTGCACGCCTTCGCGGCTCACATCGGCACCCACGCGCTCGGAGCGCGCGGTGATCTTGTCGATCTCGTCGATGAAGACGATGCCGTTCTGCTCGACCGCCTGGATCGCCTCGCGCACGAGCTTCTCCTGGTCGAGCAGCTTGTCGCTCTCCTCCGCCATCAGCACGTTATACGATTCGCCGACTTTCATGCGCCGCGGCCGGGTCACGCCGCCGAGCGCCTTGCCCAGGATGTCGTTGAGATTGAGCATGCCCATCTGCGCGCCGGGCATGCCGGGGACCTCGAAGGTGGGAAGCTGGGCGAGCCCCGCCCCTTGCACCTGGATCTCGATCTCGCGGTCGTTGAGCTGCCCTTCGCGCAGCATCTTGCGGAACTTCTGGCGTGTGTCCGGGCTCGCGTTCTGGCCAACAAGGGCGTCGAGCACCCGTTCCTCGGCGGCGAGCTCGGCCTTGGCCGCCACCTCCTTGCGCCGACGTTCGCGCGTCATGGTCAATGACACCTCGACGAGATCCCGGATGATCGATTCGACGTCGCGCCCGACATAGCCGATCTCGGTGAATTTCGTCGCCTCGACCTTGAGGAACGGCGCTTGCGCCAGCTTGGCGAGGCGGCGCGCGATCTCGGTCTTGCCGCAGCCCGTCGGCCCGATCATCAGGATGTTCTTGGGCAGGACCTCCTCGCGCAATTCTTCCGGAAGCTGCTGGCGACGCCAGCGGTTCCGCAAGGCGATAGCGACGGCGCGCTTGGCGTCGTCCTGGCCGACGATGTAGCGATCGAGCTCCGAGACGATCTCGCGCGGGCTGAAATTGGCGCTCTGGGATTCGGGAACCGGCAGGCTCATATGCTCTCGATCACGATGTTGTCGTTGGTGTAGATACAAATCCCCGCAGCGATTGCCATGGCGCGGCGTGCGACGCCATCCGCATCCAGGTCCGGATGATCGATCAGCGCGCGGGCTGCGGCGAGAGCATAGCTTCCGCCCGAGCCGATGCCGATGATGCCGTCCTCAGGCTCGAGCACGTCGCCATTGCCCGAGAGGATGAGGGAGGTCTTGGCGTCCGCCACGGCCATCATGGCCTCGAGCCGCCGCAGATAGCGATCGGTGCGCCAATCCTTGGCCAGCTCGACGCAGGCGCGGGTGAGCTGTCCCGGATGCTGCTCGAGCTTGGCCTCCAGCCGCTCGAAGAGGGTGAAGGCGTCGGCCGTGGCGCCAGCAAAGCCGCCGATGACCGAGCCGTCGCCAAGCCGCCGCACCTTCCGCGCATTCGCCTTGAGGACGGTTTGCCCGAAGGTCACCTGGCCGTCCCCCGCGACCACCACCCGGCCCCCTTTGCGGACGCAAAGGATGGTCGTGCCGTGCCAAAGGCCCTTGCTTTCCTCGGCCATGAACCCTCGATGCGCAGGGGGACAGGAGAGAAGACCATTGTCCATTTGGGGGATCGCGGCGACGCGGTCAAGACCGGGCCGCGACCCGCGACCGCCCTCAGCCGGTGCTCTCGACCCGCAACGTGAAGCGGAAGGGCGACGTTTCGCCTCCCGCAATGATCTCATTATCGCCGGCAAGCAGCGAAGCGACATGAATGGGCGCAGGACCGCCGATGCGAATGCCGTTTACCTTGGTCCCCAATTGGCTGCCCAGATCGCGCACCACGAGAACCCGCTCCGTGCGCTCGATGAGGAGATGCCGGCGGGAGAGGTTATAGGGCTTCGTATCCTCGATCGCGAGGTCGTTCTCCTCGGCGGGAACGGCTTTGCCGGGCGCTGCCAGACGGCCGATGCGGAAGGGAAGCCGGGTGATCTCGACCCCGTCGCGGCGCAGAAGCCTTGCGAGCCGCTCGCTGGCGGGAAGCAGGCGGAGCCTCGGGGTGGCGGCTTCCGGCATGCGCGGCGTCGCGACCGGCCGTTCCGGCTGCGCGGCCTCGTCCTGCTCGTGCAGCCGGGCGAGCAGGGTCTTCAGCACCGGGCGGGCGGCCTCGGAATGCTGGTTGACCGCGGCGAGGAAGCCGGTCCGGCTGATCGCCCGCACCACGACCGGCGCCAACGCCCGCACCGTCACCGAGCGGCGCTGATCGAGCACGATGCCCATCTCGCCGAAGACGTCTCCCTTTCCCAGCACGGTCACCTGGCGCAGGCCGTCGGCCTCCCGCTTCAGGATCTCGACCTTGCCCGACTTGATGAAATAGGCGAAGTCGCTGGGGTCGCCTTCGCGGTAAATGACCTCGCCCGGGGCAAAGTGGCGTTCGGTCATGCCTGCGCTCCTCGGTCTCTCTCGCCTCTGCCTTAGCCGATCCGCCATTTGCGGTCAAACCGCATGGTCGCGGCCCGCCGAGAGTCTGGCACGGCGGGGGCCTTGCTGCTAAAAGTGCCGCGATTTTCGCCGCCGCTCATCCTGGCGAGACCGGCGGGGATATTCTAAAAGGAGCGGGCCATGCGCCAAGCGACCGTCGAGCGCAGGACGCGCGAGACCGAGATCACCGCCACCGTCAATCTCGACGGCAGCGGCCGCTATGACGTCTCGACCGGCATCGGCTTTCTCGACCATATGCTCGAGCAGCTCTCCCGCCACAGCCTCATCGACCTCGCCCTGCGCGCCAAGGGCGACCTCCACATCGATCATCACCACACGACCGAGGATACCGGCATCGTGATTGGCGAGGCCGTCGCCAAGGCTCTCGGCGCCCGCACCGGGATCATGCGCTACGGCGCTGCGCTCATTCCCATGGACGAGACCCTGACCCGCGTGGCGCTCGACGCCTCAAACCGGCCTTATCTCGTCTGGAAAGTCGCCTTCACTCGGGACAAGCTCGGCAATTTCGACACCGAGCTGTTCAAGGAGTGGTTCCAGGCCTTCGCCCAGAACGCCGGGGTGACGCTGCATATCGAGAATCTCTACGGCGAGAACAGCCATCATATCGTCGAATCTTGCTATAAAGGCCTTGCGCGGGCGTTACGGCAGGCCGTCGAGATCGACCCCCGCAAGGCCGATGCGGTGCCATCGACCAAGGGCACATTGAGCGGCTCTCTCTAGCGTCGCCGAGCCCTCGGCGGAACAAACAGGATGCGGCGCTCATGACCGTCGTCGTCATTGATTACGGGTCCGGCAATCTGCGCTCGGCAGCCAAGGCCGTCGAGCGCGCGGCTGCGAGTCTCGCCTCGCCGCCCGAGGTCGCCGTCGTCGCCGATGCGCGCGCCGTCCTGACTGCCGAGCGTATTGTGCTGCCGGGACAGGGCGCCTTCGGCGATTGCGCGGCGGGGGTGCGCCGGGTGCCGGGGCTGCGCGAGGCCCTCGAGGAGGCCATCATCCACAAGGGGCGCCCTTTCCTCGGAATTTGCGTCGGCATGCAGCTGATGGCGAGCCGTGGGCTCGAGCATGGCAGTCACGACGGCTTCGGCTGGATCTCGGGGGAGGTCGTGCGGCTCGAGCCCGGCGAGGCACGGCTCAAGATCCCGCAGATGGGCTGGAACGACCTTATCGTCGACCAGCCCGATCATCCCGTGCTCGCCGGGGTCCCGACCGGCACGGATTTCTATTTCGTCCACGGCTATGCCATGCGTTGCCGCGATCCGGCTCATATCCTGGCGCATGTCGAATATGGCCAGCCTCTTCCGGCGGTAATCGGCCGCGACAATCTCGTCGGTACCCAGTTCCACCCGGACAAGAGCCAGGCGGCCGGACTTCGGCTCATCGCCAATTTTCTCGCCTGGCGACCCTGACGGGGACACCCGGTGATCCTCTTCCCCGCCATTGATCTTAAGGACGGCGCCTGCGTTCGGCTCCTGCGCGGCCGCATGGACGAGGCCACCCTCTACAATCGCGATCCTGCGGCCCAGGCGCAGGCCTTTGAGGCGGCGGGCAGCCGATGGCTCCATATCGTCGACTTGAATGGCGCCTTCGCGGGGCGTCCGGTCAACGGCGCGGCCGTGCGCGCCATCCTCGCCGCGGTCACGATTCCGGTGCAGCTCGGCGGCGGCATCCGCGACCTCACCGCCATCGAGGCCTGGCTCGAAGCCGGCGTCGCGCGGGTCATCCTCGGCACCGCCGCCCTGCGCGAGCCGGCACTGGTGCGCGAGGCCTGCAAGCGGTTTCCCGGACGCATCGCCGTCGGCATCGATGCGCGCGGGGGCAAGGTGGCCGTCGAAGGCTGGGCCGAGACCTCGTCCGTGGAGGCGCGGGACTTGGCGCTCGCCTTCGAGGATGCGGGCGTCGCCGCGATCGTCTATACGGATATCGAGCGCGACGGCGCCCTCGAAGGCCCGAACGTGACGGCGACGGCGGCCCTCGCCCGCGCCGTCACGACGCCGGTGATCGCCTCGGGCGGCATCTCCTCTCTCGAGGACCTGCGGGCACTCAAGGCCCATGAGAGGGACGGCGTCGCCGGAATCATCATGGGACGCGCTCTCTATGACGGCCGTCTCGATCTCGCCGAGGCGCTCCAATTGATGGCCGAATAGAACGCCCATGCTCAAGGTCCGCATCATTCCCTGCCTCGACGTGAAGGACGGCCGCGTCGTCAAGGGGGTCAATTTCGTCGATCTGCGCGACGCCGGCGATCCCGTCGAGCAGGCGCGCGTCTACGATCGCGAGGGCGCGGACGAGCTTTGCTTTCTCGATATTACCGCGAGTCACGAGAACCGGGACACGCTCTACGACGTGGTGCGCGCGACCGCGGAGCAATGCTTCATGCCGCTCACGGTGGGCGGCGGCGTGCGGACGAACGACGACATCCGCAAGCTGCTCCTGGCCGGCGCCGACAAGGTCTCGATCAATACAGCGGCGATCCAGCGTCCCGACCTCGTGCGTGAGGCCGCCGAGAAGTTTGGCAGTCAATGCGTCGTCGTCGCCATCGACGCCAAGCGCGTGAGCGCGGACCGCTTCGAGGTCTTCACCCACGGGGGCCGACGCGCGACGGGGCTCGACGCCGTCGCTTGGGCGCAGCGCATGGCGGCCCATGGCGCCGGCGAAATTCTGCTCACCTCGATGGATCGCGACGGCACGCGCCAGGGCTTCGACCTCGCGCTCACCCGTGCGGTCGCCGATGCGGTCGGCGTGCCGGTGATCGCCTCGGGTGGTGTCGGCAGCCTCGACCACCTCGTCGAGGGCGTGAAAACGGGCCATGCCTCGGCCCTCCTCGCCGCATCCATCTTTCACTTCGGCACATTCACCATACGCGATGCCAAGGAGCGCCTCGCCCAAGCCGGCATCCCCGTGCGCGCACAAGCCGCCATCGCTTGACTGCGTCGCGCCATGCGCGGGCGGATGACCGAGGCGGCGAAATCTGCTAGCACGATCGCAGGCAACCGGTCCTTGCGGAAAGGAAAGGGATATGAGCGCAAGCGGCGACAGCACGATCCTCGCCCGGCTTTTTGCGATCATCGAGAGCCGCAAAGGCGCCGACCCCTCGGTCTCCCGCACGGCCTATCTCTTCCATCGCGGCATTCCCAAAATCGCGCAAAAGCTCGGCGAGGAGGCTGTCGAGGCGGTCATCGCGGCGGTGCAGGGCAATCCACGCGACCTCGTCAATGAGAGCGCCGATCTGCTCTACCATCTCTTTGTGCTGTGGTCGGCAATGGGGTTGAAGCCCGGGGACATTTATGCCGAGCTCGAGCGGCGTGAAGGCACCTCGGGCATCGAGGAGAAGCGCTCGCGCACGCGACCCTGAGGACGTCAAAGCGACAGCGCCGGGACGAAGGGGGCGGACTTCTATTCGAGAGGGGACCAGTATGGGATACGACTCCAACAACGTCTTCGCGCGCATCCTGCGCGGCGAGCTGCCATGCAAGAAGGTCTACGAGGATGCCCATGTCCTCGCGTTCCATGACATCCGTCCCCAGGCGCCCGTCCATATCCTCGTTGTCCCCAAAGGGGCGTATATCAGCCTCGATGATTTTCATGAGCATGCGTCCGATGGGGAGATCGCGGCCCTCATCCGTGCTATCGGCCGCATCGCCCGGGAGAACGGGCTCGATGCGAGCGGCTATCGCATCCTCGCCAATCACGGGCGCGATGCGAATCAGGAAGTGCCGCATCTCCATTTTCATCTCTTCGGGGGGCGGAATCTGGGCCGCATGATCAAAGTGGCCGAGGTCTGATCTTCCGGCCCTTGCCCTTGCGCCCACCGCCGCGAAGCCTATAGAAACGCGCTGAGGGCGACGGGGCGGCATCCGGCGGGGCATGACCTACACATTCCAGTTCGGCGAGGTCTTCAACAATTTCGACGAGCTTTGGCTCGGCGCCCTCCTCACGCTTCAGCTTTCCGCTGCGGCAATGGTCATCGGGCTCGCCGTCGCCATTCTCGGCGCTCTCGGCAAGACGATGGGCCCCCGTCCCGTGCGCTGGCTCGTCGATATCTATGTCGAAGCGATCCGCAACACCCCCTTCCTTGTCCAGCTCTTCATCGTCTTCTTCGCCTTTCCCGTCATCGGACTTCGCCTCGGGGCAAATCAGGCCGCTCTCCTCGCCCTGGTGATCAATGTCGGCGCCTATGCGACCGAGATCGTGCGCGCCGGCGTCGAATCCATCAGCAAGGGGCAGATCGAGGCGGCCCGCGCCCTCGGGCTCAAGCCGCTCCAGATCTTCCGTTTTGTCGTGCTGCTGCCGGCGCTGCGTGCGATCTATCCCGCGCTCACGAGCCAATTCATCCTTCTGATGCTGAATTCAAGCGTCTGCTCGGCAATTGCCGCAAACGAGCTGACGGCGGCTGCGAACGACATACAATCGCGCAATTTCCGCAGCTTCGAGGTCTATTTCGTGGTCACCGGCATGTATTTCGCGATGTCGCTCATCTTCTCGGGCGTCTTCGCCGCGATCGAGCGCGCCTTCCTTAGGCAGCGCGGCTGACGGGGCGGGGAATGCGCAGCTTCGGACCCGGCGATCTCCTCTTCATCATCGAGGCCGCGCGCTGGACCCTCGCCCTCTCGGCGATCGCCTTCGCCGGAGGTGCCGTCCTCGGCCTCCTCGTGGCGCTCGCTCGCACGGGCGGCTTCGCGCCGCTGCGCTATCTCACCATCGGCTATATCCGCCTAATCCAGGGCACGCCGCTCCTGATGCAGCTTTTCCTCGCCTTCTTCGGCCCCAATATCCTGGGCGTCAGTGTCAATCCCTGGACGGCGGCGGCCCTCGGCCTCATCGTCAACGCCAGCGCCTTTCTGGGCGAGATCTGGCGCGGCTGCATCGAGGCCGTGCCGCGGGGCCAGTGGGAGGCGGCGACGGCGCTCGGCCTGCGCTATAGCAAGCGGATGCGCTTCGTCATCCTGCCCCAGGCCCTCCGCATCGCCCTGCCGCCCACGGTGGGCTTCCTCGTGCAGCTCATCAAGGCCACCTCGCTCGCCTCCATCATCGGCTTTGTCGAGCTGACCCGAGCCGCGCAGGTGGTGAACAACGCCACCTTCCGCCCCTTCCTCATCTTCGGTGTGGTGGCGGTCCTTTATTTTGTGATGTGCTGGCCCCTGTCGTTGTATAGCAGGAGAATGGAGCAGCGGCTCGCGGCCGCCGGTCGCTAGCGCTTGAGTCTTGAATAACGTCAATGAGCCGCCCATGCCCCGACCGCATGGCGCAAGGATCGGCTCGAACCAACCGGTCGGAGAAGCGGGAAACGTCTCATGCGACTGCTGCAATCCCTCGGAAAATTCGGCTACGGGCTGATGGCACTCGCGCTATTGGCCTTCGGGACCCTGGCCGTGGCGCAACCAGCCCGGGCGCTGACCGTCGACGACATTCTCAGCAAGAAGAAGCTCGTCGTCGGCGTGCTCACCGACTTTCCCCCCTATGGCGGCACCGATTCCAACCAGAAGCCCGCCGGCTACGATGCCGATGTGGCAAGGTTGATGGCCAAGTATCTCGGCGTCGAGCTCGATCTCGTCCCGGTGACGGGCCCCAACCGCATTCCCTATCTCCTCACCAACAAGATCGATGTGCTGATCGCCACCTTCGGCATCACGCCCGAGCGCGCGAAGCAGGTGCAGTTCTCGATCCCCTATAGCAGCATCGATGTCTATCTGCTGGCGCCCAAGAAGCTCAACATCAAGGGCCCGGCGGATCTGAAAGGCGTCAAGATCGCCGTGGCGCGCGCCAGCACCCAGGATGCGTCGCTCACCGCGATCGCGCCCAAGGAAGCGAGGATCATGCGCTTCGACGACGACGCCAGCGCGATCCAGGCGCTCCTCTCGGGCCAGGCCGACGCGCTCGGGGCGGCGAATGTGGTCCTTGCCCAGCTTACCAAGTCCCATCCCGAGCTCCAGCTCGAGCCGAAGATCACGCTCCGCCATCAGCCCAACGGCATCGCGCTGCGTCGCCAGGACACGGACCTGCATCAATGGGTCAACACCTTCATCTTCTACATCCGCAACAATGGCGAGCTCGACGCCATTCACCGCAAATGGCTGGGCGTGCCGCTGCCGGAGCTGTCGTCGTTCTGAGGCGGGTAAGCGACGGGCGCGACATCGGCCGCGCCCGTCTCGGTCGACGCTTACACCCGCGATTTCCGGAGGAAATATGTCCCTCTCCGAAGCCCCTACCACCATCCGCCCTCGCAGCTCCGCCGAGATCGTGATCGAGATGCGCGGGGTGCAGAAATGGTACGGCGCCTTTCATGCCCTCAAGGGCGTCGACCTCCAGGTGCACAAGGGCGAGCGGATCGTGATCTGCGGCCCTTCGGGCTCGGGCAAGTCGACCCTCATCCGCTGCATCAACCGCCTCGAGGAGCACCAGGGCGGCGAGATCATCGTCGACGGCACGAAGCTCGATCGTGATCTGCGGCATATCGAGCAGGTGCGGCGCGAGGTCGGCATGGTGTTCCAGCAGTTCAACCTGTTCCCGCATTTGACCGTGCTGCAGAACTGCACCCTTGCTCCCATCCAGGTGCGGGGCATGGCGAAGGCCGAGGCCGAGAAGCTCGCCATGCACTATCTCGAGCGGGTGCGCATTCCCGACCAGGCGGGGAAATATCCGGGCAAGCTCTCCGGCGGGCAGCAGCAGCGCGTGGCGATCGCCCGCGCGCTCTGCATGAGCCCGAAGATCATGCTCTTCGATGAGCCCACCTCGGCCCTCGACCCCGAGATGATTAAGGAGGTCCTCGACGTCATGATCGGTCTCGCCGAGGAAGGCATGACGATGCTCTGCGTCACCCATGAGATGGGCTTCGCGCGCACGGTCGCCGACCGCATGATCTTCATGGACCATGGCGAGATCGTGGAAGAGGCGCCGCCCGAGGCCTTCTTCGCCCAGCCGAAATCCGAGCGCACCAAGCTCTTCTTGAGCCAAATTCTCAAGCACTGAGCGCGAAGCCGGCGCCGCTCAGCGTCCGAGGGCGATGCGGCGATAGGCGAGCGCCTCGGCGATATGGATGCGACGCACGCCCTCGCTCCTGTCGAGATCGGCGAGGGTGCGCGCCACGCGCAGCACGCGATGATAGCCGCGCGCCGAGAGCTTGAGCCGCTCCGCCGCCTGATGGAGCAACGTGCGGCCCTCGGCGTCGGGGGCCGCGACCTCTTCGAGAAGCTCACCGTCCGCTTCCGCATTGCTGTGGACGCTACGCTCGGACGTCGCGAGCTTGGCATAGCGCGCGTGCTGCCGCGCACGCGCCTCAGCCACCCGTTCCGCGACCGCGGCCGAGTTCTCGGCAGGCGGCGGCAGCGAAAGATCCGCTGGCGTCACTGCCGGCACGTCCACATGGAGGTCGATGCGGTCGAAGAGCGGCCCCGAGATGCGGGATTGGTAATCGAGGGCGCATTTGGGCGCCCGCCCGCAGGCAAGCGCGGCATCGTCGAGATGGCCGCAGCGGCAGGGATTCATCGCGGCGACGAGCTGGAAGCGCGCGGGATAGGTGACATGATGGTTGGCGCGGGCCACGGTGGCCCTCCCCGTCTCGATCGGCTGGCGCAGCGCTTCCAGGGTCTGGCGCGCAAATTCGGGAAGCTCGTCGAGGAAGAGCACGCCGTGATGGGCGAGCGACACCTCGCCCGGCCGCGCGCGCAAGCCGCCGCCGATGAGCGCCGGCAGGGTCGCCGAATGATGGGGATCGCGAAAGGGCCGGGCGCGGAGAAGCTTGCCGTCGCCGAGCTGGCCGGCGATCGAGTGAATCATCGACACTTCGAGGGCCTCGCGCGGATCGAGGGGTGGGAGGATTCCCGGCAGCCGCGCCGCGAGCATGGACTTGCCGGCCCCCGGCGGCCCGATCATGAGCAGGTTGTGGCTGCCGGCGGCGGCGACCTCGAGCGCGCGCTTGGCGGTCTCCTGGCCCTTGATCTCCTGGAGATCGAGATGATTGCCCTTGGCCTCGGCGATCCGCGGCTCCGGCCGGGGCAGGATCTGGGCGCCCTTGAGATGATTGATGAGGGCGAGAAGGTCGGTGGGCGCCAGCACCTCGATCTCCCCGGCCCAGGCCGCCTCGCCGCCCTGGGGCGCCGGACAGATCAGCCCGCGGCCACGGGCGGAGGCGGCAATCGCCGCCGGCAGCACGCCCGCGACGGGCGCGAGGGTGCCGTCGAGACCGAGCTCGCCAAGGGCCACATAGCGCCCCATCTCCTCTCCGGACAGCACCTCCATGGCGACGAGGAGGCCGAGGGCGATGGGCAGATCGAAATGGCTGCCCTCCTTGAGCACATCGGCGGGGGCGAGATTGACGATGATGCGCTTGCTGGGCAGGGCCAGGCCGAGGGCCCCGAGCGCCGAGCGCACCCGTTCGCGGGATTCTGCCACCGCCTTGTCGGGGAGCCCCACCAGGATGAACGCCGGCAGCCCGCTCGCCGTCTGCACCTGGACATCGATGTCGAGCACCTCGACACCCTGGAAGGCAACCGTGCTGACGCGCGCGACCATAGGTGAACGCCCCCGCCCCTCAACCGCGGCGCGATATTACGGGGTGCGTCGGCGACGCACCAGGGGCGGCGTGACGCCGAATGCCTCGGCGATGACCTCCTCGGGAAGGAGCCCATGATGAGCGAGACAAGGGCCGCAACGGCCGCTTTCCTCTTCGATCTCGACGGTACCCTGGTCGACAGCGTCTATCAGCACGTCTTGGCCTGGCACGAGGCCCTGGAGCAGACGGGCATCGAGCTCTCGGTCTGGCGCATCCACCGCCGCATCGGCATGAGCGGTGGCCTTTTCACCAATGCGCTGCTGCGAGAGACCGGGCTCGAGATCACCCCGGCCTTGGTCGAGACGCTGCAGCGCCTCCATGCCGAGGCCTATCTGCGCCGCGCGACGCAAATCCGTGTCTTGCCCGGTGCCCGCGAGCTCCTTGCCCATCTCACCAAGTCCGCAGTGCCCTGGGCGATTGCCACGAGCGGCCGCATGATGAGCGCGCGACCGACTCTGGAGGCCCTCGGGGTCGATCTCGAGCGTGTGCCGGTGGTCACGCGCGACCAGGTGCGATACGCCAAGCCCGATCCCGACCTCTTCCTCGCCGCCGCGGCGCGCCTCGGGGTCGCGATCGATCATGCAGTGGTGGTCGGCGACAGCGTCTGGGACCTATTGGCGGCGCGGCGCGCCCGCGCCCTTGGCGTCGGGCTCCTCTCCGGCGGCTACGGCCAGGACGAGCTGGAACGCGCCGGCGCCTATCGGGTCTATCAGGACCCCTCCGACATGCTCGCCCATCTCGACGAGGTTGGCGCGCGGCCGCGCTGAGGAGCGGCACCTACATGCTTCGGATCTGGGCGAGCACCTTGCGCACCTGTTGCGACAGCATGTCCGATTGCCGCGCCAGCGCGTCGGCGGCGCTCAGGACCTGGGCGGCGGCGGTGCCGGTCTCGCCGGCGCCGCGCGTCACCTCGACGATATTGGCCGAGACCTGGCTGGTCCCCGTCGCGGCCTGCTGCACGTTGCGCGCGATCTCCTGAGTGGCCGCCCCCTGCTCCTCGATCGCCGAGGCGATCGTGGTCGCGATCTCGCTGATCTGGGCGATGGTGCCGCCAATGGTGCGGATCGCCGAGACGGCATCGCCGGTCGCGCTCTGCATGGCCCCGATCTGGCTCGAGATCTCCTCGGTCGCTTTCGCCGTCTGATTGGCCAAGGCCTTCACCTCGGAGGCGACCACGGCAAAGCCCTTGCCCGCCTCTCCCGCGCGCGCCGCCTCGATCGTCGCGTTGAGAGCGAGAAGGTTCGTCTGCCCCGCGATGTCGTTGATCAGGTTGACGACCTCGCCGATCTTCTGGGCCGCCTCGGCCAATCCTTTGACGGTGCCGTCGGTCCGCGTCGCCTCGTCGACGGCGCGGCCGGCGATCTTGGTCGATTCGCCGACCTGGCGGCCGATCTCGCCGATCGAGCCCGCCATCTGCTCGGCCGCGGCTGCGACGGTCTGCACATTGGCCGAGGCCTGGGCCGCGGCGGAAGCGACCATCGTCGTGGTCTGGCTTGTCTCGTGGGCTGTGGCGCTCAGCGTCTTGGCGGTGCTGTGCATATCCGCCGAGGCCTGGGTCAGGCTCTCGACGATGCCCATGACGCTCGCTTCGAGCTCGGCCGCGAGCTCCATCATTGCGGCGCGCTTCTCCTCGGCTGCGCGCGCCTGGGCCTCGCGCTGGGCTTCCTCCGCCTTGCGCTCGGCCTCGCGGCGCTCGGCGGCGGCGCGCTCACGCTCCTCGGCAGCGCGCTTCTCGTTCGCCGCCTGCTCCTCGCGCAAGCGCCGCCGCTCGATGGCGTTCTCCTTGAACACCTGCATGGCCGCCGCCATGGCCGCGATCTCGTCCGAGCCGCCGGTCGGCACATCCACATCGAGATTGCCCGAGGCGAGGACGTTCATTCCCGCGGCCAGCCGCTTCAGGCGGCGGGTGAGGTTGCGGCCGGCGTAGAGCCAGGCGATGAGCATGGCAATGACCAAGCTGCCGAGGGCGATGGCGATGAGAAGCTGCCTCCCGTTCTTGATGGCCGCGTCCGCCCGCGCCGCGAGCGTGCCGATCTCGGCTTGCTTGGCGGCGGTCAGCTTGTCCACCTCCTGGGCGAGCTGGGCCGAGAGCGCGCGGTTGGCGCGCAGCGCGATCTGGGCCGTCGAGATGCTGTCGAGCTCGAATTGGCGCAGCCTGAAGACGCCGTTATCCCCTTCGCCATAGGCGATCAGCTGACGGACCTCGCTCTGCAACGCCTTCACCTTCTCCGCGTCGAGGCCCGTCGAGGACCCGCCGGGCGCCACACCTGTGGCATCCTTGGTCGTTTGCGCCGCGGCCTCGGTCGCCTGGCCCAAGCCATCGACGTTCTGCTTGAGATGCGCGGCCGCCGCCTTGAAGCGCTCTTCCATCGGCTCCAGTGCCGCCGTATCGGTCGCGTTCAGCGCCGCGATGAGGAGCCCGGCGATTAGATTGCCGTCGGCATGGATCTCGAGCACGCGCCGGATCGAGGCCACGCCGCCGTTCATCAGCTCGTTGATCGCGGCTTGGGAGCTCTTCGCGGTCTGCCCCGCCTTGGCGCGGAGATCGCGATTGACATCGTCGACCATGGGCTGGAGGGAGGACTGGAAATCCTGGTCCATGGCGGCGATCGCCTTGGGCGCCTGCTCCAGGCTCTTGAGGGTCGCCTGCAAGTCTTCGGGCTTGAGCTTGCCGGGATTGAGCGCCTGTTGCTTCAGGTGGAAGATGCCGGTCTCGCCGGTGCCGAGGGCGGTGAGGCTGCCCAAAAGCGTCGTGAGCTTATTGGCGAGCACGGCATCGGGGAGGTTGACGATATCCGCGCGCGCAGTGCTCGCGGCGTCATCGAACCGATGCGCCAGGGCGTTGAGCTGATCGACGGTCTTGGTCTGAAGCGCCTCGCTCAGGAGGCCGCTCAGCTGATGGCCGGTCGCGCGGATCTCGAGAATGACGCGGAGCGCTCCGACGCTGCCGTTCATCAGGTCCTGGAATGCCCTGCCTTCGCCGACGCTGACGGTGCCGCCCGAAACCCTGAGTGCCGTGTTTGCGTCATCGACCAGGGGAATCACCGTCGCAATGAATTTCTGGTGAAGGTCGGTGACCGATTTGCCGAGTGCCGCGCGCCGGGCGCTCAGCTCCAACCGTCGCTTGACGCTGTTGTCCAGGGCCTCGATGGCGGAGGCGATGAGCTGCCGATCCTCCTGGATCTTCTTCACCTCCGCATTGTTCTTCTCGCCGGCCGCGATGGCGGCGACGAGAGTGCCGAGATTGTCGAGGCGCTTGGTCAGATTCGCAGCCCCCTGCTTCCGCGCGTCCTCGCTCTCGGCGAGGCTCAGTTCCGGCGCCGCGGCGGCGAGCTCGGCGGTTTCCTGGGAGAGGCGCAGCGCCGAGGTGATCGCCGGCACCCCCGATCCCGTGACCTCGAGGAGCGCATTGCCGATCCCGCCGAAGATCAGCCAGGCGATCCCCGACGCCACGACGGTCATGAACGCGGTCGCGCCGAAAGCGAGGAAAAGGCGCGGACCGATGCCGAAGCGGCGTCGCCCTTTGGCGGTTCTCCCGGAAGGAGGGGTCATCTCGATGATCGTCATGACATCCTCGGCGAATGGCTGAGATGCACGCCTGACGCCTCCCGCGGCCGCTCGGCTGCGTCGTCGCATTTTGGCTCGGTCGGAGGGCGGATGTTGCGGCCAGGCCTCCGCCGGAGCGGTTCGTTCCGGTATAGGGCGGAGACGTGAAGGATCGGTAAAGCCAGCCGGACGGAAGGGTATTGACTTTAGTCACGTTGAATGTTGCGCAACGTCTGATCGCCGACATCGTTTCGTTAAAGAAACGAGAATCAAGGAGATAAACTCCAGAGCTTCCGCCATGATTTCGCTATAGCAACAAAATTCCGGCGATGGCTTAGATGGGCCGGAGGTTGTGGCGGGCGTTGAAGCGCGCCTCGATGGCATTCCACAGCTCGATCTCGATGGCGGTGCCGTCAAGCCGATTGATCTCCTGGATGCCCGTCGGCGAGGTCACATTGATCTCGGTGAGATAGGCGCCGATCACGTCGATGCCGACGAAGACGAGGCCGCGCTCCCTGAGAACCGGCCCGATCGCCTGGCAGATCTCGCGATCACGCGCGGTCAGCGTCGCCTTGGCCGGGCTGGCGCCGGCGTGGAGGTTGGCGCGCGCCTCCCCTTTCCTGGGGATGCGCGCCACGGCGCCGGCGGGCTTGCCGTCGACGAGGATGATGCGCTTGTCGCCTTGGCGGATCTCGGGAATGTAGCGCTGCACGATGATCGGCTCGCGGAAGAGCCGCGTGAACATCTCGATGAGCGCGTTGAAGTTCTCGTCCTCGGGACCGAGGTGAAAGACATCGGCGCCGCCATTGCCGAAGAGCGGCTTCACCACGATATCGCCGTGCTCGGCGCGGAAGCTGGCGATCTCCCGCTTGTCGCTCGTGATCAGGGTCGGGGGCATGAGCCCCTTGAAATGGGTGACGAAGAGCTTCTCGGGCGCGTTCCGCACATGGACGGGATCGTTCACCACGAGCGTTCGCGGATGGATGTGCTCGAGGAGATGGGTCGCCGTGATATAGGCGATGTCGAAGGGCGGATCCTGGCGCATGAGGACAATGTCCATGGCGCTGAGATCGAGGTTTTCCTCGCCACCGAGAGTGTAATGGCGGCCGCGCTCGCGCCGCACCTCGAGGCGCCGCGCGCGGGCATAGAGGCGCCCGTCCCGCAGCACGAGCTGCTGCGGCAGGTAATGCCACAAGGCGTGGCCGCGCCGCTGGGCCTCGAGCGCCAGCACGAAGGTGCTGTCCGTATCGATGTTGATGGCTTCGATGGGGTCCATCTGGATGGCGACGGCGAGGCTCATTTGCGCTCCCTGGAAGGCCGGGTCCGGCTCGCTCGGCACGGTTCCGCGGGAGAACTATAGCCGCGCCGCGCCGCGCGCCAACCGGAAAAGGGGGCGAGGAGCCCGCGTGGCCGGCTAGTTGAGCCGCGTGCGAATTTGCTGAAGGAGCGTCGCGGCGTGGTGGCGGGGCCCGTCCTCCTTGACGCGGGCGAGGAAGGTCTCGAGCGCAGCGATGGCCGACCGCAAGTTCCCGATCTTGGCATGCAGCATGCCGCAATCATGCCAGAGATGGAATTCGCCAGGCGCGAAGAGCAGCATGCTTTCGACCACGGCGAGGGCCCTCTCATTGTCGCCGCCCTGCATGAGGCGAAGCTTGAGATTGTTCTGGAGGCGCAACAGGATCGCGCGGTTGCCGACGGCGGCGTAGTGGCTGGGGTCGAGCTCGGCCTTCTGCCCGTGGCTGGTCTTCAGCATCTCGCGCAGCTCTGCCACCTCGCGCACCGTTCCTTCATTGAAGGGATCGATAATGGCGCGCTGGCCGCGATGCTGGAGACGGACCATGAAATGGGCGGGGAAGTTGATGCCCGCCACCTCCCAGCCCTGCGAGCGCGCCGCGTGGATGTAGAGAATGCCGAGGGCGACCGGCAGGCCGCGGCGCCGGTCGATGACGCGTATCAGGTTGGCGTTCTGGATGTCGTCGTAATTGAGGCTGTCGCCGCGATAGCCGTGGCCGCCGTAGATCACCTCGTTGAGGGTCGCGATGCGCCGCGCAAGCGTGTCCTCATCCGGCGCGATTTTTTTCGCGCACGCGCTCACGTCGCGCGACAATACGGTCAGATGCTCGCAATAACGCTCGAGCGAGACGTGCGGCCGGTCGAGGGCCGCGAGGGCGAGCGCCGCGACGGGAAGATCGATCTCGCTATCCGCGCGCTCGGCGAGGCCGCGCAGATAGGCGCGCGGATCCGCCTCGCCGCTGCCCAAGGCCGTTTCTGTCCGGGATCGCCCGCTTTGCGTCATGCGCCCTTATATTAAGCAAGGAGCGCGCGCCGGGTCACGCGCGATCGACAGCGGGCTCATGGCGCTATCGCGAGCGCTCCTCGCTCTGCCAGGCATTCGCGATGTGGCGGGGCCATCGCCAAGATCGCACCAGCATCACGTCGAAGCGGACGCTCAAAGCGGAAAGATGCCGGTTCTGCGCGAGGAAAGCCGTCGCGGCGCGCGCGATGCGCTGCCGCTGCCGCGCGCCAACGGCTTCTGCGGCGTCCTCCAGGCGCTGCCGCGCCTTGACTTCGACGAGGATGAGCATGGCGCCGCGGCGGGCAATGATGTCGACCTCGCCGACGGGGCTGTGATAATTCTGCGCCAGGATGCGATAGCCCTTGCACCGCAGCACCAGGCGGCAGATCGCCTCCGACAAGCGGCCGCGGCGATAGGCGCGCCGCCGCCGCGCAGCGGAGGCGTGCGCGGCACCAAGTCGCCGCAACCTCGGCTTTTCCGACCTCATCGCTCGCGGTGGGGCGCACCGATGGTGAGCGCGCGCGCATAGACACGCCGCCGCGGCAATCCCGTCGCGGCGACGATCTTGTCGACGGCATCGCGCAGGCTGCCGCCACCTGCCAAGGCATCGGTGAGGAGCGCATCAAGCGCCTCCTCCGCCGGCGCCTCCGCGGCCGCGGGTGGTGCGATGACGATCACGAGCTCGCCCTTGGGGGGCCCGGCCTCCTGGTAATGGGCGGCGAGCGCGGCCAGCATGCCCCGGCGCACCTCCTCATGGAACTTGGTGAGCTCGCGGCAGATTGCCGCCGGGCGATCGCCCAATATGGCAACGATGTCGACGAGAGCCGCGGCAAGCCGCGGCGCCGTCTCGAACAGCAGCAGCGTGGCCGGCACCGCGGCGAGGACGGCGAGGGTCTTCTGTCGCTGTGCCGGCTTGGCCGGCAGGAAGCCCGCGAAGAGAAAGCGGTCCGTCGGAAGGCCGGAGAGCGCCAATGCCGTCACCGGTGCCGATGGGCCGGGGACCGCGGTGACGGAGATCCCCGCGGCGATCGCCGCACCTACCAGCTTGTAGCCCGGATCGGAGACGAGCGGCGTGCCGGCGTCGGAGACGAGGGCGATGCGCGCGCCCGCCTTGAGCCGCTCGATCAAGAGCGGCCGCGCGCGCGCCGCGTTGTGCTCGTGATAGGGCGTCAGCGGCGCCGTGATGCCATAAGCGGCGCAGAGGCGCCCCGTGACGCGGGTATCCTCGCAAGCGATAAGGTCGACACCGCGCAAGGTGTCGAGGGCGCGCAAGGTGATGTCGCGGAGATTGCCGATCGGCGTCGCGACGAGATGAAGCCCCGGGGCCAGCCGGCGCGGCGCCTCGGACGCAGCCTCGGCGGGATCATGAGGATGCGGCCGCAACTCTGGTTTACTTCGCGTCGGGCAGCCGCTAGGCTCGCCTGCCTCCGCTTGCCGTGTTGGAGCCATTTCTTGAGTCGCCTCGCGACAATCCTCGGGTCGGTGCTGGGTCGCGCGCCGCTTGCTCTGGCGCCCTTTCTCCTCTCGCTCGCCCTCGCCGCCTGCCAAGGGGCGAACCTTACCGAGAAGGGACCACCGGCGCAAACGCACCCCGCGGTCGTTGCCCCGCCGCCGCCCGCTGTCACCGAGGCGCCCCTCGAGAATGCGCCGCCGGCGGAGAACGCCACGACGCCTCCAGGGCTGCCCGCGGGGACGAAAGTCGCGCTGCTGCTGCCCTTGAGCGGCCCGAATGCGGGACTCGGACAGGCGCTTCTCAACGCCGCGCAGCTGGCCCTGTTCGATCTCGGCGACGCCAATTTCGAGCTTCTGCCGGGCGACACCAAGGGAACGGCCGAAGGCGCGGCGCAAGCCGCACAGGCCGCGATCGGTCAAGGCGCCAAGCTCATCCTCGGCCCCTTCTTCTCCGCCGAGGTCGGCGCCGTGGCACCGGTAGCCCAGGCGGCGGGGATCAATGTCGTCGCCTTCTCGACCGACGAGCATGTCGCAGGACATGGCGTCTTCCTCATCGGCTTCCTTCCGCGCAGCCAGGTCGCGCGCGTCGTCGCCTATGCCCACGCGCAGGGCCTCAACCGCTTCGCGGCCGTGGTGCCCGATACGGTCTACGGCCAGACGATTGCCGATCTTCTGCGCCAGGCGGCGAGCAATGCCGGGGCAGAGGTCACCGATGTCGAGCTCTATGACCCGGCGGCCAAGGACGCCGCCGATACGGTGCGCCAGCTCGCGAAGAACAGCGGGAATTTCGATGCCGTCATGCTGCCCGAGGGCGGCGAGCGCCTGATCGCCCTGGCGCCGCTTCTGCCCTATTACGACATCGACACCACCAAGATCCGACTTCTCGGCACTGGTCAGTGGGACGATCCTCATGTCTGGCGGGAGCCCGCCTTGCTCGGCGGCTGGTATCCCGCCCCCGATCCCGCGGTGCGCGCCGATTTCGAGAAGCATTACACCCAGCTCTATGGCAGCGCGCCGCCGCGCATCGCCACCCTTGGCTATGACGCGACGGCGCTGGCCGCGGTTCTCGCCAAAAGCGCCGGCGGGCCCAATTTCAGCGCCGAGGCCCTCACCAATCCCGATGGCTTCGCCGGGCTCGATGGCATCTTCCGCTTCCGCGCCGACGGGCTTAACGAGCGCGGCCTTGCCATCCTCGAGATCCAACGGACCGGGCCTCATGTGATCAGCCCGGCCCCGGCAAGCTTCGTCGGCGAATAGAGCCCTTCGCTCTCCTCAGGCGAGCAAAGCGGCGAGGATGGCGTTCAGCCGCAGGCGTCCGGCGGTGGTCGCGCGGAGGCCCTGCCCATCAAGGACAAGAAACCCACCCTCGATCAGATCCGCCAGCCGCACGGGGTCCAGCCGCTCCTCGAGAGAAGCGCCCGTCTCGCGCCGAAAGCGCGCGCGCCCCACACCCTCGGCAAGGCGCAGCCCCATCATCAGCAGCTCCTCGAGGCGCTCTTCGGCCGAAAGCTCGGCCCGGCCCTGGGTGGCATGGCCATGACGCTCGACCCGCTCGAGCCAGATTTCCGGGGCGCGGTGCTGGCGCGTCGCGATCTTTTGCGCGCCGATGGTAAGGCGCCCATGGGCGCCGGGTCCGACGCCCACATAATCGTCGTAGCGCCAATAGGCGAGGTTATGGCGCGACTCCTCGCCCGGCCGCGCATAATTCGAGATCTCGTAGGCATGGAATCCCGCCGCGGCAAGAGCTTCGCCGGTCACCTCGTAAAGCGCGCTCGCCGTGGACTCGTCAGGGAGAGCGAGATCGCCCCGGGCGAAGGCCTGGGCGAAAGCCGTCTCCGGCTCGATCGTGAGCTGATAAAGCGAGAGATGGCCACCAGCATGGGCGAGCGCGCGAGCGAGCTCGCCCCGCCAGGCGGGGACGGTCTGCCCGGGACGGGCATAGATGAGGTCAAAGCTGACGCGCCGGAAATGCCGATGGGCGAGGGCGAGGGCCGCGCGCGCCTCAGCGCTCGAATGGCGGCGGCCGAGGAAGCGGAGGGCGTCGTCATCGAGAGCCTGGACGCCGAGAGAGATCCGATTGACGCCCGCTGCGGCGAAGCTTGCGAGGCGCCCGGCCTCGACCGAGGTGGGATTGGCCTCGAGGGTGATCTCGGGATCGTCGGGCTGCGGCCAATGGGCCCGCACGCGATCGATCACGGCAGCAACGGTCTCTGGCGCCATCAGCGAGGGCGTCCCCCCGCCGAAGAAGAGGCTCGCAACCCTCCGGCCCTTCGTTTCCTCGGCGTAATGATCGAGCTCGGCCAGCAGGGCCCGCCGCCAGCGCGCCTGGTCGATGCGCTCTCGGACATGGCTGTTGAAGTCGCAATAGGGGCATTTCGCGAGGCAGAACGGCCAATGGACATAGATGGCCAGGCGCTCGGCCGCACCGGTGTCGCGCCGCGCCGCCCTCCGGGCAAGCGCCTCGGTCATGGGGCGAAGCAGGCCGCGATCAGCTTGCGGAAGGCGGCGGCGCGGTGGCTGATCGCATGCTTGACGGCAGGTTCCATCTCCCCATAGGTGAGGTCGTGGCCCGCCGGAAGGAAGATCGGGTCATAGCCGAAGCCTTTGTCGCCCCGCGGCGGAAAGACGAGGCGACCTTCGGCGCGGCCTTCGACGCTCTCCACATGGCCGTCCGGCCAGGCGAGGCTCAAGGCGCAGACGAAATGGGCGCGCCGGTCCGCCTTTCCGGCCAGCTCCGCCTCGACGCGCGCCATTGCCGCGGCGAAGTCGCGCCCGGGACCGGCCCAGCGGGCCGAATAGATGCCGGGGGCCCCACCGAGTGCCGGAACGACCAATCCAGAATCATCGGCGAGCGCGGGCATTCCGTTCGCGCGCGCCGCGGCACGGGCCTTGAGCTCGGCATTGGCGACGAAGCTCGTCCCCGTCTCTTCCGGCTCGGGAAGGCCGAGGGCGCCGGCGCCGATCATCTCGGCGGCGTAGGGCCGCAGCAGATCGCCGATCTCCCGCAGCTTGCCGGCGTTGTGCGTGGCGATCACGAGGCGCTCCCCGGAAAACCGCCGGGCGGCCGGATGGCTCGGCATTTTCGCTCTCATCGGAGCATCCCGGCATCGGGGCATCTCGGCGCTCAGGGGAGCCTCAAGGCCTCCCGCTGCAGGCGGGCGAGCTCGGCGATCCCCTTTTCCGCCAGATCGAGGAGGGCCCCAAAGGCCGCGCGGGAAAAGGGGTGCTTCTCCGCGGTGCCCTGGATCTCGACAATCCGCCCGGCGGCCGTCAGCACGAAATTGGCATCGGCCTCGGCGCCGCTATCCTCCACGTAGTCCAGATCGATCACCGGCACGCCCTTGACGATGCCACAGGAAACGGCGGCGACCTGATCCGCAAGCGGTACCCGGTCGAGGAGCCCGGTCTTGATTAAATGCTGAAAGGCGAGGTGAAGCGCCACATAGCTCCCGGTGATCGCGGCCGTGCGGGTCCCGCCGTCGGCCTGGATCACGTCGCAATCGACGCGAATGGAGCGCTCGCCGAAGCCGGTAAGATCGGTAACGGCGCGCAGGGCGCGGCCGATCAGGCGCTGGATCTCCATGGTGCGGCCGCTCTGCCGGCCGCGGGCGGCCTCGCGATCGGTGCGCTGGCCGGTCGAGCGTGGCAGCATGCCGTATTCCGCCGTCACCCAGCCGGTGCCGCTGTTGCGCAGATGCGGCGGCACCCGCTCCTCGATCGAGGCGGTGCACAGCACATGGGTGTCGCCGAAGCGGGCGAGGCAGGAGCCCTCGGCGTATTTGCTGAAGCCCGGCTCGAGTCGGATCGGGCGGAGCTCGTCGGCGGCACGGCCTGAGGGTCGCATTGGGGAAATCCTTGGGAGCGGCAGGGGCAAGACGGCCCCTAAACTAGCCTCCGTCGCCCGGCCTCGTCCACCGCGCCGGTGTCCCTTCCGGGCACCCCACATTGACGCTCCGGGACCCGATCACTACATTCCAGCCCATTGCGAAGACGAAAACGAGATTTCGGTCGGCGCGCGGCATGGCCGGCGCGGAGATTGCGTGTGGTTGCAGTAAACCAGTCATCCGGAAAAGGCCGGGACCTGAGCACCGAGATTCCCATCAATGAGCGGGCGCGCGAGGTCTTGCGCCATATCGTCGATGGCTATCTGGAAACGGGCGCGCCGGTCGGCTCGCGCACGATCTCGCGCCAGATGGGGATGACCCTGTCCTCGGCGACGATCCGCAACGTGATGTCGGATCTCGAGGAGGCGGGCCTGCTCTTCGCGCCCCATACATCGGCGGGGCGGCTTCCGACCGATGCCGGCTTGCGGCTCTTCGTCAACGGCCTGCTCGAGATCGGCGGCATCGGCGAGGAAGAGAGGCAGACCATCGAAAGCCAGTGCAAGGCGGCGGGGCGCAGCCTTCCCCAGGTGCTGGAGGAGGCGACCGAGATGCTCTCCGGCCTCTCCCATTGCGCCGGCCTCGTGGTGGCGCCGAAGAGCGATGCGGCGTTGAAGCATATCGAGTTCGTGAGCCTCGGCGGCGGCCGCGCCCTCGTGGTGCTGGTGAACGGCGACGGGCTGGTCGAGAACCGCGTCATCGATCTGCCGCCGGGCATGCCGCTCTCCGCCCTTGCGCAGGCGAGCAACTACCTCAACGCGCGTCTCGCCGGGCGCACCCTCGACGAGGCGCGCAAGGAGATCCTGGCCGAGCTCGAGGCGCGCCGGGCCGAGCTCGACGAGCTCACCAGCAGGGTTGTGGAGGCGGGCCTGGCCGTGCCGTCCGGCGATGGACCCGCCGGTGTGCTTATCGTCCGCGGCCAGTCCAAGTTGCTGGAGGATGTGCATGTCCTCGACGATCTCGAGAAGATTCGTGCGCTTTTCGCCGTCCTCGAGACCAAGGAGAGCCTGCTGCGCCTTATCGAGGCGACGAGTCATGCGGGAGGCGTCCAGATTTTCATCGGGGCGGAGAACAACCTGTTCTCCCATGCCGGCTGCTCGATGATCATCGCGCCCTTCGGCAATAGTCGTGAGAAGATCCTGGGCGCCATCGGCGTCATCGGGCCCACGCGAATCAATTATGCCCGCATCATTCCGATGGTCGACTACACCGCAAAGGTGATCGGGCGGATACTAGGTTGAGTCGAGGTTAGGTCGAACATGTCCGATTGGAACGAACGTCGCGAACCCACTTTCTCCACGGTGTCGAAGAGTGGCAAGCCCAGGAACGACGAGCCGGAGGCGGCGGAGAAGGCTGCGCCGGAAAGCGACGCTGCGACCGGTGACGCCCCCGAAAGGGCTGGGGCTGAGGCGACGGCGGCCACCATCGCTGCCGCGGCGGAGGCGCGCATCGCCGTGCTCGAAGGGGAGGTGGCTCAGCTCAAGGATCAGCTCCTCCGCGCGCTGGCCGAGACGGAGAATACCCGTCGCCGCGCCCGGCGGGAGGTGGAGGACACCGCGAAATACGCCATCGCCAATTTCGCCAAGGACGTGCTCACCGCGCCCGACAATCTGCGCCGTGCGCTCGAGGCGATCCCCGCCGAAAGGCGCCAGGACGATGCGCTCCTCGACAAGCTCGCCGCCGGCGTCGAGCTCGTCGAGCGCGAGCTCCAGGCCCTGTTCGAGCGCTACGGCATCAAGAAGATCGATCCTCTGGGTCAGCCCTTCGATCATAATTTTCATCAGGCCCTCTTCGAGGTGCCGTCGACGGACTACCCGCCGGGTGTCGTGGCGCAGGTCCTCGCCCCCGGCTACGTCATCCATGACCGCCTGCTGCGTCCGGCCATGGTCGGCGTCGCCAAGGCCGCGAGCGGCGGCGGCGCCAATGACGACGCGGGCCTCAAGGTCGATACGACGATCTGACGCCCTCGCCGTATCGGGGAGTCGCTTCGGCGATTTGGCGGTGACGGCGCCGTCCGCGCGGGTTCTTGATTCGCTCGGCTCCCCACGTCATGCTGCCGGTCGTCATCGTCCCGGCGCCTGGGAACGGGGAGGGGAGCCGGACGCCAAGAGGGGGCCTGGCGGCGGGTTTCCGTTGAATCGAGCCCGTCCCCCGGCTTGCAGCCCCCTCGTCGCCACCCCATATCTCACCCCGAGGTCCACACCCCTTTCGATCAGGGTTTCGCGAACGGTTCAGTCGAGAACGGTTCATAGGCAATCATCCAGGGGGCCCGATCGGCGCTGCTACAGGCCGAGAGGGTCCGCCGCAAGAGGATAGGAATCATGGCAAAAGTCGTTGGAATCGATCTTGGAACGACCAACTCCTGCGTCGCCGTCATGGAAGGCAAGGAGGCCAAGGTCATCGAGAACACCGAGGGCATGCGCACCACCCCCTCGATCGTCGCCTTCACCGACAATGGCGAGCGCCTCGTCGGCCAGGCCGCGAAGCGCCAGGCGGTGACCAACCCCGAGAACACCTTCTTCGCCATTAAGCGCCTGATCGGGCGCCGCTACGACGATCCGATGGTCGAGAAGGACAAGGGCCTCGTGCCCTACAAGATCGTCAAGGGCGACAATGGCGACGCCTGGGTCGAGGAGCGCGGCAAGAAGTTCTCGCCGAGCCAGATCAGCGCCTTCATCCTTCAGAAGATGAAGGAGACCGCCGAGGCCTATCTCGGCGAGACGGTGACCCAGGCGGTCATCACGGTGCCCGCCTACTTCAACGATTCGCAGCGCCAGGCGACCAAGGATGCCGGCCGCATCGCCGGCCTCGAGGTCCTGCGCATCATCAACGAGCCGACCGCTGCGGCCCTCGCCTATGGTCTCGAGAAGAAGGGCTCGGGCATGATCGCCGTCTATGACCTGGGCGGCGGCACCTTCGATATCTCGATCCTCGAGATCGGCGACGGCGTCTTCGAGGTGAAGTCGACCAACGGCGACACCTTCCTCGGCGGCGAGGACTTCGATCAGCGCATCATCGACTATCTCGCTGACGAGTTCAAAAAGGAGCAGGGCATCGATCTGCGCAAGGACCGGCTTGCCCTCCAACGTCTCAAGGAGGCGGCGGAGAAGGCCAAGATCGAGCTGTCCTCGGCGCATCAGACCGAGGTGAACCTGCCCTTCATCACGGCCGATCAGACCGGGCCGAAGCACCTCAACATCAAGCTCACCCGCGCCAAGCTCGAGGCTCTCGTCGAGGAGCTGATCGAGCGCACCATCGAGCCCTGCAAGGCAGCGCTCCGCGATGCCGGCCTCAAGGCCTCGGAGGTCAACGAGGTGGTGCTCGTCGGCGGCATGACGCGCATGCCGAAGGTGATCGAGACGGTGAAGAACTTCTTCGGGCGCGAGCCCCATCGCGGCGTCAATCCCGACGAGGTCGTCGCCGTGGGGGCTGCGATCCAGGCCGGCGTGCTCAAGGGCGAGGTCAAGGACGTGCTGCTCCTCGACGTGACGCCGCTCTCCCTTGGCATCGAGACCCTGGGTGGCGTGTTCACGCGGCTCATCGATCGCAACACCACGATCCCGACGCGCAAGAGCCAGGTCTTCTCGACCGCGGAGGACAATCAGAGCGCGGTGACGATCCGCGTCTTCCAGGGCGAGCGCGAGATGGCGGCCGACAACAAGCTGCTCGGCCAGTTCGATCTCATGGGCATTCCCTCGGCTCCGCGCGGCGTGCCGCAGATCGAGGTCACCTTCGACATCGACGCCAACGGCATCGTCAACGTCTCGGCCAAGGACAAGGCGACAGGCAAGGAGCAGACCATCCGCATCCAGGCCTCGGGCGGCCTCTCCGAAGCGGACATCCAGCGCATGGTCAAGGAGGCCGAGGCGCATTCCGCCGAGGACAAGAAGCGGCGTGAGCTCGTCGAGGCGCGCAACCAGGCCGATGCGCTCATCCACACGACCGAGAAGAGCCTCAAGGAGTATGGCGACAAGGTCTCGGCCGCGGAGAAGGGCGCGATCGAGAGCGCGCTCCAGGAGCTCAAGACCGTGAAGGACGGCGAGGACGCCGCGGCGATCAAGAGCAAGACCGAGGCGCTGGCGCAGGCCTCCATGAAGCTGGGCGAGGCCATGTACAAGTCGTCTCAGGAAGCCGCGGCGGGCGGCGGCGCCTCCGCAGGCGCCGCGGAGCCGAATGCGGGCGGCGGCCGCGGCACCTCTGGCGCCGGCGGCGCCAACGAGAAGGTGGTCGACGCCGACTTCGAGGAGGTCGATGACGAGAAGAACAAGAAGTCTGCTTGAGCCGGTGCTGAAGCAGGCGTAAGACAACGGCGCCGCCCCGGTCCGTCCAGGTTCCGGGGCGGCTCCATGTTCGAGTGACGGGACGATGGCCAAGGCCGATTACTACGAGACGCTTGGCGTCGCGCGCGGGGCTGGCCCGGAGGACATCAAGAAGGCCTACCGGAAGCTGGCGATGCAATATCACCCGGACCGCAACCCGGGCGACAAGGCGGCCGAGCACAAGTTCAAGGAGATCAACGAAGCCTACGACGTCCTCAAGGACGATCAGAAGCGCGCCGCCTATGACCGCTTCGGCCACGCCGCCTTCGAGGCGAATGGCGGCGCCGGCGGCTTCCGCGCCGGGGGCTTCGATTTCTCGAGCGGCTTCGCCGACATCTTCGACGAGATGTTCGGCGAGTTCAGCGGCAGCCGCCGCCGCGGCCAGACCGCGGCGCGGGGCGCCGATCTCCGCTACAATCTCGAGATCACCCTCGAAGAGGCCTTCCGCGGCAGCCAGGCCAAGGTCCGCGTGCCCACCTCGGTCATGTGCGAGTCGTGCAACGGCTCGGGCGGGGAGGGTGGATCGCAGCCGGCGACCTGCCAGACCTGCCACGGCCATGGGCGCGTGCGCGCGCAGCAGGGCTTCTTCACCATCGAGCGCACCTGCCCGACCTGCCAGGGCTCCGGCCGCGTCATCCGCGACCCCTGTCGCGTCTGCCACGGCAGCGGCCGCGTCGCGCGCGAGAAGACGCTCTCGGTCTCCATTCCCGCGGGCGTCGAGGACGGCACGCGCATTCGCCTGGCCGGCGAGGGCGAGGCGGGGCTGCGCGGCGCGCCCGCGGGCGACCTCTACATCTTCCTCTCCATCAAGCCGCATCTCTTCTTCCGCCGCGACGGCGCCAACATCTTCTGCCGCGTGCCGATCCCGATGACGACGGCCGCCCTCGGCGGCACCATCGAGGTGCCCGCCGTCGACGGCACCCGCGCGCGGGTGAACGTCCCCGCGGGCACCCAGACCTCCCACCAGTTCCGCCTGCGCGGCAAGGGCATGTCGGTACTGCGCTCGAATGGGCGCGGCGACATGTATATCGAGGCGGTGGTGGAGACGCCGGTCAATCTCAGCAAGCGCCAGCGCGATCTCCTGCGCGAGTTCGAGGAGGCCGGCGGCGGCAAGTCGAACAGCCCCGAATCCGCCGGCTTCTTCGCCAAGGTGCGCGAGCTCTGGGACGACCTCACCGAGTAGCGCCGCGGTAAAAGCCCTCCCGGCCGCCCCCGCCCCGTGCTAAACCCCGGCGGGACTCACGGCAGGCGAGGGAGGAGTCTTCCATGGCGGAGATGCGGATCGGTGTCGTCGGCTGCGCGGGCCGCATGGGCCAGATGCTGGTCCGGGAAATCGTGGGGAACGCCCAGTGCAGGCTCGCCGGCGGCAGCGAGGCGCCGGGCCATCACGCGATTGGCCGCGACATCGGCGAGCTCGCCGGGCTCGAGCCCCTCGGCATCCGGGTCGGCGACGACGCCGCGGCCCTCTTCGCCCGCGCCGAGGCCGTCATCGATTTCACCACGCCGGCCGCGACCCAGGCGCATGCCTCGCTCGCCGCCGCCAATGAGACGATGCTGGTCGTCGGCACCACCGGGCTCGGCGCCGAGGCCGAGGAGGTCATCCGTCTCGCGGCGCAGAGGGTGGCCGTCGTCTGGTCGCCGAATATGAGCATTGGCGTCAATCTGCTCATGGCCCTCGTCGAGCGGGTCTCGGCCAGCCTCGATGCGCGCTATGACATCGAGATCGTCGAGATGCACCATCGCCACAAGGTCGACGCGCCCTCGGGCACGGCGCTCGGCCTGGGGCGGGCCGCGGCCAAGGGCCGCGGGGTCGCTCTCGATGCCGTGGCTCAGCGCGCGCGCGACGGCCATACCGGGCCGCGGGTGGCGGGGAATATCGGTTTCGCCGTGCTGCGCGGGGGCGACGTCGTCGGCGATCACACGGTCGTCTTCGCCGGCGAGGGCGAGCGCCTCGAGCTCACCCACCGCGCCGGGGGGCGGCAGATCTATGCCCAGGGGGCGGTGCGTGCGGCCCTCTGGACCCAGGGCAAGGCCCCCGGCCTCTACACCATGCGCGACGTGCTCGGATTCTAACGGGTGGTGCCGCTCAGCCTGCGGGCGAGGCGCCCGTATCGGCGGCCCAGGCCGCCTCGCGGCCGGCGTTGCGGCAGCGATCGAGGGCGTCGCGCAGCGCCCGCGCCACCTCGAGGCGCTCCTCGGGGGTGAGGAACGCCCCGATGGTGAGCTCCCGTCCATGGGAGGTGAGGACGAGGGCGCTGTCATGCTCCGGGGGATCGTCGATCTCGACGCGCAGCCAATAGGGCTGGAAGCTCCAGCGCTGGAGCCTGCCCGAGGGGGCGACCCGCTCCACGACGAGGGCGTCCTCGGTCAGCCGGATCGTCTCGTAGAGCCGGGCCGAGCGGTAGCTCGCCTTGAAGGCGAGATAGATGAGGAGCACGTCGAGGCCGAAATAACCGGTCACCGGCCAGGCGCCTCTGAGCACGAAGAACATGCCCGAGACGAAGCTGATCCCCGAGATCAGCGCCATCAGCAGCCAGAATCCCGTCGGGCTCAGGCTGCGATGGGGCATCAGCACGGCGTCGAAAAAAACGCGGCCGGCGGGCCGCGGCGGGGACGGGGACTCGCTCATTCGCCCCATCATATGGGGCCGCCGCGCCTGCGGTAAAGGGCGGGCACCACCTCCGGCGCGCGGCCGCCGGGCAAAAGCGGCTTTCGGGTCCGGTTGCGATGCGGGTAAAGTCGCCGCCATGAACAAGCCGGCCATCGAGGAGTTCTTCCGCCGACTCGCCGCGCAACGGCCCGACCCGCGCAGCGAGCTCAGCTATATCAATCCCTATACGCTCCTCGTCGCCGTGGTGCTCTCGGCGCAGGCGACGGACGCCAGCGTCAACAAGGCGACCGCGGCGCTCTTCGCCGTCGCCGATACGCCCCAGAAGATGCTCAAGCTCGGCGAGGCGGGGTTGCGCCGCTACATCCGGACGATCGGCCTCTATAACGGCAAGGCCAAGAACATCATCGCCCTCTCCCACATGCTCGTGCGCAACCATGGCGGCGAGGTGCCATGCAGCCGCGAGGCTCTCGAGGCGCTGCCTGGGGTCGGGCGCAAGACCGCGAATGTCGTGCTCAACGTTGCCTTCGGCGAGCCGACCATCGCCGTCGACACCCATATTTTCCGGGTCGGCAACCGCACCGGCCTAGCCCCGGGAAAGACGCCGCTCGAGGTCGAGGAGAAGCTGCTGCGCCGCGTGCCGGAGCACTACAAGCTTCACGCCCATCATTGGCTCATCCTGCACGGGCGCTATGTCTGCAAGGCGCGGCGTCCCGATTGTCCGGTCTGCGTCGTCCGCGATCTCTGCGCCTACAAGGCGAAGACGGTCGCCTGACCTGCGGCATCGTCAGCGCGCGCCGTCGCCGGGCCGCGGCCGCCGCGCGCTGCGCTCGAGGAACGAGACATAGGAGATGATCTTGTCGACCGTCGCCCCGTCCGAGGAGAGCGGGCAGTGGACGCGCGACATGAGATAGGGCCGGTCGCTGCGCACCGCCGGGACCGCCTCGCCCTCGAGGAACTGGGGCAGGCCCGATTCGACGACGGCGCAGTAATTGCGATAGGCGGAGGAGGTGATGTTGATGAGCGCCGTCTGCCGCACCCGTCGCCCGGTCAAGTCGCCGAGGCGGGCGATCACCTCCTCGCCGAGGATGCGGTATTCGAAGTCGAGGGGGTCGTAATGCACGTCGAGGAGAAGGATGCCCGAGAGGTGGCGGGGGATATGAACGGGGTCGATATCGGCGCGGGCCGGAAATCGCCGCCCGCCGCGCAGCCGGAGCCAGTACTCGTAGAAGGCCAGCACCGCCGCGTTGGTGACGATCGCCGGGTCGGTGCCGCAGTGAATTCCGTGCCCGCCGGCGCCGGCGGCACCGGAGTTGGCGACATCCTGGGTCACGGCTGGCCCATTCGTGGTTTGCACCGGCATTCCCTCGATGATCCCGCGCCGGCGTTTCGGATTGGTTAACGCGGGGAAAAGGAGCGGCCGCGGGCCGCGGCCGCAGGATTTAGGGGCTCGTCTGCGCCGATACCGGTGCCGCGGGATGCCTCGTCCAGGCCTTGGCCGCAACGCAGGCGGGCGGATTGGCGATCTCGGCGTCGTCGACGCGGACCTCGGAATAGGCGACGCGGAAGGTACCGCCATCGTCATAGAGATAGACGTGAAGCACGCAGCCGGTGCCGGCATATTGCCAAAGCTGCGCCGGGCCGTCGCGGCGCAAGAGCGTCGGCGTGCCGAGCACCCGCTTGAGCTCGCCCGCGGTCAGGCCCTTGAGCTGGGCCAGGCTCGGGCCGGCAGCACCGGCCGCGGCGGCGCTTTCGGTCGCCGGCGGGGCGGTCGGCGCTGGCGCGGCCGGAGGCAGGGCTGCGAGCTGGGATGTTGTATTAGCCGCCGCGGCAGGCGGCGCCGAAGCTGGTGGGGGGACCGGCGCCGGCGGCTCGGCCGCCGCGGATGGTGGCGCGGCCGCGGCGCGCTGTGACAAGAGTTGACGGATCTCGAAATCGCGCAGCGGCAGCGCGCCGTCGCTGAGCCGCCCATAGGGCATCCCGGCCAGGTGATAGCCCGGCAATGCCAGGGGCGCTGCCGCGGGATCCGTGGCGGCGCAGCCGGTGAGGGCAAGGAGGGCGAGGCCGATCACGCCGAGCCCGCAGCGTGATCGGCGCCTCGCCTTGATCGTTTCGTCCCCCACGATACCGCGCCCGCTATCCTCTGCCGAGCCTTGCCGTGCCGTTGAGCCGATGGGATGCCGAGCGGCCGGCGGTCACGCTATTCGCTCGCGATCGCCGGGATCGTCTCGCCGAGGCCCGTCGTCTCGCGCCGGAGGGGTGTTGCCGCCGCAACCCCCAGGCTGCGAATGTCGCCATTGATCTCGCCGCCCGGCTCGATCTCGAGACGGCCGTAGCGCACATCGCCATTGACGCGACCGCTAGCGCGGATCAGCAGACGCCCGCGCGCGGTGAGCGTTCCCTCGAAATGGCCGGAGATCTCGGCGCTCTCGATCTCGGCGGAGCCCTTGAAGCTGCCGGATTCGGCGATCTCGATCTTGCGGCAGTCGGTGAGCGCCGCCTCGACGCGGCCTTCGACGACAAGATGCTCGCAAGCGGTGATTTGGCCGTTGAGGCAGATATCGCGGCCGACGATCAGCTTCTTGCCCTCCGTCGCCGCGTCGGCCGCCTCGCCCCCCGGCTTGCGCGGCGCGGGAGCCGCCTCGCCGATGCGGCGGACGCCCTCGGGCGTTGCGCGCGGCGGTGGCGGCGGTATCGGGGTCTTCGCGGTGCTCGAGGGCGTCGCGCTCGGGACGGCGCCGCCGGTCGGGGTGCCGCCCGCCGCCGTCCGGGCGAGCCCGGTCTCGGTGACGAGCCCGCGCGGCATCGACCGCAGCGGCGGCAGGTCCGGATCGTCGTCCTCGATCAGGTGGGACTCCGGTCGGGGCATCTCGAAATTGCTGAGGGGCTTCTTGCGTCGGAAGATCATCGGGGACCTCGTCTCTCCTGCGGTCGAATCTGTGCTCCAGTCCCTGACCCGCTCGGTTTTTGCGCCGGCCCCGGCATGGGGCGCCTATGGCGCGCGCCTGCCGCGCGGTGTTCCCGCGAGGCGGTGATAGACATGGACCATGAGGGCCGTCGCGAACACGGGCGCGATCAGATTCACCACCGGCACGGTCAGCAGGAACGCGATGAGAACCCCCATGAGGAGAATCTGGCCCGGATAGGTCCGTCGCAACCGCCGCGCCTCCGAGGGCGCGAGCCGCCGGACGGCCACCAGCTCGAAATACTCCCGACTCAGAAGATACCCGTTTAAGCCATAGAAAACAAACAGATTTACCGCAGGGATCAATAAATATACGGGGAGCGCGACAAGGTTGAGGAGGATGCTGACGCCGGCAAAACGAAGGCCTTCGCGCAGGAGCTCGGCGAGGGGCTGGGGTCGCGCCGCGGGCAGGCCGGGGTAATGTCGCGCCTCGACGGCCTCGGCGACGCTGTCGAGAAAGAAGCCGACGACGATCCCCGCGATGCCGGGAAAGAGCAGCCAGGAAAGAACGAGGGTGGCGAGGCCGCCCAGGATCTCGATGATCCAGTGCAGCCAGGCTTGCGAGAGGACGAGATGCGCGAGGAGATAGCCGATCCCGACCCAGAGCAGGACGAAGATGATCAGCGTGCCGGCGAGGCTCTTCGCCAACACGCCGCGGATGCGGGGGTCGGTGAGCTGGGCGGCCGCGCGGGCGATGTCGGTGGGCATGGGCGGGAGACTCGGCAAATGGCGACGGGTGGATGGCGCGTAAAAACCCGGACTTGCGGGCGGCTTTTGCCTGACTATACTGCGCGCGGCCTGAAGATCAGCCAGCATTCGCAAATCACGAGGGAGCCGGGAGTGGCTGCGACAGCATCCGACGGCACGCGCTTCGATGTCGTCGGCATCGGGAATGCCATCGTCGACGTGCTCGCTCATGCGGAGGACGCGATCCTCGAGAAGCTCGGCCTCGTCAAGGGCGCCATGACGCTGGTCGATGCATCCGCCGCGGAGACGCTCTACGCCCATATGGCCGCGGCGATCGAGTGCTCGGGCGGCTCCGCCGCCAATACCATCGCAGGGCTCGCCTCATTGGGCGGCCGCGCCGCCTTCATCGGCAAGGTCAAGCGCGATCAGCTCGGCGAGGTGTTCGCCCACGATATCCGCGCGCTCGGCGTGCATTTCGCCACGCCGCCCGCCGTCTTCGGCGCCGCGACCGCGCGCTGCCTCGTCTTCATCACCCCCGACGCGCAGCGCACGATGCAGACCTTCCTCGGCGCCTGCGTCGAGCTCGGCCCCGAAGACATCGACGAGGCGCTCATCGCCGCCGCCAAGGTCACCTATCTCGAAGGCTATCTCTGGGATCCGCCGCGCGCGAAGGAGGCCCTCCTCAAGGCCTGCGAGATCGCCCATGCTCATGGCCGCAAGGTCGCCCTCTCGCTCTCCGACCCCTTCTGCGTGAAGCGCCACCGCACCGAGTTCCGCGAGCTCGTCGCCGGCCATGTCGACATCCTCTTCGCCAACGAGCAGGAGATCATGGCCCTCTACCAGTCGCCCGATTTCGACGCGGCGATGCGCGCGGTGCGCGGCCATTGCGAGATCGCCGCCCTCACGCGCAGCGAGAAGGGCTCGGTCGTCCTCAATGGCAAGGACGTCCATGTCATCGATGCGGCGCCGGCCCAGGTGCTCGACACCACCGGTGCCGGCGATCTCTATGCGGCGGGCTTCCTCCACGGCTACGCCCAGGGCCACGATCCCGCCGCGTGCGGGCGCCTCGGCGCGCTCTGCGCCGCCGAGGTGATCGGCCATATCGGCGCGCGCCCGGCGCGTCCTCTTGCGGAACTCTGCGCGCAGCTTATCTGAACGCGCATGGATCAGCGCAAGGACATCCGCAATCTCGCGATCATCGCGCATGTCGATCACGGCAAGACGACCCTGATCGATGTGCTGCTGCGCCAGAGCGGTGCGGTGCGCGCCAATCAGGCGATGGCCGAGCGCGCGCTCGACAGCAACGATCTCGAGCGCGAGCGCGGCATCACCATCCTCGCCAAGTGCACCTCGGTCACCTGGAGCGGCGTGCGCCTCAACATCGTCGACACGCCGGGCCATGCGGATTTCGGCGGCGAGGTCGAGCGCATCCTCGACATGGTCGACGGCGCCGTGGTGCTGGTGGATGCCGCCGAGGGGCCGCTGCCCCAGACCAAGTTCGTGCTCTCCAAGGCGCTGCGCCTCGGCTTGCGTCCGGCCGTCCTCATCAACAAGTGCGACCGGCCCGATGCCCGCGCCCACGAGGTGCATGAGGAGATCTTCGATCTCTTCGCTGCCCTCGACGCCAGCGAGGCGCAGCTCGATTTCCCGGTGCTCTTCGCCTCGGCGCGGGAGGGCTGGGCGGCTCCCGCCCTCGACGGCCCGCGCGAGAGCATGGCGCCCCTCTTCGAGCTCCTCATCGCCCATGTGCCCCCACCCCAGGCCGATCCCGACCGGCCCTTCGCCATGCTGGCGAGCACGCTCGAATACGATTCCTATCTCGGCCGCGTGCTCACCGGGCGCATCCACAGCGGCGTTGCGCGCGTGAACATGCCGGTCAAGGCGCTCGACCGCGACGGCAATGTGATCGAGCAGGGCCGCATGACGAAGCTCCTCGCCTTCCGCGGGCTCGAGCGCGTGCCGATCGAGCAGGCCGCCGCCGGCGACATCATCGCGGTGGCCGGACTCGCGCGCACGACAGTGGCCGACACCCTGGCGGCTCCCGAGGTGACCGTACCGCTCGCCGCCCAGCCGATCGATCCGCCGACCATCGCCATGACCTTCTCGGTCAATGATTCCCCGCTCGCCGGCAAGGCGGGGAGCAAGCTCACCTCGCGCGAGATCGGCGCGCGCCTGGAGCGCGAGGCGGAAGGCAATGTGGCGATCCGCGTCACCGAGAGCGAGGAGAAGGACGCCTTCGAGGTGGCCGGGCGCGGCGAGCTGCAATTGGGGGTCCTCATCGAGACGATGCGCCGCGAGGGCTTCGAGCTCTCCATCAGCCGCCCGCGCGTCATTTTCAAGGCCGACGCCACGACGGGCCAGCGCCTCGAGCCGATCGAGGAGGTGCTGATCGACGTCGACGACGCCTATACCGGCGTCGTCATCGACGCGCTCTCCTCGCGCAAGGGCGAGCTCGCCGATATGCGCCCCTCGGGGGGCGGGAAGACGCGCATCACCATGCTCGTGCCGTCGCGCGGGCTCATCGGCTACCAGGGCCAGTTCCTGACCGATACCCGCGGCACCGGCGTGCTCTCGCGGCTCTTCCACGGCTATGCGCCCTACAAGGGGCCGATCCAGGGGCGGCGCAACGGCGTGCTCGTCTCGATCGCCGACGGCGCCGCCGTCGCTTATGCCTTATGGAATCTCGAGGAGCGCGGCGCCCTCTTCATCGGCCCCGGCACGCGCATCTATTCGGGCATGATCATCGGCGAGCACAGCCGCGGCAACGACCTCGAGGTCAATCCCCTGAAGGGGAAGCAGCTCACCAATATCCGCACCACCGCGAAGGATGAGATGGTGCGCCTGACGCCGCCGCGCCAGATGTCACTTGAGCAGGCAATCGCCTATATCGACGACGACGAGCTCGTCGAGGTGACGCCCGACGGCTTCCGCCTCAGGAAGCGCCACCTCGATCCCCATATGCGCAAGAAGGAGGAGCGGGCGCGGCAGGCGGGGTGAGCAGCGGCGGCGCAACCGGCTTTTATTGTCGCTCTCGGCAGATCGCCGAACCCCTCACAACGCGCGATGTCGCCTTTTGCGGCTTATGACCAAGCACTTCGGTGTGGCCCTCAGTCAGGGGGCAGCGCGGCCGCGAAGTGGTACAACCTTGCCAGGGCCCTGGGTAGCACCAGCTCTGGACGACTCGTCGCTAGCTGGATCAATGGGGGAGATCACTTCCTCAAATTTTTTCAGCGCAGCAGCGGTCTTGGGGAGCGATAGGGACTGTAACGTCTCAAGATAGTCCCTACCCGTTTTCAGCGGGTTTTTGAGTCTTTCACAACAGGCCCTTGCGGCTCCCACCACCGCCGCCTCATCAATGTCGATCTGGTAATTGATGAACTCGTCAGGATGTATGGCCTCTAAATTGTGACGCGCCAGAATTATCGCCGGAAAGTCCTTGAGATTGTAAGTCACGATCGCATCTGCGCGAGCGTGAATGGTGGCTGCCATGACGTGGCGATCATTGCCGTCGGGCAACTCCACGGTGGAAATGAGGGCTTCGTAGCCTTTCACAAGACAATCCAAAACAGCCTCATTCATGAGTCGACATGTGCGCTCCAACTGCTCGCGCTCTAGGTCCTTCCGTTTTTCCAAGAGGCTGCGCATCCACTCTTCGTGAATTTGGTCGGTTCATTTGGCCCGAAAGAGATTTGCCGTTGCGAGCTGCATCAACAGATCTCGCAACGGCGCTGGATAGAGAACGCAAGCGTCGAAGATGACGGAGTAGTGAGCCGTTTCAGTAGCCCATATCTAGTTCCTGCGCCTGTGCCGCCAATTCGTCCAACGCCTTCTTGCTCGCCCTTTCTGCCGAAGCTTTGAATTCCTGTAAGTCCTCAAATCTTATTCGGCGATGCGTGCCCACTTTTCGATACTTGATCAGCCCCTGGTCCAATAAGCCAATCAAGTACGGACGAGAGACGTTTAGGCAATCCGCAGCCTCTTGTGTGGTGAGCTCGGCATGAATTGGAATGATTGTGACGGCATTACCGCGCCCCATCTCTGTCAAAAGATAAGACAAGAGGCGACTGGCGCCCCGTGGCAAAACAACCGTCTGACCGTCTTCCAGTTGAACGCGCAACTCCTCATTCCGAGCGGTTGTCGGCGCGAGAATGCGACTCGACTCTGCCGCGACCCTAGAATCCTCCTCGCTCGGAACGACAGTCTCGTCCCTCTTCAACAACGCAGTCATGGTTGCTCCCTCCTGTCGAGCAACGCCCTTATACCAGAAAATTGAAGCAAACGCAATAATCGAAGAATTCGAAATAGACGAAACAATCCAAAATAAGAATTTCCTTCAGATCAGAGGCTTACCAGGATATCGCGGCGGCGCGCCTGGGGCCATCAGATCAAACTCGCCATTGCTGACCTGACGATTGTCTTTGTGGCACACCATCTCTACCGCATGAGGCCCAGCGACATGGTGATGCTGGTCCATCTCGGCGCGGCGCATTCTCGAGAACAGATTTGCACGCCTCTAAGCGAAGACGGCCAGTGGCTCGATCACTGGGCAGCGGGACGCCTCGCCGAACTCGGCGTCGCTAAGCGCCGGCAAGGGCCTTCGCCATGGCGCGCAGATTGGCGATCTTCGCCCGCACTTCGCCGCGTGACGATGGCGGGGCTGTTGCTCGGGTTGGTCCTCCTCTGTTTCGGCTATGCCTATGCCTGACTCCGAGCTGATCCTGACGTCGACGATCACCTGCCCCCGTTGCGGCGCCGCGACGGTCGCGACGATGCCCGTCGATGCCTGCCTCTTCTTCTATGACTGCCCCGCCTGCGGGGCGCGGCTCCGCCCCAAGCCCGGCGATTGCTGCGTCTTCTGCTCCTATGGGGACGTGCCCTGCCCGCCCCGCCAGGCTGCGGCGCGCCGCGGCGACGGCGCCCTGGCCTGCGTTGCCGATGGGTGGCAGCAAGCCCGCCGGCTGAGGCAAAAAAAGCCCCGCCAGAGGGGGACGGGGCGAGGTGGGTGTGTATGGGGGAGGAAGTACGCTCGTCTATGCTCGTCGGACCTCGTGATCTTATCAAAAATCAAGAAAAGGTCCAGCGCGTTGTGAGCCGTCACGGAATCGTGAACGTCGCCGCGCGGAGAGCCCGTGGCGCCTGAGCTGGCCCGCGAGGACCGCCTCAGCCCGGTCCAACCACGTCGCGCAGATAATCGCGCACCACCCCCTCCCATTTCGCCGTCCAGAAGAAGACGCGGATGTTGCGCACCCGCACGTCGCGGATGACGAAGAGGAGGCCGCGGCCGCCATTGGCGCGAAAGGCGTCGAAGTTCCGCGCCACATCGCTCAAGGGGTAGTCGGGATCGTCATCGGCATAGAGCCACAGCATCGGCACGGCGGCGCTGCGGCCGGCCGCGGCGAAGGTCTCGGCGTCGAGGGCCGCGCGCTTGTCGCCTGCCGGCCACCAGCCGCCGGAGAAATTGATCGCTCCCGCCACCTTGCCCGGATGGCGCGCGGCATAGGCGACCGACAGCAGCCCGCCGCGCCCGTATCCGGCGACGACGATGCGCGCGGGATCGACATCGGGCCGCGCCGCCATGGCGTCGACGGCGGCGTCGATATCCTCGAGCCCCGACGCCAATTGCAGGCGCGGCGCAGGCCGGTCCGAGAGATCCGCGGCCTCCTCCATCGGCCCGCCCGAGCCGCCGCGCCCCTTGCGCATCGGCACCACCACAGAATAGCCGAGGGCAAGGAGATAGCGCGCCTGGTCCTCGAAGCGGAGGGTCTCGCCGGCCTTGGCGTCATCGTCATTGGGCGAGCTGTGGTTGAGAATGATGAGCGGCCGGCGCCCGGGAAGCGGCGAGCGATAGAGGGTCGCCCGCAGCTCGATGCGTTGCCCCGCGGCGGCGCCGACCCGCGCCTCTTCCGGGATACGAATCTCCTGCCAGAGGGGATCGGAGCGCCGCCGCGCCGCCGCGAGCGCCGTTGCGAGATCGGGGGCGGCGATGCGCTTGAGGAGGACATAGCTGCGCCAGCCATAGGGGGTCGTGGCGCGGCCGAGCAGCCGGCCGCCGGCGGCGAAGCTGTAATCGACCCTCTGGTGCGTGTTGGGAAGGACGAATCCCAGATGCCCGTTCACGATCTCGCCATGCAGGCGCTGATAGCTGTGCACCTCGTGGGACGCCCAGTCCGAGCCCAGGGCATAGATCACGTCCGCCGCGCCATCGGCGCCGACGCGCTCGACCACGAGCGCATGGGGCACCGTCCCGTCCCAGCGATCGCCGGCCCAGATGCCGGCAAAGGCGGCGATCGCCGGCGGCACGTCGGGCCCGGGCCGCGTCAACGTGAGGTCCCCGGGAAGAAGCACGCCGGTGTTGAAGATGGCGAAGGAGAACACCCAATCGCCGAAGGCTGCGGCGGCGGCCATCAGGGCAAGGACGGCGATCGCGGCCTTCCACCCGAATTTCCACGGCCTCTTCGGGGCGCCGCCGCCCTCGCTGCGCCAGAACGCGAATAGCGCGGGATCGAGGCGGGCTGGGACCTTGCGGTCATCCGAACCGGCATGGTTCATGAGGTTTTCACGATCCGGCATGTGAACCTGCGCACGGCACGCACGGACGCGCGAGCGTCGCGGCAGCGACGGCTGCGCGGGGACGCTCGGCGCGGCTGGCGTTCCCTATCGCCCCATCCTATCATTCGCGCGCCGATGATTGCGCGACGAGGCTCTTCTTGACGATCCGCAGCTGGCTTGACGCCGCCGCCCTCTACCGTGATCGCCGCGTGCTCGCCATCCTGGCGCTCGGCTTCTCGAGCGGGTTGCCGCTCCTCCTCACCTTCTCGACCTTGAGCACTTGGCTCGCGACCGAGGGTGTGAGCAAGACCTCGATCGGCCTCTTCGCCGTGGTCGGCCTGCCCTATTCCTTCAAGTTCCTGTGGTCGCCGCTCATCGACGGGATTCGCCTGCCCCTCTTCGGCCGGCTCGGCCAAAGGCGCGGCTGGATGATCGCGGTGCAGCTCCTCCTCGCCGCGGCCGTGGTGGCGCTGGGCAGCCTCACGCCCAAGGCGGAGCCGCTCTTGACCGCCGCCTTGGCCGTCCTCGTCGCCTTCCTCTCCGCGAGCCAGGACATCGTGATCGACGCCTATCGCGTCGAGATCCTGAAGCCCGACGAGCAGGGTGCCGGTGCCACCATGGTGCAGATCGGCTATCGCTTGGGCATGCTGATGGCGGGCGCCGGCGCCCTCATCATCGCCGGGCGCTTCGGCTGGTTCTCGGCCTATCTGGTGATGGGCCTGCTCATGTCCGTCGGCATCGCGACGGTGCTCGCCAATCCGGAGCCGGCCGCAGGGCGTGGCCGCGGCGGAGGGAGCCCGCGCGCGCCCGGCTGGTTTGGCGCCTGGCTGCGCGCCCATCTCCTCGAGCCCTTCGCCGATTTCATGCGCCACGGCAATTGGGGCGCCATCCTCCTCTTCATCCTCCTCTACAAGCTCGGCGACGCCGTCGCCGGCATCATGGCCAATCCCCTCTATATCAATCTCGGCTTCTCCCTCGCGGAGATCGCGAGCGTGAGCAAGATTTTCGGCTTCTTCGCAACACTCCTCGGCGCCTTCCTGGGCGGCCTCATGGTGACGCGCCTCGGCATGTTCCCGAGCCTGCTCATCTGCGGCGTCGCGCAATCGGCGACCATCCTCACCTACGCGCTCCAGGCGGTCGCGGGCCACGACGTCGCCATGCTCGCCGTCACCATCGCCGCCGAGAACATCACCGGCGGCATGGGCTCGGCCGCCCTCGTCGCCTATCTCTCCGGCCTATGCAGCCGCGGCCACACCGCGACCCAATACGCGCTCCTCTCCTCGCTCGCCACGGTGGGCCGCACCCTGCTCTCCTCGACGGGGGGATGGCTCGCCGACCGCATGGACTGGGTCAGCTTCTTCACCCTCAGCACGCTGCTCGGCGTGCCCGGGCTCCTCGTGCTGCTCTGGCTGATGCGCCGCGAGCGGCGCGCGACCCTCGCCGCGGCCCAGCCCCGCGTCGGTTAAGCGGCACCCCTCACGGCCGCGCGATGGGCCGCCGCGAAGGCCTCGAGGCTCGGGAACTCCGCATCGGGCTGGACCGGCATCTCCGGCGGGCGCGTTGCGCCCCAGCCGGGCCTGCCGGCGCGGCGGTTGATCCACACCGTCGTCATGCCGAGGGCCTTGGCCGGCACGTGGTCGTGGAACAGGCTCTGCGCGACGTGGAGGATCTCGCCTTGCGCGATCCCCATCTCGGCGAGGCGCCGGAACGCCGCATGGAAGTGGTTGGGATTGGGCTTGTAGCTGCCGACATCCTGCGCCGTCACGATGGCGTCGAAGACGACGCCGAGCCGCTTGTTGCTATAGGCGAAGGAGGCGCGGTCGACGTTCGAGACGATCACCAGCTTGTAGTGCTTCTTGAGATAGGCAAGCGCCCCGGGGCTGTCGGGGAAGGCCGGCCAGTCCGGTACCGAGGCGCCGGCGCCGCGCGCCTCCTCCTCGCCCACGGCAACCCCGTGCTTGACGCCGAGGGCCTTCAAGGTCTCGGCGAGCACCCGGGGATAGAGAAGCGCCGGAGTCGCCGTCTGGATGCGCGATTCCGCCGCGGCGAAATCGGCGAGCAGCGCCTCGTCGTCGCTCCGGATTCCCTGTTTCGCGGCCCAGGGACGCAAGACGGAAAGAATTCCGGATTCCCAGTCGATCAGCGTGCCGTAGCAGTCGAAGGTGAGGGCGCGAAACCGGCGCCAGTCGATCGTCATCGCGATTCCTCCACAATGGATGTCAAAGTCGCCCCCCTCGACCGCCCCGGATTCCGCCGTTTTTCCTGGAAAGGGGGCGACAAGGGATGCCAACGTCGCCCCCTTCCGCGCGCGCGTGAAAGCCGTTTTCACCCTTCGGCATGATGTCGTTCTGATCTTTACCACGGCGTGAGCGAACGCCATACTCCCGCGCGCCAACAACAGGAGGAAGTCAGCCATGCGCGTCGGCGTGCCCAAGGAGATCAAGACCCACGAATACCGCGTCGGCCTCGTGCCGTCGAGCGTGCGCGAGCTCGTCCATCACGGGCACCAGGTGATCGTGGAGACGCAGGCGGGCGCTGGCATCGGCTTCGACGACGACGCCTATCGCGCGGCGGGGGCGACCATCGCCGGCACGGCCGCGGACGTCTTCCGCGCCGCCGACCTCGTCGTGAAGGTGAAGGAGCCGCAGCTTCGCGAATGCAAGATGCTGCGCGACGGCCAGGTGCTCTTCACCTATCTCCATCTCGCCGCCGATCCTCAGCAGGCTAAGGGCCTGATCGAGTCCGGCTGCACCGCGATCGCCTACGAGACCGTGACCGACGATGCGGGCGGGCTCCCCCTCCTCGCGCCGATGAGCGAGGTGGCGGGCCGCATGTCGATCCAGGTCGGCGCCCATTGCCTCGAGAAGGAGCAAGGCGGGTCGGGAATCCTGCTTGGCGGGGTGCCCGGCGTGCTCTCGGGGAAGGTGGTGATCATCGGCGGCGGCGTCTCGGGCACCAACGCCGCGCGCATGGCCATGGGACTCGAGGCGCATGTCACGGTGATCGACAAGTCGCTGCGGCGCCTCTACGAGCTCGATCTCCAATTTGGCGCCAAGCTTCACACCATGTTTGCGACGGTCGACGCGATCGAGCAGCAGGTGCTCTCGGCCGACCTCGTGATCGGCGCCGTGCTCGTCCCCGGTGCTGCGGCGCCCAAGCTCGTCAGCCGCGAGATGGTGGGTCGGATGCGGCGCGGTTCGGTCATGGTGGATATTTCCATCGACCAGGGCGGCTGCTTCGAGACGAGCAAGCCGACCACGCATGCTGACCCCACCTATGTCGAGCAGGGGGTCGTGCATTATTGCGTCACCAACATGCCGGGCGCGGTGGCGCGCACCTCGACTTTTGCCCTCAACAATGCGACGCTTCCCTTCACCCTTGCGCTCGCCGACAAGGGCTTCCGCCAAGCCCTTGCCGACAACCGGCACCTGCGCAACGGGCTCAACGTCCATCGGGGCCGCATCACCCACAAGGCGGTGGCGCAGGACCTCGACCTTGCGTTCCAGCCGAGCGAGGACGCGCTCGTGCATTGACGGCCAGGGAGGCGCGATGGCGCGGCTCGACGTCGTCGAAGGAGACATCACCAAACTCGCGGTCGACGCCATCGTCAATGCCGCGAACACCACGCTGCTCGGCGGCGGCGGTGTCGACGGCGCCATCCATCGCGCGGCCGGACCGGAGCTTCGCGCCGAGTGCCGTGCGCTTGGCGGCTGTCCGACCGGATCGGCCAAGGCGACGAAGGGCTACAGGCTGCCCGCCGCCTGGGTGATCCACGCCGTCGGCCCGGTGTGGCAAGGCGGGGGCAAGGGCGAGGATGCGCTCCTCGCCTCCTGCTACCGCACGGCGCTGGAACTTGCGGGCGAGAAGCGTGCGCGCAGCATCGCCTTCCCGGCGATCTCGACGGGGATCTATCGCTTTCCCCTTCAGCGCGCCGCCGAGATCGCCATAGGCACCGTCCGCGACGAGCTCACGCACAGCCCCACGATCGAGCGCGTGGTCTTCTGCTGCTTCGGCGCCGAGGTGGCCTCGGTCTATCGCCGTCTCCTCGCGGCGCAGCCTTGACGATGTGACGCAGGCGATATCTCACCCGATCTTGGCGGAAGGTCTCCCATGAGCATCCGCAACTTCGATTGCCTCTTCAAGCCGCGCTCAATCGCCCTCATCGGCGCGAGCCAGCGCCCCGGCTCCGTCGGTGCCGTGCTCGCACGCAATCTGTTTCACGCCGGCTTCGGCGGCCCGATCATGCCGGTCAATCCCAAGCATCAATCGATCGAGGGCGTGCTGACCTATCCCGATATCGCCAGCCTCCCGGTCACCCCGGACCTCGCCGTCGTATCGACGCCAGCCGAGGCGGTACCCGGGATCGTTGCGGATCTCGGACGCCGCGGCACAAAGGCTGCGGTCGTGATCACCGCCGGCTTCGGCGAGGGCGAAGACCGCGTCGGGGGTGCGCTGCGCCAGGCCGTGCTCGACGCCGCGCGCCCTCATCTCCTGCGCATCGTTGGCCCCAATTGCCTCGGCGTGATCGTCCCCCGCATCGGCCTGAATGCGACCTTCGCCCATCTCCCGGCCGCCCCAGGCGATCTCGCCTTCGTCACCCAATCGGGTGCCATGGTGACCTCGGTGATCGATTGGGCAGCGCCGCGCGGCATCGGCTTCTCCCATCTCGTCTCCTTGGGCGACATGACCGATGTCGATTTCGGCGACATGCTCGACTACCTCGCCGCCGACGGCGGAACGCGGGCGATCCTCCTCTACATCGAGGGCGTGACCCAGGCGCGCAAATTCATGTCCGCGGCGCGGATCGCCGCGCGCGCGAAGCCGGTGCTGGTCGTCAAGGCGGGCCGGCGCGCCGAGGGGGCCAAGGCGGCGACCTCTCATACCGGTGCCATGGCGGGCGCGGACGCGGTCTACGACGCGGCCATTCGCCGCGCCGGCATGCTGCGTGTCTACGAGCTCGACGAGCTCTTCGATGCCGTCGAGACGCTCGCCATGTGCCGGCCGATGGCGGGGAACCGTCTCGCCATCCTCACCAATGGCGGCGGGATCGGCGTGATGGCGACCGACAGCGCCATCGAGCAAGGAGGCTACCTGGCCGCGCTCTCCCCGGCCACTCTCGAGAGGCTCGATCGCGTGCTGCCGCGGACCTGGTCGCACGGCAACCCCGTGGACATCATCGGCGACGCGCCGCCGGAGCGCTACAAGGCCGCTCTTGGCGCCCTCCTCGAGGATAGTGGCGTCGACGCCATATTGGCGCTCCATTGCCCGACGGCGATCGCCTCCTCGACCGAGGCGGCGAAGGCGGTTATCGATGCGGCCGCCGCGCGGCGGATCAATCTCTTCACCTGCTGGGTCGGCGAGGAGGCCGTCGCCGAGGCGCGGCGCCTCTTTACTGCGGCGCGCGTGCCGACCTACGCCGCGCCAAACCAGGCGGTGCGGGCCTTCATGAACATGGTCTATTATCGGCGCAACCAGGATCTCCTGATGGAGGTCCCGCCCTCAGCGCCCACGGAGTTTTCGCCTGATCCGGGAAAGGCGCGGGCGATCATCGCGACGGCGCTCGCCGCCGGACGCGGGTGGCTCGGCGAGCCCGAAGCGAAGGACGTGCTCGCCGCCTATGGCATCCCTACCGTCGCGACCCGCGTCGCCCGTACGCCGGAGGGTGCCGGGCTCATCGCCAAGGCCTTCGGCGCCCCCTGCGCCCTCAAGATCCTCTCGCCCGACATTACGCATAAAAGCGATGTCGGCGGCGTTGCGCTCAACCTCGACACACCGACCGCGGTCAAGGACGCGGCCGAGGCGATGCTCAACCGCCTCGCGAAGAGCCACCCCAAGGCGCGGCTCGAAGGCTTCACGGTCGAGCCGATGATTCGCCGCGAGGGCGGGCACGAGCTCATTCTCGGCATGGCCGAGGATGCGCAATTCGGGCCGGTCATCCTCTTCGGACATGGCGGCACCGCGGCCGAGGTCATCGACGACAAGGCGCTCGCCTTGGCGCCGCTCAACCTGAAGATCGCTCGGGAGCTGATGGCGCGCACGCGCGTCTATCGGCTGCTCCAGGGCTATCGCAACCAACCTCCGGCCGCCCTCGACGCCATCGCACTTACGCTCGTCAAGATATCGCAACTCGTGGTGGACATGGCCGAGGTGGCTGAGCTCGACATCAATCCCCTTGTTGCCGACGCAAACGGGGTGACGGCCCTCGACGCGCGCATCCGCGTGACGCCCCGCGCGGGCGACGGTACGGCGCGTCTCGCGATCCGGCCCTACCCGACGGCGCTCGAATCGACGGTCGAGCTCCCCGGCGGCCGCCGCTTTCTCCTCCGCCCGGTGCGACCGGAAGACGCGCCGGCCTTCATCGACGCCTTCCAGAAGCTCTCGCCCGAGGACGTGCGCATGCGCTTCTTCGCCCCGATGAAGGTCCTCAGCCCCGGCTTTGCCGCGCGCCTCACCCAGATCGATTACGACCGGGAGATGGCGCTCGTGCTCTGCGCGCCCGACCGGCCGCCCGGAAGCACCGAGATCTTCGGCGTGGTGCGGCTCGCCGCCGATCCCGACAACGAGAAGGCGGAATTCGCCATTATCGTGCGCTCGGATCTGAAGGGGCTTGGCCTCGGCACGCTTCTCATGCATCGCATCGTCGACTATGCCCGTGCCCGAGGCATCGGCACGCTCTATGGCGACGTGCTGCGCGAGAATGAGGCCATGCTCAAGCTTTGCCAGGCGCTCGGCTTCACCCTGCACAATGTGGCAACCGAAGCCGATATCGTCGAAGTCCGCCTCGCTCTTCAGGCGACGGCATCGTCAAGGGCGTAGCCCGCGGAGCGCACGGTGCGGATCGGATCGGCATCATTCGCCGCGTTAAGCGCGCGCCGCAGCCGCCGGATATGCACATCGACCGTGCGCAGCTCGACATAGACGTCGCTTCCCCACACGGCGTCGAGAAGCTGCTCCCGCGAGAAGACCCGGCCCGGGTGCTCGAGGAGATAGCGCAGAAGACGGAACTCGGTCGGGCCGAGATGGACGGGACGTCCGCCGCGCATGACCCGATGGGCGGCGAGATCCATGACGATGTCGCTGAAGGCCAGCTTCTCCGCGGAGAGCGACGGCCGGACCCGCCGCAGGACCGCGCGGGCGCGAGCGATCAGCTCGCGGGGGGAGAACGGCTTCGCGACATAGTCGTCGGCGCCGCTGTCGAGGCCGCGAATGCGATCGCCTTCCTCGCCGCGCGCCGTGAGCATGATCACGGAAATCCCGCGGGTTTCCGGTTTGCGCCGCAGCTGGCGGCAAACCTCGAGCCCGGAGAGATGCGGAAGCATCCAGTCGAGGATCATGAGGTCCGGCGGCTCTTCGGCGACCATGACCAAGGCCTCTTCGCCATCCGCGGCGGTGGAGACACGAAAATCCTCCTGCTCGAAGTTGTAGCGAAGCAGCTCGACGAGCGCCGCTTCATCCTCGACGATCAGGACATGGGGCTTCATGCGTCTATGACTTCCTCTTCCGATCTCCCCGCCGGGCCTTGCCTTCAGGTTTCCGCGGCGGCAGCGGGGTGACGACGGTGAAGCTCGAGGTATCCCCCTTGGGCCGATTCTCGCGGAACGGCGTGCCCTCCACCAGGAAATGGACCGTCTCGGCAATATTGGTGGCGTGATCCCCGATGCGCTCGATGTTCTTGGCGATGAAGAGGAGGTGCGTGCACGGCGTGATGTTGCGCGGGTCCTCCATCATGTAGGTGAGGAGCTCGCGGAAGAAGCCGGCATAGGCCTCGTCGAGCTCGGCATCATGCTCCCACACCTGCCGAGCCTTCTCCACGTCGCGCTCGATATAGGCGTCGAGCACGTTCTTGATCAGCGCCTGGGCGAGGCTGCCCATGCGTGGAATCGTGAAGAGCGGTTGCACGGCGGGGACGAGGGTCAGCGCCGTCGCGCGCTTGGCAACATTCGCGGCATAATCGGCAATGCGCTCGATATCGCTCGAGACCTTGAGCGCTGCGACGATATTGCGCAAATCGCGCGCCATGGGCTGTCGCAGCGCCAGGAGCCGCACCACCTGGTTCTGCACTTCCTGCTCGAGTGCGTCGATCTTCGCATCGGCGGCAACCGTTTCGGCGCCGAGCTCGGCGTCGCGGGCGACGGCAGCCTGGATGGCATTGGCGAGTTGCGCCTCGGCCAGCCCGCCCATCTGGGCGATGCTGCTGTTGAGCTGATCCAGCTCCCGGTCGTACGCCTTGATGACATGCTCCGAGGCCATCGCCTTCTCCTGACTTCGCCCGCTTGGGGGCGGTACACGGATATCCGGGGTCATGGTAGGACGCACCAAGCGGCTCGGCTATAGCATGATGGGCCTCGGCACCCGCCAAGCCTAGCCGCCGCTCGTGTCACATTTACGACGGGGATGTGACGGTTCCATGACCGGGCGCGGCGTTGCTTCCGGTCCCCTCATCGCCGCGGCCTGCCGTGGCCGTCGGCAGGAACACGGTGAAAGTGCTGCCGCGCCCGATCGCGCTCTCGATCTGCAGAGCCCCGCGGTGGCGGTTCACGATATGCTTGACGATGGCGAGGCCGAGGCCGGTGCCGCCGAGCTCCCGCGACCGCGCGGCGTCCACCCGGTAGAACCGCTCGGTAAGGCGTGGAATCTTCTCCCGGGGGATCCCCTCCCCCTCATCGCTCACGGCGACCGTGACGAAGCCTCCCGGCGGGGTCCGGCTGATCGGCACGGGGCAGCGGTCGCTTTGTTGGGCGACCACGCGCACCTCGGTGCCGCGCCTGCCGTATTTGATGGCATTGTCGATCAGATTCTGGAATACCTGGGCAAGCTCGTCCCCATCCCCGAGCACCGGCGGCAGTCCGCTTTCGGGGAGAGTCATGGCAATGGTGATCTCTCGCGCCTTGCTCTGCGGCTGGAGCGCGTCGGCCACGCTGCGCAAGACGCGGAGGAGGTCGAGCGGCTCCGTCGGTGGCGTGTGCTCGCGAAGCTCGATCCGTGAGAGCGACAGGAGATCGTCGACGAGTCGCGACATGCGGCCGGCCTGCTCCTGCATGATGCCGAGGAAGCGCCGGCGCGCTTCCGGATCCGCGCTGGCGGGGCCTTGCAGGGTCTCGATGAAGCCCAGAAGCGTGGCAAGGGGGGTGCGCAGCTCGTGGCTCGCATTGGCGACGAAGTCGGCGCGCATCTGCTCGGCGCGCTTTTCCGCGGTCAGATCATGCATGACCATGACGATGGCGGCCTCGTCGCCGGTGAGCCCGGAGAGGCGCTCGACCCGGCAGATGAAGGAGCGCCGCACGGGACTTGCCAGCTCGAAGCTGACCCGCGCGCCCGCGCCGCGGCGAATGGCGGCCTGCGCCGCCTCGATGAGGGCCGGCATGCGCAGCATACTCGAGAGCTCGCGTCCCGCAGGCGACACCGAGAGCAACTCCCGCGCCGCCGCATTGGCGCGGAGGACACGCTGATGGCTGTCGAGCATCAGGAAGGGATCTGGCAGGCTGTCCAGCATGGCATCCAGGGTCGCGATCCGCCCCGAGAGCTCGTCGCGCCTCTGCTGCCATCGCCGCCTCACGCGACCGACGGCTACTGCGAGGGCCGCCACCAAGGGCGGCCATACGGGGCTCGGTTGCGCCTCCTGCCGACCTTCCGCGAGCCCGTCGAGATAGGCGGTGAGCCGGGCGACGCCCAGCACCAGGGGCCGGGCGACCGCCGCGGTCAGCGCGACATCGACGAGGACGGCGATAACCGCGACGCCCGGCTCGAGCGCGCCGAAGGCGCCGAGGGCGAGCAGCACGAGCGCCGCTGGCGACGCGAGGAGCGCAATCGTTCCGACGAGGCCGTTGGAGAGGGCGAAGGGGTGCGCCATGGCGCTCCAACTCTCCGCCAAACCTGGTGCGCATGCAAGGCGCCGCGGATGTCCGCGCGATCCGGAAGTCGTCGCGGGTGATGCGTCCGGTCAGTCGACGACGCCATGCGCCGTCAAGGCCGCGAGGTTGACGAGCTCGGAAAGCGTCGTGCCGAGAGGGGCGATCTGGGCCGGCTTTTCCAGCCCGATCAGGAGCGGGCCGATCACGGTGCTGCCGCCGACCTTCTGGAGCAGCTTCGCGGCGATGTTGGCGGCGTGGAGGCCGGGCATGATGAGAACGTTGGCCGGTCCCGAGAGGCGGCAGAACGGATAAAGCTTCATCACTTCGGGGTCGAGCGCGACGTCGACGGCCATCTCGCCGTCATATTCGAAATCGACCTTGCGCCGGTCGAGCTCGGCGACGGCGGCGCGAATCTCGGCGGCGCGCGCGTATTGGGTATTGCCGAAGCTCGAGAAGGAGCACAGGGCCACCCGCGGCTCGTAGCCGAGCTGGCGCGCCTTGGCCGCGGCCTGCACGGCGATATCGGCGAGCTGCGCCACCGTCGGGCGCTCATGCACCTGGGTATCCGCGAGGAGCACGGTGCGTCCGCGCGACACCACGATGGAAAGCCCGAATACCTGCTTGCCCGCCGCCGCATCGAGGGCGCGCATGACGTCCTGATAGGCGACCGTGAAGCTGCGGGTGAGCCCTGTCACCATGCCGTCGGCGTCGCCCAAGGCCACCATGCAGGCGGCGAAGACGTTGCGGTTCTGGTTCACCATGCGCTGACAGTCGCGATAGAGATAGCCGCGGCGCTGCAGCCGTCCGTAGAGATAGTCGGTATAGCGCCTGTTGTGGGTGGATTTGCGCGCGTTGTGGATTTCGAGGCCATTGGCCGTTTCCAGCCCGATCGCTGCCATGGCCTCGCGGACGGGCTCCTCGCGGCCGACCAGCACCGGCGTACCGAAGCCGCTGTTGCGAAAGGCAAGCGCGGCGCGGATCGTACGCTCCTCCTCGCCTTCGGCGAAGACGATGCGCCGCGGCTTGCGCCGCACGCTCTCGAAGATGAATTGAAGGCTGGAGGCCAGGGGATCCAGTCGGCCTTCGAGCTCGCGGCGATAATTGTCCATATCGACCCGCGGCCGCCGGGCGACTCCGGAATCCATCGCCGCCTGGGCGACAGCGCTTGGCACGGCGACGATCAGGCGCGGATCGAAGGGCGTTGGGATAATGTAATCGGGCCCGAAGCGCAGGCGCTGGCCGGCATAGGCCGCGGCAACCTCGTCGGGCACATCCTCGCGCGCCAGCTTCGCAAGCGCATAGGCCGCCGCGATCTTCATCTCGTCGTTGATGGTCGAGGCGTGCACGTCGAGCGCGCCCCGAAAGATATAAGGGAAGCCCAGGACGTTATTGATCTGGTTCGGGTAGTCGGAGCGTCCGGTGGCAATGATCGCGTCCTTGCGAACGGCCCGCACCTCTTCCGGCGTGATCTCGGGATCGGGATTCGCCATCGCGAAGATGAGGGGCTTCTCGGCCATAGAGGCAACCATCTCCGCGGTGACGGCGCCCTTCACCGAAAGTCCGAAGAAGACGTCGGCGCCGGCGAGGGCCTCGGCCAGGGTGCGCAGCTTCGTATCCGCGGCATAGGTCGACTTCCACTGGTTCATGCCTTCTTTTCGTCCGCGATAGACGACGCCCTTGCTGTCGCAGAGGATGATGTTCTCCTGGGGCATGCCCATCTTGACGAGGAGATCGGCGCAGGCGATCGCCGCGGCGCCGGCGCCGTTCATCACCATCCGCGTCTTCTTGAGCTCGCGCCCGGTGAGATCGAGGGCGTTGATCAACCCCGCGGCGGCGATGATCGCCGTGCCGTGCTGATCGTCGTGAAAGACCGGGATGTCGAGGAGTTCGCGCAGTCGCTCCTCGATGATGAAGCATTCCGGGGCCTTGATGTCTTCGAGATTGATGCCGCCGAAGGAGGCGCCGAGAAAGCGCACGCAGTTCACGAACTCGTCCACATCCCGGGTCGAGACCTCGAGGTCGACACCGTCCACATCGGCGAAGCGCTTGAAGAGGACAGCCTTGCCCTCCATCACCGGCTTGGCCGCCAGGGCGCCGAGATCGCCCAGGCCCAACACCGCCGAGCCGTTGGTGATGACCGCCACCACGTTGCCTTTCGCGGTGTAGTCATAGGCCAGTGCCGGATCGCGCGCGATCTCGCGACAGGGCACGGCAACGCCCGGCGAATAGGCGAGCGAGAGGTCGCGCTGCGTGGTGAGCGGCTTGGTTGCGCGAATCTCGATCTTTCCGGGCCGACCCGAGGCGTGCATCTGCAGCACCTCCTGGTCCGTTACGGTGAGGGTCCGTTTCGCGGCTCGTCCGTCCATGATGTGCCCCGTCTCCCTGGTTGGCGTGGGATTTCCCGCGCGTTCGGCTCTTTTCCCTTCTCGTAGTGTGGCCCGCGAAAGGATCCCGCCGGCAGCTCCCGACGCCGGCGTTTAGCATAGCCCCGCCTGCACCGGGCTGTTAAGGGGACGAGTGCTGCTGCGTTGCGGCATAGCCCGGCGGCGTTGCGCCATGCTATGGTGCCGCCGCCTCGGGCCATCGCCCGATCCTCGACGCCGAAACGCGATCCAAGCCTTGCCGCCGTCCATCGAGCCCATTGCGCAAGCCCCCGTGCCGAGCCCGAGCCTCGAGGCCGCCACGCCGATGATGGCGCAATATCTCGAGGCGAAGGCGGCGCATCCCGATTGCCTCCTTTTCTATCGCATGGGCGACTTCTACGAGCTCTTCTTCGAGGATGCCGTCGCCGCGTCCAAGGCGCTTGATATCATCCTCACACGCCGCGGCAAGCATGACGGCGAGGACATCCCCATGTGCGGCGTGCCGGTGCACGCCGCCGACGCGTATCTGGCGCGGCTCATCCGCCATGGCTTCCGGGTGGCCGTCTGCGAGCAGATGGAGGATCCGGCCGCGGCCAAGAAGCGCGGAAGCAAGGCGGTCGTGCGCCGCGAGGTCATCCGCATCGTCACCCCCGGCACGCTCACCGAGGAGACCCTCCTCGACGCCCGTCGCCACAACTATCTCGCAGCGCTGGCGGAGGCCCAGGGCGGGCTCGCGCTTGCCTGGCTCGACATGTCGACGGGCGATTTCCAGGTGCAATCTGCAGAACAGGCGGGACTCGCCGCCGTACTGGCGCGGCTCGCGCCGGGGGAGATCATCCTCTCCGAGCGCCTGTTGGAGCGTCCCGCGCTTTTCGAGCTTCTCGGCGAGTGGAAGGCGAAGCTCACGCCGCAGCCCGCCGCGCGCTTCGACAGCGACGGCGGACGGCGCCGGCTCGAGGCCTTCTACAAGGTGAAGGCCCTCGACGGCTTCGGCAGCTTCACCCGCGCCGAGCTTGCCGCCGCCGGCGCCTTGCTCGATTATGTGGAGCTCACCCAGAAGGGCAAGCTGCCGCGGCTCGGCCGTCTCCAGCAGCTCCGCGCCGGCGCCGTGCTCGAGATCGACGCCGCCACGCGGCGCAATCTCGAGCTCGTCGAGACCCTTGCTGGCGAGCGACGCGGCAGCCTGCTCGCGACGATCGACCGCACGCTCACCGCCGGCGGCGCCCGCCTGCTCGGCGCGTATCTGGCCGCACCGCTGACCGATCCTGCCGCGATCGCCCACCGTCTCGACATGGTGCAGTTCTTCGTCGCGAACGAGCCGTTGCGCGCGGCCGTCCGCGCCATCTTGAAGGGCATACCGGATCTCGCGCGGGCGATCTCGCGTCTCGCTGTGGGACGCGGCGGACCCCGCGATCTCGCTGCAATACGCGACGGGCTGGGAGAGGCGGCGCGGCTGGTCCAGGCGCTGAAGGCGCCAGGCTTGGTCGAGCCCCCCGCCGGCCTTCGCGCGGCTGTGCGAGACCTCGGCGAGCACGGCGTCCTCGTCGAGCGGCTGAGGCGGTCGCTCGGCGCCGAATTGCCGCACCTCGCGCGCGATGGCGGCTTCATCGCGCCCGGATATCACGACGCCCTCGACGGAGAGCGCATGCTGCGCGACGAAAGCCGACGACTCGTCGCCGCGCTCGAAAGCCGCTATCGCAGCGAGACGGGCATCGCGTCGCTCAAGATCCGCCACAACAACGTGCTCGGCTATTATGTCGAGGTGACCGCGACTCATGCGGACAAGCTGCCCTCGGGTGCGGCAGGGCGCTTCATCCATCGCCAGACCATGGCAAGCGCCATGCGCTTCACGACGGCGGAGCTTGCGGAGCTCGAGGAGAAGATCAGCCGCGCCGCCGATAAGGCCCTCGCGATCGAGCTGCAGCTCTTCGACGATCTCGCCGGCGAGGTGATGGCGCGGGCCGAGGAGATCGCGCTGGCGGCGCGCGCTCTTGCGGCCCTCGACGTGGCGGCGGCATTTGCAGAACTTGCCATCGAACGCCGCTATTCACGGCCCGTCGTGGACGACAGCCTCGCGTTCTCCATCAAGAGCGGCCGTCATCCCGTGGTCGAGGCGGCCCTGGAAGCGAGCCAGGCGGGCGCCTTTGTGACCAATGACTGCGAGCTCGCGCCGGCGCAGCGTCTCTGGCTGGTGACCGGGCCCAACATGGCGGGAAAAAGCACGTTCCTTCGGCAGAACGCGCTCATCGCCATCCTCGCCCAGATCGGCTCCTACGTGCCCGCGGAGGCGGCGCATATCGGCGTGATCGACCGCCTGTTCAGCCGCGTCGGCGCCGCCGACGATCTGGCGCGCGGCCGCTCGACCTTCATGGTCGAGATGGTCGAGACAGCGGCGATCCTCAACCAGGCGGGCGAGCGCTCGCTTGTCATCCTCGACGAGATCGGCCGCGGCACCGCCACCTTCGATGGCCTATCGATTGCCTGGGCGGCCCTCGAGCATCTCCACGCCGTCAATCGCTGCCGCGCGCTCTTCGCCACCCATTATCACGAGCTGACGACACTCGCGGCCAAGCTGGATGCGCTCGCCTGCTACACCATGCGGGTCAAGGAATGGCAGGGCGACGTCGTCTTCCTCCACGAGGTGGCACCGGGTGCCGCCGATCGCTCCTACGGCATCCATGTCGCGCGCCTTGCCGGCCTGCCCGCTGCGGTGGTTGCGCGGGCCGAGGAGATTCTGGCCACCCTCGAGAAGGGCGAGGAAGCGAGCGCCATCACCCGACTCGCCGAGGACCTGCCGCTCTTCAGCGCCGCCGCCCGATCACCCGCTGCTCCACCCGTCCGTTCATCCGAACTCGAGGAGCGCCTGGCTGCACTCCATCCCGACGAGCTCTCGCCCAAGGAAGCCTTGGACATTCTTTACGAGCTGAAAAGATTGCGGAGCGACGGGTGAGCCCGTCGCTCACGGCGACGGCGCGGGAATCTCGACGAAAGCCGGCGCCCCTTCGGCGTCGCTGAGCTCGATCGCGATCTTCCAGCGAGAGAAGCTCCGGCGATAGCCCGTGGGATCCGGCAAGGTGATCCGGGTGCTGGTCAAGGTACGCGGCGGCGCGTCGCGGTCCTTGCGTGCCATCGGCACGCCAGTGCCGATGCCGATCCCCGTCGACGAGCTGCCGAGCAGGCTGAAGCCGCTCGAGGGAAATTCGGTCTCGTAGCCATAGCTGCGCTCGACGGTGCGTTCGAGCGGGCCCGAAGGAAGACGCGCGCCATCGGGACCCAAGAGCTCGATCCGCTCGACGCGGTATTGGCTGGTGGGATCGCTGAGAAGGACGATGACGGCGCCTCCGTCGAAACGGGTGCGCCAGCCGAGGCTGGGGCCCGGTTCGGGCGCCGCCCGCACGTCCTTCGGGGGTGTCGCCACTGCAACGGGAGCTGCGTGGTCATTCGACGGGCCGCATCCCCCGAGAGCGGCGAGGACGGCAAGCGCGGCGAGCTGCTTCATGGTGAGACGTCACCTCACTCGACAAGGCCGGAGCCCGGCGCGGAAGCTGCTCGGGCGGGCGGCGCTAGCCCGTGTTCCTCCGCGCCGGACTATGGCAAAATATTACCTGGACTTCGGTGAGCTCGACTCCGGGAATTCTGCACCAAAACCGCGATGACCGCGATCAACACGCCGCGACTGATCATCAACCGCCGCGATCTAACGGCCAAGCTGCAGGCCCTCGGCGCCAGCGATCTTGGGGCGGATAAGCGGCGCGGGCGAGTTCTCGCGCTCTTCCGGGAGGCGCTCGAGAAAGGCCGCGCGGAGCTCCGTCAGCGCTTCGAGGGACAGCTCGCAGGAATGGCAACGGCGCGCGCGTTGAGCTTTCTCCTGGATCAGCTCATCCGCACGCTTCACGAATACGTGACGACGGTCATTTTTCCGCTGGCCAACCCGACGGCGGGAGAGCGCTTGGCGCTCGTCGCGGTGGGCGGTTACGGGCGCGGTGAGCTGGCGCCGTTCTCCGATATCGACCTGCTTTTCCTCCTGCCCTACAAGGCGACGCCCTATACCGAGCAGGTCGTCGAATGGATGCTCTATTTCCTTTGGGATTTGGGGCTCAAGGTGGGCCATGCCACCCGCTCCGTCGACGAGTGCCTACGGCAAGCCAAGGCCGACGTCACCATCCGCACGGCCCTCCTCGAGGCCCGTTTCATCTCGGGCGAGGAGAAGCTCTATCGTGAACTGCGCAAGCGCTTCGTTGGTGAGATCACGGCGGAGAATGGCATCGATTTCGTCGAGGCGAAACTCGCCGAGCGCGACAACCGACACCAGCGGCTCGGCGACTCGCGCTACGTGCTGGAGCCCAACATCAAGGAAGGCAAAGGTGGCTTGCGCGACCTTCACACTCTCTTCTGGATCGCGAAATATCTCTTCCGCATCGACGACATCCGCGACCTCGTCGCGCGCGGGGTGCTTACCGAGGAGGAGCACGCGATCTTCGCCAAGGCCCTCGATTTCCTGTGGACCTTGCGCTTTACGCTGCACTACCTCACGGGCCGAGCCGAGGAGCGGCTCACCTTCGATGTGCAGCCGGAGATCGCGAAGCGCATGGGCTATACCGATCATGCGGGGACTCAGCGCGTCGAGCGCCTGATGAAGCACTACTACCTGGTGGCGAAGGACGTCGGCGATCTTACGCGAATCTTCTGCGCCGCCCTGGAGGCCGAGCAGAAGCGCCCGCCGCGCTTCTCGCTTGCGAGCCTGCTGCGGCGCCGACGCGACATCGAGGGCTTCCATCTCGAAGGCGACCGCCTTACGGTCGAAAGCGCGAGCATCTTCCAAAAGGATCCGGTCAAGCTCCTCGCGCTGTTCCGTGCGGCACAGCAGAACGATCTCGACATCCACCCGAAGGCGCTGCGCGCGGTGCGGCGGAGCCTCAAGCTGGTCGACGCCCATTTGCGCGAGAACCCCGAGGCGAACCGTCTCTTCCTCGATATGCTGACCTCGCCGCACGATCCGGAAACGACCTTGCGTCGGCTCAACGAGGCGGGCGTCCTTGGCCGCTTCGTCACGGATTTCGGCAGGGTCGTCGCCCAGATGCAGTACGACATGTATCATGTCTACACCGTCGACGAGCATACAATTCGCGCCATCGGGCTCCTTCACGGCATCGAGCAGGGCAGATACCGGGACGATCATCCGCTCTCGAGCGAGATCGTTCACAAGGTTCTGTCGCGCCGCGTGCTTTATCTTGCAGTACTGCTGCACGACATTGCGAAGGGCCGGGGCGGGGATCATTCGGTGCTGGGTGGGGAGGTCGCGCGAAAGCTCTGCCCGCGGCTGGGCCTCTCCGCGGAAGAGACCGAGACCGTGGCGTGGCTCGTGCGCCATCATCTCGCCATGAGCAATACCGCCCAGAAGCGCGACATGGGCGACCCGAAGACGATCAGCGATTTCGCGGAGCTTGTGCAGTCGCCGGAGCGCTTGCGCCTGCTGCTGGTGCTCACCGTCGTCGATATGCGCGCGACGGGGCCGAAGGTCTTCAACGGCTGGAAGGCGACGCTGCTTCGCGACCTTTATTACCGTGCCGAGGAGCTGCTCACCGGCGGGCTCGCCACGCGCGGCAGCGACGCGCGCGTCAAGGCGACGCTCGACGCCTTGCGAAAGGCCCTGCCCGAGTGGAGCGACGAGGATTTCGCCGTTCATGCCGCGCGCGCCCAATCCTCCTATTGGCTCTCTCTCGATATCGAAGCCCTGGCACGGCAGGCGCGCATCATTCGCGAGGCGGAGCGCAACAAGATGCCCGTCGCGATCGAGTGGAAGGTGGACCCTTACCGCGCGGTGACCGAGCTCACCATCTACACGGCGGATCACGCCGGCCTCTTCGCCAAGATCGCAGGTGCGATCGCGATCGCCGGCGGCAATATCGTCGATGCGCGTATCTTCACGCTCAGCAACGGCATGGCGCTCGACACCTTCCTTCTCCAGGATGCCGCCGGTGGCGCCCTCGACCGCTCCGACCGGCTTGCCAAGCTCGCCGCGACCATCGAGCGCAGCCTTGCCGGTCGCCTGCGCGCCGAGGAGGTTGCGGCAGCCAGTCGCAGGCTGCCCAGCCGTAACGACGTCTTCGAGGTGCCGCCGCGCGTGCTGATCGACAATAAGGCGAGCGCCACCCACACGGTCATCGAGGTGAACGGGCGTGACCGCCCAGGCCTGCTCTATGCGCTGACCCGGGCGCTGACCGAGCTCAATCTCCAGATCTCGTCCGCGAAGATATCCACCTATGGCGAACGCGTGGTCGACGTCTTTTATGCCAAGGACGTCTTTGGCCTCAAGGTCGAGAACGGAACGAAGCTCAAGAAGATCCACGCGCTCCTGATCGAGGTCCTCCGGGGCTCCGCCGCGGGCAAGACGCCTGCCCGCTCGGCGCGGCCCGCGGCGATCTCGGCTGCGCCGACCGGTTGACGGGCCGCGCATGGCGAGCCTGCGCGCTTCCTAAAGCGCAGCAATTGCTCTAAACAAAGCTCGCCATGGCCCTTCTCAAATTCAGCGCGACCGTCGGCGGCTATACGATGATAAGCCGCGTGCTCGGCTTCATCCGCGACATGATGATCGCGGCGGTGCTCGGCGCCGGGCCGGTCGCGGACGCCTTCGTTGTCGCCTTCCGGTTTCCCAATCTCTTTCGCAATCTCGTCGCAGAGGGCGCCTTCAGCGCCGCTTTCGTGCCGCTCTTCAGCCGTGCGGTGGAGGAGGAAGGCAAGGACGCGGCGCTGGCGTTCGCGGGCGAAGTGCTCTCGGTCATGCTCTGCGCGTTGGCACTCTTCACGCTTGCGGCGATGGCGGCGATGCCCTGGCTCATGACCGTGATCGCGCCGGGCTTCGTGGGCGACGCGGAGAAATACGACCTTGCCGTGCTCTTCACCCGGATCACCTTCCCCTATCTGCTCTGCATGGCCCTCGTCGCCCTCCTCGGCGCCATGCTCAACACCTATTTCCGCTTCACCGCGGCGGCGGTCTCGCCGATTCTCCTCAACGTCACCTTGATCACGGCGATGCTGCTGCCGAGCAGCTGGTCGACGACCGCCGGGCATGCGCAATCCTGGGCGGTTGCCGTGGCAGGCGTGGGACAGTTCCTCTGGCTCGCCTGGTCGGCCCGCCGCCATGGCCTGCTGCCGCGACTTCCGCGCCCGAGGCTGACGCCCGCCGTGAAGCGGTTGCTTAGGCTGATGCTGCCGGGCGCCTTCGGCGCGGGGGTCATCCAGATCAACATCGTCATCGGCACGATGATCGCCTCGCTGCTCCCGACAGGCTCCGTCGCCAGCCTTTATTACGCCAATCAGCTCTATCAGCTGCCGATCGGGGTGATCGGCACGGCGATGGGCACGGTGCTGCTCTCCGAGCTGTCGCGGAAGCTTCGCTCCGGCGACGTCGCCGGCGCGGCGGAAAGCCAGAACCGCGCCCTCGAATTCGCCTTGATGCTCACCATACCGGCGGCGGTCGCCCTCGCCGCGATCGCCGGCCCGATCACCCTCGTCCTTTTCCAGCACGGCGCTTTCGGCCCGGACGCGGCGCGCGTGACGGCGACGGCCCTTGCGGCCTATGCCTTGGGATTGCCGGCTTACGTCATCGTCAAGTCGCTGGCGCCCGCCTTCTACGCCCGCGAGGACACCACGACGCCGGTCCGCGCCGCGGTCACCGCCGTCGTAACCAACATCGTCCTCAGCCTTGCCCTTATCCAGGTCCTCGGCGCCATGGGGATCGCGCTCGCTGCATCGATCGCCGCCTGGGTCAACGTCGTGGTCCTCGTCTACTGGCTCAGGAGGCACGCGCATTTTTCTTTGGACGGCGGCTTTCGACGCCGCGTGCCGCGCATCGTGCTTGCCAGCGCGGCCATGGCGGGAGCCCTGGTTCTGGCAGCCCGTGCGCTGGCGCCCCTCTTGGCTGACGGGCTCGCTCTCAAGGCGACGGCGCTCGCGATCCTGGTGATTGGCGGTGCGGCATTTTATGGCGCGGTCGCCTTGGTCTTGGGTGCCGTCGAGATCGGCCTGCTCAAGCGCCTGATGGGGCGCCGCAAGCCGGCTTGACCGCCCCCGGGCGAGCCGCCATAACTCGCGGCGCATCCCGGCGTTCCACGGAGCTTTCCCCATGAACCGCATCTTCTCGGGCATCCAGCCCACCGGCAATCTGCATCTGGGCAACTACCTGGGTGCGATCCGGAATTGGGTGCGGCTGCAGCAGGAATATGACTGCATCTTCTGCGTCGTCGATCTCCACGCCATTACCGCGGACTGGCAGGAGCCGGCGGAGCTGCGCGCCAATACGCGCGAGGTCGCGGCCGGCATGATCGCCGCCGGCGTCGACCCCGAGGGGTGCATCCTCTTCAACCAGAGCCAGGTCTCGGCCCATGCCGAGCTCGCCTGGATCTTCAATTGCGTGGCGCGGATCGGCTGGCTCAACCGCATGACCCAGTTCAAGGAGAAGGCCGGCAAGCATCGCGAGAACGCCTCCTCCGGGCTCTATGTCTATCCGAACCTCATGGCGGCCGATATCCTCGCCTACAAGGCGACCCATGTCCCCGTCGGCGAGGACCAGAAGCAGCACCTCGAGCTCTGCCGGGACATCGCGCAGAAGTTCAACAATGATTACAAGGTCGCCTATTTCCCCCTTATCGAGCCGCTCATCCTCGGCGAGGCCAGCCGCGTGATGAGCCTGCGCGACGGCACCAAGAAGATGAGCAAATCCGACCCGTCGGATTACTCCCGCATCAATCTCACGGATACCGCCGATCTCGTCGCCCAGAAGATCCGCAAGGCCAAGACCGATCCCCATCCCCTGCCCGGCGATCCGGCGGCCCTCGAGACGCGGCCGGAGGCGGCCAATCTCATCGGCATCTATGCGGCCCTCGCCGATCTCAGCGCTGCGGAGGTGTGCCGCCGTTTCGACGGCGCGCTCTTCTCGAAGTTCAAGGACGAGCTCGCCGAGCTTGCCGTCTCGGTGCTTGGGCCCCTCGGGGCCGAGATGACTCGGCTCAAGAAAGAGAGCCATTATGTGGATGCGATCCTGCGCAAGGGTGCCGAGCGCGCGCGCGCTATCGCGCTTCCCATCCTGCGCGAGGTGCAGGACATCGTCGGCTTCCTTCACGTCTGATCGCGCTTCGCCGCCATGGTGGGCGGGTCGCCCGCTTCGGCGGCTGGGCAGGTGAAGATCTCCTCGGGCTCGCGGATGCCGCGCAGCACATGGGATCCGAGGGAGGCCAGCGGATAGCTGCAACGGCGCGCGAAATCGGCCGAGACGAGGAGCGGTCGCTGGAGCACCTTGGAGAGAGCTTCGATGCGGACGACCTTGTTCACGGCGGGCCCGATCACCGTGAAGTCGAGCCGATCGGGCGCGCCGATATTGCCATAAGCGACATCGCCGATATGAAGCGCAATGCCGAAGCGGATTTGGCGCAGGCCGTTGGCCGCCCGCGCCGCGTTGAGCCGCCTCACCGTGCGCAAGGCCTCGGCCGCGGCGTCCATGGCGAGGCAGACGCGATCGTCGCCGATCTCGGGATCGAGCGGAAAGATCGCGAGCATGGCGTCACCGATGAATTTCAGCACCTCGCCGCCCCGGGCCATGACCGGCGCCGCAACCGACTCGAAATAGGCGTCCAGCAGCTCGACAAGCTCGCTTGACGGCAGGGCGTCGGACATCGCGGTGAAGCCGCGCAGGTCGCAATACCAGAGGATCGCGTGGATGCTCTCGACCTCCCCGCGCCTGATGATGCCCTGGAGAACACGTCGCCCTGTCTGCGCGCCGAGATACACATCGAGGAGCGTGCTGCCGATCCGTCGCACCTTGTGGACTTCGACAATGAGGCTAAGGATCGGCAAAAGGTCGTCGAGAAGGCTCAAGGCCTGGGTGCTGAACCCGCCCGGCCGGTCCGACGCCCAGGTGACCGCAGCGGGCCGGCCGCTCATGTCGGCGACGGCCATCGCGACATAGTCGGTGATGCCGTCGGCGCGAAGCTCCTCGAGCAACGGGAAGTCGCACTGAGGATCGGCAAGGTCGAGGCGTCGTCGCAACCCGGCGGCACCTTCGTAGATGACGCGGATCGGGCTGTTGAGATAGGTGCTCGTCTGCTCGATGCCGTGAGCGCGCCCGATTTCCTCGATCTCGCCGCCGCGGCGCCATCGGTAATTCACCCCGAGGAGCTGGGGATGAAGGACCCGGACATGGAGCGTCGCGCGCGCCAGGGGAATTCCCGCCGCCACGAGGTGCTCGCAGAGGGCGGCGAAGAAAATCTTTCCGTCGACGATGTTGCGGCCTTCCGCGAGCATCCACGCGATTGGATCCGGAAGCGAGGGATGCGAAGGCAAGGCGGGCGAATGTTCATTCATTTGGGGCTCCCAATCCGCGACGGCGAGGGCGCCGAAGAGCGGTCGCTCGGTTGCGGCGCGGCACCCCTATCGGCTTGATTTTTGGGGCGCGCGGGTTCATCTAAGATCGGCCCGGCGCGGCATCGGCGGCCGGATCGTTAACGAGGGCACCATGTTCATCCAGACCGAGCACACGCCGAATCCGGCGACACTCAAATTCCTGCCGGGACGCGAGGTCCTCGCATCGGGGACGGCGGATTTTCCCACTCCCGAGACGGCGCATCGCTCTCCCTTGGCCGAACGCCTTTTTCAGATCGAGGGCGTGACCGGCGTCTTCCTGGGCGCCGACTTCGTCACGGTGACGAAGGCGGAGGGCCGCGACTGGGCGCTCCTCAAGCCGCCGATCCTGGGCGCAATCATGGAGCACTTCACATCCGGACAGCCGGTCATGCGCGAAGCAGGCTCTGCGACGGTCGTGTCCGAGGAAGAAGACACCGAGGTCGTTGCCCAGATCAAGGAGCTCCTCGACACCCGGGTGCGCCCGGCCGTGGCGCAGGATGGGGGTGACATCATCTTTCACGGCTACGAGGACGGAATCGTTTACCTTCACATGCAGGGCTCCTGCTCCGGCTGCCCGAGCTCGACTGCAACCCTCAAGGCTGGCATCGAGAACATGCTGCGCCATTATCTCCCCGAGGTCGTCGAGGTCAGGGCCGTTTAGCCGGCTCATTTCTGCCGTGGCGGCGGTGCGGGTCGCCGGCCGCGACATCCCCCGAGCACAAGAGCGCCAAGGGTTGCGATCCGGTCCGGGGCGGCCGCGCGGGGCCGCCTCTCCTCACATCATCGGCTGCGGCAGCGCGCGGTCGGAGATGAGCGGATAGCGGCGCGCATTGAAAAGCTGATAGTGCCACCATTCATTCCTGTAGAAGTCCCACCCAGCGGCGCTCATCAATCCCAGGAGGAGATGCCGATGGCGCTGAGCCTCGGGTGAAACCGCCAAATTGCCGTGATGGGAGAGCGGCGTAAACGCGTCGAACGGGGTGCCCATCTCGAGCTCGCGCCCATGAGGATCGATCAGGGTCAGGTCAACGGCCACACCGCGGGAATGGGCCGACCCGCGCCGCGGGTCGGCCAGGAATTCCGGATCGGGCGTATGACGCCACATGGTCCATTGCGCCTCGGTGGGACGGTAGGCGTCGAAGATTTTAAGTCGCAACCCGAGGGCGGCGGCGCTTTCGACTGCCCGCGACAGCAGGGCCGCCGCCTCTGGGTGCAGATAGCAGGCGGGGCGCCGATAGATCGGCTTGCCGGTGAAATTGTTGGAGGTGGCGTAAGCCAGATCGAGGTCCACCGGGTAGCGCGGGGATGCGATCTCCACCAGAATCATCGATTATCCTCTCGAGGAGCGATGGGCGTAACGGGCGCTCTGTGTAGCATGGGCGCATGGCAATGAGGATACTCGCGCTCGATAGCTCAGGCGCCGCCTGCTCCGCAGCGCTGTGGGTCGATGGCCGGATCCGGGCCCGCCGCCTCGAGATCATGGCGCGCGGCCAGGCGGAGCGCCTCGTGCCGCTTCTGCTCGAGGTGATGGCGGAGGGAGCGCTCGCTTTCACCGAGATCGACCTCTATGCCGCGACAACGGGCCCCGGCTTCTTCACCGGGCTGCGGATCGGGCTCGCCGCCTTGCGCGGACTCGCCCTTGCGGCCGCCAAGCCGATGCTCGGGATCACGAGCTTCGAGGCCGTCGCTCACGGGACGCGGGCCGACGAACGCCGCTGCCGCACGCTCCTCGTGCTCCTGGAGAGCAAGCGGCAGGATCTCTATGCGCAGGCTTTCGGGGAAACGCTCCTTCCGGCGGGCGATCCCGGCGCCTGGCTTCCCGAAGGTCTCGCGGCCACGCTTGCCGGACAGAGCCTTCTTCTTGCGGGTGACGCCGCCGGACGCGCGGCCTCGGCGCTTGCGGCCGCGGGCTGCGACATCCGCCATACCACGGCACCGGCTCATCCCGATGCGGCCGTCGTGGCGGCGCTCGCGGCGATGCGCGCGGCGTCGGCGAGCCGTTCGCCTCCCGCACCTCTCTATTTGCGTCCGCCGGATGTTACCGTCCCGGGTCCGGGCCTCCGATGACAACGTGGCGTATCGCGCCGGTCGGAGCGTCTAGCGCCGGTCTCCTCGCGGCTCTGCATGCCGCCGCCTTCGCGGAGGCGTGGACGGCGTCGTCTCTTGCCGGCCTGATGCTGACCCCCGGGGTCTTTGCCCTGCTGGCGGCAGCACCCGCTTCCGGCTGCGGCACCGCTCACCCCGCCGGGTTCATCCTCGGCCGCATGGCTGCCGACGAGTGCGAGATCCTGACCCTCGCGGTTCTGCCGGAACGGCGACGGCGCGGCGTCGCCCGCGTTCTCCTCGACGCCGCGATCCGGCAGGCCCGCGAAGCGGGTGCCGTCGCGATCTTCCTGGAAGTCCAGGCCGACAATCGCGCCGCTCGGCGGCTTTATGAGAGTGCCGGCTTCGAGGCCGTGGGAATAAGGAGGGCCTATTACTCGAATAAAACGACCCCCCCGGCCGATGCATTGGTTTTAAGGCTCAAGCCTCTTGACAAGTCCGGCGCTAATGTTGATCTCCCAACTTAAGAGAACATATTGTCCTAAAAGGACGAAGTAATTATATAACAAAGTGGTTATTTCGGAGGACCGCTCATAATGGCAGATCAAACGAATCCGGGCGAAATTCTGGCTTTGACAGCGAAAATCGTCGCCGCCCACGTCTCCAAGAATACGGTTTCCATTGAGGAGCTGCCGAATCTCATAAAATCCGTCCACAACAGCCTGTTGGGGCTGGATAAGCCGGTCGACGCGGTGATCGAGCGGCCCCAGCCCGCAGTGCCGGTCAAGAAATCCGTAACGGCCGATTACATCGTTTGTCTCGAAGACGGCAAGAAATTGAAGATGCTGAAGCGGCATCTTAAGACCGCCTATAACCTCACGCCCGAGCAATATCGGGAACGCTGGGGTCTGCCGGCCGATTATCCCATGGTCGCTCCCAATTATGCGCGCCAGCGCAGTCGGCTCGCGAAGGAGATCGGCCTCGGCACCCGGGCACGCAAGGGCGGCGCGCGCCAGGGCTAGGCGATAGCGGGCGATAGCGGATAGGCGCTTACGGGCTTTTCGGCTATAGTCGCCCGGAGAGGGATATCGTCGGCTGGACGAATGGAATTATGACGTCACGGCTCGAGAAGCTTTGCATTGACAAGGGCTTGAGAATGACCGACCAGCGTCGGGTGATCGCACGCGTGCTCTCCGAGGCGCATGACCACCCGGATGTGGAGCAAGTCTATCGGCGCGCGACCCAGGTCGATCCCCGCATCAGCATCTCGACGGTTTATCGGACGGTACGCTTGTTCGAGGAGGCGAGCATCCTCGAGCGCCACGATTTCGGTGACGGCAGGGCACGATACGAGGAAATCCCGGAATCCCACCACGACCACCTCATCGATATCCAGAGCGGCCGCGTCATCGAATTCACCAACGACAGGATCGAGCAGCTCCAGCGCGAGGTCGCGCGCGACTTGGGCTATGAGCTCGTCGACCATAAGCTCGAGCTTTTCGGCGTGCCGCTCGGCTCACAAGAAAAGCCGACCAAGTGAAGATTCCGAGTGGTCTTCACCGGAAGAGAACACGTCGAATGAATAAGGAGGGCGCGAAGTGAGCCAGGTCACGCCGCTGCGGAAAACGCGGGCTTCTCCTGATCAAGCGACCCGCGTCAGCAATCTCGAAGTACGCCTCGCCCAGGATCGGCGAGAGATCGAGGCCGCGATGGCGCTTCGCTATCGCATCTTTTACGAGGAGATGTCGGCCAAGCCGACCGCCGAGCTCGCCGCGCGCAAGCTCGATTTCGATCGTTATGACAGCGTCTGCGACCACTTGCTCGTAGTCGATAATGACAAGGACGATCCTAAGGATCGCGTTGTCGGGACCTACCGCCTGATTCGCCGCGCGATGGCGGCGCAGGTCGGCGGATTCTACAGCGAGAGCGAATACGATATTAGCCAGCTTAAGGATTATCCCGGCGAGATCCTCGAGCTCGGCCGCTCCTGCGTCGATGCGAATTACCGTACGCGCGGGACCATGCAGCTGCTCTGGAAGGGTATTGCCGATTACGTCTGGAAATACGACGTGGCGCTCATGTTTGGCTGCGGCAGCCTCCCGGGCACCGACCCGAAGGCGCATGCCGTGGCTCTGACCTATCTCCATCATTATCACCTCGCGCCCCCGGGGCTTCGCGCGCGCGCGGTGCCTGCGCGCTTCGTCGAGATGCTGCAGCTCGATCCGGAACCCATCAATCCGCGCCGAGCCCTCGCGGAATTGCCGCCGCTCATCAAGGGCTATCTGCGGCTTGGCGGCTTTGTCGGGGACGGCGCCGTCATCGACGAGCAGTTCAACACGACGGACGTGCTGATCCTCGTCAAGACCGGCTGGGTCACCGAGAAGTACCGCGAGCATTTCTCGCTCGAACGTGTCGCCAAGAGTGACGGAGCGCTCGATTAGTCCGATGGGCTCGCCACTTCGCGCCCTGTTCCGGCTGCTGCTTTATCTCAGCCTGACCTTCGCGCTCATCCCCGCCCAGGTCGTCGCGGTAGCGACCCGCTCGAAGCTGCGGGAACGGATCCCGCTCTTCTATCACCGCCTCTGCTGCCGAATTTTCGGGCTGAGCGTCGAGGTGAGGGGGCGTGTGGCGGCGGAGCGGCCCGTGCTCTTCGCCAGCAATCACAGCTCCTATCTCGACATCATGGTGCTGGCCTCGCTGATCCCCTGCTCCTTCGTCGCCAAGCGCGAGGTGGCGTCGTGGCCGCTCTTCGGTCTGCTCGCAAAGCTCCAGCGCACGGTGTTCGTGGTGCGCGATCGCCGCCACGCCGCCGAGCAGCGCGATGAGATGACCCAGCGCTTGAGCGACGGCGACGCCCTTGTCCTGTTCCCCGAGGGCACGAGCAACGACGGCAATCGCGTGCTACCGTTCAAGAGCTCCCTCTTCGCCGTGGCGCAGCGGGAAGTCGGTGGGCGCCCCCTTACGGTGCAGCCGGTCTCGGTCGCCTATGTAGCGCTCGATGGCATGCCGCTCGGGCGATTCCTCCGCCCTTTTTACGCCTGGTATGGCGATATGGACATGGCGCCTCATATCTGGCGGGTCGCAGGCCTTGGCAACCCCACGGTGATCGTCGAATTCCATCCGCCAGCGCCGCCCGAGGCATTTGATTCGCGCAAGGCCCTGGCCGAATATTGCTACAAGGCGGTCGCGAGCGGCGTGGCGCGGGCCCTCTCGGGGCGCGCCGATGTCGAGGTGACGGAACTCGGTGCGCTGGAGGCGGCCGAGTGAGGCAAGGACACCCTCTTGACGCCAGAACGGCGGCTGATACTTTCCGCCGCTTCGCCGCCGGCGGGACGACGAGATTGACGAAGACGCTCTTCATCAAGACCTATGGGTGCCAGATGAACGCCTACGATTCCGCGCGCATGGCGGAGATCTTGGCGCCTCTCGGCTATGCCCTCGCACCCGCCGCCGAGGAAGCCGACCTGGTCATCGTGAATACCTGTCACATCCGGGAGAAGGCGGCGGAGAAGCTCTATTCCGAGCTGGGCCGCCTACGCGCGCTCAAGGAGGCGAGACGGGACCAAGGCAAAGCGACGATCGTCGCCGTCGCCGGCTGCGTGGCCCAGGCCGAAGGGGCCGAGATCATGCGGCGCGCCCCTGCGGTCGATATGGTGTTCGGCCCCCAGGCCTACCACCGGTTGCCCGAAATGGTGGCGCGCGCTACGCGGACAGGCGGCGTGCTCGAAACGGCCTTCGAGGTCGAGCGCAAATTCGACGAGCTTCCAGAGATGCGGCAGCCGCAGGGTCCCGCCGCATTCCTCACGATTCAGGAAGGCTGCGACCGCTTCTGCACCTTCTGTGTCGTTCCCTATACGCGCGGCGCCGAGTACTCGCGCCCCGTTGCGGAAATCGCCGCGGAGGCGCGCCAACTGGTCGCGGCGGGGGCGCGCGAGATCACTCTCCTTGGCCAGAACGTGAATGCCTATCACGGCGCTGCGCCCCAGGGCACAGCAGGCTGGGGATTGGGGCGGCTCATCCGGCATCTCGCCGAGATCGACGGCCTCGCCCGGCTGCGCTACACGACCTCTCATCCGCGGGACATGGACGACGAGCTGATCGCCGCTCATCGCGACGTGCCCACACTCATGCCCTTCCTGCATTTGCCGGTCCAGTCCGGCTCGGATCGCGTGCTGGAGGCGATGAACCGCCGGCACCGCGCCGACGATTATCGTCGCCTTGCCACCCGACTCCGCGAAGCGCGACCTGACCTGGCGCTCTCCTCGGATTTCATCGTCGGCTTCCCCGGCGAGCGCGACGAGGACTTCGAGGCCACGCTAAAGCTCGTGGAGGAGATCGGCTTCGCCCAGGCCTACTCCTTCATGTACAGCCCGCGTCCGGGCACGCCGGCAGCGCACATGGCTGGGCAAGTGCCGCCCGGGATCAAGGCCGAGCGCCTGGCGCGGCTTCAATCGCTCATCGCCACACAGCAGCTCGCGTTCAACCGGGCAAGCATCGGCCGGCGCTTGCCGGTCCTGCTCGACCGCCGGGGACGGCATCCCGGTCAGCTTGCCGGGCGCACCCCTCATATGCAGGCGATCCATCTCGCCGCGCCGGACCGCCTTTTCGGCGTAATCGTCGAGGCCGAGGTCACGGCAGCACATCCGGTCAGCCTCTCTGGCCGCGTCGCGGCAGAGCCCGAGACGGCGGGCTTGCCGCGGCCGCCGGTTTCGGAGGCTCGAGTTCCCGCGTGAGCGCGCGCAGCCCGCAGAGCGGCGGAACCCCCGTTCAGCTGCAGTTCGAGGACAATCGGCTGCTACCGCGGCTTTACGGCCAGCACGATCAGCATCTGGCGCGAATCGAGCAGCAGCTCGGCGTCGAATTGACCCAGCGCGGCAATCAACTGGCGATCAGCGGCCCTAGCGAGGACGTCGAGGCGGCGCGCGAGGCGATTACGGCCCTCTACCGTCGCCTGAAGCGGGGGATGGACGTCGACATGCAGGAAGTCGATGCCGCCCTGCGCTTCGCTGCAACCGGCGGCGAGCGCACCGGCAAGAGCGAGATGGAGATCGTCACGCGCCGCCGCGTCATTTCGCCGCGGTCGCCGACCCAGGGCGACTACATCAAGGCGCTTCACGATTACGAGCTTGTCTTCGGCGTCGGCCCCGCTGGAACCGGCAAGACTTATCTTGCCGTGGCAACGGCCGTCGCCATGATGACGAGCGGCCGTGTCGATCGCATCATCCTCTCGCGGCCCGCGGTCGAGGCGGGCGAGAGGCTCGGCTTCCTGCCCGGCGATGTGCGCGAGAAGGTCGATCCCTATCTACGCCCTCTCTATGACGCGCTCTACGACATGCTGCCGGCAGACCAGGTGGTAAAGCGGCTTGGCAACGGCGAGATCGAGATCGCGCCGCTCGCGTTCATGCGCGGCCGCACGCTCTCCAATGCCTTCATCATTCTCGACGAGGCGCAGAATACCACGCCGGTGCAGATGAAGATGTTCCTCACGCGCCTCGGCGAGAACTCCCGCATGGCCGTGACGGGGGACATGACCCAGGTCGATCTGCCTCTTGGCGCCCGCTCCGGCCTCCAGGACGCCATGGACGTGCTGGATGGTGTTAAGGGGATCACCTCCATCCGCTTCACGGATGCGGACGTCGTGCGCCACCCTCTGGTGACACGGGTCGTGCGGGCCTATGATGCCAAGGATCGCCGCCTCGTCGAAACCGGGCGCGCTTCCAGAAAGAAGGGAGGTGCCGCCGAAACATGAGCGCGCAGGCCGAAATTGCCGTCTCCGTCGAGTGCGCCGCTTGGGTCGAGGCGCTTCCCGAGGCCGCGGCGGTTGCGCGGGATGCAGGGCGAGCGGCTCTCGCCGGCGCGGCGGGGCAGGACCCCACATTGCCGGTCGTCGCCGAATTGAGCCTGGTGCTTGCCGACGATGCATTGGTGCGCCGGCTCAACGGGCAGTATCGCCATCAGGATAAAGCGACCAATGTCCTCTCCTTCCCCGCCTGGCAGAGGGACGCCCGGGCTTCCGAGATGCCGACGAAGGCGCCGGTGCTTCTCGGCGACGCCATCATCGCCTTCGAGACGACGCGCCGCGAAGCCGCTGCGCGGGACCTGCCTTTGGCGCATCACCTCGCCCATCTCGTCGTCCACGGCACGTTGCATCTTTTGGGTTATGATCACATCGAGGACGCCGAAGCCGAGCGCATGGAGCGCCTTGAGGCGAATATCCTGCGCGGGCTCGGCATCCCGGATCCCTATCAAGTGGAGCGCGGGGCGCCGCCCGGCAGGCTGCGCCGTGCCAAAGTGACGATCCATGGCCGTTGACGAGACGTCCTCGCGCGGCCGGCATGGCGACGGCGCCGCCGGCCGGGCCTCCCTCATCGGCATTCTGCGGAGCTGGCTGCGGGGCTTGCGCTGGAACCGCAACGGCGAAGGCTCGCTGCGGGAAGCGCTCGGCGAGTTGATCGAGGAAACCGATGCCGCGGCCGCCGAGATCGACCCCCAGGAGCGTGCGCTCCTCGCCAATATCCTGAAGCTCCATGACCTCACGGCGGCGGACGTCAAGGTGCCGCGCGCCGACATCGTGGCGGTCGACCATACGCTCTCGCTCGACGAGCTCCTGCAGATCATGAGCAAGGAAGCCCATTCGCGAATGCCTGTCTATCGCGAGACCCTGGATGACGTCATCGGCATGGTGCACATCAAGGATGTGCTCGCTTGGTGGGGGCGCCAGGCGGACTTTCAGATCGCGAAAGTGCTGCGGCCCGTGCTCTTCATCGTGCCCTCCATGCGGGTACCCGACCTCCTCCTCAAGATGCGCGCGACGCGTCATCATCTCGCCCTCGTGGTCGACGAGTTCGGCGGCATCGACGGGCTGGTGACGATCGAGGATCTCGTCGAGGAGATCGTCGGCGAGATCGAGGATGAGCACGATATCGAAGCCGGGCCGATGCTCGAGGAGAGCACCGGCGGCACGCTGGTCGCCGACGGCCGCGTTCCGATCGATGTCTTCGAAGCGCGTGTGGGCGCTGTCCTCGGCGCGGAGGAGCGCGAGGACATCGAGACGCTTGGCGGCCTCGTCTTCGCCCTCGCGGGACGCGTGCCCGCGCGCGGCGAGGTGATCACACATCCCTCGGGCATCCAGTTCGAGGTGATCGACGCCGATTCTCGCCGCATCAAGCGGCTGCGCGTGCGCAATCTGCCTTCGCCGGCGCCCTCCTCGTGACGACCGCGCGCATCGCCATCGAGGCGCCGTCCGGCGCTTGGGCCGCTCTCGCGGCGAAGCTGGCGGCGTGCCGCGGCCGTCGCCGCTACGGCCTCGGCTTTTTCTTGGGAATTCTCGCCGCCGCGGCGCTGCCGCCAATTGACGCCATTCCCCTTCTGGTGCCGGCGTTCACCGGCTTGCTCTGGCTCCATGATGGCGTGGAATCCCGGCGCGGCAGCTTTCTTCTCGGCTGGTGGTTCGGCTTCGGCTTCTTCCTTGCCGGCCTCTATTGGGTCGGCATCTCGATGCTGGTGGATCCCCTCCACTTCGGTTGGATGATTCCCTTTGCCGTCGGCGGGCTTTCGGCGGGCTTTTCGATCTACACGGGCCTCGCGCTCCTGCTGGTTCGACTCTCGGGCGCCCGGGGCGTCGGCCGCGTGCTCGCCCTCGCGATCGCCTGGAGCGTCGGAGAATGGCTGCGCGGCCACCTGCTTACCGGGTTTCCTTGGAACCTCGTCGGCTATGCCTGGACGGTCGATGCAGCGCCGCTTCAACTCGCGGCACTCGTCGGCAGCTATGGCCTGAGCCTGGTTACGGTCCTGATTGCAGCGCTTCCCGCGGCACTCGGCGGCCCCGCACCCGTGCGCCGGCCTTTGAGCATCCTGGGCACCGCTGCCCTGCTCGTACTCGCGCTCTGGGGCGGCGGCGCTGCGCGCCTGGCCGGCGACACAGACATCATGGTCCCGGGCGTCCGGCTGCGGCTTGTGCAGCCGGACATCGCGCAGACGGCGAAATGGCAACCCGAGCGAATACGCGAGAATATCCTCACGCAACTCCGCCTCTCCGCCGGCCCGGGCGCCGACAAGATCACCGACCTCGTCTGGCCCGAGACGGCCGTGCCCTATGTCCTGGCCGAGGAGCCGGAATTGCGCGCCGCTCTCGCGACGGTCATTCCCAAGGGCGGCCTTCTCCTGACCGGGACGTTGCGCCGGACGCGCAGCGCCGGCAACGGCGCGGGAGAGGCGTTTCGCTATTACAATAGCCTAGCGGCCGTCGACGACCGCGGCGAGATCGTTGCCGCCTATGACAAATTCCACCTTGTGCCGTTCGGCGAATACGTGCCGTTCCGCGGCATTCTGCCGATCGACAAGCTGGTCCCCGGCCGGGGTGATTTCTCCACGGGCCCCGGGCCACGGACGCTGGCGCTGCCCCATCTGCCGCCGGTCAGCCCGCTCATCTGCTACGAGGCCATCTTCCCCGGGGAAGTCGTGGACGAGGCACAGCGCCCTGCCTGGCTCCTCAATGTCACCAACGATGCCTGGTTTGGGCGCAGCTCCGGCCCCTATCAGCACTTCGAGAGCGCGCGCCTCCGCGCCGTCGAAGAGGGCATCCCCCTCGTCCGTGACGCGAATACGGGCATATCCGGAATCGTCGATCCCTATGGTCGCGTCATCGCCAAGCTGGGCCTCGGCCAAGCGGGCGTCCTCGATTCACCGCTTCCGGCGCCAATCCCCGGCCGGACGCCCTTCGCCCGTTATGGGGAAACCGGCTTTGCGCTGCTGCTCGGCGCTTTCGCGGTGTTGGCGTGGGCCTTCTCGAGGCCGCGGAGATTTGTTTAACCCCCTGTTTTGAAACGCCTATCAAACATATTTATGCAGACAATTCAAACATACTATGGTATGCGAATATACGTTTGACCTTGGAAGGCCGCGTCTATACTTTTGATGCGGCAGGGATTTTTCATCAGAAATCTGGCAATACTCGAAATGGCTGCCCGTATCCGCGCGACCCGGGTGAAGACCGGCAAACCCAATCCTGTCGATGTCCATGTCGGTAGCCGGGTCCGCTTGCGCCGGACCATGCTGGGCATGAGCCAGGAAAAGCTTGGCGAGGCGATCGGCCTGACCTTTCAACAGGTCCAGAAATACGAGCGCGGCGCCAATCGCATCGGCGCCAGCCGGCTGTTCGAGTTGAGTCGCGTGCTCGATGTGCCGGTCTCCTTCTTCTTCGATGACATGCCGAGCGACGCGGCCTTGCGCAGCAGCCGCGCCGGTCATCTGGGCGAGGAAGGCGAGCCCGTGGAGCTCGACCCGATGGCCAAGCGCGAGACGCTCGAGCTCGTGCGGGCCTATTACAAGATTCTCGATCCCGGCGTCCGCAAGAAAGTCTTCGAATTAACCAAGGCGCTCGGTCGCGTCGCGGAGCCGACGGGCTGAGGCGCATTGGTCGCCGCATCGCGCTTGGCCCGAGTCTTTTTCTAGCAGCGCCACCTTTGTGACAAAGCTGCGCCTTTGGGTCGGACGGGTGGGTTGGGCTTGACGCCGCCGACAAAGGCTGCGACAAGACCGCCGCTCAAAGCCGGCGCGGTATCTCGCTCATAGCGCGCTGCCGGCGGTTCCGTTTTCATCCATGGATTTCAGGGGGTTGGCTGTGGCCCTGCGGGATTACCTCTTTACCAGCGAGTCCGTTTCCGAAGGTCACCCGGACAAGGTCTGCGATCGCATCTCGGATGCGGTCGTCGATACCTTCCTGACTGCCGATCCCCATGCGCGGGTCGCCTGCGAGACGCTGGTGACGACGAATCTCATCGTCTTGGCCGGTGAAGTCCGCGGCCCCGCCAGCATCACCAAGCAGTCGCTCGAGGAAGTCGCGCGCCATTGCGTGAAGGAAATCGGTTACGAGCAAGAGGGCTTCCATTGGGAGAAGGCGAAGGTCCAGATCCACGTCCACGCGCAATCCGCCGATATTGCCCAGGGTGTCGACGCGGCGGGCAACAAAGATGAAGGAGCTGGCGACCAAGGCATCATGTTTGGCTATGCATGCCGTGAGACTGATGCCTATATGCCGGCGCCAATCTATTACGCCCATGCGATCCTGCGCTCCTTGTCGGAAGCGCGCCATTCAGGGGCCGAACCGAAGCTCGGCCCCGATGCGAAAAGCCAGGTGACGCTCCGCTATGTCGATGGCAAGCCCATCGGCGCCACCTCCATCGTCGTCTCCACACAGCATGCCGAGGATCTCGACCAGGAAGAGGTCCGCGAGATCGTGCGCCCCCACGTCCTCAACGTCCTGCCGGAGGGTTGGATGTGTCCGGAAGCGGATTTCTACGTCAATCCGACCGGCCGCTTCGTGATTGGTGGGCCTGACGGCGATGCCGGGCTTACCGGGCGCAAGATTATCGTGGACACCTATGGCGGCAAGGCGCCCCATGGCGGCGGCGCCTTCTCGGGGAAGGATCCGACCAAGGTCGACCGTTCCGCCGCGTACGCGGCGCGCTATCTCGCCAAGAACGTCGTGGCGGCCGGTCTCGCAGACGAATGCACCATTCAGCTCTCTTACGCAATCGGCGTCTCGAAGCCGCTTTCCGTCTATGTCAACACCCATGGCAGCGGTCGCGTGGACGAGGCCAAGATCGTGTCCGTGCTGTGCGATCTCGTGAATCTGTCGCCGCGCGGGATTCGCGAGCACCTCGCTCTCAACAAGCCGATCTATGCACGGACCTCGGCTTACGGCCATTTCGGCCGCACGCCCGAGCCCGATGGCGGATTCTCTTGGGAGAAGATCGATCTCGTCCCCGAGCTCAAGCGCGCTTTCAAGCTCAACGGCGGCTGAGCCCGTCCGGTGGATGGGCGATCCGTCGGGGCGACGACTCTACGGCCGGCGCAAGGGCAAGAGGCTTCGGCCGCTACAACAGGCGCTGCTGCGCGACGATCTCCCGCATGTGGCGATTCCGCCACCCAAGCCCGGCATCGTCATTGATCCCGCTTCGCTGTTCGAGCCGCGCCCATCCGCGGTGTGGCTCGAGATCGGCTTCGGCGGCGGCGAGCACCTCATCGCACAGGCGAAATCCCACCCCGAGATCGGCTTTATCGGCTGCGAGCCCTTTATCAACGGCGTGGTTAGCCTCCTCGCTGCTCGACGGCGGGAGGGCGTGCGCAATCTACGCATCCACGCCGATGACGCGCGACCATTGCTCGAGGCGCTTGCACCGGCATCGTTGGGTCGGGTTTTTATATTGTTTCCGGATCCTTGGCCAAAAAAGCGCCATCATAAGCGGCGCTTCATTCAAGCCGTGACGCTGGATCTCCTCGGCACTCGCCTGCGCGACGGGGCGGAGCTCAGGCTGGCGACCGACGATGCCGATCTTGCGCTTTGGATGCGCGAGCAGATCGGCGCCCATGACGCCTTCGAAGGCCCTGCCGGAGGCCCGCTGGGGTTTGCCGAACGGCCGGCCGATTGGCCGCCGACCCGCTATGAAAGGAAGGCGCTCTTGCGCGGCGCGCGTCCCGCCTACCTCCTCTATCGGCGGCGTCCCCGGCAAGCGGGGGAGGGACGGACAGAAAGGCCTTGAAGCGGGCGGCTTTATGGCTATATTTCGGGAAAACGTGGTCCCGAAGGACTGATTGAGCGTCAGACCGGAACGAGAGTGGGTCCCAAGCCCACTCTTTAGTTTTATTGGGCTTAAGTATTACCGAGTTCGGCTTGGTTGCGAGGCCCGGCTGGCGCACATCCCGAAGCGCGGGCATGAGGGCCGTCGGTGGGAGGATCGGAGCTGCAGCGCCGCGTCGAGCGCCTTCTCGCCCCTTCGCTCGAGGCGATGGGCTACGAGATTGTGCGCGTCCAACTCAGCGGCGGGCGCAGTCCCACCCTGCAGGTGATGGCCGAACGGCTCGATCAGGGGCCGATGACCGTCGATGATTGCGCGGCGATCAGCCGTGCGGCGTCCGCCCTGCTCGATGTGGAGGATCCGGTGGCCGGCGCTTACATGCTCGAGATCAGCTCGCCGGGGATAGATCGGCCGCTGGTGCGGCCCAAGGATTTCGCCCGGTTCGCCGGGCACGAGGTCAAAGCCGAGACGACGCATCCCATCGACGGGCGTCGTCGCTTCCGCGGCCGATTGCTCGGGATCGACAACGGCATCGTCCGGCTCGCGCTCGACATCGGCACGGCCGAGCTGCCATACGAGGCAATCCAAAAGGCGCGCCTCGTCTTGAGCGACGAGTTATTGACAGCCGCTGCTGCGCGCGGCGCAAGTAAGGAAGGGTGAAGTAGACGGATGGCTACAGTTCATTTGACCGCAAGCGCTCCACGCGTCGAGCTTCTCCAGGTGGCCGATGCCGTGGCACGGGAAAAAGGCATCGATCGCGAGGAGGTGCTCGAAGCCATGGAGCAAGCCATCCAAAAGGCCGGTCGCTCCAAATACGGCCAGGAGCATGACATTCGCGCATCGATCGATCGTAAATCGGGCGAGATCAAGCTGATGCGCTTTCGCCAAGTCGCCGATCCAGTGGAGAATGAGGCCACGCAGATCACGCTCGCCGCCGCGCACAGGATCGATCCGGAGCTCAAGCTCGGTGATTTCATAACCGATCCGTTGCCGCCGATCGATTTTGGCCGCATCGCCGCCCAAACGGCCAAGCAGGTTATCGTCCAGCGGGTGCGCGAGGCCGAGCGCCAGCGTCAATATCGCGAATACAAGGATCGCGTCGGCGAGATCGTGAACGGCCTCGTCAAGCGCGTGGAGTTCGGCAATGTCATCGTCGATCTTGGCCGCGCCGAGGCGATCCTGCGGCGCGAGGAGATGATCCCGCGCGAGACCTTCCGTCAGGGCGATCGGGTGCGCGCTTATATCTACGACGTGCGCGAAGAGCCGCGCGGGCCGCAAATCTTCCTCTCGCGCACCCGGCCGGAATTCATGCAACGCCTCTTTGCGCAGGAAGTGCCCGAGATCTACGACGGGATCATCGAGATCCGGGCCGTCGCGCGCGACCCCGGCAGCCGCGCCAAGATTGCCGTCATCTCGAAGGATTCGAGTATCGATCCGGTGGGAGCCTGCGTCGGCATGCGCGGCAGTCGCGTGCAGGCCGTCGTCAGCGAGCTGCAGGGCGAGAAGATCGACATCATTCCATGGTCGTCCGAGCCCGCGACTTTCGTTGTCAACGCGCTCGCACCAGCCGAGGTCGCCAAGGTGGTGCTGGATGAGGATGCCGGCCGGATCGAGGTCATCGTTCCAGACGAGCAGCTCTCGCTCGCCATCGGCCGACGCGGGCAGAACGTGCGCCTCGCCTCCCAGCTCACGGGCTGGGATATCGATATCTTGACGGAGGAAGAGGAATCGCAGCGGCGCCAGGAGGAATTCCGGACGCGCTCGCAGCTTTTCATCGATGCTTTGGATGTCGACGACGTCATCGCGCATCTCCTAGTGACCGAGGGCTTCTCGACGATCGAGGAGGTCGCGTTCGTGCCGCTTGAGGACCTCACGGGCATCGAAGGATTCGACGAGAGCCTCGCAAGCGAGCTTTCCGCGCGGGCGCGCGCCTATCTCGAGGAGCAGGACAAGAAGTTCGACAGCAGGCGCCGTGAGCTCGGCGTTGAAGATGCGCTCGGCGCGATCGAGGGCATTACCCCTGCCATGCTGGTGACGCTCGGAGAGGCGGGCATCAAGACGCTCGATGATCTCGCCGATCTGTCGAGCGACGAGCTTACCGATCCGAATGACGGCATCCTGCGCAACCACGGCCTGAGCGCCGAGCGCGCCAATGCCATCATCATGGCGGCGCGTCAGCATTGGTTTGCGGGCGAGCCCGGTGCTACGGCTTCGGGGACCGAGCCGGGTGTGGAGGCGTGAGCACGGAGAGCCATGGCGGAGCTTTTGGCTGTGACGCTCTCGGAGGTGGAGGACGGCGGTGGCGCGGAGCCGCAAGGCCCGCTCCGGCGCTGCATCGCGACGCGCCAGGTGCTGCCGAAGGAGCGCCTCGTCCGCTTCGTAGTGGCGCCCGACGGCTTGCTCGTGCCGGATGTGGAAGGCCGGCTCCCGGGCCGGGGATTGTGGTTGCAGGCGCGCCGGGATGTAGTAGAAACAGCCTGCGAGAAGGGCAGCTTCGCCAAGGCCGCCCATAGCTCGGTCCGAGTACCCGACGGCCTAGCCGATCACGTGGCGGTCCGGTTGAGACGCCGTTGTCTCGACTTTCTCGGACTTGCACGTCGCGCCGGCAAGGTCGCCTCGGGCTTCGAGCAGGTGCGCGCTTGGCTTCGCGACGGGCGTGCCGCCGTTCTGGTCGCAGCCTCCGACGGTGCGGAGGGTGGCCGCGCCAAATTGGCGAGCTTGGGACGTGGCGTGCCGGTCGTCACGCTTTTTCGTGCCGGTGAGCTTGGCGCCGCGCTGGGGCGGGATAACGCCGTGCATGTGGCGCTGGCAGGCGGCAGATTGGCTCGGCGATTCCTCGTCGAGGCGACGCGTCTGGCCGGCTTTGAGTCCGAAGACGGTGTAATGCTGCCGTCACTCGATGCAGCAGGGTCCGAATAGGAAGATCGTACGGAATGACTGAATCGCACGAAGGTAACCGCAAAAAGCCCTTGGGGCTATCGCGCCCGGGCCGGCTTGAGCTCAAGAAGACGGTCGAGACGGGCCAGGTCCGTCAGAGCTTCCCTCATGGACGCTCGAAGTCCGTCACGGTCGAGGTCAAGCGCAAGCGGACCTTTACACAGGACGCCGGAGGGCTCCTCCACGAGGTGAAGACTCCAGCGCCCGATCTTGCCGCAGCTCATGCCGAAGCCGCCGCCGCGGAAGCCGGTACGGCGATTCCCCATACCTTGACGGATGAAGAGAAGGCGGCGCGGGTACGCGCGCTCAAGAGCGCCGTTCAAGCCGACCACGAGGCGCGCAAGCGCTACGAATCCGAAGAGATTCGCCGGGCGGAGGAGGAGAGCCGCCGTCGAGCCGAGGAAGAGGAGCGGCGCAGGGTGGAGGAAGAGGAGGCGCGCCGCCGGACCGAAGAGGAAGCGCGTCACAAATCGGAGGAGGAAGCGCGCGAGGAAGCTACGCGCGTCGAGGCCAAGCCGGTCGCAACGCCGCCCCAGGCAAGGCCGAGCCCGGCGGCCCGCGCTGTCCCGTCCGCAAAGCCGGTGCCGGCGCCGATCAGCCCCGATGCGCTTGCCGCCGAGGAGGAGGAAGGCGAGCGCGCCCCCAAGCGAGCGGCCGGCAAGGTGCGCCCGGCGCTGGCGCCCAAGCGGCTCGAGCCGCGCCGACGCACGGGCAAGCTCACGATCACCCAAGCTCTCGACGACTCGGAAGAGGAGCGGGTGCGTTCGCTGGCTTCCGTCCGGCGTGCGCGCGAGCGCGAGAAGCTGCGGGCCCGCCAGGCCATGGGCGAGGCGGCGCTCAAGGTCGTGCGCGAGGTCGTCGTCCCCGAGATGATCACGGTTCAGGATCTCGCAAACCGCATGGCCGAGCGCGGGGCCGATGTCGTCAAGGCGCTGATGAAGCTCGGCGTCATGGCCACGATCAACCAGGTGATCGATGCCGACACGGCGGAGCTGGTCGTCGCCGAGTTCGGCCATAAGATCAAGCGCGTGGCGGAATCGGACGTGGAGATCGGGCTCGAAGGCCAGGAGGATGCGCCGGAGAGCCTCGTCGAGCGGCCCCCGGTGGTCACCGTCATGGGGCATGTTGACCATGGCAAGACCTCGCTTCTTGACGCGCTGCGGGCAACCGATGTCGCCGCCCATGAGGCCGGCGGGATCACGCAGCATATCGGTGCATATCAGGTGGTCCTCGGCTCGGGCCACCGCATCACCTTCCTTGACACCCCCGGCCATGAAGCCTTTACCGCCATGCGCGCGCGGGGCGCCAAGGTCACCGATATCGTCGTGCTCGTGGTGGCCGCCGATGACGGCGTGCAGCCGCAGACGATCGAAGCGATCAATCACGCCAAGGCGGCCAATGTGCCGATCGTGGTGGCCATCAACAAGGTGGACAAGCCCGACGCCAATCCCGATCGCGTGCGGAACGACCTTCTCAACCATGGCATCGTCCTCGAGCAATTCGGCGGCGAGGTGTTGGGGATCGAGGTTTCGGCAACGAAGCGGCTCAATTTGGACAAGCTCGAGGAGGCCATTCTGCTTCAAGCGGAACTGCTTGACCTCAGAGCCAATCCGAATCGCCCCGCCCAAGGCACCGTCATCGAGGCCAAGCTAGAGCGCGGCCGCGGCCCTGTCGCCACGGTGCTTGTTGAGCGCGGCACTCTCCGGGTTGGCGACATCTTCATCGCCGGCAGCGAGTGGGGACGCGTGCGTGCGCTTCTCGATGACCGCAATCGCCCGTTGGACACCGCGGGTCCGGCGACGCCCGTCGAGGTGCTGGGGCTCAACGGCACGCCGCTCGCCGGCGATTCGTTCAGCGTCGTCGAGAACGAGGTGCGTGCGCGGGAAGTGACCGAATTCCGTCAGCGCAAGCTTCGCGATGTTCGCGTCGCGCGTGGCACGCGCGGCACCGTCGAGCAGATGTTCTCGAAGATCGCTGCTGGTGAGGCGAAGGAGCTTCCGATCGTGGTCAAGGCGGACGTCCAAGGGTCGGTCGAGGCGATCGTCAACGCGATCCAGCGCCTGACGACGAACGAGGTCGCCGTACGCGTGCTCCACGCGGGGGTCGGCGGCATCAACGAGTCGGATATCGCCCTGGCGGCAGCGTCTCAAGCATTGATCGTCGGCTTCAATGTCCGCGCCAATCCTCAGGCGCGCGAGTTCGCGCGGCGCGACGGCTTGGAGATCCGCTACTACTCGATCATCTACGACGTCGTCGACGACGTGAAGAAGATGCTCTCGGGCCTCTTGGCGCCGACTGTTAAGGAAAATCTGCTGGGCCACGCCGAGGTACGCGAGGTCTTCTCCATCAGCAAGGTCGGCAAGGTCGCGGGCTGCATGGTGACAGATGGCCTGATCAGGCGGAGCGCGCGTGCGCGGCTACTGCGCGATAACGTGGTGATCCATGACGGCCGGCTCGGCAGCTTGCGCCGCTTCAAGGAGGATGTGCGCGAGGTGAAGGAGGGTTATGACTGCGGCATGTCCTTCGAGAATTACCAGGATGTGCAGCAGGGCGACGTCATCGAGTGCTACGAGGTCGAAGAGGTCGCACGCGCGCTGCAATAGGCTGTTCAGCCGCCGCGATGAACCCGGTGGCGAGCGCAGGCCGTGGTGAGCATGACCAGGCAACATCTCAAGCCCCAGACCCAGCGTCAGCAGCGGGTCGGCGAGGAAGTCCGACACGCCCTGGCGCGCATCTTCGAGCGCGGGCATTTTCGTGATCCCGACTTGATGGGTATTTCCATCACGGTGACCGAGGTGCGGGTCAGCCCCGATCTCCGCCATGCCACAGCCTTCGTGTTGCCTTTCGGGGGCGGGGATACGTCGGCGCTGGTGAAGGGGCTCAGGCGGGCGGCATCCTATCTGCGCGCACAGCTCGCCCGCGAGATCCAGCTGCGCTATCTCCCCGAACTCGTCTTCGAGGCCGACACGTCGTTCGATCGTGCAGCCCAACTCGATCGCCTGCTGCACAGTCCCGCCGTCGCCCGCGATCTCCCCGCCCATGACATGCGCCGGGATCTGCGCGACGGAGCGGAGGACGAGGACAGCAATGGCTCGTAAGCCCAAGGGCCGGAAAATCGACGGCTGGCTGGTAATCGACAAGCCGTCGGGCATGACCTCGGCGACGGCCGTCGCGCGGCTGAAGCGGCTCCTCGACGCCGCCAAAGCCGGACATGCGGGGACCCTGGACCCGATCGCCACCGGGGTGCTGCCGGTCGCCCTCGGCGAGGCCACGAAGACGGTCGCTTTTGCCATGGACGGAAGCAAAAGCTACCGTTTCACGGTGCGCTGGGGCGAGCAGCGGACGACGGATGATTGCGAGGGCGAGGTGGTCGCAAGCAGCGACCATCGGCCGACGGATGCCGAGATACGGGACGTCCTGCCGCGGTTCGTCGGTGAGATCGAGCAAGTCCCCCCCGCTTATTCGGCGGTCAAGGTGGGCGGCCAGCGGGCCTATGCCCTGGCACGGGCGGGGGATGCGCCATTCCTTGGGCCACGTTGGGTGAGGGTCGATCGCATCACCCTCACCGACCGGCCCGACCGGGATCACGCAACCTTCGAGGTCAGCTGTGGAAAGGGCGCCTACATGCGTGGGCTGGTACGGGATTTGGCCGCAGAACTAGGCACTTACGGGCATATCACCGCTCTGCGGCGGCTCTCGGTGGGTCGTTTCTCCGAGGCTGCGGCGATTTCCCTGGATAAACTCGAGGCGCTCGGGCATAGTGCCGCCGCACTCGAGCACCTGCTGCCGATCGAGACCGCGCTGGCCGACATCCCGGCGCTGGCCCTGACGGAAATCGAGGCGAAGCTTCTGAGGAGCGGTCGTCCCGTCCAGGTGCTCCGCACTGCCGACAAGGTTCAGGTCGACGGCATGGCGGACGGCGAAACGGTTTGTGCGATGGCCGATGGCAAGCCGGTCGCGCTCACCCGCCTCAGTCATGGCCCCGTCTTGCAGCTTCATCCGGTGCGGGTGCTGAATCTTTAACCGTGGGAGAGGACGATGTCGATTACTGCGGAGCGCAAGCGCGCGCTCATTGGCGAATATGCTCAGGACGAAAAGGATACCGGCTCGCCCGAGGTCCAGGTCGCGATACTGAGCGAGAGAATCAAGAATCTTACCGACCATCTCAATACCCATAAGAAGGATTTCCACTCCCGGAGAGGCCTCCTCATGATGGTCGGCCAGCGTCGTCGGCTGCTCGATTACCTCAAGCAGAAGAACAGCGGGAGGTATGAGGAGCTGATCAAGCGCCTCGGCTTGCGCCGCTGATGCGCTGAGGACGCGGTGGCAAGGCTCGACCGAGTGCCCGGCGTCCTATCAATCCTCCCATGCATGCATGGTGCGGGCCCGGCTCATGCGCGTGTCCCGGCGGGATTGCCGGGGAACGCGGCGAAGCCGGTCGTCGTTGTTGGTCCGGCAGGGGTCGGATCGCGGAAGGAATGGCGGAAGGAAGGAAAAGGAAATGTTCAAGATTTATCGGAAGGAGCTCGACTGGGGCGGGCGCAAGCTGGTGCTGGAGACCGGCAAGATCGCGCGCCAGGCCGACGGCGCGATCATGGCAAGCTATGGGGAGACGACGGTGCTCGCAACCGCCGTGGCGCAGAAGACCGTCAAGCCAGGTGTCGATTTCTTTCCCCTCACCGTGAATTATCAGGAGAAGACCTTCGCGGCAGGCAAGATCCCCGGTGGCTTCTTCAAGCGTGAGGGTCGGCCCAGCGAGAAGGAGACCCTGGTCTCACGGCTGATCGACCGGCCGATCCGTCCGCTTTTCGCTCATGGCTTCACCAACGAGACCCAGGTGATTTGCACCACCCTGAGCCACGATCTCGAGAACGATCCGGACATCGTCGCGATGGTCGCGGCGTCGGCGGCACTCACGATCTCGGGCATTCCCTTCCTCGGTCCGATCGGCGCCTGCCGTGTGGGGCGCATCAACGGGGAATTCGTGCTCAATCCGCGCATGGACGAGATCATGAACTCCGATCTCGACCTCGTTGTGGCGGGCACGGCCGAGGGCGTTCTGATGGTCGAATCCGAGGCGAAGGAGCTGCCCGAGGAGACCATGCTCGCCGCCGTCATGTTCGGTCACCGGAGCTTCCAGCCGGTGATCCAGGCCATCATCGAGCTGGCCGAAGCCTGCGCCAAGGATCCCTGGGCGCTCCCCGAGGAGCACCCGGATAAGCAGCGTACCGAGGCGCGGCTGCGCGAGCTCGCCGAAGAGCCCCTGCGCGCCGCCTATCGCGAGACGGTCAAACAGGCGCGCGTCGAGAAGGTCGCCGCCGCCAAGGCGGATGCCGTCGCCAAGCTGACCGAGGAAGGCTTCGAGCCGGAGCTCGCGACTGCGCTCCTGAAGCCCCTCGAGAAGGACATCGTGCGCGGGAACATCTTGAGGACCGGGCTGCGTATCGATGGCCGTGACACCAAGACCGTGCGGCCTATCGTCTGTGAAGTCGGTGTGCTGCCGCGCGCCCATGGCAGCGCGCTCTTCACGCGCGGCGAGACCCAGGCGCTTGTCACGACGACCTTGGGCACCGGGCAGGACGAGCAGGTTATCGACGCGCTCGAGGGCGAATATCGCGAGCATTTCCTCCTGCACTACAATTTCCCGCCCTATTCGGTCGGCGAGGCGGGCTTCCTGCGCTCGCCAGGCCGGCGGGAGATCGGCCACGGCAAGCTCGCCTGGCGCGCGATCCACCCCCTTCTGCCGGCGAAAGAGAGTTTCCCCTATACGATCCGTGTCGTTTCCGAGATCACGGAATCGAACGGCTCCTCCTCGATGGCGACGGTGTGCGGGTCGTCGCTGGCCTTGATGGATGCGGGCGTGCCTCTCACCCGTCCCGTCGCCGGCATCGCCATGGGGCTCATCAAGGAGGAGAGCGGGATCGCGGTGCTCTCGGACATTCTCGGCGACGAGGATCACCTCGGCGACATGGACTTCAAGGTGGCGGGCACCGAGAAGGGCGTCACCTCTCTCCAGATGGATATCAAGATCACCAGCATCACCGAGGAGATCATGCGAACGGCGCTCGCACAGGCGCGCGACGGCCGCATGCATATCCTCGGCGAGATGGGAAAGGCGATCGCGGGGTCGCGCGAGGGTGTCAGCAAGCATGCGCCACGCATCACCACCTTCACCATTCCCAAGGACAAGATTCGCGAGGTGATCGGCACCGGCGGCAAGGTGATACGGGAGATCGTCGAAGTCACCGGCGCCAAGATCGACATCGAGGACGACGGCACTGTCAAGGTCGCGGCAGTCGACGAGCGGGCAAGCCAAGCGGCGATCGATTGGATTCGCAATATCGTTGCTGAGCCCGAGGTCGGCGTCATCTATCGCGGCAAGGTGGTGAAGCTCGTCGATTTCGGCGCCTTCGTGAATTTCCTCGGCAGCCGGGACGGGCTGGTGCACGTCTCCGAGATGGCGCCGCACCGCGTGAAGCAGCCCTCTGACATCGTCAAAATGGGGGACCCCGTTTATGTCAAGGTGCTGGGGATCGACGAGCGCGGCAAGGTTCGCCTCTCCATGAAGGCGGTCGATCAGAAAACCGGCAAGGAGGCGGCGCCCTCAAGCGGCGGCAATCGCGAGGCCGGCAGCGCCGGCTGAGTCCGAATGCGGGATGCGACGGGGCGGCCGGCAGCGTTGCGGCCGCCTTTTTGCCGAGTGGATGCGATGCCGTCATGAGCAGCGTTGAGCTTCGGCTTCCGCGTGTTATCGGCCATCGTGGCGCCGCCGGGCGAGCCCCCGAGAACACGCTCGCCGGATTCCGTCGGGCGGCCGAACTCGGCTGCCGTTGGGTCGAGTTCGACGTGCGACTTAGCTTGGACGATCACCCCGTCGTGTTCCATGACGATCGTCTCGATCGCACCACGCGCAGCACCGGCCCGGTCGGGGCCACGGCCTATGCCGATCTCGCCGTTGGCGATGCGGGGTCTTTTTTCGCACCGGAATATCGGGGTGAGCGCATCCCGTCCCTCGACGAGGTCCTCATGCTGCTGCGCGAGATCGGCCTCGGCTTCAATCTCGAGATGAAGGCAGAGGCCGGGCGCGAAGGAGCGCTCGCGGACGTCGTGGCGCGCGGGCTCGCACGGCTGTGGCCGCAAGGCGCACCATTGCCTCTCGTCTCCAGTTTCGAGGAGGCGGCGCTCACCGCCTTTGCGCGGCGGAGGCCCGATATTCCACGCGCCTATCTCGTCGGAAGGCTTTCGCCGGGCTGGCGCCGCGACGCCGAGCGGTTGGGCGCCGCGGCGATCGTGTGCGATCACAAGCGGCTTTCGCGGGACACGGCTTGCACCGTCAAAGCGGCCGGCTACCCGCTGCTCGTCTATACGGTGAACCATCCGGAGAGGGCGGCGGAGCTCTACGCCTGGGGCATCGACACCATTATCAGCGACGTACCGGACGCGATCCTATCGGTTGCATGAGCCTGGCTTCGCGCCCCTCGGGCGCCGTGATCCGATCACGCGGCGCGCGATTTAGCTTCATATAGCCCCCGGCCTGAACTATATGCAGGGGTACGACCGCGGTAGCTCCATGCGCCGTGGGCGGGTCGCGCGTCGGGAACGTTGAAACGTGAAAGCGCTCAAGTCGTTGCTTTTATCCGGCCGGGAGGCGCTGCCGCTGATCGAAGGCGGCAAGGGCATTTCCGTCTCCAACGGAGAAAGCTCCGGCGCCTGGGCGGCGGCGGGGGGCGTGGGCACCTTCTCGGGGGTCAACGCCGATTCCTATGACGAGCAGGGGCGGCTGATCCCTCAGCTCTATTATGGCCGTACGCGCCGCGAGCGCCACGAAGAGCTCATCGCTTACGCCATCAAAGGCGCCGTGCACCAGGCCAAAGTGGCCTATGAGAGCGCTTGCGGGCGTGGGCGGATCCACATGAACATCCTCTGGGAGATGGCGGCAGCCGAGACCATACTCCACAGCGTCCTCGACCGGGCCAAGGGCCTTATCAACGGCGTCACCTGCGGCGCCGGCATGCCGTATCGCATTGCGGAAATATCCGCCAAATACGGCGTCTATTATTACCCCATTGTCTCATCCGCCCGCGCCTTCCGCGCCTTGTGGAAACGCGCTTACCACAAGTTTCGCGAGTGGCTCGGCGGGGTGGTCTACGAGGACCCCTGGCTCGCCGGCGGCCACAACGGGCTCAGTAACGCCGAGGATCCGACCAAACCCGAGCCGCCCTTCCCTCGAGTCCTCGCTTTGCGCCAGTTGATGAACGAGGTCGGGCTGCAGCAGACCCCAATCGTCATGGCCGGCGGAGTCTGGTTCCTGCGCGAATGGGAGGACTGGATCGATAATCCCGATCTCGGCCCGATCTGCTTCCAATTCGGCACGCGCCCCCTTCTGACCCGGGAGAGCCCGATCTCCGATGATTGGAAGCGTCGCCTTCTCGAGCTGCGCTCCGGCGACGTGCTGTTGCACAAATTCAGCCCGACGGGGTTCTATTCCTCGGCCGTCAGGAACAATTTCCTTGCGGAGCTCTACGAGCGCTCGGCCCGACAGGTGGCATTCACCGCCGAGCCGGTCGGTGAGCACGACACTCCCTTCGCCGTCGGCCCGCGCGGGCGCATCGTCTATCTCACGGCCGTCGACAAGGCGCGCGCCGATGGATGGGTGGCGCAGGGGTTCACTGACGCGCTCAAGACACCGGATTCCACCCTCATCTTCGTCACGCCTGAGAAGGCTCGGGAAATCCGCACCGACCAGATCAATTGCATGGGTTGTCTTTCCGCCTGCATGTTCTCGAATTGGGCGCAGGTCGAGCCCTACAGTACAGGCAAGAAGGCCGATCCGCGCTCCTTCTGCATTCAAAAGACGCTCCAGCACATCAGCCATGGCGGCGACGTGGAGACGCAGCTCATGTTTGCCGGCCACAACGCCTATCGTTTCGGTCAGGACCCATTTTACGCGGGCGGCTTCATTCCCACGGTGGAGCAGCTTGTCGAGCGCATCTTGACCGGCGATTGAGACGGCTGCGCTGCGGCGCGGCGGGCCCCCGGATGCGCTTTATGTCTTTATTTCTTCCCGGAAACAGGGCAGGGTATCGCCCCCCAGGGACCTTTGCGTGAGAGGGATGCGGGCCCATATGGGTTACATGGCCATAACACGCCAATTCGCTTCGGTGCTCGAGCGCCTCCGCCAGGCCAAGCTGCGGCCGACCCGCCAGCGCTTGGCCTTGGCCCGCCTTCTTCTCGAGCAAGGCGACCGCCACGTCACCGCCGAGCAGCTCCACGCCGAGGCGACACAGGCGAAAATCCCCGTCTCCCTGGCGACTGTCTATAATACTCTGCATCAATTCACGAATGCGGGGCTGTTGCGCGAAGTGGTGGTGGAGCCCGGGCGCTCCTATTTCGATACCAATATCGCCGAGCATCATCATTTCTATGATGAGGAAAACGGTCGTCTGCAGGACATTCCCGGCAACGAGCTCGCCGTTGCAGCCCTTCCAAGCCCCCCTTCCGGCACGACCATCTCGCGCGTCGACGTCATCGTGAGGCTGCGCAAGGTGAGTTGAATTTATCTCCCTTGTGACAAGGCGATAAAATTCTCCTTCGAATAATTCCAATCTGTTGACACGGCGCTTCGGCGGCGCGATAAAGGGATTGTCGGCTGGCGGTTCGCCGAACTCGCCGCGCCATTGCTGGCGTCGCGATCGGGACCCGGCGCAAGGCCAAGGCGGCGTTGTTCGCAAAGGCGACATAGCCGGCCCCTTATTCTCATCCGAACCCGAAGGGAGGGTATCATGCCATCGCTCAAGGGAAGCAAGACCGAGGAGAACCTGAAGGCGGCCTTTGCCGGGGAGTCCCAGGCCAATCGCCGCTACCTCTATTTCGCGCAAAAGGCCGACGTCGAGGGCTACAACGACGTCGCCGCCGTCTTCCGCTCCACCGCCGAGGGCGAGACGGGTCACGCCCATGGCCATCTCGAATTCCTCGAGGCGGTCGGCGACCCGGCAACGGGCAAGCCAATCGGCAAGACCTCCGACAATCTCAAGGCCGCCATCGCCGGCGAGACCCACGAATACACCGACATGTATCCCGGGATGGCGCGGACTGCCCGCGAGGAGGGATTCGACGAGGCCGCGGATTGGTTCGAGACCCTGGCCAAGGCTGAGCGCTCTCATGCCGGCCGCTTCCAGAAGGCTCTCGACGAGCTGAAGTAATCTGCGACCGCGCGCAATCTGGCACGAGAGGAGCGTCCTTCGGGGCCCCTCTCGCGGCCACTTCCTCGCGCCCTGCGTCGAGAGGGAAGCGATGAGAGAAGGCAGCCTCGAAGCACCGACGCGGCATCCTCTCGCCTGGGAGGATCCCGATTTCTATGACCGGCAAAAGCTCGATACCGAACTCCGGCGCGTCTTCGACGTCTGTCACACGTGCCGACGCTGCTTCAATCTCTGCGATTCTTTTCCGCGGCTCTTCGATCTGATCGATCAATCGAAGACGGGTGAGCTCGACGCCGTGGACAGCAAGGACTTCAAGTCCGTCGCCGATGCCTGCACGCTCTGCGACATGTGCTTCATGACGAAGTGTCCTTATGTCCCGCCGCACGAATTCAATATCGATTTTCCCCATCTCATGCTGCGCTACCGCGCGGCCGAAGCACGCGACGGGAAGGTGGCGCTCGCCGACCGCGAGCTCGCCAAGACCGACCGCAACGGCCGCCTCGGCGGTCTGGTGGCACCACTTGCGAATTGGGCCAGCGACACGAAAAACAACATGACGCGGCCGGTCCTGGAGAAAGCCGCCGGCATAGACCGCCGCGCCGCCCTGCCGAAGTTCCACGGCAAGACCTTCGCCTTGCGTGCCAAGGAGCAGCCGCCGGCGATCAATACCTCCGCGCCCGCCTACGGTCGCAAGGTCGTCCTCTATGCCACCTGCTTCGTCAATTATAACGAGCCGGATGTCGGGGTTGCTGTTCGCGCCGTGCTCGCCAAGAACGGCGTCGCGAGCGAGGTTGCCTATCCCCGTTGCTGCGGCATGCCCCATCTGGAGCAAGGCATGATCGACAAGGTGGCGGCGAGCGCCAGGGCTGTTTCGGCCGAGCTCTGCGGCTGGATCAACCGCGGTTATGACGTTGTCGCCCTGGTCCCCTCATGTGCGCTCATGTTCAAGTTCGAGTGGCCGCTCATCCTGCCCGACGATGCGAATGTGGAGCGACTGGCGGACGCCACCTACGACGTGAGCGAATATGTTGTCGATATCGCCCAGAAAGAGGGTCTCGCCGACGGCCTGCGTCCGTTGGCGGGCGGCGTCGCCGTCCACCTCGCCTGCCATGCGCGGGCGCAAAATATGGGCCCGAAAGCCGCTGAGATGTTGCGCCTCATTCCCGAACTCGATCTCCAGGTGATTGAGCGTTGCTCGGGACATGGGGGCTCCTGGGGCTGCAAAAAGCCGAATTTCGACGTAGCGCTGAAGGTCGGCCGCCCGGCCGCGCGTCAGGCCGCGGAAAGCGGGAAGGCCTATGTCGCCTCCGAGTGCCCTTTGGCGGGCCTGCACATCGCGCAGGGAATCGAGCGACTCAAGAACGAAGGCAAGGCGCCGGCCCTCATTTCGCATCCGATCCAGCTCGTCGCGCGGGCCTACGGCTTGACCTCGGATTGACCCCTCGCGCAAGGGACTCTGACATGGGGAATAAGCACGAGATCGCCGTCGCGGACATCCTTCCCCGCGAGGCCTACGGCAAGATTCGGCAGGAGCAGCGCCGCCGGATGGTGGCGATCAAGCGCAATCGGCGCGTCGAGGTCGGCCCCTTCGCCACCTTCTATTTCGAATGCTACGACACGATGTGGCACCAGGTGCAGGAGATGCTCTTCATCGAGAAGAGTGAGGCCGCGCAGATTCCCGACGAGCTGGCCGCCTATAACCCCCTTGTCCCCAAGGGCGACGAGTTGGTCGCGACCTTGATGATCGAGATCGACGATCCGCTGCGGCGCAGCCAGATTCTGGCCCGGCTCGGCGGCATCGAGAACACGGCCTCACTCGGCTTCGCCGGCGAGACGATCAAGGGTGAGGCCGAGGCGGATCAGGAGCGCACCACGCCCGACGGCAAGACCTCCTCGGTGCAGTTCGTGCATTTCCGCTTCACGCCCCCGCAGATCACAGCCTTCAAGAGAATAGGGGTTCAGGTCGTGCTCGGACTGGCCCATCCCAATTACGGGCACATGGCCGTTATGCCCGAAGCCGTGCGCGCCGAGCTCTGTCGCGATTTCGACTGAGGCCGGACGCCGCTATTCGATCTTCTCGTTCGGGTAGACGCCCCAGAATTCACCTCGTTTGAGCCAGCCTCGGAACCCGCTGAGGTCGACGCGACACCATGGGCCGGCGCATTCGAGGAGCTGACCGATAACGTCGGGCTCTGCGCGCGCTACGATCGGCGCATCGTCGCGGGGCTCGCGACGGAGCGAGCGTATGCCGCCCGTCACGATGACGCCGCGCCGGCTCGACAGCAGATTCTGGTTGACCCAGCCCTCGGTTCCCTCGATGTCCCGCACCTTGCGCCAGACGTCGGACTCGGCAACCACTTCCACCGGCATGCCCTTGCGCTCGAAGACCCATTCGATGGGATAGCGCACGCCGGGGCCGGCGCGAACATTCACCTTATCCGAGCGCAGGGTGACGAAGCGCGGGATGGGCAGCCCCGACTCAGCGGCAGCAACGCCGCCGACGGCAATTGTGAAGGCCAGGACGCAAAGGCTGGCGGCGAGCACGGCGAGCCGATTCTTGGAATGATGCATGAGCTTTGAAATGTAGAGGGCTCGCGAGGGTCGATCCGTTCCGCCTGTTTAACGAGACGCGCTTTCCTTGGTCAAGCCGTTGCGCAAAAACGCGCCGCGCCCTGGACAAGCCTTCCCGGGGTTGCTATGGCAAGCCTTGCTGCGCAATGCGGGGAGCCATTCATGCCAAAGCGCCGGCCGCTCGTTCTCGTCACGCGGAAGCTGCCCGACGTGATCGAGACACGGATGATGGAGCTTTTCGACACCCGGCTCAATCGCGACGACAAGCCCCTCTCCCAAGCCGAGCTCGTCGAGGCGGTCAAGCTGGCCGATGTGCTGGTGCCGACGGTAACCGATCGGATTGACCGGGCGATCCTCGCGGAGGCCGGCCCGCAACTGCGACTGATCGCCTCCTTCGGCACCGGGGTCGACCATATCGATCTCGCGACCGCTCGGCAGCGCGGCATCACGATCACCAACACGCCGGGGGTGCTGACGGAAGATACCGCCGACATGACGATGGCGCTGATCCTCGCCGTCTCTCGCCGCCTCGTCGAGGGCGAGCAGCTGCTCCGCGCGGGCAAATGGGAGGGCTGGGGTCCGACTTTCATGCTCGGCCGTCGGATCTGGGGCAAAAGACTGGGCATTATCGGCATGGGCCGCATCGGCTCCGCCTTGGCCCGACGCGCCCGCGGCTTCGGCCTGTCGATCCATTATCACAATCGGCGCCGCCTCCACGTCGAGGTCGAGAACGAGCTCGAAGCCACCTATTGGGAGAGCCTCGACCAGATGCTGGCTCATGTGGACATCATCTCGATCAACTGTCCCCATACGCCTGCAACCTATCATCTTCTTTCGGCACGGCGGCTGAAGCTCGTCCGGCCGCACGCTTATATCGTCAACACCTCGCGCGGCGAGGTGATCGACGAGAACGCCTTGGCGCGCATGCTTGCCAACAAGGAGATCGCCGGGGCGGGGCTCGACGTCTTCGAGCAAGAGCCGGCCGTCAATCCGAAGCTCCTCAAGCTGCCGAACGTCGTCCTGCTGCCCCATATGGGGTCCGCCACGGTCGAGGGCCGCATCGACATGGGCGAGAAGGTGATCATCAACATCAAGACCTTCGTCGATGGACACACGCCGCCGGACCGGGTGCTCGAGCTGATGTTCTGAGCGCCGCGGCTATGCCGCCGCGTGGTGATGAGCAAGCGTGGTGAGGCTCGGGGCGGCGCCGCAAAGGGCGCAATCGGCGGCTCGGTGGACCCTGAGCTTGCGGAAGGTGGCGCTGAGACCGTCATAGAGTAGCAGGCTGCCGGAGAGGCTTTCGCCGAGCCCGAGCAGCTCCTTGAGCGCCTCAACCGCCTGGAGCGAGCCCACGGCGCCGGCCACCGCGCCGAGAATTCCCGCCTCCTCGCAGCGGGGAATAAAATCGGCCGGAGGTGGAGCGGGAAAGAGGCAGCGATAGCAGGGGTGGTCGCCGTCCTGATAGGCCTTGAAGGTCGCGATCTGCCCGTCAAAGCGCAGCAGTGCCGCCGAGACGAGGGGGATCCGCGCGAAATAGCACGCGTCGTTGAGGAGATAGCGCGTCCGGAAATTATCGCTGCCGTCGACGACGAGATCGCAGCCTTCAAGAAGAGCCGTCACGTTTTCGGCGCCAAGGCGGAGCCGCCGCGCCTCCACGCATACCTCGGGATTGAGAGCCCGAAGGGTACGGGCGGCGCTCTCGGTCTTGGCCATGCCGAGGCGATCGGTAGCGTGGACGATCTGGCGCTGGAGGTTGGTGATGTCCACTTCGTCGTCGTCCACGACCACGAGATTTCCGACCCCCGCAGCCGCCAGGTAGAGGAGGACCGGTGCTCCGAGTCCACCGGCACCCACGACCAGAACCCTGGCCCCGAGGAGCTTCTCCTGGCCTTCCTCGCCCACCTCCTCGAGGATGATGTTGCGGGCGTAGCGCTGCAGTTGCTGGTCCGAGATCGTCATCAGAGCCCTTCGAAGAGTTGGGTCGAGAGATAGCGCTCGGCAAAGGAGGGCAAGATCACGACGATGCGCTTTCCCGCCATCTCCGGCCGGCAGCCGATCTCGATTGCCGCCGCGAGTGCCGCCCCCGCCGATATGCCCACCGGCACGCCGTCGAGCTTCGCCGCCTTTCGCGCCATGGTGAAGGAGGTGTCGTTGCCGATGCAGATCACCTCGTCGATCAGGGAGGTGTCGAGAATGGCGGGGATGAATCCCGCGCCGATCCCCTGGATCTTGTGCGGGCCCGGCAGGCCGCCCGAAAGCACGGGGCTGTCTTCCGGCTCGACGGCGACCATGCGGAGATGGGGAAGGCGGGGCTTTAGCGCCTGCCCGATCCCGGTGATCGTGCCGCCGGTGCCGACGGCCGAGACTACGACGTCGACGGCACCGCCGGTATCCCGCCAGATTTCCTCCGCGGTCGTCCGGCGGTGGACTTCGGGATTCGCCGGATTGTTGAATTGCTGCAGCATGAGGGCGTCGCCGAGCTTCTCGACGAGCCGCTCTGCTTCTACGATGGAGCCCCGCATGCCTTCACTTGCCGGCGTGAGCTCGATCTCGGCGCCGAGCAGCAGCAGCATCTTGCGTCGCTCAAGCGACATGCTGTCCGGCATCGTGAGGATGAGCCGCCGGCCCTTGGCTGCACAGACGAAGGCGAGGGCGATCCCGGTATTCCCCGAGGTGGGCTCGACCAGCACCGTCTCGGGCCCGAGCTTGCCGCCGCGCTCGGCGGCCTCGATCATCGCCAAGCCGATCCGGTCCTTGACCGAGCCGAGGGGGTTGAAGAACTCGGCCTTGCCGAGGATTTCCGCGCGACACCCCTCGGCCTCGGCAAGCCGCCGCAGGCGAATGAGGGGCGTAGCGCCGATCGTTCCGAGAATATTGCCGTAAATACGCCCGCGGAATTCGCCGAGGGGTGCTTCTCCCGTCGCGGGGTGGTCCATTGCCGTCGCGCCTCGCTTCATATCAGATCACGTAGTCGAGCTTCTGCTCGGCTTCGCTCTTCAAATTGGCCTGGTGGGCGCGGCGGCATAGCTCCTCGATGGTCACCGCATCGAGCCGTGCCGCGATCTCCTGCTGAAGCTCCTGCCAGAGCGGGCGCACCACCTTGTGGCCGAGCTCGGATCCGGCCGGATCCGCGATGGGATCCTCCGCCCGCTCCATCGAGCGGACGATTCGGGCAATCTCGCCGACGGTGACTCTACGCCGCTCCCGCGCCAGCCGGTATCCGCCACGCGGCCCGCGTACGCCGGCCAGAATGCCCGCGCGGACGAGCTGCTGGAGCACCTGCTCGAGATAGCGCCGCGGAATGCCCTGGCGCCGGGTGATCTCGCGCGACTGCACCGGCTCGGCACCGGCGTTATAGGCGATATCCAGGACCGCCTCGATCGCGAACATGAGCTTCTTGGAAAGCCGCAGCATCCTATGCCTCCCGCCCGTGCTGCGCTTCATGCCCGGTCGAGCCGAACCCGCCTTGCCCGCGCATCGAGCGCGGAAGCTCGGCGACTTCGTGGAGAACGGCCCGCGCGACCGGCGCGATCACGAGCTGCGCCACGCGCATGCCGCGGCTGATCGTGAAATCCTTGGCGCCGAGATTCGCGAGGATCACGCCGACCTCGCCGCGATAATCCGCATCCACGGTGCCCGGGCTGTTGAGCACCGTGATTCCGTGTCGCGCGGCAAGGCCCGAGCGCGGCCGGACTTGCGCTTCATATCCCTCCGGGAGGGCAATAGCGAAGCCTGTTGGCACCACGGCGCGCGCGCCCGGCGCGAGAACGAGATCGCGCTCGACGGCCGCAGCGATATCCATTCCAGCACTCCCCGGTGTGGCATAGGCCGGCAGAGGCAATTCCCGGCCATGGGGAAGGCGCAGAAGCGCGATTTCCGGTGCCCTCATTGCGGCACCTCGGCGAGAGCGGCGGCAATGCGCGCGGCCAGGCGCTTGGCGATCTCGAGCTTCGTCATGGTGGGCCAAGTCTCGACGGCGTCATCGGTGATGAGGTGAATCGTATTGACCTCGCCGCCGAAGATGCCGGCGGCCGGCGACACGTCATTCGCGAGAATCCAGTCGCAGCCCTTTTTCTTGCGCTTCGCCTGGGCATTGGCAACGACATCCTGTGTCTCGGCGGCGAAGCCGACAACGAGGCGCGGGCGCTTGTTTCCGGCCTGGCTGAGGGTGGCCAGGATATCCGGATTCTCGACCAGCGGCAGCTCCGGGAGCTGGCCGTTCTTCTTCATCTTCTGCGCAGCGACTTCCGCCGGTCGCCAGTCGCTGACGGCAGCGGCGCAAACGGCCACATCCACCGCGAGCGCCTCCATGCAGGCTGCCAGCATGTCGCGTGCCGACTCGATCCGGACCACGGCGACGCCCGGAGGATCCGGCTCATGCGTGGGGCCGGTGACAAGGGTGGTCGTGGCGCCAAGGCGCGCGAGGGCCGCTGCGATGGCATGACCCTGCTTCCCGGAGGAGCGGTTGGCGATATAGCGCACCGGGTCGATCGCCTCGTGGGTCGGGCCGCTCGTGACGAGCGCGCGGCGGCCGCGCAAGGGCAAGCCGCTGGCGAAATGGTCCTGGATCGCGGCGACGATCTCCAGCGGCTCCGCCATGCGGCCCGGCCCGTACTCGCCGCAGGCCATGTCGCCCTCATTGGGCCCGATGCGAAGGACGCCACGCGCCTCCAAAAGGCGCAAATTGGCCTGGGTCGCCGGATGCAGCCACATGCGCAGATTCATTGCCGGCGCGATCATGACCGGCTTGTCGGTCGCAAGGAGCGCCGTCGAAGCGAGGTCGTCGGCCAGCCCCGTCGCCATCTTCGCGAGGATATCCGCCGTCGCCGGCGCCACGACGAGAAGGTCCGCCGCGCGCGAGAGCTCGATATGGCCCATCTCGCTCTCGTCGGTCAGCGAGAATAGGTCCTGGTATAGCTTTTCCTCCGTCAGGGCAGCGACGGAGAGGGGTGTTACGAATTCCGCGCCGCTTCGAGTCAATATGGCGCGCACTGCGGCTCCGCGCTCGCGCAGCCGCCGAATGAGCTCGAGGCTCTTATAAGCGGCGATGCCGCCCGCGATGATCAGCAGGATGCGCTTGCCGTTTAGCACTGTGAAAGCTCTAAAAACTACGTTGAATTATTGTGAATAAGTTACAGGCCTCAACGGTGCTTCGCAACCCTTTCCCTGCGCATTCGGGATTTCAGTGGGCGGAGATCACCGCGATCAGGATGAGAAGGAGGAGAACCACCGCACCCCAGAGAGGCCAAAGCAGGAGGCGAGTTTCGGTTCCACCTGTCGTTGTCAGGGCCCGCAAGGTGTCCGGATGGAGCTTGAAGCCCCCGTCGGCAAGCAGCGCGATGGCATCCTCGGTCTGGCGTAGCAGCTGCGGCAGCCGCTGCAGCGCTTGTGCCACGTCCTGCGCCGTTTCCCGCAACCGGGCCTCGGGACCGCGATTTTCCCGCATCCACGTTTCGACGAGGGGACGTGCGAGCTGCCACATATTGACCTCTGGATTGAGGCGCCGCCCGACTCCCTCGGCCAGCAGCATCGATTTCTGCAGCAGCAGGAGCTGCGGCTGCGTCTCCATCTCGAAGGTTTCCGTCACCTGGAAGAGCTGACCGAGCAGGCGCGCAAAGGAGATTTCGTGAAGCGGCCGGTTGAAGATCGGCTCGCCGATCGAGCGGCAAGCCAGCATGAAGGCTTCCATGGACTTGTGCGGCGGCACGTAGCCCGCGCGGAAATGGACTTCCGCCACAGCGCGATAATCACCCTGGAGGAAACCCATCAGCATATCGGCGAGGTAGAAGCGTGTCTTGCGGTCGAGCCGACCCATGATGCCGAAATCCACCATTACGATCTGGCCCTCGGCATTGACGAAGAGATTGCCGGGATGCATGTCGGCGTGGAAATAGCCGTGGCAGAAGACTTGGTTGAAGAATGTCTCGGCGGCGCGGGCGATGATCCTGGTGGGATCGTGCCCGGCAGCGACCAGTGCCTCCCGCTCGTCTACGGGTATGCCGCCGATGCGTTCCAAGGTCAGCACACGGCGCGCCGTGCGCGGCCAATCGACACGAGGAATGCGGATATTCGGGTCGTCTGCGAGGGTTTCAGCGAATTCCGCCGCGGCCGCCGCCTCAAGGCGCAGATCCATCTCGACCGCCACCATGTCCCGGAACGTGGCGACCACCTCGACGGGCTTGAGTCGGCGCAATGCTGGTCTGGCCCGCTCGGCGAGGCCAGCCAGCCAGTAGAACAGCGCTAAATCGCGCGCGAAGGCGCCCTCGATCCCTGGCCGCAAGATCTTGACCGCGACCGGCCGTCCATCCGTTGTCTCGGCATAATGGACCTGCGAGATCGATGCAGCCGCGACGGGCCGATCGTCAAAAGCGGCGAAGAGCGCCTTGATCGGCCGTCCGAGCTCGGCTTCGATCGTGGCCCGTGCCGCCGCCGCGGGGAAGGGTGGCAACCGGTCCTGCAGCAAGGAGAGGTCCTCGGCCATCTCCTCGCCGAAAAGATCGGAGCGCACCGAGAGCGCCTGTCCCAGCTTGATAAAGCTTGGCCCCAATGCCTGCAATGCCGCCGCCAAGCGTTGCCCGCGGCGACCGCCGTTGCGGCGCTTCCTCGCAAGGCTGCTCGCGATGAAAGTCGCGATGGGGGCTAGCCCGGCTTCCTCGAGCGGAAAGAGCGCATCATGCGCCGCCAGCGTGCGCGCGATCGCGAGCAGGCGGGCGATATGGCGGGCCGTCGTCAGCATCCGTGAGGTCAGAGGCGCCAAGCGGAATGGAGCGCCGCTATGCCGCCCGAGAGGTTGCGCACGCTGACCCGGCCGAAACCGGCATTTCCGATCCGGGCCGCAAGTGCCTCCTGAGCTGGGAATTGGCGGATGCTTTCCACGAGATAGCGATATGCCTCGCGATTGCCGGCGACGATCTCGCCGATCCAGGGGATCACGGTGAAGGAGTAGCGGTCATAGAGCGCTGTCAACAGCGGGACGGTGACTCGGCTGAATTCGAGACAAAGGAAGCGGCCGCCCGGCCTGAGCACACGGCGCGCCTCGCGCAAGGCGTGATCGATATCGGTCACGTTGCGCAGTCCGAAGGCGATGGTATAGGCGTCGACGCTGCGAGAGGCGAGTGGGATGGCCTGCGCGTCGCCGCAAACCCAATCGATGCCACCGACCAGCCCGCGATCGAGCCCCCGGTCCCGCCCGATCCGCACCATGGCTTCGTTGATGTCGCAGACCACGATCTCAGCCTGGCCGCGCGTGCGGGCCAATAGGCGGAATGCGATGTCGCCGGTTCCCCCTGCGACGTCCAGCAGCCGCTGACCCGGGCGAGGCGCCAGCCAGTCGATCATCGCGCCCTTCCAGAGGCGATGAACGCCACCGCTCATGAGGTCATTCATCAGGTCATAGCGTGTCGCGACCCGGTCAAAGACGTCGCGGACCAGGCGCGACTTCGCAATGCGCGGCACCTTGCGGAAGCCGAAATCGGCCTCCGCTTCCGTCTCGCCGCCTTCCTCCCGGGAAACCCCTTCCGACATGGAGCGGACCATAGCGCAGCGCCTCCGCATAGGCTAGCTTGGCGCCCATGCCGGAGCTGCCCGAAGTCGAGACCGTCTGCCGGGGCCTAGCCAGCAAGCTGGTCGGCCGGCGTCTGGTGCGCGTGGAGGCGCGGCGCCCCGATTTGCGCACGCCGCTGCCGGATGGGTTCGCCCGGCGCCTGCGGGGCCGGCAGGTCATGAAAATCACCCGGCGCGCCAAATATATCCTCGTTCATTTCGACAACGGCGCCGTCCTCATCGCCCATCTCGGCATGTCGGGACGCATGGTGATCGCCGACGGCGCTCCGCCGGGTGCCCATGACCACGTCATCTTCGCGACGGAGGATGGGACCGAAATCCGCTTTGCCGATCATCGCCGCTTCGGGCTGATGACGTTGACGAGCGAGAACGAATGGCCGGATCACCCCCTCTTGCGCAGCCTCGGGCCCGAGCCTCTCGGCGACGACTTCGATGGCCCGATGTTGGCGCGCTCGCTTGCCGGCAAGGCGACCCCGATCAAGGCGGCGCTGCTTGATCAGACCGTCGTCGCCGGGCTCGGCAATATCTACGCGTGCGAAAGCCTCTATTGGGCGGACATCTCCCCGCGCCGCGCGGCGGGCAGCTGCACCGGCGCGCGTGCAACACGGCTCGTGGCGGCGATCCGCAAGGTTCTCGCCGCAGCGATCGCCGCGGGTGGATCCTCCCTGCGCGACCATGTTCAGCCTTCCGGCGAGCTCGGCTATTTCCAGCACAACTGGGCTGTCTATGGAAAAGAAGGCGAGCCTTGCCCGCGCTGCGCCGCCGACGGCACCCCGTGTGGCGTGCGCCGCATCGTCCAAGGCGGGCGATCGACCTTTCTCTGTCCCCGGTTCCAGCGTTGAGGGCGGCGGCATGATTGGTCATGGTCAAGCAAACGGTACGCGGCACCGCCGGATACGGGGTGTGCTCATAGCGGGCTTGGCGCTTTTCGTCGCAATGTCGCTGCCCTTCGGGCTGCGAGCGGCCGACCGCTTCGTACCCGGCACCGAGGATCTGCCGCTCGCCCCCCTGCTCACGCCCGTCGACGGCGCCGGGATCGTTTTCGACACGCCGCAAGGCCGTATCATCGAGGCTTACGCCAAGGGAAAGACGAAGGACGCCGCAGTGCTCGATTTCTACGCCAATACCCTGCCTCAGCTGGGCTGGTCGGCGCGCAGCCGAAATATCTATCAGCGGGAGGGCGAGACCTTGCGCCTCGAGCTCTATCGGCGGGCCGGCGAGCTTACAGTCCGCTTTTATCTGTCACCCGAATGAGCGACCCCGTCCTGCGGTCCGTTATCTTCGAGAAGGGAAGCAGCAATGGCCTATGAGCACATTATCGCCGAGACCCGGGGAGCCGTCGGTCTCATCACCCTTAATCGACCGAAGGCCCTGAATGCCCTTTGCTCGCCCCTGATCCGGGAAATGGGGGAGGTCCTCGACGGCTTCGAGGCGGAGGATGGGATCGGTGCCGTCGTCATCACCGGCAGCGAGAAGGCGTTCGCCGCCGGTGCCGATATCAAGGAGATGCAGCCCCTCGATTACCAGGACGTTTACCTTCGCGACTTCATCACGAAGGGCTGGGAGCGGATCACGACATGCCGCAAGCCGATCATAGCCGCGGTTGCCGGCTTCGCCCTCGGCGGCGGCTGCGAGCTCGCGATGATGTGCGATTTCATCCTCGCCGCGGAGAACGCCAAGTTTGGACAACCAGAAATCAAGCTCGGCACCATCCCCGGCGCCGGTGGTACCCAGCGCCTGACCCGCTTTGTCGGCAAGTCGAAGGCGATGGAGATGATTCTCACCGGGCGCATGATGGATGCGGCGGAGGCGGAGCGTGCCGGCCTGGTCAGCCGCGTCTTGCCGCTGGGCGATCTCCTGTCCGAGGCGATCAAGGCGGCCGAGGTGATCGCGGCGCTCTCCCGGCCTTCGGTCCTCATGGCGAAGGAGGCTGTCAATCGCGCCTACGAGACCACGCTTGCCGAGGGTATCCGCTTCGAGCGACGCCTCTTTCATTCGACCTTCGCCCTGGCGGACCAGAAAGAAGGCATGCAGGCGTTCATCGAGAAGCGACCCCCTCACTTCAAGAATCGCTGACATGGAAATGGCGGATTTCGGCTATTTTCATGGGGTATTCGCGATCGCGCCGCCCTTGACGGCCGGGGTGGCCGAGGGCTATAACCCGCCGTTCGCGGCCCGGAGCGCCTGTTCCGGGCCCTGTTCATTCATCGGTCTTCAGCTCGCGTTGATGGTGTCGCATGGCGAATACTAAGTCAGCTAAGAAACGGGTCCGGCAAACGGCGCGGCGCAGCGATATCAATCGCGCGCGCGTGAGTCGCCTCAGGACTTTCATCCGGAAGACTGAGCTCGCAATCGCGAGCGGCGACAAGGCGGCGGCGCAGACGGCGTTCCGCGAGATGCAGCCCGAGCTGCAGCGCGGCGCGACCAAGGGCGTCATTCACCGCAACACCGTCGCGCGCAAGCTCTCCCGCCTTTCCGCGCGCATCAAGGCGCTCTAGCGCGATTGCATTCCGTCTGAGCGAGCCGCGGTCCTCGGGCCGCGGCTTCGTGGTCTTTGCGTGACGAAACACGCAAGCGTCATCGGACGATCAAAAATTTTTCCCCGTTCTCTATTCGTCTAGTTGCATGCCGCTAGAGCCACGAGTAGATTCCTTCGACACAGCGGCCGACAGCCGCGTTATCGGTTAATCGCAGACAACTTTAGACACCTCGAACTCGGCATTGGTCTGGGAGACGTCTGTTGTGCGGTTTGAGGGTCGAGGCTGGGTCGGTCCGTAAAGGCAAAAGTCTAGTAGTCGGCGGCGACAGATAAAAATGCCGACGGGGGTAACAAAGCGATGGCCGGAAGATGCGGCCATCGTGGGGGCAGCTGGTGTTCGATCTTTCTGCTGATGTCGTGCCGGAAACGACACGGCGCCTCTCACATCCTAAGGGCTCAACGTGGAGGGCGTCGCCGGGCAGTGTCGCCTTCGAGACGAACGGCGCGGCTGTCCGATGGGCTGCCGGCATGGCTTGGGAATAGGGTCCAGCCATGACCGACAGCGGATTTCGCGGCAAGGTCGATGCACAATGGGCGCGCGTAAGGGGGCGGCTGCGCGCGGAATATGGGGAAGCGGCCTATAAGAGCTGGCTCAAGCCCCTCACGCTCAAGACCTTGGACGGCGGGCAGGTGCGGCTCGCGGCCCCGACCCGCTTCATGCGCGACTGGGTCGTCACCCATTATGCCGATCGCATTCGCGCGCTCTGGACCGGCGAGAATGCCAGCGTCCAGGTCATCGAGATCCTTGTCGATTCGATGCGGGACGGCGCGACGCCCGGCAAGGCCAAGGCGCAGGAAGCGGCTCCCGATCCGGTTGAGCCCGAGCAGGACGGGCGCGCCAGTCTTTCAGCACCCCTTGATCCGCGCTTCACCTTCGAGAATTTCGTCGTGGGCAAGCCGAACGAGCTCGCCCATGCGGCAGCGCGCAGGGTTGCCGAGTCCACGAGCGTGCCGTTCAACCCCCTCTTCCTCTATAGCGGCGTAGGATTGGGGAAGACCCATCTCATGCATGCGATCGCCTGGCATATCCGCAAGCGCGATCCCGGCCGACGCGTGATCTATCTCTCGGCCGAGAAATTCATGTACCAATTCATTCGCGCTCTTCGCTACAAGGACACGGTTGCCTTCAAGGAGCAGTTCCGGTCGGTCGACGTGCTGATGATCGACGATGTCCAGTTCATCAGCGGGAAGGATTCGACCCAGGAAGAGTTCTTCCACACCTTCAACGCCCTGGTGGATCAGAACCGGCAGATCGTGATCTCGGCGGACAAGTCGCCCTCTGACCTCGAGGGGCTCGAGGAGCGCCTGCGCTCCCGGCTTGGCTGGGGGCTGGTGGCGGATATCCATCCCACCAGCTATGAGCTGAGGCTTGGCATCCTCCAGTCGAAGGCGGAGAGCCTCGGGAATCAAATTCCCGTCAAGGTCATGGAATTCCTCGCCCATAAGATCACCTCCAATGTCCGCGAGCTGGAGGGTGCGCTCAATCGCATCGTCGCCCATGCAACGCTGATCGGCCGGCCTATTACGCTCGAGACGACCCAAGAGGTGCTCCACGACCTCCTTCGCGCCAACGACCGCAGGGTTACGATCGAGGAGATTCAGAAGCGCGTCGCCGAGCATTTCAATATCCGCATCTCCGACATGCACTCGGCCCGCCGCGCCCGCGCCGTCGCCCGCCCCCGGCAGGTCGCCATGTATCTCGCCAAGCAGCTGACGGCCCGCTCCTTGCCCGAGATCGGCCGGAAATTCGGCGGCCGGGACCACACCACGGTGATGCATGCCGTGCGCAAGGTGGAGGAGCTGCGCTCGACGGACTCGACCTTCTCCGACGATGTCGAGCTCCTGCGGCGCATGTTGGAAGGTTGAATTCTAGCCGGCAAAACCGCTATGGCTGGTTTGGTTTATGCGGCCGCCGGTAGCGGAAAACGCTTCTGACTCCAAAAGCTTCTGCTATACTGTTCCACCGCTCCCTTGCGCCATTTCGGCGCGCCCCGGGCGGGGTCCTTGGGCGCCGCGACGCGCCTGTTTCGATTGCCGTTCCTAGGGTCAATTGCTCGGCTCCGATCCGTCATGAAACTCACCATCGAACGCGCGGCTCTCTTGCGGGCGCTTGCCCATGTCCAGAGCGTGGTGGAGCGCCGCAACACGATCCCGATCCTCGCCAATGTTCTGCTCGAGGCCAAGGCGGGGGCCCTGGCCTTGACGGCGACGGATATGGATCTCGAGATCATCGAGCGGGTTCCGTGCGAGATCGGCAAGGAGGGAGCCATCACCGCGCCGGCCCATACCTTCTACGACATCGTGCGCAAGCTGCCCGAAGGGGCCCAAGTCGAGCTCGGGACGAATACCGAGCGATCGCAGCTCCTCATCCGCTGCGGACGCTCCCAGTTCACATTGGCGACGCTGCCGGCCGAGGATTTTCCGGTCATGACCGGTGGCGAGCTGCCGAACGAATTCGGGCTGGCGGCGAACGAGCTCCGCATGCTCGTCGACCGTACCAGCTTCGCCATCTCGACGGAGGAGACCCGTTACTACCTGAACGGCATCTTCCTTCATGCGGCGGTTCAGGGAAAGGTGAAGTTGCTCCGGGCCGCCGCCACGGACGGCCACCGCCTCGCCCGCGTGGAAATGGCGCTGCCGGCGGGCGCCGAGGGCATGCCGGGCGTGATTCTGCCGCGCAAGACCGTTGCCGAGATGCGCAAGCTGATTGAAGGGAGCGAGGCGCCGGTCCAGATCGCCCTGTCCGAGACGCGGGTTCGCTTTGGCTTCGATGATATTATCCTCACGTCCAAGCTGATCGACGGGACCTTCCCCGATTACGAGCGGGTGATCCCGCAGAACAACGACAAGGTGATGGAAGTCGGCCGGCAAGAATTCGCCGAGGCCGTCGATCGAGTCTCGACGATCTCGACGGAGAAATCACGCGCAGTGAAGCTCAGCCTCGCGGACGGGGTCCTGACCCTTTCGGCGAGTAGCCCCGAGGCAGGGAGCGCGACCGAGGAGCTGGAAGTGAAATATACGGCCGGTGCCCTCGAGATCGGCTTCAATTCCCGCTATCTCCTCGATATCGCCCGGCAAATCGAAGGCGAGGGGGCGCAGTTCGCCATGTCTGACGCGGCCTCGCCGACCGTGGTGCGCGATGTCGCCGATTCCAGCGCGCTTTACGTGCTGATGCCGATGCGGGTGTGAAGGAAGCGGCGCTCAACGATTTGGCAATGGTGGCTTTCGCGTCGAGACCCGTCGCGGCGCAGGAGGGTCGACTCGTCGTAAGGCGACTCGCCCTCACGGACTTCCGTTGCTACCCGGCGTTGCAGATTGAGCCTGACGGGCGCCCGGTGGTGCTCACTGGACCCAATGGCGCCGGCAAGACCAATCTCCTCGAGGCTTTGTCATTCCTGGCGCCGGGGCGCGGTCTGCGGCGGGCTCGCCTCGACGAAGTGGATCGGCGCGGCGGCGGATGCTGGGCGGTCGCGACCTCGCTCTCGACCCCGGCGGGGCCGCTGGATATCGGCACCGGTCGCGATCCCGAAGGGGCGGCTGGGAGTCCGCGGCGTCTTGTGCGCATCGACGGCAAGCCGGCACGGAGCCAGGCGGACCTTGCCCGCCAGCTCGCGATCCTGTGGACGACGCCGGAAATGGACCGTCTCTTCCAGGAGGGCGCCGGGGGCCGGCGTCGCTTCCTCGATCGCATGGTCTACGGCGTCGATCCGGATCACTCTGGCCGCATTGCCGCTTACGAGCACGCGCTTCGCGAGCGCGCCCGGCTCCTACGGGACGGTGTCCAGGATCCCGTCTGGCTCGACACCCTGGAAGGAGCAATGGCCGAGAAGGGGGTTGCGATCGCCGCAGCCCGCCGAGCTCTGGTCCGCCGGCTGCAAGGAGCCTTGGCCCTCGGTGTCGGGCCATTTCCGCGCGCCGAGATCGCGCTACAAGGCACTGTCGAGAGCTGGCTCGATACGGCGCCCGCGCTCGAGGCCGAGGAGCGGTTCAAAGGCCTTCTTGCCGGCGCGCGCAGCGAGGATGCGGCCGCGGGAGGCGCAAGCGATGGGCCACACCGCAGCGATCTCGTGGTCCATCATATGGATACAGATATGCCGGCGGCCTTGTGCTCGACCGGCGAGCAGAAGGCGCTGCTGATCGCCCTTGTGCTCGCCCAGGCCCGCCTTCTGGCACTCGAGCATGCGGCGGCCCCGCTTCTCCTCCTGGACGAAGTCGCCGCTCACCTGGACCGGGTGCGCCGCGCAGCCCTCTACGAGGAGATCCGCTCCCTCGGATCCCAGGCCTGGATGACGGGTACGGACGAAGCGATGTTCGAGAGCCTGGGCGACCAGGCCCAGTATTTCCGCGTGGTCGGCGGCAACGTCGTACCGCGTTGAAGGACAGGCGAAAATGACCGAGAAAGCCACAGCACCCGCCCCGACGGGCAATGACGATACCTACGACTCCCATTCGATCAAGATCCTGCGCGGCCTCGACGCGGTGCGGAAGCGCCCGGGCATGTATATCGGTGATACCGATGACGGCTCGGGGCTCCATCACATGGTCTACGAGGTGGTGGACAATGCGATCGACGAAGCCCTTGCCGGTTATTGCGATCGTATCGAAGTGACGCTCAACGCCGACGGCTCGGTGACGGTAAGGGACAATGGTCGCGGCATCCCCGTCGACATCCATGCGGAGGAGGGCGTCTCGGCGGCGCAGGTCATCATGACCCAGCTCCATGCCGGCGGGAAATTCGACCAGAACTCCTACAAGGTCTCGGGCGGCCTGCACGGGGTGGGCGTCTCGGTGGTGAATGCCCTCAGCGAGACCCTCGAGCTTCGCATCTGGCGCGACGGCGCCGAGCATTTCATCCGCTTCCACGACGGCGAGCCCGAGGCTCCGCTTGCCGTCATCGGCCCCCATGCTGGACGCTCCGGCACCGAGCTGACATTCCTGCCGTCGAAGAAGGTGTTCACCAAGACCGAGTTCGACTATGCCACGCTCGAGCATCGACTCCGCGAACTCGCCTTCCTCAACTCGGGCGTCTTCCTGAAGCTTACTGATGCCCGCGGCGTGCAGCCCAAATCCATCGAGCTGCACTACGAGGGCGGTATCGAGGCCTTCGTGCAATGGCTCGATCGCTCGAAGACCGCGCTGCATCAGGGGCCGATCGCCGTCAGCGGTGCGCGCGACGGCATCACCGTGGAAGTCTCGCTGCAGTGGAACGACAGTTATCACGAGACGATGCTGTGCTTCACGAACAACATTCCGCAGCGCGACGGCGGCACCCATCTGGCGGGCTTCCGCGCGGCGCTCACCCGCACGATCAACAATTACGCCAACGAGCAGGGCATCGCCAAGAAGGAGAAGGTCCAGCTCGCCGGCGACGATATGCGCGAAGGGCTGACTTGCGTTCTCTCCGTCAAGGTGCCCGACCCTAAATTTTCATCGCAGACCAAGGAGAAGCTGGTCTCCTCGGAGGTACGGCCGGTCGTCGAAGGAATCCTCGGAGACCGGCTCGCGCAGTGGTTCGAGGAGCATCCCGCGGATGCCAAGCGCATCGTCGGCAAAGTGGTCGAGGCCGCGGCCGCGCGCGAGGCGGCGCGCAAGGCGCGTGAGCTCACGCGCCGAAAGGGGGCTCTCGATATGGCGAGCCTACCGGGGAAACTCGCCGATTGCCAGGAGCGCGACCCGGCCAAATCCGAGCTCTTCATCGTCGAGGGGGATTCCGCCGGCGGCTCGGCCAAACAAGGCCGCGACCGCTCCATTCAGGCGATCCTGCCGTTGCGCGGCAAGATCCTCAACGTCGAGCGCGCCCGTTTCGACAAGATGCTGGGCTCGGCGGAAATCGGCACCCTGATTTCCGCCCTCGGCACCGGGATCGGACGAGAGGATTTCGATGTCTCCAAGCTGCGCTACCACAAGATCATCATCATGACCGACGCCGATGTGGACGGCAGCCACATCCGCACGCTACTCCTCACCTTCTTCTATCGTCAGATGCCCGACCTCATCGCCCAGGGGCATCTCTTCATCGCCCAGCCGCCTCTCTATCGCGCGAAACGGGGTAATTCCGAGGTCTATCTCAAGGATGACCGTGCGCTCGAGGACTATCTGATGGGGGCGGCGCTGGAGGAGGCTGTCTTCGCAACCCATGACGGTGTTCAGCATGGCGGCAGCGATCTGCGGGAGATCGTGCAAAGGGCGCGCGCGGTAAAGGGGCTGCTCCAGCCCCTCATTCGCCATCTCGGCAACGCGCAGGTGATGGAGCAGGCGGCAATCGCCGGCGCCCTCAACGCGGAGGTCCTTGCGAACCGTGCCCAGTCGCAGGCGGCGGCTGATTACATCGCCTCGCGCCTCGACCGCTTGGCACCGGAGCACGAGCGCGGCTGGAAGGCCGAGCCGCTGCCCGATGGCAGTCTGCAGTTTACGCGCACCTTGCGCGGGGTCACGGAGCGCCATGTGATCGACGGTGCCGTGATCCGCTCGGCGGAGGCACGCCGCATCGACGGCTTCGCCGCCGAGCTGCAGGCGCTCTACGTGAAGCGCGGCAAGCTTATCGCCAAGGACAAGGAGTTCTCGATCGCCGGCCCGATCGGCCTTGTCGACGCCATCATGGAGCTGGGCCGCAAGGGTGTTGCGATCCAGCGCTATAAAGGCCTCGGCGAGATGAACCCCGAGCAGCTCTGGCAGACCACCCTCGACCCCCAGGCACGCTCGCTCCTCCAGGTCAAGGTTGAGCATATGGACCAGGCCGAAGAAGTCTTCTCGACGCTCATGGGCGATGTGGTCGAGCCGCGCCGCGACTTCATTCAGCAGAACGCGCTCAAGGTGGCGAACCTGGACGTCTAGGAATGCCGCCCTTGTCAGTGCGGTGGAAATCACGGCGGGGATCATGGGAGATGCACCGATCCTTGGCGCCGAAAGCCTATCGAAGCGGGGCCGCTTCGCCAGATCGGCGCTGCTGCTCATCGCAGGGGCGGCGATGACGGCAATATGGCCGATGGCGCGCGGCCGCGCCGCCGATGGCGGTCCGCCGTCGCAGCGCGCGATCGTCCCGCTCATCGAATACCGCGCTTTTCGTGGGCCGACCCTCGACGGTTGGAGCCGGCGACGGTTGCGCGAAGCCGATTCCGCCGTGATCGAAGCCATGGGCGGCCGGGAGAATGCGATCCGCGTAACGCTGCGCCCCGGGGATTATGTCTCGGAGGGTTGGCGTGCCGAGCTCGCGGACATCTATCACGCGCCGATCGGGCGAGACCTGTGGTACGGCTTCAGCACCTATATCCCCGCAGACTATCCTGTCGGCGAGGACAATATCTGCGTTCTCGCCCAATGGCATGATCAGGCAAATCCTGGCGAGCCCGCCCACAAGCCGATGCTGGCTCATCGCTACAACAAGGGCGTCTTCTATGTGAGCCATGACGGCCCAGGCATCCGGCAAATCGCGCTATACCGGGAAGCTGGCTTCGCGCGCGGGACTTGGCACGACTTCATCTACCACATCCGCTGGTCGGAGCAGCCCGACGGATACATCGATGGCTGGATCGACGGGCGGAACGTCGTGCATTTTCACGGTACGACGATGTATCCGGGACAGAAGCTGGGGCCTTATTTCAAACTCGGCGTCTATTGCGCGCATGACGTGAAAACGCCCCACATCGCCTATCACGCCGATTACAGTCGAGGAGGCGCATTCGCCGAGGTCGATCCGGCTCGGGCAGGCGAACTCCTTGTCCATGGCCGCCGCCGCTGAGGCCGCGGAACGCGCGCTTATCGTGCGCGCTTCGCCTCCAACCGTTTTGCCAGCCGGGCAACGTCGACGACCACGCGCCCGTGGCGGCCTTCGCCGATCACCTCCACTTCGTCCGCAGCCCGAACCGTGAACTCGATGCGCCGCCCCTCCGCGCGCGTCACCTCGGCCTCGCCGACGACACGCATGCCGATCGGCGTTGCGGCAAGGTGCCGTACCTCGATCTTGGTCCCGACCGCGCTCTCGCCAGGCTCGAGATAGGCCTTGATCGCGTTGAGCGCGGCGTTCTCCATCACCATGATCATGACCGGAGTGGCGAGCACAGGCGGCAAGATGGCGTCCTTGAAGCGGTTCGCAAGATGCTCCGCTCTGACCTCGATGGCAAAGGATCCCTTGGTTCCGACGGGTATCGGCTTCACGTCGCTCCCTTTCGTGCTTTCAGTGCCGCACCGGCGGCTCTCAGACGCAAATCGAGCGTGCAGTTTACCCGGATGGAAAAATTTGTGTAGCTGACGCGTCAAGTTGACCGGTTTTTGTAGCGCATCAAATGACCGCTTCTGCTGTGGTTGGGGCTGTGGGCAAGCCGGAGGCTTGTCCACAGCCGTTGCGCCGGCGAAGCGGCTTAGGCGGC